>Ga0209467_1000128_pt1 | contig 139012 bp, 103 predicted proteins | sample Higcelwee11metaG_FD_187175 | JGI IMG/M metagenome (GOLD analysis project Ga0209467, IMG submission 187175) | Freshwater pond sediment microbial communities from the University of Edinburgh, under environmental carbon perturbations - High... | ecosystem: Environmental > Aquatic > Freshwater >...
CCCCCCCCGAAGGCCGCCGCCACGGAGACCAAAACGCCCAGCCCGCCCAAGGCCGTCGTCTACACCGACCCCGCCGACCGGCCAGCGGAGTCGACCGACCAGCCCGAGGAGGCCGCGCCCACCACCCCCGTCCCCGCCGCCCAGCCGGAGAAAAAGACGGCGGAGGCCGCGCCCGCCCCAAAGGCGAAACCAGCGGGGAGAACCTACACCGTCCAGTCTGGCGACAGCCTCTTCACCATCTCCAAGAAGGTCTACGGCACCGGCAAGCACCACCAGCTCATCTACAACGCGAACCGCGGGCTCCTGCCCTCTCCCACCCGGCTGAAAATCGGCCAGACGCTGGCCATCCCTCCCCTGCCCGGCAAGGCCGCGCGGCCGGAGCCGATCCTCGACAACCTCTGACCTCCCGCCACGAAACCTTGAGGGAGGGACCTTCTGAAGAAGGCTCCCCCCCCTCAAACTCCCCCCTCCAAGACTTTTTGCGTATATTTTGCCGGAGGCAAAAAATAGCCCAAGAAGTTTTTGAAGGGGAGTTTGAGGGGGAACTTTGTTCACAAAGTTCCCTCTCAAGGTTTCGTGGCGGGCGGTCAGAGACCCGCGAGGAGCCGGATGGCGGTGTGCGCCTGGATGGCGGCGGCGGCCACGACCCGCGTAGACAAGGTGCCGTTGCCGGCGTTCATCTCCGAGACGCCGTCGCCGACGAGGTACAAATTCAAGGGGCCGCGGGAGACGCGCAACTCGTCCACCGGCCCGACCCCGGCGAGGCCGGAGACGGCGATCACCGGCACGTCTGGCAACCGCTCCAGGCAAAACTCCACCAGCATCGCCTTCGCCTCGGCGCGGTCGAAACACTCGAAGACCACGTCGCAGGCGGTCGGGAGCTGGTCGGCGAGGTTCTCGCGCGTCAGTTTGACGACGGCGGCGCTGACATGGACTTCGGGGTTGATCCTGGCTAGGTTCAACCGCAACGCCTCCGCCTTGGGCAAGCCGACTTGGTCGACGAAAAAGTGCTGGCGGTTGAGGTTGGATAGCTCGACCCGGTCGAAGTCGGCCAAAGCGATGAAACCGACCCCGGCCCTGGCCAAACAGACGGCGACATTCGAACCGAGCCCGCCGCAGCCGGCGACGAACACACGCTTCGAACGCAAAATCTCCGTGATCCCCGGCGGGTTGGCGGCATACCTGCCACCCGTTCCTTCCACCATCCGCGCGCCCTCCCTGTCGTCGAACTGCCAATATGGCGGAAATCGAGGCGAATGCAAGCCGTAATAAAGCATTTCCTCGTTTCCCACATTGGAAATCAGCGGTTTCGGCATATAGAGTAGTACGACGGCGGGAGTAATAGAGCAGCATGGACCATGGCCTCCACAAGTCGGTGATCGACCATTCCCCCTTGGGGTACGCCTACCACAAGATCGTCCTCGACGCCAAAGGACGCCCTTGCGACTACGAGTTTCTGGAAGTCAACGCCGCCTTCACCCGACTCACGGGGCTCCAGGCGTCGGACATCGTGGGTAAGAGGGTCACCGAAGTCCTGCCCGAAATCAAAAACGACAAGACGAACTGGATCGACATCTACGGGGCCGTCGCCCTGAACGGGGGGCAAACGGAGCTGGAGCTCTACTCCGCGCCGCTGGGCAGATGGTTCAAGGTCAACGCCTACTCCCCCAAGAAACTCTATTTCGTGACCCTCTTCTCGGACATCTCCGCCGACAAGGAACGTTTTCTGGAGCTCGACCGTTTTTTCAACCTCAGCCTGGATTTGCTGTGCATCGCGACCCCCGAAGGCCGCGTCGTGAAAGCCAACCACGCCTGGGAGCGGACGCTCGGCTTCTCCGAGGTGGAGCTCAAGGCCCATCGCTTCCTGGACTTCGTCCACCCCGACGACCAGGCCAACTCCCTGGCGGTGAAAGCCAAGCTGGAACACGGGGAACCGGTGCTGGACTTCGTCAACCGCTACCGCGCCAAGGACGGCTCCTACCACCACATCGAATGGCGGGCTCAACTCCATGGCAAATACATCTACGCCGCCGCGCGTGACATTACGGAGCGCAAGGAGGCGGAGAAGGCGATGCGGGACGCCAAGGAGAACGCGGAAAACGCCAACATGGCCAAGTCGGAGTTCCTGGCCAACATGTCCCATGAGATCCGCACCCCGTTGAACGGGGTCATCGGCTTCAGCGACCTGATGCTGTCCACTCACCTGGACGTCACCCAGCAAAAATACATGCGGAACGTCAACACGTCCGCCCACGCCCTCCTGGATCTGCTCAACGACATCCTCGACTTCTCAAAAATCGAGTCGGGCAAGCTGGAGCTCGACCCAGAGCGTTGCGACTTCCCCGCGCTGCTCGCGAACGCCATGGAGATCTTCACCCACGCAGGCGGCGCCAAGAACCTCGAGCTTTTGCTCGACGCCCCCCTAGATCTGCCGCAGTTCGTCACCGTCGACACCACGCGGCTGCGGCAGGTGCTGGTGAACCTGCTCGGCAACGCCGTCAAGTTCACCGCGTCCGGCGAGGTGGAGCTCACGGTGCGCCACGAACCGCTCGACGCGGGCCACTCCCGCTTCCACTTCGCCGTCCGCGACACCGGCATCGGCATCTCCGCGGAGGGCATGAAGAAACTCTTCAAATCGTTCTCCCAGGCGGACGCCTCCACCAGCCGGAAATACGGCGGCACCGGCCTAGGGTTGGCGATCTCCAACTTGTTGCTCGAGAAGATGGGCGGAGCCCTAGGCGTGGAGAGCGCCATCGGCGTGGGCAGCGTCTTCTCCTTCAGCCTCGCGCTGCCCTGCGATCCCACCCCCACCCCGCGGCGGCGGGCTCTCCCCTTGCCGAAAAAGGTGTTGGTGGTCGACGACAACCCCAACGCCCGACGCCTCCTCCAACGGACGCTCACCGCCTTGGGCGTCGACTCCGACCTGGCCGCCAACGGCATCGAGGCGCTGGAGAAACTCCAACGCCACGCCGATATCGACGCCGCCATCATCGACCTCCAAATGCCGTTCATGGACGGACTTGAGGTGACCAAGAACATCAGGACGAGACTCGCCCCCACCCGCCGCGACCTGCCAACGTTGCTGCTGACGCCAGTCTCGGGGGACGCCTCCCTCGACAAGGCCTGCCGCCAGCTGGGCGTCCGGCGGCAACTGGCCAAGCCGGCGAAAACGGCGGAGCTCCTCGACGCGCTGAGCGCCCTGGCGGCCCCCCTCCCCACGACCGCCCCGGAGGCCGTCCAACCAGCCCCCTCCCCCTGCGTGGATGACGCCCCCGCCACCATCCTCATGGCCGAGGACAACGAGATCAATTTGGCGCTGACCAAAGCCTTGGTCGCCCATTTCCTGCCCAACGCCAAGGTGTTGACGGCGCAAAACGGCGACGAGGCCGTGGCTCTCTTCATGGCCCACCACCCCGACCTGGTGTTCATGGACATCCAAATGCCCGAGAAGGACGGCCACGCCGCCACCCGGGAAATCCGTCAGTCCGGAGCCGCCACCCCGATCATCGCCTTGACCGCCGGGGCCGTCAAGGGCGAGCGGGAGAAATGCCTCGCCACCGGCATGGACGACTACATCTCCAAACCCGTGTCGGCCGACAGCATCCAATCGGTCCTCCAACGCTGGCTCCTGCGACGCCCGGACGCCACCGCCCCCCTCCCCCAAGAGCCGCCGCATGACAGCGTCCGCTTCGACCAGCAAGCCTTGATGCGGAACGTGTTCAACGACCAGGACAGCTTCGAGGAACTGATCGCCTACGCCCTCAAGTGCTTCCCGCAGTGCCTAGCCCAACTCGAGGCGGCGCTCGCCGGCGGCGACTTGGCGGGAGCCAGACATTTCGCCCACAAACTCAAGGGCGGAGCGCTGAACGTCCGCTTCAACCGCCTGGGCGAGCTGGCCGAGGCCCTGGAGAAACTCCCCGACACGGACGCCCCCCAGGCGTTCACGTCCCTGGCAGCGGAACTCCGCCAGGAATACGAGAGCTTGGAACAGGAGCTGGGCAAGGACGGGAAATGAGGCTTAAACTGAAGCGTTCGCCTCGATCAACGCCCGGAACCCGCTGAACAGCGCGCCGAAGTCGCCAGTCAAAGTCTTCCAGTTCATGAAGCGGTCTTTCCAGAACGGCCCGCAACAGAAGCCGCCAAGCAGAATCCCCGCCTTCAAGGTCTTTTCACGCACGTGATCGATGGCGTCGGACACTTCCGGGTCGTCGAACCGCGCGGTCTTGCCATAGGACGCGGAGAGGTCGAAAGGGCCGACGCAGACGCTGTCGATCCCGGGCACGGCCAGGATCTCGTCGATGTTGCGGACCGCGTCCTTGTGCTCGATCTGGACGATGACCAAAGGTTCCCGACGGGAATGCTCCAGGTATTCCGACAGGGGCATACGACCATAACCGGTCGACCGGCGGGTGGCGAAGCCGCGCTCGCCGCCATCGGCGGGGTAGCGGCAGGCGCGGACGGCGGCCGCGGCGTCGCCGGCGCTGTTGACCATCGGGACGATGACTCCCGCCGGGGCCAGGTCCAACACCGGCTTGAGCAGGAAATTCTGGTTCCAGGGCACCCGGACGAAAGGAGCGCAGCCGGTGCCGCGGACCGCCATGACATGATGCATGGCGTCCACGATGGTCATGGGGGAATGCTCCATGTCGATCCAGACGAAGTCGAAACCGGCGTCCGCCGCCAGCTCGCTGACGCCGGAGTCATACGAGGTCACGCAAACTCCCAGAGCGGTTTTCCCCGCGGCGGTTTTGGCTTTGAACTTTTCAAGGCTGTTGATTTCCATTTCCCTATCCTTTGTATGTTGAGGTGCGTTTGATGACCTGCCTCAATTTGCCGCCCTTCCCGGAAGCCACCTCCTCTTCGGCGAAGACCGCCAGCAACAGCTCGCCATCAAGGCGCTTGTAGTCGTAAGTGACGAAAATCCGGCCGTCCGGATGCTGGAAGCCGTCGGGATAGCTGACGCCCAGGCGCTCGTCCAGCATCAAGCCGCCATGCCAAGTCAAGCCGTCGTCGTCGGAGAGGAAAGCCTTGAGTTCGCGGCGCGCCATGGCGTCGTGCTTGACCATCAGCAGGCGGCCGGACTTGAGCTTGCTGACGAAAATCCGGGCGCTGGGATGCGCCAGGGCGGAGGGGCCGGGCTCGCTCCAGGTGCGCCCCAAGTCGCGGGAGACGGTCTCGGCGATGCCGTAGGTGGTGCGGATGTACATGCGCAGCGAGCCGTCGCGGGCCTGGATCACCTGGGGCTCGTCGAACATCCGGTCTTTGGCGGCGACCCCGCCCCGCCTCTCCCAAGTCGCGCCCTGGTCTTTTGAGACGAAGGCGTGGGTCATGCGCAAAGGGTCGAGCTCTTTCCAGAGTTCGCCGCGGCATTCGCCCCAATCACAAGGCTGGCCGGGGAAACCGGCGATGATGTCGGTCTGCCACAAGGTGACGGCGAGAAGCCATTCCCCGTTGTCGAGCACGATCGGCTTGTTGAGCGCCGAGCCGTGCCAGAGGCGCCGGGGCGTCGTCCAACTTGGAGCCTCGGCGTCGGGGTTGGAGCAGAGCGAGCACCACAGCCCGGCGCGGCCGTCGAAGGAGCCCAGACTGTAGTCGAAGAGCCACCAGAGCCGCCCGAGCGGGTCGCACCAGAACTGCCCCCCCTGGAAACGGCGCTTGAAGCCGTGCGGCGAGGGCGGCTCCCTGAGCAGGAAGACGGGGTCGGTCCAGGTGGCGCCCTCGTCGTCGCTCCAGGCGGCCAACATATGGGCGTCCTGGTTGTCGCCGCCCCCGGTCCAGTTGATCCAAACGCGGCCGCCGGGAGTCCGCGCCATGCCCGAGCTCATCATCACGAAATTGGTGTTCTCCGGCTTGAGCTCCGGAGCGTCGAACGTCCGTATCTGGGGCGGCTCCAGGACGCTGGGGGCGTCCGCCAGGATCATCTTCTCCAGTTCAGTCATTTTTCCTCCACTAACCAGTTATTTCGCAATGCGGAGCCAGCTGTATCTCCACCCATTTCAAAGCCATCTCCGAAGCGTCCTTGTTGATGATGTCGATCTGGTTTTCGCCATCGTGGAGCGCGTCGGCGGGGATGCCGAACGCTAGGCTCCGCATGTCGCAGACGGGCAGCTCCGACAAGGGGCCGGACTCCAGGCGTTGGCAAAGCCGCGCGTTGAGCCAGACCTCAAGCGTCTCGGGGGCGGCCCCGGTCTCGCCCAGGACGACGCATGCCTTCCGCTTGGCCGCGCCGCCGCCCACATTCAGGCGGACGGAAACGCAGCTATTGGAGTGAATGCGCTCCGGGAAGGCCGGCTGCCACGGCATCAGCCCCTCGACCATGCATTCATGGACAGTCGCGATGTGCCGCCGCGCCACCCGCTCGACTTTCTCCCGGTCGCCGATGTAGCCGTACATCTCCCGTTGCTTCGCCTTGTCTGAAAGTCCATCGCGGTACATGTGGTTGAACAGGTAGACGCAATCGGCGCCCCGATGGAAATACGACGCGGCGAAACCGGCGTCGGCGGCGCTGTCGGCGCGGCCATTGAGATAACCGCTGCCGACATGCTGCTCCAGGCATGGCGCAAGGACAATCCCCGCGGGAAGGAGCTGTCTCCATATCTCCAGCGGGATGTTGGATTCCGAGGAGTTGAAGTAGGGGGATGGCGTCACCATGTCGACCAACGACTCCCTGGCCCAGGCGAAAACGTCCAGCCCCATGGACAGTGCCTCCTCGGGCCTGGTCGGGACGCGCACATTGATATTCACCGGGTGTCCCCATTTCGCGGCGGCGGCCTCGGCGTGGGTTTTGGCCTCGCGCATGAATTCCGTGAGGATTCCGCGCCCTTCCTGCTCGCAACCCGGCTTGAAGAAAAACGGGCTGCGCATCCAGTCGAGCTCGAGGCCGTCCATCTCGAAACGCTCAAGATATTCCTTGACGAGCGCCATGTGGTGGTCGCGCACTTCCTGGTGGCCGTAGTCGAAGCACTGCGAGAACCAGAAGGTATAGTCTTTTTTGTAGAAGGCGCGCCTTAGCTCCGGATGGTCGCGCCAAAGCGCACCGTGCATGATCCGCTCCGGGTCGTCCACACAATGCACGTCGTTCATGCGCATGGAAACCCACATCCCGACGCCTTTTTGCCGGCAATAATCGTAGCGGACGCGATAGGGGTCCTCCACGTTTTGGAACAGCGCGCGGACATTGCGGCAAAGCGTCCGCAAATCCTCCGCGTTGACGTTGGCGGACTGGATCTCTTTCCCGCGGAAATAAGCTTTGCCATCCGGGCGCTCGTCCATCCCCGCCCAAAGCGGGTCGAACGCATGGCTGTCGAAAAAGGCGCGCATGGCGTTTCCGTTGAACAAGATGCCCGCCACTCCCGGCACGGCGTAGTAGTCGATCTGCCTTTTCAGGCCCGCCTCGTCCATGGTCTCAACAATCGGACAGTTCCATGGGGCGCCCGACCTGTTCGCATAGAACCCCCAGGCATCCTCGTTAATGAACACGCCACCCATAATGCGTTCCTTTTCTTTATGTTTCCCATACGTTTATTTCCGCGGCGTGGAAGATGGTCTCACGCCGTCAAAATGCCGGACTACCCCTCGATGCCCCGAGCCAACCCTTCGCGGAAATACGGCTCGTAATGCAGCTTGAGCGCGGTGTCGAGCTTCGCGGCGTCCCGCGCCTCCAACGCCTCGACGATCGCCCGGTGCTCAATGGCGATCCGGTTCAAGTCCATGTAATATTTGTCGGTGATCAGGGGCGCGCCGTGGCAGAAGAACTCGACGGTGAGGGAAATCATGGACTCGATGAACCGATTTTTCGTCATGCGTAGCAGCACGGAGTGGAACTGGATGTCGAACTCCAGCCGGACGTCCTCGCTTTTCAAGGCGTCGATCAGCCCGTTCAGCTTGGCGATGTCCACCGCGGCGCAGTTCTCCACCATGAGGGACGCCGAGCCGCATTCGAGGGCCATGCGCATCTGCACCGCCTCGGCGAAGCACCGCGGGTCGTTGGCGAGGAAGGGCAGGTAGTTCTTGAAGGGGTCGATCGGGACGAAGCTGCCAATGACCGCCCCAACCTTCTGCTTCGTCTCGACGATGCCCGCCGCCCGGAAGTATTGCATCGACTCGCGGACGATGTTCCTGCTGATCCCCAACCCTTGGCTCAACTCGTTCTCCGTCGGGAGCCGGTCTCCAGGCCCCAGCCTGTTGGCGATAATGTAGTCGCGCAAACCGTTGATCGCCGAGTTTAGCGTCGACTGCTTCTGAACTTTTCCTATCGTGGCCATTTCTCGCCTCCTTTCTTATATTGTAGTATAATACCTCAAATAAGTCAAGAGCTCGAACGGCAAATAATGCGGCGAGGCCGGTTTCAAAAACGCCGCCGCGCTGTATATTAAGCGGAACAACTTACAAGGTCAGAAAACATGCCTAACGTCAACATCCCCCCGGTGGAGCACGTGAAAGTCCTCGACGGCCAGGGCTGGGTCGGCTTGATCGAGCGCATGGGCACGGAAACCACCATCGTCAACGCCGCCCGGGTCTCTTTCGGCAAACTCAAGGCGGAGATGGACGACAAAGACGTCGCCCTGCTCAAATACCTGCTCGACAACCGCCACACCAGCCCCTTGGAGCACGTGGTCTTCACCTTCAGCGTCCATTGCCCGCTCTATGTGCGCGGCCAGTGGCACCGCCACCGCACCTGGTCCTACAACGAGATCTCCCGGCGCTACACCGAGATCGACATGGAGTTCCACACCCCGGGCAAGCTGCGCCAACAGGCGGAGTCCAACCGCCAGGCGTCCGTGGACAACCCCGCCTTCGACGACGCCGCGCTCCGGGGGCTGATCAGCCAGCACAACCAAGACTCGCTCAACGTCTACGAGCGGCTCCTGGCCGCTGGCGTCTGCCGCGAGCAGGCCCGCGGGGTGCTGCCCCAAAACATGATGGTCACCTTCTGGGGGACGGTCAACTTGGGCAACCTCATCCATTTCCTGGACCTGCGCGACGACGACCACGCCCAGTGGGAGATCCGCGAATACGCCATCGCCATCAAAAAGCTGGTCAGGCCGCACTTCCCGCATGTGGCGGACTATTTGAAGTGGGAAGCCTGACGCCATGGGGCTGCCCAAGCTGGCGCTGACCATGGGCGACCCCGCCGGGGTCGGTCCGGAGCTGGCCGTCAAGGCCGCCGCCGATCCAGGGTTGGCGGCCGTGGCGGAGATCGTCCTTTACGGCTGCCCGGACGTCATCGCGGCGGCCGCGGCGAAGTTCGCCCCCGGCTCGACGCCGCGGGTCGAGGCCGTCGGAACCTTGCCGTTCCCGGAAATCGCCATCGGCGAGAACCGCGGCGCCCAAGGACTGGCCGCCCGCGACGCGGTCGTCCAGGCCACCCGCGACGCGTTGGCGGGCAAGGTGGACGCCATCGTCACCGCCCCCATGAGCAAGGCGGCGGTCAACATGGCGGACGTCCCCTTCACCGGGCACACCGAGCTGATCGCCGGGCTCTGCGGCGTGGACAACTACGCCATGCGCCAATCCGACGGCCAGTTGCGGGTCGTCTTCGTCACCACCCACATCCCGTTGGCGCAGGTCTGCGCCGCGCTCAGCGCCGGGAAGATCATGGAAGTCACGCGGCTACTGCGCGACTCCATCCTGGCCGAAGGCGTCGAGCGGCCGCGTCTGGCGATGGCCGCCGTCAACCCCCACGCCGGCGAGAACGGCTACATGGGGCGCGAGGAGATCGACATCATCGCCCCGGCGCTGCGCCTGCTGGCCGCCGAAGGGTTCGAAGTCGACGGGCCCTTCCCTCCCGACACCTTGTTCATCGCCTCGACCTTGGCGCGCTACGACGGCGTGATCTCGATGTACCACGACCAGGGGCACATCCCCTTCAAGATGCTGGCCTTCGACCGGGGCGTCAACACCACGTTGGGGTTGCCGGTGATCCGGACCAGCGTCGACCACGGGACGGCGTTCGACATCGCCTGGCAAGGGAAGGCCAACCCTGGAAGCCTCTACGCCGCCGTGAGGCTGGCGGCGCGGTTCGCCACCGCCAAGAGACGGTAAAAGTCGCTCATACCATTGATTTGCCGCGGCAGGCGGCCTATATTACTCCAAGAGGATTCGTTTATATGAGATTTCTTAGGCCAACCATGATGGCGGTTCTCGCCGTGTCGCTATGCGCCCTCTGCGGATGTTTGTCCAAAGAGGAGAACCGCGACTACGCGGTTGACAAGGCAAGAAAATACGTGATGAGCGAGATACCCAACCTCTCGGAGGAGAACCGCGCCTTCGTTCGCCTCGCCTACCCTCGTTTCCTTCAGGCCACCTTGCTGCAAAAGCGCGAGATGAACCAACTGTGCCTGGTCTGGGACACCCCCTACCTGAACGGCGACTCCATCGTGGTCGCCGGAGTCTGCAACTCGTCATACGCCGACTGGGAGCCGATCCGGGTCATCATCAAGAAATACAACGAGCCGGAGAAGCCACAAAACTGAGCTGGCGCCGGACAAGGAGCGGGTCAAATGACGGACAAGCCCCACATTTCCGTCTCGCAAGACGAGCTGGACGAGCTGCTGGCGTCCATGGGCGACGACGACAGCCCCGAAAGCGCTTTCGCCGCCGGTCTGAGGATGCGCAAACAGACCATCGTGAGCATCCTTGAGGACCTCGACGACGACACCCCGGCCGACGAGCATGTGTCGCAAAACGAGCTCGACGACTTGATGGATACCTCCGACACCGTGAAGATGTCCAAGGCGGAGATCGTCGACACCTTCGGACGCGCGCCGCTGCAGTCCAGTATCGCTTCGAGCAAAATCATGCCTCCGAACCACTTCCACAGCCTGAGCCTGGAACCGCCCTCCCCCAAGCATAAATTGCTCGGCGGCGCCCAGGCGCTGGTCCGCAAGCTGCTCCCCACGCGCTCCAGAAACAAATAAGCCGGGCAGCCTACGCCCAAAAAGGCGACCGCCCGCGCATGATTGTGTCCAGGGAATTGAACCATACCAAGAATTTCCGGGGGAAACCCTTTGAAAAGGGTTCTCCCCCAGACCCCTTCCTAAACTTTTTGGGCTATTTTATCAAGCCGTCGAAGTCTAGAAAGGGGAGCTTGTCACTTGCGCTTGGCCGGGACGTGCGCGGACTTGCCATGCACATCGTGGGCGGCCTCCATCATGGCCTCGCCAAGGGTAGGATGGGCGTGGATGGCGTTGCCCAACACGGTGGCGGTGGACTCCAGAGCCATGGCCGTGACCGCCTCGGAGATGAGGTCAGTGGCATGGGGGCCGACGATATGCACGCCCAAAATCTGGTCAGTCTCGACGTCGGCGATGATCTTGCAGAAGCCCACGGTGTCGTTGATCGCCATGGCCTTGCCCAAACCGGCGAAATTGAACTTGCCGACATGGAATTTCAGACCGCGCTCGACGCACTGCTGCTCGGTGAGCCCGACGCTGCCGATCTCCGGGTTGGTGAAAACGCAGCCGGGGACGATCTTGTCGCTGAACTTGGCCTTCTTGCCGCAGGCGTTGTCGGCGGCGCAGACGGCCATGGCGCTGGCCACATGGGCGAGCATCAAGCGGCCGGTGACGTCGCCAATGGCGTAGATGCCCGGGACGTTGGTGGCGCAGCGCTCGTCGACGGGTATGAAACCGCGGTCGGTGCTGTTGACCCCGGCGGCCTTGAGGTTGAGCTCGGAGGAGACCGGGACGCGGCCGACCGAGACCAGCAAATACTCCGCGGAGACCTCCTTGCCGTCGACCGTGCCGCTGACGGACTTGGCGGTGGACTTGATGTTGGTCAGCGGCTTGCCGGTCATGATCTCGATGCCGTTCTTCTTCATCTCGCGGCCGACATACTTGAAGACATCATGATCCTGAGTGGCCAGGATCTCGGGCAGGGCCTCGGCCACGGTCACCTTCACGCCCAGCTCGGCGAAAAGGCAGGCGAACTCGCAGCCGATGTAGCCGCCGCCCAGCACCAGCAACGTGGACGGAAGCTTCTCCAACGCCAGCAAAGAGGTGGAGTCGAGGATACGCTTGCCCTCGGGAACGAAGCCCGGCTTGGCTGGCTTGGAGCCGGTGGCGATGATGGTTTTGGCCGCCTGCAGCACCACGTTGCCGCCCTCGGTGAGCTTCACGGCGATCTCGGTGCGGCTCTTGAACTCCGCGGCGCCGTTGAAAACCTGGACGCCCGCGGCCTTGAGCAAGCCGGCGATGCCGCCGGAGAGTTTCTTGATGATCTCGCCTTTGCGCTGCTGCATGGCCGACCAGTCAGGCGCGACCGTCCCGGATATCTTGATACCGAACTCCGCCGCGTGTTTCGCGGTATGCAGGGCCTCCGCCCCGGCCACCAAAGTCTTGGTAGGGATGCAGCCGACGTTCAGGCAAGTGCCGCCCAAAGAGCTTTTCTCGACCAAGGCGACCTTGGCCCCGTTCTTGGCGGCGTTGATGGCGCAGACATAGCCTCCAGGCCCCGCGCCGATGACGCAGACGTCGAATTTCGTGTCGGACATTACGAATCCTCCATTTCTGTTAGGGAAAACTGGAGGATATTATAGCAGCCAATGACGAACATTGCCAACCCAGGAGCGGAAGTCGCCTTCCACTCCCGGAACGGAATGTTCAGGCCTCTTGGTTGAGATGCACGACGGTGGCGGGCGGGAAGCCGTTGAAATAGGTGCTGGAGGCGACGGAGTAAGCGCCGATGTTCTCGGCGTAGACCAGGTCGTGGATCTCCAGGGGGGGCAACTCGGCGGACATGCTGACGGTGTCGAAGGCGTCGCAGGTGGGGCCGAAGACCGAGGAGATATGAACCTCGCCGCCCTTGAAGGCCTTGACCGGGTAGACGCAATGGTCGAAAACCTGGCCGGTGAAGGTGTGGTAGACGCCGTCGTTGATGTAGTAGCAGGGCTTGCCGTCGCGGAAAGCCTTGCCGACCACCTTGGCAACCAGGACGGCGGTGTTGGCGACCATGAAGCGGCCGGGCTCGGCGAGGATCTCCATGTCGTCGGGGAAGAGGCGGGAGAGCTCGGCGTTGAGCTTCTCGGCGAGGGAGCGGAAGGATTTGTCCTCGGAGTTGTACTTGGCGGGGAAGCCGCCGCCAATGTCGAGGATCTTGATGCGGCGACCGACGCGGGACTCGGCCTCCTTGATGATGTTGGCGGAGAGCTCCAGGGCCTGGACGTAATTCTCGAAGTTGGAACACTGGCTACCGACGTGGAAGCTGAGGCCCTCGACCACGAGCTTGGCGTCGAAGGCGGCGCTGATGAGGTCGACGGCCTCGCCGGGGTGGGCGCCGAACTTGGAGGAGAGCTCGACCATGGAGCCGGTGTTGGGGACGCGGATGCGCAGCACCAGTCCGGCGTTTGGGGAGTGCTTGGCGAGCTTCTTGAGCTCGTCGACGTTGTCGTAGGTCACCAATATCTTGTACTGGTCGAGCTCCTGGATGGTCTCGACGGGCTTGATGGGATTGGCGTAGATGATCTTGTCCCAGATGAAAGCCTTCCGCTCCTCGGCGGGGAGATCCTTGATGTTCTCGTAGACAACCTTGAACTCGGGCATGGAGGCGACGTCGAAACTGGAGCCTTGCCGGTAGAGGGTGCGGACAATCTCGGGGTTGGAGTTGGCCTTGACCGCGAAATACGCCTGGACACGGGGCAGGCATTCCTTGAACTCGCGGTAGTTGGCGCGGAGCTGCTCGTGGTCGACCACGAAAATCGGGGTCCCGTGGGTCTTGGTCAGCTCGGCCAGGAAGATCTTCCCGGGCTCGGTGAGCTGTCTCACGCCGTGCTCGTTCTTGGTGGTCAGGTCTTTGAAGGTCAGCTGGCTCATGGGGTTCTCCGTTGGGTTCATGGGATGAAAAGGAAATTACGGAACTGCCAAGGGTCTTGGTGGTCAAGAAGATTGGCGGGGTTCTCCTTGAAATGGATCTGCCGGTTCTTCAAGGGCGTCCAGTCGTAGGGCGAGGAGATGAACTCCCCGAGGTAGGGCTTGGCGACCTCCAGCACGAAGTCGTGCGACAAGTCCTCGGGCAAGCACACCCCTCGGCGCGGGTTGCGGAGCATCCACATCACCGCGGAGGTGACGCCCACCGCGACTTGGATGGTGGTGGCGTTCTGCCCCGGGACGAGCCGACGCGACTGCTCGATGCCCAGGACGCTCCCGGTCCACCAGGACTTGTAGTCGTGCCCCATCAACAACGCCCCGAGGATGTCCGCGCCGCTGACGATCTCGCTGTCCTTGAGTATCCGCAGCTTGGGCTGCAAGTGGTAGTTGCGGCAACGTAGCTCCTGCAACGACATGATGGTGCCGTCGCAAGGCATGTAGGCGTAATGGACGGTGGGGCGGTAGAAGGGTTTGCCGTCGCGCCAGACCGTCCAGCGGTCGGAGATGCCGAAGGCCTCGCCGTGCCGGATGACCATGCCGACGATGTCGTGGCCGGGGACCCAGGAATGCACCCAGGTGTTCATCCCCATCCGCGCCAGGAAGATCTGGTTCACCGGGCCGTCCGGCGGCAGCACCGCCAGCTCGGGCAGCTCCAGCTCATGGGTGCCCCAGCCCAGCTCGGCGGGGGCGACGCCCTCCTCGCGGAGGCCCTCGATGCTCCAGGTGCCGACGAACTCGTCGACCTCCTTGGGCTTGTCGGTGATCTGGGTGTCGCGCTCGGAGCAATGCACCACCTTGACCCCCAGCTCCATCGCCAGCTCGGCGAAGCGCCGGCCGCGGACGAGGCAGTCCAACAGCGCGGGGTCCTTGGCCTTCTTGTCCTCGACCAGCCGCGCGGCGATGTCCACCAGCGCCTGGGTGGCGAAATGGGAGACCAACCCGGGGTTGGCCCCGTGGTCGACCACGCAGGTGGTGGCGTCCGTCCAACCGCGGGTGAGCTCCCGCAGTTTCATCTGACGGTAATAAAGCGACTTCTCATAGGGGGTCAACGTGAGCGAGCCCAGCTGGGGTTCCCACTGCTCGACCGAGGTGTTGACGTAGAAGACCTGGTGGTCGTGGCACCATTGGACGATCTCGCAGCAGTCGATGTTCCAAGCCAAGTCGACCAGCAGGTCGCCCGGCGAGAGGTGGGCGGCGAACAGCGTCCCGAGGTTGGCGGGCGTGACCCGGTCCCGGACGAACTTGACGCCCTTGGCGGTCCACTCCCGCAGCGCCTCCTCCTTGTCCTCAAAATCGAGGATGGTGATGTTGCCGTAAGGTATCTTGACGTGGTCGAGCATGACCGGCAGGGCGCACTGGGCGACCGACCCGTAGCCAAGCATCAACACTTTCCCATCGAACTCCATCATTCAACCGACCTCAAAATCGCTTTTCCTCCCTGCCGTCCCGCCCCGCTGAACACGGGGCGCCCGGCGGGTGGCCCGCAGTTGAAACACATGCGTTCCGTATTATGAATTAAATTCGCGAGATTTCAACCTTCCAGCCGCGCAACTCATCGTTTTTTAACGTCCGCCGAACGCCGCTTGCTTCCGCCGCGGAACGGCGCTATCTTCGCTCAGGAGGAACTCTCGCATGGACAGCGTTCGCTGGGGAATGATCGGCTGCGGCAAGGTGACCGAGGTCAAGAGCGGGCCCGCCTTCCAAAAGGCGCGGGGCTCCGAACTGTTGGCCGTCACCAGCCGCGGCCTCGACAAGGCCCATGACTACGCCGCGAGGCATGACGTGCCCAAAGTCCACGCCAACGCCGCGGAGCTCGTCGCCGACCCGGAAATCGACGCCGTCTACATCGCCACCCCGCCCGGAGCCCACCTCGAACACGTCTTGCTGGCGGCGGCCGCGGGCAAGGCCGTCTACGTGGAGAAGCCCATGGCCACCACCCACCGCGACTGCCTGGAGATGATCGCCGCCTGCGAGCGCCACGGCGTCCCCATCTTCGTGGCCTATTACCGCCGCGCTTTGCCCTATTTCCGCGAACTCAAGGAGCTGCTCGACTCCGGGGCGGTCGGCGAGCTCCGGACCGTCGAGTTCCAGCTCTTCAAGCCCGTCAACCCCGCCGACCGCGACCAGGCCAACCCGCCCTGGCGCTTGCGCCCCGAGCTGGCGGGCGACGGCTATTTCTACGATGTCGGCTCGCACCAGCTCGACCTCTTCGACCACCTTTTCGGGCCGGTCGTGGACGTCCGCGGCGTGGCCGTCAACCGCGCCGGGCTCTACCCCTGCTCCGACCTCTTGTCCGGGACTTTCGTCCACGCCTCGGGGGTGGTCGGCAACGGTCTCTGGAACTTCGCCGCCCCCGCCAGTGGCCGCCTCGACCACGCCCGGATCGTCGGAACCGAGGGGCAGTTGGAGTTCTCCGTCTTCCCCTCCGCCCCGATCACGTTAAGAACGGCCAAGGGCGAACAGGTCTTCGACGTCCCCTACCCCGAGCACGTCCAGCAGCCGCTGGTCCAAACCATCGTCGACGAGCTGCTCGGCCGCGGCGCCCCCTGCCCCAGCCGCGGCGACAGCGGCGCCCGGACCAACCTCGTCATGGAGCGCCTGGTCGGCCATTGACTCGCTTGACATGTTGCGACAAGATAATCATCATCCCCAATAAAAGGCATATTTCAAAAACCAGTTGACACTTTGGCGGGAGAAAACGAGAGGCGGTTACGGCCTTTCCGACGCGGAGCGTCTTTGGAGCGCGGCGATTCTTCGCCGCTTTACGCAGCCCCCCAACGAAGGAACCGCAGCCATTTCCGCGCTAAACTCCGGCCCGGAAACATCTTCGGCGTGTGCTGGCGACCGTTCCAAAGCGGCTCCGCCGCAAAGAAACTCCACGGCGAAACTGTCCAATAAAAGCCAAAAAACTAGCTCCTCAGCTATTGACAAGGCGAAACCATTGACATATAATAATCTTATCAAAACATTAAAGGCATGACATAAAATGGCGCGGAAAACCCAAGAGATGAGCATCTACCGGATCGCCGCCGAGGCGGGGGTGTCGGTGCCGACGGTGTCGCGGGTGATCAACCGCAAAGCGGGGGTGGCCGAAGCGACGCGGGACAAGGTCAACGAGTTGCTGCGCCACTATAACTACCGTCCCGACTACCCGGCGATGAGCGCCGTGAAGATCGCGGTCGTCCATCCCTGGCCCGACCTGACCGAGTACTTCCGCAAGGCCATGCGGGGCGTCTACGCTTACACCCAGGAGCACGACTTGATGGTGAACATCATCATCGTCCAACCGCGGCGCCGGGAGTCCTTGTTGGAGGCGATACGGGCCCAGCAGTGCTCCGGGGTGGTCGCGTTGCTGCCGGAACATTACCGCGAGGAGCTCGCTCCCTTGGGCGAGACCGACCTGCCGACGGTGGTCGTCGACTCGATTAGCGAAGACCCGAAGATCGGTTTCATCGACCACGACGCCTATTCCGGTTCCGCCGAGGCCGCGAGACACCTGCTGGCGCTGGGGCATCGCCGGATCGGGTATTTGCGTCGTGGGGGCGTAAGCCTCAACCAGTTGCAGCGCTTCAAGGGCTACGAGAACACCATGCGGTCGGCCGGGATCGAAGTGGAGCCGAATTGGGTGATCGACGCGTTAGCTTCGGACAGCGGCTGGATCCGCGGCATGGAGGGGCTGGAGACGACGCGGCGCTTGCTGGCCCAGGCGCCGGACTTGACGGCGATCATGGCGGTCGACGACTCCATGGCGTTGGGGGCGCTGACCGCCATCCACGAGAGCGGCCGCCACGTCCCGCGGGACATTTCGGTGGTCGGCTTCGACAATTACCCTGAGACCCAAGTCTGGTACCCGGCGCTGACCACGGTTGACCATCCGCTGGAGAAGGCTGGTTACATGGCGGTCGCGGCGATCCACGCAGGCCTGAAGACACCGGCGACCTGGATCCCCCCGCGGGAAATCCTGCCTACCAGCCTGGTGGTACGGAAATCCACCGGCCCCGCAGCCGAAAAGCAAATAAACCATGGAGAAACCAGATGAAGGCGAAAAAACCATTCACGTTAGTAGGGTTGCTAATAGGGCTTGTTGCCGCCGCCACGGGAACCGCCTCCCCCGCGAGTCAGGCGGAGGCGGCCGTTTGGAGCGCCCAGGGGCCGTTCGAAGGCTGGAAGGCGAATTGGCACCTCGAGTTGCGGCGGAACGCCGGCGCCATGACGCTCTTCGTCACGGGCGACGATTCCAGCGTCGTCAACGATGCCGTCGACATCGATCCGTCGCGTTGCGACTGTTTGGAGATAACGTACCGCGCCTCCGGCATCCCGGACAAGACCAGCGGACAACTCTACTATGCCAAGCTTCCTCAGGATAAATTCGACGCGTCGAGGCGCTGGCTGCTCCCCAGCTTGAAAGGCGACGGGCGGTGGCGCGTCCTGCGCCTGTATGCGGGCGACAAGAACGCCCTCGCTACGCCTGAGCGCTGGTTCACGGGGGGGAAGGTCTCAAAATTGCGGCTGGACATGGTCGACCAACCGACGGGCGTTGTCGAGGTGAAATCCATCCGCCTCCTTTCCCTTAAGCTTGAGCCGGACAAGGTTGACCTCGCGTCGAAATACTATTTCCCCGCCGCGGCGATGGGCGTTGAAGCGTCTCTGCCCAAGGCGCGGTATTCCGTCTGGGCGTTCCAGCGCGACGCCAGCCAACCGCTTTCAGCCGAATTGGCCAAAAGCCTCGTCTCCGGCATCCTCCCCCCCGAAGAGCCAACCATGGTTCAGCGCGAGAGCGGCCTCTGGACGAAGTTGGGCGTGTCGACCGGCGGGAAGTTCAAGCTGCTCGCGCCCGGCGAGGGCGCGGAGCTTCTGGACGGAATCCTCTTCTCGACCTTGGATACCCCCTCGGTCTTTCCCGCCGAAGAGAAGTGGCCCGCCGCGCCAAGCGAGCTGCCGGGAACCAAGAGGCAAGGCGCCAGCTTCTCTGGCTATATGATCAAGGCGCCCGGCGACACCCAGGCCAACATCGACGCGGGGAAAAATGTCTTCTATCTCCGCCGCGAATTCACCGCGCCGCCAGACCTCAGACAAGCGTGGCTGCAGATCACGGCGGACGACTCCTGTGAGCTGTTTGTCAATGGCGTCCTCGCCATAAGCCAGGGAGGCGAGGGCTCCTGGAAGCGACCGGCCGCCTTCAGCGTCGTGGAAAATCTTCGCCCGGGCAAGAAGAATCTCCTCGCGATAAGCTACCGGAACAATGGCGGCCCGGGCGGCGCGCTCGTCGAACTCCTCTTGAGACGCGGCGACGGCTCCGTCGAGAAGATAGTCTCCGACGAGGCCTTCAAGGCCTCCGCCGTCCACGCCGACGGCTGGGCGCGGCAGGGGTTCGACGACTCCTCCTGGCAAAAACCAATCCTCCAGCAGGCGCCGCCAACGCCCCCCTGGACCGAGGAACTGCCCTACCTCGAAATCCCGAAGGCAGCGGGTGGCCAACCGGGGAACTCCACGCTCAAGCTCTGCGCCTTCTCGTTTCCCCCGCGGTGCGTGGCTGGCGATATCCCGCGGGCGAAAATGAAACTGAGCCGCGACACTTCCTCCCTGACCCCCCGCCTGACAGTCAAGGCCGACGACCTCAAGGGGCGCAGGCTCTTCGATTTCGAAGTCCCCGTCTCCACCCAGATGTTCAGCCCCGCCGCCGCCAACGGCGAGACGGAGCTGGCCGTCCCGGTGAGAATGCCCCGCTGGCTCCATTCCGGCGCCTTCCAACTGTCGTCGTTCTATGCTGACAATAACATCCTGCTGGCGTTGCCAAAGGTTAACGTTGACTATCAGAGCGTCATGCCCTCCGGCGCGCCGTTGCGCAGCGAGGTCAGACGCAGCCCGGCCGGACCTTGTCTTTTCCTCGACGGCTCGCCCGTTTATCCTTTTTTCGGCAACACGTTCGTGCCTGGGCCGAACTATGGCTTCGTGGACAAGGTGCCGGTGAACGTCCACACCTTTTGGGTCACCAACTCCAGCCATAATCCCTGCGCCTGGTGGAAAGGACCGGGGCGATACGATTTCGACACCATGCTCGACCGCTATGTCGAGAACTCTTTGCGGGACGCCGGCCCGGACGAATATCTGATGATCCTCGTTGGCGTGGACGCCCCGGGTTGGTGGGTCAAAGCGCATCCTGAGGAACGGGCCACGTTCGAGGATGGAGCCCCTTTCAAATACGGGACCACCAAAAACGATGTCGTCAGCTATTCCTCCACCCGTTACCGGAACGACGCCTCCGAGGCTTTGGCGGCGCTCATCAAACACTGCGAGAGCTCACCCTTCCGCGACAAGATCATCGCCTACTGGATTGTCGGCGGCGACACCGGCGAATGGCAGGGCTGGGCCTCCGAGGAGGCGTACCGCCATGGCCGAATGCTGGACTACTCCGCGCCGGCGCTGGCCGCCTTCAAAGATTTCCTGAGACGCGAGTATCCTGACGTCCCCGCGGAAAAGACGCCGATACCTTCCGCCAAAGAACGCATGCAAGACAGCTTGGGCGTTTTCCGGGATCCGGCGAAGAGCCTCCCGAGCATCGCCTACGACGACTTCTACTCAAACAGCGTCTCCGATCTTCTGCTAGCGCTGTGCGGCGGCGCGAAGCGCGCCATGGGCGACAACCCCAAACCTCTGGGCGTCTACTATGGCTACCCGTTTGAGCACGCCACCTGGAGAGGCAGGGTGCAGAACGGCGGGCACAACGCCATGAGGAAGGTGTTGGACTCGGGGCTGGTGAGTTTCATGATCTCGCCCATTTCCTACGGGCTCCGGGACATGGGCGACTCGGCCGCCGACATGAAGCCTTTCGCCTCCATGCGCGGCCATGACGTCATCCCCCTCATGGAGGACGACTCCCGCACCCATTTGAACGCCTGGCAGAACGGGGCGGTCGCGCAACCGGTCAACGCCTGGCAGACCACCCAGACACTCCGGAGAAACCTAGGCAAGGCCATATGCCGCCTGGAGCCGCTGTGGATGTTCCCCATCTGTGGCGACAACCAATTCAACAGCGCCGCGATCATCGACGACTTCAAGACCATCAAGCGTTCCGGGGAATTCTGCGTCCTCAAGAAAGTCGAGCGCCATCCCGAGGTCGCGGTCGTCATCAGCGAAAGCGCCTTGAAATACATGTCCTACGAGAAATCCAACACTAGGTTCAAGGAGGAGCGTCAGTCCTATCTGGCCGATGGTTCGGTCAAAAGGTCTCCCAGGGAGTCCGTGCGTTTCCAAGGAGAGCTCCTTTCAATTCAGCGCGAGAGTCTCGCCAGGCTTGGCGCCCCGGTCGACTACCTCATCGCCGAAGACCTGTCGCCTGCGCAATGTGCCCAATACAAGCTGTGGATCTTCCTCAACTGCTTCGAAGCCAACGACAAGCTCCTCCAGGCGGCGGAACGCGTCAAAGCCAGAGGCGACTGCACCCTCCTTTGGCTGTTCGCCCCCGGCCTGTTCAAAGACCATCGGGTCGACCTCGGCGGCATGGAGAGACTCACCGGCTTCAAACTCGCCATGCTTCCGGGGCCGCAAACTCCGCTTATCGATTTGACGGATCTCTCGCTGCCGTGGACCGCCGGGCTCCAACAAGTGTCGCTGGGCGTACCCGATGAACGGATATATCCGCTGTTCCATACGGAGCTGGACAAGGACGCGAGCGTCGTGGGCCGTTACCGGGACAGCAAGCTGGCCGCCTTGGCCGTCAAGCGGACAGGCCCCAGCCGAGCGATTTTCTATGGCGCCTATCGACTCGATCCGGAGATGCTTAGGGACTTGGCCGCCGATTCCGGCGTCCACGTGTTCTCCCGCTCGCTCGACACATTGTACGCGAACGACAATTTCATCTCGTTCCACGCGCGGTCCTCGGGCAAGAAACATATCGAACTGCCGAGGCGGGGGGATGTGGTCGATGTCTTCACCAGGAACGTCATCGCCAGGGACGTCAACTCCTTCGACTTCGACGCGCCGTTGCATTCCTCCTGGCTCTTCCACTGCGGCGACGCCAATGAATTCCTCAACTTCAAATAGGAGCGACGCGACATGATGAACTTCATCGAACCCTCGGCGAGCCGCAAAGGCTTCACGCTCGTGGAGCTCCTGGTGACGATCGCGATCATCGCCATACTCTCCTCCATTCTGCTTCCGGCGCTAGGGGCGGCGCGGGCCAGGAGCAGGGATATCGCCTGCCGCTCGAACATTAGGTCCTTATCCCTGCCGCTCACGCTATACCAAAACGACTTCAACGATTATCTGCCCTCCTACGATCCCGCCAACTCGTGGGAGGGGATCGTCGTGAACATGGGATATGTGAACAACAACATGAAGTTTTTCACCTGCCCCTCCCAAGCGAATCAAACATTAAGCGCACAAGTCACCTATGGCAACAACAGGTATCTGTTCAGCTCCCCGCTTTACGACACGAACCACGTGGACGGGAATGTCCGAGTGATCAAAACTCGTATTTGCGACACTATCGTTCTTGGGGAAAAGACGCATACCTGGAATGACGTCAATGGCGGCGCCTACCATCATCCGCAGTTGACGGCGTTGCACGCGAGACGCACCCCGTCGGCTGACATCTTCTACATGCCGTGCAATTTCCTCTTCCTCGACGGTCACGCCGAGCTTAAAGACTGGACGGGTTCGTACATCTATGGCGGGCCGACGTACCCCTTGTTCAAACAGCATTGGTTTGTTAAAACAGGCCCATGACAAAACGCTTTCACGCAATATGAACACTGGTCGCAACTAGCAAGGAGTTTCGCGATGAACTATCTCGACGGCAGATTCAAGATCGGCTGCAACTACTGGGCCTCGCACGCCGGCGCGGCGATGTGGGGCGATTGGCGTCCGGAGGTCGTCAGACAGGACTTCAGGATGATGGCCGAGGCCGGGCTGGAACTCGCGCGGGTCTTTCCCCTTTGGCCGGAGTTTCAGCCGCTGACCATGCACAGCACTTACCAACAACGGCCAAAAGAGCTCCGGAATGGGGAGCAACCGTTGGCCGACAAGTCGGGAGTCTCCGCCGCCGCCCTCTCCAAGTTCCGGGAGCTCGCCGACATCGCCGCCGAGAACCACGTCTCCTTGGTCGTCGGCCTGCTGACCGGCTGGATGAGCGGACGACTCTTCGTCCCGGACGCGCTCGCCGGACGCGACATCTTCAACGACGCCCTCAGCTTGAAATGGCAGCTGCGTTTCGTCCGGCGTTTCGTCCGGGAGTTCAAGGGGCATGAGGCGATCGCGCTCTGGGAACTGGGCAACGAATGCAATTGCATGGGCGAGGTCACCAGCCGCGAGGAAGCCTGGCGCTGGACCAACGCCGTGACTTCGGCCATCCGTTTGGAGGACAATTCCACCCCCGTGGCCTCCGGCATGCACGGTCTCTACCCGCAAGCCGACGCCAGCTTCGACGCCTGGGGTTCCCGCGGTTGCTGGAGCATCGAGGACCAGGGCGAGCTCACCGACGTGCTGACCGCCCACCCGTACCCCCATTCCCCCTCGAAGCGGGCCGCCCGCGTCGACCCCGTCGGCTCCCTGCGGAGCGTCTTCCAGGCCACCGTCGAGGCGCGGCTCTACGGCGACATCGCCCAACGCCCCTCCCTCATCGAGGAGATCGGCACCTTCGGCCCCATGGTCTGCGACGAGGCCATACAAGCGGACTTCATCCGCAACGTCGCCCTCAACGGTCTCGCCCACGACTGCGGCGGGCTCCTCTGGTGGTGCGCCTTCGACCAGCTGGCCCTCGAGAACACCCCCTACGAATGGAACGCCTGGGAGCGCGAGCTCGGCCTCTTCCGCGCCGACCTCTCGAAGAAACCCGTCTGCGAGGAGCTCGGCAAACTCCGGCGCCGTCTCGACGCCCTCCCCAGGAAAGCGCTGCCGAAGTTCCGCCGCGACGCCGTGTGCCTCCTCACCCCCGGCGGCTCCAACGACAGCTTGTTGGGCGACGCCTGGAGCTGCTTCGTCCTCGCCAAGCAGGCCGGCTTCGACATCGAGTTCCAGTATGAGGGCGAACCGCTCAAGGACGCCCCCCTCTACCTCGTCCCCTCCATCAAAGGCTCGGAGGCGCTGGGCCGCCGGACGACGCTGGAACTGGAACGGCGCGTCGAGGCGGGCGCGTCGCTCCTCGTCTCGGTCGACACCGGTTTCCTCTCGCCCTTCAACCAGATCTTCGGGCTGCGTTGCGCCAACCGCGAGGAGCGCGTCGTTCCCGCCAGCTTCAAGTTCGATGGTTCCGAGTTCCATTGCAAGGCGCAATACAAACTGAGACTCGTCGCCGAAGGCGCGGAAGTCCTTGCCGCCGAGCCCGACGGCACCCCCATCCTCACCAGGTTCAAAAAAAGCGAGGGCGAGGCCTGGTTCATGGCTCTGCCGCTGGAGAGCCACTTGGCGGGGCTGCCCAGGGGCTTCGACGCCGACGCCGAGCCCTACCACACGCTTTACGCCGCGGTGGCTAAGCGCGTCCTGGCGAAACGGCTCCTGCGCCGCGACAATCCCCGGATCAGCGTCACGGAGCATCCCCTCGACGACGCCCATGCACTGGCCCTGCTGGTCAACAACGACGGCAAGCCGCAAAACTGCCGCCTCGAACTGGCCTCCGGCTGGAAGACCGCCAGGACGTCACTGGAGCTGCCCGCCCACGACGGTGCCCTCATCGAACTCACGAAAGACACGAAAGCGTCATGAACATGAAACTGATCCAAGTCGACGAAGCGTCGCGGAAGTTCCTGCTGCGCGCCGGGGAGTCTTCCTACGCCTTCGGCGTCAACGCCGCCGGGCTCCTGAGTAGCCTCCACTGGGGAGGGCTGGTCGAGCGGCTCGAAGATTTGCCCTCCACCCGGGAGATCGAATGCGGCCGCCACCGCGACCCGCGCCGGGCGGCCATGGACTTCCAGGAATACCCCGCCTGGGGCGGCGAGTTCTACAACGAGCCCGCCCTCAAAGTCGATTTCCCCGACGGCGTCCGCTGCTCCATCCTCAAGTACGCCAGCCATTCCGTAAACGCCGACGAGCTAGTCGTGACACTCAAGGATCATGGCTACCCCCTCGAAGTCGAACTGCATTACCAGGTCAGGGAGGACTCGGCCCTCCTCGAACGCCACGCCGTCATCACCAACCGGGGCGAAGGGACGGTCACGCTCCGCTCCGCCCAGTCGGCGTGTTTCCATCCGCCGCGCAACGGCAAGGAATACCGGCTCTCGCATCTCGCGGGACGCTGGGGCGGCGAGTACATGATCAAACGCCAGAACCTCGCCCAAGGCAAGCTCGTCCTGGAGAACCGCACGGGGCTCTCCACCACCTTCGCGCACCCTTTCTTCGCCCTCGACGAGGGCGGCGCAACGGAGGACGCCGGACGCGTCTGGTTCGGGACGCTGCTCTGGAGCGGGAACTGGAAGATCGCCGTCGAGCAAGACCCCTACGAGCAACCTTGCGTCACCGGCGGCGTCAGCGACTTCGATTTCGCATGGCCGCTCAAGCCGGGAGAAAGCTTCGAGACGCCCCCCTTCCTTTGCGGCGTCAGCGACGACGGCTTCGGCGGGGCGAGCCGCGCCCTCCACGCCCACCAACGCCGCCACATCGCCCCAAAAATCGAGGCGGAGCGCACGCTGCCGGTGCTCTTCAACTCCTGGGCCAGCATGGGGGTCCAGGTCGACGAGGCCAAAATCCTCGAAGTCGCCGGGAAGGCGGCGGCGGTCGGCGCCGAGCTCTTCGTCATCGACGACGGCTGGCAAGCCGCCCTCGGCGACTGGTGGCCCGACCCCGTCAAGTTCCCCAACGGACTCAAACCGATAGTGGACAAAGTCAAAGCCCTGGGCATGGACTTCGGCCTCTGGGTGGAGGTCGAGTCCTTTGAAGTCAAAAGCCAGCTTTACCAACGGCATCCCGACTGGGCGATGAGCTTCCCCGGCCGCGAGGTCTACATGAACGTCCGCGACGACATCGGCCGCCGCTCCGTGTTGCTCAACTTCGCCCGCGAGGACGTCGCCGACCATATTCTGGAGTCCCTCCGGACGCTCGTCCGGGAGACCGGCATAAGCTACCTCAAGCTCGACATGAACGCCCTCTTCACCAACCCCGGCTGGGACGCCGCCCCCGAGGCCGAGCGCCAAACCCTCTGGGTCAAACACGCCCGCAACCTCCACAAGGTCTTCGGCGCGCTCAAGACGGAGTTCCCCGCGTTGCTGCTAGAGAACTGCGCCGCCGGCGGCGGCCGCGGCGACCTCTCCATGGACGCCGTCTTCGGCCGCATCAACCGTAGCGACAACCAGGACACCCTCGACATCCTGGCCATGCACGAGGGTTTCACCTGGCTACACCCCTCCAAGATGGCCGGCGGCGCCTGCCACATCAGCGACGCCACCTATCATATAAACCTGCGCCGGACGCCCATGAAAACCCAGGCCTACGCCGGGATGATGGGCTCGCTCGCCATCGGCAAGAACCTCCCCCAATGCAGCCAAACGGAGCTGGACGAGATCGCCGCCCACGTGAAGCTACACAAGCGCCTGCGGCATGTCGTCCAACATGGCGAGCTTCACCGTCTCGCATCCCTGCGCGACACGCCCTACGCCGCGTTCGAGTTCGTCAGCCCGGACAAGTCCGAGGCGGTCCTCTTCGTCTTCGGGCAGTGCATGCAGTTCGCCTTCAAAGTCCCGCCGTTCCGGCTCCAAGGGCTGGACGACGGACAGCTCTACGCCATGGAGGTTCATGGAGCCAATCCCCAGCGAGATGGTTTCACGGCGACGCCGGAAGGGTATCCGCCGCAGTCGGGCCAGGCGTTGCGTGAGCTCGGCTTGCGGCTGGAGTTGCTCGGCGACTACGACGCGCAGATCGTCCATCTCAAAGCGAAAGCGCCGTCGCGAAATTAACTTCACATTAACCCGGTGAGGACGCGAAGCGGCTGAAGCGCCCAACGTTAAGGCGGCTTCGCCGCTTCGCCTCCGGCGGCCAGGTCTTCGACCTGGACCATTACGATTTACGGCCCTAAGGCGCCGCGGTTTAGTCGGCCTCGCTGGCCACGCCCTTCTCCGCGTAGGGCGGCGTATAGTCGACGGGGTGCGGCGCGGCGTTCCAGTCGACCGTCCACGCCTTGCGTCTGCGGAACTTGTCCTTGAATTGGTTCTTCAGGACGCCCCTGGATTCCAAGGAGATCATGCAGGCCCGCGTGCAGCCGGCCGCGCCGCAGACCGCCTGCCCGGTGTTGTAGAGGTTTTGCGGCTTCTTCACGAACGGCGACCAAGAACCGCGGCCGATGTTCGGCCGGCCGTCGAGGTATCGCTCGGCCTCGGGCAGCGGAGCGCCGTTGTCGACCCCGCCGGTGAAGGTGACGTCGCACTTGTTCATGTCGACGTCCGACCATTCGAGCTCCTTGCCCGCTAGAGTCGCCTTGACCGTCTTGTCGCCGGGGATGCAACCGCCGGGGCAGGCGCGGACGCAGGCCTTGCAGTTGTTGCAGAGTTGGGGGCCGTTGTAGATGGGGTCGGGCTCGAGCTCCAAATCGGTCAGGATGATGCCGACCCGGTTGCGCGGACCGAACTGCGGCGAGAGGAACATCTTGCTGAAGCCGATCTCCCCGAGGCCGCAAAGATAGGCGGCGATACGCAGTTGCACCATGATGTCGGGCGCGGCCCTGCCGGGCTCCACGGGACGGGAATAGTTGTTCTTCATGTTGCCGAGGTTGTCGATGGCGCGCCAATCGCTCTGGTGTCCCATGGGGATGGCCTCGCAACCGCGGTCCTCGATGAACTTGCTCATGTTGATGACGGTCATGGGCATGTAGAGGTAGGTGATGCCGCCATAGCCCATCGCCGAGTAGTTGCTGAAGTAGGTGCCCTCCTCGACGCCGCGCAAACTGCCGCGCATCACCCGGAACACCATCCCAATGATCGACTTGCACTCGGGCATGATCTGCCTGGGGTCCATCTGCAACGGGGCTCCCGCCCAACGTTCGATGTTGCCGATCCCGACCGCGTCCGCCCCCAGGGCGAGCGCCTCGCGCTTGATCGCCTTGGCCGCCTCGACAGGGTTGTCCAAATCCTCCTGGCCAAACTCCCGCTCAATCGCCTCTTCTTGTCCCATTTCCATGTCTCCTTGGTTCAAGCCCGGACTCCGCCCGCCGCGGCGAGCAAAGCCTCAAGCAAAGTTTCCCTCAAAACCGCCCCCCGCGTCGCGACGGAGGCGCCCAACGTGCCGCGCATGCCGCCGTCCAGACCGAAGACCGGGACGGCGAGCCGGAGTATCCCCGCCTCGATGAAAGGGCTCTCCGCATGCCCCGCGCGCCGCGCCGAGAGCAAATAGTCCTCGAGCTTGCGCTCATCCCCCCAATGCGCCAGCCCCTCCTCCCCGAACGGGTGGTTCAACCGGAGCCACTCCACCGTCTCCTCGGCGGCGAACGCCAGATAAAGCAACGCCGAGACGTTGTAGTAAAGTTGGAACAACCTCCCCGAAGGTCGTTGGAGGGCTCCGGACATGTCCGGGCTCATCCGCATGACGACGGCGATCTCGGAGCCCGCGATCTCGCTGTAGGTCAGCACGGCCTCGGGGAAACGCCTCGCCAAAGCCAACAGACCAGCGGCGACTTTCCGCTCGAACGTGTCGTTGGCTCCCCGTCCGGCGATCTCCCGAAGCGCCGCCCCCGGCCGCAGTTTCCCCTCCTGGCTCTTCTCGACAAAGCCCTTGAGCCGCATCGTCTTGACCAAGTTGTGGGTGGTGCTGGCGCCCAGCCCCATATGCTCGGCCAGCTCGTTGAGCCGCAGACCGTCCTCGCTCCTGGCGACCGCCAACAACATGTCCAACCCCCGCGCCAACGCCTGGACTGGTTCGCTTCCCGGCATAAAAATTCTCCATTGATGAATTATTTTATATCAATGCTTGAATATAATATAAAGGAGGGCCGTTGTCAAGAGCGCTTCGTCAAAAAAGCGGCGCCGGGGATGACTGGTGATTTTCACCGCGTTTTCCATCGCTCCAGACTGTGAAATCCACGGGGGACATGATATTCTATCTGCAAACGGAGGGTAACGGGCATGAGCGAGAAAACGGAGCGGACGTCCCAGTCAAAGTTGGCCATGGGCTGCGCCGTCGCCTTTCTGTCGGTCGCCTTGCTGTCGATCGGCGCGGGGGTGCTGCTCAGCGGCGGCTGCCCCTCCACCCTGGTCAAGCCCCCCGACTTCATCCTCAAGGCCGCCCAACAGCTCGACCAGCGCCTGGCCAAGGCCAAGGCCCAAGCCCAGGAGGCTAAACGCTACGACCTCGACGAGACCATCCGCGCCCTCTACGGCATCGAGAAGGCCATGGACGAGGCCAAGAACTTCGAGCAGCTCACCCCCTTCATCGTCCAAAGCGAGGGAGCCAAAGTAGCCCCCGATGTCGAGAAGCTCAAACTGAAGTTCTTCGACGTCTACAAGGACGTCCTCGACCAGCGCGACGACATCCGGGAGATGGACAGCGCCTACACCGTCTTCAAAGGCGCCGCCGAGGACCTCTTCAGCTTCGTGGGCACGGACGTGATCACCGGCGTCAAGATCGACCGGGAGCAGGCCAGGAAAGTCTGGAAGAAACGCCTCGCCGACACCAAGCTGCGCCGCGACCTCAAGCAGCGCTTGGCCAAACGCCAGGACGTCATGCTCGACTTCATGATGGACTACGCCAAAGTCAGCCAGAAATACCTCAAGGAGTGGGAGAAGCTCTGCGCCGCCCGCGACCGCGCCTACCTCTCCATGCTCGAAGGCGACACCGACGCCGCCATCCTCAACGCCCAGGCGGCCGCCGAGATGGCCCCCGACGAGAAGGAGGCCCACGCCCTCCTCGCCATGGCCCTGCTCGAACGCGGCGGAGAGACCGACCTCCCCCTCGCCCGCTCCCTCGCCGAGTCCATGGTGGAACAACACAAGACCCTCGCCTCCGCCTATCTGCTCCGCGGCGTCGTCAACCAGCGCGCCGGCCGCACCGACCAGGCCGTCCTCGACTTCGACCAAGCCGCCGCCTACTATCCCAAACAGGAGGCCGAGGCCAACGGCACCTTGAACCTCTACAAAAAACGCCAGTACCTCAACAGCTCCAAGGAAGGGCGCATGATCCTCAAGATGTACCGCGCCATGATGTCCGGCGCCGGCTTCTTCAGCCCCGACTTCCAGACGGCCAAGCTCCGCCTCGCCCAAATGGACAAGCCCGCCGCCCAGAAGAAGATCTTCGACCACTTCTTCCGCCGCCGCCTCCAAGGCCAGTGGGGCCACGTGCTCACCGACTTCAAGTTCAGCAGCGACCACCTCAAGACCGACCTCCACGAGATCTTCGCCAACGAGAATATCGCGTTGAAAGTCGAGGACGCCTCGCTGGTCAACGCCATGCTGTTCAGCAACAAGCTCAACGTCACCGTCCTCAACAGCGGCGACAAGGCGCTGCACAACGTCACCTTGCTGCTCTGCGTCCGCTTCACCGACATGTTCAAGGGCGACTACGTCACCTTCCCGGTCGGCGAATCCATCGCCCAACTGCCCGCCGGGGGCCGGGTCAAGCTGGAGCGCACCGACATCTCCGCCGTCACCAAGGGCGACCTCGGGGTGGAGAAGCAGTTCAAGGACATCATCGAATATGGCGCCGTGCTGATCTCCGACGAGCTCATCACCTGGGTGCCGCCAGTCTCCGCCAATTTCCAGGGCGAAGGCCCGGCAAAGCCCCTGGTGGACAAGGAGAAACTCGTCAACACCGCCAAACGGCTGCTCGGCAAAGTCGTCGACCAGGCCGTTGAAGCCGCCGCCAACCCCGACAGCGGCATGCGCGGGAACGAGTAGCGCGGTGGTTTTACACTAGCGCGGCATTTCTCTTTTTTCTTCGTCTTCGCAAAGCGGTTTTGCCCTGGGGGACCTAGCTGTCGCGGCTCCAAGGACTCCAGGAACTTCAACGACGGACATTCCAACACGAACACTCGCATGTCCTTGTTGTCCTTGTTGTCCTTGTTGTCCTTGTTGTCCTTGTTGTCCTTGTTGTCCTTGACTTGTCGCCCTCCATCCAGTATGATATCATAGAGCGCCTCGACCCGGTGTCGACGCGGCTCTGAGCGAGGTTGAATTGAAGTGCAGCTGACGGAAAGCATCCGGCGACAGGTTGTGGACGGCATCCTGGAGGGCAAATACCGTCCGGGCGACAAACTGCCCACCGAGCGCGGCATGGCGGAGCTGACTTCCACTAGCCGTATCACGGTGCGGCGGGCCTACGGTCAGTTGGAGCAGGCTGGGATCATCGAGCGGAAGACCAAGACGGGCACCACTGTGGCCGAAACCTTCCGGGGCAACTCCGACGCCATCGATCTCGTGGCGGTCATCACCACTTTGGACGACCAGTTCTCGCGGGTGTTCCTCGAAGCGTTGCACGCCGCTTGCGCCGCCAACGACGCGCTGCTGGTTCTGGCCGTCGCCAAGGAGCGCGCCGCCGAGCAGGACGCCCAGGCGCTCAAGCTGGCGGCGAAAGGCGTCAAGAACATCGTCGTCTGGGGCTTCGACAAGTCCATCGACACCGCGTTGTTCCAACGGCTTCGGATTCTGGGGGTGAACAGCGTCTTCTTCGACCGTGTCGTCCCCGCCGACTTCGCCGATTTTGTCGGGTTGGACAACCGTCACGCCATCCAGACGCTCATGGACGCGGCGGCCGCCACGGGCCCCTGCGCCTTCGCCAACATCGCCGGGCTGAACATCGACAGCAACGCCGAGCGCGAACGGAGTTTTTTGGACGAGTGCCGCCGCCGCAAGCTACCGCACTCCCTCTTCCAGATACCTTGGGACGCGCTGGACACCCCCGCCGCGGAGCAGTTCTGCCGCGTTTTTTTCGCCTCCCGCGGCAAGGACCTCCCGGCGGCGGTGGTCTGCGTCAACGACCGCGTCGCCTTGGCGGTGAAGGCCGCCTGCCCGACGGGCGTCGAGGTCTATAGCGTCGACGGCACGGCTGAGGCCTTGGCCGCCGGAATCGTCACTTACTCACAACCTATCGGGATGATGGCCGCCGCCACTGTCCGCGCTCTTGAGTCCCAGCGCCGCGAGGGCAAGGATTGGCAGCCGCGGCAATATCGTTTCAAAGGGGAGTTACTCACGCCATGATGGTTTTCTCCAGCGGATGGAGCGTTGACCGGGATGGTCCGGGGCAACGCTACATGTTCTATCTGAAAGGCTGCAACATGCGTTGCCTCTGGTGCGCCAACCCGGAAAGCGTCTCGCCGTTGCCGCAGACCTTGTATTATCCCGACCTGGGAGGAGCGGCGCCGGCGGCCGCCTCCTGTCCGCATGGGGCGGTCAAGGCCGACGGCCTCGACCGGGAGCTTTGTCTGCGATGCGGCGGCAAGGACTGTGCCAAGATCTGGTGCGACCGGCGTTTCGAGTTGTGCGGCGAGGAGCTCACCACCGCCGACATCGTGGAGGTGTCCGTGGCGTCGCGCGAGCGGTTCGGACGGGACGGCGGCGTCACTTTCGGCGGCGGCGAGCCCACCCTCCAGATGGAGGCGCTGCTCGACGCCCTGGCCGCCTTGAAGGCCGTCGGCGTCAAGACGGCGGTGGAGACCAACGCCACGGCGAAGGGCTTCGAGCGGCTCTTCCCCCTGGTGGACCACCTGATCTGCGATTTCAAGGCTTGCGACGCCCAGGTCCACCGTCGGGCCACCGGGCTTTTCAACGCCCGGATCAAAGCGAACCTCGACCGCGCCGCCGCCGAGGCGAAGCGTCTGCTGATCCGCGTGCCTTTGATCACCGGCGTCAACGACGGGCGGGAATTCGACACCATGGTCGACTGGTTGGGGAAGCTCGGCAAGATTCGGCAGAGCCGTCGCAAAGAGGCGTTGTCCGTGCAGTTGTTGCGTATGGGCCATGCCGGCCAGCCGAAATACGCCGCCCTCGGCCAGCCCTACCCCATGGAGGGGGTCAAGGAGCCTCCTCGTTCCCGTCTCGTCGCCTGCGCCATGCTTCTCAAGGCCGAGGGGCTGGACGTCCAGACGTGAGTCGGGTGGAGCTTGGAAAAAGCAGGTGGACGCTTCCCATGCCTCCGAAAATCCCGGGGTTTGGGGCAGCGCCCCAAGTTAAGAAGTGACGACGAATTGACGGATGGAACGACCTCATGCGCAGGTCTCCAAACTGGAACGCTGCCAATAGTTTCAATGCAACTTGCACCCAATTAGCCTCTTACGTGGAATGTCACCTGTTTCTCTTATTTTCCTTCACCAATAGTTTCAATGCAACTTGCACCCAATTAGCCTCTTACGTGGAATGTCACCTATTTTGCAATTAGCCTCTTACGTGGAATGTCACCTATTTTCCTGAATGTCACGTGGAATGTCACCTATTTTCCTGAATGTCACCTATTTTCCTCTTACGTGGAATGTCACCTATTTTCCTCTCTGTCACCTATTTTCTCAATTACGTGGAATGTCACCTATTTTCTACCTATTTTCTCCAGCCGGTGGAATGACGGGACTTGTTGCGGTAGTTGATAGCTTACATTCGGAAACAATGTCATCATTATCAAAATACACTAGATGTCCATTGGCGTCCTCCGCAATGCCGTATCCGCTATCAGGGGAATATGGCACGATGATTGCATTTTGCATAGTTTGTTGTTTAGGCCTATATTTAGGCCAATCACGCGTAAATCCATTGAATGCGGTGCGGCCTAATTTTATGTTGTATTTCTCATCTTGCACTGAATTGTGAATTGTTCTCGTCATTTCAAGTATTTCGTTGATTTTGTCTTCTTGTGAGCGGTGTGTCGGCTTTGTTGCAGATTTGTGTTTTCCGATTATCGCGTGGAATCTTGAGCTGAATTCTCCCCATGCCCGCTCAAATGATTTTCCCAGCACGTTGTCAGATGCCTTTCTGCCATCGCTGAAATTATTCATGGTTTTGATTAGTTTCAACAGGTCATCTATGCTTGGTAGTGCTGCATTGAATTGGGAGAGCGGTGGGCGGAGCTCCTCTGGCTTGAGGTTGATCAACAAGGGGCATACTCTGCTTTTCTCCAAGCCCTTTGACAGTGCGCCAGCCTCGAAGAGGAGCCATGGGGCGTTTAAATTTTCTTTGGTAAGGCAAAGGATTCCAATGCTGGTTTCCCTCAGCTCCTTTGAGATGTCCCCGAACCAGATAGAACCTTTGTCAATGTCCACAGTGGAAATCCACGGTTCGGCGGACTGTAGCACCGTTGGAATCCATTCCTTGAGCAACTCGGCCACATCTTTGCTTAATTCTCCCGACCAACTGATAAAAAATTTCATTTCTCCGCCTCATCATCTTGAGTTCATGCCGGTTTGGCTTCCGATGAATTAGTTCCGGGGGAGCTAAACCAAAGAACGATTAAGCAGGTTGGCTATATCTGTGCTTTATGAGGATTGATCCCCCCGTCGCAAACACTAGCACTGGCGGCCAAAAAGTCAAGTAAGTAGGCAACCGTCACTTCGAGCCGCCCGGGAGCCCCCCCGGCTTGTCATTTAAATGAAAGTTGGCCAGCTTTGGCAAGTCCGGAAATCATTTTTTTCGAAAAATCTGGGTTTACAGCCATGGCTCGTAGTAATTCAGATGGATCAATTTCCTCACCATTATGCTGACGTTCAAATAAGGATATTATTTCTGGAGACTGCAACAATGACATGAAAGCCCCTTCTTCCAATGTTTCGTCTGGCTTGAGGGAATAATCAAGAAATTTACAATGAAGAAGCTCTGCGATTTCTTGGAATTGATTGTCGGCATGAGATGGATTCTTCTCATAGTGCTTAAACCAATATGTAAATTTTTCTGATAGTTGCTTAAGTCCAGAAGGGCTGTTTTCATATTCAATTCTGCGAAGATGTGAAATGTCGAAAGGGATGCTCGGCCCCTTCTTGTCGCGAATGATAAAAGTTCCTGGCTTGGAAGCATGCCTTAGGCCAAGTTCGTAGAATACGTTTGGGTTTGGATAAGTTACATCCGCAATCACAAAAGTAGAATCCATTAAACGACGAATAATATCCATCGTAATTGTCCCTGAGATAGCAACTTCATCAGCCCTTGTAATTTCAATATTTGGGCGAGCCTTTAAGATTGCCTCTTTTATTAGGTCGTTATAGCGATTATGTAACTCTTCTGCGGAAATGGATACGCCATCAAATAATTGATCGCCAATCGCCATGATGACAAAGCAAGTCTCGTTGGGCATGATTATCCTTTTAATTTGTAGGGCATTGGTACAGCGGGCATTGAGGGGCCTTGGTGCAGGGGCCTTGGTGCCATTCGAAGGCATTGGGGACGTTACAATTATTTCCCAAGGCATTGGGGACGTTACCAAGGCATTGGGGACGTTACAATTATTTCCCTGCGGCCCAAGCGGATACCAAGGCATTGGGGACGTTACAAGGCATTGGGGACGTTACAATTATTTCCCTGCGGCCCAAGCGGATACAGTTATATTATACACTTTTGACGTTCACCCCCACTGGTTTTTCGGGGACATCCTGCTTGGGATAACGGGATTTGAGCCCATGACCTTTGCCCCCATTAAAACTTTATTTGCCGAATATGCCACTATCTCGCCGATTAAGGCTAATATTTCTCCGAAACATGGCGTTGTCAATGCCGGGAACGTGGTATTTTGTCGGAATTTTCAGGGTGGTGTTTCCACGGGGGCCGGGGTGGAGGCTCCGGGAATGCCGACGGGAACGGGCGTCTTGTGACCTTTTGACGGCTGGGATAGAGATAACGAACAGGAGGCCGAGCATGGCGAAAAGCAAATACGCCCCGGAGAGCTTCACGGCCTTGGCCGAGGGCGACGCCCGCGAGGGGCTGATCGACAAGGAGCCCACCGCCAAGCTTGGGGGCGGCGAGGACAGTTTCCCCGAGCGTCTCAAGCGGCACTCCGAGTTTTCCGAGTCCATAAAAAGAGGCAAGGCACCAGTGGATTTCGCCATGGCGGGAGCGTTGCTCAGGCTGCCGCGGCCTTTCGCCCGATGCGGCGTGAGGCCGAGCTGGTGCTCGGCGCTCCCAGGTTGCGGCTTTGGCCGCAAAAAGGCGGACTCGGTGAAAGTATAACGCTTGGGGAGGGGCCGTTGTGGTGCGGGCTTCCAGCCTGCGTTCTTGAGAGCTTCTGGCGTGAAACCCGAAGAACTAAGAAGCAGGCGGGACGCCCGCACCACAAAAGAGGAGACAGGGAAACCGAGAAGCAGACACAGGGAAGACCCGGAGCGGGGACGCTCCGGCCACTTCTTCAACTCCGAACTCCGAACTCCGAACTCCGAACTTTCCCGGAGCGGGGACGCTCCTTAGGCTAGAAATTTGCGAGATTGGTGCCGTTTCGTGCCATGCGCCGCTTCCAAAAGTCCAAACCCCGGCTATATTGGCCATAACGGATATTTTTGGACAGGAGGCAGGGACATGGCGGGTAAAAGCTTCAAGCTGGACATCGGGACGGTCTACAAGAAAACCGACGACGGGGTCTACTTCTTCAGGTACCAGGTCAAAGGGCTGCGGAAGGCCGTCAGCCTGAAGACCAAGGACATGCGGGAGGCCATGGCCAAGGCCAGGGAGCTCGTCCCGATGGTCAAGGCCACGACGGCTGAGCTGATCTCGGCGCACGTCAAGCGCGCCCGGGGGCTGTCCGCCACCCGGAAAACATTGGCCCTCGCCGACGCCTGGGAGGCCTATTCCAAACATCCGGACCGCGCCACCCCCTCGACAGTCCACGAGCGGGAGTCGTACAGGACGACGTTCCAGAAGCTCGTGGCGTTTTTGGGCGACAGCTCGCTCGGCGTCGGCGACGTGACGCCCGAGCTCGCCGAGGCGTTCGCCCAGCACATGCGGCGGCAGAGCATCGCAGTGGACACCCACAACCGCAACATCAAACGGCTCAGAACGGTGTTCCGGGTGCTGAAAGACCACCGGGAGGGCGAGAACCCGTTCCTGTCCAGATCGCTGTTCAGGCAGGCGCGCGAGGAGCAGCAGCACGAGGTGAGGCGCCTGTCGTTTTCCCATGGGCAGGAGGAGGCGTTGTTGGCGGTCTTGGCCGACGAGGAGCACAAGCTCGCGCGCAAGCCGGAGATGCGGGTGGTCTACCACCTCGGGATGTTCACCGGGCAGCGGTTCAAGGACTGCGTCCTCTTGAAATGGGACAGGGTTGACCTCAACCGGCGCAAGATTTGGGTGAGGCAGTTCAAGACCGGCAAGGAGGTGACGATCCCCATCGCCCCCAGGCTCCTCGAAGTCCTTCTGGAAGCCCAGGCGTGGAGGCGGGACGCCCATGTCTGCCCGGACACGGCGGCGCGCTACTGCGTCGCTGGCGCTGACGGGAAGAACACGGGGAACCACCTTGCGAACAAAGACGCTCTTCGGGTGATCAAGTGGATCGGGCTGGAGCCCTCGGTGAAAATCCCTGGCCGCAAGCGTTGCGTCACGGTCTACGGGTTCCACTCGCTGAGGCACAGCTTCGCGTCGCACTGCGCCGAGGCCGGGGTGCCGAAGGCGGTGGTTCTCTCGATCCTCGGCACGGGCTCGGAGATCGTCGACAAATACTACACGCACATCGGCGACGAGGCCCAGGAGAAAGCTATCATGGCCATCAACGGCGGTGGCAACGGCAGCGTCCCGCTGCAGGAACGGGTGGACAGGGCGTTGGCGCTGATCGACTCCTGCCCAGAGAAGACAGTCTTCGTCCAAGAACTGGAGCGGATATTGCGCTGATCTCCATTGACTGTACGACAAAAGAACGAACGAAAGGCGATTTTGTGCCAGCGGTCAGCAGAGCGTCAAAACTCCCGGCAACTCCGGGGATTTTCCGGTGTTGGCGCCCGCAAAACGGTGGCCTTGGGCCACTCCCCGCAGAGGCTGGAAATCGATGTCTGTGACATTCACACGTGCGCCAATCCCTCCGCCGCCAAAAAGTTCAGCTATCTCCCGCCGCGTCTTGCGGCGGGAGATGATGGTCAAACTTTCTCCTGGGGATAAGGCGGGTGGGAAGTTCTTGAACTGCCCCCCAGACCTTGAAGGGGTGTGGGGATCGTTCCAACAGCCATCCTTCCCCTTGGGACAACCCAAAGCTCTACGCCCAGGAGCAGGTCAACCCCCTGGACAACAAGGAGAACCTGCCGCCCGGCTACATTGAGGAGATCCTTGCCGGGATGTCGGAGCGCAAGCGCAAACGCTTCCTGCTGGGCGAGTGGCTCGACGACCTGGAGGGGGCGCTGTGGAAGCGGACGGAGATGATCGACCCGTTCCGCGTCCAGAAGGCGCCCGAGGGTTTGGAGCGGGTGGTCGTGGTCATCGACCCCGCCGTGACCAACAACGAGCGCAGCGACGAGCATGGCATCGTGGCCGCCGGGATGAAGACCGTCCGGGGCGAGCGGCGCTACTACGTGCTCGACGACCGTTCCCGGCGGGGCAGCCCCTCCGAGTGGGCGCACACCGCGGTCAACATGTACCACGAGTTCCGCGCCGACCGCATCGTGGGGGAGGTCAACAACGGCGGCGACATGGTGGAATCCACCCTCCGCAACGTCGAGCGCGGCGTGAGCTACATGGCCGTCCACGCCACCCGCGGCAAGATCGTCCGCGCCGAGCCGGTGGCCGCGCTCTACGAGAAGGGGCTGGTGCACCACGTCGGCGCTTTTCCTCTGATGGAGGACGAGATGTGCAGCTACACCGGGGCGGAGACCGAGGCCAGCCCCAACCGCATGGACGCCCTGGTCTGGGCTCTGACCTACCTCTCCAAACGCCCGGGCGGGTGCCGCATGATCACGGCGTAGGTGTGCGCTTCGGCGGCGTGCCTTCAAGAATTCCGACGAAGTTATTTAATAGAACGTCCAATTTACTCTCCATTTTTTGGCATTCTTCTCTGGCATCAATCACACGAAGCTCACAACATTCCCTATCTCCTGCGTTGTGACCGTCAAGCAAAGGTTGACTCTTTTGGACATATTTTTCGTATGCGGCTTTGCCATTCCGCATGAAAAAATCGATATCAGATGAATTTTTCGTGAAAAAAATCTTATTCTTTGTGAAATACAGGTAGCAGTCGTTATACAGGTTGCTCGCTGTTTCCATTTTTTTCAAGCGGGACGCTTTCTTCGCAGCATCGTCTTCAGACTCCGTTGTGCACCTATCTGACATCTCGGTCAACATGGCATGAAGCTCTGCCATCTTTGAGTATAGCTCCGTTATTGCCTTGGCCTGCTCCTCATGCCACCAGGAAAAGCGGATTTTCTTTTTATCAAAAAAATACGTAACACAACCAGCAACTACTGCACTCCCAAGGAAAGCCCCCAAAAACGTCTCCCCGAACATTTTCCATTCTCCTGTTTTTTAGTAGAAGGCGAAAGATCGACAACGATTGCCGACCGTCAGCGCCTTCGCCATGCCAATTTTGCATTCATTAGCATCAGACGACCGAAAAAACAAGAGCTGCGTTGACAATCCCCCGGTTGAAAAACCGGAGGAGCCGTGGACAACTCCGATTATGAGATACTTCTCAGCCGCCAGCATCCTGTCCACTGCCGCAACAGCGACACCCTGGTGTGATGCCACCCCTATCACTCCAAGGGGACGGGGCGGTAAAGGGCTATTACAGCATAAGTGGATGGCGGTATGCGCCACGTGAACCCATTCCATCAGTTTCTTCAAGCTGCACGACCAACCAATGTTTTTCCTTGACGGCCTCATTTGAGCGCCTCCTTGTTAGGGGTTTTGAATTTGTTCCCGAAACAAGTACGGCAGCTGGCCATGGGGAGGAGCCGAGGAACGGCCAGTGTTGCAATCCCCCGCTTTTGGGGGGGATCCTTGAATGGTACGGCGTTGACAACCCCCTCAGCAAAGGCAGGCGGGAGCAGGGCGATAACGGCATAGCCTTCTGTAAGGAGAGGTTTTCTCTTGCATTAGTACGCCACAAGGCTTATATTGCCTCAATAACAATTGCAGACAATCATAGGGGGGATCATGCAAGACCATTGCGATTCATCGGCTTCAAGAACTGACATTGGAGAAAATTCACACCAAGACACCAAGCCCACCCCCATCAAAATCACCAGTAAAACGGCAGATACCTCAAAAACCAAGCGATATTCATATCTTGAACATTGGTGGATATTGTTGTTTCTCTTCGTGCTTGTCGTGTGGTATTTAAGCAAAGAAATCAGCGGTTTTTTTGGGGTAGTGCCTAAAGAGGGAGATGGTATTTTCGCTGCCGTGAGTTCCTTGTTTTCAGGGTTAGCATTCGCCGGAGTGGTCATTGCAATATTGCTGCAAAGAAAAGCCATTCTGCTGCAACACGAAGATCTCATGTTGCAGCGAGAAGATTTGGCTATGCAGCGAGAAGAAACGGAGAGGACTAGGAGGGAGTTTGAATCTCAAACAAAGGAATTCAAAGAGCAGAATGAAAACCTTTCTATCCAGCGATTTGAAAACACATTTTTCAACATGCTTAACTTGCTAAATGAAATCATTAATTCCATGGCAATACACCAAGACAAAGGAAGAAAATGTTTCACATGGCTATACCAACAACTAAAAAGCAAGAGCGATAGCAATCAAGACGAAGCAGTGCGCACCATATCAAATCTGCCAAGTGGAAACCTTAAAGGCTACTTCTCAGAGATTTACAAGGATGAATATCTAATCAGCACATTCTCTCCTTATATTAGAACGTTTTATAACATTATCAATTTCATTGACCAGAGCACTCTTGACCCATCACGCAAAAAGATATATTCAAATATCCTTCAAGGCTCAACATCTGAAAGCGAATTTATTTTTCTGATATGCCACTGCCTTCATTCTAGAAATGAGGAACATAGATTATTGATAGAGCGGCACGAGTTGTTGAAACACATCAAAAACAAATTCCACCGCAATGTATGTGATGCCTTAACCACCGGAACTTTTTGATCCCGACCCTGTGGTCTAATGATAGTTCTCCATTAACGGTCTGTTGACAATCCCCTGGTTGAAAAACCGGAGGAACTATGACCCCGTCGCTTTACGAGATACTTTTCAGCAGGCAACACCCGCAAGTCGCCAAGAACCTGAGGGTCTGGTGGCGTTCCCGCGCCGCCTACGTCGGGGGCGGGGGGCTACATCGAGCGCGCCCTGGTCAAGCACGTGTCCGAGGACGACCTCGAGCACGCCGAGCGGCTAACGCGGGCCTATTACTTTATCTACCCGCGTAAGGTCGCCACCATGATAACCCGGCATGTCCTCGCCCGGACGCCCATCTGTTCCACGCCAGACCCGCCGTGGCCGTGGCGACGAACGCCGCGACAGGTTCTTGGCAGGGCTTGTCAACGGCAAGGCGGGGGATAGCTCCACCTCCGACTCGCTGAGCGAGGAGGTGACCGCCAGCTTCCTCGACCCGAACGCCGCGTTCAACGTCCTGCTGCGGATCGAGGCCAAAAATGACCAAAGAGCAGATCGAGTCGCGCCGGAGCCGCTTCGTGTCCGACGGCAGCGATTCCCGCCATCTCCCGCCCGAGACCTTCCTGCGCCCCCCCGGCGAGCTGGAGGCGTTGCAAGCCAAGCTCAAGGCCGTCCTGGAGTTCTTGCCGGACAAATGACGGGCCAGGGCTCCAGCCCCGTGCGCACCCCCAAAAGGGAAGTCGAGGCTGGCCGCGCGGAAAGCCGTGAAATCAATCCACAAATATTTGATTGCGATATGGCATGATGCTATATTTTCCTTGCGTTTAACGACAAATGGCCGTTACAACAGAAGAGGATTGATTATGATAGTCGAATTCATCGTGAATAATTTCCGTTCGATCAAGGACGAGCAGACTTTCTCCCTCTATGCGGAAAGCGGGGGAACGCAGCTCGTGGACAACGTCGTCCAATGCCCCGGCCCCGGGGATCTCAACCTTTTGAGGAGCGTGGGCATCTACGGAGCCAACGCCTCCGGCAAGTCGAACCTGCTGCTGGCGTTCTATGAATTGCAAGGGCTCATTGTTGACTCAAAAAGCCTGGAGGATTCCGCGAAAATCCCCAGCTACCAGCCTTACTTGCTTTCCGAGGCCACCAAGACCCAGCCGGTGCGCTTCGAGATCGAGTTTGTGGTTCTTGATGGAACCCGCTACCTGTACAAACTGGCCTTTCTGCGTGACAAGATCGTAGAGGAGCGCCTGAGCTTCTTCCTGACAGCCAAGGAGTCCGTGCTGTTCTCGCGCTCGGAGTCGGACACCTGGGAGACCATCAAATTCGGCTCGCTTTACAAGGGGGGGAAGAAGCGTTTCCCGTTTTTCGGCAACAACGCCTATTTGTCGAAAGCCGGCAGCAGTGCGGATGCGCCGCCGATGGCTCGCGACGTTTATAACTATTTCAGGCAGGATATCGTCCACATTGGCGTTAACGAAAATCTTGGCGCCTCCGGGATGGATGACGCGCGAATGTTAAAACAAATTGAAGCCTTGCTTTCCTACGTGGACACTGGTGTCGCCGGAGTACAGCGCGAAGAGAAAGAGATGGATGCCACCAAATACATCTTCCCGCCCGGAATGCCAAAGCAAGCGCAAGAAGCTTTTTTGCGCAAAATGCGCATGCAGTTCCTCTTCTCCCACAGCACGGACGAAGGGGGGATGGAGCGATTCGAGATCGGCGAGGAATCCGCCGGGACACGCAAACTGTTCGAGCTTGCGCCCTTGCTCATCGACGCACTCCAGAATGGCGGCACGCTGCTCATCGACGAGCTGGACAACAGCATGCACCCGTTCATGGCGGAACTGGTGATCAAGCTGTTCAACGACCCGGAGGCGAACCGGGGCAAGGGGCAGTTGATCTTCACCACCCACAATATCGGTTTGATGTCGCCCGAGCTGCTCCGACGCGACCAAATCTGGTTCGCCGAGAAAACGGAGGGCGCCTCGCGTTTCTATTCGTTGGACGACTTCGACAAGAAGAAGGTGACGCCCACGAGCCCCTTCAACCGCTGGTATGCGGAGGGGCGTTTTGGCGCGGTCCCCAAGATCGATTACCAAGGCCTCGTTGCCATGCTGAAAGAGGGCGCCGCCGATGCCAAAGAAAAATAAACGGCCACAGCAAGGGCTCAAGCCGAAACTCCACATTTTTTGTGAGGGCGAAAAGACGGAGCCGAACTACCTCAACGGCTACATCGGGCGCAAGTTCCCCGGAACGGTGCTGATAAAGGTTGAGAAGAGCAAAAAAAACACCCCGGTGGAATTGGTGAAAGAGTGCCTCGCAGCCCAAAAAGCCAACCCGCCGGGGGATGAGTTCTGGGTTGTCTATGACCGCGAGTCTCCGACAAAATATCCCGACACGCTCCATGCCGAGGCCCGGCGAAAGGCGGGCACCAAGGTCAACATCGCCCTTTCCAATGTCTGTTTCGAGCTGTGGCTGCTGCTGCACTTCCAGGAAACATCCGCCGCCTACGACTGTTGCGACGAGTTGTTGCACAAGAGCAACCTAAAAAAGAAACACATCAAGGATTACGACAAGGCCGACCGCCGTACCTACAACGAGGCCGAAACCGACTTCGCCCGCGACAATGCGACACAGCTAAATGAGGAAACGAAGAAAGGCGCCGACCCGGCCTGGATTTATCCTCACCAATGGAACCCCTACACGGACGTCCACAAGCTGCTCGACGCCATTGACGCCTTCGGCACCCAATACGCTTCGTAATCCGCCCGCCCCTGTTGACACAGAGGAAACCAGAGGGAACCAGTGGACGTGCGTTGGAAGTGTTTTGCAGAAGACCGCATCGGCGAAATCCATTTAGCCTGCGGCGACCGTTTCTGTCGCCGGCGGGGCGACCATCCTGACGCTGGCCGCCGTGAATAGTTCGTTTCCTTCTTCGGTTTGACAGGTTATTGTAACGGTGATTTCTCTAACGCCTACAATGCGAGGACGCCATGATTCAAACCGGGAAGAACCAGCCCTGCCCCTGTGGAAGCGGCAAGAAATACAAGTGCTGCCGCATGACGGAGAAGGAAAAGCGGCCGGCCTCGGCCGCCTGGCAGATGCCACGGAACAGCCATGAGTTGAAGTTCAGTTTCTCGCCGGAAGCGGTCAACACCGGCGACCAGGACATCGATTCCTGGTGGGCAGAATTCACGCCCCACGACCAACGGCATGACGGCGCGGCCATGCGGGGATGCGTCAACGCCTTCCTCGACCAGCATCCCGGCAAAGCCGAGGAGCTGGGCCTGGAGGAAAGCGCTCTCTTTGACATCCACGAGGCGGTTGCCGACGACGACATCCGCTTCTCCGGCTTTGTCGCCTTGCTTGAACGGCTTCGCCGGGACTTCCCCGCAGTGTGCTGCGAGGACAGCGCATACATCAACTTGACGCTGATCGAAGACGCCCTTGTCCGCGGCGAGACCGGGCGGCTGCCTTCCCTGCTGGAGGCGTTCCGACCCAGCGCTGAGGTAGACCTCAAATACTACAACGAGCTGGTAAAACTTCTCACGCTCCATGACGACAACGACATCCTGGATATACTGCTGAGGCGGACAGCCTTCAAGGTGGCCGAACTTAACGAACAGGCGTTCCCCGGATTTGCCTCCGGCCTGTTGCTGGGGGCCGACATCCTGGAGTTCATCGTGGTAGGTGACACCTCGCCGGCGGCGGTGTCCCGGTTTGGGACGATCTTGGAGGAAGGGGAATGCGCGATACCCCTTGACGAGCTTGTCGCCCACGCCAAGGAGCCAGCCCGCCTGACTATTTCAGCGACGCTTGGACACCTGCGCCGCAAGGATGTTGAACTTGGTCTGATCGGCGTGATGTGCCACCTTCTCAAGGATCGGGGCTATTCCCGTTTCCAGGCGGCGTTTGTCGGCAACATGCTGACGATGTTCCTGTTCAGCGGCAAGCGCAAAAAGCTCCTCGCCCCAAGCGGGAAGGATTTCGAGGCCTACAAGCAAAGCGCGCTCAACTGCTTCGACGCATATGCCTATCTGGACTGCTATGCGTTGCTCAAAGGTCTCCGGGATTTTCAAGACCACTTGGATACCCCGCTGGACTGCCAGGCGCTGTTTGAGAAGCTCCGGGGGGACGGGGAGAAAGGCGTCCCAGGCCGTCGGCTGTTCCGCAACTTGGCCTGAAGTTGAGCGTCAAGCCCAGCCTGCGAAAAGTTATTTGCTCTGGAGGTCGAGGCGTTGCTGATCCCTTGAGAAGGCAGAGCCGAAGATCGACAGCACCTTGACTCTGGCGGACTCATGCCAAGGCAAGCCCCCGATCCAGGAGCTGGAGCGTATCCTCCACTGCCATGGCTCCAGACGCTCTGTTTTGGAGGGGGTAGGGCTACCCTCCGCGGATGCGTTTCCAAGGGCATCCAGAGGCCAATCATGTCCGGTATCCCTGATGTTTTTCGGCTGAAAACCTACTTGAATCGTTCTCCGGCATATTCCATGCTCCCCACCAGCGGCGCAAAGCTGCTGGCAAGGGTTGGCGATATTGTTGTCGGCGTCGCTGTCAGCGCTGATCTCGTTTGTCCCGAATCCGCCGCGCTCATTCGTCTCTCGACCCTCCCGTGAATTCCTCATCGACGGGGGGAACGCCGCCGACAGTTGACCTGGCATGAAAATGACAACAAGGGTGGCATCAATACGGTCTGGCTCAAATAGTGGGGAGCCGCGCCATCACCCCGCAGCCGCCCCCCCCCTGCGTCTGCGGGGAGGTAGTGAAACGGTGTCCTCGGGTCACTGGCTGGCAACAATCTATGCCAACGGTCTGCGCCTGCGTCTTCCAAAAGCCTCTGTGCCCAAAGGCATCGACCAGCCGCACCTTGCGGCTAACATCAGCGCAGATTTCTTGGGGGTATCCACAGGGGGAGGCTGGAGCGCCGACGACCAACCTGCGCTGTTTTTATAGAGCGGGGCTTGACAATTCGCAGCCCAAAGGTTAATGCTTGACTGTTCGATGGGCACGGCGCTTCTGGTGCCAGCTCATTTCACGTTCAAACGGATGTCAGGCGACACATGAGGAGGATAACATGGCTGACGGCAACGAGCTCGCGGGCATCGAATCAAGCATATTGACGTTTATCAAAGGCAGCAATTTTTACATCGCCGACGACATCCCAAGGTGCGTCAGTGAGGAGAATGAGCTGATCATGGACAGGAAAGCGTCGTTCTTGATTTATTGCATCCTTGGATCGGACAGGTTTGTGTCATTTATGAGAGCCCCATGCATTGATCACCAAAAACAGCTTGTATTCAAATTACCAAGCCCAATCAAATTCGACCTTAAGCACAACCTTGGTCTATGCTCCTTCCAATTCGACGAGATCAAATTTGATCTTAAATCCAAAGGGTATGGAGTGAACGTCCATGAGTTGTCCAACTATTTGCGTAAGGTCACTGAATACCAAACTGGGGATACGATTAATCTGAGTTTATTTTGCAATCGCGGTATAGCGGAAACGATAGCGCAAGATTTTGAATGGTACACTGGTAAATATGCGGACCAGATACTGCATCAAAAGTCACTGTTCACGTACTGCCAACATGCAACTGCATATAATACGGCAGAGATAGCATGCAAATCATTCTTTGATTGTCCCCCATATCCCTATGCGAAGTATAGCAGCCCGTCCACGGCTATCCATCGCGATGACTTTCTCAGTCATGATAGCGCAGCAAAGGTTGATATGCAATGCGATATACAGGAATATGATTGCGTGGCCAGCGCCCTCTTGCGGCTCGTTGACGACAACGACAGCTCCCTTGCGTTAGGAGCGTCATTCGAGGGCAACTACAGCGGCTGGAGACAAGTATACTCTTTCAAGGATGCGTGCGGCATTGTCACACAAAAGGCGATCAAGTTGTTCCGCTCTGGTAGTCAGGGTAAATGCTTGATTCCATGTACCTCCTGGAGGGAGACTGGACATCACGAACGGAAATGCTTCTGCATACCAATGCCCGGCAAACAAATCCTCTACAATCTGGATCTCCTGGAGCAGAGCATCCCCAAGGCGGTCATCCTCACCGACTCAATCGAGATTGCAGCCCAAAATCAGGGGAACCTTAGCGGCAACAGATGCGTATGGACGAGCTTCCTCCCGGACAATGAGTATGGAACGATCGACTGGAGCCCGTTGGAAAAGGATGTCATCCAGCTATACTGCCTGATAACCAACCATTCAGGACGGAGCTTGGCCGAGGCATACATGAAGGCGCAAGAGCTTGCCACCTATTTGAAGGATGTGCAGAAGCTGGAAAACATCAAGTTCATCCAGGTGGCCGTCGAACATCATGAGCACAGGCGGCACTATTCGAGCCTGTCCGAAATTATCAATGCCAGAGCTAAAACGCCTCCCGAAGTCAATCCCCGAGAGGGAAGCGTGAAGATTATGGATCGCACGGAGTTCGGCAAATACCACGCCCTCGCCCAGAGGGAATTGACCATACGCAAACCGGAATTTTGGGAAGAGCCGGAAGCGCAACCGGACACCACCGAACATAATGGGAGAGAAAGAGAGAAAAGCCAGAATCTGGCTCCGATCGATTACCTGATGCGTCCGATCATATACGCAGGCGAGCTCAACATGATCTATGCGTTCCGCTTTGTAGGTAAAACTGCGTTTTCGCTTGGTTTGTGCGCGTCGATAGTATCAGGAGCCGATTTCCTCCCTGGTCGGGTATGGATGGCGCCGCCGCAGTCGAAATACCCTATAAAAGTTCTGTATTTTTATCTTGAAAGGCCAAGAACGCTTCCAAACAGGAAAAAGATATTTGCCGCCCCATATCTGTCCACCAGCAAAAAAGCTGTGTGCCTGGAAGATCTGATCATCAAAACGAATACTGACCTTGATGCATTGAACTTAAAGATGGATCTGACCGACGAGGCCAACCAGCAGCCATTACTGGATTACATCGCCAATATCGGATATGCAGTAGGCACGCCAAATCATTCGGTTGACCTTGTGGTGTTCGACACCTATTCCAAGATCATTGGTGGCGGCGCGGAGCATGACGGGAACTGGGAAGCAGTCAAGCCATTCTTCGACCGGCTGATGGCGGAAGGCGTAGCGATATTGCTTGTCCACCATGCCACCGCCGGGGGCAAAGCAGGCAAGGCGAAAGGGTACAACGTCAAGGAAGGCGACTTTATATCCATCACGAAAATGTGGCTTGAGAACGATGAGGAGCCAGTGCTGATAGAAAAGCAAAGCGAGGCAGACATCGAGTTCGACGATCAAAATCCACCCAAGAAGATACACGTTAAACTAGAGAAAGCAAGCGAATCCCCTGTGTCATGGGATGAAGACAAATTCCAAGTTCAATTCGACAAGGAAAGCAAGAAATGGTTATTGGTGGGGGATAGCGACGTCGCCATGGCCAGGAATTATCTCCGGGTCGTCAAAGAATATAAAAATTCAGAGTTTACACCTGAAGCCATCGCCCAGATGATGGGGGACAGCAGGGGAAATTACTTCAAAGTCACGGCGAAACACGAGAGAGTGCTTGAAGCGGCAAAAGCAAGGGCGGCGGGGGCGAAAGCGGCAAATGAGGCAACGGCAAAAGATGCGCCCAAGCGTTGACAAGGGCAAGGACGCCCAGCGCATCCCTGCCTTTAACCCGGTAGCCCTGAGGCGTCCCACCAGACCGGCAACATAACTAGCCAGGGCAGTTGGATTGAGTGGGGAAGCCTGGGCTTCGGGCGCAGGATGTTCCTTGGCGTCAAGAGGGCGATTCACCGCGCAGGGTTCAAGGCTCTTGCGGGTTGCCTGCCAAGACGCGGCATGCGCGACCCGAAGGCAGCCGTCAACGCGTCAGTTCCGCAACGGCAAGCAAGCGGGGAGGCACGGCACCTTACATGGAACGCTACACTGCACCCCTAACAGGGGTGCAGTACAACGCACCCCACAGATGCCGAGAATGCGTAGCGTTCCTTGTGTCTGGCGCCCGGCTGTTCGTCGAATGGTAGCAACGTGTACGACCATTGCCAGATTAGCCTCCTTGCCGTTTTCCCATGTCAACGCCATGCGCTCCCCCATGTGTGGCTGCGGGCTCGGGGCACATCGACACTCCATATAACCTCATTCGCATACATGTCAGCGTTCACAGCGCCAACGGCTCGTATCCCAGACCCCAGCCTCAAAGTCTCACTCCACTTTCGAGACCCACCCACCTAAAAGTGAGAGTAGCGGCGCCAATATCGAGACAAAACCCCCATAATGTGAGGTGCCAAGGGCGGTAAACGATAATTGAAAAATGCGGCGTTTGAGCGTGGCGAACGCAGTCTCATATCCCAAATCCCAGAATGTATCGTCTTGTCCAACTAGCCGCCCACGTTCGTCCCCGCGCGTCCAGCCCCCTCCCTGCGCCATCCCCGCAGGTCGGCCGCAGCGGCCTCGCTTGTCATCGGCCAATGGCCCTTCATGCGCCGTCCGCGGCGCACCCCCGCCACTTCTTGCTATCGATCCGGCACGATGAAATCTGGAGTGGCTGACGGCAGCATCGCTCCGCAAAGCCAGATCCTCTGGGACTGTGCGCATACAGTGGACAACGATGGTTTGGCGCGGTCAACACACCATCCCTGCTGGACGCCAAAAGACCACGGCGAGTCGAAGGCAAGCATCCATCCAGAGCCCCTGCGAGTAAACTGCGGAGATCTTCGACATCAGCCCACAAGGCGTCAAAGCATCCCGGGAACTCCGGGGATGTTCCACCGTTGCATGCCCGCGAAACAGCGTCCTCGGGGGACTGTAGGCATAGGGTGGAAAACGATGGTCTGACGCAACCTGTCGAACTGTTCGCCCAAAGACAACAGCGCCCATGCGGACGGACACACCCACGGGAACACCGATTGCGCGTCCCCGTTCCCGGCGACGAAGCGGGCTGACACTCATTTCCGCATCAGCACGAGCCAGCGGGTGTAGCCGAAGGGGTTGCTCAAGTAGAAATCCTTCTCGGTCTCGATGTAGTTCACCACCTGCTCGGCGAGGATCACCGGAGTCCAGGCCTTGAACAATTCCCGGATCTCGGACTCGTCGCAGTAATGGTGAGGAACCCCGGCCTCCAGCCCCGTGTCGCTCACGAAGGTGTTCGGCTCGACCTCCCGTCCACGGTGGTGGCCACAGGCTTTGGTGGACATGATGGGGCTGATGAACAGGCCGTCCGGAAGGAGGCTGGAGTGGATGGCGTCCACCGCCTTGCGAATGTTGGCGAAACTGTTGTGGTGGATTGCGTCCCAGCAGACCACGCCATGGAACCGCGCCTCGCCCCAAGGGTTCTCGGTCATGTCGCAGACCCGCAGCTCCGCCGTCAGCTTCTCCCGGCGCAACCAGTCCCGAAGGTGGGCTACGCCGTTCTCGGCGATGTCGCTGGCGAAGGTCTCGTGCCCCAATCTGGCGGACAAGACGCTGTGCCTGCCCCCGCCGCAACATTGGTCCCAGATCCTAAGGCGCGTCCCCGGGTTCTCCTTCTCCAAGCGTCTGACGAAGCGGAACACCTCGGCCTGTGGCATGACGGCAATGTTGTCCTGGTCAAGGAACAGCTCGTTCCAAGTTGCCATCGGTTTTCCTCCTGCAAGTTCCGGGAAATAGGGACGTGGAAGACGCAAACCAATATGCCATGGCCCCAGCTTTTTGCAACCGCGCGAGCAGGAGATGGCGACGGTCACGGTGCCCCATCCAAAGACGAAGCCCATGTCCACCGCCGCCCCGTCCACCCCAAGCTCGAAGGTCTCAAACGAAAGTTGATACGTTCACCACCGGAAACGAGACACAAGGGTGGCGTTATGAGCCAAAACCTCCCTCAAGACGAGACGTTCGCTGGGGTATATGAGACTCGGAAAACGATACTCTTGAGCGTGGCTGGCGCAGTCTCACATTGAAAATCCTGGAATATCCCATGCCGGTTGACTAGTGCTTCCCTGCTCCGTCCCCGATGGTCGAGACGTCCAGCCACTGCCGTTCCTCTGCCCCGCCAGACACTCCACCCAGCGCTGTTCTTGTAGCATCGGGAAGAGGTCTTTTCAAGAGAGCTTCGTTCTCAGACCATGACGATGGAGGATGGAGCGCTGGCGATAGACACGGCCAGCATGGCGGCAGAAGCAGCGACATGATGGCTCGACGCGAACCGTGGAGATCGTCGACATCGCCCCGTAAGGCGTCGAAACACCCCGCCACGCCGAGGACTTCTCGCCGCTGGAAGGCCGGTAAACAGTACCCCCGGGGGACTGCCCACATAGGGGGGGAAACGATGGTCCGCCGCCATAAAACCTTTTCCCGACAACCGAGCCAGGACATTCGGGGTCGGCGAGATCGAGACATTGACATCCGGCAGTAACAAGGGATACAGCACTCCAATAAGACGGGCTGCGGACTTGGTGTAGCCGCAGCCAGGCCTTTATATGCCGTCCAGTTAGCTGGCCTCCCTTCGCTCCCATGCCGTCCATGACATCAACCAGGCCAATACCCCCACGCGGTGCACTAATAAATATTAGTCATTATGCGCTTCCCCATTGCCATCATTGTGATAGCAGTTACAGCATAAGATAAACCAAGACATAGCTAACTAATATGCGACCAGCAACACAATCTCAATGGTTGCCAGCCGAGGCATGATGCCATAGATTAATCCACTGGAATTGCGTGATCGCATGCGTCACCATCGGCGTTGATGTACATGACGACATCGGTCAGACGATACCTGACGGACGAGCCCACCATTCGGCGTGGTATCGGAATCTTTCCGTCCCGTTCCATCGCCTTGAAATTGGCTTTCGAGATGCCGAGCATCTCCGCCACCTCGTCCTGGTTCACCAACCTTGGCTGGATTGCTGGAAGAATCTCTCCCTTCTCTGCAAGGCTCTTCAGCTGCGAGACGATCTCATTATATTCTGGAACTGACACCATGCCCTCATCGCACCACGGCTTCAGGATGCGACTCACCAACTTGACGTTCTTGATCTTGATTGCGTACGCCATCTCTTGATCTCCTTGATATGGGTTTGAACACATATCATTAGGCGTAAGCATTACTTTTTAACTGTGTTGCATGTCACTTCATGAATGGCTCTGACAACATGAAACACTGCCATGACACATGTAATAAGTTGTGTCGTTTTTTTGAGGCTAATTTGAGCTTCACATCCTCTAGGTATTTGATAGTATATAGGAATGGTAGTATAGCGAAATGGTAGTAGTATAGAGAAATGGTAGTTGTCAACACCATGTCCATATCCACTGCAACGCATATCATCCTCCTCATATCACACCTACACATCAACACCGTCTCTATCAACAACTCCATCTATATCTCACCATCCATCAACACGCCTTGACGCACGGATAGCCATGATCAACAACATCCACTTCCACACCCCATCATCTCCCCAAGACATTGCATCTTGCCCAACAGCATCATCATCTACCTAATACTAGGAATATGATGATTCAGCGTCATCGCTTGCTCAACTCTCCACAAGTTCTACTGCCATCTCATAGGCTGTCATCCATCTAGTCCAACTACTACCAGGGGGCGTTATGCGCCTCTTGGTATCCTCTGTTGTCACGTCATCCCACATCCATGTTAACTTAATTGCCGTTAACTCATTGTTGTGATGTTGCCATACTCCATTGATCATGCATGCCTCATTTGACTGCTTATCCCATCATCACCACCCTAGTTATTTTTTAAAAAGTAGTGGGGACAACTCTGATATGTTTCAAAGGCAAGCATGAGTGAACAACAACAAGAGAAAGGACACATCATGCGCACGTCCAATATCATCAGCAACGCCCACAACGAGTACCCCATCCATGCGGACATTGGCATGACCTATGCCTTTTACAGCGAGATCATGGATTGGATCGCAGCCCTCTTTGAGTATCACCTCCGTACCCATAGCAAGACGTATTTCATCAGGTTCGACGTCAAGTTCCCCCTTGACCTCGGCTACACCCCCAACAGCTGCGAGTTCGGGAAGTTCATCCGCAACCTCAACGCCAGTCTCAGCGGCAATGATCTGCGCCTCGACCCCAAGTATCTGTGGATCAGGGAGCAGGCCACAGGTAAGCATCATCATTACCACGTCTTCCTCCTCCTCAACGGCAACAGGATCCAGTCCATCTACAAGGTGATGAACATCGCCACCGAGCTTTGGAACAAGGCGTTGGGGTTGCCTCGCGACCGTCGTGGTCTCATCTCGTATTGCCTTACTGATCGCCATGGCAATAGCCATGACAACGGGATCATGCTCCGCAGGGGAGAGATGGGCTTCGACGAGAAGTTGACCGATTGCTACACCTGGGCGGCCTACCTCGCCAAGTCCGTCTACAAGGGCAACGTCGCTCCGCATGTCCGGGAGTTCGGCCACTCCCAAGTCCCCAGGCTGTTCACTAGTGAAGATTGAGCAACACAACTTAACATGAGATAACGATTATGAGCATGTCAACAGTTGATGCGCCAAGGCTTGATTTCGATCAAGTTGCCGCGGTTCAGCGGATGTTGTCCGGGTGCAACGTGTTCGTCTACGGCTCTGCTGGGAGCGGGATGAGCCTTGTCGCCCGCACGTTCGCCAGGATGTGCCGCACCAAGCTCGCCATCTTGTCCCCCAACGGACGTACTGCCATCGATGCGGAGGGGGAGGCTATCGGCAGGTTGCTTGACCTGCCTGTGTGGTATACGCAGCTTGAAGGAGTCGGTGCCGATATGGATGACGATGATCGACGGAGGAAGTTGAGCGTGATCGACACGATCTTGATAGACGACATCCACCTAGTTCATGCGCATCGGTTCCAGGAGCTCGACCGTTGTTGCCGCGCCGCCGCCGATGGCATGTTGAAACGCATGCCGTTCGGTGGCAAGCAGATCATCGTGATCGGCGACTTCTTCCAGTGCCATGACCTGAGCTCCCCTTCCTTGCCCCAGTCGCTCATGGACCTATACGGTGGAGCGTATGCGTTCAACGCCCCTGCATGGAAGGACGCTGAGTTCGAGACCGTGATGCTTGAGAGCGTGTACCGCCAGCGTGACCAGGATGATCTTGAGCTTATCCATGCGATGCGCTACAACGAGCCTCTATGCTTGTTCGACCATCCCCATGCCCAGCGCACTCCACCCCATCCGTTGTTCATGGAGCGTGGCGGCGACTATCTTGATCACCTCAACAAGATGTGCCATCGCCCTGCCCCTCCTCCAACTAACGCCATAACGCTATGTTCCAGCCGCGTCAAGGCAGTAGAGATCAACCTGGCTAGTATGCGCAAGCTGGCAGGCAAGGACGTCACGTTCTTTGGTGGCTCTAAATATTTCCCTGGAGATTCATATCCAACGGCGGTGTTCCTTGGGTTGAAGATCGGTGCGAGGGTCATAGTTCTAGAGCGCGACATGGACAAAGGATACGCCAAAGGCGACGTTGGCACGCTCATGGCCGCCGACGGATCGAAGGCCACCGTTCTCCTCGACAACGGGAGGGAGATCACGGTTGATCGGATAAAGTGGAAAAGTTACAGGCATATGCTTTCCCGCGGGGATAATGGCAAACCAACCATCAAAAGAGTTCCTGTCGGGTATTTCTCCCAGATTCCTTTGGCTCCATGCTACGCCCTGTCGTCCAGCATGGTTCAAGGCATGACGCTAGACACGGCGCATCTGGCTATCGGCGATGGTGAGATGTTGTCACCAGGAGAGCTCCAGTTCCTGATATCAAGGCTGAGAACGTTGAAACGGCTGACCATCGACCGGCCGCTCAAGAGGGAGGAGTGCGTTGCCGATCCCATGGTGATGGAGTTCCACAACTGGATATCGCCTCTTAGGTCTGGCATCCATGACGAGCTCCATTATCCGTGATCCATTGAACTCCAGCCACCTTCGGCGTTTTAACCGTAGGTGACTGTGATTTTCACCATCCACGTTAATCTGTAAAAGATCAGCGATAGTCACCAAACGTCGCGATCATGCCCCTGTTCCCGTGCGGTTTTCACCGCTGCAACCAGCCATTTAACCATGTGCGTGCAGTGGTGCTGACACGCATAAAACAGAGGGATTGGCGTTACGTCAAGAGATGATCCATTTCAAATTCCATGACATGGATCATTAATAATTTACTGGTTAACGTCATTGAATGACTCAAAGCCCAACTTACACATGCAACTTCAAATCAAGGAGGATATCGAAATGAGAAATGGTCGCAATAGTAATCCCAAAAGAAGGGAAGAGAAAACATGAAAGTGTCTACCGATAATGAGTTTCCGCTTGACAACGGCCAGTGGTATGCGCTTGAACAGATGTTCTCAGGGCGCAACGTGTTCCTTACCGGCAAGGCAGGCACTGGGAAGAGCGCGGTGATCCATGCGTTCACGATGATGTGTGGTAAAACTCTGGTGCTGCTCGCCCCCACCGGACGCGCCGCCCTCAATATCCATGGAGACACCATCCACCGCTTCTTTCACCTACCCGTCGGTGCCACGTGTTTGGAGAAGGTTGGAGCTGATATGGCCGACGAGGAGCTTCGCGCCAAGCTCAACGCCGTCGATGTCATCCTCGTTGACGAGATCTCCATGGTGCCGTCGTACATCTTCCATGAGATGGACCGTTGCTTCCGTTCCGCCGCCTATGGCAAAAACAAGGATCTTCCGTTCGGCGGCAAACAGATCATCGTCGTCGGTGATTTCCACCAGCTCGGGCCTGTTGTCAGCGATCCCACCCTCCAGAAGTGGATCAACGAGAACTTTGGCGGCAACTATGCGTTCAACGCACCCGCATGGGAGGCCGCTGGCTTCGTGAACGTGGCGCTTGAACAGGTTCATCGGCAGAGCGTCGCGATGGAGATCGAGGTTCTTGATGCGCTGCGCACCGGCAACCTTAACTGTCCCGTTGGCATGATCAACAGCAAGAAGATGCTAGACGGTGGATTAGCCATGGAGCGCAACCTTACTTATCTCGACCTGCTTAACAAGATGTGCTACAAGCCAAACGTAGTGCCGCATCCCCATGCCAGCACGCTTTGTTCTAGGCGCTACATGGCTCACATCATCAACGACAGGATATTGAAATCTCTCAATGGTGCGCCCGAGACTTTTTACGGCTCTGTAATTATGGGTTTCCCTGCGGATGAGTTTCCAACATCCATCACACTTCCGTTGAAGATCGGTTCACGGATCACGGTGCTAATCAACATCCCTGAATCGCAGGTTGTCAATGGCAGCATGGGAACGTTAGTTGGCAAGCAAGGGACAAAAGCCGTGGTGCAGCTCGATAACCGCCGTGAAGTTGCGCTTGAGCCTTTCCGCTGGACTAGCTTCAGCTATGAGCTGTTGCCGAAGGATGATGGCACGCATGGCATCGGCCAAAAGGTGAACGGCTATTTCACGAATGTGCCGCTGGCCTCTTCCTACGCCCAGACTATCCATCGTGCCCAGGGGATGACGCTTGATCATGTGCACATCGCTCTCGGCAATCGTAATTGTTTTGCCACAGGGCAGCCGTACACGGCGTTCACTCGGTCAAGGACGCTTGCGCATACCAGCGTTGACAGGAAGTTGCGCGCTGAAGAATGCCTCCCCGATCCCGTCGTGGTTGAGTTCTATCGCAAGATCGCACGGTCATGTCGTGGTAACCGGAAGGAGATGAACTGACATGACACCCAGCCCTATTGTTGAAACACCGCAATAGGGCTGGGTTATTCACTATCCATGAAAAACATTAGTGGATGATGGATGTGCGATTATCCCCCAAATAATGCTGGGATTTACGGCTGGTTTCCGTTGCAAGACGCAGCAAATTTGGCACATGCGCACAGTGATACAGGCCATATAATTTATGGCCTTTTGATCCATTGCCTTTATGGCTGCCATCGTCTACGACAACTTATTGGCCATCAACATTCTTCTCGTCGTCAGCATTGGCGTCCCTGCCAGTATCCGTGGTTGCATCTTCCAGTGTGTACTTTTCTATCTTCCTGATTAGTGCTCTCAGTTCCCTCAAATGCATTTTCTTGATATCTTTCTTTTCCTCTTCTGAAATCCCTTCGCGAGAGAATCGCTTAGTGAATTGCGCCATGCCTTGATCTAGGCTTTTCCTGAATGCTGTTTTGTCCTGAACTAGCGTCAAATGGTCAAAGCGCACAGCCTTGACAGCCCCCATCTTTTCCGTAACTTTATCAGATAGGACTTTAGCCGTTACTTCGACGTTAGCCGCAATAAGCTCCTCAATGAACTTTATCCTGGCGTTGTCTGAGGCATCCTCATCTTTCGCTTCATCCTTGAAGCACCTTAGCCGCAACAACTCACGTGCTTGCGACTCGTTGGTGATAATCGGCTTATTTAATTTTCTATTGACTATGTCTGCTATCCGATGCGCATGGTACAACTGATACGCCCTTGCCTTGGAGAAGTCGAACTCTTTCTCAACATACTCAGCGAATGTTTTATACTTCAGTCTGTACAGACGAGTGGTGTTGATAGCATAGAGAGCCTTTGCGACCTGCATTGCCGCATTGAAGTTCTCTTTTATTACTTTCGTCTCTTCTTCATATTTTATTCCTAGCTCAATCGTACTGGCGATGCTTTTAATATCATCAGGCGTGAAGTCATAGATAGTCTTGCCTTCAAGGTAATTTTCAGCCACTGACATGAACCTGTCTTTGACATCCTTTTCGATTTGGTCAATTTTCTCTTTATGATGCTTTTCTAGGCTTTTGGCTGCTGTGTCTACAATTTGTTGACTTTTCTGTGTCTCTTCATTCGCTGCCGGTTTATCTTGCTTGTTTTTGCCTTGCTTGCTCATGGTGATCCCTTACAAAAAAGACGCTTTTTATTAACTTTAGCACGTTTCCGCAAAAATACAATAGTCATGGCATAAATAGCCACAAACACCTAATGCGCAACCAGTTGCGTTAATTTCATTATGGGGGAATGGGGTGGAATCTTCCTCTAGCCGGACGGGTGGCTGTTCAATGTGGCCCTGGAGGACTGACTCGCATGGACTACCAGTCTGCGTCTATGAACCGTGCCGCTGGCCATGGGGCATAGAACCTCGTGGTCTGCCGTCGCCTGTAACCCGGCGGCAGGTGGCTTTCTTTTTTTAACGGGCACGACCATATAATGTTACCAAAGCCCAAACTCACACCAAACCAAGGAGATCGAAAACATGAAGACAGCCAATGACAGAGATTTCAATCTGGACGCCCAGCAAGGCAAGGCGCTCAACCTGGTGCTCAAGGGCAAGAACGTGTTCGTGACCGGCAAGTCCGGGACAGGCAAAACCGAGCTGGTCCGGGCCATCGAGCGTTTTTGTCCATGACCATTTGGGACGAAACCGTGGTGGACATCTCGGCGGGGACGTGGCCTAGCTACAGTTACTGACTGTCGCGAGATGGCCATGGGAAGCCGACCTTGCTCAAAAGCGCCGGCGGTTCCTTCGTGCAGTTGCCGCGGCCGCCAGCAGGGCCGTGCCGATAGACCAAGCCCAGGGGGTGACATTGCCCGATGTCCTCCTGGTGCCAGACGATAGTTGGGGTTTCGTCTATGGTCAACTCGCACAGCCATTTTTAGGACTTCGCTCTTGGGCAACCTCGGTCTTGACTGCCCGTTGGCGCCGGCAAACTGTCGCGCCGACCTGCAAGGCATGGAGTTCTACGCCTGGACAACGCCGAGCGATGATCGCATCGCCAGCAATTTTGTCTGAGCTCCACCCCCTGCCATCTTCCCTCCGCCCATCTGGAGGGGAGATGGCTTTGTCGTGTCAAGAGGGGCGTTTCACTGGCTATTTACCCCCGTCACACATCCCCCCGCAGTGCTTGCTTTTACGTAAGCCTGAGCCGGATCATGCTCGGCAAACCCGGCGATTTTATCACGTTCCGACGTCGTGTAGCGCAAATCGTCATCTTTCAGGCATATATCATCCCCTTGGACTTGGAGTTCCTTTGCGTCTATAACCAATTTTAAGGAGCGTTGACTATGGGCTACTATAGCGAGGTCGTTTTGTTGTTGGGCAAGGAGGCGGATGGCGAGCTCAGAGTCGCCTTGGTGAAAGCCCCGGAGGAGGTTCGCCAGTTGTTCAAGGGGCAGCCGCCGGAAGTGGACGCCGACACCGGCTTGCGGTTGCGCCACTGGGAGCATGTCAAGTGGCAGGACGAGATTGCCGAGTTCGTGGATGAGTTCATCTCCACTCTCGACGACAGCCAGTATCGCTTTTTGCGGCTGGGGGAGGCGTTCGGGGATTTGGACGACTACGGCGACATCTACGATAGCCCGTTCGCGTTGGAGGTCGTGGCCAAGATCGAATTCAAGAAGCCATAGGGTTTAGCCTCGGAGAACACCCCGCTTGGCTATGGTGCGCGGACGCCAAAAGACGGCGTTCCAACCGTCTGAACCACCCCGGTTCCCTGGCGATTTTCACGCCGATCATGGCGTTGTCGAAGATTTCTCAAAAGTCGTGAACTTATGCGAAGCCCTGTCCGCCACCATGGCGGACAGGGCGTTTTGTTGTCAACACTTTTAACAGCAAAGAGATGGAGGTCGTCATGGACTTGTCGTTGAGGAAAACCGATTTGCAGGACGCTCTGGCGGGGCTTCGCCCGTTCTTCCAAGGCATGAAATCGAACGCCGGGAGACTGCTGGTCAAGCTGTCGCACGGGAACGGGGAGCTGGCCGTCGCCGCGACCGACGGCGTGAGCTGGCTGAAGTTCCAGAGGAAGTCGATGGCTGTCAACGCCGCTCCGGTGGAGGTGTTGGCCCAGTGGCCGGAGATGAAGAAGGCGCTGTCCAGGGCTGGCGGCGGGGCCGTGACGTTCCTGCACACCCACGGCGACGCCTTGGAGATGAGCGTCGGCGATGGGCGCGGCGTCGAGAAGATCACGCTGGAGCCGATGTCGTCGTGGACGGATGCGCCGATGATGGCCATGGAGACAGCCGGGTTCAAGGAGGACTTCTGCGACAAGCTGGCCAAGGCCGTCCACTTCGCAGACGAGGACGGCGCCAGGGAGCCGCTGAACGGGGTGTTGGTCGAGCCCGGCTGGATGGTCGCCACCAACGGGCGGCGGCTGGTGAGGTTCCCTGTCGAGCTGGGGATGAAGGAGAGCTTCGTCATCAGCAGGTGCGGGGTGCTGGAGAGCGGGCTGCTCAAGGGCGCGGGCGAGATCGGCGTGTCGGCTGACCCCGCCAGGGTTGTCGTCAAGGCCGGTGACTGGATGTTCAGCGCCCCGCTCATCAAGGCGAAGTACCCGTCATATCGGCAGGTCATCCCCGCCATGCAAGGGCTCGGCAACAAGGTGGTGTTTAGCCAGCAGGACGCCAAGCGGATCACGGAGGCGATGTCGCAGTCGGCGTCGAAGTCGTGGGGGCACATGGAGCCGGTGTTCGTCCTTCGCGAGGAGAAGGGCGTGGTGGTGATCCGTGACGATGCCAAGTTCACGGCGGTGGTGGAGGCCAAGGCAGAGGTCACGGGGATGAAAGAGGGGGAGACCCTCGCCATCGACCGTAGGACGTTACTGGACGCCTTCAAGCTCGGGTTCAGGACGATCAAATTCAGTTCCCCCAGTTCCCCCATGGTCGCCGTGAGTGAAGGCCAGGGAGACTTGACGTTGATGCCGCTGACCCAGGCCGACCCGGCGAAGGTCAAGGGTGTCGTGGAGGCGTGGAGGCGGGAGCATGGCGGGAAGGTCGAAGAAGTTGTGGAAGTCAAAGAACAACCCAAACAGGAGATCAAAATGCACGAGTTCAAGCAGCAGTCCTTGGAGAAGCAGGTCGAGGCCGTCAGGAACGAGGAGCGGGAGAAGACGGTCGAGGGACTGAGGATCATCGGCACCGAGAAGGCAGTCGAGACCTTCGACGACTTGCTGGAGTATGTCACCGAGTTGAAGACGGCCATGAACAAGATCAAGGACATGGTGAACGCCCTGCCGTCCAAGGTCAGGGATGTCCGCCGCGGCGTCAAGGACAAGGAGCGCGACTACGAGAACGCCCGCGTCGCTATCATGCAGCTCCGCAAGGTGTCGGGGTTCTAGTCCCGGCACTGTTCAGTTAGCCCCGTCCTCCGTCATGGGGGGCGGGGCTGTCCATTTCAACCTATCCACCAAAGAGGTCAATCCATGAGTCTCTACGAGGTAGTCGTGTCCGTCATGAACCACGGCAAGGAGCTGGGGCGGACAGTCGTCCGCCTCCGCGCCAGCAGTCGTTTCGACGCGGCCATCAGGGCCGAATCGTCCATCGAGGGCAGCTACGGCGAGTCCAGCTACGGGCATTTCGTCAAGGTCGAGCCCCTGAGCGAGGCCGAGTTCTCGGCTCTGGCCGTGGCCTGACAACAACACCAAAACAGAGGAGAACGGCATCATGCTGAAGCTTAACGCCTCGTATTCCAAGAAAGTCCCCGCCGAGACCGAATTCAGCTCCAAGAGTTTCCACGCCTCGCTGGAAGTGGAGCTGTCGGACGCCATAACGCCGGAGGGCATCAAGGCCAAGATCCACGAGACCTTCGAGCTCGTCAGGGCCTCCGTCGAGAGCGAGATCAACAACGTCCCCGCCCAGCAGCGGCAGGCACCCCCTGTCAACAACCAGGCCCCCGCCCAGTCCCGCCCCTTCAGGGGCAACCAGGCCAACTCCGACGCCCCCGCCAGCGAGAAACAGTTCAAGCTCTTGTTTGACTTGGGCAACCGGGCTGGCGTCAGGATCAACGACCTAGCGCGGGAGCGGTTCAACGTCGGCGGGTATGGCCAGCTCTCGAAAGGCCAGTGCTCGCAGCTCATAGACGAGCTGGTTCGGCTGAGCGACAAGGCGGCGTGAGCCCTTTGCCTCCGGTGGCCAGGCTTCCGCGCCTGGAGGCGGCAAGGTTTTCGACCTTGACCCGGTTATTTGGGGCTTCGCCGGAGAACATCAACAACAGGAGGACTACCATGCCTACCTTATCGGAGTTGCGGCAAGAGCCGCACCATTCTTATTCCAGCCTCAGCACTTTCTTGACCATCTGCCCGCTTCAATATGCCTTCCGCTACATCTACAAGCTGACACCGGAGCGCACCGGTATTAGCCTCCCCTTTGGGTCGGCGTTCCACGGCGCGCTGTCGTGGCTGGCGAACCGCCGCAAGGCTGGCGATTATTCCAAAGCCGAGGAGCTCGCCGAGGTGTTCACGGAGCAATGGAAGGTCGAGAGCAAGCGGACGGTCGGCCTCAAGTTCAAGTCCAACGAGGAGTGGGACGAGTTGAACGCCCTTGGCCGGAAGATGGCCACAGCGTTCCACGAAAATTGGAGCGAGGACGAGGAGGTAGTCCAGGTAGCCCGCGCCTTCAGCGTCCCGATCATCGACGCCGACGGCGAGCCGGTCTCGGACAAGCCGCTCATCGGGGAGATCGACCTCGTCATCAAGGACAAGGATGGCGACACCGTGCTCGTGGATTGGAAGACCTCGGCGGCCAAATGGCCGGAGGGCAAGGTGTACTCGCACATGCAAGCCACCTGCTTCACCTACGGCTGGAACAGGCTGACCGGGGACAACCCGCTCTTCCGCTTCGACGTGGTGACGAAGACCAAGAAACCGTCCTACGAGACGCTCGCCACGACTCGGCGGGAGGACGACTTCAACAGGTTGGTCGAACTGGTCAGGGTGGTCGAGCGGGCCATCGCCCACGACGTGTTCCACCCGATGCACGGCGGCTACGCCTGCAAGGACTGCCCCCATGCCAACGCCTGCGCCAACTGGCATCGCAACCAGGCTCGCTACCTGCCGCTTGCGGCGTGAGCCACAAAATATGGCGAAGCCACAAAAATAGGGCGCAACGCGCCTGGTCCAGGCCCCCGGCCTGGCCGCCGGAGGCATTCCGGAATTCCGCCTGCGGCGGCCCGGGTCTCGTCCCGGGAGCCGACAAGGTCTTCGACCTTGACCAGGTATACCGGCTTCGCCGGGGATTTTCAACAACGCAAACGAAAGGACTATTACCATGAGTGCGCCAAGCACAGCTAATATAGACCAGCTGGACAATCCGGCACGGGCAAAGGCTAACCACCAGCCCGGAACTGAACCGTGCGCACATGCGGGTAACCGCCTGTGCGAAGCCATGGGGATGGAGTGATGTCAGCCACAACGCAAGTGAAGGTATCGAGCCCCGAAATTATCCATGTCGCACAGGGCCAAGGGTTTCATGTCCTGGAAGCCAGAATCGGAGCGCGCGCCAAAGGTGAGCGCGTGTCCGGCGTGCCGGGGTCCAAGTCCGTGGCGGGTTCACGAACGGCCTATATTGGAACTTGGGAGAACCGGAACGCTCCGGAAGGAAGCCGCCAAGGCGCCGGAAAGGCGGTGAGGCGGTATGGTGTTCCGGTAGTCGGACTAGCTCATAGTAGGGGCGTAGCCGGGGCAATGCCCGGCAAGGGCGCGAGCCCACCCGAAGGGGCTAGCGGTTTGACGCTGGGACGGGAGGTTCGGCCATGCCATACACAGAGATAGGCAAGACGTGGTCGAAGCTGCGCCTCATAGCGGAATGCGCCAAAGGGAACCCCCAGTTCCAGTTCACGAGCCTGGCTCACTTGCTGGACAAGGAGTTTCTGGAGGACAGCTACCGCCACCTGAAGAAGGACAAGGCGGTGGGAGTGGACAACGTGAGCTGGGAGGACTACGGCAAGGACTTGGACGCGAACCTGGACGGGCTGTTGGCGAGGCTGAAAAGCAAGAGCTACAAGCCCATCCCCGCGAAACGGGTGTACATCCCCAAGAACGAGACGGAGAAACGCCCGCTTGGCATATCCGCCTTGGAGAACAAGGTGGTGGAGCAGGCGCTGGCGTGGGTGCTCGGGAGCATCTACGAGGAGGACTTCCTCGAATGCTCCTATGGCTTCCGTCCGGGGAGGGGATGCCACCAGGCGCTCAAGGCGCTGAACGACCTGATCACGCTCAAGCCGACGAACCACGTCGTTGAATGCGACATCAAGGGCTTTTTCGACAACGTTTCGCACGAATGGCTGTTAAGCTTCCTCCGCGTGAGGATCGCCGACAGCTCGCTGCTGGCGCTGGTCGAGAAGTTCCTGAAGGCAGGCTATATCGACGGACGGTTGCTGGTCAGGAGCGAACAGGGGACGCCACAGGGCTCGATTCTGAGCCCGACGCTCGCCAACGTGTTCCTGCACTATGTGCTGGACGTCTGGTTCGAGACCGTCGTGAAAGCCCATGCGCGAGGCTTCTGCGGGCTGGTGCGCTACGCCGACGACTTCGTGTGCGCCGTGCAGTACGCCGGGGACGCGGAGCGGATCGAGCTGGCGCTGAAACGCCGGTTCGGGAAGCACGGGCTGGAGATCCACCCGACGAAAAGCCGGAGGATCAGCTTTGGGCGGTACGAGCGGGAGAACGCCGGGAAGCAGGGGCGCCGCCCGAACACCTTCGACTTCCTGGGCTTCACCCACCACTGCGGGAAGTCCAGGAGCGGGAAGTTCAAGCTGGGGCGCAGGACGAGCCGGAAGAAGTTCGTCGCCAAATGCAAGGCGATGAACGACTGGCTGCGGGAGACCAGGAACAAGGTCGCGACCAAGGAATGGTGGAAGACGCTGGAGGCCAAGCTGCGCGGGCATTACCAGTACTACGGGGTCAGCGAGAACTACGCCGGGGTGGCGCGGTTCTACAAGGCCACGGTGGGGATGCTGCACAAATGGCTGAACCGGCGGAGCCAGAAACGGAAGATGAACTGGGAGAGGTTCAACCACTACCTGGACTGCTACCCGTTGCCGAAGCCCAAGATACACCACAGCTTTTATGGGAGTCCATGCGTTCCGTGAGCCAAGCCGAAGAGCCGGATGTGGGAAATCCACAAGTCCGGTTCTGTGAGGGGCATTGAAGTTCCCCGCACGGTTTGATATTGTGACACTCCACAGACCGAAAGGGTGGAGAAACTGGGAATACAAACTAAACCTAAACGAAGGAACCATACTATGTCTACTCGACGGCACAACAGTTTGATGCTGGACAGCGGGACGGCTCGGGTGAGCCGCCAGGACTTGATGCGGGTGCCCACCCCCTACTCCACGCCCACCTGGAGGCCGGTGCCGCACCATCGGGTGGCCGAGTTGGTCGTGAACGAAGCCGAGACCCGCGGCTACTGCATCGTCTCCGAGGAGTACGGGCTCAACCCCGCCGGGACGAAGCTCTTCGGGGTGCTGCGCTTCCACCCCCAGGGGCGCCCGGAGTTCAGCCGGGCTCTGGGGCTGCGCAACTCGCATGACAAGTCACTGGCGTTGGGCTTGACGGTCGGCGTCTCCGTAATGGTTTGCTCAAATCTCGCCTTTGGAGGGGAGACCACGGTCACGAGGAAACACACCTCCGGGATCGAGGTTGACGGGCTGGTGCCGTGGGCGTTCGACCAGCTCGCCCCGCAGTACGAGCGGCTGGAGACCAACATCGGGAGGATGAAGGACAAATCGCTCTCACTGGACGCCGCCCGGCTGCTGGCCGTCAAGGCCGCGGAGCTGGACGCCATCCCCAGTTGCGATGTCGTGCCGGTGTTGAAGGAGTACCGGAGCCCCCGGCACGAGGAGTTCTCGCCGCGTACGGTCTGGAGCCTGTTCAACGCCTTCACGGAGCTGGCCAAGAAATACAGCCCGCCCCGCGCCGACAAGTGCTACCGGCGGTTGGCCGGGATGTTCGACTTGGACTGAAAAGCGGAACGTTGTGGGTGGCCAGCCTTCGGCTGGTTGCCTCCGGCGGCCAGGGTGGCTCCGCCACATTTACTGAGGGTCGAAGACCCCGCGCCTGGAGGCGGCAAGGGCTTCGCCCTTGACCATGGCTATTTTGAACTCGAACAAGGAGGTGCGCATGGGCGTGATGGAGGATTTCATCAAGGAGAAGGCTGGCAAGCTCGGGGCGTCGGACTTCCAGAAGGTGACGCGGAACGCGGGCGCGATCATGGGCAAGCTGGGCGGGCCGCTGGCCAAGTTCGCCAAGCAGGCGCGGCTGTTCGTCTCGATGTTGGGCGATTACCAGTCCGGAGAATACCGCAAGGCGCCCGTCTGGACTATCGGCGTCGCGGCCTTCGCGCTGCTCTACATCCTGATGCCTTTCGACTTGGTGCCGGATTTTATCCCCGTCGCCGGGTTAGTCGATGACGCCCTTGTGATGGCGACGGCGTTGTCGATGGTCGGCCAGGATCTCAAGGACTACGAAAACTGGCTCGGCAAGGAGGACGACGCCACACGGAACGAAAGCGGCAAGGAACGGAGTTAACCCAGAAACGGAGGCTCAAGATGGAACAGGGCAAAGAGAACGAAGAGGCTCGGAGCATCAACGCCAAGGAACCTGCCGGCAACGGCATAACGGAGGAGGGGAAGGAGGTGCGGGAGGGCATCCACCACACTGTGGGCTCCTCCTGGTGGGAGGACGGCTCCCAGTTCAACAACGGGGAGACCGTGGCCATGTTGGCCGCCACCGCCGTGGTTGCCGGGGTGGCGGGCGTGGCCCTCGGGCTGTTGTCCAAACGGTGACGCACCCCGTGGGGGCGCAAGCCCCCACGGCTTGAAGCGGCCATTATCCCGGCGGAAAGGAGAACAGATACATGGACATCATCAGAGGGATCGGAGCGTTGCTGGCCGTGCTGGCGTTCGGAGTTGGGGTGGTGGTGGTCTTGAGCGTCGCCCTGGTCGCGGCCGCGTTGCTGGTCATGGCCGCAAGGTTTTGGGTGCCCGCCTTGCTGGTCTTGCTGGTGATCGCGGCGGTCGTGTTCGCCGTTTGCGCCGTGGCGGGTGGCCACTGGGAGTGAGGGCGAGCTCGCTCGTCTCCCGGAACAGGATGTTCCGGCAACTTCCCTCCCGAAGCAAGATGCTTCGGCCACTTCTTGCGGCTTGAGGCTGGCATGAGGATTTTTCGGGATTCCGCTTGGCTTTTCGTCCGGCGGCGCTAGATTTACATGAGGGTTTTTACCGTTGAACAACTGAAAAGGGGGTTTATACCACCTAAAGCCTAACACATACACATCATTTGTTATTGTCACCGTAGCGTGACCACTGCGATCGTTTTTAGCATAAAACGCCAAATTTTGTTGAAGAAAACGAGACCGCAGAGGGTTACGCCCCGTTTGGGGCGTATTCTCTTGCGTGTTTTCTTCGGGCATTGGCGTGCCTATGCTAAAGCGCAAGATGTAATACGCCCCTTTTTGTGTTCAGGGGGGATTGAAGTTCAAGTCCTTGAACTTCAGTCAGTTTTGCCGGAGCGTACAGCTCCACATCTTTCCACTCGCAGTGTAGCGCAACACGTGTCCAGGAAATTCCCGGATTGAACGCGAAAGGAGTGCGAAGATGAGAGCTTTGTCCATTGCCATGCTGCTGCTGGTCGGCGTCGCGGCGCAGTGCGCCAGCCTCGTGGAAACCCAGGCTAGCCAGTTCGGCGGAGGGGATTACCAGCGCATGTCGCTGGCTGGCGTCCAGCAGTATTGCGCCGAGGTTCTGGATGCGTCCAGGGCTTCGGACACGGCGCGCCTCGAAGCGGTGAACCAGCGTTACGGCGTCCTGGCGCAGTCCGACGGTTCCCTCAGGTTTCCCAGCCTCAACCCGGCGGTGGTGGAGAACACTGTCCCCACGGTGAGGATGGCGGTCAAGGACAGCATCCGCGGCGCCTGCAAGACGCTGAGGCTGGGGAGCTCGGTGAACCAGCCAGCAGGTTCCTATGCGGTCGCGGCGGCGTGTGGCAACAGCCTGTTCTGGTTGGCGGTCGCCGTGGAGCCGAAGACCATCCAGCGGACGACGCCCATGGAGATCGACCCGAACCCCATGAACAGCTTGCCGCCGGGCTGGGAGAAATCGATCAAGAAAGCCGAGATCAACACCACAAGGGCCGACTGGAGGGCGGCGTTGTCGGGTTTTGACCCACATTGAATGTTCGCCCCATGGGGGCGCAAGTCGTTTACACACAAAATATTGCCATGATGGCAGAGCGACAAACAAACAACGAAAAAGGAGGAGAGAGATGGGTAATCTGTTCAAAGTGCCGGCCAAATGGAGCGAGGACATCATTGGCTGGGCGTACGTGGGCGTTTTGGTAGCGTGCAGCGTGGTGACCATCGTCACGGGGGAGGCCGCGTGGCTGCCCCTGGTCGTGGTGGCCATCATGGGCGCCGTGGAGGAGAAGCAGATGAAGAGGCAGGGTGTCGAGTGGCCGTCGAACTGGCTGGTTTTGCTCTTCCCTTGGTACTTGTGGAAGAGGCTCAAGGCGTTGAAGCTGCCCCTGCACATCCTCTGGATATGGATCGCGGTGGCCGTCGCCTTGACGGCGGCGGAGATCGTCCTTGATGGCGCGAACCTGGAGAAAGCCGCGATGGCCCAGATTGAGAGGGGGCTGCGCGAGCGCGGACAAACCGAGACCGATTGCGTCAAGGTGACGTTGGGTAACGAGTTCGCCCCTGACAACTACCGTGGCAAGGCGGTGTTCAGCGACGGCAGCGAGATTAACATCCTGGTCCAGAAGAAGAACGGCGAGGTCATAGTCCGTTATTGACACGTTCCACAGCATCCGGCGGGCTGGTTTTCCAGCCCGCCTGCCCTTCGAGGAAAATGTGCTTGAAAACATAACAATGGAGGTATGCTCATGAACAAGAAAATGTCGTGCGCGAGAATTTTCGCCCTGGTGTTCCTGGCTCAGGCGGTCATGCTGGGGGCGGCGAACGCCCAGGCTGGGGAGAGCAAGGCGGACGAGATCAACAAGGCGGCAGGGGCTGTTGACCTCAAGGACAGCGAGGCCGCCAGCGCCTTCAAGGCCAAATACGCCACGAATGTGGACGCGCTCGCTGGATACGGGAAAATCCCCTGGGGTGTCTCCCCGCAAGCCGTCATGCTCCTGGCGGATTTTCCGGTGGCGCAGTTCAACTACAACGATGACTGTTTCGCCGAGGGAGGATGGCGCCAGAGCACGGAGAAAATGAAAGGCATCCCGTTGGCGCCCCCGCGGACAACAACCGTTTACACGGGCGCGACGGGGCTTGACGCCAACGGCTCCGGCGACGAGAAGACGTGCTTCTTCTATTTCCTGGACGGGAAGTTATATGGCCTGGACGTCTCGTATACGATCCGGAACGCCTGGTCCGTCGAGAAGTTGAAGGCGACAGGGCAGTACTTCGAGCATCCCACCTGGAAAGGCTCGAACTGGGCGCTGATTCAGGACACCTTGACGCAGAAGGCCGGGAAGCCGAAGGAGCTGCCCTACGAGGATGGCGGAAAGAAATTCAAGGTGTCCGAATGGGAGAACGGCGTCGGTTTCGCCAGGATGTTCATGGAGGTCGTGGAGAACCCCGACAAAGACGCTGGGGAGACGGGCAAATACAAGCTTGTGGGCACCTCGTACTGCTCGAAGGAATTGAAGCCCCAGGTCGAAGCCAAGAGCAAGAAGGTGGTCGAGGAGGCAATCGGCCAAGCCAAGAAGGCGACGCAAGAGCAACGCCAGAAGATGTTGGACAATGTCCTTTGACGCGTAAAAACACACCACCGAGTGACGGCAAGTCAAGCCGGAACCTTAAACCAAGAGGCGGGCCATGGTGCCCGCCTCTTTTTTTGCCTAACTCATAGCCGCCAATTCTGGCTTGATTCCCGCATGCTTGTGCTATCCCCCGCAGGGCATGTTTTTGACCGTCCCAGAGACGAATCATGCTCGGCAATCTCGGTGTTTTTTGGCCGCAACCACCAATGCCTTGCTCCTGGGAGGAAATATGGGGCGGATACCGATCCCCCGCAAGATGGTCGGCTCGACAGCCGGGGACAAGGCTCTGCGGAAGACGGCCTGACACCAACGCGCCTGGTCGCGCTCGCCAACACCACCCTAACCCTGGGAGACAATGATGAAACTGTCCGTGGGGACTTGGATCATGCACCCGGTCAAGAGCGGGGCGTTCGCCGGGGTCTTCGACAACGGCGTCATCCGCGGCGAGCCGATGTTGGGGTTCGTGGGCGACGTCACGGTGGCGAAGCTCAAGCTGGTCGGGATCATCTCCTGCCTGGAACGCCTGAGGCAACCCAGCCAGCTCACCCTCGTCACGGACTCGGACGACGACTACATTTGCCACGGTGTCAACGAGTGGATCGCCTGCTGGAGCCGGAACGGCTGGAAGGCCAAGTCGGGCCACGTCGTCGCCAACCGGGCCGAGGTCGAGAGGCTGTCCCAACTGCTGAAGACCCACTCGGTCACGGCGGCGCAACCGGAAAGCCAACAAGACCAGACATTCCATGACTCCTTGGTCGCCACGGCCAGGGACCATGCGTTCCAATGCGGGGGAAAGTGTCGGGCGGCGTGTTGTCCCCCGGCGTCCCGCTGATCGCCAGCCTTCCCCTGGGGCTTGACGTCGGCAACGACCATCGCGGGGACGGGACAGGAAGAGCCGCAGGCCACTCGGCTCGGTGTTCGCCCCAGCGCGGCGTGGGCTCGGCATGCGGCATGCCCAACGCCCCGCATGGAAGCGGGCGCACCTTTCCTTGAACACAAGTGCCGCCACCATGACCGTCAAACGCAGGGGGCCTCTATGGAGAACCGCGTACCGGACAGCAACGGCCTTGACGCCTTCCTCCCCCGAACCACTTAGCCTTTTGGTGTCGAGGCTAGATCGAGCCGGATCGCATCCCCCAGCATCATCCCCCAGGGCATCGATTTTTAGCGGTTCCTGGACGTGGAAAGCCTGGAGCCACCAGCGGTTTGGGGCGGGAAACGCCTTCGCCGGAGAACCGGCACCAGGCGGGCGCAAACCAGCCGCTTGCCCTGGAGGCGGAGATGAAGCAATCAAGCATCGGGAGGGGCCATGCTGTGGCGCGACGACATGCGCCTTGACGCCAAGCTCCAGGCTGCGTGGCGTGGATGTCGCAAGGGCGCGTCTGAGGGCGGCGTGGAAAGCCGACGGGAACCCATCACGGTTCCCGTCGGCTCGAAGCTGTGGACAGGTGGCGGGACGCAAGGACTATAGCGCCCGCCGGGGATGCGTCAACGTCCCGAGCGTGTCAGGCGTTGTTCCCGATGGAGGTGTCGCAGTGGCGCTCCTCCCTGTGCTCCGTCAGGGAGGAGCGTCTTCGACTTGTTTGACGGCCAACCTGGGACATTCGAGATCAGCTGTGACATCAACGGCAGGGGCTGTTCATCTGGCGATACTCGTTGGGGGTCATCCCCGCGGTTTTCCTGAAGATCCGGTAGAAAAAGAACTCGTTGTCGTAACCTACCCGCGCTGCAACTTCTTTGATGGGCAGACCCGTGCTGATCAGCAGGATTTTAGCGCGGTCGACCCGCCGCCGGGTGAGGTATTGCTTGGGAGGTGTTCCGAACGCCTGGCGAAACGCCGCCGAGAACTCGTTGGGCTTCATTTTCGCAAGCGCCGCCAGTTCCGCTGCCGTGATGGACTGGTCGAGACGACTGTCGATGTAGTTGAAGACCTGGGAAAAGGTGTCTTGTCTGGCGAGGGCGTTTGCGTCGCCGTTGTCTGGCAGCCGCTCCAGGAACGGCGTGAGCAGACGGCGGACAATGATGTCCATCCGCATGAGCGTGCCTACCGTATTGGCTTTATCCATCAGGACGAGGAGTTCTTCCATTAGTTCGAGAGCATGCGGCACCTCATCCACGGGGATAGCCAACAACCGTTGAAAGTGGGGTAGGCGCTCCAAGGCCGAGGAGCAAAAATGCAGCCAATGATGGCACAGGAATTCATGCGGCACATAGCGGAACGGGACGTTCGCCGGAATCAGATGGAGCTGTCCGGACTTCAAGGCGGAAACCCCGTCGGCAAACAGCAGCTCGGTTTTCCCGTCGGTTACCAGGTAGAGGCGGAAGAAAGGGTCGGCGACAAAGCCGCGGGGACTCCACTCCTTTTTGACGGCAGTGCCAGCCTCGAAGAGCTCCAGGTCGATCCGGCTGACCAGTTTCCGTTTGCTCGACTCGGTGATGAATTTCGCTAGCTCCATGGGGTGAGGCATAGAAAGGGCTCTTTTTTTGAAAAGGTGCATATATCTGTACAGGTAAGTGCATTTACTTCGGATGTCAAATGAGCTATAGTGAATAGGAGAAATAAAAGCTAAAGAAGGAGGCCGCCATGACACATCCCGAAAAAAAGTTCACGCTCCTGGAATTGCTGGTAGTGATAGGGATCATCTCGATTCTCTTGGCCATGCTGCTGCCGGCATTGCAAAAAGCTCGACAAAGTGCTAAAGGAATATTGTGCCTTTCCAATCACAAGCAAATAGCATCAGCCATTTTAATGTATGCAAATGATAATAGCGATATGGTTCCTGTGGGCATTTTGCCTCCCCAATCTTTAAGCAACAGTTGGTTTGTCGTTTGTGAATCCTACTATGGAAACTCCAAAGTTTTACTGTGTCCAAGTGCGCCTTCTGACATCAACCCTTGGTTTACGATAAGAAGCTCCATGGGCTACAATGCATACTACCTTAATCTAAAAAATCTTGGTCAAAATTATGCTTCGGTACGGGTGACTAAAGTGCGGAATCCGACACAAACCGTATTAATGTCTGATGGTGGTTGGAGTCCGTATTATTGCGTCTTTCGCACCGAAGTCAATCACTATCCGCCATCTTTACTTGATTCCTGGTCTATCTACCTGACGCGACCATATCCATGGCATTTTGGGGCTTGCGGAACTAGCTGGATAGACGGACATGCGGAATTAATGCGGATGGGAGGCCCTTTTCATCCTGCTTTTCCCTGGGTGGGGAACGGTGTCACAGATCCATTATCAGCAGAATACAAAGACGAATTATGGGATCTGGAATAACATCGGCCTGCCGTCAAAATGAACCAAACCTAAAATGGAGATATGTTACAATGTACATGCAAATGAATGTCCGCGAAACAGAACAACAAACAATGATCGCTATAAGAAGGCAAACCATTTTTGTAAAATACAACTATTCAGGGAAACCAGTTATGCCGACAAGGAAAAGCCTAAAGAACCGCCTTAAACACTTATGGCTGTTCTGCACTTTCTCATTTATGAGTTTGACAATTTTGACATCTGCAGAAACCACTTCGGGGGGCGCATTGCAATATCCGGTTCCCAACGCCACGTTTACACGGATGACAAACATCGTGCCCAAGGCCGACGTCATGCGCCTAATTGTCTCGCGCGCCAGTACCCCGCCTATGATCGACGGTAAGCTCAACGACTCCGCCTGGACTCCCATCGCCCCTTACCGACTTGTCGATGCCCGGCAGGGCTCGACCCTCAGTTTCCCCACCGACCTGAAGGTCGCGTATGATGAGCAGTGTCTATACATCGCCTACCACTGTTTCGAAAAAGGCCAGGAAAGCTTGCGCAAGGGCTCAAGCAAGCGTGATGACGGCAACATCTTCCAGGCTGACTGCGTAGAGACGTTCCTGCAGCCCAAAGGCGATGGCGCGCCGTATTTCCAGATCGTTGGCAACACCTCCGGCGGAATTCTTAATGCCAAATGGAACAAGCCCAACGACCGATTGCATTGGGACGGAACCGGAATACGTATCGGCGGAAACATGAGATTCGACGATTGGGCACTCGAATTGGCCATACCATTCAGCGATCTGGGCGTGGAGCCTCCCCATGCGGGAGACACCTGGCGCGCCAATTTCTATCGCAAGGAACAGCCCTCTGGCGACCTGCATGCATGGTCTCCCTGCGGCGACTGGTTCCACAATGTTTACGCCTTCGGCATCCTCGAATTTGCAGGTTCCGAGGCATCTGGAACGGCGAACCTCGTTGCAAGTCGGCTGTTGGGACGGATCGTGGATGACGATGGTGCCCCTATCGCAGGCCTGCGTCTGCACTGCAATGGTCAAAGCGGCCGGACCAACGCCAGCGGTGATTTCACGTTTGACAATCTGCTGGCCGAGGAGGCCGTGCTGACTCTGGTGTCGCCGCGCTATGAGCACGTGATGGGCACGGTTGCTCTTATGTCCCCGCTCACGGTAATACAGCCTATTCGAGTAAAGCGCATCGACCCGTACAAGCCCTCGTTTACGGCTCCTTTCGGAAACGGCGCCGTACGTTGGATCGAGTCGAGCATCGACCAACCGCCGAACATGGGTGAACCGTCCACCGAGCCAGCCCCGAACAGACTGGAACTGCTCGCCACACCAGGCGAATACGAAACACGGGCCGTCGCATTTTTTGCAAACCGCGAATTGCTGACTCCGCACGCAGCCGTCGGCGCTCTGACCGGACCGGCCGGCACGGTCCCTGCCACCGCAATGGAGGTTCTGTGGACCCAGCGCTTACTCAAACGTGTGTGTTACATTCGTCCACGTGAAGACGCAGACTTCAACTGGCGTTTCCTTTGGCGTGAGGCTCCGGAATGCGTCCAGGCCGGACATCTTCGGCAACTCGCGGTTACCGTCAACATCCCACCGGAAACAGCTCCGGGCCTATATACCGGGAAGCTTCATCTCAGTGACGCGCAGGGGGAGATCGCCACGCTGCCGGTAGAGTTGACTGTGGCTGGGTTCACACTTGTAAAGCCCGCCAACAAACGCGTCGGTGTCTACTACCGGGGCAGCCTCCCCGATGATCAAGTCCGGCGCGAACTCAAGGACATCCACGAACACGGAGGCAACGTACTCGTCTGGCACGAACACATCCTCCTGTCCGAGAACAAAGACGGGGCCATCCACTACGACACGGCACCAATCCGCCGTGCAGTCGCCCTGCAAAAAGAAGCCGGTTTCGGTCCGCCTTTTATCGTGAGCCCCGATCCCCTGCGCTGCGCGTCAATGGCCGGGCTGAATGTACGCATGGGATCCCAGTTTTCCCAGGAGGTGCTTGCCAGTTCCCGATTCCGCGAGATTTTCGGCAAGTCCATCAACGCCATCAAACAACTAGAGACCGAAATGGGTGCCGGTGAGTTCGTCTACACATGGATGGACGAGGTCATGGATGGCAACCAGCTCGAAACCTACATCGCCTTCGCCCGTATTTTCCGGGAGTTCTGCAACAATCGCATCTACATCACCCTGAACAATCGGGATCAAGCTGTTGTAGATCAAATCGCCCCGTGGGTTGACATACGCAACTACCAAGGTCAAATAGTCGAGGCATGGCTGGGCCAGGGCCACACGTTCAAGGAGCTAGAGAACGAGTTGCGAAACGACGGCGATGAGGCATGGACCTACTACAATTTCGGCGGTATCGCCCCCAGCGACTTGGCCCGAGTCAGCAACGGTTACTGTCTCTGGCGCAGCCCCTTCACTGCGCACACGCCATGGATCTACTACTGCTACGGGGGCAATCCGTTCGATGATTTGGACGCGAATCTGCACGATTTCGCTTATGCCGCACCGCATCCGACCAAGCCAGAAATGGTTTCATCTCTCGAATGGGAATGCTTCCGTGAAGGATACGATGATCTGCGCTACCTGGCGACGCTGGAGGATGCATTGGCGCACGTACCGGCAGAACGACAGAATGCTCCGGCCGTACAGCAGGCACGAGCCTTGCGGCAGGCTTATTGGGATGCCGATCCACGCATAGAGGTCGCCGCCGCTACCCTCGCGGCTCTGGACTATGACCAACGCCGTCGTGATATAGCCTCCGCAATCGAGACCTTGCAGGGGTTGTCAAAAACGTCCAAGGAACAATGAATATTAAGGCGTATCAGGCAAACTGGTGTCGTCTCTAACATCGCTCAGTTTGCTTCTGAATCAGTTCAAAATTTGCTTAATGGTTACGTTGCACCCCAAGCATAGGAGAAGTTATGTACAAGGCCAGCAAATCAAAACACCAGCACATTGCTGCTAAGGAAGGACAAATCTTTTTCAAAAAAACAGCTTTGCATGACAAATTCTTCCTCTGCCAAGGGAAAGTATTATGGCTGTTCTTTCTTTTAGTGTTAATGAGTACTATGGCTTCCTGTCGTCACTTGGGAAACGACAAAAATGGAATGTCTGATTTAAGAAATGACATTCGATGGCTTGATGGCACAATCACCCCGGCTTCTGAAATTCCTGGCAAATTGCTGTCAGACAATCCCATTTTTGCGGGAGACTCCGTTGAGACGCAATTAACCTATTATTATCCGCACCTCCCCAATGTGAAAGATCAGCCGCATGAAGATAATATGAGTTACAGGAACCGTTTTCTTATTGATGGGCGTATTGCCGGACATGTGCCACGCTATGTCGTAATGGAAGGAAAACCCTTGGAAGTGATTTTTGATTTAAAACAGATCTGCAAAGTGAACGAAGTAGATATCATCACTGACAATAAAAACGGCCAAGCCTCCATTGAATTTTCGACATCTAGTGATGGCCCTTGGAGCAAAGTTACAGAAATCAATTTTAAAGCTCGTCAATATAATACGAGTGTGGATTATTGGAGTGAAGCGGAAGAAAATCTTTTTTCGCGTTTAAAGTTCCCAGGCATTCTAACACGTTATTTAAAGCTTTCAGTCAGCACTCCACCGATGACGCGTCTTCAGGAAGTGTTCATTTTTGGAGATGCTAAACGCATCCATCGCAATATCAGAGGGAGGCCAGATTCGTTTATAAATGAAACGGCGTTGCCCGTTAAGCATATTGACTACGTCCCCAAGTTAGATGGAAAGATTAACGAATTCGAATTAACCCAATTTAAAATGTCCGCGAAAATTAATCGTGTTGGTCAAGAACTGGAAAAAGTAATGCCAGACGGACTTCCACCGACGAAAGCCGGGGTCGCGGCCTGCCCGAAGGGTCTTTATTTGGTTGTTCACTGTGACGAGCCCGTTATGTCGAAAAGAAAGATATCAAATTCTCAAACAGCAAGCTGGAATGACGACGGGATCAACGTTTTTCTAAATACATATCAACGCTCCGATGATATGTATTTCAGGGCGTTTGTTAATTCCGATGGGAGGCAAATAAATGGTGACTCAAGATTTAACGATCCCACAGCCACCGGAGAGCCCTTTCATTTCCGCCAAGCTGTACACCAAGGGGAAAAGGGTTGGACTGTTGAGATGATTTTTCCACTGACAAGTATTGCTGGCGAAGAGATGGCATTTCGTAAGTGGAAAATATTTGTTGTGCGTAACCGTAATATTCAAGAGATAGAGGGAACTCGTTCATACTCGTGGCCTAAAATGAGTTGGTACGATACATTAGAAAAACCAATATTTGGCGTCCTGGATTTAGAATTAGAAAGTCGTGACGATAAAGATAAGGTTATCACTTTGATTCCCGGAATGCCAGAATCGGAAATGTCGGCTAATCACTTTGACAATATGGTAAAAGAAATAAGAAAAATACAACCAAAGCTAATGAATGAAGAAATGTCATGGTTTGTTTTGAAAAACTGGTCTTCAGCGCAAGGAATGGTCAAGATTCAGCCCTGGCAGCTCAATGTCCAAAATATCTCAAACCCAATTGAGCTAAACATGTTGCGCAACGAGCACGAAGGGATTCCCATTGTTCTTTGGAATTGGCAACGCAATGAAAAGTGCGTCAAAATCCAGTTGGACTCGTTCAGAAACCAAGACAGGGATATTGAAGAGCGGCTTAAAGGGTCGTTGTACATTGCGGGAGCCATGTGGACAAAGGCTTATGGCAATGTTCTTAGACCACTTTTTGCAATGAATAATAAATTGAGCCCTGACCGAATGGATCGCTATCTTACAAATGGTCAGGAAATTGCCAATTTCCCCGATGTCACTTTCTCTTCGGGGGGGATGGCTGTGGTTTGGCTCAAGGTTCTTACGAGCAATGTACCTGCCGGACTCTATCTTTCCAATATTAAGGTGGGAGATCTGAGCATTCCTATTTCCGTAAACGTGCTACCGTATGATATGCCTCGACCAAAAATCTTCGTTTCCGGATACTCTGGCCCCACAATATCCTATCCTTTTGCCCAGGTCAAACGTCTTGAAAATGAAATCGACTACATGATCAGCTCGGGAATCACTAATTTTCGATATAGCGATAAAAAAAACCTCGATATTTCTCCACTACTGACATTAGCGGAAGTGGAGGGTTTGCGGAAATGTGAAAATTCAATTATCAGATTCTCAATACTTCCTTTTTTGGAAGCAAATTGCGATTGTAAGTCATTCCATGATAAAAAGCTGGTCTCTGCTATAAATACAAAAAATCTTCAGCGCGTGATAAATAATCTGTTGGCTCATACGCAAAAAGCACACCTGCCGTACGAGAATTGGTGTGTCGAGTTTTGGGACGAGCCACATGCACAATCGCTAGAAAACTATCTGAAATTAGCTGAAATTGTCAAGAACATCGATGATAAGATACAAATATACTGCAATCCTTACTGGAATAATCAACCCTTATCGGATGGAGGATTGGGAATCTACACGGATGCGGAATTAATGGATGTGCTGCTGAATGGAAAGTATTCAAAATTGGTGGACATCTCTGTTCCTTGGCAGGGGATGGCAAATTCCTATAGATACGAAAAAAGTTCAGAAATATTACAGCATACGCGGTTTCACACTTTTTATACACACTCATCCAATTTAGACCGAGAAATTGGATGGAATGCCTTTCGCTTCGGTTGTAATGGATTTTCATATTGGCTATATTCTGAGAACGGTACATATCCAGCGGGAAAAGGCTGGCCATATAACCCATGGGATGATTGCAGTTCATCATATGCCTTCCAAAGTTACTGCAAGGTTTTTCCCGGCCCCAATGGCCCAATCATTACCTTTGAGTCTGAAGCGTTACGCGAAAGTTATGACGACTATTGCTTGCTTACTCTTCTCAAACATCTTGGTAAATATGAAGTTATAAAAAATGTCCTTGAACCTATAGATTACTCACATGCGTTTATTAAAGGGAAAATGCAATTTGAGCATAGGCGTGAAGTTATGATGACTACACTAAAAAATGAAAATCATCTTGTTGAATGAAATATTAGATTTCGTATCTAAGATTACTTTAATCATGGAATGGATTGTTATGAATAGTAATTTGAGATGGTTCAAAGACGCGAAGTTCGGGATGTTCATCCACTGGGGTCTCTATTCGCTTCCCAGTGGCATCTGGAAAAGCCAGGAGATGGAATACATCGGCGAATGGCTCCAGGCGAAGTTCCGCATCCCCAACGCCGAATATGCGAAGCTTGCTGCGGAGTTCAACCCCGTCGGCTTCGACGCCGAGGAATGGGTGCTGGCCGCCAAAAACGCCGGCATGAAGTACCTGGTTTTCACCGCCAAGCACGCCGATGGCTTCGCAATGTATCATTCGAAATGCAGTCGATTCAATATTGTCGACGCCACGCCGTTCGGTCGCGATGTTCTTGCCGAGTTAGCCGCAGCCTGCGGGAAGTATGGTGTCAAACTTGGGATATACTATTCCCAGTCTTTGGATTGGCATGAACCAGATGGAGCGGATCCAGGGATAGATGCCCGTGCTGGAAACTTCGGCATGAGCTGGGGAAATGACTGGGATTTTCCTGATCTCTCAACGAAAGTATTCAGTCGTTACTTCTCCGGCAAGGTTATCCCGCAACTCAAAGAATTGCTGACCAACTATGGGCCAATAAGCATTCTTTGGTTTGACAACTCTAACCTCACCAAGAAGCAAAGCGAACGTCTCGTGTCCCTGATCAAAAAAATCCAACCAGAATGCCTGGTCAATTCCAGGATCGGCAACGGCTTGGGCGATTTCGGGACGCTGGGCGACAACCAATTGCCCTCGGCCCGCCGCGACGGCGCCTGGGAAACCCCCGGCACCATGAACGACACTTGGGGATTCAAGCACAACGACCACAACTGGAAATCCCCGCGCGACATCGTCCAGTTGCTGGTGGCGTTGGCGGACAAGGACGCCAACTACCTGCTGAACGTCGGCCCGCGGGGCGACGGACGTTTCCCCGACGCCGCAGCGCGGGCGCTCCAGGACGTTGGCGCCTGGATGAAAAGCTATGGGGGTTGCGTCCACGGCAGCTCCGGCAATCCCTTTCCCTATGATTTCGACTGGGGACATATGACAGTCAGCACCGGGGTGGCCGGACGTTTCGCCCGCCTCAACTTGATCCTCCGCGGCCATTCCTTCGGGGTGGTCACGCTTCAAGGGCTCAAGGACCGGGTGAGGCGTTGCTATGAGTTGTCACAGCCAGAAGCCGACCTGCCCTTCACGGTGTCGGAAACGGGCGGCGTCAACATGCTGCACCTCGAGGCGGACGGAATCTGCGACAGCCTCCTACCCGTGTTGGCCGTGGAGCTGGACACGGAGCGGTATCCAGCCGTGGAGCAGCGACTGATCACCCAGGGCGGCCATTTGTGGCTAAAGCCGGTTCAGGGGCGGCTGATCCATGGCAGGATAGCCATGGTCGCAGCGAACCGGGGTGTCAGCGCCGCCGGAGAACAACTGACGGGAAGCGAACACAGCTGTGTCGACGGCTCCGGCCGGCTCGTCGAATGGCACAACCCCGCGGACAGCATCGAATGGGACGTCGTCTTCCTTGAGCCCGGCGACTATTTGGTCGAACTGGTGCTCACCGCCCGCAGACATAGCGCGCCCTGGATAGACGGACAGACAGTCAAGCTGGCCTATGAAAGCGGCGACAGGTCCTTTGTCTGGGAGGCGACGCTGTCCGGCTCGCCTCTTGACACTGCGGCGTCCCGATGCTACGCCGAGGGTTCCACTGCGGCGGGGACGCTGTCAGTGAAGCGTTCGGGAGCCGGGAAACTGAGTTTGACCATGCTTGCCCCAGGCTGTCCGGCGGCGGTCGGCATGGCGTTGACCGAAGTCCGGCTCGCCCGGCGCTGAGGCGTTTGCTTTTGCAATTGACTCGGTAATTTTAATGGCAACAACCAACAGGAATCCATTATGAACCAAGTTCTGCGCACCCATAACGGCAGCCATGTGCAGGTCGATTGCCTTGCGCCTTGGCTTTTTCACATCCAGGTCAGCCCCGATGGCAAATTCAACGAGAGCCCGCTGCTGCGCTACGGCATCTTCAAGAAGGACTGGCCGGAATGTGCCGCGGAGTTCTCAGAGGCCAAGGACATCGCCACTTTCAATACGGCGGCGGCGGAGCTGTCCATCAATCTGGCTGACGGACGCTGCGCCCTCAAGGACAAGGCCGGGAAGGCGCTGCTCTCCGAGTCCGCCGCCCCCAAGTCGGAGCACGGCTCAGGGTTCGAGGTGTCCTTCGGCCTGGCCAAGGGCGAACTCCTCTACGGCATGGGCGACAACAACCGCGAGCACATCCAGCGCCGCGGCCAGAAATACAAGGTCGTCGTCCGCAACGTGGAGTGCTACTCCCCGGCAACCTTCCTGATGAGCCCGAACGGCTGGGGACTGCTTATGAACACCACCTGGTATCACCATGTCGACGCCGGGGCCACCGACCCGGACACCTTGAAAATCGAAGCCGTCAAGGGCGACTTGGACTACTACCTCTTCGCCGGGGATCACCTCCCCAACTTGCTGGACAAGTACACACAGCTGACCGGGCGCCCGGCGCTGCTGCCGCACTGGGCCTATGGGCTGACCTTCGTCTGCGACGAACGCGGTGTCCGCGCTCGCGACGTGCTCTATGAGGCCTTCGAATTCCGCCGCCAGGGCATCCCTTGCGATGTCATCGGTCTGGAGCCAGACTGGATGGAGAAGCATTACGACTTCAGCACCGAGAAGCAGTGGAGCCAGGAACGTTTCCACATCCCATCCTGGCTCAAGGGCGACCACCACGCCACCTTCACCGCCGGACTCCGCAACATGGGTTTCAAGCTCAGCCTCTGGCTCTGCTGCGACTACGACTTCAGCGACTACGAAGAAATCCAGCTCGGGCACCGGAGCGCAGCGCTGGCGACCCACGCCAGCTCCCCGGCCTTCATCGACGACCCGCACTTCCGCCCCACCTGTTTCGACAAGTACACCAAACGCGGCGAACCCTGGTTCGAGCACTTGAAAAAGTTCGTCGACGACGGCGCCCACGCCTTCAAGCTCGACGGCGCCAACCAGATCAACTTCCATCCCGACCGCCGCTGGGCCAACGGCATGGATGACGAGGAGATGCACAACCTCTACCCGCTGCTCTACAACAAGGAGATGGCGCGCGGCTTCAAGGCTCACGCCAACAAGCGCCCGATGGTCTACTCGGCGGGCGGCTACGCTGGCATCCAGCAGTACTCGGCCACTTGGGCGGGCGACACCGGCGGCGGCGCCGGGCCTTTGGCCTCGCTGCTCAACCACGCCCTCAGCGGTCATTCCAACACCAGCGCCGACTTGCAGGTCTGGGACGGCCCCGGCGTCCACTTCGGCTTCCTGCTGCCCTGGTCGCAAGTCCTGTCCTGGCACATGTACAACCAGCCCTGGTTCCAGGGCGAGCGGATGCTGGAGATGTTCAAGCACTACGCAAAACTGCGCTATCGCCTGCTGCCTTACCTCTACTCCCTGGCAGCCGAGGCGCACCGGACGGGCATGCCAATGATGCGCCCCATGCCATTGGCCTTCCCAGACGACCCTGCCTGCGCCGACCTTACCACCCAGTACCTGCTCGGTGACGCCTATCTGGTCAGCTCTTTCGCCGCCACCGTCCACATCCCGGCGGGCGAATGGATCGACTGCTGGAGCGGCGAGCATGTCGTCGGCCCCAAGACCATCCCGGCAAAGTTCCCGGAAACCCGCGGCGGCACCTTGCACGTCAAAGCCAGCTCCATCGTCCCGATGGCCCCCGAGCTCGCCTTCACCGACCAGAAGCCCCTGGAGACCGTCATCCTGGACATCCACCCCGGCGCCGACGCCTCCTTCAGCTTGTACGAGGACGACGGCGAGACGCTGGAGCACGACAACGGCGCCTTCGCCACCACCTTGTTTGAGCTGGCTGGCGGAAGCTTGACCATCCATCCCCGGCAGGGCAGCTACCAGGGCATGCCGGAGAACCGAAGCTACGAGCTTGTCATCCACTCGGAAGAGGAGCTGAAGCTCACGACACCAGGTTTCGAATCGGCATGGAACCCCGCCGAGAAGGTGTTGATCATCAAGGGGGGCATGGCAAAAAACGGCAAGATAACCCTGACGTTGGCCGCGAAGTAGGAAGGTGGAGAATCAAAACTTTTCAGGAGAGGCAGAGATGAACTTGACAGAAGACTCAGTTACCATGCAGGAGAACCTCAGTCAACATCAGCTCAAAAGGGTTGCAAATCTCCAATGTGATGGACGCGCGTTCATCTTCCACGGTGATGCGGGTGAGCCTGTCCTGCGTGTAGATTTGCTCACGGATCGCCTTGTCCGTGTGCGTTTCTCGCGCCATGGGACATGGGAGCCGTCGCTTCCCGAGCAGTGGGGGTATGTGCGCACAGCCTGTCCACCCGTTGCCGTCACGCAGCAGGAGACGGCGGACGCGTTCTTGTTGCGGACGAGTTGCGTGATCGTGCGCGTGGAGCGCGATCCGTTCACGCTTACCGTGCAGGATGCTGATGGACGCACGATGTGGCACATGCGGAGCTGTCAGGTTGACGAGAACGATGGGTGGACACTGCGAGCCGGAATGTCGGCGGATGAGCACATCTATGGCTTTGGCTTTCAGCGCACGTCACTCGACTGCCGCGGGAAACAATTGACTTGGGAGTGGCGATACCGGCACGTGGAGGCGACTGTCCCATTTTTCATGAGCACTCATGGATATGGCTGCTACTCAAACAACACCTGGCCGCAAACCTTCGACTTCACCACGGCACAAGAAAGCGTTTATTCCGTGACGGGCAAAGGGGGTGATCCGGATCTTTTCCTCTTCCATGGCCCGTCATTCCGTGACATTCTGTCCAGCTATATCCATCTGACAGGACAACCGCAGTTGCCGCCGCGCTTCGCGTTCGGTTTGTTGTATATAGCGCGATATTACGAGACGCAGGAAGGACTCCTGGCGATCGCCCGCACATTCCGCGAGCGGGATATTCCTTGCGACATGCTGGGATTGGAGCCGGGGTGGGAAGAGATATCCTACAGCATGGCATGGCTGTGGAGCCCGGAGCGTTTCCCTGATCCTGCCGGCCTGGTGCGCGACCTTAAGACGCTCGGATACGATCTTGAATTGTGGGAATCGGGTATTGCGCCGCGCAATGGCTATACCAATCCGCAGGTACGGCGGGCATGGTACGAGCAACGAGTGGCCGCATCGCTCGACATTGGTGTCCGTTGGTTCAAGCAAGACGATCCCTATCCACGGTTGATCCAAAGCGAGGAGATGCATGAGGCTGTGCTGCGCGAGGGCGTCGGCATGGAGGGAGGTCGGCATCCTGATGAATTGAAAAACCTCGTGAACACCCTCTACAGCGAGACGGCTTTTGAGGAATATCGTCGCCGCACGGGCCGACGGCCCCTGATGCTCTTCCATTCCTATATGGCCTCGGTGGCTTCCCACCGGTGGCCCACTGGGTGGGCGGGCGATTATCCCGCCGGGCCAGGAATGCTCAGCGCTGGCCTTTCCGGGCATGCGCTGGTGAGCGTTGACATGAAGGCCTCAACGCAGGCGGGTATTCACTTCTCATTTCTGACGCCTTTCACCTTGAACGATTCATGGGCATTTTTCGATGAGCCTTGGATGTTCCCTGACAATATCGAAGACATGCACCGCTTCTACGCAAAGTTGCGGCATCGCCTGGCTCCGTATCTGTATTCCTCCTGCGCGCAGGCTCGGCAGACAGGGGTGCCAGTCATGCGGGCGCTGGTGCTGGACCATCCCCATGACCCTCATGTGTGGAATCTGACCACCCAGCACATGCTCGGCGATTGGTTGCTGGTTGGCCAACACACGCAGGACACCCATCAGGTGGCGAATGACTCGGTCAGCAAAGGGTTGCGCTGGGACAGCCGGATATATCTACCGGCGGGACGCTGGCACAACTACTGGGACGGGACGGTGGTGGAGAGCGTCGGAGAATGGCGCGATGTCTCATTCTGGGAGCCGTGCGGTGGCCCGTTGTTCGTGAAGGATGGAGCCATTCTGCCCATGAAGCCGGTCGCCGCCTATCTCGGCGAAGAGACGGAGGAGCTCCAGATTCTTGACATCTTTCCCAGCACGTGCGGGGAGGCGTCGACCTTCACGCTGACCGAGGATGATGGTGATACGATGGCCTATGAGGACGGCGAGATGGCAACCACGCCCTTGTCCTGCCGACGCTGCGGAAGCATGCTGGAGGTGCGCGTTGGTCCACGGCATGGCAGCTATGCGGGTATGCCACGGGGACGAGTTTGGCTGCTCACTGTGCACCTTGATATCCAGCCAAACCAGGTGAAGCGCGATGGGATAGCGTTGCCTGTCGTCGATGATTACGAAATGCTGCTGAATACGGCGGATGCTCCTGGGTGGTGGTGGGATGACCAACGCGGCATAGCATGGATTAAAACCGCTGGCGGATGGTGCCTGGATTGGGATCGACGCGGCCCGCACGGCGACCCTGAGCGCGACACACTTCGTTGGATTGGGCAACCGGTGGCCGATGACCAGGAACAATTGATCATGCTGGCGTTGCCGGAGGGACAACCCATTACGCCAACCATGCGGCATTACGTCGTGCCTGCGGGAAATGTCCCACAAGATGGTTCTGCCGATCATTTGGAAGTGATCGCCAATCCGCCTCAGCGCGTCGCCCTGAAAGGTGGGGGAGGGTGGCTGTCTCATGACACAAATATCTTTGTTTCGGTTAAGACAGCCGCAGGAAGTGTTGTGGCAGACGACAGACACGTTACACTAGAAGTCCATGATGCCGCTGGCTTATTGGTGCGCGCCGAGGAATGCGTGATGAAAAATGGAAGGCACGTGTTTTGGAAGCAGCGGTATGTGCCGGTTGAAACAGTGTTTTCAGTCACATCTCCGGGCATGTCGCCAGTGACGGTGGTTGTGCGTCCGCAGGTGGAGGTGCCTGGAGGCCTGCAGTAGATTTGAACCCGGCATGGGGTATGTAGTTTTGAGGTAGCCCCGCATATCCGAAACTGCGACAACCCGCCGCCGGCCAACCAACAGCGCGCCCTCGGAGGAACCAAACCAGTTATCATCGGAACGCCCCGGCGCCCGGCTGCACCCCCATGACCGGAGGACGTGCCTCTGAGCTGAAACCCGACCGAAGAACACCTGCAACTCCCTGCTGGAATCGTGACGCCGGGAGCGCATCCCTCTATTGCCTGGCAGCTACCCAGGGACATTTGAGATCGGCGAGATCGGGATGATTTTATTCGGCGGTGACACGGCTATTCCTTGGCTGGTCGCATCCCTGCGGTGCCGCCGCCGCTTCGCCGGGCGGCCATACCTTACATTGATCGTGGCGCGGGGACAACGCCACAGGAGAAAAATTCGGCCAACAGCAAATGGCACTTGGAAATGCCGGGAATCTGGCTATAATAGGGAGAAGACGGGTGGCACCTTTTAACCTGCCCCCGAGTGGCACCTTTTGACCTGCCCCGTGACACAATGCGATGTCAGCATAGCGGAACAGCCCAATCAGTCCACACTCGTTCGGAGTCATGACCAAACACCTCGGCTCGACACACAGCACATGCAGGTCAACCGGTGACGTTTTAGGAAGAAACTGCACCCGCCCGCCTTCGTGGAGGACGAAAAACTTGCCAGATTGCCCGTATTGGTCGGGATCAACGGATCTCCAGGACAATCCGTTGTCGACGGAATGGAATGCGACTGGTGGGGCAATTGCCCCGGCATCTTTGTCATAGGAGTCCATGTTGCCCGAATCGTAGACGACAATGCTTCCATCAACAGCCCGGTACATATCGGGACAACCGTATACTCCCCATTTCCGAGTGCCTCCGGTGTCGGGCGCGACGAACAGCACTTGTCGTTCACCCAGACAAACTTTTACTATTGCCTTCATTCGTGCCTCCTGAGCCAATTGCAAAAGTAGTTGGCTCATCTCCGTTTAAAGTTGATTTCTTGTTCCGGGGACACTATCCCCGCCTCTTTTATCCTAAAACACATCATTTCCCGGCATGTTCCACTCTTTCCTTTGTCAGTATATCTGAGTACTGGCCTGAACGCTAGCAACCGTCCCATTCATCTTCGCTCCTTTTGGTTTCAAAGTTCTTTCACCAGCTCGGCCAATGCGTCGACCACCTCCTCGCCGACCCCGGGCTTGCCTTTGATCCATTGCTTGCAGCCGTTGACCTCGTAGGTCGGATGTGCGAACGCCTCGGCCGTGGGCAGATAGCCCAAGGCGTCCGTGTAGCCGACGAGAACCGTGGACGGGAAGCCGACATTCTCCCGGAACTGCCCCTCCAGGCGATAGAACATCTCCCCGGGCCCAAACCCGATCCTGACGTTGTCCAACGCCAACGCTTGCAACAAGGTGTCCACCTCGTCGTCCGCGTTGATTATCCGATAGGGCTTTGTCCTCAGCGACATCCGCCGCAGGGGCTTGAACACTGCGTTCTCCACCCTGTCCAAGAAGGCGTGGGCGAGCGTCCTCCCCGCCTTCGCCGCGCCCTCGAACGCCAGCCCGTACTGGCGCGGCATCTGGTCGCCGCACGCCCCCTGGAGGAAGCAGACCACGGAGCCCTCGCCCAACTCCCGCTCGGCGACGCGGGAGAACTCGCCCGGATAGTCGCCCGAGATCTTCCGCGCCCAGACGGGGCCGAAGATGGGATGGCAGGCGTAGCAGCCGATCCCCGCCTTGACTTCCCCGGCGCGGTTCTTGAAAAAGAACATGGAGAAACCGTCCGCCACGGGTCCGTTCGGCTCCGGCCGCGACTCCGGTTTGGAATAGTCGTAATACTTGAAGGAGCCGTCGGGCATCTCGACGCGGCGGTTGATGTTGCCAATGCCGACTTTCCGCCGGGAAAAGCTGAAGGACACCGGCTCGACCTTGTTCGCCGCCTCGTAGACGACCCCGGCGACCACCGCCGCGAGGTGTCCGATATAGGCGTCGTCGCGGATGTTGCCCGTCTTCCAAATCCGCCTCGCGCCCAAGGCGGGGCTGAAATGGGTGTGGGTCGCGCTGATGACTATGTCCTCGGGGAGGATGCCGGTCTTGCCGCGGACGGCCTCCTTTATGAGCGCGGAGACGTCCAGGTCGATCACGCAGACATCCAGCGACACCAGCGCGAGGCGCCGCTCCTTCCGCCTGAAGACCAAGGCCCGGGCATGGATGTCGTCCTGTATCCCCTCGCAAGGCACGCCCACCCCCCAGCCCTGGTTGGCGTAGGCGCCGACCCCGGGGTTGACGCAGGCCTTCGCCGCCCCAAGCCATACGCCGTACCAGCCGGAGCCGCCCCGCCGCTTCCAGAGGTCGAAGTCATAGCGGTTGCCGCGGCAACTTGAGCATTCGGGGTTGTCGCAGAGGAACAGGTCGGGGTGCCGGTCAAGCTCCTTCATGCAGAGGTCGACCAACGGCCGGGCGCCCATCCAGTACGTGGTCGACGCCCCCGCCTTGCCCTCGTTCAAGGCGCCATGCCGCTTCAGCAGCTTGGCGTATTTGGCGTTGAACGACTCCTTGCCCCGGTAGAAATCGCGGTGCCCGATGGGCATGTGCGAATATTGCCGCCCCGCCTCATGGCCGTCGTGCAGGCTGAAGCAGGCGTGGACGCCGTTCCGGCAATAGGGCAGCTCCGCCCAATGCTCGACGGCGTGGAGCGTCGAGTTCGGGGCGAGCCCGCAGCCCAGCATCACGATCTTGAAGTCGAGCTCGTAAAGCTTGCCGAAGGGGCCGCGGGCGCTGTACGGCGGCAGCCCGCAGGTCGACCTGGCGCAGTAGTCGGCGTCCCGTCCCCAGAACGCCACGGAGTGCGACGGGCTGAAGCTCCTCACCACCCCTGGGGACTTCCGGAAAGCCTCAGATATCGCCCCCGTCTTGCTGGGGGACGTCCCCGGGTTGTACAGCTCCTGCGGCGTGAACGAATAGGTGAACGTTGGCATTCCGATAGTCCCATCGTTCCCAACGCACTGCTTCAACGCCTCGACGACGACCTCGGAGCCGTCATCGCAACTCAAACCCAAACTTTTAAAGGAAGAATGGACAAAAATGCGCTCCCCACGTCTTATGCCCATGGCTTCAAGGGCATGGACCAGATCATCAACCATACATGCTCCTTTCAAAGACATCCATCTGTTGTCCCTGTGTGATAGTTTTCATAGTGTTCCAGCGTTCCCGATGACTATCTCAACTGGCCCGAACATACCGCTGGGGATTCGTTCCTGGCAGAGAAGATTTTGCGGCGTGTTAAGAATTCGGATCTCCAGTTCCAATTCCTTTTCGCAGGCGAATGAGGAAATGTCAAATCTCCATGGAGGAAGTATCCGTCTGCCCAGCGATTGCCTGTTGATGAGCACTTCCGTGGCGTTGGACAGCCTGCCCAAGGACAACGTCAACGTCCTCCCGCGGCAATTCTCCGGCAGCACAATTGTCTGGAGGTATGCCGCCTCGCCAGCGTAAAATGGATATCCACGTTCGCACCAGTCGCCGGGGGCAATTGTTTTCCTTGGACGACTTATCGCCCCCCCTTTGACGTTATCGAACAATTCAAAGGGGCCAATGATGAACGGAGTGTGGCATTTCCGGTCCGTCTCCAAAAACATGTTGTAATATTCGAAGGAGACCTCGTTCTCACCCTTTCTGGCATAACTGATAATATCTGCCTCGAACATGAAGTAATCCAGATATCCACCAGGGCGGAAATCATCGACAAGCTTTCCGTTCACAAGACATTTCAGATCCAGGGAATAGCGATTGCACAGCAGTTCCGATTTTCTCATCTCCCTATCGAATATCACTTTCAGATGTTCGGGAAGTTCGCATATCTGGAAATGGAAAGTATGGCTTTGCCATGCGCCGCAGTTTACCACACGCCCTTCACGTAATGGCAGGACATTGTCCTTGAAGGGTTTGAACTCCCACTCATCCGCGATCTGCACATGTGCTCCAGCGAGCGGTATGGGTTCCATGAAATCTTCTGTCGAGTCCAACTCGTCTCCAGCAATCAGAACCAGGGTTTCCGCAGGGGAAAAGCTGTGAGTGAATTCATTTCGCCGACCGCTTGATTTCGCAATCCTCTTAAGCGCGTTTGTGTTAAAATCGAGAAGAAAAAGCTCATGGCCGCATTCGATCCGGACATGAATGCTGTCGCACCGATGATTCGTCGCATTATGCAGCATGACGAAACAATGATTCCATTTTATCCAGACTCTGGAGACAATGTCGCATGAGCTCGGGGACAGCGTCACCTGCTGCGGGACGAATCGGCGGAGGGCAGTGATCATTCCAGTAATCTGGCTTTGGTTTTCCGCATCGAAATCGAAATGCGCATCCTGTCGCAACTCGTGTGCAACCAGCGGGTGGAGATCCTTCTTTGTTCGATTGAAGATGCTCTCCACATGCGCATTGACGGTGATGATCCTTCCGCCGGTGTCCTGGAATTGTTTGAGCGTGTCCACGCTTTCCTTCTCCAGCAATTTGCAGCAGGGAAGGATGATCGCCGACAATTCCCTTTCCGTGCCGTTCGCTGCTTTGAGAACCAGATGACCACTCTTGATAGCAGCCCCCTGCAGAAGGCATTCATCGATGATGTCAAATTCGATGTTGTTCCTGACAAGCTCATTTATGGTCGTCCTGAACGTGAAGTCGACTAGGTCGCATATAGCTCCGCGGTCCGACGCCGGAATGCTGGCGTGAGCCTCGATTTCGCCGCCCACCTCAATGTGGCTTCTCAAGGTCGTCGCCGGATAAAGCAGCACCACCTTGCCCGTCCGGTCGGAATGCGCCATGAGAAAAGAGATTTTTGATATCCAGTCAGTCCATTCACTATAATAGTTCCACATGGGATTGTGGAGGTGATCGGGAGTGCATTCCCATTTCCGTGCTCCGGCGATGGAATAGTAAAGACCATGCGGGGCGAAGAGGTCGATGCCTTGCGCCGCCAGAAAACCGGTGGCTCTCTTGATCTCGCCAAGATCCAGCTTCCAGCCGCCCAAGAGTCCTAGGCATTCGCACATGACCCGTGAGTTGTTGATATAATACGCGGCATCGGCGGTCTCTCTGAGGGCAGCGCATCTAAACCCATTGTTATACGCAAAGAGATCTTCGCCTACTTCATGCCCTAACATGTCAACGCATGCCAGGGTCTGACCGCGCTTGAGATCGAAGCGGTCGCCGATTTGGCGGATATGTTCGGACATGCCGTCTTCCAGGCAATAGTGTCCGGTCGAGGCGATCTGGTTGCGCTCGCAGACCTCCTTGATCGGATGGACATACGTCCGCAGATACTCATCCCCCAGAAACCGCCAAAAAACTAACCGGTCCCGTTGAGAGCCAGCCGTCGGGCAGAAGATGCCCGGCAGGATGTTTTCAAGGTCAAGACCAGTCTCCGCCTTGAAGCGTTCTGGTAGCTTGGGCGTCCATGCAACACTGCCTCTGACGCGGCCGAAATTGAAACAGGAGTTGTCCGTGAACATCCCTTTGATGGTAATGCCCATTTTCTCTTTGAATCTATTGACATACCATTGATGGGTCAGTTCAATGAACTCCGCGGACACCTCCGCATCGAGATAATCCGGATAAAAGGGGAAGTACTGCCCAGGTATGGGCCATTCACGCACGATGTGCAAAAGCAGAATGGTCGCCGACTCCTTCAAGTTGTTTGTCCATCTGAATTCTTTCTCATCCGGGACAAAATCCAGCTTCCGCGATTGTCCGTCTGCTGAAACTGCAAATGCGAAAGCCATGCTGACATCTTCAGGCATCATGAAGCTGAAGTGTCGGCCTGCGGCGACGGTTTCCTCGCACAGCACCGCCAGACACATCATTGTCCGTTCGGGGTACTTTCTGAAAACTGCGTTCCCAGCTGGGCCGGAGGGATAGTGGTTCTCGTCGTACAGCCAAACCGACATCCCGTGTTTCTCCGCCTCGTCAATACTCCATGTCAACCCATCTTCCCATTCTTTTTCGAGATATCCGGAACGCAGCCCGTCGCGGCCGTGGAACATGATTCCGCCGCATCCCTTCTCAGACATCTCTCGGATCTGCCGCCGCAGCTCGTCCTCCCGCAGATAATGGTTCACGAACCAAAATGGGACTGGCCGGTATTCGTTGCCTATAGACGACAATTTTTCTATGATGTCATGAGCCGCACGAGTCATGTAGCCACTCCTCTTTTTCGCTTTGCACGCCGATTCAATGCGAGTCTTCACGTCTGAATTTATTTGAACGTGGGCAGGTAGCCGATGTATTCCTTCTTGTAGGCTTGCCAGATGTTACGCGCCTGCGTAATGCTGCGCACGTAGGGGGTCAGGCACAGCGCCTGGACGGCAAGGCTCTCATCCCCTTCGACGGTCGCCTTGACGATCATCTCGTGCAGCGCGGTCTGGCGTCGGCAGATCTCCAACGGCCCCGGGGGCAGCTCGCCGACATGCACGCTGCGCACCTTGCCGCCGATCGCGAGACCGGGCACGTCGAGAATGACATCGTCGGGAAGATTGGTGATGGCACCGTTATTCTTGATGTTGATCGCGTCGAAGTAGGTCGGGGTGTTCGTCTCCAGAGCGATGACCACTTGGCATGGCTTCTCCGCGTAGTACGGATGATCGTTGTTCTTCGGGAACGGCGGCGCGACATACTCCCTGCCGAGAAGCTGCTGCTCCTTGACCTCCTGGTGTGTTTTGGCTGCGAGATTCGTGTAGAGTTCCGTCAACGCCTTGACGCCGTGCCGCGACCATTCGTCCCGCTCCCAGAAGAAGGGCATGTATTCGATGATATGATCATCATAGCCGACGGGATACATGTTGAAGGTGTTCAACACCTCCAGCGTGAAATTCTGCTCAGGGATGTTTTCAATGCGTTGCTTCCAGTGCTTCGACGCACTGACCTTCTCCAGAAATTCCGTCATGCAGCTTTCGGCAGACCCTTTCCGCCTGATGTCGAAGAGCCAGTTCAAGTGGTTCACCCCAGCCGAGACGACCTCAAGCTCCCCGGGCTCCATGCCGATCATCTCCGCAATGACGCCGAAGGAGCCATGCACTTGATGGCAGAAGCCCAAGGCCTTGATTGATGAATGGTTCTTGAAATAGGTGCACAGGGCCGACATCGGATTGGTGAAGTTCATCAGCCATGCGTTCGGGCAGCGCCGTTCCATCTCCGAGAGGATACCCATGAACAGGGAGACGTTCCGCATCCCGTGGATCATGCCGCCGGGACCGCCGTTCTCACCTTTGACCTGATAGACGCCGAACTGCTCGGGGATGGCCAGATCCTTCGCCCAATTCTCGTAGCGTCGCGGCTCGCATGAGGTTATCACATAGTCACTGCCGTCCAACGCCTCCGCAAGAAAGGTTGTCTGGGTCATCTTGACCTTGTGCGGAGCCTTTCCCAAAATCGGCGCGATCTTCTCCACCATGCGGTGAAGATTGTCCGCACTGATGTCCATCATGCAGAACTCCCAGCCGTCGAACAGTTGATGGACGGCTAATTCCTTCGCGATGGTTATGGTGAAACCAGAACCCGCACCGATCATCGAAATTTTACGCTGCTTCATTTCATCCCTAACTTGTTATTAGTTGGATATACCTTGCCCATGCATGTTGCTGTCACCGCCCCTTATGTTCTTTGCGTTGTGTCGGGTCATTCAACTGACACCACAGCCCTGTCGCCCAATGGAAAACTTCATCCCCGTAAGTCTCGTGCGAAAACATTCCCCCGGCAATGACAAAAGATTCATTGACGTGAGTGAAGTTGATGAACTTTTTCCCGCCTGAATATAGACCGCATGCGAGAGCAGCTGGCGTACCACCGTCCAATCTGAAGATGGCGCAAATGTATGGGTGGCTCGGATCCGCCACCGCCATGAAACGCCTGCCTGGCCAGAACAAAAAATTGGGTCTGAGTTGTTCTCCCGTGGCGTCAGTCTGCCCCATGATGAACCGCTCAGGGCTGAGCGGCTCGTCGAAGACGCAATACCTGCTTGGATGAGAAAGTTTCAGGCAAAAACCCAGAGATAGAGAATTCCCTTTATCATCCATGCAGGTGACACGCATGAATGGGCTTTCAGGAAGGAGGCTGGTGGTGATTACGGCCGAAACATTTCCTTTTCCAGGCATATCCCCAGCGACGACATATTCCATGATGGCGGTTTGTCCGTCGATTCGGGTTTTCACGGCTTTTGGTGTGCGGATCATTCGTGTGCCCGCTGGCGCGCCCCATGATTCTCCGCCAGGAAAACCATTGAACAGACATTCCCACTTCCCATTGTCGGGACTCCACAGCGAGTATGACAAATCCTCGCCAAGCTCCACTCGTGCCAAGGAGTTTTGAATCCATCTATCGCCGCATGACAGTAATGGAGTCGCCTCCGCATGTCCAGCGGAGGCGGCGGCGACAAAGCAGATCGCCAGGATGGCAGCCGCGGGGCTCATTTCTCGACAGCCTCCAGCCAGACCTTGCGCCAGATGCCTCCCGCCCCAACCGGCCCCTTGAACACGCGGACCGTCAGTTGATGCTCCGCGCCAACTCCTCCCCCCAACTGGTCAGTGACATCGAACTGAAATGGCGTGTTCCACCCTTCATGCTGCCCGAGCTCCTTGCCGTCCAGGAAAACCGTCGCCGCCTCGTCCACCGCGCCGAAACGCAGGCTGACCGTCTTGCCAATGAGTTCTGGTGGGACGGAGAACCTCACCCTGTACCAGGCATGTCCGTCCTTGTAATCATACCCGCAGGAATTCCAGCTTGTCCCAATGGAGATATCTTTCCATGAAGACTCGTCCAACGCCGGATCCTGCCATTTGGCGGACAGTCCTTCGTCCTTGGGATCCAGCTTGAAACGCCAGACAGGAGGCAAAACACTCAAATACCGCTTTGGCTCGGCACTTGCTGGACTTGTGAGGGCATAAGGCTTTCCCTGCGCCAGATATTCCAGCACGTTAAGCAGCAATGCGCGCTGGTTCTTTTTCAACAATGCCATTGAGTTGTCTTTTTTCATCGACGAATGAAGTCCCGGGGTAGCATCGAAGGCCGTGCCTCCCATGGCGATGATCAGCCCCTTGCTGCCAGAGGGATCGCCCGGATACTCGAGCAGTGTAGCATAGTCCCGCACCTCGCCAATCTCCGAGTCAAGAAGCGACGCTATGACCCGACCGGAGGGGTGAGCTTTAAACCATGTGCACTCGCTCACCTCGTTGTAAGGACTCATGTTGTTGTTGGTGTAGAATCCCTTGGCGTCCAAATCCTTAAACACGGGGTGTCCCTCCGCGCCCGGAACCGGCTTATAGCCTACGTCGAAGTTGCCCGGATAATAACCACCATCGTGATATGCGTCAGGCATCTTCGCCTCGCGTCCCAGCATGGTCGCATAGCAGGATGACAATCCTGTGAGTAGCAGCCCTTTCCCTGCGGCCAGATGGGCCTTGACGGCATCGACAAATTCCGGCTTGATAAAAGCAGGCGACAGGACATCCCCGGGCTTGACATTCTTCACGTTTTTGGTTGGGTGCCAGGAATTGAGCTGGTGCATCCACAGCACGTCATAATCATTTAGTTTGACGGCTTCCTTCTTGCTGTTGCGCAGCACGCCGTCGTCCCCCAAAGTCACCCAGTCAGCCAGGCAGGCGTCGTCCAGCCATGAGTTGGTCAGGGCGAAATCCATGCGGTCACGTCCAGTGGTCAGGTACGCCATTCGCACTGGTTTCCTGATGATCGCCAACTGCGCCGCGATAATCCGGTCGAACTGCTGGTCTAAGAACGTTGTCGACGCCTCAAGCATGGGCAGACGCCGCCGGAGTTCCGCAAGCTTGTCCCGCTGTCCCTCCCTGAACATAAGCTCAGCTTCAAAATACGCCTTGCCCAACTCGTGCAACATGCATAAAGCCCCTCCTGCTACAGGATTGCGGACAGGGTCATTTGACACTTTAGCATCTGCGTTGGAGGTCTCTCCCATCTCCAATGCCCTCCAGTTCCCCGCGACTTTGGCCGATATGCCGGAAAGCTGTTTAGCCAAGCTCGACAGCGTGTCTTGCAGCCATGCAATATCCTTGTCGCCACGGGTGAGCCCCTGCGCCATCTTCAACGCAGTCTTGCGGCTCTCCCAGCAAGCTCCATATTCACCCGCTTTCGCCTGTGCATCCGCCTTCGCCAGCAACGCCTCCACACTCTCGATGGGCACGTTCCACCGCGTCGCGAGCCGCATCTGATTCTCTACCAGGGGTAACGCCATCTCCGCGCGATGCCGCAGTATTGTTCTCTTGCAGCGTTCAAAGTCCTCAGGGGATCCCACCAGCCACACAACCGCATCTCCAGCTGCCCCAATACTCACCGGATAGATGCCAGGAGCTTTGGCGTCCGCATTCACCTCGACCAAGCGATCAAGATCATACACATGTTTTCCGCTCCAACTTTCCCGCGCGGTCACCGTGCCGGACGCCGCCCCGTCCATGTTGTAGTTGTGAAGCACGATATACCGCTCCTCCTTCGTGTTGTGCTTCAGCGCTCCGCAGCGGATCATCGACCCCGTGTAAGTGCTGTAGTCGCAGGTGGCGCACCCGATGACGGGGCGGCCATCCAACTCTGGATGAGTGCGCAGAAGCAGGGGGCCGATCGCTGTCAAGCGTTGTCCGAGCTCAGCAACCACGGATTGAACATTCATCTTTTGCGGGAGATAGTAGTAATCCATCACGGATACGGCATAATCCAAGGGTGAGGTTATCCGCGAGAAGTTCCAGTACCCGACGCCCTTCGCCCCCCCCGCCACGCTTTGCCAAACAAGGCTCCTCAACTCAGCTTGACTAGGACGGCTGTCCCGCAGAAATGACTTGGTCTGTTCATGGATCCCGTAAGTTGTCAAGTCGCCGACAAACATGGTGATCGCTTTGGGGTTCAAGCGATACAGCTTCTCGAATTTATCTTGCATGTCCCACTGATGCTGATAACAGTCGGCATGTACATAAAAATCGCATCCCTGGATTTCCACGTGTGGCACCAACTTCTCGGCATTGCCCATCCATGGATCAACATTGAACACAGGTTTGGACGGATCGTACTTTGCGAGCATGCGGTGCATCGCCTTGGTCGGACCAACATGGTCAGGTTCATCGTCGGTGACCCAGTACATCAACAGATCCTTTAGCTGCCCCTGGCTCAAGGCGGCGAACCATTCAAGCTCCTTTTTCAACTTCGCCTCAGCGTCAGCGAACTCCTGCTCGGTAAGCTCCCGGTCTTTGCCCTTGAATAATTCGTGAATGGGATTCAATTTGGAATACTGCCCCATCCACATTTGGACGTGTCCGAACAGCTTCAGCCGATGTTCCCGCAAACTATTGAATAGCGCCTGCCCCTTTGGTGTGATACCGAGAGATTTCACCACATACCAGTCCTTGCCCCACCCCATGTCAGCAATCATCTGGAAAAAATCATATGAGATTATGATGTTGAAATAGCATTCGTTCCATTTCTCGACCATCCGCTCACCGTCAAGCGTCCGGCAGTCGGGATATGACATGTATGCGAAATAAGGGAAGAAGTCCTCCAAGTGAGGGTATTTCTGAAAAAAGCTGTCGGAATTACCTATTGGTTGCGCCTTGTTTGTATCGGCAGAAGACGTCCCTGCGGCCCACGAGCATACCATTGATGCCTCAAAACATACCGCAAACAGTAATGACCTGAATAATGCAGAGCTTTTCATGCCATCCAGCCTTTCCTTTTCCCTAGTTTATGGTTCTTCTTACCGATTATGCTCAATGTGAGCGATCTTAATGAGAAAAGACACACGTCGTTTTCCTGAATCTGGAGCCAGGCGGACATGATAGCCGTATGTTGCATCCAAATCAGTCCACAAACTGGCATAAACTACGGGTTTTATCTCGACTTTTTGATCTACAGTTTCATTAATCAGCGTAATGCTCTTTATCGTTTTTTTCTGGAAGAGTTTCATGCTCTTTCCCTTAGCCTTAAATTTAATCAAATCAGGAAAGAAGTAATTTTCGATCTCCCCATCTTTTGATTCAACAGAAAGCATTTCACCACCCACGTATCCGGGAAGAGAAATAAAAAGCCCACTGGTAGGCGCGGTGATATCACCAGGAAAATCATAGTTGAAATCAATCATGATGCTTCCATCGGCTTGGAGCGTGATGTTCTGCCGTAAAATGCCTTTTCTGTTACTGGTTTTATCTATTACAAAACTGGAAATGAACTCATAATTTCCAACATCAATCTCATTTTTGTATTTATCCACGCTAAATAGCGTCTTGTCTTGATAGCATATCCATGACAATTCTTTTGTGGACAAGAAAAAACAAAAGTTGATGAGTGTTTTCCTCCCTGACACCAGCTTCATGTCAGAATTAGGTAACAACAACAACTTATTCTTGCCAAACACAATCCCATCATCACATATTTCTGGCTTACATAAAACGGGGTCTTCCGCCCATGCGCTCATGATGGCCACATAGAGGTGTACGACAATGGCCATGATTTTTAATGTGCGTAAACGTATCATTCTTAGTCCCATCGTTAATGGCTAGTTGCTATATGATTTCGCTTAAGCTACTGCCGCAAATTAATTGCCGACTCTAAACATGGGGACTACCCATGACAAGGAACTAGCAAATGTAATATGTTCACTATGTCCATCAACAAAATAAACATTGCTGCTGCCGTTGGAATGATAAAACCCCATGCAATTACGGGGGGCGTAATCAGAAACATACCATCTCATGTGAACATTTTTCCCCACAACATAAGTTGGAGGACCAAGCTCGGTCATGAGCGCTGTCGGGGATGGTACTTTCTCCATTTTTTTCATGGCATAACGTGATAGCAGGGACATAGTTGTCATATATGGATCACCCATTGAATTGTTATAGCCATAGCTAAGTTGTGGTTTTGGGTCGGAATACCATGGATGGCTATATGGCTCGGTGTCGGATGGGCAGGAAAACATTGTTGTCCACTGATACGGTTTACGTTTTTGAAAATACTCTAAACCGAGAAACTGAAACCATAGTCCCCCTGTTGTATTAGCTGTATTATTGCTTGGAATCATCCATCCATCGAAGTCGTTCACATATTGGTTTATGGTGAAGCCAATTTGCCTGAGCGAGTTCATGCATAATGTCCTTTTGCCAGCCTCTTTGGCTTTCGCAAGCGCTGGCAGCAGCAATGCCGACAAGATGGCTATTATCGCAATCACAATGAGCAGTTCAAGAAGTGTGAATCTCCGCTGCTTGCTTTCCGTAATGACGGCTTTTTTCATGTGAGGCGCTTTTTGTTTCATGGTTGGTTCCTGTCAAAACATTTGACGTTATTTCACGACTATAATGCTTCTATGAAAGCAATTACACTTACATTTTTGCCATGTTTAGCACTACGCATTGTTGTCATTTGATAACAGCCACAATGTCATAGATGTGTACCGAGTCGATATTCACCGTGAGCTGTCCCTTGCAATACGACCATGCGGCAGGCCTTCCATTCGGCTCAAGCGTGACTGCGCGCGGGGAAGCCGGGAGATGCAGATGAACGGTAATCTTCCCTGTGTGCGGGACATCTTCCACGATATGCAAGCGGGGAGTCAATGTCGGGCTCACCGCGCGATTGACCAGATTCACGAATACACGGTTGTCTTTCTCGCGCAGGGAGACTTCCACCGTGGGCGGCGCCGTGACGTTGCATTTGAACGGGATATCTAGGGTGTCCAGCAGCCTCTTCATGAAATCCCTGAGCCGGGGATGATGGGTATGGAAATAGGTGCGCATGATGCTTCCATGAATGGCCACGATGTTTCCCTTGCCTATGCGCCGAAAGGTGACAGCGGGGAATTCCGTTTCATCCTTGCCGGGCTGCTGTTCTCTCATGACAGGTGCATACGTCTCAGCCTGCGTTGCCCTCACTGGCCGCCACGGCCCAGTGAGGGTGACGCATTCCTTTCCCGCTGGCACATGCCATGTCTCGTCGCGGAGCGGCTCAAGCGCGGCCACGCCAATGAGATCCGGACAGAGGTCAGCGAGATGCGCCCCGCTCAAGATGACTGTCCCGCCATTTCCCACGTAATCAGGCAATGCGTCCAACACCACCTGCGACACAGGATCTTGCTCCGAGATCACCACCAGTGGATAGCTCCGCAACCGTTCCAGAAACCGCGTCTCGTCCAGGACATCTGTGTGGATTTGATTTTCCATCAAAATGTGCAATGCTCCCTCAATTCCATGGTAGCAGTCGCCCATGCAGAACGGCATGGGGTTGTGCCGCCACACATGGGAATCGCTGAAAAGCAAGGCGGCTTCCGGCACCGAGCGCGTGCCTTGGCAAAAAGGCTGACGAAGCCGGCAAAAATCAGCAACTTCAGCGAAGAGATCCTGGTGCCATGAGGTAAGCCAGCCGTTCCGCTGCGGCTTGCCATACAGGAAAACGCCACCGCCACACGACATCACTTCCGCCGCTTCCTGGCACAGGTGCACGGTTGTTTTCATCTGAGCCGGGACATCATTCGCAGTCTTGCAAAATGTCCATGCCATCAGGTTCCATGGCACGTTGTGCGCATCCATATAACGCCCCTCCATCTCGGCGCGCTCGCAGCCAAAAGATGACATGAAGTCGCCCGAAAGATAATCTATTGGCGCACTGACCGGGCCGGGCTGCCGCATGGTGTACATCCAATTGCTGCATACTGCGCATCCAGCCTTACGCTCGTGAACCGCATCCGCATAGCGAGTGACATATTCAGTGAAAGAATCACGCTGAAAAGCCCGCCACCTCAGCCATTCCGGATGAGTCTGCGAATCCGGCGGTGGGGTGATCCCGGTGCGGCGTGTAAACTCATCCCGACAGCGCGGACAATAGCAGTCACGAACCGCCCAATTGTCGCCATCGATCCAAAACCCGTCTATATCATATTCGTCAATAATCTCAAGCAGCTGCGGGATCATCAGCTTTTCGAGATAGGGGCCGCGGGGGCAGACAATGCCCGCACCTGGTTGGGACGAACGAGGATTGATAGGCGCGCCTTGGCTGTCCAACGCCGCCCAGTCGGGGTGCAGCTCCACCGCCCTGTCATCCCATATGCCTGAATAATGGACGGAGAGCGGAATCCCCAGCTCGCGGGTGACATCACGGTGGATGCGCAGCGCATCCCGAACGATCCCTGGCGAGGGGGTGCCTATCTTTGTGGGATAGGAGGAATATCCAGGATGCCCCTTACAGTCGCACTGCACAAAGTCAGGCTTGACCTTCTTCAGTTGCTCATAGAGATGCTCCGAAATCAGCTCTGCCCCCAACCGCTTATCTTGCGCATTGGCGTGAAGATCATAATGCAAGCCGAAGAAACCTGTCTGCCACCAACCGTACATTGCTTGAGTCGTCATGGGTCAACACCTGCATCCGTGGAATTTCTCCTCGGATTCCTCTGTTTGTTTTATAGCGGCTGATTTTCCGCCGTTTCTTAAATTACGGAGGTAGCCTCGAGAATATTGAAGGATGCTCTCGAATGACTCTCTTATATCCTGTTGATTAGCTTCGCATTCGATCAAGTTAAAGTCCAGAATGTGCTCAAATAAATAATTATCAACGGATTCCTCCAAATATCCGGAGTGGGATTCCTGCGCCGCTTTGGCGTGGGCGGAATTATCATCGATATATTTTCCTTTGCGTCGAATAGTTATATAGTCACGTTGATAAAATTCCGCTTGCGCATCAGGGCTTTGCAGATAAATCAACAATTGGACGCATTCCATTGGCAACAGCGTCTCGGCATCCACCGTCACATAAAGCGGCTCCAGCACCAGCGTATCATCGCAGGCGAATATCGGATAGGCTTTCCATTCAACGTTGCGTGAGCCGAGATATTTCGCTTGAGACAAGCAATCGGTGTAGCCTGCGAACAGTGGGGTCTTGGCATTGAGGAAGTACTCGATAGCCGGATTTTCCAAGGCGTTCTCGTAAGTGAAAAGGCGGTAGTAGTTAATTATTTGGGATAATAGGTCTAGAGCCTTTTTCCCGTTTTCGCTGTCGGAGGGTTCCATACCTTTCAGGAAATCCAGGAATTCAGGCGTTCTCCGTCCCAGGAAATACTGCGGGCGATTCCAAGAAACAGGCCCCAACTGCCCCTTACGTTCCAATGTTTGTTTGGCAGCGCTTATATATGCTTCCTGCTCCTTAAATGTTTGGTATGCGGGTTCACCAATTCCCATCCGATCAAGCAGCGACTTATTGTAGAACAGGTAATAGGTTATATACGCCATACCCCCGCCATGCTTACCAAGCACCGTTAGGCGTCCTCTGGATATCTCGTGGCCAGCGAAATCCGACAGGTCAAGTAAACGGTTCGCATTCTCAAGGTTTACCGCCATATCAAATCTCGTCTCACTGTTAACATCAAACATCAATCTGACTTTTGGACTGGCATGCTTTTCTCGGAATTTGTCCACAATACGTAACATCATTGCCTGGCTGGTGACGTCAACATCATAAAACAATAGATTAAGTTCATCAACTTTACGTAAGGTATGATGTCCCGTGAATTTTTCAGTGAATTTCCTTGGAGGGTTTTTGACGAAAAGCCCGATCCCGTTTTTCGCATATAAAACATCTTCGGCAACTAGTTCGGTTATTGCCCGTTGCACTGGAACTGGGCCGGTGCCGACGGTTTTACCAATCGCCCGGATGGACGGTAATCGGTCATTTTTCCGGCAGGTACACGCAAGTGTCCTGATTGCCAGTTTTATCTGTTTATATTTTGTTAGTGGCAACTCCCGGCTAGCACGGACAAAATTATCCCTCAAAATTGCCAGATGCTCTACAGTACAAGCGCCGCCCTCTACTCCATCCATGTCCATGGCTGTGTTACCTGTGTTATCAATCTGCTATCTCACGCTAAGCGTATTATAATGCAAAGCAGTGCATTGCGCAAGTGCTTGTAGTGTTTATTTTCCAGCGACGGAGATCAGAAACATGGAATCCGTCTCCTTGTGCCGGCAAGAGCTAGCCTTTCGGCATCCGGTGGCGAGTGGACTTCGGTGCTGTGTGCCTCTGGCGAATTCTGTGATTTGGAAATGGGCGGCTCGGACTGGGCGGAGGTCGGCCAGCCCCTCAGCCGGTGTTGAACCTGATCTGGATCGTTCCGAGCGCCTCCGGGGCGGTCGCCAGCTCGGAGAAGGGCTTGGCTCGGAACGATTCCGCGAGCCGCCTAGCGAAGTTCCTCATGGTGTTGAAGTGCTCCAGCGTCGTCCTGGCGACGGGCTTTTCGTCTCCTCCAACTCGCGCTGCGACTGTAACATGACTGTCAAGGCTTTGGCAGGATCAGTATCTTTGGGACTACACCACCCGGGCACCAGGCGCCGCTCTAACTGCATGTGCTCGGCGGCATGTCCCATCTTCGCTAGGAGCAGGTGTTGATGGACGGTTTTACGCTCGAAGCGCTTGAAGAGGCGGTAGGTATAGGCGGGAGCGAGATGGCAGCGGCCGGCGATATCCTCCAAACTCCAGAGCGCCAAGATGTCGCGGGCGACCAGCCCTTTGGCTCTTTGGAAGCTGTCCAAGGCCTTCGAGGCGGCGCCATCTGTCGGCCAGGGCAAACAGCAGCGATTCCAGGGCGTGGGAGCAGGCCTCCCGGGACGAGTGCCGCCAGCGCAACCATTTGACATTCGCAGCTCGAAGCCGCCGCACCTCCGTCCCATGGACGACGGCGAAATACTTGGTCGTGACGCCTGCGCCGGAGCTGCGAATGCGATGCGGGAAGCCAGGGCTGTAGGTGTGGACGAGCCTGGCATCGAGGCGGTGCGTCCGTCCCAGTGCCTCCAACGTCCCCGTCCCATTGGCCACCAGCTCCAGCAGTGGAAGGGGAAGGCGTCGTGCACGCAGTCATAGTCGAATAAGCAATGCTCCACCCCGCCGAGCGACCCGCTCGGAGGCGAGGCAGAGACCAGAGCCAAGTCGAGGCAAAACCGCCTCTTGGTCATCTGCGCCAGATGCGTTGCCCTGCCTTAGTCGTATTCCCTACCACCATTTCCTGAGGTGGCCCCATCTCAGCATAAAACAAGGCGGCCTTCAATTCGAAGGGCCGCCTTGTGCCGGAAAACTTGGTTGGTTGCTCTTTTACTGGATCTTCAGCTTGAGCAACTTGGCGGAAAAGCCGTCCAATCTCAACGCGGCTAGGATGTCCAACGTTTCGCCGGAAACAAGATCGACGGCTGCGGACGGCAAGCTTAGCTCCGCAGGCTCCTCCCCAAAGTTGGCGGCCAGGAGATAGCTTTGGCCGTCGAGCCCCTGGATCTGCGCCGTCCGGCAGGATAGGGAGGGGGCGGAGTAGGCACCGCCTCCGGGGACGACGTCTCCGCAGCTGATGGCAAAGGCTGTCTCGAAGATGGTGTCGCCTGGCTCGAGGAAGAGCGGGCCGCGCCTGACTTCGCCGCAAAGCTCGTCGGCGTGAAGGTTGCCGCCGCCGAACGGCTTGTCTTTGATGATGACGTTGCGCCGCCCGGGACGGCGGAGGAGCAAGTTCCCCCCCGGCCCCAGGACGACCACCGAGAGGGCGTCGTCGATCTTCGCCCAGGAGGATTTCAAGTCTAGCGTCTCCGCCTGCGCCCCGGCGCCCTGGACAACGATTTCACCGGAGGCCGTCACATATCTCCGTCGCTTGCCGTTGAAGAGGTCGTTCGGCACGTTGAGTTTCAGGCTTTTCACGGAGCTGAGGCAGACCGACACCGGAGCCTTCGCCCATTGGACGCATAGAACCGTGGCGTCCTCGGGCAGGGCGGCGAAAGCGACGTCCACCGTCGCCACGATTTTGTCCTGGACTCCGACGCCTTCTGCCAACTCGCCGGAGTTGACGCACTCGAAGGCGCCGTAGGTCAGGAACCCTCCCGGGAAATTCGCCACATGGCGCCGGAGCGGGCGGTTTATGTTGACCTGCCCTGTCCCGTGGCATTCCCCGGCCAGGTTCTGGCGCCATTCCGCCAAGTCGCTGCGCGTCGGCGGCAGGCAGAGGCCTTGGGGTTTCTCGGACGCCTCCCAGACCCACGAGGCGATCCGCCGCTGGCTTCTGATGAAAGCGGCGCCGTGATGCTCGTCCGACCACTGGATGTCCCTGTCCACCACCGTGGGGATGGGGCCGTCGGGCTCCAGCTCCTTGAACCTGGACTTCCAGCAAGCGGCCATGGACAGTGTCGCCGCCCGGTCGGACTCCAGGCGGGTGTAATAGAGCGGGGACGTCGTCGCCATCTCCACCAGCCGGGAGCTAAGGAAACTGCCGTCGCCGTTGGCGAGCGTCTCGGTCTCGACGATCTCCAGCCAGCGGCGCTCGAACTGGACGCAATCCCGGTCGCCGAGGTAGTCCATGGCGAAAAGCCAGGTCGGGACGCAGTAGTCCTGGCAATAGCAATATCTGACCCGGGTGTCGCCGCCGATCCGGCAAAGCCGGCCGTCGGGGAAGGTGAAATCCTTCACGAGCCTCCACAAATCCGCGGCGTGCCAGTAGAGGCTATCAGGCGCCTTCAGCCCTTGCCGTTTGAAAGAGAAGTGGAGCATGGCCACTTGCGAGAGGCAGATGACCATGTAGCCCACGTTCAGGTAGCCGTGATGGTTGAGGGAGAAGGAGTCGAAGAAGTTCGGGGCTTGTTGCCAGGCCTTGGCCGGGCGGCCTTCGACGAGGAGCTCTGAGAGGGCGTCGGCGGGGACGTTGATGGAGTTCATCAGGAAGAGGTTGCCCTTCTCCACGAAGTCGGCCGCCTTGGGGGTTCCGGGATACAGCGCCGCCACCCGCCACAGGAAGGCGCCGTTCCAGAGGTTGCTCTCCGGCTTGTTGTTGGAGATCAGCCCGGAATGGACGGGATAGGAGTCGAGCAGCCAGAGGGCTTCCGACACCAAAACTTTCTCCAACAGCGCTTTGTCGGCGTCCGCCAGATGGGGTTCCAAGGCCTCGAAGGCGTGGGCGGCTCGCTCCAGCCCCAGGACGCTGATCCAGGTGTGTCCCCAGCGGTCGCCGTCGGCGCAATGGAAGGAACCTTCCAGATGGCTTTCCAGGGAGAAGCGCAGCAGCTTGAGGGCGGTGTCGAGCGCCTCGTCCTGGCCGATGCCATGCTTTCCTTCCTCCGTAGCCAGAACGGCGTAGGTTGCGAGGGCTTTCTGGTTGGTCTGGACGCCCCAAACGTTTTCGCCGGTGCCGTAGCACAGCAGGTCGCTGCGCCGCTCCGGGGCGCGCAGATGTTTCGTGGAGTGTTTCGCCCAGTCTCCGATTAGCCGCAGGTATTCCGAGGTTTTGACGCTTTCCATGAGGTGCTCCATTGTTTGTGGATGAATTTGCTTGCTATGATAATAGCTGCTTTTCCCCAGATGATAAATAGGCTTTCAGGTTGATTTTTTGTCTGAATCAGCTAATTTAAGCCCTAGTGAAGAGCAGGAAGTGTCCTGGCAAGGGCAACAGCCTTATATCAGCGGGCTATTATACGGAGCAAGCCAACGATGAAGCTCAAATGGGAAGTGGCCGTCTATGAACACAAGGCTGCGTTGCTCGGCAAAAGTCCGGTGGAGGTGGCCAACGCCGCGGAGCTGCTCGTCCAGGCGCTGCTGCGGGAACATGAACTGTACCAGTCGGACTATCTCACGGTTGGCCTTGACGTCTACAACCTCGAGGCCGAGGCTCTCGGGGCGAGACTGGCCGTCCCAGGCGAGAACGCCTGCCCCGACCTCGATGGCCCGCTTTTTGCCTTGGGTTGCCTCCCGGCCACGCTTGCGCTCCCTGACATCCCACGCGCCGGGCGCTTCGGGCTGATGCTAGAGGCCGGACGCAAAGCGGCCGCAGTGTTGGCGGGCAAGGCGAATGTCCGTGTCGCCGCCTCGGGGCCGCTGACCATGGCGGCCAAACTGGCCGGGTTGGAGGAGTTGGTCATGTCGTTGTGCCTGGAGGACGGCAACGCCATGCGCCTGCTCGAATTCACCACGGAGTTGGCGGAAGGGTGGTGCCGCTGCCTACGGGGCAACCATCTGGAGGTGGTGGTCTTCGACAGCATGGCCGCTCCGCCGATCCTCAGCCCCGGCATGTATCGGGCGCATGTCCAGCCACTGCATCGTCGGCTGATGTCGCAGTTGGAGGAGTCCGGCCAAGCCGAGCGGGAGCTAGTCATTGGCGGCAACACCACTGCGATTGCCGCCTCTCTGGCTGAGACCGGTGCGAACATCCTGCTATGCGACTATGCGGCCGATGCGGCCGCCTTTAAGTCCGCGCTCGGCGACGACACAGGCTTGCAGGTACGCCGCAACCTTAATCCAGCCTGTCTTGATGTCGGCGGCCAGCACGAGTTGGCCTCGGAATTCTGCGCCGAGCTGGAGCTGTTCGCCAACCCCATCGCCGGCACGGGGGTGTTGCCCTATGATTTCGACCCCGAAAAACTGCTGGAATTCAAGTTGGCGGTAACCACGTAAGCGGAAAATACGCACCATAACGGTACAACGGCTACCGTTTCCATCCCGAACGCGCCAGCGTTTACAACCCGGTCTCCGTGGCCAAGTTCTTCGAGTCCGGCGGCGAGTTCGAGAACTACTGGTTCGCCACCGGCACGCCCAGCTTCCTGCTCAAGTTGCTCAAGCGGCAGCGGTTCGACTTCGAGAAAGCTCTCGCCCAACCGGTGGACCGCTTGGCCTTCGCGGCCTACGACGTCGAGCAGATCGAGGCTCTCCCTCTGCTCTTCCAAACCGGCTACCTGACCATCAAAAGCTCCTCGCAGTCCCGGGGGGTGACGCGTTACCGGCTCGGCTTCCCGAACCGCGAGGTGGAGGCGGCCTTCAACGCCTATCTGCTGGAGGAATACGGGGCAGTCCGGAAGGAGCGGTCCGGCGTCATCGCTTCCGACTTGACCGACTTCCTGGAGGCTGGCGACCTGAACGGCGCCATGGAGCTGCGGCGCGCCTTCCTAGCCGGCATCCCCTACGACATCCAGATCAAGGTCGAGCGCTACTACCAGACCATCTTCTACACCTTCTTCCGGCTGGTGGGCATCTTCGTCGAGGCCGAGGCCCGCACCAGCAGCGGCAGGATCGACGCCGTGGTCAAGGCCGGGACGCACATCTACATCTTCGAGTTCAAGCTCGACGGCTCCGCCGATGCCGCCCTCGATCAGATCCGGGACAAGGAGTATTGGCTCAAGCACCGGGCCGAGGGCAAGGACATCACGCTGGTGGGCGCCAGCTTCGGCGCCGCGGAGCGCAACCTCGTCGAATGGAAAACGGCCAGCCCGCCGCAAGCGGGCTGAGCCGTCCCGCCGCAACTGGCATGTTGTCGCAAAACGGGTGAAATCCTCCAGGCGAAACCATCACTTCCCAAGCCCAGAACACGCAGAAACCATCTCCCTGGGGGACTACCCACGCATGATCGAAACCGAGCGTGCGCTGATGCTTGCCGGAACCGAGCCTTCCCGATGCCTCCCGGCTGGAACCATGAAGCAGGCGGCAAGGAGGCTTGAACCAGAAGGGTTCCACGGGTATATTCATCATCAGCCGGAGCGATTGCTGATCCCCGCCGGAAACAGCGGTGGGGATCGCCCTCAAAAAGTGGTACCAATCGGTGCCGTATGGAGGGGCGGAAACGCCAAAAGGTGCCGTTTCCGGAGCTTTCTTTTTCTAGCGTCGAGTCGGCCAGGGCTGAGACTTTTGAGCGGAGAACAAGCAGGTTGCGGCGATTTTGAGCGTGAGCCAGCACCCCCGGAGGTCGACGGAGCGGGGACGCTCCGGCCACTTCATGCGGGACTTGACTTTTTCGCGGTGGCGAGCTATATAGTGGCCGTGGGGATTTTTTCCGTCGTGTCAAAGAACCAATGGAGGTTTGTCCAAGACAAGAACTCATTAGCTTCAAAATAACTGATTTTTACAACGTGACTTTCGTTGTGCCGCCTTCAGGAAATCTGGCAGATTTTAATTGAGCGTGGGCATCGAAGGTCGCGCCTGATATAGCACCTTGCGTGTTTTATTGGGCGCGTTCCTTCTACCTGCTCAATGGGCTTGCCAGAGCCTCCTGAAGGGGTGGTTTGGGACGCGCCCTTCTTCTTGGCGCGTCCCGGATAACGTCCAAGGAAGGAACAAGCAAGGAGGAAGTGGGAATGTTCGTGATGAATCCGGTGTTCGTCGTGACTCCGACCGAGAATTGGCGGATGGAGCCGTTCAAGCCACCCCATATGGCCGTCGTCGAGGAGATTTTGCGGGTCGTCGACGGGGATAGCTACCTGTGCCGCCTCACCGTCCTGCCAGGTCTCCCGACCCGCTGGTGCGAGGCGTTCGTCCGGCTCGACGGCGTCTGCGTCCCCGATAGCGCCGATCCCGATTTCAACGACAAAGTCCGGGCGGAGGTCGTCAAGGACTTCGTCGCCCTCCGCATCCTGGGCGCAAGACAGGTGATGTTGCGCGACTTCCGCCGCGACAAGTCCGGCCGGCTCCTGGCCAACGTCCATATCGACCACTGCGACCTCTCCGCCCTCCTGGCCGAGCTCGTCCAGTAAGCCCCTGGGGGGCCCCTTTGAAAAGGGGCGCCCCCCAGACCCCCTCCCTAAACTTTTTGGGTATATTTTTTTATAAAAATAGCCCAAGAAGTTTTTGAGGGGGGGCTCTTTTAGGGGGAACTTTGTTCACAACGTTCCCCCTCAATGGCGTTAACTTCTGAAGCTGCAACCTTGTCCCGCGGCTTGCAAAATACCCGATGGGGAGGTCTTTTATGGCAACATGCAATTTCAAGCGAGGGCTGCCGTGGAGATGGGTTTCGAGGACTTGACGCCGGACGTCGTGATCGACGCGGTGGAGGAGGCGCTGGGGAAGAAGATGTCGGGGCTAGCCTCCCCGCTGCCTAGCTACATAAACCGCGTCTACGAACTGCAGTCGATGGCCGGAGAACGGCTGATCGGCAAGTTCTACCGCCCCGGCCGCTGGAGCCGCGAGGCGCTGGAGGACGAGCACCGCTTCGTGTTGGACTGCGCCGCGGAGGAGATCCCGGTCATCGCCCCCCTCACCCTCACCGGCGGCTCCACCCTCGGCTCCGCCGCCAGTATCCATTTCGCCGTCTTCCCCAAGCGTTTCGGGCGGCAGCTCGACATCGACAGCCCCGACGCCTGGTTCCGTCTGGGCGGCGTCATCGGGCGCATCCACATGGTCGGGGCCCGCCAGGCCGCCAACGCCAGGGTGATGCTCCATCCCGACCTCTCCACCCATGCCGACATCATGTTCCTCCTTGACGGCGGCTTCGTCACGTTGTCCTACCAATCCGCCTTCCGCGAGCTCTGCCAGCGCGTCCAGGAGGCCTTGCATGGCCGCTTCGACGGTATCGGACACCTCCGCATCCACGGCGACTGCCACCACGGCAACATCCTCGAACGCCCCGGCGAAGGGCTAATGATCATCGACTTCGACGACATGATGACCGGCCCGGCCATCCAGGACCTCTGGCTGCTGCTGCCGGACACCGTGGCCAACTCGCGCCCCGAGATCGACAGCTTCCTGCGGGGGTATCGACAGTTCCGCGATTTCGACCGCCGCGAGCTGCGGTTGATCGAGCCGTTGCGGCTGATGCGCCTGCTCTACTTCCTGGCCTGGAGCGCCCGTCAGGAGAACGATTTCAAGTTCCGCCACAACTTCCCCGACTGGGGTACCGACTCCTTCTGGATGAAGGAGATATCCTCCCTGCGCCAGCAGCTCGCCGCCCTCCGCGAGGCCGACTCCCAGGACTTGTAAAAAATGCACATCCAATAGTAAAGGATGGCCATTCTCAAAGTGGGTGTTCACCGCTATATTCAAGATGGATTATAGCCATGTGAACTGAATACCCTCAAAGGAGTTTGCGCCCATGTCCCACCCTATATCGCCCGCCGGTGACGTCTTGCCTGGATTCCAGAAGCCGCCACCCGGCTATGGTGAAGTTCCCTTCTACTGGTGGGTGGGCGACCCGCTGACCAAGGAACGGCTCCTCTGGCAGCTCGACCAACTCGCCGGCCACGGCATCATGGGTTTGCAAGTCAACTACGCCCACACCGACCAAGGGGGAGTATCCTACGGGCTGAGCATCCCCAGCGATCCGCCGCTCTTCTCCGAGGCTTGGTGGGAGCTCTTCGGCTGGTTCATGGGGGAGGCGAAGAAACGGGGCATGGCCGTCAGCCTCAGCGACTACACTTTGGGACTGGGACAGGGCTGGGTCATGGACGGGATATTGCGCAACCACCCGGAGCTCCACGGCTCCGTTTTGGAGGCCGAGATCCGGGAGTTGACGCCCGGCGAGGAGGCGCCGACGGAGCCGCCATCCGGAGCCTTGATGGCGGCCGTCCACGGGGAGCGGCTGGTGGTTGTGCGCGCCAAGGCGGTGGTGCCGTCCCTCGACCCGATGAACCCGCTCTCCGGCGCGGAATATGTGGAGCGTTTCTTCGGGCAGTTCGAGCGGCGTTTCCCCGGCGAGTGCGGCAAAGGCTTGAACTTCTTCTTCTCCGACGAATTGGAGTTCCGGGTCGGCGGGAACATTTGGACGGGGCGTTTCGCCGCGGAGTTCCAGCGGCGGAAGGGCTACGACCTCGTCCCCGAGCTGCCCGCCTTGTTCATGGACATCGGCCCGCGGACGGCGAAAGTCCGCTTGGACTACTCCGACGTCAAGGTCGCCTTGACCGAGGAGAGTTTCTTCCAGCCGGTCTACGAATGGCACCAGCGCCGCGGCATGACCTACGGTTGCGACCACGGCGGGCGGGGGCGCAATGTCGTCGAGTTCGGCGACTATTTCCGCACCCAGCGCTGGAACCAAGGGCCCGGTTGCGACCAGCCGAAACTGGGGCGCGACCTCATCAAGAACAAGGTCGCCAGCTCCATGGCCCACCTTTACCAGCGGCCGCGCGTCTGGCTGGAAGGCTTCTACTCCAGCGGCTGGGGCACCAGCTCCGCCGCCGTGGCCGACGCCACCTTCGCCAACTTCGCCCAGGGGCAGAACCTTCTGACGCTCCACGGCCTCTACTATTCCACCCATGGCGGCTGGTGGGAGTGGGCTCCGCCGTGCAACCATTTCCGCCAGCCCTACTGGCGGCACATGCCGGGGCTCATGGCCTGCGTCGAACGCCTGAGTTATCTGCTCAGCCAAGGGCTGCACCGTTGCGACGTGGCCATACTCTACCCCGTCGCCCCCATGGAGGCCGGTCTGGGCGGCAAGGAGGCGGTGGCTTGCGCCTTCGACACCGGCAGGGCGTTGTATCGGCAAGGCGTCGATTTCGACTTCATGGACTTCGAGTCCCTGGACCGGGCGGAGCTCGTCGGGGACGAGCTCCGAGTGAGCGGCGAGTCCTACAAGGCTTTAGTGCTGCCAGCCATGCGGGCGCTGCGCTTCTCGACGCTCCAAAAGGCGTTGGCGTTCCAGCGCGCCGGCGGGGTGGTGCTCATAGTCGGAGCCTTGCCCGAAGCCAGCGACCGTGTCGGCGCCGACGATCCGGAGTTGCGGGCGATGGTGGCGGAGATCGCCGTGGCCCCCTTGTCCCTAGAGGAGGCCGTGGCGCGGATCGGCGCGGCGTTCCCGCGCGATTTCGCGGCGCTTGGACAAGTCCCGGACTCCTTGAATTTCATGCACCGCCGGGTCGGCCCCCGCGATGTCTACATGTTGCACGGAGCGCCGCAGGGGACGGAATGCCAGTTCCGCGCCACCGGGAACGTGGAGCTGTGGAACCCCTGGACGGGCGAGGCTTCACCGCTTCCCGTCCTTTCCCAAACGGCCACCCATAGCGTCCTGCGCCTGCCGCTCTCCGGGCAAGAGCCGCAACTGATCGTCTTCAGCCCCGGCCAAGCGGTGTTCGAGTCCGAGGCCGTTCCAGGCCGGGAGATCGCCATCGACGGTCCGTGGGGGTGCGAGTTGGTCCCGACCTTGGACAACCGTTGGGGCGACTACCGTTGGCCCGCCTTCGACGCCATGATCGGAGCCGAGGCGCGGCGCTTTGACTACCAAGCCTCCCCCGACGGCGCCTGGACGCGGGCGACCCACGCTTTCGGGCCGATGTTCCGTCTGCTCGGCCCGCTGTCGGCGGCTGTCGACGAAGGGAGTTTGTTTCCTGGCGATCCCGCTTGGCGTGACTACGAGTTCTCCTGGCGCTGGGGCGTGGAAGGCGATCCTGGACACCAAGGCTACCATGGGCTTAAGGAGGAGATGTACGACGAGTTCATCCGCTTGGGCAAACTAGTGGACGACGGCTACCATGACTACCGGCGGGAAGCGGAGGAGAATGGTTCCATCTATTACCTCTGGACGACCGTTATGGCGCCGTCGGCCATGCTCGGAACGATACTGGTGGGCGGTATGAGACCGTCGGCCGTCTGGGTCAACGGCCAGGCGGTGTCCAGCGACAAGGTTTCCCTCAAGGCTGGACACAACCCTGTTTTGCTGCGTTATGATGGCGTCGGCGCGGGCTATTTCCTGGTGGTGGAGCCCGGCTTCGCCATGCCCGGGCCGAAAACGGGGGAGCTCTCCATGCGTTGGCTGGGAGCTTCAGGGATATTGCCCTTCGATGTTTGTCCGACCGCGGCGGCGCCTGTAGGCCGTTACCGCTTCAAGTCCGCCCCGGGGATGCGTTCCTTCATCGCGGCGCCGGTGGGAAAGGTCAGGGCGTGGGTCGACGGAGAGGAATGCCAGGTATCCGAGCTGGGCGGTGGCAAGCTACGCTTCGTGCCGGCGAGACCGGCGCGTGGGGAGGCGTCGGTGGAGCTGCGCGTCGAGCATGAGCGCGGCGTCTATGGCGGGGCCGTCTTCCCGGAGCCTATCGCCTTCGAATGCGGCGAGGGCGAGATACACCTGGGCGACTGGTCGAAGCTGGAGGGGTTGGAGAGCTATTCCGGCGGCTTGCGCTATCGCAAAACGATCACGGTTCCCCCAGAGACGCTTGGCGGCAAGCTGATCTTGGACCTAGGCGAAGTGGAGTCCTCCGCGGAGTTGCGCGTCAACGGCGAGGCGCTCGGGGCGCGGACAACTTCCCCTTGGCGTTGGGACGTCACGGGTAAGTTGAAACCGGGCGAGAACCTGTTGGAAGTCCTGGTCTTCAACACCATGGGCAACCATTACCTGACCATCCCGACGCGCTACCGGGGCGCGTCGGTGTCGGGGATGCTCGGGCCAGCGCGGCTCATCTCAAGCCCCTGAGGCTGGGACGCGGGCGAGTTCCGCCCGCGTCCGTCTTGGTCAGAAGCCGGGGAGGAACTCCTTCTCGGCCTCGAAAAGCTCGAGCGTCATCCGCTTGATCTCATCCGGGCAGCAGACGGCCGCGGTCAGGGGGTCGAGCATCAGGGCGTGGATGGCGGCCTCTTTGGACTTCTCGACGCAGGCCGTCGCGGCCAAGTCGAAGAAGCGCATGTCCCAATCGCAGAGCGCCGCGCACTGGGGCGGGAGCCGTCCATAGTGGGTGGGCGAGACGCCCTTGGCGTCGACCAGGCAGGCGACCTCCACGACGCCGTCTTGCGGCAGGTTGTCGATGAGGCCGTGGTTCGGCATGTTGCCATGGATGACGAAGGGGCTGTTGGTCTCCATGGCCTGGATGATGAAGCTGGCGTACTCCCAGGAGCGCGTGGTTTTTATCTCTTTCGCGCCCGCGATCTGGTCGCGGCGATTTTGGTCGCAGTTCTGACGCCAGGTCGGCCAGTTGTCGGCGTAGAAGCGGCTGCCGCCGGAGTAGCCGGGACGGGCGTACTTGTCCAGCAGATCCTTGCGCTTGCGGTAATAGGGCAGGTATTCGCTGTCGTGGCCGCTGGACTCGGTGGGGAAATAGCCGAAGTGCTTCATGATGTCGACGCGGACGATCTCGGTCTCGATCGGCTCGGCCTCGACTTTCGCCTTGAAGGCGGGGTAGAGGTCGACGCCCTTGTGGCTCAATTCGGTGAACCAGGCGAGGTGGTTGACCCCGGCGCAACGCCATTTCAGCTCGTGGTAGGGGACGTCGCACCATTTTGCCAGGGAGTGGATCGTGCCTTGGACGCCATGGCAGAGGCCGACGACCTTCGCGTCGCTGGCGCGGGCCGCGGCCAGGCAGAGGATGCTCATGGGGTTGGTGTAGTTGAGCACCCAGGCGTCGGGGCAGAGCTTTTCCACGTCCCTGAGGATGTCCAGGAAGACCGGGACGGTGCGGAGGGCCTTGAAGAGGCCCCCCGGGCCGGTGGTGTCGCCGATGCATTGGTCGACGCCGTACTTCAGGGGGATGTCGTTGTCGTGGCCGACGCAGGACACGCCGCTGACCTCGACGCAGTTGATGACGTAGTCCGCGCCCTTGAGCGCCCGCTTGCGCTCGGTGGTCGCCCTGATCTTCCACTTGCTGCCCATCTTGGCGGTGACGACCCCGCAGAACTTCTCGGCGAGCGCGAGGCGCCCCGCGTCGACGTCGACCAGCCACAGGACGCCACCTTCGGCGCCCGGGATGCTCAGGATGTCGGGGAGGAGGCTCTGGAGGAAGCCGCTGCCCGCCCCGAGGAAGACGACATGCAGCGTTCTGTCGACCTGCTCTGAAATGCCCAGCTCCGCCCGTTTGCTGTGTTCGACGTGACCCAGCTCCGCCATGGTGACGCTCCTTTTTGTGTTTATGTGATAACGGCGATTGCCGCATGGTTCTATTATATTTGACTTGAACTTAAACCGCAAGAGACTATAATTTGATATTAAATACCCAAACATGATATTGATGGGGATTGACGAGATGCATATTTGGTTGTCCAAGTTCGAGACGGCGAGGCCGCTGCGCAGCATGCCGCGGTTGCTTTGCGTGGCGCAGGAGCGACGTTTTTATCCCGAGTACCGCTGCGCCGGGAGGTTCAGGCGGTCGGATGATCACTGCCTCTTCAAGTACACGCTTTCGGGGGAGGGGGCGTTCCGCGACGCGGCCGGGGAGCGCCGCGCGCCGGTTGGCCACGGTTTCCTATGCGTGGTCAACGATCCCGCCACGGAATATTACCATCCCGGCCCCGCCGATGTTCCCTGGGAGTTCGTCTACGTTTGTTTCGACGGGGCCGGGGCCATCGCCATGACGCGCGAGCTGGTGGAACGGCATGGCCCCGTGTTCAAGCTGGAGCAGGAAAACCCCGCGCTGCTGCGGCTGTTGAATTGCAGACAGGACGAGGCGGTCGTGGAGCTGGGCCCCGGCAAGGGGGCGGGCCTTGTCTTCGAGCTGCTCGCCGCCCTGGACGCGTCGAAGGACGTTCCGGACGAGGTGGGCGGCAACGCCGCGCTCGAACTTGTCCGCAAGGCGCGGCGGCTAATGGCCGGGAGCATGCCCCGGGGGATGTCCATCGGCGAGCTGGCCGACGCGTTGGCGGTGTCGCGGGAACACCTCTCCCGGGTCTTCGCCAAACAGACTGGGGTGGCGCCGCATGTGCATATGCTGAGGCTCAGGATGGCCCACGCCTGTCGGCTTCTGAAGGAGAGCGGCATGGCGGTGAAAGAGGTCGGCGACGTCTTGGGGGTTGAGACGCCCCAGCATTTCACTCGTCTTTTCAAAAAAGCGATGAAGATGACGCCGACGCAGTTCCGGCGGCATGGGGTCGTGCCGATGTTTTAGCGCAAGTCCTTGACGGAGCCGAGGTCATGCAACGTCATGGGCAGCATGACCCGGACGCCCTCGCCGCGGGCTTGTCCGGTGGCGCGGCGCAGCAGCGCCACGATTTCCCGCGCCATCCGGGGACGGGAGAAGTCGAAGAACGAGATGGGGTAGCCGACGCTCCCCGGACGCTCGATGAACGAGAGCAAGCTGAGCTCGTCCGGGACTTTTATCCCCATGGTCAGCGCCGCGGTGTAGATCTCCGTGGCCATGGACTTGTTGCCGACCACCAGGCACGTGGGGGCGTCGGAGGTTTTCGCCCGGATCTGTTCCAGAAGCCCGAGCACCTCTTGGCGCCCTTGTTCGCTCTGCACATCCCAGCGGACGGTCTTGACGTCCGGCAGGATCTCGCGCAGGCCCCAGCAGGTTTCCCGATAGCTCGTGCCAGGCCCGTCCTCATTGAAGATGGTCGCGAAAACCAGGCGGCGATGCCCTTTGCCCAACAGTAGTTGGCCAGCCAGTTGCCCGGCCCCGAAATTGTCCGGGGTGACGACGTTGACTCCTGGAGCCGGGGCGCACATCCCATAACGGACCAGGGGGAGGTTGAACCGCGCCTCCTTGAGGTAGTCGTAGGGGCAGACGACCCCGACGCCGGAGCTGGCGGCCACCGCCGCGTCGAGCAACGTCTCCTGGTTGCCGAAGCGGAGCGTCCAGCCCTCCCGCTCCGCCAAGTTCTGGAGCTCGTGGAGGATCTCGAAATGGTAGGAGCCGGAGTTGTCCTGGCGCTGCGACTCGATGAGGAAGAACAGTTCCTCGGACGTCTTGGGCTTGGCATAGGGCGGTGGCGCCTGGTCGAAGGGGGGATTGGGCGCCACGAACGAGCCGCGGCCGACATGGGCGGTGATCCAGCCCTCCTGGTTGAGTTCCCGCAGCGCCGCCGTGGCGGTGACGTGCGACACCCCCAGGCGCTTGACCAGGTCGCGGGTGGACTCCAGCCGCGACCCCGGCTTCAGCTCGCCCGACGCTATCCGCCCGATCAAAGCTCGCTTGACCTGCTCGGTCAAGGTCACCCTTCTTGGAACCGCGTCCTCCATGGCCTGCCACCTTCGTTGTTACTTCTAACATAGCATTAAAATGTTATCTTGTCAATGACAATCGTGAAATCATGCGTGATTTTCTTTTTTTAATATTGACATTTTGGCGTTATTGCCGTATTTATAGAGATAACAAATTGTCATTTAGCGGTTCGGGCGGTTGATACCCCATCCTGACGGGGGTAAAGAATGGTCATGACAGGAAGGGTTGTTGCATGGACACTTTGAGCCGGATGCGGTGGAGGGCTTTCACGCTTGTGGAAATGTTGGTGGTCATTGCGGTGATCGCCATTTTGAGCACGTTGTTGCTTCCGGCGCTTAGAAAGTCCAAGGATACGGCGCTGAGAACCTTATGCGCCCAAAACGAGAAGGAGGTCGGATTGGCGCTGTTGATGTATGCCGATGACTCCAATGGCTGGTTGCCAACCCATGTCGCAAACATGGCCGGGCCGACCGGCGCGCTGGACGACACTTTCCAACCTGCCTACAGCGATGATGCGGCCGGCAAATTGTTGGCTGGCAATTATATCAGCGGGGCGGTCTCCAAAGTTCATTTCGTGAAGGCCTTCTATTGCCCAACCATGGAGAACCCGAAATTCATCCTGGGAAGCGCCTCGGCGGTGCTCAATGGGAGGCTGGGATACCAGATGCGCTACGGCGCCTACCATGCTGGGGGCTGGGTCAAATCCAACCTCAGCGTCAGGCTTTGGGATTTGAGCTCGAAGCGTGGCCTCTATGCGGACGTGGCGTTGAACAACAACCTCACCGGGGTCGCCGGGCCCACCAACCCGGCGCTCGTCCACAGCCGCGCCGGAATCAATATTTGTTTTGGCGATGGTCATGTCGCATGGCTGACCAAGCCATATCCGGCCGGTGTCCCGTCATACCAGAACTGCGCGCCATGGTCGCCAGTGGAATGGTGGGGCAAGGTCGAGGATGGCGGTGAATGGGCGCCATAGCCCATGTTTCCCACAACAATTGGCGGCGGATCGAGGCTCTGACGGAGCGTCTCGGCGGGCCCGTCCACAAGCACGGAGTTTGAGCATGGCCAACAAGTGTTTCCTCTTTGGGCTGTCCGCCTTGCTGGCGGTGGCGGTTTGCGCGCAGGCCGCGCCGAAGTTCATGGACTATCCTCTGCCTGTTCCGGGGGGTGAACATGTCTTCCCGGTCACCAAGCTGAGGCCCGCCCAAGGCGCGGCCGTCGAGGCGGGGGACTTCGTTTTCACCAAGGGGCGCGTCTTGAATTGGTTCGTGGAAGGGGTGCCGGAGGGCGAGTATTACCTGCGCTTGGTCATTGGCAAGACGGGGGATGATCTCGTCGCCGCGGGTAGCGGGCCGTTGCTTTATCTCAATGGCGTCCCGCTGCATTTCGGCGGGGTGACGGGTTTGGTGTTCCATCAACGGCTATGGTTTGGCGTGCTGCAGAGTTCCGGCCCTGTCCTGCTCAAGCCCGGCGACTGCCTCCGTTTGAACGGCTCGCGGTCGTGCGCCTATGGGGCGTTGTCCTTGGGCAAAGCGAAACTCGACGACGTGGTCAGCCCCGTCCGCGACTTCGCCGACCCTTTCTGCCGCGACCGCGTCAGGCTTAATGGCTCCTTCGACTTAGGCGCGGGCGTCTTCAAGGCGGAGCTCGTCAACATGGTCGGGCGCGGGGGCAAGTTCACGGTTGATTGCCGGGTTCAGGACTACTTCCAGAACGTCGTCGCCTCCGAGACCAAGGAGCTCGCCATCCCCTACGGCGGCGCCGCCACGTTGGAGCTGCCTTTCAAGGTTGGCGGGAGCGACAGGTATTTGGCGACGGTCGAGGCCGTCGACTTCGATGGGGTGAAGACCGAGGCCAAGTTCGAGTCGCTGGCGGCGAAGACCACGGGCGTCAGGCGGAAACTTTGGTTGGTGGACGGCTGGGACTGCGCCGTCCTGAAGGACGCCGGGCCGGGCTCCCGGACTTTGGAGCGCCTCCCGGACGCCGACGCCACTCATCGGACGGTGAGTTTGCCGTGCAATTTCAACAACATCGCCAAGGACTGCCACATCGCCTGGTTCACTAAGGCGTTCGACCTTCCCGCCGCCTGGGACGGCAAGCGGGTGTATGTCCACATCGACCGGGCGCTTTATGAGTCCGTTCTCCTGGTCAACGGACGGAGGGCGGCCGGGAAACGGTTGGCCGACGGGGTTGGCCCCTTCGGCATCGACGTGACGGGGCTGCTCAAGCCTGGCGCCAGGAACGAGCTGTCCGTGGGGCTGCTCGACCGTGCCGCGTTGTTTTATGACGAGGACTTGAAGAAAGACATTTTGCCGGAGCCGCGCGCCGGGATGAAGCTGCGCGCCTATGTCGGAATGCATCCCGGGCTGGGCGAGGTCTGGTTGGAGGCCTTGCCCCAGACGCATGCCCGCGACGTCTTCGTCAAGACCTCTTTCCGGGAGAAGACCATCGCCGCCGAGTTCAAGGCGGGGCCGGAGGCCAAGACCGTTTCCGGACGGGCGCTGCGGCAGGGGGTCGAGCTCTTCCGCTTCCAGGATGCGACCGTCCAGCCGGGGGTGACGACCTTGTCCGGCGTTTGGGCGGCCCCACCCCTGTGGGGGCCGGTGGAGTTTCCGCTGCTGGACTTGGAACTGACCCTCAAGGACGCCGCCGGGCGGGTTCTGGACGTGTCGGACACCCGTTTCGGGTTCCGCGAGCTTTGGGCTGACGGCATGGAGTTGAAATGGAACGGGAAAACGGTGAAATTCGGTTCCCGCCCCTTCCTCAGCAGTTGGGGGCATGACGCCACCCGCGCCAAAGTCCGCGAGACCGTCCGCATGGCTCTGGAGGGCGGCTGCCGCATGTTGCGCCACATCTACAACGCCAACGAGTATCCCGACATCGCCGACGAGGAGGGCATGGTCATGGCTCTTTCCCCGGGCATGAGCCCCGCCGGATTGAGTGTCCAGGACGTCGCCAACGACGAGTTTTGGGACAACATCCACGCCGTTTGCGCCGGGGGGATTTTGGGCATGCGGAACCATCCGAGCGTGTTCACCTGGTACCTGAGCAACGAGTGCATGGCGCAGTCGGAGAAGCCCCAGCGCGACCGGCTGCGCGCCCAGGGGGAGAAGCTGCTCAAGCTCGACGGCACTCGGTTCATGGAGTTCGGCTGCGACATCGACCTGCGCGGCTTCACCGACCTCATCTCCACCCATTACCCCGTCGACAAGGACATCTGCCGGGTCGACCGCGCCTGGCTCCCGGAGGCCGCCTACTGGCGTCGTCTCGGCCAGAACTTCGAGAAGGGCATGATGGTCCCAGGGGGGCAGCTCAAGGGGGTGGCGAACGTCTCCGGCGAGAGCCCCATCATGTGGGGCGTCAAACCCATCATCGTCAACGAGTGTTGCTGGATTAGTTTCTTCAACCCGCCGAACGGCCTGACCAAAATCGACGGGGATCAAGTCTACACCGGGCTGGCCGGGTTGTTGAATGCGCACCGTGACGTAAACACCCTCGCAGTCCAGGGGCACCGCGACGCCGGGGTAAGCGCCATCACCCTTTGGACCCATGTCGGCTCCGACCCGAACCAATATTCCCTCCCCGACGTGGACATCGTCATCCTGCAGAAGATTGACAAGTATTTCTCCGGGGCCGAGGCCGCCTATGACGTCAACATTTTCCACGACCTCTTTCAGAAGTCCGACCTTGACTTCCGCTGGCAACTGAAGGACAAGGGGAAGGTCGCCGCCTCCGGGGCGGAGCGGTTCACCGCCGACTTCTGCTCCATGTTCCGGCGGCGCCTCGACTTCCGTCTGCCGCCGGTCGCGGCGAAGACCGTCATGGAGCTGGAGCTCTCCCTGGACTCCGGCGGCAAGGCTCTATGCAGGCGGACGATGCCTATCACCGTTTATCCGCGTCCGCTCGGCAAGATCCCTGCGGGAGTCAAGACCGTGGTCTACGACCCCGTCGGGACGTCGGCGGTCGAGCTGGCGTCCGTGTTCTCTGGCATGGAGCGGGTTGGCGTCCTCAACGCCGAGAACTTGGCCGGAGCCCGTTTGCTGGTGGTCGGCCGCGATCTGCCCGAAGCCCAGGCCAAAGCCGTTTCCACGCTGGTCGGGCAGTTCGCCGCTGGCGGCGGGACGGTGTTAGCTCTCAACCAAGGCAACGTCCGCCCCCTCTTTCCCTTCGCCCCCGGCACCACGGAGCTGAACGCCTCCAAGTGTTTCACTTTCCGGGCCGACCATCCTTTGTTGGAGGGCTTGGACGCCGCAGACTTGAGCTACTGGGCTCCCGACCACCGTACGGCGAGCCGTTGCTACAAGAAACCCACCAACGGCAATTTCCGGGTTGTCGTAGAGGCTGGCGGCAACAACGGCCTGGACTACGCCGCCCTCTGGGACGCCCAGGTCGGCAAGGGCTCCGTGGTTTTCTGTCAGCTGGCGCTGGACGCCAACCTGGCGCTCAACCCGGCGGCGTTGAAGTTGTGGGAAAACATCTTCAAGTATGCGGCCAGCGCGCGGTCGGAGCTTAAACCTCTCGGCTATCTTGGTGGGGATGGGTTCAAGGCCACGCTGGTGTCCCTCGGTGTTGATTTCAAGGATGTCACGTCCACCGCCGCTCTGGCAGGCTGCGCCGCTTTGGTTGTCGACCTCTCCACCCCGCTGCCGGCGGACAAGGCCACCCTAGCCAGGAACTATCTGGAGGCGGGCGGCCAGGTCTTGCTGCATGGGCTGACTGAGGGGGGGCTGGCCGCCGCCGCCGTTGTTGCGGGGGCTTCGGTGACTCTCGACCCCAACATCCCGCAGTCCTGGCGCGGACGGCTGGTCTGGCGCGGCTCCGACCCGCTCAGCGCCGGACTGACCAATTTCGACTTCTTCTGGAAGAAGTCGCAGGACACCGAGGCGATGTGGCCGCTTTTCTTGTCGGAGTCCGAGAACTTCGCCCAGCCGGGCTCAGCTCGGATCGCCTGCGGCGGGGCCGAGCCGTTGTGCTACCCCGAGTTCCTGCTCCGCAAGCCGTCCGGCCGGGGGACGCTCTACCTGGACACCCTCAACCTCGCCGAGATGCCGCAGGCATCCCGGGCTTTCTTCACGCTGTTGACCAACTTGGGGGTCAGGATCGCTACGGCGGCTGGACAGCGCGACTACTTCGGCGGCATGGCCTTCGAACCGCTCGACATGGCCAAACTGATGAACCGCGCCTTCGCCGACAAGGTCGCGTCCGACGGCAAGGGCGGCTGGCACAAGGGGCCGGACATCGATTTGGCCAACTTTTCTTTTCCCGCCGGCGTCCATGTCTTCAAGAACGTCCCGTTCCAGGTGTGCCGTCCGCTGGGCTGTATGGTTTTGGCCTCCAAATTCCGTCCGGCAGGGCCGCCGGAGTCGATCGAGATCGCGGTCGGCAGGCGTTGCGACGCCCTCTACTTCCTGCAGACTTGCGGCTGGGTGTCGCAGGGGCGGCACGCCAGCTACGTGGTGAACTACGCCGACGGTTCGTCGCATGCGATCAAGCTGGTGGGGGGCGTCAACTTGCGCGACTGGGGCTCCGGCGACCCTGGCGCGCCTTTCGTCGGCGAGACCGAGACGTTGTCGCAGCTGGCGGTCAGCGTGAAGCAACGGACGCGCCAGGGCAGGGCATCGCTCTACCAGATGGCTTGGTTGAATCCGTTCCCGGAGAAACTGGTCAAGTCCATCATCTTCAAGTCGGCGAACAACGGCCTCCCGATATTGGTTGCGCTGACCACCGGGACACGCAAAGCGGCGACCGCGGTCAAGTTCAACCCGGAGACGGCGCGGAAGCTGGTCGCCCAGGGATGCCTGCTTCAAGCGCAACAGAAGTGGACGGAGGCGATCCCGGTTTTCCGTGAGGCCTTGGAAACTTACCCGCAAGGGCTGGAGCCATATTTGCAGATCGGCAGGTGTCACGAGGCCTTGGGCGACTGGGAGAGCGCGGTGAAGGTCTACCGCGAGACGCTCAAGGTGGACATCAACCAGCCGCTAGCCATGACGGCGTTGGAGAACGCCAAGAAGAAACTGGAGGAACTGAAAAAATGATTAGCCCAAGCGAGGGTTTGTTGGTGGATATCGACGACACGTTGACGCGGTTCAAGGCGGGCTCGCCAACCCGTAGCACCTCCAGCTTGCTGCAGGTGTTCCGGCAAGCGGGGAGTTCCTTGGCCGGACTGTCGGACGAGGAGGCGGCGCGGCGGATCGAGCATGTCCAGAAGACCGTCCGCTGGTGGTGCTGGGACGACTTCATACGCGAGCTGGGCTTGGACTCCGCGGCGTTCTGGGACTTCGCCTACGAGGTGGAGCGGCAGTACCTGGAACCCACCGAGCCGGACATCGCCGCCAGTTTGGGAGGACTCAAGGCGCTCGGCTTGAAACTCTTCGTCACCAGCAACAACCCCAACCCCGGCATCCGCCACAAGTTGCGCTTGGCCGGCGTTGAACCGTCCGAGGTTGACAAGCTCTTCGACGGCCTGCTGGGGGCGACGGCGTTGCGGGCGATGAAGAAGGAGCGGACGTTCTGGGAACGGGCGGTGGCGCGGTCCGGTTTGGCCGCTTCCGTGTTGGCCACGGTGGGCGACGACCTAAACGACGACTACGAGACGCCGCGCGCGGCCGGTCTGGGCTTCGCCTTCCTGGTCGATCCCCGCCGGGAACGGCGTGGCGGACGTCGCGACGGACTGATTCCCGTGGACGGGATTGGCGAGGTGTTGCGACTTCTTGCCTGAGCTGGAAAAAACCGCGTCCGCATGGTAATGTGACGCAGACGCGTTTTTCCAGGAGGTTGCCGCGAGATGGTCACGATGGAGTTTATCGCCAAGGAGACCGGGCTGTCACGCTACACGGTGTCCAAGGTGTTGAATGGGGCGGCGGGCGTCACGGAGCGGACGCGGCTGCTCGTCGCCGCGGCCTGCGAGCGGCACGGCTTCATCCCCAACCGCAACGCCGTCGGGCTGGTCAGGGGCCGGACGAACTTGGTCGGAGTGGTCGCGCCTTATATCACCGACGACTTCTACAACGAGTTCATCGAGCTCCTCGACCACGCCGCCTCGGCCAGCGGCTATCAGATCGTCTACCGTTCCAGCTACAACTCCAGCGCCGTCGAGGCTGACATCCTCAAGAACTTCCTGGCTTTGAAGGTCTGCGGCATGGTCGTAGTCCCGGTGGTGGAGGGGCCGGAGATGGCGGTCCACGACCTCGCCGCCAAGAACGTCCCCGTGGTCTACTTCGACCGGCCGCTCGACGCGTCGCGCTACCACGTGGTCAACGACAACCGCGATGGCGTCTTCCGCATGACCGAGCTGATGATTTCCAAAGGCCGCTCGCCGGCGTATCTGGGCAGCTTCTACCAGTCCGGCAACGTCACCGCCGCGCTCCGCGAGCGGGGCTACCTTGAGGCCATGGAACGGCATGCCCTGCCACCCCGGCTCGTCCCCGTCGACAACAGCCGTGAGGCGCAGGACAACGAGCGTTTCGGCTATGACAACGTCAAGGCCCTTGTCGTATGCGGGGACGTCCCCGACGCGTTGCTCTGCGTCACCGACGCCGTGGCCCTCGGGGCGATGCGCGCCCTGAACGAGACTGGCGTCGTCCCTGGCAAGGACGTGTTGCTCGCCGGGCATGACAACCTGCGTTTCGGGGCGTTCCTTACCCCTAGCCTCTCCACCATCCGCCAGCCGAAGGAGCTTTTCGCCCAGGCTTGCGTCGCGATCCTCGACCGCTGCCTCAAAGACGATCCTCCCGCCGAGCGGAAGCGCATGTTCATTCCGGAGCTGGTGCTCCGCGAGTCCACCTGATCATAGGCCAACGCCTGTTTAAAAATCCCCAAACTTGTCTAGATTACGCTCAAAAGCCTCTGCTCTGTCCAGTGCTACACTAAAAAAAACAAAGCCCAGAAGGCGGTACTTTTTTGCGTCTTTGTCCCCTCATGTGGAACTGAACGGTACTGCCTCCTAGTTAGTTTCCCATGCCTTTTCAACTGGGGCATCAAAGGCCATTTCACGTTTCCCGATGATTATGAATCATATCCGGGAAGCCTGCGGATTCAAGCCCTTCTTGCAGCCCGCCTCATGGTTCCAAGCGGAAGGCATCGGAAAGGTGCTGCGCCGCCACCCCCAAACACTGCCAGCGTGGTCGCAATTCCAGACGTTAAAATATATCAATTCGATAGTGATGGTCAACTTTTGAAGCCCATCAGACAGTACCCCGATGCTTTGCTTTTTGCTTGTTCTAAATGCGGAACGTTGAGGCGTTGCCGGGGGGATTTTGCTTGTTCCGTGAGTGTTCGTCGTTTTCCTTCTCCACCACCAACGGCCGCGTCAATCGGAAAACGGGTGAAGTTGGCACCAACGGGCGGCGTGTGCATTCCGGCGCGGCATCGCCATGCGAAACGGTTGGGCGAGGCGTTCCGCTATTGCCCTCCGACCTGGAAGGACTTCAAGGAGCTGGGGAACTTCCAGCCACGGCACGTCGACGACGCCTGACACGCCGACTGAGTCCGTCCCCAACCGCGTCCACAGACAAACCCCAACCGCTCGTAAAAACTCGCTCCGCTTCTTGCGCAGCCAGCCGCGACGCAATAGCGGCGCATTGGACGATTGCCTGTGGCTAAGTCATCAGGGCTATGTTCAACCAAGAGCGAAAATCCTCATTCCCCCCATTGACAAACAAAGAGCTCCGCGTTACTATAACTAGTACCTACTAGTAAAAGGATGCGAGCATGAGGACATCGCAGGCGGAGATAGCGGAGAATTTGGGGTTGTCGCAGCAGGCGGTAAGCAAGGCACTGCGCGGCGACGCCGACATCTCCGCCAAAGTCCGGGAGCGGGTGGAGGCGGAGGCCAAACGCCTGGGCTACCGGAAAAACAAGCTGGCGCGGTCGCTGCTCAGCGGCACGACCGGGCTGGTGGGGCTCTTCCTCCCGAACTTCAGCTCGCCATACTTCCTGAACCTGTTCAACGCCATCGAGGACGGCCTGGGACAGAACGGCTACCAAGTCCTAGCCAAACGCTGGGACAGGCACACCGGCAGCGACGCCGTCGATCTCGACGCGCTGCTCCAATACCGGGTGGACGGCTTGCTGGTCTCGCCGCGGCACGACACCGCCTGGGAAGACTCGGTATACGCCGAGCTGTTGGGGCGGGAGATGAAAATGGTCTCGGTCTCAGGGCGGGTCGGACTGCCAGGCATCCCCCACGTGGGCTCGGACGACCTGGGCGGCGCCAATACGGCGGTCAAGCATCTGCTAGCCAACGGCCACCGCTCCATCGTCTATGTCGGCCCCGCGGATAGCCCCGACCCGGCGATCGTCAACCGCCGCTCCGGCTACCTCAAGACCATGGCGGACGCCGGGCTGGAAGCCAAGGAGCTTGACGTTCTCGACGCGAGGCTAGACTCCTTGCTGTCCACGGCGCGCCCCACCGCCTTCTTCTGCGGCGGCGACTTGACGGCGGTGGAACTCATCCGCCTCCTGCGGGAGCGCAACCTCGCCGTGCCAAACGACATCTCCGTTATGGGCTACGGCGACAACCTCGCCTGTCCCCAGGAGATGAAAGTGCCGCTCACCACCGTCAGCCAGCACAGCGAGCGCATCGGCGCGACGGCGGTGGAGATGCTGATGAAACTCCTCGCCGGGCAGGATGTCGCCGACGTCGACATCCCAGCGGAGATCATCGTGCGGGAGTCAGTCAAGTGTATCAACAACAGGAGCGGAACATGAGGACAAGGGCAAGAGGTTTCACCTTGATAGAAGTGCTGGTGGTGATAGCCATCATCTCCTTGCTGGCGGCCTTGCTGCTGCCCAGCCTGAAGAAGGCCAAGGAGACCGCCGTGCGCATCTCCTGCGCCAACAACCTCAAGCAGGTTGGCCTGGTCTTCATGGACTACGCCAACGACTACAACGATTTCCTCATCCCCTTCGTCGGAGCCTTCGACCCGAATGGCGACGCCCACTACCTCTACGACGCCTGGCCCCACGCCGTGTGGGAACAGGCTGGACGTAAAGACCGTTTCCTGCCGCAAAGCGCCTCCATGCTCTGCTGCCCCAGCACGCAAGATGTCGACCAACACCGTTGGGACCGCGTCCCTTACGGGGCCACCGAGTTCGGAATATTGAAGGATTCGACCGTGCCCATGGTGGGCCCGCGCTACCAGTCGGCACGGCTGCAGCAGCTGAAATACCCTGGCTCAACCATGTTGCTGGGGGAGACCGGAGGTAGCTATGGCGTCAAAGTCGTCCCGGTCTTCAGCGCCACCAACATGTTTGCCGCCCGCCACAACGGAACCTTCAACCTGCTGTCCACGGACATGAGCGTATCCGGCTCGACCAACTGGGGGACGTTGGCCTGGTTCCAAGCCATGGAGCAGGCCAATGGCAGGCAAGAACCAATAAGGAGCTACGATGAGTACCGCAAATAAACTGCTCGCGCTATCCATGCTGTTGCTGGCGGGCTGCGCCGCCACGCCGCTGCGCCCCAACCTGCTATTCTCCCAAGACGCCCTGCCCGCCCTGCGGGAGAAAGTCAAGGCGGGGGGCGTGCCCCAGCGAGCCTACGAGGCCATGCTCAAACGCTGCGAAACCCACTTGAAGTTGGCCGAGCCAGTCGAAGGCAAGACCGGCGACACGCTGGTCGACCTGGGGCTCGCTTGGCGCCTCACCGGGGAGCCGCGCTACGGCGATAAACTTGCCATGATGGTCAAAATGGCGCGGGAGAAAAACCTGTCTTTGGGAGAAAAATGCCACGACGTCCCGCTCATCTACGACCTGGGACGCGAGGCGTTCGCCCCGGAAGAGCGCCGGTGGCTGAAAGAGAAACTCGTCGCCGCCGCGAAATCCTTCAAGGCAAGCCCCATGCCCGCAGTCTGGCTGGCCTTCAGCAACTGGGGGCCGATCGTCCAGCTCGGGCCTGCGACCGCCGCCGCCGCCCTCAAGGGCGAGCCGGAGTACGACCAGGCCACACTGGACAAGGCCGCCGACGAACTGCGCCGCTGCCTCTCCCACTGGATCGGCCCGGACGGCGCCGTCCTGGAGCACGGCGCCTACCTTGACTACGGGATGACCATGAATGGGGACGTCCTGGCCCTCGCCTTGGCCAGGCAAGGGCGCGACGTGGTCAGCGGGACGAACCTCCCCCAACTGCCGGCCTGGTACGCCCTGGAGACCTCTCCCCTCCATCCCATGGGATGGGAGGCCTTGGGCGACTGCGGTTTGCAGCCCATCCACTTCTTCACCCTGCGCACTTTGCTGGCGCTGATGCCGGACAACCCGGAGATGAACCAAGTCGCCTTGATGTCCGGCGCCGAGGACGACCCCGCGCCCGACCCGCTCTCCGGGATTATCTTCCACCGCCAACCCAACCCCGCGTTGGCGGCCAAAGCGAAGCTGCCCACCTGCGAGTTCTTCCCCAGCATGAATCTGTTGCTCTACAAAAGCGACTTCTCCCCAGAGGCCTTCCGCGTCGCCTCCCAAGCCAGGTGGGAGATAGGGCACACCCACAGTGACATCGGCTCCTTCGTCCTCTGGGCCAACGGCCAATACTGGGCGATGGACAGCGGCTACGGCGAAGGGGCGGCCGGGGCGCACAACCTCGTCCTCGTCAACAACCGCGGCCCCAGCAACCGCAGCCTGGGCGGACTGCCCCTGCAACGGATCATATCCCCCTTCGCCGTCACCACCACCACCGACAGCCTCGACGCCTGGAACGCCGAGTGCGTCGGCAGCAACATGGAGACCATGACCGTGGCCAGACACCCCGCCGCGATGTCCGCCGCCCGCCGTTCCTTGGCCATCATGCCCGACGGCGACGGCGCCCCGCCCTACTTGCTGGTCTCCGACTTCCTCCAGAAAGACGGCAGGCCGCAGGATTACACCTGGGTTCTCCAGTTGAACAAAGACCGGATTTTTCGGCATGAGGGGCGGCGGTCGACCATCACCGTCCCCGCCGAGGCCAGCCATCTGATGGCGCAAGAGGGAAAAACCCTCGCCCAGGAGATCGAAGTCCCGGAGGACGGCGACTACCGCCTTTACGCCTACGTCAAGGGCAACTGCTACCTAAACGGCTTCGTGGACAAGAAACAGCGCGGCTATTGCCACATCGGCGGTTTGCCCTGGATTTGGGCTTGCCTGGGTAACCCCGTCAAGCTGTCGAAGGGGAAACATCTGGTGGGGCTGAGCTACCACTCCGGCCCGCCGCCGCGGCTGAAATACCTGGCGCTCGCCAAAGAGATCCCATCCGGGACGGTAAAGCCGGAGGACGTGGCAGGCAGCGTCGCGGAGGCCACTGGCTGGCCGGTGGAGAAGAACCCTATGCCGGAACTGGACGTCTTCTTCATGGCCCCCGACGGCGTGGAGCTGCGCAACGACTACATCGACAGCTACGGACGCTTTAAAGGCAATTGGCACCAGCGACTCCGCGCCGAATTCAAACAGGCGGCCTGGGGGCGTTTCGTAGCCCTGCTCTACCCGCGGCAGGGGGGTATGCCACCCTTGAAGCTTGAGCCCTTCGCCAAACAAGGCTTCCGCTACCGGGCGCTCTGGCCAAGCGCCACGGACTATTTCGCTTTCGACGACAAAGGCGCCGGCCTCTCCGTCGTCCGGGCGCCGACGGCCTGGCAACCGGGGACGCCCCCGCCCAAGGAGCTGCGTTACCTCGTCACAAACGGCCCGGGCTTGTCCCTGGTTGAGTTTTGGACTGGGGAAAAGACACCCATTGTCCAGCAGGGCTTGAGGGGCGTGGCGGCCTGTTCCGGGGAACGCTTGGACGTGGACGTCGTCGTCGATCCGCAGAGCGCCAGATGGAGAATCGAGCGTCTAGTGAACGTCCGCGCTTTCGGGCCGAAAGTGAAGACGGTCTTTGTCGACGGGAAGCCCGTCCCCTTCGCCCGCGAAGGCGATTACGTGGTCTGCTCCGTGCGGGCCAGGATGCCAATCTCGGGCGAGGAGGCTTACGCCGAGGCCATGCGCCAAAACCTGGAGGCCCATAGATGAAGACGGCCCTCGCCCTGTTGCTGCTCTCCTCCTCCGTCTTTGGCGACGTGGTGGCGTCCTACAACTTCGACGGGCGCGTCCACGCCGCCGCCGCCGTCCGCCGCGACAACGTCGACGGCCCACTGCTTGGTCTGACCAGCGGTCCGGACTACGTCCCCAGAGCGAAAGCTGGCGAACTCGGGCCGGTTTTGTCCAACCCCTTCGGTGGAGCTCACGCAAGCTATTACCGCTCTTTTTACGACGACGCCTACAACCGCGAGGCGCTAGTCCTAGCCAAGCACCATGCTTTTTCCTGCGACAGCTACGTCGCCGCCGCAGATGCGCTGCCCACCACCGGCCCGCTCACCGTGGAGCTGCTGTTCCGGCTCGACTCCGCCACCCCGGGAGCCATGATCCTCGACCTCGGCGGCGAAACGCTGGAGGCCGCGGACTACACTGAGATCCAGCCCGTCTGGACGCTGCGCTGCCGCTCCGGCAAGGACACGCTGGAAGCCAAAGGCCTGGAGGCCGGACGCTACTACCACTTGGCGTTGGTCGATGACGGCACCGGACAGCTCAAGCTTTATGTCGACGGCGAGCTGGCCGCCAGCGCCAAGCTGACGAAACCAACAGAACGCGGCCCAAAGTTCGGCATCGCCCGCCGCTCCGACGGACAAGGCGACCCCGGCTTCCTCACCGGCGCCTTCGACGCCATAGCTGTCCACACCTCCCCTGAACTTATGCTAAAACTCAAATAACCGAAGGAACTGGACATGACAAAGAAACGCCTCATGGTTTTGGCCACCGCCTTGTTCACGGGCTGGGCGGGAATGGCCGGCGACAACGCCTATCTGACGCTGGACGACTGCGAGGACACCGCCACTTGGGCCGCCTCCGACTCAACCCTAATCCGGTCGGACGACGCCTCTCAAGGCAAGCATTCCGTCGGGGTGGTGATCGACAAGCCGGCCGACGCCAATCTCAAGCTGGAAGGCTTCGTGAGAGGGAAAGTCGACCTCTCCGCCTACGACCTGATCGCCTTCGACTACAAGCTCACCGGCCCAGCCGACTACGTGGACTTCATCATCCGGCAGTTCCCCTTGAACGCCGGGCGCCGCGGCAACTACTACCCCATAGACCAAGCCGACCCGCGCGGAAAGTGGGCCACCAAAATCATCCCCTTGCGCGGCCCGGAGAACCTCAGCATCCGCCTGGAGGACTTCGACGCCAAAGCCCGCGAGCTCTATTTCTCCATCCAAGCGCGGCCAGGGCTGAAACCAACCGTGTTCCTGGTCGACAACGTCCGGGCCATGAAAAACGCCGTCGCCGTCAGCCCCGTCACCTTCGGGGACTGGCACCGCCTTGGCTCCGGGGACGTGGTCTACCAATATTCCATCCCCGTGGCCAACGGCGGGAAAGCCGTGGTCGAGGCGCGCCTGGCGCCGCGGCCGGGCGGCCTGGACAAATTCAAGTCAGACATCCGCCCCGAACGTCTGCTGGTCGACCCCGGACAGACTGGCCATTTCAACGTGTCGATCACCATCCCCGCCGCCGTGGCGAAGACCTCAGACCTCTATTACGGCGAGGAGCTGGTTGCGGACATCGAGGCTGCGGACGTGAAGTTGCCCACCCGCCTGATCGCCGCGGTACCGCCCGCCAAGTTCGTCCACCCCTCGCTGATCGGCTCGCTGGAGCAACTCCGCTCCATCCCAGAGAAGATCAAGGGCGACGCCACCTTGGAGAAAACTTGGGCCGAAGTGATGAAGACCGCGGACGCCGCCGTCACCAAGCCGACCCCAGTCCCCGACTACAACGGCGCCGGCCCCGACGTCTGCGAGGCCGACAACACCAAGCTGACCACTCTCCCCCATCGCGGGCTGCATCAGGAATACGGCTGCCCCAAATGCGGCCGGGTCTATCATGGCGAGCTCTACGACAGCGCCGCCTCCGGCGCCGGCGGCTGGCATGGCGCCCACATCCGCCTCGGCGACGAGGTGCTGTGCGCCGCCCTCGCCTACGCCGTCACCGGACAGGAGAAGTATGGCCGCCGCGCCGCCGACATCATGGACGGCTACGCCCATAAATATCTCAGCTACGCCATGATCTTCCCGAACGACGCCTTCTACCCGCTCGGCCCGGAGTCGCCCTCCTCGCGCCGCGTCTGCGGCTGGCACTTCATGGAGAACAGATGGCTGCAGCAGATGTCGCTGGCCTTCGACCTGCTGCTGAGCACGCCCGTCCTGCCCGAGGCCGACGCCGCCAAGTTCCGCGCCGACGTCCTGCGCCCAGCCGTCCAGAAGACCACCGAGAACGAGGTCGGACTCAACAACATCCAGCTTCCCCACGCCATCGCCCAAGTCTGCGCCGGCTTCGCCCTGGAAGACCCGACACTGCTCTACTACGGCATCAACGAGCGCCGCGGCATCCTCTCGAACGCCAAGCACAACGTCCAGGAGGACGGCTCCTGGGCCGAGTCCCCCTGCTACGGCGCCTATTCGGCCTCGTTGATGGCCCCTTGCCTGCACCTGCTCAAACAGGCGGGAATCAACCCCTACTCCGAGGCGGTGCTGGGCATCTACCACAAACCGGTCGTCCTGGCTAATCCCGACGGCGTCCTGCCCAACTTCGGCGACGGCTCCGGCCCCGCCGCAAAAGGTTGGGGCGGCCTCGCCATGCTCCCCTACTACGACACCAAGCGCCCCGAGCTGGCCGCCTTGATCCATCAATACCCAGGGCAAACCCCCTCCGGCAGCATCGAAAAAGTGTTCCTACTGGCCGCCTACGACGGCCCGGCCAAGGCGCCGAAAACGGATGCCATCAAGCGCGCCAGCGTCCACCTCGACAGCTCCGGTTACCTGGCCTTGAACAACGACGCCAACGACCTCTGGCTCGCCATGACTTTCGGGCCGCACATCGGCCATGGGCATTCCGACCGGCTGGGCTTCGAGCTCTTCGGCGGCGGCGCGCTCCAAGCGGTCGACTTCGGCGCCGGCCCCTACGACAAGTACCACGACTTCGATGTCTGCGCCCTGGCCCACAGCACCATGTTGGTGGACATGCGCGACCACAAGCCAGGCAAAGGCCAACTGTTGCAATGGCAGGTCGACGGCGAGGTCAAGACCACCGCGGCGGGCTGCGACCAGCTCGCAGACGGCGTCTGGATGGAACGGAACGTGGCCATGTTCCCAGGCGCAGTGCTCTTGGTCGACCACCTGGAGTCGGACACCGCGCGCGTCTACGACTGGGCGTACCACAACCTCGGCGAAGTCAAGCGCGGGCCGAAGCTCACGGACGTTCCCCCCTTCGCCGACAACTATCTGTACTCATACCTCAAAGAACTCAAGCGGGCGGAACCGCTCCGCCAGTTCTCCTTCCTGTTCCGCCAGACGGACGGGCCGGGGCAGAAAAAGGACACCGGCCTGAACTTGACTCAGACGGCCACCCCGGGTATGGAGCTCTTCGAGGCCACCACCATGCACGGGCTCAACCACCTCATGAAGGCTGCGACGCTGCTGTCCCGTACGCAAGGCAAAACCGCCACCTATATCACCTTGCTCGAACCCCTGCGCCCCGGCCAAGAACCAACCTATACCCTCGGGGAGCCGACAGTCGCACCGGACGGCGCCGCCGTCACGGTCTCCGATGGCAAACGGCAGTGGCAAGCCCAGGTGAAATTCGGCAAGCTGAATGGCGGTAAAATCTCCATCCGATAGCCCATAAAACAAACAAGAGGTTTTCTCCATGAACGGAAAAAGGGACAAAGCAGCCTGGTTCAAGGACGCCCGGCTAGGGATGTTCATCCATTGGGGGCTCTACTCACTGCTCGGCCGCGGCGAATGGGTCATGTGCCGCGAGCGCATCGACAAGGACGAGTACGCCAAGCTCGCCGACCAGTTCACCCCCAAGTTCTTCAACCCCGACCAATGGTGCGAGACCGCCAAGCGGGCGGGCATGAGGTACATGGTGCTCACCACCTGCCACCACGAGGGCTTCGCCTTGTTCGACAGCCGGCACGACGCCTTCAACAGCGTCCAGACCGCCGCCAAACGCGACTTCGTCGCGGAGTACGTCGCCGCCTGCCGCAGGCACGGCTTGGGGGTCGGGCTCTACTACTCGCTGGGCGACTGGCGCTTCGGCATCATGAAGGAAAACGACTCCAAGGAGAGGGCCGAGCAAATGCGCGCCCTCACCCACGCCCAAGTCCGCGAGCTGATGTCCAACTACGGCAAGATCGACGTTCTCTGGTACGACGGCGGCTGGGTCTACCCCTCCACCCCCACCGACACCATGGAGGACGTCCGGGAGTTCTGGCGCGCCGACGAGCTCAACGCCATGGTGCGCTCCCTCCAGCCGGAGATATTGATCAACAACCGCTCCGGCACCCCCGAGGACTTCGGCACCCCCGAGGGTCACGTCAGCGCCCCCAAAGACTGCCAGCTCTGGGAAGCCTGCCTCACCATGGCCATGGACTCCAACTCCGGCTGGGGTTACTGGAAGCACAACGCCTACCGCAAGACCCCGGCCCAACTGGTCTACCTGCTGGTCAAGGCCGCCGCCGAGGGCGGCAACGTCCTCTTCAACGTCAGCCCCGACCCCGACGGCGTCATTCCCGGCTGGCAGCAGGAGCTTCTCCACGAACTGGGTACCTGGATGGCCGACAACGCCGAGGCCATCTACGGCGTGGAGCGCAGCGACGTCGCCCGCGACATCAACGGCACCCAGGGCAACGCCTGCGGCATCCTCTCCGAGAAGGGCGACGCCCTTTATTTCTACCTGCTCGAATGGCCGGGAACGGAAACCGTCATCCCCGTCATGAAGCGGCAGATAAAGCGGGCCGTCCTGCTCAAGACCGGCCAGGAGCTCGCAGTGGAGGTCGACACCCGCGGCCGTCTCCACCTCGGCGGCCTCCCCGCCAACCCCCTAGACCCGTATTGTTCCGTGGTCAGGCTGGAGACGGCCTGAGCGAAAGACGAACGAGCAATCAAGGGGAAGACTCCACAAGTTCAGGAATATCTCGGCGACCTGGCCCCGGTCCTCCGGTGCCAAGTCGCTGAGGCATTACACAACCTTCAGAATAAAGTGCGCGCTTTATCCTGTTTTCAGGATACTATTGAGTCAATATTCTCAGCAAGTTGGTTGCCACGACCGCCAGCAATATTTTTCAACTCCACCGCCGAGGAGATTATTTTGAATAATGCTTGCCCCCGACGCAACGGCCCAACGCAAACATTGGAAAAAACAGCATCATGGCTCTTCACTATCTCCGCGATCCCCGTCCATTGCTCCTGTTCATGTTTGACCCATTCAATCTGTAGACAGGAGACGTAAACATTGTTTGCGTTCTCAATGAAGATGGCCGGGGAATCATGGAGAAAAGAATTCCTGATTGATGGTTGTTCGTCAAACCATCCTGTCGGCTGCGTTCCTTGTCGGACGAAACGCAAATGGCAATTGTTGATGCTGACATTTTCCACGACGGCGTCGCTTGAGGCGGCGGAGACATAAGCGGAGGCTTCACAAGCGACATTGATGTCGCAAAAAGTCACATTGCGGACAATCCCTGGAGCTGGACAGTCCGCGCCCCGTCGGGCGGCGGAGATGAAGATGGCGTCGCCCTTGCCCCACCAACTCCAGCCATATTGATGCCGCGGAGCGTTGCCATGTCGCTTGGCGCCGCCGCTGATATCGGTGAACTTTATGTTTTCAATCGTTCCGCCGTCGCGGGAGTATATCGCCATGGCATGGGAACTACCGTGAACTTGGCAATTGGCGAATGTGACATCGCGAATGTCCCCGAAGCTTTCCGTCCCGACTTTCAAGGCGCTGCTGGTCGAATGGATGACGCAATTGCTGACCAAGATATTTTCGCATGCACCATACCGTTTGGCCAAAGCCGCGGTGGATTTTACGCAGACACCGTCGTCTCCGGTCTTCAGGAGACAGTCCGAGATTATCAAATTCTTGCAGCAATCCGGGTCGATGGCGTCCGTGTTGCACGCCCGAAGCGGATTGTCGACCCTGACTCCGTTGACGCGGCTGTCCACGCAGGCGGCCAGATGGATCGTCCAAAAGGCGCTGTCCTTGAAGGTCACATCTTTGATGACGGCGTTGCGCACGTCCTCGAACCGCAGCGACTTCGGGCGAAACCGCGTCAACTCGTCGAGCGTGAGGTGCTCCTCGCCGTTGCCGCCATTGTTCGGATCCTCATGCATGAAGGTCATGCAACGTCCGTCAATGACGCCACGTCCGGAAAGCGTGATGTCCTCCGCATGAGCCGCGACGATAAGCGCGAACGTTTCCTTTTCGCCTGTGACATCGTTGGGCAGATAAAAATATTGAGGGTCAAGGCAGCTCATCAGGCGGCATCCGGATTCAAGATGCAATTCGACATGGCTTTTCAATTCGATGGTGCCGACCAGATATGTCCCCGCGGGGCAAATCACCGTCCCCCCGCCAGCTTGGGCGCAAGCGTCAATGGCCCGTTGAATAGCGAAGGAATCGATGGTATGGCCATCGCCAGCGACACCGAAATCATTGATGTTGACGAACATTTCACCCTCTCATTTTTGATTGTGACAAACGGAGTTAAATTGTATTTCGGCGCATCGGTACGGAACGGGAAAGCCGGTAATCCGTCTTTATTGCAGAGATTCAAGTCCGGACGAAACGTCACCCAGGCGTAACGGACGTTGACTGGCTCGGCGACCTCCGGCGACGATACGACAACCGTGTCGCCGTCGATGATGGCGGCCGCCCAAACGAATTTGCCATCTTTCCCCGCGATGGCGAACGCATGAGGGGGAGCGCCATCTTTGCTGACGAGTCCGCCGCCAATATAGTCAAAGGAAATCCTGATCTTGTTACCTTCGACCTTCATGTCGCGATATGTCGGGCCGCGAGAGACGATGTCGTAGCCGTAAGCGAGCCGTTCCGCTTCTTGGGCCGCGCGGAACCCCAGCGTCTGCTTGTCGCGCGGATGAACATCCGAATGATCGCCTACATCGATCGCGGTAATTAAGCCGACATGTGGCAGTTTGCCGATATTCCCTTGGACTTCCCTCAAGTGAGTGACGGCGCCATTGTTACTGATAGGCTGATACTGTTTCCAGTAATCATCGTGGAGTCGATTCGCAGGAGAAACACGTTCGCATCCGGCCAGTTGAACCAGGATAAATGGCATTTCTGGGTTATGCCAGCGTTCCCGCCATGACTTGATCAATTCCCGGTGCTTAGGGTAATATGAGGCGGCAAAATACGAATCAGATTCTCCCTGATACCAGAGTACTGCACGAATTGGATAACGAGTCAGAGGGGCGATCATGCCGTTAAATAGTGCGCCTGGAAATCCATGTGAAATGATGCCTGAGTCATATAAGTCGGGACATTTTCCAATTGTCGCGATGTCCGCTGTATATTCCGTTTTGGTTTTCCAACTCTTGGCATTGAAACCTTTGCCGGAAGCACCCATGGAGATTCGTGTAAAATTTACATCTTTAAATTTGGTGACGCACAAACCATAATCACAAAGCCGAATTGCAACATCATTTTTACCTGGGATGACAATGCCTGCAGGCACGTTGAATGAGTAACTTTTATGAATGGAATTCAGTGGTTTAAGGATGTCTGTGTTGCCGACCGGTTTGCCATTCAAATAAACTTCGCCGGTTCCAACGAACGCCGGTACACTTAGTACGATCTCCACGTTGGTATACGCTGCAGGAATTGCGTCAATGGTATTGCGGTACCAGATAATCTGCGGGCATTGTCCGGAATCAGGCAGGTCTGGATTCCAGCATTTCCAGTTGGAATCATCGAAATTAAAATCCTTCCAACATGCCGCCGCTTTAGTTTTTTCTGGAGAGGCAGCGTGAAATCGTTCTAACCATGGTTTGAATTTTCCCTCGAATTTTCTCGCCACATCTTCCGGCGAGCAGTTATTCAGCATTTTTGTCGCATTCTTCACCTGATCCCATGTCGCAAATTGTCCAGCTGCGGCGAAGGCCTCCTGTGGCATCCAGGCACTAATATTGGTGCCGCCGAACGCGGAATGAATAATTCCAATTGGAACTTTCAAGTCTTTATGGAGCTGGCGCGCAAAAAAATACCCCAATGCGGAAAAAGTTTGGTAATGTCCCAAAAGTTGTGATAGACGGAGCCTGCTGGAAAGCGCATCTTGAGATGCTAAGCATCTCGTCATATATGCTTGACAAATAAAGCCAGATGGGGTACATTACTCATTGCAACCATTTACTTGGAGGTGGTGATGAAGATACTCCGGCTTGATTTGACTGAACTTGAGCGGCAACAATTGGAGGATATCAGGCGAAGCTCCTCCGATTATCGGGCAGAGCGAGCTTTGGCCGTTCTGCATTGCGGCGAGGGTAAAAAGGCCACGTGGATAGCCGGAGCCCTGGGACGGACGATCGGGACTGTATGCTCATGGCTGCGAGCTTATAGGGAAAAGGGCGTGGCGGGCTTAGGTCGCGAATATTCTCCGGGGCGTCCGAGTGCCCGCCGTGAGCTCCTACTTCCCAAGCTCGAAGAATACCTCAAGCTCTCACCAAGGGATTTCGGCTGGGGGGAAGATGTTTGGAGCGTAAAAGTCATTATCGCCCAATATCAAAAGGAAACCGGCGTGCGTATTAGCGTCTCAACCGTGACTAGGGCCCTGTGCGATGGAGGATACTCTTTTAAGCGCGCGAAGAAGCGAGTGCCGCCCAATGCGCCGTCGAAGGAGGAGAAGCTCGCTTGCGTTCAAGAGATCGCTGGGGAGATCGCCAAGCTCAAAGCCACCGACGATGTCGAGGTGATCTTCCTGGATGAGTCGCATTTTTCCACCGAGCCATATGTAACCAGAGGGTGGCATAGGCGAGGCGAGCCTTTTTTCC
>Ga0209467_1000129_pt1 | contig 138202 bp, 135 predicted proteins | sample Higcelwee11metaG_FD_187175 | JGI IMG/M metagenome (GOLD analysis project Ga0209467, IMG submission 187175) | Freshwater pond sediment microbial communities from the University of Edinburgh, under environmental carbon perturbations - High... | ecosystem: Environmental > Aquatic > Freshwater >...
CATTGAATTAATATAGTGCGAAACATTTTCCTTGATTTATATGTCGTGAAAAGTACATATTCGATAATACAAAATCAGATGCTTCTACTGATTTTGTAATGATAAATCTTTCTCACGACATATATAGAAAACAGTTGTGTTAAAAAGCACTAGTCAATGATACTGAAAGGACTGAAATATGAATAAAAATGAATTATTTTTCGACAGTGTAGCCCACAAATGGGATGAAATGGTGAATCACAACAGTATTAAGATTAGAACTGTATTGGAGTCATTGGAAATTAGGGGCAGTGACAGTATATTGGATATAGGGACGGGAACAGGAGTATTGATACCTTATTTGCTGGAAATACTGGGAGAGGCCGGACGAATTACTGCTATTGACGTATCAGCTCAAATGCTGGAAATTGCAAAATCCAAGTATGACAACTGCCGGGTGAGCTTTATGAAGCTAGACTTTATGGAAGCTGAGTTGCAGGAAGCTTTTGATATTGTATTGTGTTATTCCTGCTTCCCGCATCTTTGTGATTGCAGGAATGCTATAAGGAGAATGCTTAAGGTTTTGAAAAAGGATGGAAAGCTTTTGATATTCCACTCAGAAAGCAGGGAAAAGATAAATAAGCTTCATGAAAATATGGATAGTCCTGTAAAGCGGGACAACCTCCCTCCGGCAGAGGAATTAAAGCGGGTTATTGAGACCGAAAGAGGCAAGGTCATTCAACTTGAGGATAGTGAAGAAAAGTACGTTTTAATTGCAAGTCTATAGCTATAAAATAGGAAAAGCAGTTTACAACGTAAACTGCTTTTCCTAACGATTGGTGCTTTGGTATTTACTTATTGCAGCCGAGATTTTTTCAGGGGCGAGGCTGTTCTCATACTCAACAGTTATTGTATTTGATACATTGTCTACCCTAACAGCATGAACTCCATCTATGGACTGTATATGACCTCTCAAACCGCTGATATCACTGCTATCACTGATATTTTTCACATCGAACTTGGTTACGTTCAAAAAATCACCACCCAATATTTTTATTTATTCAAGCTTTACTTAGTATGTTTTAATAAATTCATATTATACATTGACTGGAAGTTTCTTTAACTATATAATTATATAGGTTGCATTAAAGAAGTTTCAAGGAAGAATTATGCAACCTATGAAATATAGTGCCTCGTAAAGTAATTTACTTCTAGGACATACGAGGCACCAAACAGATGTAGTGCATTTTTAACACTCAAATACTAGAAATTAGTTGTGTTAAAAAGCACTAGGAATATGATTTTGCAATATCTGAATTTTAATGTAAGATGTTTATTGCAAAACATATAGTATGTTAAATAGAATAATCATATGGTGCCCGAAAGGGTTAAAAGGGAAAACGGTGTAAAACCGCTGCAGCCCCCGCTACTGTATGTGGGTATGAAATCCGACAGGCCATTGTAATGCAAGAAGGCCGGAGAGTAAGAAGATCCACAAGCCAGGAAACCTGCCTATGATATATTTTCTACCTTCGGAGGGAGGGGAGGAGAATGTTTAAGTTATTAGATATTTTCCCGCTCCCATATGTTTTAGCTGGGCAGCGGGTTTTTTAATTTTATTATGTAAGGAGATTGTGCTATGGAACTTTACGAAAAAACCAAAGCAGGTATAAAACCTGCATATGAGGACTGTATGAAAAAAGCTGCTCTTAGGCTTGACAAGCTGATAAAACCCATTGGGAGCCTTGGCAAGCTGGAGGATCTGGCGGTAAAAATATCCGGAATAACCGGAAAGCAGTACAATAGCTTTGAGAAGAAGGTTACAGTAATAATGGCGTCAGACAATGGTGTCGCAGAGGAAGGGGTAAGTGCTGCCCCTCAATCGGTTACAGCATTAATGACAATAAACATGTTAAAGGGTGTTACCGGTGTATGTGTATTATCAAAACATGAAGGCGCCGACATCAGAGTCGTTGATATAGGAGTTGGCAGTGACTTGGAATATCCAGGACTGATAAACAGAAAAATAAGAAAAGGCACCTCCAATATGACAAAAGGCCCTGCCATGAGCAGGGAGGAAGCTATAAGAGCTATCGAGACAGGGATAGAAATGGTATCAGAGCTTATAAAAGAGGGCTACAGCCTGTTTGGAACCGGTGAAATGGGTATAGGCAATACCAGTACCAGCAGTGCGGTGACAATGGCTTTTCTGGGTTGCAGCGCTTGCGATGCAGTAGGAAAAGGTGTAGGACTGACAGAAGAGGGTTACCGCAACAAAAAATCTGTGATTGAGCGGGCAATAAGGGTAAACAAACCGGAACCGAAAGATCCAATTGATGTGCTTTCCAATGTGGGAGGCTTTGATATTGCGGGCATGGCAGGATGTTTCCTTGGTGCGGCTTACCACAGAGTGCCAATAGTTGTAGATGGTTTTATTTCTGCAGCAGCAGCTCTGACAGCATATAGGATAAACCCGTTGGTAAAGGACTTTATTATACCATCTCACTGTTCGGAAGAGCCAGGGTATAAACTAGCAATCAGCGAGATGGGGCTTAAGCCTATGCTGGATCTTAACATGAGGCTGGGAGAGGGAAGCGGCTGTCCCCTTGCCTTCAATATAATCGATGCAGCAGAAGCAGTAATATCTAAGATGGCAACCTTTGAGGAAGCAATGATTGAGGATGACTTTTTAATTGATATAAGGGAGAATTAATATGGGTAAGGCAATTCTTATAACAGGTGGTGCAAGAAGCGGCAAAAGCAGCTATGCAGAAAAGCTGGCCAAGGAGCTTGGCAGTAGTATTTTGTATATAGCCACTTCCATACCCTTTGACGAAGAGATGAAAAACAGGGTAAAAAAGCATAGGGAATCCAGACCTTCCGGATGGGATACCTATGAAGGCTACAGAAATCTCGGACGGGTGATATCAGAAAAGGGCGGGGAGTATAATGGAATACTTATTGACTGCATTACAGTGATGATTACAAACCTGCTGCTGGAATATCCGGGCATAGACCGTGACAATGCCGGCTTTGAGGATTTTATAGATGCAGAAAAGGCAATAAGAGAAGAGCTTGAAGCGCTATTGAAAGGTATCCGCAAATCAGAGGCTAATGTAATAATGGTCACTAATGAGCTGGGAAGCGGTATTGTGCCGGAGAATCTTTTGGGGAGAGCATTCAGGGATATAGCAGGAAGAATGAACCAATACATAGCAGGACAATGCGATGAAGTTTTTCTTACTGTTTGCGGACTTCCTCTGAAGCTGAAATGACATGGGGGTACAGAAAAATGAGGATATTTATTATTACATTGCAGTTTTTAACCAGGATACCTATAAATACAGATTTAAAGGCATCTGAAGAGGATTTTGCGAAGGGAGTCAGCTTTTTTCCTCTTGTAGGACTGATAATAGGTGCATTTAATTTGGCAGTCCTGATTGCCGCCTCAAAACTGCTGGGGGGAGTGTTTCCTGTTATATGCTGCCTGCTCGCAGAGACTGCCATTACAGGAGGGCTTCATGTGGATGGTCTTGCCGATACCTGCGACGGTATTTTCTCATCCCGGACAAGGGATAAGATGCTTGAGATAATGAGGGACAGCAGGATAGGCAGCAATGGGACAATAGCAATAATATTCGATTATCTGCTGAGACTATCGCTGCTTTCTATGTTAAATGGCAAGGGACTGTACTTTGCTGTGCTGCTTTCTCCTGTAGCTGCAAAAACCCTGATGGTAATGCTTATGAAGACTTCTAAATATGCCCGTTCCGGTTTCGGTTTGGGAGAGCTATATCTTGAAAAACAGACAATAGGGGCAACAATGCTGGCGGCGGCAATTGGATTGGCTATAATACTGGGTTTCTCGGGAATATGGGGTATTGCTGCTTTTGGAGTTTGCGCTCTGATATGCTTTTTGTACAGAAGCTTCATATATTCAAAACTGCAGGGAATGACAGGCGATACCCTTGGAGCTGCTAATGAACTTCTGGAAGTGTTTTTCATTTTAATAATGGCGGTCATGGCAGGAAGGGGCATTATATGAAGAACAATAATACTGAGCTCTATCTCATAAGACATGGGGAGACAGAACTGAATACAAAAGGAGTGTATTACGGCTGGACTGACTGTGGGCTCAGTGAAAAGGGAGTAATGCAGGCGGAGGATCTGGCTGACATACTGCAAAATGTGAGCTTCGATGCAGTCATATCAAGCAGTCTCGTTAGGTCGGCTGCAACTGCAGCTATTGTAAGCGGATATACTCCGGATGAGATTATAAAGGATGGCAGGCTAAGGGAACTTAATTTTGGAGATTGGGAAGGCTTACACCACAGCGAAATCAAGGAAAAGTATAAGGAAGCATGGGAGAACTGGAGCGGTGATTGGAAAAATGCCGCTCCGACAAAAGGTGAGAGCTTCTTTGAAATGTATAATCGTATAAAGAGCAGTATAGAGGATATATTGCCGGGATATAAAGGGAAAAAAGTGCTTATCGTATCTCACCAGGGAGTCATGAGAATAATACCTATGATACTTCTGGGGCTTACTACGGATGCATACTGGAGTTTTACAGCAGAGCAGGGGAGATACAGCCATTATGAGATTGATGATACCGGACACTGCATAGTAAGAAAAATAAACTGCGGAAGGTAATGAAAATGGAAGCATAGTTTTGGGAATTTGCGGAGTCTGACCGGCGATATATATAAAGAAATTAGCAAATTATATAATATTTATGAAAAGCATGGCACAGACTAACTCTATGTTATATAATATATGTTGTAAATTGCGTGTACCGGGCATTACTATTAATGCACTGGAGCATGCGTAATAAGCTTGGAGGTGTCGTTGTGAAACTGGATAATCTAGGTGCTAAGGTGCACCGTAATCTTACTGTTGGTAAGCTTGTAGAAATTGCACTGAAAAAAGAAGGTGCTGTTCTTACCGATACAGGAGCATTGAGCATCAACACAGGAAAATATACAGGAAGGTCGCCTGGAGACAGGTTTATTGTCGATGAGCCGAGTATACATGATGAAGTAGATTGGGGCAAAGGCAATGTACCAATTAGCAGTGAGAAATTTGAAAACTTATATAACAAAATACAGAACTACATAAAAGACAAAGAGCTTTTTATTTTCGACGGTTTTGTAGGGGCTGATAAAAATCATAGAATGCCTATAAGAGTAGTAAATGAATATGCATGGCAGAATCTTTTTTCCCAGAATCTTTTCATTAAGCCAAAGGCAGAGGAACTGGAAGGCTTTGAGCCGGAGTATACTGTTTTAGCTGCACCGGGCTGCCTTGCTGATGCTGCGGCAGATGGCGTAAATTCAGAAGCCTTCATTATACTGAATTATGTAAAAAAGATTGTTATAATAGGCGGTTCCAAGTACTGTGGAGAGATTAAGAAAGCTATCTTTACAGTAATGAATTTCATACTTCCAGCAAAAGGTGTAATGCCTATGCACTGTTCAGCCAACATTGGAGAAGACGGTGAGGTTGCATTGTTCTTCGGATTATCAGGGACAGGTAAGACTACTTTATCTGCGGACAAGGGAAGAAGACTTATAGGAGACGATGAGCACGGCTGGACAGGTGATGGAGTTTTCAACTTTGAGGGAGGCTGCTATGCAAAATGCATCAAGCTTTCAAAGGAAAACGAGCCTCAGATATGGAATGCCGTAAGATTCGGTACTGTAGTAGAGAACGTTGTCTTAGACCCTGAAACAGGCATTCCGGATTATGACAGTGAGAAGCTCACTGAAAATACACGTGCGGGATATCCTGTAATTTATATAGACAATGCAGTTGAGGAAGGAGTAGGGAGCAGTCCTTCTACAATAGTATTCCTTACTGCTGATGCAACAGGGGTGCTGCCTCCAATCTCAAGGCTTACAAAAGAGCAGGCAATGTACCACTTTATGTCGGGGTACACAAGCAAGCTGGCGGGAACAGAAAGAGGTATAGTAGAACCCACAGCCACATTCTCTACTTGCTTCGGAGCACCGTTTATGACTAGGAAGCCGCAGGTTTATGCTGAACTGCTCGGTAAGAAAATTGATGAGAATAATGCAAGGGTATTCCTCGTTAACACTGGCTGGAGCGGCGGCTCCTATGGTGTTGGAAAGCGTATGAAGCTTTCTTACACCAGAGCTATGGTCAATGCTGCAATAAGCGGAGAATTGAACAAAGTGAAATATGATACAGACCCGATATTCGGATTGGCTGTTCCTACTGAATGTCCCAGAGTGCCTTCAGAGGTTTTGAAGCCTGTGAATGTATGGCAGGATAAAGCGGAATATGAAAAGACGGCATTGAAGCTTGCGAAGGATTTCAATAAAAACTTCCAGAATTTCAAGGGTGTTTCTGAAGATATCGTAAATGCAGGACCTATAGCAAAATAGATTATGAGGTTCCGGGGTACGAGGAAAAGGTTGCGCGTTATGCGTTGCAGTAAATAAAAGGGCGTTTATCAGAATGATAAATGCCTTTTTTGTACTGTTTTTTTCTCTTTTGACTTCAGATATACAACTACCAATAAGGATAATATGCAGGATACAGATAAAGTTCTGTATAGGAAATACACTCCGTGGCGCTCCAGCAGTACTCCACCGCCCAGGTTGCCTATAAAGCCACCAAGTCCAAAGCCCAGGGAGGTAAGTATCGTTATGCCGGAGGCCTTGATTTGCTCAGGCACTATTTTATAAAGGTACTGCATTGCTCCAATTAGGTACAGCGGGAAGGTTATCCCCTGCAAAAGTTGTATAGCTATTACTGACAGATAGCTTTGCTCCATGGAGCAGAGCAGGAACCTCAATGCATACAGTCCGACCGCCCAGAGATAAATGTTCAGAACTCCATATCTTTTTTGAAGATGGCTGCCAAAGAAGAAGGCGGGAATCTCACTTATAGCAACTACAAACCATACAAGCCCAAGAATTGTAACGTTTCCTCCGGTTTCCGCTACCAGCACCGATATGTAGCTGCTGTTAGCACCTAGGGCTATATTGAGCAGAAGCACTGAAAATACAAATACCATGAATTTGTATTGCTTTATGGTTTCAAGAACATCCCTTATACTGGGACGTTTTATGCTAGCGTTTCCTTCTGTCTTCATACCATAAACAAGATATGAGTTAATTATGAAAAATATTGAGTATAAGATAAATATAACGCTTAAATTTGTTAGCTGGATTACCTTTCCCAAAGCCACTGATACCAGCGCGAAGCCTATGGAGCCCATCAGACGCACCTGCCCGAAGCTGAAGGCGTTTGTCTGCTCTATTACTTCATAGCAGTATGCATCAGTCATTGGAGAAGTGATGCTCTGAAATATCATCAACATGATTACTGAAGCAATTATATATAGAAAGCTGTGGGCTGCTAGAAAGTTGAAAATAAGTACAGCGCAGAACAACGAGGCAATAAATAGTGTCTTTCTTTTGTTAAGCTGCTTGTCAGTTATATAGCCCCATATAGGCTGTGCAAAAATTCCCACCAGAGAATTAATTGCAAAAACTATTCCTATATGTACATATGAAAGATTCCGGTTTTCCAGGTACATGAGCAGAAAGGGGTAATAACAAGCCATACTGCCAAATAAAGTAAAGTACAGCAGTTCAAACCTCAACCTGAGAGCATTGTTTTCATTTTGCAAATAAATCACTATCCTCCTAGGCGATTTTTATATTAGATGTTCTGTTCTGCGGGCGGCTCGTGGGAATCCACGTGCAGTGTAGCAGAGCGTATAGAACATCTTATTTAAAAACGCCGTCCAATTGAGTATTATATAGATTATAACAGAAATAATATAGTTTTCAAACAATAAGGATACTTTGACTATTGAACACTTATATTGTTATTATTAATCGGGTGTTTGTAGTATAATATTTATTATATTACCGGCAAAGGAGAACTCATATGAATATTGTAACAGCAGCAGCTATGATTAGAGACGGGAAGGTGCTTATAGCGCAGCGGCAGGCAGGCTCTCATATGGAGTACCGGTGGGAGTTTCCGGGTGGTAAGCTGGAACCCGATGAAACCCCTGAGGAGTGCATAGTAAGAGAGATAAAAGAAGAATTGGATATGGAAATAGAGGTAATAGACATCTATAAAGCAGTAAAATTCAGTTATAAAGAAAAGGACATACTGCTTCTATGCTACCTGTGCAAGGTGCTAAGCGGTGAAGGAAAGACCATTGAATGCAATGACTTCAGATGGGTTGGAAGAGATGATTTTGCGGGTTTTGATTTTGTTCCGGCAGATTTGCCGATAGTTGAAAAGCTTATGAAAGATGAGAGGCTCTATTGAGCCTCTCTGATTATTGCTGCTACTAATTCTGCAGTTTTTTCCATATCACATATAGCAATGCTTTCAGAAGTGGTATGTACGTTTGCCATTCCTATTGCCAGTGTAACAGCCTGTAAGCCTTTTCCGCTCATAATGTTGGTATCGCTGCCGCCGCCTGTTGATTTCAAGCAGGTTTCAAGTCCTATTCTTTTTATTGCGGAGTCTACAAGCTTTATTACTTCTGCATCCTTTGAAATGTTAAACTCCGGATAGTTCAGGTATTGGTTTGTTTCATGCTCTGCGCCAAATTCTCTGCATGCATTTTCGATGCATTCCAGCATATGCTTTGCCTGGGCCCCAACCTTGCTTCTTACCAGGCTTCTTGCTTCCATAGTAATTTCTACTTTATCACAAACTATATTGGTAACGCTGCCGCCGCTTATCTTGCCTATGTTTGCGGTTGTCTCCCCGTCAATGCGGAGAAGCTTCATGTTATCGATAGCCCTTGCAGCTACCTGTATTGCACTGATACCTTTTTCAGGAGCAACCCCTGCATGTGCTGCTTTTCCCTTTATTGTGGTATAAGTTTTAATCTGCGCCGGTGCCTGCACAATTACTGTTCCCACAGCCCCGCCGCTGTCAAGCACAAAGGCAAGCTTGGATCTCAGCCAACTGTAATCCAGATTTTTGGCGCCGAACATTCCGCCTTCTTCAGCTATATTGAATGCAACCTCTATGTCGCCATGAGGGATATTGTTTTCGGTTAAGTATCTTACTGCTTCCAGTATCGCAGCAATTCCAGACTTATCATCGCCACCCAGTATGGTAGTACCATCGCTGTATATGACACCGTCACGGATTACCGGCTTTATATTTTCTCCGGGGACTACCGTATCCATATGTGCACATAAGAGTACGGGCTGTGAGTCAAGAGTACCTCTGAGTCTGCCAAGTACATTTCCGGTGTCTCCTCCTGCCTTCTCACCCGCTTTGTCTATGTATACCTCAAAGCCCATTGATTTGAGTTTTTCTGAAAGCAATGTAGCAAATTTACCCTCTTTCAATGACAGGCTGTTTACTTTAACCATTTCTATGAATTCATTAACCATTCTATCAGTGTTCAAGTTAACCCCTCCTAAAAAATAAATGTATCGGATGATTCACGGCTCACCCCTTCTATTGTATCATAATTCCCAGTCTATTGCGTTATAAGTATAAAAAAGTACCAAGGCAATAAAATTAATATGACCATTCACAATAAAAATTATGAAAACAGGGGAGTAAAATGAAAAAAAGTATCTGGATTGCTCTTCTTAAGCGGGAGGTTGTATAATGGATAATGTAAGTACAGTAAAAGAAACGGCATATGAGCAGGGTCTTATAAAGGGTAAAGAACTTCAAAAGGTGATACTGGATGTGGTATAATTAAAGTAAATGGTGCCGGAACAGTTACCTATCCGGCAAGCGGAATCAATTCAATATTCAGGCACCCGGACTGATGGATAAATCATGGGAAGGAGTCAGACATTCCGATACAGTGATGATTACCGATAATGGGTATGAATGCCTGACGAAGCTCTATAATAAACGCATTACAATTAATAAATAAGCATGGAGTTTGCCATGCATAGTATTGAGGTGGAAGTATGGATAAAAATTGTAAAAAATACAGCCTGTATCTTAATGTTCTAAAGGAAGAATTGGTTCCGGCATTGGGCTGTACCGAACCGATTGCAATTGCACTTGCATCTGCGAAAGCTCGTGAAGTACTTGGCGAGTTCCCGGATAAAATTATAGCTGCATGCAGTGGAAATATTATTAAAAATGTAAAGGGTGTTATTGTTCCGACCACAGGTGATATGCGGGGGATTGAAACTTGTGCAATTCTGGGCGCAGTTGGCGGAAATGCACAAAAGCAGCTTGAGGTTCTGGCGGACATCCAGCCTGAACATATTGAGAAAACAAAAAAATTGCTGGAAACCGACATATGCACCGTAGAAATTATTCAAGGCCCAGCAAAACTTAATTTAGTCATTACCGCAAAAAAAGGTCTTGATTATGCTCAGGTTGAAATTAAGGATAAACATACTAACATTGTAAGAATTGAGAAGAATGGAAAGATCATTTTTTCAAAGAACAGCGAATCCGCTGCTTTGTCAGGGGAAGAATCAGACAGATCAGAGATGAATATTGAGGAAATTTACGAATTTGCCAATACGGTTGATATTAATGATGTTAAACATATTCTGGACACCCAGATTGAGTATAATACCAGAATTGCCGAAGAAGGCCTAAAAAATGACTATGGTGCCAATGTGGGCTCCACGCTTATCAAATATTATGGCAATGATATCAGGACTATTGCCAGAGCCTATCCTGCGGCAGGTTCTGATGCCCGTATGAGCGGTTGCATATTACCGGTGGTCATAAACTCCGGCAGTGGAAATCAAGGCATGACAGTGTCGCTTCCGATAATAAAATATGCCCAATACCTTGGTGCTTCAGAAGAAAAGCTCTATCGGGCACTGGTGATTAGTAATCTGATGGCCATACATCAGAAAACCAGCATTGGAAGTTTGTCGGCATACTGCGGTGCAGTAAGCGCTGCTTGCGGAAGCGGTGTAGGAATTGCATATTTGCATGATGCCGATCTCGATATTATTGATAAGACTATAGTCAATACCCTTGCAAATGTTTCCGGAATTGTGTGTGACGGGGCAAAACCGTCCTGTGCTGCAAAAATTGCCTCATCTGTTGACGCGGCTCTTTTAGGGTATAATATGGCAGTTAACGGGCAGACTTTTGGATCGGGTGAGGGACTTGTAAAGGATTCAGTAGAGGAAACTATAAAAAGTATAGGCCGTTTGGGGAGAGAAGGAATGAAACAGACTGATACGGAAATTCTCGAGATCATGGTGGAATAGCAGCTACGGATAAATTGTAATTAATATAAAAACCAGCTTATAATAAAGCTGGTTTTTTATACTTTTATCTCTTATGCAGTTTCTTTGCTCCTATGAAAGTAAGTCCGTTTTCTGTAAGGGCTTTTGCTGTATTGTTGACTGCGTTATGCTTTCCAAGGTAATTGCCCAGGAGATTATTCATGTCGCCGGAGGAGATGACTTCCTCTTTAGCTCTGAAGTAATCAAGTATATCTGACGGGTGAGCCTGCAGAACTTCTGCATCCGGATCTCCACCCTCATGTTTTGCAGAGATATTTGGTATTGTACGTACAAGCTCAACGAGTTCATCACGTCTGTTATATGGCTGGCGGACGATACTCTTATAGGTTTCCGTAATATGGTGTTCAATTCTTACGTTGTTTTCGAAACCAAATTGATTTCTTATCATTGAACTGAGGGCAATTGTGTCGTTATTGACAGAATTGCTGAGATTGAAGCCGATTAGAGGGGTAGTGCCGTCTTCTCTTGCGAAAAGCCTTGCCATCATTAGAGTCCAAAGCACTGAGAACGGGTTGTCGTTTCCCATGAAAACAGATATCTTAAATTTAATATCGATTCCCAGCTTATAAAGCATATATCCGAGGAAAACTGTACCCGGATTTGTGTTAAGGACTTGGTCTACACCGTAGTTAGTGTAATAATATAACACTTCGTCTATCCACATTAGAGGATGTTCATTAGGTTGTCCTATACCTCCGAAATAACCTGTTATGGTAGCAGGACCTCCAAGATGTACGTTTGAACCGTCGGTTCCCTTGGTGTCCAGCGTTTCTACATAGCTTGCTCCAACTATCTGCATTGCTGCAGCTACAGCTAATATGTCGCCGTTATCAGCTTCCTGTTCCTTCATATTTCGTACACGTATGTATCTTCCCGGCATTATTTCCTTCTTGTCTATAGCTTGCTTTGCTTCTTCTATAAGCCACGGGAAGTATTGCAATGCGCTAATTTCAAGAGTTGCTGCATTACCTTCATTGAAGTCCATAGAATCCGATTTGGGGCCTAAAATGTTTCTTCTATACTGGGACACTGGGATGAAAGCGCCTGTATCTCTCATTGATGTGAGCCATTCAAGATCCTTAAGATATGGGGAATGCTGATTTTTAAGGCGCTGAACCAGATTAGGAAGACTTCTTGCTTGTCTTGCCTGCTCGTTGATTTCTTCCGGTGTTCCGTATTTTTCTACTACGCTTAGGATTTTATTGATAAGTTTGTTGTCGGGGGTGATTAGGAAGCTGTTGAGTTCTTCAATGAAAGCTGCATCCATTTTCAAACGATCTCTTAACATAGTATACCTCCTCACAAAATTTATGTAATATGTCAATAGTATTTTACAATAATACAGTTATTAATTCAATATAAAGGAATTATATATGGTATCTGCCATATAAGGTGTAAAGTGGCGTATATGCTGAATATTTGAATTTATTAAATTTTTTGAAGGTAAAAAAAAGTTTTTGTAGAAGTATATATAAACTCTTATCAAATTTGAAGGAAAGGGTTGATTTTTTGTGGCAAAAAAGAAAAGTGTAGTAGATTTTTACAAGATGAAAAAGGAAGGAGATCCTGTTGCGTGGGTGACCGCCTATGATTTCCCTACGGCTTCTTTTGCCGAGCAGGCAGGCATGGATATGATACTGGTCGGAGACTCTTTAGGTATGGTAGTACTTGGCTATGAAGGTACAATACCGGTTACTATGCAAGACTGCATATCCCATTGTCAGGCAGTAAGAAGGGGTGCACCAAATACTTGGGTTATCGGTGACATGCCTTTTGGCTCTTATCAGGTATCTGACGAAGATGCAGTAGTTAATGCAGTCAGATTTCTTAAAGAAGGGAATGTTGACTGCATAAAGCTTGAAGGAGGCGTAAGGGTAAAGAGCAGAATAAGGGCTATTACTGATGCAGGAATAGTGGTTATGGGACACATTGGCTTGACTCCTCAAAGTTCAGGACAATTTGGGGGATATAAAGCTCAGGGCAGAACAATAGAAAGTGCAAGGAACCTTATTAAAGATGCACTTGCAGTACAGGAAGCAGGAGCTTATTCAATACTTGTAGAAGCAGTTCCTCCGGAAGTAACAGCATTTTTAGCTAAGCTGCTTACTATTCCGGTATATTCTATAGGCGCCGGCTTATGTGACGGACAGCTTATTATAAGTGGAGATATGCTTGGCAAATTCCAGGCGTTTACTCCTAAGTTTGTAAAGAAATATGCCAAGGTTGCTGAGGTTGAAACAAATGCTTTCAAGGAATACATACAGGATGTTAAAGAAAGAAAGTTCCCGGGTGAAGAGCATGTATACCATGTAATAGACAGCATGGAGGACTATGAAAAGCTCTTCAATGAATTTGAAAAATAAATATCTTTACTATTAAGGCCGCTATATAAGCGGTCTTTTTTGATACAAATATGTTATAATTATCCTTGACATGTTAAAAAAGGAGTAGAGTATATGTCTATATTAGATTGCAGAGCAGCCGCAAGAAGTATTAAAGCGGATATAGCTGAGAAGGTGCAGACACTGATTGATAACGGCTCGAGGCCTAAGCTTATCATAATCAGAGTAGGAGAAAGACCGGAAGATATTTCTTATGAAAAGGGAATAAAGAAGAACTGCGAAGCTACCGGAATAGACTGCGAGGTAATGGAGCTTCCACATGACATAAGCAGTGAAAGCTTCATAGAAAAGCTAGAGACTGCAAACAGGGATGAGAGTATACATGGTATATTGATGTTCAGACCGCTTCCTTCACATATAGATGAGGATAAGGCAAGGCATATTATAAATCCGGCTAAGGATATAGATTGCATGAATCCGTACAATCTTGCCAAGATATTTGAAGGGGATGGCTCTGGTTTTGAACCTTGTACCCCTGCTGCTGTTATGGAAATTTTTAAATACTTTGGAATAAACCTTAAAGGGGAAAATGTTGCAGTAATTGGCAGAAGCATGGTAGTCGGAAAGCCTCTTTCCATGATGCTTTTGAGGGAGAATGCTACTGTAACCATATGCCATTCAAGAACAAAGGATATAAAAAATATTGTATCCCGAGCTGATATTGTGGTAGCTGCCCTTGGTAAAGGCAGAGTAATTGGAGCTGATTACATCAAGCCAGGCGCTATTGTTATAGATGTAGGGGTCAACGGGGCAGAAGAAGGCGGAATCTGCGGGGATGTTGACTTCGATAATGTAAAGGATATTGCAGCTAAGATTACGCCTGTACCAGGCGGTGTAGGTGCTGTGACAACTCTGGTGCTACTCAAGCATGTTGTTCAGGCTGCAATGCGAAGATGTGCTCTGTATTAGAATTTGATTTTCTGATAAAAGCGGGCTTACAGTTTCTTTTGAGCCTATTGTTATGGCTGCGGCTGCCAAACCGCACATCAAGGCTTTATCGATGCTGCCATGCTTCATAAGGCCATAGATGAAACCGGCTGTCAGTGAATCTCCGGCACCTGTAACGTCTGCCACCTGTGCAGGTATGCTCCGGTAGTACTTGCTTCCTTCGGCATTTGTATGACATAAGCCTTCTTTTCCCAGGGTAGTTATAACATTTCGTACACCGGATTTTATAAGCTCTGCTGCCATAAGCTCAGTTTTATTGGTTTTTGCATTCATACCTGTCAATGCGCAAAGCTCATCCAAGTTGGGAGTGATGAAGTCCACTTCCGTAAGACAGTTCTTGAGTTTTTGCGACTTTTTAACTGAGACGGGCTCAAGGCACAAGGGAATACTCATAGAATTAGCCGCTGATATTATAAATTTTATAGATGATTCCGGAAGGTTGGCATCACATATTATAAAAGCTGCATTTTTAAGTATATCGAGCTTTGCTTTGAAATAATCAATATCCAGTTTTTCCAATACCTGCATATCCGATAATGCTGCTGCCATTTCACCCATATTGTCCAGTAATGCAATATAGGTTCCGGTAAGACTTCCGTCAGCCCTAAGGACATGATCAATGCAGACACCAAAGCTTTCGGTATCTTTGAGCACTTTTGAACCTTGAGCATCGGTGCCTATAGCGCTGAGAAGCATTACAGGTATGTTCAATAGCGCCAGGTTGTGGGCGATATTTCTGCCGACTCCCCCAGGGCTTACTTCTATAGCTCCGGGGCTGGAACTGCCGATATCTATTTTATCAAAAGCTTTGCCTTTGATATCTACGTTTATTCCGCCAGCGACTACTACATATTTATTCACTGTCATTCACCTCAATGGATTTAACTTGTAATTATATTGTAGCATATGAAGTATGGAATTATAAAGGTTGAAATTTGTCTAAAAAATAACTATAATGGATATAAATGTATGTATACAATTAGGAGGTACTTTATGAAAAATGCAATGGAAGCGGTTAGAGCTGTTAAATGGGAGAATAATGAACTGATCATATTGGATCAGACGAAGCTGCCTGAAATAACTGAGTTTATAAAGCTTTCCAATGCCGAGGATGTATGGGAAGCAATATTCCATCTGAAGGTAAGGGGAGCTCCTGCTATCGGAATAGCCGCCGCTTATGGACTGTGCGTTGCAATGAAGGGTACTGCTGCTAAAAACTCTGAGGAATTCCTGGCTGAATTAAAGAAAAGCTCTGAATATCTTGCTTCCTCCAGACCGACAGCAGTGAACTTATTCTGGGCTTTAAAAAGGATGGAGAGAGCAGCTTTTGCCAACAAGGGTAAGACTGTAGAGGAACTTGCAGAAATCCTTATTAATGAAGCACATGCAATAAATAATGAGGATGAAGGTATGTGCAGGGCAATAGGTGAGAACGGACTTACTCTTTTTAAAAATGGCATGACCGTGCTGACCCACTGCAATGCTGGGGGCTTGGCTACATCAGTGCTCGGAACTGCCCTGGCGCCAATATACCTGGCAAAGGAGAAGGGGTGGGATATAAAGGTTTTTGCGGATGAGACAAGACCTCTGCTCCAAGGGGCAAGACTTACTACATGGGAGCTTATGCAATCTGGTGTGGATGTGACGCTTATATGCGACAATATGGCAGCAGTGGTAATGTCGAAGGGTCTTATAGATGCAGTGATTGTAGGTTGTGACAGGGTTGCAGCCAACGGAGATACGGCTAACAAAATTGGTACGTATGGTTTGTCAGTGCTTGCAAAAGCGCATAATATACCCTTCTACATAGCAGGACCCAGTTCGACCATTGATATGGATACTCCGAGCGGTAGGGAAATTCCAATAGAGGAGAGGAAGGCTGATGAAATCACCTGTGGGATGGGCAGGAGAACGGCGCCTCTTGGGGTAAAGACCTTCAATCCCGCTTTTGATGTGACTCCAAATGAGAATATAACTGCCATTATAACCGAAAAGGGTGTTATAAAGCCGCCATATAGCGAAGGGCTTAAGAAGCTTTTCAAATAGTAATCAGGTTTAAGAAAAGCCGCTTATATTGGATTTCCAATATAAGCGGCTTTATAGCTGCTAGTTCCTATACCCCGGAACCTACTCTTTATTTTCCAGTTTACTGTATTCAACTGCTATCTTAGCAGCCAGCAGAGCATTGTTCTTAACCAGAGCCATATTGGCTGCAAGGCTTTCACCCGCTGTAATTTCCTTTACTTTATCAAGAAGGTACGGAGTCACTTCCTTGCCTCTGATACCATTTTTATCTGCTTCATACAGGGCTAATGTAATAGCTTTGTCAATATGATCCCTCTGAGCTTCATATTGCTCAGGAATTGGGTTTGCTATTATAACACCCCCATCAAGCTTTAGATCCCATTTAGCCTTCATAATTTTTGCACAGTCTGCCGGATTGTCTACTCTCATGGAAACTTTAAAGCCGCTTTTCCTGGTATAGAAAGCCGGAAAATCATCAGTGCCATAGCCAATAACAGGAACACCCAGGGTTTCAAGCTCTTCAAGCGTTAGCCCTATATCAAGTATTGCCTTTACACCGGCACAGACCACAGCAACATTTGATATTGAAAATTCTGTAACGTCTGCTGATATGTCAAAGCTTTTATCTGCACCACGATGTACTCCGCCCATTCCGCCTGTTGCAAATACATGTATGCCCGCAAATTGCGAAAAAATCATTGTAGCGGCAACTGTAGTACCTCCGGATAACCCCATACCTACTAAATATGGAATATCACGCCTGCTGGTTTTTATTACATCCTTTGAAGATGCAAGAAATATCATTTCTTCACGGGTAAGACCAATTTTTATACGCCCTTTAAGTATACCTATAGTTGCCGGTATAGCACCATTTTCACTTACTATTTTTTCAAGAGAAATGGCAGTCTCAATATTTTCTGGATAGGGCATTCCGTGGGAAATAATGGTTGATTCAAGAGCAACAATGGGTTTGTAATATCTGAGCCCATCAAGTACTTCTTCGTTTATATCAATATAGTCGGTAAAGTTGTTCATATGCGAAGCCTCCCTATTTGCATATTGCACAGTTGTTATATATAAATATAACATATTTTAGCTACGTTTTCAAAGAGTTTTCAGAATAGTCATGCTTATCATGCGTATTTATATTTAGTATTTACATTTTTCTATTATTTTTGACAAAAAAATAAAAAGATGTTGACATAAACCGAAAAAGTTGGTAATATCATTTTTAAATACTTTAAAGTGCAAGTGCACGAAGAGAAAGGAAATTGTGACTATGCTAATTATGAATAAAAATAAAATATTTTCTATAAGCACAATTTCATATATTATATCCAGAATTATCCTATTGGCAGTCCTGGGCCTACTACTAAGCAGCCTGCTGTCAATTATTACAGGCATAATTCTAGTCGTCGTGCAACTGATTATAAGCACACTACTAATTATTAGCCTAATAATTAGCCTAGTACGGATTATTAATAACTTTATAACGATAAAAACGATGACAGGAAAAAGTAGACAAATGTTAATCCTTTCAGAGAGTGGAGGTTGGTGTGAATCCATAGGATGAATTTGTTGAAAATCTTAAACCTTGAGTTGCAGGCTGAAATCATAGTAAGCCCCGCCGGCTGAGCCGTTAATAAGATGAGAAAAAAATTGGGTGGTACCGCGAAAGACTTTTCGCTCCAGTAATGGGGCGAAAAGTCTTTTTAAGTTATAAAAAAAATTAGGAGGAATGAAAAATGTCAAATGTAAAAATGTACTACGAAAAGGATGCTAATCTGGAGGTTTTGAAGGGTAAGAAGGTTGCTGTTATAGGTTATGGCAGCCAGGGTCATGCTCATGCGCTTAACCTCAAGGAAAGCGGGGTTAATGTATGTGTTGGTCTTTACAAAGGGAGCAAGTCCTGGGAAAGAGCTGAGGCGCAAGGATTAGAAGTATTTGAAGCTGCAGAAGCTGTCAAAAAGTCTGATTTTATCATAATGCTGGTGCCGGATGAAAAGCAGGCGAAGCTGTATAAAGAAGCTGTAGAACCCAATCTCGTAGAAGGAAAGTCCCTGATGTTTGCTCACGGCTTCAATATACACTTCGGACAGATAGTACCGCCGGAAAACATCGATGTATTCATGATAGCGCCGAAGGGCCCCGGACATACTGTAAGAAGCCAGTACCAGGAGGGAAAAGGAGTGCCGTGCCTCATAGCAGTATACCAGGATTATTCAGGCAATGCAAAGGCAAACGGACTGGCATATGCAAAGGGTATTGGAGGCACAAGGGCAGGAGTATTGGAGACTACCTTCAAGGATGAAACCGAGACTGACCTTTTTGGTGAGCAGGTTGTGCTTTGCGGAGGTGTAACAGAGCTTATGAAGGCAGGCTTCGATACACTGGTAGAAGCCGGTTATGCGCCCGAAAGCGCTTATTTTGAGTGCATGCATGAGATGAAGCTCATTGTTGATTTAATAAACCAGGGGGGCTTAAATTTCATGAGATATTCAATAAGTGATACTGCTGAGTATGGCGATTATATTACAGGAAAAAGGATAATCACAGAAGATACAAGAAAAGAAATGAAAAAGGTTTTGTCCGAGATACAGGACGGTACTTTTGCAAAGAACTGGTTACTGGAAAACCAGGTTAACAGACCTTCTTTCAATGCGATGAGGAAAAAAGAGCAAAATCATGAGATAGAGCAGGTAGGGAAAGAGCTAAGAAAGATGATGTCATGGATCGATAACAAGTAAAAACAATTTTGGAGGTTTTTAATATGTCGAAAAGGATATACATCTTTGATACCACATTGAGAGACGGGGAACAGTCCCCCGGTATAAGTCTTAATGTTAACGAAAAACTTAAAATAGCAACGCAGCTTTGCGAACTTGGGGTTGATATTATAGAGGCGGGTTTTCCTATAGCTTCCAAAGGCGATTTTGAAGGGGTAAAGGCAGTAGCAAAAAATATAAGAAATTCTACAATTGCAGCCTTGGCCAGGACGACTAAACAGGATATTGACAGGGCATGGGAAGCCATTTTAAGTGCTGAACAGCCAAGAATACACACTTTTATTGCCACTTCCGATATTCATATGAAGTATAAGCTTAAAATGAATCCGGAAGATGTGCTCGCTAAAGCGGTTGAAATGGTTTCCTACACCAGAAAGCTATGTCCCGAAGTTGAGTTTTCACCGGAAGATGCTACAAGAACTAACCCTGAATTCCTGTACAGAGTGATTGAGTCGGTGATTAACGCGGGTGCGAGGGTCATAAATATCCCTGATACAGTGGGGTACTTGACCCCAAGTGAATTCGGAAGACTCATTCATGATATCAGGAACAATGTAAGTAATATTGATAAAGCTGTTATAAGCGTACACTGCCACAATGATTTGGGAATGGCTGTAGCAAACTCTCTTTCAGCCATAGAAAATGGCGCCGAACAAGTGGAGTGCACAATAAACGGGCTGGGTGAAAGGGCCGGAAATGCTGCACTGGAAGAGGTCGTTATGGCAATTAAGACAAGGAATGATCATTTTAATACCGCTATAAGGATAGTGACCGAGAAGCTTTATAGAACAAGTTCGATGGTTAGCTTTGCAACAGGGGTACAGGTTCAGCCGAACAAGGCTATCGTAGGAGCAAATGCATTTGCTCACGAATCAGGGATACACCAGCATGGGATGATGTCAAACTGTGAGACCTATGAGATAATGACACCGGAATCGATAGGATTGAAAAAGAGTCAAATGGTACTTGGAAAGCACTCAGGAAGACATGCATTCGAAGAAAAGCTTAAGGAACTGGGGTACTCTAATCTGGAGCAAGAGGAGGTAAACAAGGCATTTCAACTGTTCAAGGACTTGGCAGACAAAAAGAAATACATTATGGACAGAGATATTGAGGCACTGGTTACCCAGGAATCAAGCAAGGTTTCTGAAACATATAAGCTGGAATACTTCCAGACATCAAGCGGCAGCGGCATTACATCGACCTCAACGGTTAAAGTAAGCAGTGGTGATTGTGCCGGTGAAGAGGCAGCCTGCGGGGATGGCCCTGTTGATGCCACCTTCAATGCTATTGACAGGGCAATAGGGATGACGGTAGAGCTTGAAGAATACTCCATAAAAGCTTCTACAGGAGGTAACGATGCCCTTGGGGAGGTTACTGTAAAAATCTCAAAAGATAGTGTGAAGGCTGTCGGGTATGGGGTTAGTACAAATATAATTGAAGCCAGCGCAAAAGCATATATAAATGCAATAAACAACATGGTGTCAAGACTTAATGAACCGAATAAAAAAGGGAGAGTGGCTTTCAAATTAGCGAGGAACTATAATTATTTCGGAGCAGGAGATGGTGAAAGATGGGGATTGGAATTGCCGTAAGAGAATTTATTTCTATGATTCTACACTAAGGGATGGAGCACAGGGCGAGGGTATATCCTTTACTCTGAAGGATAAACTGAGTTTGACCAGGAAGCTTGATGAGTTCGGAATCGATTATATTGAAGCAGGCAACCCGGGGTCAAACCCAAAAGATATGGAATACTTTGAAAAAGTCAGGAAGATAAGGCTTACGAATTCGAGATTAGTTGCTTTTGGCAGTACCAGAAGGGCAAACACAGAGGTTTACCAGGACAACAATGTTCTATCATTACTAAAAGCAGAAACTTCTGCTATAGCAATATTTGGGAAAAGCTGGGATTTCCAAGTGGAAAATATTATTCGGACCAATCTTGATGAAAACCTGAAGATGATAAGTGACACCATAGGATTTATGAAAAGCAAGGGGAAAGAAGTGATTTTCGATGCGGAACATTTCTTTGACGGTTACAAATCCAACCCTGAATATGCGTTTTGTACATTGAAAGCAGCCGAGAGGGCAGGAGCTGACTGGCTGATACTATGTGACACCAACGGTGGCTGCTTTCCAGATGAAATAAATACTATTGTCGGGAAAGTATCGGAAATTTTCAAAGCTCCCCTAGGTATCCACAGTCATAATGACTGCGGAATGGCTGTAGCAAACAGTATAATGGCGGTGAAAAGCGGTGCTTCCCAGGTACAGGGGACTATTAACGGGTATGGCGAACGCTGTGGCAATGCAAACTTATGCACCATAATTCCAAACCTGCAGTTAAAGCAAAAATATCATCTGATTGCTGATTGTAAGATGGCAGGCATCACCAAATTATCCCGGTTTGTAAGTGAGACTGCCAACAAAGGTCACAATGAGTATGAGCCTTATGTAGGAAACAACGCATTTGCCCATAAGGGCGGTATGCATATAGATGCTGTTTTGAAGGATCCAATTTCATTTGAGCATATTCCGCCGGAGCTTGTAGGTAATGAGAGAAGGCTTCTGATGTCCGAGGTATCCGGGAGAAGTACTATACTTACAAGAATCCGGAAGTTTGCTCCGGAACTATCCAAAGAGTCTTCGAAAGTAAAGGAAATAATCGAAAGGTTGAAAAAGCTGGAGAATGAAGGATACCAATTCGAGGGTGCTGAAAGTTCCTTTGATCTTATGGTAAAGAGGTCTCTAGGGAAGGAAAACGAGTTTTTCAAGGTTTTGGACTTTAAGGTCTGGACTGACAGTAAGAGGAACTTATTAAATAGTACAGGAGCAGTAATTAAGGTGGACGTAAACGGGATTGAAGAGATTACTACTGCAGAAGGCAACGGACCGGTAAATGCTATTGACAAGGCGCTCCGGAGAGCTTTGGAGCTTTTCTATCCGCAGTTGAAAGTAGTCAGACTTTCGGACTATAAGGTTCGTGTACTTGACACAACTCAAGCTACAGCCGCAAAAGTAAGAGTTCATATTGAATCTACAGACGGTGAGCTTGTTTGGGGAACAGTAGGAGTATCTTCAAATATTATAGAAGCAAGCTGTTTTGCACTGGTTGACTCTATAGAATATTTTCTAGGAGAATGGGAAAAAAAGGAGGCGAAAATTTATGGGAATGACTATGACTCAGAAAATACTGGCTGCACATGCAGGGTTGGACAAAGTGCACCCGGGTCAGATGATACAGGTCAGCCTTGATCTGGTGCTTGGAAATGATATTACTACTCCTGTTGCAATAGATGAGTTTTTGAGGATAGGAGTAAATAAGGTTTTTGATAAAGGAAAGATTGCAATAGTTCCTGACCATTTTACTCCTAACAAGGATATAAAATCCGCAGAGAATTGCAAGCTGGTCAGAGAATTTTCCAGGAAAATGGAGATAGAAAATTATTATGAGATAGGACAGATGGGAATAGAACATGCATTAATTCCGGAAAAGGGATTAGCTGTGCCGGGGGATGTAATAATAGGAGCAGATTCCCATACATGTACCTATGGAGCCCTCGGAGCCTTCTCCACCGGAATAGGCAGTACCGATATGGCTGTAGGCATGGCAACAGGGGAAGTATGGTTTAAAGTGCCGGAGGCTATAAAGTTCGTATTGAAGGGCAAGCTTGGAAAATGGGTCAGCGGAAAGGATGTAATACTGCATATTATAGGGATGCTTGGAGTCGACGGAGCATTATACCAGTCAATGGAGTATTGTGGTGACGGAGTCAGGAATCTTTCGATGGATGACCGTTTTACTATAGCAAATATGGCCATAGAAGCAGGTGCGAAAAACGGAATTTTTGAAGTGGATTATAAGACACTGGAATATGCAGCGGAGCATTCAAGCAAGCTGCCCAAGGTTTTCAAGGCCGATAGTGATGCAAAATACAGCAGAGTAATAGAGCTTGATCTGGCAGCAATAAAGCCTACAGTTGCATTTCCTCATCTGCCGGAAAACACAAGAACAATAGATGAAGTCGGAGAAGTAAAAATTGACCAGGTTGTAATCGGTTCCTGCACTAATGGCAGGCTTGAGGATCTTAGGATGGCTGCAAAAATACTTAAGGGAAATAAGGTGAACTCAAGTGTAAGGGTTATTGTTTTTCCGGCAACACAGAAAATATACCTGCAAGCAATGAAGGAGGGGCTCCTTGAGATATTCATTGAAGCAGGGGCAGTTGTAAGTACTCCAACCTGCGGACCTTGTCTGGGAGGACATATGGGTGTGCTGGCAAAAGGAGAAAGGGCTGTAGCAACTACCAATAGGAATTTTGTCGGCAGGATGGGGCATCCTGAAAGTGAGGTATATCTGGCAAGTCCGGCAGTAGCAGCAGCTTCTGCCATTACCGGCAAAATTTCATCTCCTGAGGAGGTAGTCAAATGATAAACGGCAGAGCTTTCAAATATGGAGATAATGTAGATACTGATGTCATAATCCCTGCAAGATATTTGAATATATGCGACAGGGTTGAGCTTGCCTCCCACTGCATGGAGGATATTGACAGAGAGTTTGTAAGGAAGGTAAATCCCGGAGACCTTATTGTTGCGGGTAAGAATTTTGGCTGCGGTTCTTCCAGAGAACATGCACCTCTGGTCATAAAGCTTTCAGGAATCAAGTGCATTATAGCTGAGACATTTGCACGAATTTTCTATAGGAATGCAGTAAATATAGGACTTCCTATATTGGAGTGCCCTAAAGCAGCGAGGGATATAGAAAACGGGGACAATATGGAAGTAGATCTTAAAAGCGGAATTATAACAAATGTTACAAAAGGCTGCACCTACCAGGCTGAATCCTTTCCGGAATTTATGCAGGATATCATTAATGCAGAAGGCTTGATTAACTATGTAAGGGGCAAGGTGGAAAGCATATGAAAATAGCGTTGATAAAAGGGGACGGAATTGGACCGGAAGTAATAAATCAAGCATTAAAGGTTCTCGATGCAGTATCTAAAAAGTTCAGGTGCAGCTTTGAATACCAGGAGGTTTTAATGGGAGGCAGGGCAATTGATGAGACAGGAGTTCCACTGCCTGCTGAAACGCTTTACATCTGCAAAAAAAGTGATGCAGTGATATTAGGTGCTGTAGGGGGACCAAAATGGGATAATCTTTCGGGAAGCCAAAGGCCGGAAGCGGGGCTTCTGGGTATAAGAAAGGCTCTTGATGTATTTGCAAACCTTAGACCGGCAATGCTTTTCCCACAGCTTAAGTCTGCTTCCTCACTAAAAGAGGAGATTTTGGCAGACGGCCTCGATATAATGGTCGTTCGTGAGCTGACAGGAGGAGCCTATTTCGGAGAGAAGAAAAGGGTAAAGACTGAGAATGGAATTAAGGCATGGGATACTATGGAATATTCATCCTATGAAATTGAAAGAGTTACAAGAATAGCTTTTTCCATTGCCAAGAAGAGAAAAAATAAGGTTACCATTGTGGATAAGGCAAATGTACTTGAAAGTTCGAGGCTCTGGCGTGAAGTTACCGGTAATGTTTCAAAGGGTTATCCAGAGGTGGAAGTATCTTATATGTATGTAGATAATGCGGCAATGCAGCTTGTCAGGAATCCGGGGCAGTTTGATGTGATACTCACGGAAAATCTTTTTGGAGATATATTGAGTGATGAGGCTTCAATGCTTACCGGTTCTATGGGTATGCTCCCGTCGGCAAGCATTGGTGCTCATAAAACCGGAATATTCGAACCAATACACGGCTCAGCACCCGATCTTGCCGGAAAGGACATAGCAAATCCATTGGCTGCAATATTAAGCTGCGGGATGATGCTAAAATATGGTTTTAATATGGAGAAGGAGTCTAATGCAGTCTTTGAGGCTGTGAACAGCGTATTGGACAACGGGTTTAGAACAGTTGATATAATGCAGCCTGGTATGATTAAAGTCGGAACAGAAACAATGGGAAGCCTGGTTGCTGAAAGTGTATAAGTTTTATATGGAGGTGATGAAATGAAGTTGAAAGGTGCAGAAGTGCTGTTAGAATGCCTCCGGGAACAGGGGGTCGATATTATATTCGGATACCCTGGAGGCACAGTTGTAAATATCTATGATGCTCTTTATGATAGAAAGGATATAACTCATATATTAACCGCTCACGAGCAGGGAGCAACTCATGCTGCAGACGGCTATGCAAGGGCAACCGGAAAGGTAGGAGTTGTCTTGGCAACTTCAGGTCCGGGAGCCTCCAATACTGTTACAGGAATAGCGACTGCATACAGGGATTCAGTGCCTATAGTTGTAATAACGGGGCAGGTAGCAACATCCCTTTTGGGTAAGGCTTCTTTTCAGGAACTTGATATTACAGCAATTACAAAGACTATAACTAAAAAGAACTATATAGTAAAAAAATTATCGAAGCTTGCAGAAATTGTCAGAGAAGCCTTTGAAATTGCAAGGTCAGGCCGCCCTGGCCCGGTGCTGGTTGATATTCCCAAGGATGTACAACAGGCTGAAATAGATTATCAGCCTGTAAAGATAGATACAAGCTATAAGACTGCTAGTCTGTCGGATATGTCCCCTGAGATGAATTTATACCTGGATAAAGCTGTTGAACTGATAAATAACAGCAAGAGACCCGTGATATATGCAGGAGGCGGTGTCAAAATTTCTGACTCCTGCGGAGAACTGCTGGAGTTTGCAGAAAAGCTTAAGGCTCCGGTATCCTGTTCGTTAATGGGTACAGGAGCATTTCCGGGAACTCACCCTTATTTTACAGGATTGGTAGGAATGCATGGATCAAAATGTTCAGGTCAGGCAATAAGCAACTGCGACCTTTTAATCGCTGTCGGAGCGCGGTTCAGTGACAGAACCATCTGCAAGGTTGACGGATTTGCGCCTTATGCTCATATAATACACATTGACATTGATCCGGATGAATTAGGAAAGAATATCGATACAAAAATTCCTCTCTGTGGAGATGTTAAGAAATTTCTTAAACTTCTGATAGAGAGGGTTGAAGAAAAAAACCCGGGAGTGTGGAACAAACAAATACAAAGCTGGAAAGAAACCTATGCATTGAGCTACAAGAGCAGCGGTCTGTTAAATCCCCAATATCTGATAAACAAGCTTTATGAGCTATCTTGCGGGAAGAGTATAATAACCACTGAAGTAGGGCAAAATCAGATGTGGACAGCACAGTACTATCCGTTTACCGAGCCTCGGAAATTTATATCTTCCGGGGGACTTGGGACAATGGGCTATGGGCTAAGTGCGGCGATAGGAGCGGCAATCGGAAGACCTGATTGCAGAGTTATAAATATTGCAGGGGATGGAAGCTTCAGGATGAACCTTATTGAGCTTTCAACAATCTCAAAATACAGACTGCCGATAGTTCAGGTGCTTTTTAACAACAGATCCCTTGGAATGGTACGCCAGTGGCAAAAGATATTTCATAATGAAAGGTATTCACAGACAAGCCTTGGAGATGAAGTAAGCTTTACCAAGCTTGCTGATGCTTATGGCATAAAATCTATGAGAATTATGGAAGATGCCGAGGTAGAAAAGGCTCTGAAAAAGGCTTTGAGAATGAATGAACCGGTTTTAATTGAGTGTATGATACACCCTGATGATCTGGTGCTTCCGATGGTGCCGGCAGGAGAGCCGATAAACGAGTGCATAGATGATTTTAGAATAAAACCATAAGTGAGAAGAAATGAGCTTTATTCAGCAATATAAAAAAACATGCTTAACATACAACTATGTATTGTTAGGTATGTTTTTTTATATAAATATGTTGAATTTTATATATTCATTGAAGAAAAAGGAAAATAGTAGTATTATAGAACAGTAAAATAATAAAATAGTGTGATTATTATTAGGGGGGGTGTTGAGTTGAAATGCATGCTTAATGACGTTGAAAAGTGTGAGCTCATAAAATCCATGAGTGATAAACTTAATGGCTACCAGATATGTGTTGAAAACAGTCTTCAAGAAATTTCAGCACTGAACGTAAAGTATGAGAAAAGGGTAAACGAGCTCAGCACTATTATAAATATTTTTGAATACATAAATATGGTTACTGACTACAAGAATCTTTTTACAATAATAAACGACATGCTGATAGGAGTTCTTGGAGCCAGCAGCAGTACTATATTTTCACATAAAGACGGGCGGTACAATGTCAAAGCCAGCAGCCTTCCAAGGCAGGCTCTGATAAAAATGAAAACAATCAGGGATATACTAGTCAAAAACTATAGCAGTAATAAGGAAACCTTCATACTTACCGAAACAGAACTTAAGGAAAGCTTCCATGAAGAAACTACAAAATCTGCAGTTGCTGTCCCACTTATAGGCAAGGAAGGGTTAATGGGAATAATTTATCTTGAGCATACTAAGGAAAACTACTTCCAACCGGAAATTAAAAGATATCTCAATACCCTCGCTATTGCTATAAGATTAGCATTGGAGAATGCAAGGCTTTATTCAAAACTGGAAGAAATGGCCTTGATCGATGGCCTTACAGGGTTATACAACAGAATGTTTTTTAACAAGGAAATTCAAAACTGCATGGAGAATTATAAAAAGTTTAATGTGCCTTTTGTGCTCGTGATACTAGACCTGGATCATTTCAAAAAAGTGAATGATACTTATGGGCATGTATGTGGAGATATGGTGCTGCAAAAAATATCTGATCTGGTTAAATTAGAAATACGTAGGGATGATTTTGTCTTTCGTTATGGAGGCGAAGAGTTTGCAATTATATTCAGAAACACAAAGGATATGGAAGTCATAAAGCTCAGGCTGGAAGCCGTAAGACAGAGGATTGAAGAAACTGTCATAGATTATCAGGGTAAACCTGTTTCGGTTACATGCTCCTTTGGAGCAGTATGCTGCACACTTATAGATAAAATGGATAATGTAGATATGATAGTTAAGAAAGCTGATGAGGCACTGTATGAAGCCAAGAGAAGCGGTAGAAATAAGATTTGCATAGCTGTGTAGAAAGACTGTTATATATGTTTAGTGCAAAACATATAGCTGATTGACATATAGTCTTTTTTTCGTGTAGAATCATAATGTTCATATAAATTATATAGAGGAGTAATCAAATGTCGTTTGTACAACAGGAAATTTCTAAAGAAATAAAAAGGAGAAGAACCTTTGCTATAATCTCGCACCCTGATGCAGGAAAGACTACTTTAACTGAGAAGCTTTTGCTGTACGGAGGTGCAATTCGTCTTGCGGGTTCTGTAAAGGCTAGGAAAGCTCAGAAACATGCAGTATCCGACTGGATGGAAATTGAGAAGCAGAGAGGTATTTCAGTTACTTCAAGTGTAATGCAGTTTGAGTACGATAATTATTGTATCAACATACTTGATACGCCGGGGCATCAGGATTTCAGCGAAGATACTTACAGAACCCTTATGGCGGCGGACAGTGCAGTAATGATAATCGATTCTGCAAAGGGAGTGGAGGAGCAGACCAGAAAGCTGTTCCACGTATGTAAAATGAGGGGAATACCGATTTTTACATTTATCAATAAGATGGATAGAGCAGGGAAAGACCCATTTGAGCTGGTTGAAGAAATTGAAAAAGTGCTTGGGATTCAGTCCTATCCTATGAACTGGCCGATAAGGGTAGGGGGGAGTTTTCTGGGCATCTATAATAGAAATCTGTTACAAATAGAACTTTTTAACGGAGGAGACCACGGACAGAGCATAGTGGAATCCACCAAGAAAAATGTGGATGATCCGGTATTCTTGGATCTTTTGGGTGAGGAAGCACATAGAAAGCTTGTAGATGATATTATGCTGCTTGACATGGCCGGAGATGAATTCAGCAGTAGAAAAGTACTGAAAGGGGAGTTGACTCCGGTATTTTTCGGCAGTGCAATGACTAATTTCGGGGTGCAAGTGTTCCTGGAGGAGTTTTTAGGGTTAACAACGCCACCCCTTTCGAGAGATGCAGATACAGGTGAAATAGATGTAGAAAGTGGAAAGTTCTCCGGGTTCATATTTAAAATACAAGCAAATATGAACCCTACTCACAGGGATAGAATAGCATTCTTAAGAATTTGTTCAGGAAAATTCACAAAGGGTATGGAAGTGAACCATGTGCAGGGGGAGAAGCTTATAAGGCTGTCGCAGCCCCAGCAGTTCTTGGCTCAGGATAGGGAAATTGTTGAAGAGGCTTATGCGGGAGATATAATTGGAGTATTTGACCCCGGAATATTCAGAATAGGTGATACATTATGCGAAGAAGGCAGTTTCAGGTTTGAAGGAATCCCTGTATTTGCACCGGAGCATTTTGCCAGGGTTTATACTAAGAACTCCTTAAAACGAAAACAGTTTATGAAGGGGATAGAGCAGATTTCAGAGGAAGGTGCTATTCAGATATATAAGCAGCAGGACTCAATAGCTCAGGAGTTTATAATAGGCGTGGTTGGGGTACTTCAGCTTGAGGTATTGGAATACAGGTTAAAGAATGAATATGGTGTAGATGTATCCATTGATCATCTGCCTTATAAATATATCAGATGGGTCAAGACTCCGGATTTCAACCCAAGAACCTTCAGAATAACCACTGATACACTAATTGCAAAAGACCAATCCGGTAATCCTGTGTTGCTTTTCCAGAACGAATGGTCAATAAAAACGGTAATGGAAAGAAACAATGGTGTTATATTATCAGATATACTTGACAGGTAAGATTTATTACCCTTAAAGCTTTTGTGGCTGAACCCTATGGTTTTTAGCAGAGTAAAAATATAAGCAAAATAGAATATACATATAAAGTAAAAAAAGGCTCTTATTGGAGGCCTTTTTTTACTTTATAAAATATCCGTTATGTATTAATATATATATGTATGAATATTTCCATAAGGAGAAAAGCTATGTTTCCAATAACACACATTTGGTTCAGCAGAAGAGTATTGGGTTACGTGAACAACATGACTGTTTTGGGGTCTATTTTTCCTGACATAGTGATAAAATGTTGTCTTACTCGTGATCAAACCCATAACATCGGGTGGGGATTATATGAATATATGAGAAGTAATTCAGAAGAATACCTTGATTTTGCAAGGGCTATGGTTACTCATACCGTAAATCCCAAAGGTCTTGACTTCTATGGCGATGAGGAATATAGCGACGGATATAAGGGTTATTGTTTCCAGAAGGCAGCAGAGATTGAGTATGAGGTCATAGCTGCATGCAATATACCCGAAAAATTCGGACTTTGGAAAGCTCATAATTTTATAGAAATGGGTATTGAGATGAATATTGAAGACTCTGAAAAGGGACTTACGGATATGTTTACTAAAGCCTTAAGCGACAGCCTTTTGGTGCGGGAACTTTCATTAAGGCTTGATAAGTATTTCAAGCTGCAAGGCGGGTCTGTAGCCGACTGTTTCAGTAAATTTACTGATTTTATGGAATTAAAGGAATTAAACAGTTTTGCACTGGCAAGCAGGTATAATACCCAAATGCAGGTTAAGCATGGCATAAACATTAATATATTAAAATCCAGCGAAATAATAGAAAAAAGCAGGACTATCGTTCGGGACGATTTTGACAGCTTTATAGATTATTGTACTGAAAAGGTAGTGAACATGCTTAAGGGGGGACAGGTGTGAATAAAGAAATATTTGTAATAGGGCATAAAAATCCTGACACCGATTCCATATGTTCATCTATTGCCTATGCCAACCTTAAGAATATAATAACCGGAAGCAATGTATATATCCCTAAAAGAATAGGTGATATTAACAGCGAGACACATTTTATACTGAATTATTTCAAGGTTGGGGAACCGATGCTTACTGATGACGTAAGAACACAGGTGAAGGATATTAATATAAATAAGGTAACTCTTGTAAAACCGGAAATATCCCTGAAAAAAGCATGGGAAATAATGAAGAATTATAATATAACAACTTTACCCATTTCCCATAACAGCAGTACTCTGGATGGAATTATTGCGGTTGATGATATAGCGCATTCTTTCATGGACATATATGACAATGATATTTTATCCCAAGCCAGGACACCATACAGGAATATAATAGAGGTGCTGGAGGGAGAGATATTAGTAGGGGATATAGAGGACTCAGTATGCAATGGACATGTGCTTATCGGTGCGATGAATCCGGAATTGATGGAAAGCTATATACACCCGAAGGATATTGTAATAGTTGGAAACAGATATGAGACTCAGCTCTGCGCTATTGAAGCGGGGGCACAATGTATTGTGGTTACAGGAGGCATACCTGTAGCGGGTTCAATAAGGAAGCTGGCTGAAGCCATGAATTGTGCCATAGTGATTTCTCATCATGACACTTATACGGTTGCAAGGTTAATTAATCAGAGTATACCTATAAGGCAGTTCATGAAATCCGAGGAACTTATTACCTTCAATCTGAATGATTATGTGGATGATATAAGAGAAGTCATGGTAAAGAAGAGATTCAGAAACTTTCCGGTAGTGGATGATGAGAACAACATGATAGGGCTGCTTTCAAGAGCATCTCTTATTAATTCACAGAGAAAACAGGTGATACTTGTTGATCATAACGAGCGTTCACAAGCTGTGGAGGGTCTTCTGGAAGCAGAAATACTGGAAATAATTGACCATCACAGAATAGGGGATATAGAGACAATAGGACCTGTATATTTCAGAAACCAGCCTTTAGGCTGCACTGCAACTATTATCCGGAATATGTACAGTGAGAACAATATAGAAATAAGCAGGCGTATAGCTGGACTATTATGCTCTGCAATATTGTCCGACACCCTCGCCTTCAAATCTCCTACCTGTACTGCTATGGACAGGGAAGCAGCAGAGAGCTTGGCGGGAGTTGCCGGGTTGGATATGGAGGAGTTTGCGATAGCAATGTTCAGGGCGGGTTCCAATCTGCTGGACAAGAGCGCCGAGGAGCTTTTCTACCAGGACTTCAAGCAGTTCAAAATGGGTGATGTGGAACTTGGAGTTGGACAGGTTAATTCTTTGGACAGTAACGAGCTTCTGGAGGTTAAAGATAGGGTGCTGGAATATATGAATAAGGTGCATAAGGATAAAGACCTTGATATGGTGCTTTTTATGCTTACTGACATTTCCAACGAAAGAACGGAGCTACTTTTTGAAGGCAGCAACACAGATATGATTGCAAAGGCGTTTGGCGAAAAGCATGGGAAGAACTCCATAATGCTTCCAGGAGTGATGTCAAGGAAAAAGCAAGTGATACCGCCGCTATTAAATGCGGCAAGTCAGTAGAAGAAAAAAGTTCAGGCGCTGGGACTATCAAGAATTACCAAGATATTGTATGTGGCACACAGCACGAGGTAAAACCAGTAAGAAATATAGGAGAAATATATGAATTTTGAAATTACTGTAGTTAAAATCATATTATTATGCGCTGTCGGATTTGTAGCAGCAGCAGTTGATGCTATTGCCGGAGGCGGAGGGTTGATAAGCCTTCCTGCAATATTGACAGCAGGTGTACCGCCTCATTTTGCCCTTGGTACAAATAAAGCAGCCAGCTCATGCGGATCCTTTACAAGCGCATATACATTCACACGCTTAGGAAAAGTCTTTATTCCTTTAATGAAATTCACTATTCCGTGTACTTTGGCAGGTTCAGCCGTTGGAGTACTTGCAGCACTGAAAATTGATCAGGGGTTTCTGCAAATAATAATTTTAGTGCTTATTTTTGCAACTGCGATATATACAATTGTAAAAAAAGATTTTGGAAATGAGGATAAGTTCACCGGCCTTACAAGGAAGAGCATAATACAAGGCTGTGCCTTTGCCTTCTCTCTTGGCTTTTATGACGGCTTTTTCGGACCTGGGACAGGCTCTTTTCTTATATTTCTTTTCATAAAGATATACGGCTTTGATTTTACAATAGCAGCGGGCAACAGCAAGGTGCTTAACTTTGTAAGCAACATCACATCACTTGTGATGTTTGCAATAAATGGGAAAATATATTATATGGTTGGAATACCCATGGGCTTAGCTATGATTGCAGGGGCAAGAGTAGGAAGCAAGATAGCCATAAAAAACGGTACGAAGGTTATTAAACCTATATTCGTTACAATAGCATTGGTGCTGACAGTAAAGCTATTGATTGAGAGTCTTTCTTAGGGGGCATAGTTATGGAAAGAAAGTGGTGGAAAGAAGCAGTTGTTTATCAAGTCTATCTGAGGAGCTTTTATGACTCTGATGGAGACGGCATAGGAGATTTGAGGGGGCTTATCTCAAAGCTTGATTATATTAAGGAGCTGGGAGCAGATGTGATATGGCTCAATCCTGTTTACAAATCTCCAAATGATGATAATGGTTATGATATTTCCGATTATTATGATATTATGGACGAATTCGGGTCCCTTGATGATTGGGAAGAGCTGCTTAAGGAAATGCATAAAAGAGGATTGAAGCTTACTATGGACCTTGTTGTGAACCATACTTCCGACGAGCATCCATGGTTTGTTGAATCAAGGAGCTCAAAGAGCAGCCCAAAAAGAGATTACTACATATGGAAGCAGATGAAGGATGGCAAGGAACCGAACAATTGGGAATCAATCTTTAAAGGCTCCGTATGGGAATGGGATGAGAACTCCAAAGAGTATTATCTGCATTTGTTTTCCAGAAAGCAGCCGGATTTGAACTGGCAGAACCCTGAGGTACGCAGGGAGATATACAAAATGATGAAGTGGTGGCTTGATAAAGGCATTGATGGCTTTCGGATGGATGTGATCAATGCAGTTGCGAAAGCGGAAAGCCTTCCTGATGCGCCGAGGGAAGAAGGGGACATGCGGCCTTATATCTCCGGTATGGACATGTATTTCAACCAAAACGGTGTTCATGAGATTATACAGGAGATGAACAGGGAGGTCCTCAGCAATTACGATATAATGACTGTAGGGGAAACATCCCGGGTTACGCCTGAAGAGGGGCTTCTATATGTGGATCAGGCTAGAAATGAGTTGAATATGGTTTTCCACTTCCAGATTCATGAAATGGAAACGTGGGATTTAATAAAATTTAAAGAGATTCAGAAAAATTGGTATGAGGTATTAGAGGGTAAAGGGTGGAACAGTATATACTTAAATAATCATGACCAACCAAGGCAGGTATCCCGTTATGGGAATGACAGCAAATACCGTGTGGAGTCTGCAAAAATGCTGGGGACACTGCTGCATACTCTGCAAGGGACTCCCTATATATACCAGGGAGAAGAAATTGGTATGACCAACATTGAATTCCCATCTATTGAATATTATAACGATATTGATACAATTAACAGGTATAATGAGCTGGTTATGGACGGAAAGAATGCAAAAGAGGCACTGAAGCATATCCAGCCTTTAAGCCGTGACAATGCAAGGACTCCAATGCAGTGGAACAATGAAAAAAGTGCCGGTTTTACAGCAGGCATACCTTGGCTGGGTGTAAATCCTAATCATAAAGAGATTAATGTCATTGAAGCATTGAAAGATAATAGTTCTGTTCTTCAATACTATAAGAAGCTTATCAGATTGAGAAAGGAAAACCTGACTATAGTTTATGGCAATTATATTCCTATATTGGAAGATCACAATAATATATATGCATATCTAAGATGTCTGGATGATGACAGACTGCTTATCATTCTTAATTTCTGCAGTGATAATGCGGCGTTTGAATTGCCGGAGTCGATTACCTATAAGGATAAGGAGCTTCTGATTGCAAACTATGGTTTGGACGAAACGCAGGAACTGGAGAGCTTAAACCTAAGACCATATGAGTCGAGGGTCTACCGGCTGAAATAAGTATAAGAAAAGAGATTGGAGCAAAAAAATGAAAAAGTACGATACAGTAATATTTGATTTAGATGGAACATTGCTTGATACAATTAATGACCTTGCTGACAGTGTAAATTTCACATTAAATTTATATGGCTTTCCATGCAGAAATATCGCAGAGGTTAAGAGCTTTGTAGGTAATGGCGTAGCACGTTTAATTGAGCTATCTATACCTGATGGGCTTAGTAATCCGCAGTATAAAAAATGTCTTGCCGACTTCCGAAGGCATTATTCTGAAAACATGCAGAATAAGACTTGCGCTTATAAAGGAATCATGAAGCTTTTAGAGAAATTATCAAAAGAAGGGTACAAGCTTGCAATTGTATCAAACAAATTCGATACGGCGGTAAAGGGACTTAACCAGGTTTATTTCGGAGAATATATAAAAGTCGCAATCGGCGAATCGGAAGGTGTTTCTAAGAAGCCTGCACCCGATACCGTATTCAAAGCACTCCGTGAATTAGGCTCTGCTGCTGATAGGTCTATATATGTGGGCGATTCGGAAGTCGATGTTAAGACCGCTAAAAATTCCGGAATTGTATGTGTGGGTGTAACATGGGGATTCAGAGACAGGGAGGTTTTAGAGCAGGAAGGCGCTGACTATATTATAGATAGGCCGGAAGAGCTATTGGAAATAATTGAATGAGTAATTGTATGCTAACTTGAATGCACTGTTTATAAGCAATTAATTACTGTAAAATGTAGTTCCTTTATATTTTCAATTGCATTTTAAACCGCAACTATTATATAATTGCAATTAGAACTGCAATTTCTATGAAGTGGCAGTTGAAACTGCAATTTTTTTGATACAGAACAAAAAAGATTATATAATAAACTGAAGGTGAGAATATGTATTACGCTATAATAGGTGATCTTGTTGCTTCCCGTCATTATGAAAATCGATTTGAATTACAAGAGGAATTAAAAAATGTCTTAGATGAAGTAAATAGAGAGTATTCAGATGAAATTGGAGCTAATTTTTTAATAACATTAGGTGATGAGTTTCAAGGCTTATTGATTCAACCATTTCATCTATTCCAAATTGTTGACAAAATCAGGTTTTCTATGTATCCTGTAAAAATTCGAATAGGGATTGGAATTGGCGATATAACTACTCAAATAGACAGAAGACAGGCAATTGGAGCTGATGGACCGGCTTATCATTATGCACGCAAGGTGATAGAAGAAATCCGAAAAAACGAAGTTAGTCAGCAAAGAATATTACAGGATATCAAAATTGTTTCAAACCAAAAAGAAGAGTACTTGGATCTTATTAACAGCAATTTAGGTCTGTGTTCTTGCTTGGAGAATTCATGGACAGAAAAACAATTCGAGATAATATCCCTAATTTTATATAAACAAATTTCTCAAAAGGAAGCCGCAAAAAGAATAGGAATATCTGCTTCCAGTATACAGCGGCGTTTAAACAGTGCTCACTACTTTGATTATAAATATGCAAGAGAGCTGATAGGTAAAACATTAATAGATAGGTGGAAAAATACAGATGTATAGTAAAATTATCTTATGTACTTTATTGGCACATATTGTTGGTGACTCTTATTTGCAGACATCTAAAGCTACCGAAGAAAAAAATAAAAGTTATAAAGTGCTATTTTTGCATTCTGTCATATATTGTATTCCATTTCTGGCTTTGTACCTCTTCAGTAATAAGGATTCCATGCTTTTTAAACTTCTTTTTTACCTATGCTTATCGCACTTGATTATTGATTTTTTAAAGATTTCGATCTGCAGAACAAAACTATGGACTAAATATCAGGATAGGTCTGAAAATGGTGAGATAGCAATATATTTGCTGGATCAACTCCTACATATTGCATTTATTTTAGGATTTAGTATCTATTTTGTTAATACAGGTTTAGCTCTTCAGCCGGTGAAATTGTTTGAGAGTATAGCAATAAAAGCGGGAATTTCTATTGAAAATACTATGAAATGGACATTGCTGATATTATTAATATATAAGCCTACCAACATAACTTTTTCAAAATTATTTAAGCTGTACAAGCCTGTTGGTGGGGATATTTCCAGTAAAACAAATGCGGAAAAAAATGAAATTAAAGCTGGAGCGATGATTGGTTTTTTGGAAAGAGCGCTGCTCATAATATTCTTTTCTATTGGGCAATATTCATCGATTGCCCTAGTTATGACAGCAAAATCAATTGCACGTTATGAAAAACTATCTAAGGATGAAAAATTCGCTGAGTATTACCTGATTGGGACGTTATCAAGTATGATTATGGCAATATTTGCTTATTATTTAGTATTTAGAATGCTATAATAAGGTACTGGATAAGGATTACGGCTAAGAATACAGATTGCCTTGCCGGGGGATTGGACCTGTACTGAGTTGTAAAATATAGCGTTGAATCTTAAGTCGAATAAGCATACAATACCGCTAGAAATTAGCGGCATTTTTTTTAGTACAAAAAGTATAATTTCCTGTACTATGGAGGATGCAAGGTGAGAAGTCGGCGGCAGAAAATGCAATAATATGTAGCAATTAGTAGCAATTTGTAAATAGAATAATATATATGTGTGTGGGAATATGTAGTATAATATACAGGAAAATACAGTATAGATAGAAGGTGTAAATGTTGGGGTTATTTATTGACAGAACCGGACTGGAAGAGTGGGAAATAAATGAGGCGAATATTGAGAAGTTAACTGCGATAGTGGAATATGTGTCAAAAAATATAAAGAAGTTCACCGGAGAAAAGGACATTGATATACTGCGGCTGATTAAAAACAGGTGCGATGATAAAGGGCTCACGGTTGAAAAGATCAAAATGCACCGTGCTACCGGTATGCATTATTTTTACAGGAACAATATAATGATCGCCATGGACAAGCTGAATCTGGCAATAAACAAAGCAGAGGAAATCGGGAGGAAGGATCTGGTTGCCGCCTGTACCTCTGATCTTGGACTTATTTATTTTTACGAGCATAAACATGAAAAAGCCAAAATGCAATACAAGTGTGCAGAGGGGTTAATGCAGGGCACTCCTGATCTGGATAAATATATATTACATTGTCATTATTACAGGTATGGCATACTGCATAGAACTTTGCATGAATATGAGCTTGCAGAGAATGCATTTAAGAAAGCGCTTTCATATGCTGAGGAAAAAGTTGAAATAGGTCTTACTTTGGTGAATATCGGTATAAATTATAAGGTGCAGATGAATTTCAATAAAGCTCTTGAGTACTATGAAAAAGCGATGGATGCACTTGATGAAAGCGATTATTTCAATAAAAGCAGAGTATATAATAACTTGGCGGAGCTTTATAAGGTAGCAGGCAGTTATGACAAGGCGCTGGAGCATATAAACAGGGCATTTGAATATCTGGATAATAAGGATGCATCTGAGCTTTTTATTAATTTTACAACCTATACGGAAATTGCAGTATTATTGAGAGAACCGGAAAAGGCCTTGGACAAATTCCTGGAAATGTTGTTAAAAATTGAAGATTATTCTGTAAACAAGAGCCTTATCATTGAGGGTATTGATTCTTTGGCAACACTAGGTGCGGAAAACAGAGAAATGTTGAAAAAGCTGGAATCTGCTGTAGTAATGCTTATTAAATTTACTTCAGCAGAGAACCGTGAATATAAGAAGGAATTGGAAAGGTGCCTGAGAAATATACGCCTGTACATACAGGACATAAATAATTCCGATGTGAAAGGAGGGCTTCTCTTTGAAGAAAACAATAATTAGCCTGCTTCTGGTAATAACCTTTATACTGTCAATGTCAGAAAACGTATTTGCAGTAGACAATCCGTGCCCATATGTTATGGCAAGAGATACTGTGGAACAAGCTGTATCAAAATAGAGAAGAAGCCTCCTGTCCGGTTCAATGCCTGTAAAGGAGGTTTCTTTATGTGTGCCCGGCATGAGAGTGTGTAAACATGACTATTTAATCATTGACATATATTGTAAAATAAGTTAATATTATATAAGCTACAATAGAGATATTATAGTCTGATGTATAACCTATATTACTGCCGTTTTTGCAATAAATTAAGACATGCATTTCCGGGTAACGGTTGGCGCCGGTTACTAACTATCAGGAAAGGCTCTCTTAGTTTATAATATGACAGACCCTAAGAGATACAATATTTTTCCAAAATTAGCCGCGGAATGGAGGAAAGGTATTGGATACCTTTTGCTGTGGGAAAAGAGCTGTCTGTTGAAAAAATATGATATACGAGGAGGATAAAACATGAAAAAGTTTAAAACATGTAAAATGATTCTTTCGGCGGTGTTAACACTGGCATTAATAGCAACGCTGTTTACATCCATGCTGTACGCTGAGCAGGATAATACAAAAGCTTACGAAGATGCAATAGAGCAAAATGTAACAAATGTATTGGAAAGTGGGTTCTCAAGGTTCTATAAAATAAACCACACAAAGGTTACTTTCACTGACATAGAAGTTAACGATGAAAAGCTTGAAGCAGGTATCTTTGTTACAATGAACACGACTTTGAAAGCTAAAAAGGTTGAAGAACTTCCTTATGTAAAGGGAATGCTTAAAAAAGTCAATTTAAGCGATTTCAGCTATGAATCTAAAGAAAAGACTGATAAAGTTGTGAAAAACGCAAATAAGGATATACTGGTAAGCGAGCAAATGGTTAAAGCTACTGAAGCAATCGATTTTAGATTCAGTGACTTAAAACAGTATATTGGTAAAGACAGCGACAATAATTTTTACCTTAAAGTAACAGCAAATTTGAGCAATGGTGATATAGATAAGAATTCCATAAAAATTTTAGCGGAAAATATAGATACTTATGTATCGGTAGAAGAATTACTTCCGAAATCGGCTGCCGAAATGGAAGAAGAAGGCTTTAACGATATGCAGTTAGTATTGAACTCGGATAAGGATTATTCTTCAAAACTTTACTCAGGTTACGACAGGTTAGCAGCCAGGGATTATGCAAATAATTGGTGTGACAATACGACCACGTGTTACGACCATGGTACTACGTGTGGTATATTACAGATAAGACCCAATTGGAACAATAGCACATATCCATATTATATTGAATTGTGCCACAATGATTGTGCGGATCTCGTATCTCAGTCCATACACGCAGGAGGTATACCAATGGACAGCACCTGGAAGAGGGGAACTCCTGCAAATACAACAGTTGCATGGGTAAATACCGGTTATTTAAAAACCTACATGCTTACTACAAAGGGATATTGGGTAGCATCAACTTATACATCTGCCTCGGCAGGCGGAGTGCTTTATACAGCAACATCGCATGTTGTTCTGATTGTTAAGAATGACACTGTAACAAGACAATATAGTGCACATACAAATGACAGAAATCAATGTAATTACTCTAACGTATCAGGTTATCTGTACTATATTTTGTGGTAATAAACATACCTTGGCAGACTTTTTCTAATATGGAAGAAGCCTTCAAGGGCTTCTTCCATATTAAATACTTGTAAATTGACATAATTTTTAAAAGGGGATTTGCAATTTTATGAAAAAATTCTTATTATTGTTAGTTAGTTTAACAATTCTTTTATCAGGTTGTAATATGACAAAGGATACTACAGCAGCGGAGCAGGTTACTAATGAAGCAAACGAAGCGCAGGAATTAATTCCATTTTTAACATTTTATAATGATTCAAATAACAAAGTTTTAGCAAAATTGTCATACTGGAATTTAAAAAACAGTACGATAGATTTTACTGACAAATTGGTTTATACCGCATTACCGACAGAATCAAATGATTTTATTGAGCCTGTTGTCTGGGATGGAGATAAGAGAATCGTATTGCATAAAACGTCTAGCTCAGAAGGTGAGTTTAAGGAAAAAGCAAAAGTCATAGAAAATTATACCATGAATACGATCTATGGAAGAAATATTGAAGCCGTAAAGAATATGGATAGTGCTGGCAATGCAAAGGATTATAATTTATTTTTGAATGGTGAGAAGGGTATTATTGAAAAAAAAGCGGTCTTTTTACTAAGAATAAAGGATGATAAAAATAATGATATAGTGGTAGGAGAGCAGGATGTTCCCAGCTATATAGATTACGATGATAAAACAGGGGAAATAACTTTTATTTTCAAATATTATTTTGCAACATATATAAATATATATGTTGCCAGGTGTAACGTCAATAATATGGATATGATAGGCTGGAAGGAAATAAAGCTATCTGAGCAGATTCAAACAGGCGGCAATTATACGCCATATCCTAATAACAGTGCATTAATAGGTTCAAAATATTATATTCAAAGTTTATTAAGCTTTGCTGAAGTTGATTTAGATAAAAAAGCTTCAAAAACTCTGGACGATTTATCTAAGGAATGCCGAAGCGTTGTAAAAGAAGGCAGCTTTAAACCGGATTTTCCAAAAGATATTCTTCCGGTTGGCGTATACAATGATATTCTTATTCTTAACCTTCCTATCAGTACAGATACAGATTTAGAATATTTAATGTGTGCTTATAGAGGCGAGGAGTTTTTGGGTGCTATACATTTAAAAGGTGACGGCACATGGAACATAATTAATTCGGATAAAAAAGTTATAACTGAAATAAATGCAAAAGATAAGGGCATGTACAAAAGATTCAACAGCGATTACCTGTATTTCCCATGGGCAGGCAATATTACATAGGAATATAAAATAGCTCTTGTTAGAGCGTTTTCATTTAAAATCTATAACAAAGAACATTATCGGATAGCTTGGTATAAATACCGGGCTATCCGATATGTATGTTTAAGGCCAAAAGGAGTATTTTATTACTATATTAAATGCAAAATAACTTATTGACAAATATATCGTTATATCGTAATATTAGAATATAACGATATAAGAAGTGAGGCATGATTAATGGAGGATACAAGAAAATATGAGGGCACTGCGGATATGCTAAAGGCAATTGCTCATCCGGTAAGGCTTTGTATTATAAAGGGGCTTATGGACAAAAAGTGCAATGTGTCGCACATGCAGGAGTGTCTGGAGCTTCCACAGTCAACGGTATCACAGCATCTTAGCATATTAAGGTCGAAAGGCATAATAAAAGGCGAAAGAAATGGGCTGGAGATAATGTACAGTGTTGTAAATGAAGATGTTAAGAAAATTATTAATGCATTATTTGATTAAAATTAATGAATCAAATTCACCAATTAGGGGGTAAATCATGGACAAGAAAAGACTGGTTGTTATAGGCGCAGTTGCAGCAGGTACAAAGGCTGCTTCAAAAGCAAAAAGGGACAATCCTGACTTGGAGGTTAAGGTTTTTTCCAAGGAAAGGTATATATCATATGCCGGTTGCGGTCTGCCTTATTATATAGGCGGGGTGATCAAGGAAAAGCAGGAGCTTTTGGTAAGGTCACCCGAGGACTTCAAAATTGAGCAGGGAATTGAAATTTTAACAGAGCATGAAGTGAAGAAGATAGACGCTTCCGAAAAGAAAGTGGAAGTTTTGGATCAAAGAAGCGGGAAGGTAAGTGAATACCCTTACGACAAGCTGATAATTGCTACAGGGGCTTCACCTATTGTACCACCTTTGGAAAATGTAAAACTCAGAAACATATTCACGCTTAGAAGCGTATCCGATGCGTTTGCAGTAAGAGAGCTGGTGGATTCGGGTACAGTAAAGAAGGCAGTAGTGGTAGGCGGAGGCTTTATAGGGCTGGAAACAGCCGAAAACCTGAAGCACAGGGGTCTGGATGTTACTATTGTAGAGCTTGTGCCGCACATACTTCCGCCGTTTTATGAGGAAATTGCATTGTATGCGCAGAACCATATGGTAAGCCAAGGTATTAAAATACTGACCGGAGAGAAGGTTACAGGTTTTGAGGGCGCTGACGGAAAGGTCACTTCTGTAAAAACCTCAGCAGGTGATATTGAAGCTGACATGGTAATACTGTCTATAGGAGTAAGGCCGAATACGGGAATTGCTGTTGAAGCAGGCATAGAGATGGGTGCTACAAGAGCAATCAAAGTTAATAAATATATGGAAACAAATATTAAGGATATATACGCAGCAGGGGACTGTGCTGAAAATACAAACCTGATAACGGGAAAGCCTGCATGGTATCCTATGGGCTCTACAGCTAACAAAACCGGAAGAATTGCCGGTCATAATGCAGCATTGGAAAGCCAGGAGGAGTCATTGAAGGAAAGTCTTGACGGAGTGCTCGGGACTACGATTGTAAGGCTTTTTGAGGTAAATGCGGCAAAAACCGGACTTTCAGAGAGGGATGCAGTAAAGGAAGGTTATGAGATTGAGACCGTTCTTGTCCCTGCAAATGATAGGGCGCACTATTTCCCAGGCTATAAAGATATAATAACGAAGCTTATAGTGGACAAAAGCACTCATAAGGTGCTTGGAGCACAGGTAATAGGGGAAGGCGTAGTTGATAAGCCTATAGATACAATTGCTGCGGCAATAACTCTGGGAGCAAAGGTTGAGGATCTCGCAAAGCTGGATCTTGCTTATGCACCGCCTTTCTCAATGGCGATGAGCTCGACTATTCTCACTGCGAATGTTATGATGAACAAGCTTTCGGGCAGAGTAGAAACAGTTAAGGCTCCTGAGCTGATAGAAGAGCTTGCAAATGGAAGCATTAACGTGCTTGATGTCAGAGAAGAGGCAGAATTTTTCATATCCGCAATACCCGGAGCAACTAATATACCTATGAATGAACTTGAATCTAGGTTAAGTGAAATTGACAGGAGCAAGGAGACGATAGTACTTGTATGCAAGGTGGGTACGAGAGCATTCCTGTCTTACCTTAAACTTCAGGATATGGGCTTTAAAAACCTTAAAATACTGGAAGGCGGAACCTGCGCCTATCCATACGAGTTGGTATAGAGGAGGAAAAAAAATGACGGAAAAATATATTAATGCAAGGGGTCTTCAATGCCCCGGTCCGATAGTGGAGCTTTTCAAAGTGGCAAAAGCATCCGGAAGCGGCGATATGATAACTATAGAGGTTACAGACAGTGGCTTTAAAAAAGACATAGCGGCCTGGTGCAAAAAGACTAATAACGAGTTGGTAAGCCTTGTTGAAGAAGACGGGACAATCAAAGCAGTTGTGAAGAAAGGGTAAGGTGCAGTTATGAGCAGTAAAACGATGATAATGTTTAGTGGGGACCTGGATAAAGCCATGGCTGGACTTATAATTGCCAATGGGGCTGCTGCAATGGGTGATGAAGTTACAGTATTTTTCACCTTCTGGGGTCTTAATATATTGAGAAAAGCGCAGAAAATTAAAGTAAGAAAGTCCTTTATGGAGAAGATGTTTGGCTGGATGATGCCTAGAGGAGCAGAAAATCTTGGACTCTCAAAAATGAACTTTGGCGGAATGGGTACGGCAATGATGAAGGATATTATGAGGAAGAAGAAGGTCAGCAGCCTGCCTGAGCTTATAACAAGCGCGCAGGATATGGGTGTGAAGTTCATAGCCTGCACAATGTCAATGGATGTTATGGGGATAAAGAAAGAAGAGATTATTGATGGAGTGGAATTTGCAGGAGTAGCTACTTACCTCGGGGAAGCAGACAATGCAAATGTAAATTTGTTTATATAGTAATGAAAGGGCGAACACTGTTCGCCCTTATGTTATACACCGGAACCAAGGTTATTGTCCATATACCCCCCTATACTTAGGCTCAAGCATTACGGCAATTTTTCTCATGGCATAGTCAGCACACATTTCCTCCCAGTCTGTGTCAGTTGGACATTCATCCTTCGGCGGAAGTGTGAAAGGTTCGCCGACCGTTACTTTAACCTTTGCCTTATGGAGCTTTTCGACGCCCATGTCTTTATCGTCAATGGGAAGAACTATTTCCGTACCTTCCAGGGCTATGGGCACTACAGGCACGTTTGCGAGCTTCACAAGAAGTATAAAGCCTTTTTTTACTTTTATAAGAGAGCTTGTCCTACTGCGTGTGCCCTCTGGAAATATTACTATCGAGCCACCTGTCTTGAGATACTTAAGAGCAGATTTTATTGCACTTTTATCAGGACTTCCGGGGGTTATAGGTATATGATTTATACTTTTTAAAAAAAACGATGTGAAAGGATTCTTTTCAAGCTTTACTCCTGCCATAAAGGCAACTGAATTGTTTTTTAGGAGGTGGCAGAGTATAGCGCCATCGACATTGCTCAGGTGGTTTGCGATAAATATAGTCGGCTTATTTTCCCTTCCAGTCAGGATTTCTTTAGCATGTAGCTCTACTTTGGCATACTTTGAGAGCAAATAGCCGGTAACTGCCTTTCCAAGAATACGGATAAAGCTGTCTGGCATTAGGTTTACGATTGGTAGTAAAAGTCTTACTGATTTCATATAATACCTCATACAGAAATTTTATTATTTGGGTTTTATCCAATAATTGCTTCTTGATTATATCACATTATATATAAAATGATAAGAACCCCAATATCTAATTGGGGCTCTAGTTAGTAGATTCGTTATTTGCTTGCTTCCTGTGCCTTTTTTTCTATCTCATCAATAAGCTTCATAAGGACTTCCGCCTTAGCTTTAATGATCATATCATTTTTTGCGATGACAGAATTTTTTAAATCAGCGAATGCAAACTCAAATTTAGTTACAGTTTCTGTATTATCGCTTTTAAGCTTTGGCCTCGCGGACATCCAGATGTTTTCAAAGTAAAGGAGTACATCATTTGCACCTGTAAAATTCTTTTTCTCGCTTAACAGCTGTATTTTCTTTATGGCAAACCTGAGTTTGTCAAGCTCGGGAGGAACCTTGGATTCATAAAGCATATAGAAGTCCGGCAGATACTTATACAGCTGGTTTACTTCCAGTAAGCTCTGATAAACATCCTGAGCTTCAACTGTCTTGGTCAGATTATTAAGTACTGATTCAAAATCGTTAATAGCTGATTGCGCAGCAAAATCAGCTATTGCTTTTGCTTCATAACTATTCCATGCACTGTGCAGCTCCATTACATCCTTTTTAATACTTTCAAATTTCTTATATTTTTCCTGTTCCAGCTTCATATTCAGCTGTTCTGGAGTAAGCTTCTGTGCTTGTGTTTGCGGCTGCTCTTGTCCACCGCTGCTGCTTCCGCCGCCTCCGTCGCTTCCACCGCCTCCGCCCTGTTCGCCCGACTGGCTTCCTTGCTCGCCTTCACCTTGTTTGCTATCTTCGGAGGACTGATTTTCAAGCTTTTCCTGCTGGATGAATATTGGCTTTTTGTTTTCCTCGTATATTGCCTCAAGAGCTTTCTCTACCTTCTTAATGCTGTCTTTAAGCTTATCTAATTCCTTAGGAGGTTCTTTTTCTTCGGCTTTTGTCTGGTCGCTCTGGATATTTGGCTTCTTTTGGGCAGAGCATGAAGTAAAGTTCAGTAAAGACAATATAATAAGCATGGGAGCAACAAATTTATATAAAAGCTGCTTTGTGATACTCAAAAAAATCACCTCTTCTTTGTGAGATTTATATAGCTTTATTATTTCCTTAATTGCTTTTAATATTATTTCTGGAGTATTGTTATGTAAGCTTTTAATTTGTTATAATTACTGTGATATTAGTAATATCTGGAGAGCGTGTTTATGAAAATTATTGGAACAATAGGTGGAATACGACCTTTAGCTGATGCCGAACTGTTTGAGAGAATTGAAGTACTTGCAAAAGCTAACTGTGACAATGAACATATTCCGGCTATAATTGACAATAATATAAATATACCAGACAGGAGAAAACAAAGAGAAAAAGATAAGAACATGCCGTAATTTATCGGCAGTTTTCTGATATGATAGAGATAAGATAAGATGTCTGGAGGATATGTACATGAAAAAAATAAATTTTATTTTTACAATTATATTGGTGATGGTAGTTCCTGTTACTCTGCTGCTTACGGATGTGCAGATAGTGGCTTATGATCGGGACTACTACAGGTCTGAATACGTTAAATACAATATTCCTGAACTCATAGGCATGAGCATGGATAATCTTATGGACTCAACGGAAAAGCTTCTGGTATATCTCGAAAATAAAAGAGCTGATCTGAATTTTAGCGCAAGCTTCACAAAGGGTGAGGAGGAGTTCTTCAGCAAGAGAGATAAGCAGCATATGGTTGATGTCAAAGGACTTTTTGTTAAGGGACGCGTACTTAGGAATTTTTCATTTTTCTATATTGTAATTTATATTTTGTTCCTATTCTTTAAAAAGCCGTTTAAAAATCCTCTGAGGAAGCTGACCCGGCTTGGTATTGCAGTTGCGACAGCAGGAATTGCACCTGTCCTTATAATTTTTGTATTAATGAATATTGATTTTTATAAGTATTTTACGGTATTTCATAAGATATTCTTTACCAATGATTTGTGGTTGCTGGACCCGGCCGTGGATAGACTGGTAAATATTTTTCCACAGGATTTTTTTACTGACATGGCTTTCAGCATATCCTACCTGTATATTGCCGAAATGGCAGCAATATTGATTGGCAGCCTGCTTATTATGAGATTTGTCAAAGCTAGAATTTATTAATTATTATGGAGGTTTTACATTGAAAAGATTATGTTTGTTAGTAGCATTTGTTATGTTGTTTGCCTCAGGATGTTTTCCGAAGAACGAAACAAAATCCGAAAGCGTCAAGCTTTACTATGCTCTTAAAGGTAATGTCGGCTTAGGAGTAGAAAGCAGGGACGTAGAATACAAGGATGCAGAAAGCAAATATATAAATACCCTTACAGAGCTGATTGTGGGGCCTTCTGACAGCAGCAAATTTGAAACAAGTATAAATAAGGGTACAAAGGTATTGGATGTTAGTGCGGAGAATGATAATCTGACTGTTGACTTTTCAAAGGAATTTGCCGGCTTTTCGGGTAGTATGCACGAAGCGGCAGTAGTATCTTCTGTAGTAGATACAATGCTGCAATTTAATGAACTTAAGAAGGTAAAGATACTTGTAGAAGGGCAGGATTTAATTGCTCCCAGCGGAAAACCTTATGGTTTCATGGAATTTATCGATTTCAATACCGGAGGTATGTCGGAAAAAGAGATTACTCTCTATTTTGCTGACTCTCAGGCAATGTATGTAGTTCCTGAGAAAAGGACTGTGCTTGTAAAATCCGATATCAATGAGACTGAATTTTACCGTATAGTACTGGAAGAGCTTATAAAAGGGCCTGCCGCAGAGAATTTGCAAAAGACGATACCCGAAGAGGTAAAAGTTCAAAAGGTAGAACTGGAGGGTGATCTGCTGAAGGTTGATTTTTCGGAGGAAATGCATACTAAGCACTGGCATGGAGCGGCAGGGGAAGCAATGACTATAAATTCCATAGTAAATACAATGACTGAGTTTGAAAACATAAAAAAAGTAATGCCTACAGTTGATGGAGGACCCTTGAGCATAGAGCATATGGTAATTGAAGAACCTCTAACAAGAAACGAAAGTATGATAAATAGGAAATAGTTACAGAGTACTAGGTTTCAGAAACGTATTAAATGCATTCTATTATACGGGTGAGGTTAGAGATTATGGGGGATTTTGGGATGGAATCAAAAAACTCAGACAGGCTATCTTTTAAAAATGCTAATCTTTTATACATGGTTGTAATGGTCTTGTTTATTACTGCAGGCAATATTGTACAAAGCTGGGACTTTAAATATGGAATATTGATAACTGAATTCCTGCTGATTGCACTGCCTGCCATTATATATGCAAAGCTCAGGGGCGCTTCGGTAAGGCATGAGCTTAGGTTCAACAGACTGGGTTTTGTTGATGCATTGCTTGTTATAATTACCTTTATTGCAGCCTATTTTGTATCAGTTTTTATAAACCTTCTTGGCGAAATAGCATTAAGCATGATGGGAGAGCTTATCGTGCAGGATATCCCATTTGCAACAAATCCTAAAGAGTATATGGCACTACTTTTTATAATAGCCGGATCAGCAGGTATTTGTGAGGAGATACTATTCAGAGGATTTATTATGAGGGCTTATGAAAAATTGGGGATGTGGCCTAATATTATAGTAACCGCATTGCTTTTTTCCATATTGCATCTCAACATACAAAATATAATAGCACCTTTCTTCCTTGGTATAATACTGGGTTTTGTAGTATATAAGACAAATTCGATTTTTGCAGGAATTTTAGGACATTTTATCAACAATGCAATTTCAGTTACCTTAGGCTATGTGATTATGAGCCTGCCTTTTTATAAAAACGTGAATATAGAGCAGGTTCAGGATAGTATGACTACACAATCCCTGATAGGTGCGGTTATACTTTTCGGCATGGCACTGCCATTTGCAGGCGCTATTATGGTTATATGCCTTAAGGCGATAAATGACAGGCATCCGGAAGTGACTTACAATAGTTCTGGTGAAGATTTTACCTGTATTATGAGAAACATAAGAATATCCTGGCCATTAGTTATATGCCTTCTGATATTTATTGGAATGATGATTATGGAAGCTATAGTTATTGTAAGGTGAGGACTATATATAAATTTTTGACAAAGGGATGATGAATAATGCTGGATGTTGCAGTAATTGGCGGAGGGCCTGCGGCCTTATCGGCAGCTTTGAATTTAAAAATAAGAAACAAAAACTTTGTACTGCTGGGTGGAAATGAAAAGGTCACCGGACTCATGAAAGCCCCTCAGATTGACAATTATCTGGGCTTAAAAGGGTTAAGCGGCGCTGAACTTATTAAGAGCTTCAGGGAACATGCGGAGTCAATGGGAGTAGAAATAAAAAAGGAGAAAGTATATAATATATTGGATATGGGAGGATACTTCTCTATAAATGCAGGAAATGAGTTTTATGAGGCAGTATCAATTATTATAGCTACAGGACATGGGAAAGCTGACTATTTTGAGGGTGAGAGGGAGTATCTGGGTAAGGGAATCGGTTACTGTGCTACCTGTGATGGTCCGCTTTACAGGAATAAGCCTGTTGCCATAATAGCGGAGAACGAAGAAGGGGAAGAGGAAGCAAATTTCCTTTCTGAAATTTGCGGTCAGGTATATTATATACCCACCTACCGTACAGAGCCTAAGCTTAAAGACAATATCAAACTGTTCAAGGAAAATGTAACAGGAATACAAGGTGATGGGAATAAGGTTTACAGCATGACAACTGATCAAAGAGTACTTAAGGTTGATGCGGTATTCATAATAAGAAATGTAATTCCGGCAGACCGGCTTATTGAAGGATTGGAGCTTCAAGAGGGTGCAATAAAGGTAGATAGGAATATGGCTGCCGGTATAAAAGGAGTATTTGCGTGTGGAGATTGTGCCGGAAAGCCTTATCAGTTAGCAAAGGCTGTGGGAGAAGGAAATACAGCATCCTTGAGCGCTGTAAAGTACTTGGAACAAATAAGATAAACTCTTGACAATAAAAATTTATAATATTATAATAAAATCAAGACAACAGATACCCCGTATGGGTAGGCATAAAAATTGAGAAATTACACAAAATAGATGGGGGTGAAAAAATGCTAAGTAAGGACATGATTATTGACGATATCTTATATAAATATCCGGAGCTCGAGAAGACATTTAAAGATCGTGGGATAAAGTGCTTTGGCTGAGGCGGAGCTCTTTATATGACTGTAGAGCAGGCTGCTCTCAGATATAGGATGAACTTAGATGAGCTTATTGATGAACTGAATAAAGCGTTACAATAGTGAATTGCCGTCCTCTGGACGGCTTCTTTATGGTTTGACATGCTTGGTAATTTAATATAGAATAGGTTTTGACAAACAATAAAACGATAAATTTTATTTAATTTAATTATTTTTTGGGGGATATTTATGCTGCATAAGTACGAACAAAACGGTTTAAAAATTGTTATAGATGTTAACAGCGGAACGGTACATGTAGTTGATCAGACTACTTGGGATATACTTGACCATTACCCTGATAATATTGACAATATAATAGGAAAACTAAAGGGCAAGCACGACGAGCAGAGTATAAGAGAAGCATGGGAAGAAATAAGTAAGCTGAATAAGCAGGGACTTTTGTACGCGGATGATGCTTATATGGATAAGGTACTTAATGAAAAAAGGGAAACCCACACTAAAGCTTTATGCCTGAACATAGCTCATGACTGTAATATCCGGTGCGGTTACTGCTTTGCTTCAACCGGAGACTATCATGGCGGGCGCAAGCTGATGCCTTTTTCGGTGGCTTCAAAGGCAATTGATTTTTTGCTTGCTACTTCAGGCACCAGGAAAAGGCTTGAGGTTGATTTCTTCGGCGGTGAGCCATTAATGAACTTTGAGGTAGTAAAGCAAACAGTACTTTATGCAAGGGAGCGCGAGAAGGAATATGGCAAGAGGGTAGGCTTCACCGTTACTACCAACGGAACGCTTTTGAGTAAGGAAATAGAAGAATTTATAAATGAAAACATGGATAACATAGTACTTAGCATAGATGGCAGAAAACAGGTAAACGACCGTATGAGAAAGTTTACTGATGGCAGAGGTACTTATGACAGCATCATGCCGAAGCTGAAAAGCTTTGTAGAATCAAGAGGAGACAAGAGCTATTACATAAGGGGAACCTTTACAGCGAATAATCTGGATTTTTCAAGTGATGTACTGCATCTTGCAGATATGGGCTTCAAGGAGATTTCAATAGAGCCTGTGGTTGCGGAAAAGGAAAAAGGCTATGCTCTTCGTGAGGAGCATCTGCCAAGCATTTATAAGGAATATGATAAGCTTGCCGGCAAGTACATAGAATACAATAAAAGTGGAAAGGGTTTCAGATATTATCATTTTCTTATGGATTTGGACGGAGGTCCTTGCATTTATAAGAGAGTGTCTGCTTGTGGGTCGGGAGTTGAATACTTTGCTGTTACACCGGATGGAGAGTTATATCCCTGCCACCAGTTTGTCGGAAGGCAGGAATACCTTTTGGGAGATGTCTGGAAGGGTGTAACAAATAAAGAGCTTCAGGGGGAGTTTTCACAAAACACAGTTTACCATAAGGAGAAATGCCGGGAATGCTGGGCGAAGTTTTATTGCAGCGGAGGCTGCCAGGCAAACGCGGCTGCCTTCAGCAAAGACCTCAAAAAGCCCTATGATCTTGAATGCAGTTTGCAGAAAAAGAGAATAGAATGTGCAATTATGATAAAGGCATATGAAGCTTTTAAATAAAAATTTTAACCAATAGGAGGGATTATTATTATGGAAAAATTAGTACCTGTAAGCTTGTCTAACAGACACATTCATGTAACAAAGGAGCATCTTGAAATATTATTCGGGGAAGGACATGAGCTTACCAAAACAAAGGATCTTTCACAGCCAGGGCAGTTTGCTTGCGATGAGAAGGTCGATATAGTAGGACCCAAATCAACTCTAAAAGGGGTAAGAATACTTGGACCCGTAAGACCAGAGACTCAATTAGAGATTTCCTTATATGATGCAAGGACTATGGGAGTAGATGGAATTGTGAGACCTTCCGGAAATATTAAGGGGACACCGGGCTGTACAATAATAGGGACCAAGGGACAAGTTGAAATAAAAGAGGGAGTCATTGTTGCATCAAGGCATGTACATTTACATACAAGCGATAGTGAAAAGTTCGGTCTTAAGGACAAAGATATTGTAAAAGTAAAAGTAGGCAAGGAAAGAGGAGTAATATTTGAAAATGTTATGGTAAGGGTTCATCCTACTTATGCTTTGGATATGCATATAGACATCGAAGAAGGAAATGCAGCAGGAATAGGAAATGGTACAATGGGAGAGATTATCCGGTAATCAGTGCTTTTTTACACAACTAATTTCTAGTATTTAGGTGTTAAAAATGGCTTTCTATGATAAAATCAAATTATCATGGGAGGCTGTTTTTTTATGAGAAAAAGAACATTATTGCAGCACTGCTTCAGGAGTATGACATCAAGTCTGCATAGGACATCCAGGAATGGCAAGAAGCCAAGGTTAATACGCAGTTCATACGACGAAGTGGAAATGAAAATATTATTAATCTGCGAAAGACTGCTGAGGGTTTAGGCATAGTAATTGATTAAAAATATATTTAAGCAAATGAGAAAATATCAATACATAGAATTTAACAGAATCAAGTTCAAAGGAGGGCATTAATTTGATTGATGATGCAGTTTCAAAAGATCATGTGTATAAGCATGTTATTCTGAAAGGAACACCTTATGAGGTAGGCAATGGTCTTTTTTGACCAAAATAAACAAATAACCGATAAATTGCAATTATTGGATCAGTTGGGTCTGGGTTATTTAAAACTTGGACAGCCTTCTACTACTCTGTCCGGGGGGGGGGAGGCTCAGAGAATCAAACTGGCAACAGAACTAGGATGAATTGGCAAGGATAAAGATAAATTATATATCCTTGATGAACCTACTACGGGGTTACATATCGCTGATATTCAAAAGCTACTGAACTGTTTGAACAAATTTGTTGATTGTGGAAATACAGTAATTGTCATAGAGCATAACATGGATTTTATTAAGACAGCTGATTACATCATAGATTTGGGGCCAGGCAGCGGAAATGACGGCGGAAAAGTAGTTGCGTATGGTGCTCCGGAGGAAGTTATACAACAAAAGGGCTCTTATACAGCCGACTACTTAAAAGAACACTTAAATTCTGACAACCAATAACTTTAGAAAACTATTAATTAGAGTATAGGGGGTATCTACAATGAAAGATGGATACTGATTTAAAGGATTTATTGCACCACCTTGTGTTAGTGACACCGGCATGTCATTAGGAATTGCGCTATATGCTTTCCACAAATAGAAGTAAAAATTTAAGCTTTACATCCTGTGACTTTGAGGTTACTGACTCCAGATTTGAAATTCAGCTAGACGCGTTTGAAGGTGATGGAGTTATTCATCTTAGCTTGCTGTACTGCATAGGATTGTTCAAAAAGGAAACTATGGAAAAGCTGCTGCAGAGGTACATAAATATTATAGTTCAAGTAGTAGATAGCCCTGAGATAAAGTTACGCGGGCTAGAGAAAATAATTCAAGAGAAAAAGGAAATTTTACTAGACTTTAATGATGATTTATAACTTTGGCGATTAAATGAGGAATTAGATATGAACAATGAAAAAATGATTGGCGTTGTTGGTGGGGTAGGCCCATATGCAGGTATTGATCTTTGCAGCAAAATTCTTGATCAAACAAAGGCAACTAAGGATCAGGAGCATCTGCCCATAGCTATTCTATCAATGCCTGGAAATATAGAAGACAGAACCGCATTTCTGCTAGGGCAGTCAAAAATTAACCCGGGGTTTGCCATTCTGGAAATCGTAAAGAAACTTGAGCAGCTTGGGGCAAGTGTCATTGGTATTCCTTGCAATGCCTCGCATTCCCCTGAAATTTTTAATGTAATTCTTAATGGGCTAAGTGATGCAAACTCTCATGTAAAGCTTATAAATATGGTTACAGAGGTGGGAGTCTTTTTAAGTGAACATTATCCCGGACTGGAAAACGTAGGTGTGTTATCTGTTACAGGTACTTATAAGTCAAATATTTATAGGGACATGCTGGGGAGGCCTGGATTTAATTATATATCTCCGGATGAAAATGTTCAGCAGGAGGTTATACATAAGTCTATTTATCACCAGGAATATGGGATAAAGGCAAAATCAGGTTCGGTAACTCCGATAGCCAGGGAACTTCTGCTGGAGGGAATAATGCATTTAAAAGCAAAAGGGGCAGAAGCAATTGTTCTTGGGTGTACAGAGATACCTCTTGCAATTCATGAAAGACAGATAGATGGTGTGGCAATAATTGATTCTAACCTGGTACTTGCACGAGCTTTAATACGAGCAGCTGTGCCTGAGAAACTCAAACCCTTTATTTAAGAACTCATATAGAAATTATTATAAAAATGATGGACAAGCTTTCGCACCGGGGACCTGACGATTTAGCTATGGGTTTTACCAGATTGAGCATAATTGATCTTGAGGGTGGTATGCAGCCCTTGACTACCTAAGTTTTGTACAAACAAGTTCATAATAATTGGTTAAACTAGGAAACACAATTGAACATATCAGGGAGTCCGTTTCAAAATTTGTGTAAACCTCTAAATTGATGTTAAAATAAATTATCAATTTGGAGATCTTTGTTATAGGAAGAAGAAATGAAAGTCCGGAGAAAAAGAGAACCCAGTAAAGGACGGAAATGACATCAATGATTCTACACGGCTTTTGTTTAAGTTGTTTCAGGGCCTTTTGACACAGCCACTTTTTTAAACTTTATCTTCTTTAAGTTCGATACTGGTTATGATTTCACTGTCGCCCTCACTTTTCTTTTCGAAAAAGCCGGTATATTGTGAGGTAAGGGACCTGATAAAGGAATGCAGCCAGGCTGTCTTAATATCATAAAATCTGGGATGAAACTTGCTGAAGGATTCATTGACGATGCTTTGGCCCAGTTTGCTGAAATGCCATACTAAATCATTATCAGGTATAGCTATGTAGTCTACCTGGGGAACATCTATATAAAGATTTTTAATCAGATAGTTAATATCATTGATATCGGATTGTACGAATAGTTTTTTACGCAGCTTCTTGCCCCATTTGAGTCCATTTTCCTCAAAGGTTTTCTTCGCATTTAAAACTGCACTTTCGCCAAATACGTCAAAAAGATTTACCAAATAGTTGGTAAGTCCGGCAGCCAGTGAATCATATTTGCTTATATCCTCCGAAACACCCGTTGATAGCCGCTTTTTTATGAACCGCTTCTTATTGCTCACTATTTTAGACAGTATATTCCGGTACTGATGTTCATAAACAATTTTCAGCGTCTTTTCAAGATCCTTTATAATTGACAGTTTCATATTTGTAAGTTCCTCAATATTAGGCAGCGGCATAAGGCTCACCTCCTGGTGCTGAAATCATTCTATTTGAAAATAAATTATATGCTGTAAATATAGAATTTCTGCATATAATTATATTATTACATTATCGGCACAATTTATACTTTTTGATTTTTCACATGCTCACCGCTAAAGCTCCTATGAAGGCATCTTAATAGCAGGCGGTTTTTACTAACAAGAAACCCCCGGAAAATAATTCCGGAGGTTCTATAAATGATCATTCAACTGATATTCTGTAGAGTATTAATCTGGCGTAGTGTCGTGTACATACAGCATTACTGGCGGAATATTATGTTTAACTAATTTCTTTTCATTATTTTGTATGTACTGCCCCTCTGGTATAGAATTCGCGATAACATCCGGTGTAGTGTCGTGTACTGCAAATGCAGTCATGGATGATGAACAGGTGATGATGGTAGCTAACAGACAAATAACCAATAGTTTTCTCATTCTGTTTTCCTCCCTTTTCTTAATTAGAACTCAGTACTTTTAATGTAAAGCACATGTCACTCAAAACGCTGTCAAGTTCCTCTTTATAAGATTTATTTCGCTCGCCAACCTTATCTACTATTTTTGTAATCTCATCTGCATGTCTATCCATTAATTGTTTGTCCCTTGAATCAGCTTTTACAGCTATGTTAATTCCATCTATAATAAAGCACTTATACATAAAAATCTCATTAACCTGACTTAATAATTCAATTAACCTATTTAACTCCTCCTCTGATTCGCCCTGTAATATTTTAACCTCTGTATATGTCATAAATAATATAAAGAACTTACTCAGATTCTTGCTTCCTAATAATGCAAATGCTTCGTTAATATGATTCAGCGCCCGTTTATAATCGCCTATATTCTTATATAATTCTGCAATGCTGTTATGCACGCAACTTCTTTCAACCGGAAAATCTTCTCCATATAATTCTATAGCTTTATTGAAGTATTCGAGTGCCTCATCGTATAACCTACGTTTTTCAAAATTAGCACCTATATTTAGGAGCACTTTCCCTTGTTCTGGAATTTCTTTTGCATATTCCAATGCCTCACAAAGCATAGTATATGAGTCAGTATAATCTCCCATATGCCAATATAGTATTCCTGTACGTAAATATAGCAAATACAGCATTTTATATTCTAGCTCATTTGTATTGGGTAAGAGTTCAAAAGCTTGTTTAAATACCCTTTCAGAAGCCTTGTAATTTAAATCGTAGAAATCTACTAACCCTTTGTCGGTAAAAAACTGAACGCTCAAATTATTTGATTTCAGATCTTTTGCAGCTTTTACAGCTTCATTCATATACCTTAATGCTCTTTCCGTGTCGTTCCTGTAAAAGTAATGCATACCTATATTTCTTGTCATTTTTGCTGTTTCTTCGGGCATGGATTTTTGAACACACAGCATTTTCAGCATTTTCAGCATTGCAGCATCAGCAACTTGTGTATAGTTTTGGATACTTTTAGTAATATTGTCGACAGTACTGCAAATTTCTTCGGCTTTCAGCATACCGTTTTTCTCGTTTTCTACAAATTCATGTATATCAAGAGCATTAACCCACATAATTGCATCTCTCCCTCCGAAAAGTAAAATGTTAATTTAAGTAATATTTTAACACTTAAAGGAAGTTTTAACAATATTTATTATCTTCAATATTAATACACAAATCGATAATAATATTGATTATCTTCAATATTAATGCACAATTCGATTAAAGTGTTTATATTATCGACATACTGTTCTTGCTACCAATTTCATTATTATATATTTACTTCAATCCTCACTAAAACATATGTCAGCACATATTATGTTTAGTAGAAAAGGCTGATAGTGTTAAAACTTGATGTAAGAATTAGCACCGACAGTTTTTGTGAGCGAGAGGGGTTATAACGTGTTGAAGATAACAAATAAAAAAAGGCTGAGTTTACTTAAAAGTATTGAAAAGATGCGGGACTCCAGGTTGATTTCATATATATCCTACTCTCCGATTGATGATTACGTATTGGTTCCTCTGTACAAACAACTTTGCAGTATAGGAAAGACAGAAAGGATAGACCTTTTTTTGAACAGTTATGGCGGCGCTGTGGATACTCCCTACAAAATAGTAAACCTAATAAGGGAGTTCTGCGATAAATTCAGTGTCATAATACCCTTTGTCGCAAAAAGTGCTGCTACCATGGTGGCTATTGGTTCAGATGAAATAGTGATGGGGCCGATTTCAGAACTGGGCCCAATTGACCCTCTGGTAAGGCATCCGCTGTATAACGATTTGTGGGTTCCTGTCCAGTCAATAAGATTATGTATAGATTTTATGGAGGAAAAGCTCGCACAGAGTAAGGATTCTAAAATCACAGCTTCGGTCCTGTATCCTATTTCAAACAAGCTTGACCCATGGATTCTGGGAGATTATGAAAAATCAATAAAGGCATCATACCAGTATGCAGAAGCCTTGCTGGAAAACAATATGTTCAAGGAAAACAAGGATAAAGTAAAGTTAGTAACTAAAACTATGACAGAAAAATATTTTTCTCATGGGTATTGCATAAACAGGAAAGAAGCGTTAAATGATCTGGGACTTAATATTGTATATGCTGACGGGGATATGTGGCATTTGATTTGGGCTTTGTATCTTGCCTACGACGATTATATGCAGGGTAAGAATTATTCATCGGTAATGGAGACGGTCAGCGGGGTACTTGACCTTGCTAACTCCGAATAACTTGACAGTCAAGGTAAAAAGTACTTATAATCAAACAGTAAAGGCAAATACTATAGATGTATACGATTGGAGGAGAGGCTATGGATCCTGTAGCTTTTGAAATGTTCGGAACAGCAATAAGATGGTATGGTATCCTGCTTTCAACAGGAATAATGGCAGGGATACTGCTGGCATACTATGAAGCAAAGAAACTGGGATACGATCCTGAGTATATAATTGATCTGGCCTTATGGTGTGTTCCGGCGGCTGTGATTGGTGCCAGACTTTACTATGTAATATTTGAATGGGATTATTACCAAGGCGATATAATGAAAATAATAAATATTCGGGAAGGCGGCCTTGCTATTCATGGAGCTCTTATAGCCGCTGTACTTACCGGATATATATTCACAAGGGTAAAAAAGCTTTCTTTCTGGGAAACTGCAGATATTACGGCACCGGGTATAATTATCGGTCAGGCCATAGGCAGGTGGGGCAACTTTGTAAATGCAGAAGCCCATGGCGGTCCGACCAACCTCCCTTGGGGAATAATAGTGGATGGCGTTAGGGTTCACCCTACCTTTCTCTATGAATCACTATGGAATGTCGGCGTTTTCATATTCCTTATCCTTTACAGGAGAAAAAAGAAGGTTGAGGGAGAAGTATTTCTGCTGTATGGCATACTCTACTCGGCAGGGAGGTTCTGGATTGAAGGCTTGAGAACGGACAGCCTTATGTTCATGGGTATGAGGCAGGCTCAGCTTATAAGCGTGGTAATAATAGTATCTTTTACTGCACTGCTTATATACCGCAGGAAAAAGAAAAAAACGGATATGGAAGTACAAGAACCTGAGGAAACAGAAAAGGAAGAGATAGAGTAAACTTAAAATAGTGCAGATTAAATGGTACAGAAGGGTATACATCGCACAATGAACTAGTGCGAAATGTTTAGGCCTTTTGTACCATTTTTATTTTTTGTTCATTTTATTAAAAAAGTAGGAAGGAATTTTTAGTTTAATATAGAATATGTCATCAAATGGGTTGAAGTGGAGTAAAGTGGAACAAAGTGAAAAATGTACCCAAGGTGGTGAGCAGATGTTCATAGGTGAGTACCAGCATACCTTAGACCCCAAGAATAGGGTTATAATGCCTTCAAAATTCAGAGAGAAGCTTGGAGACAGCTTTGTTATGACCAAGGGTCTGGACAACTGCCTTTTCATATACTCATCAGAGGAATGGAGCATAGTGGAGGACAAGCTAAAGAGCTTACCTATGACAAATAAGGATGCAAGAGCTTTTGTAAGGTTCTTTTTCGCAGGAGCCTGCGAATGTGAGCTGGACAAGCAGGGAAGGATACTGATGCCAAGCCACCTGAAAGAATATGCCAAAATTGACAAGGATCTTGTTATTATAGGCGTTTCAACCCGCATAGAAATATGGAGCAAGGAAGAATGGGATAAATTCAACAGCGATGCAAATATTAGTTATGAAGATGTGGCGGAAAAAATGTCACAGCTCGGAATATGAAAAAGTCTGGAGTAGGTGGTAAAATTGAATTTTGAACATATACCTGTGCTTTTGGAAAAAACAATAGAATACCTTGACCCAAAAACGGGAGGGGTATATATAGACGGAACCCTCGGGGGAGCAGGACACTCTTTAGAAATAGTAAAAAGAATAACCCCTGGAGGGGTGCTTTTGGGTATTGACCAGGATAGTAATGCTATAGCTGCAGCAAAAGAGCACCTTGAAGCTTATAAAGGCAATGTAATAATAGTCCATGACAATTTTAAAAATATAAAAGCAATTGCCGGAAATTTGGGGTTTTGCGAGGTTGACGGAATATTGCTTGACATAGGGGTATCCTCTCACCAGTTGGATCAGGAGGAAAGAGGTTTCAGCTACATGCATGACGGTCCTCTTGATATGAGGATGGATACAGAACGTGATTATAATGCTTCTGATATTATAGAAAGCGCTACAGAGCAAGAACTCACCCGCATTATAAGAGATTACGGCGAGGAAAAATGGGCAGTCAGGATTGCCAAGTTTATTATTGAGGAAAGAAAAGCCGGCAGGATTGATACAACCTTTAAGCTGGTGGATATTATAAAAAAAGCAATTCCGGCAGCTGCACGGAGAGAGGGCGGTCACCCGGCCAAAAGGACATTTCAGGCTTTAAGGATTGCTGTGAATAATGAGCTTGAGGTTTTAGAGCAGGCCATTAAGGATGCGGTGGATATTTTAAAGCCCGGAGGAAGGCTGGTAGTAATAACCTTTCACTCGCTTGAAGACAGAATAGTAAAGACAGTTTTTAATAATATGGAAAGGCCGTGCACATGCCCGCCTAAGCTGCCGGTATGCGTATGCGGAAAAGTACCGCTTCTTAAAGTAGTTACAAAGAAGCCGGTAGTTGCAGGAGATAAGGAACTGGAGGCAAACACAAGGTCTAAAAGTGCAAAGCTTAGGGCTGCTGAAAGAGTAAGTTCTAAAAGGAGTTAAGGGGGAATAAGAATGTTAAGAGCAGATAATAGAGCATATGATTACAGCAGATACGAAGAACTAGAGCTGGAGCAAATTTCAGAGCCAAGTTCTAAACCCCGGAAAAAGGTTAAGGAAAAGGCAAAACCCCAAATTCACCTTATGAGTATTTTGTTTGTTTTTGGGCTGAGCATTTTTATAATATCACGCTATGCATATATGGCGGAGATTAACTTTAATATTACTAAACTGGAGAAGGAATATAAACAGGTGGTTAAGGAAAACACCGACCTCAATGTACAGCTTATGAAGTCGGTTAATCTTGAAGCTCTGGAAAAAACTGCTGTAAGTAAGCTGAACATGCAATATCCGGATGTTTTGAGCCAGATAGCGTATGTGAATGTAAAGAGTTCAGCACAGGCAGATGAGAATAAAGATAAAGATTTTTACAATATAAGCGATGTACAAGAGAACAGATATATAGCATGTACAAAAGCTGTGATAAATAATATCCTCAATGTGCTAGATTAATTTCTTAAGCTTGCAATAAAGGTGGTGTATTAATTTGTCCGGCATAAAGGTGACTATAAAAAGAAGAATAGTAGTTGTCTTCTTTGCTTTTTTTGTTATTTACGCAGGGCTTATAGCAAGGCTGGCTTTTGTTCAGATAATAAACAGTAACGAATATCAACAGAAGGCTGTGGAACAGTGGACAAGAGATATTCCAATCCAATCCCAAAGAGGGGTAATTTATGACAGAAACTTAAAAAAGCTTGCAGTAAGCGCAACAGCATATGAGATTTATGTGAGGCCTGCTATGGTTAAGGACAAGGAGGCGGTTGCAAATGCTCTCTCAGAAGTCCTTTCCGTGGATAAGGACTCTTTGACCCAAAAGATAAGTGCAAAAAAAGATACTGTACTTATTAAGAAAAAGGTAGATGCAGACAAAGTTAAGCTCTTACGGGAAAAGGAGCTTAGCGGAATTATATTTAATGATGACAGTATGAGATTTTATCCTCAGAGCAATTTTGCTTCTTATGTATTAGGCTTTACAAACACTGATAATCAGGGGCAGGACGGCGTGGAGTATTCTTATGAAAAGTATCTTAACGGCTTTCCGGGCAGAAATATAATGATGACGGATGCTCATGGGCAGATGCTTCCGGGAAGTGATACCAAATACTATGAGCCCCAGGACGGATTGAGTGTTGTATTAACTATTGATGAAGTTATACAGCATTTTGCTGAAAAGGCAGTAGAAAATGCAGTTATTGAGAATAAAGCGAAGCGGGTTACTGCAATAGTAATGGAGCCGAAGACGGGGGACATACTTGCCATGACTTCCAAGCCTGATTTTGACAACAATGATCCCCGCAAAATCCCTGAGGATCTCATAGATAAATGGGATACTTTAAGTCAGAAAGAGCAGTATGATGCTCTTTATAAGATATGGAGAAATCCGGCGGTATCTGACTCTTACGAGCCGGGTTCCACTTTTAAGGTAATAACCTCTTCAGCAGGATTAGAAGAGAATGTAGTAAAGCCTGATGATCATTTTTATGATCCGGGTTATATTATGGTAGCAGGCAAGAGAATTAAATGCTGGCGAAGCCATAATCCGCATGGAAACCAGACTTTTGCAGAGGCTGTAAAGAACTCCTGCAATCCTGTATTTGTAGAGGTCGGTCAGAGACTTGGAAAGGAAAAGCTTTATAAATATATAAAAGCTTTTGGTTTCGGTTCTGCTACAGGTATTAAGCTGCCTGGAGAGGCCTCTGGTATTGTACGGAATTTAAGCGCAATAGGACCGGTGGAGCTTGCGAATAACTCCTTTGGACAGGGTATTTCAGTAACACCCATTCAGCTTATTACAGCCTTTTCGGCAGTTGCTAACAACGGTTTTCTAATGGAACCCAGGATTGCCAAAAAGGTAATAGATAATGAGGGCAAAACAGTCCATGAGTTTCAGCCGCGTACAGTAAGGCAGGTAATTTCTAAGGAGACTGCGACTACTATGAGCCAGATTCTTGAGTTTGCTGTAGGTCCGACTGCCAGCTCATATATATCGGGCTACAAGGTGGCAGGAAAGACCGGTACTGCCCAAAAGGCAGAAGGCGGCGTATATGTATCCGGTAAATTTGTTTCATCCTTCTGCGGCTTCGCACCCGCAAATGATCCGAAAATTGCAGTACTGGTAGTTATAGATGAGCCTGGAGGTGCACAGCACTTTGGCGGCGTAATTGCAGCACCGGTGGCAAAAAGTATAATATACGACACCTTGAGATATATGGATGTCAAACCTCAATATAATGAAGAGGAAAAGAAACTTTTAGAAAAGCCGGTGGTTAAGGTGCCGGAGGTTAGAAATATGCCCCTTAAGGATGCTATAAAGATATTGGCTAAAAGCAAGCTTAAATACAGCGTAGAAACAGAGTTTGAACATAATATGGAGTCCGCCATTCTGGATCAGACTCCAAAACCGGGAGCTGATATAAATGAAGGGTCTATTGTGATTTTAAATGCTAAACCCTCCGAATAATTTAACATGTATTTCCAAGGCAACGAAATTGAGGAAACCCTTTAATTTTGGTTGCCTTTTTGTAAAAGGTGGTAGATAATAATAAAGTAAATTAAGCATTAAGCATTAAGCATTCAGCATATAGGTTCCAAAACTTGTCAACAATAGGTATATATATATAGGAGGAATATAATGAAGCTTCAGGAATTATTAAAAAATATTGATATATTATCATTCAAAGGCGATATGAACGTGGAAATAAACGGGATAGTTTATGATTCAAGAAAAACAAGGAAGGGTAATCTATTTATCTGTGTAAGCGGCTATACTAAAGATGGACACAGCTTTATAAACGATGCATTGAAGAAGGGTGCTGCAGCCTTTATTGTAGAGAAAGATGTAGAGGTTAAGGGAGCGGAGGTAATAAAGGTAAAGAGTTCAAGAGCAGCAATGCCGCACTTGGCATCCAATTTCTACGGAAACCCGACTCAGGAATTACAGCTTGTTGGCATTACAGGGACTAATGGGAAGACTACCACTACATATCTGATAAAATCCATAATGGAAGCCAACAAACAAAGAACCGGGCTTCTCGGAACAATTTCTACACAGATTGGCGATAAGGTTTTTGCCTCCTCAAGAACCACTCCGGAAGCTATAGACCTTCAAAGCTTATTCAGGGTTATGGCGGACAGCGGTATAGATTATGCCGTTATGGAAGTATCCTCTCATTCCTTAGAGCTCGGAAGGGTAGAAGGCTGTAATTTCAGAATCGGAGTATTTACAAATCTGACTCAGGATCACCTGGATTTTCATAAGACTATCGAAAATTACCGGAATGCAAAGAAGAAGCTTTTTTATATGACAAGCGGGGCAAATATAATAAATATTGATGATGAACATGGACGTATGATTGCAGATGAAGTAAAAAATCTGGAACCACAGCTTATTACATACGGCATAGACAATAAAGCGGACATCATGGCAAAAAATATTGATATAACCTCCAAAGGTGTGTGCTTTACTCTTGTAACACCTCAGTATGAAACAGAGCTGAATATAAAAATACCCGGAAAGTTCAGTGTATATAACGCTCTGGCCGCTGCCTCGGTGGCGTATGCGGAGGGGGTTTTTGGAGAGGTTATAAGAGAAGGCTTAAATAAAGTTGACAATGTGCCGGGCAGGTCGGAAATATTAAAGACAGGAACACCATATGCTGTGATAGTTGATTATGCCCACACTCCTGATGGGCTTCAGAATATTTTAGCTTCAGTTAAGGAGTATGCTAAGGGAAGAGTCATAACATTGTTTGGCTGCGGCGGAGACAGAGACAGGGAAAAGAGGCCTATGATGGGTGATATTGCAGGCAGAATGTCGGATTACTGTATCATAACTTCAGACAATCCAAGGTCAGAAGAGCCGATGGATATTGTAAGACAGGTAGAAACCGGCATAAAATCCACGGGGTGTGACTATATTTGTATTGAAAACAGAAGAGACGCTATAAAATATGCGCTTTCTATGGCAAAACCCAATGATATAGTTTTACTGGCCGGAAAAGGTCATGAGACTTATCAGATTTTGAAGGACAGAACAATTCCCTTTGATGAAAGAGATATTGTGGAAGAACTGCTGCGGGAGGAAATATAATGGAGGCCTTGAGTATAGAGGAAATTGTGAGCGCTTCAGGCGGGAGGCTCATGAATCCGGTGCAGGACTTAGCGGTAAATGGAGTTAGCATTGACAGCAGAAGTATAAATCAGGGGGACATGTTTATAGCTATTTTGGGTGAGAATTTTGACGGCCATGATTTTATAGGGAAGGCCGTTTGTAACGGAGCCGCTTTGGTAGTGTCTCACAAGCAATTAGAAAGTTACAGTACACCATACGTACTGGTGGAAGATACTCAAAAAGCCCTGCAAGACATAGCCGGATACTATAGAAGAAAATTTAAGATACCTTTTGTTGCTGTAACCGGCAGCGCAGGGAAAACAACTACGAAGGATATGATAGCTTCTGTGCTTTCACAGAAGTTCAATGTTTTAAAGACAGAAGGAAATTTTAATAATGCCATCGGTTTACCCCTGACACTTTTTAAGCTTCAATGCAGCCATGATATGGCGGTATTGGAGATGGGCATGAACAGCCCGGGAGAGATACGGCTGCTTTCAGATATAGTAAGGCAATCTGTCGGAGTAATATCCAATGTAGGCACTGCACATATAGAGAAATTGGGTTCAAGGGAGAACATACTAAGAGCAAAGCTTGAGATATTTTCATATTTTAATAGTGCCGGTACTGCGGTTATAAATGGCGACAATGACATGTTAGCAGCTTTTGATTCTGAAAAGTACAGGATATTAAGGTACGGTCTGGATGAAGGCAATGATATTTATGCTTATGGAATAAAGGAAAAGGGCGAAGCGGGAATAGACTTTACAGTTTTTTTGGAAGATGTGCCGGAAAGCTTCACAGTTTTGCTTCCCGGAACGCATAATGTATATAATGCCTTGTCTGCCATTGCTGTCGCAAGGCTTTTTGGCATGGAAGCGGAGGATATACGGAAGGGGCTTCTTTGCTTCAGGCCATCAAAGATGAGGATGGATATAATAAATCTTGAAAGCGGTGTAAGGCTTATTAATGATGTATATAATGCAAACCCCGAATCCATGAAAGCGGCAATAGCTGTACTGCAAAGCTTGAAATCAAGCGGCAGAAGCATATGTATATTGGGTGACATGCTTGAACTGGGGGACTTATCTTCCAAAGAGCATTATGAAATTGGGGGGTATGCAGCATCCTCCGGAGCCGATATACTAATTGCTGTAGGGAGCTTTTCCGAAGATATGAAAAGAGGTGCGCAAGCTTCGGGTATGAGCAGCAACAACATATATGCATTTCCAGCTACAAAAGAGGTTTTATCATCGCTTGAAGCAATTATTAAGCCTTTTGACACGGTGCTTTTAAAAGGTTCAAGAGGGATGAAAATGGAATTTATAGTTGATTATTTACGTGAGAGGGGATAGTCTTTAATGTACAATTTGATGTCCAGTGAATATAATATCTATATTATATGTATTATTTCTGCTTTTGTGTTGGCACTAGTGGCAGGGCCAATTTTTATACCTATACTCACAAAAATGAAGTTCGGGCAGATGGTTAGAGACGATGGACCCCAAAGCCATTTAAAAAAGACAGGTACTCCAACAATGGGAGGTATAATAATAATTTTACCTGCAGCTATTGCAGGATTAGCTTTTTCGAAAGATAAAGATATGCTTCTGGCACTTTGCGCAACTGTTCTTTTTGGATTTATAGGTTTTATTGATGATTATCTTAAAATTAGGAATAAGAGATCCTTGGGCTTGCGTGCATATCAAAAGATTATTGCACAGCTCTTTGTTTCGGTTTTCGTGGCTTTGGTGGCTTCGGGGGTATCGCAGGTAGGAACCGAAGTGCTGATACCTTTTACCGGCAGGTTTATTGATTTGGGATTCCTTTACATACCTTTTACCGTATTTGTTTTTATTTGCACAGTAAATAGTGTAAATCTGACCGATGGTCTTGATGGCTTGGCAGGAGGAATCACGGTAGTAGTGCTTGGTTTCTTTTCTGTGATTGCACTTGCATCAAGCCATGTGGGACTTTTAGTATTTTCGGGTGCTTTTATAGGTGCATTGCTTGGTTTTTTAAGGTTCAACTCACATCCTGCACAAATTTTTATGGGAGATACCGGCTCATTGGCATTGGGTGGAGCCGTAGCAGCTTTGGCGGTTATTACAAAGCTTCCATTCTTTATTCTCATAATTGGAGCAGTATATGTTTTAGAAGCGCTGTCCGTAATAATTCAAGTGGCTTATTTTAAATACACGGGGGGAAAGAGGTTTTTCAAAATGGCTCCCCTTCATCATCATTTTGAACTTAGCGGATGGGCTGAGTCAAAGGTTGTATCAGTGTTTATAATAGTTTCGATAATATTGTGCCTCATTGGGATATTAGGGTTATCTTAGAAAAATTTTGGAGGATTAAATCATGCAGATTAAGGGCAAAAAAGTTCTGGTTATTGGAGCGGCAGTTACAGGAGTACCTGTAGTTCAAGAGCTTAACCGGTTGGGTGCAGAAATCATATTGAATGACTTTAAGAAGGTTGATGAGCTGAAAGAGATAATAGCGGAAGTCGAACAGCTTCCGATAAGATTGGTAGCGGGAGGACATCCGGTGGGGCTTGCAGAGGAGTGTGATTTTGTAGTAATAAGTCCCGGAGTGCCTTTGGATATACCACTGGTGCAGAGGGCTAAAGAACTGGGCAAGGAAGTAATAAGTGAGATAGAACTGGCTTATCGGCTAACTTCTACCCCTGTAGCAGCAATTACCGGAACAAATGGTAAGACTACTACAACGGCACTCTTAGGAGAAATAATGAAGGCCAGCCATAGAAAGACATTTGTTGCCGGCAACATCGGTCACGCAATGATACTTGAAGTTTGTGGTTCAGGAACAGAGGATATTTTTGTTCTTGAGGTGAGCAGCTTCCAGCTGGAGTCTATAGCGACCTTCAAGCCAAAGGTTTCGGCGATTTTAAATATCACTCCGGATCATTTGAACAGGCATAAAACCATGGAGAATTATATCGATACCAAGTGCAAGGTTTTTATAAACCAGGATGCTTCGGATTATACGATATTGAATGCGGATGACCCGGAGACTTCTAAGCTTATGGGCAGACCCAGAAGCAAGGTACTGCTTTTCAGCAGAAAGAAGGAGATAGCACAGGGGGCATATATAGAAAATAATCACATAGTAATTAGGGTGGGCAATAAAAAAGAAACCGTAATACATAAGGATAAAATATATATTCCTGGCAGCCACAATCTTGAAAATGCCCTGGCGGCGGCTCTGATGGCATATTGCATGGGGGCTCAGACTTCTGTTATTGCAGATATATTGGAAAGCTTCAAGGGTGTAGAGCATAGGATTGAATATGTTGAAGAGCTTGAGGGAGTTATATATTATAACGATTCAAAAGGGACAAATACAGACGCTTCTATCAAAGCTATTCAAGCAATGAAGCGGCCTACTATAATAATAGCAGGAGGCTATGACAAGGGAAGCGGGTATGATGACTTTATAGCTGCCTTTGGAACTATCATAAAGCATATGGTGCTCATAGGCAAAACTGCTGATAGACTGGAAGAAACTGCCCGGAAATACGGGTTTACGAATACGCATAAAGCTAAAGACCTGAAAGAAGCCGTGGAAAAGTGTCATATGCTGGCTGAGACTGGAGATTGTGTATTGCTTTCACCAGCCTGTGCAAGCTGGGATATGTTCAGTAATTTTGAGGAAAGAGGCAGGCTTTTTAAGGAATATGTAAGAGAATATAAAAAGTAATTATCTTGAGGGGGCTTTTCGATGCCTGTAAGGAAAAAGAATAACATTGATTTTACATTGCTTATAACAGTATTAATTTTGCTTGCTTTAGGTGTGGCGATGGTTTTTTCCGCCAGTTCAATATCCTCCTTTATGAAGTATAATGATAGGTTTCACTATTTGAAATCCCAAGGTTTTTTTGCAATAATAGGCATCTTGGCAATGCTGTTCATGAGTAGGTTTGATTACAAGATTCTGGGTAAATTTGCAGGCACACTGGTACTTGCAAGCATAGTTCTTTTGATTGCCGTATTCATACCTGGGATCGGTTATAGTGCAAATAATGCTGCAAGATGGATTAAGATTGGGTCACAGACAATGCAGCCTTCTGAGTTTGCTAAATTCGCACTGATAATATTCATGGCAAAAAGTATAAGCAATAAAAAGGAGAAAATAAGGAGCTTCAAGCATGGAGTCCTTCCTTATATAATTCTTATGGGAATATATTTTGTGCTTATTTTACTTGAGCCAAACTTAAGTATGGCAGGAAATATTGTAATGATAACCTTTGCAATGCTTTTTGCATCAGGAACGAAGATAATCTATCTGGTAGGCTGGGTGATACCTCTTTTGCCTGCGTTAGTGTTCATAGTATTGAAAAAGCCATATATGCTTGAGCGCGTGACCTCCTACATGAACCCATGGGCGGATCCTTTGAATACAGGCTATCAGGCTATACAGTCCTTGTATGCTCTTGGGTCGGGGGGGATTTTCGGGTTAGGATTAGGAAACAGCCGGCAGAAGTTTTTTTACATACCGGAACCCCAGAACGATTTTATATTCTCCATTATTGGTGAAGAGCTAGGGTTTATTGGAACTGCTACCATAGTAATATTGTTTCTGCTTTTAATATGGAGGGGCCTCAGGATAGCGCTTTTTTGTCCTGACACTTTCGGTTGCTTGCTTGCGACCGGAATTACATGCATGATTGCTATACAGGTGACCTTAAACATAGCTGTAGCGACAGTATCCATACCAACCACAGGGGTTTCTCTACCTTTTATAAGCTCCGGAGGTTCATCGCTGCTATTTGTAATGATGAACATTGGAATTTTATTGAATATATCGAAAACTGTTAAAACAGGCGGGAGTTGATTGTAATGAGAGTCATACTTTCCGGAGGCGGTACGGGTGGACATATCTATCCGGCAGTATCCATCGCGAAAGAAATTGAGAAGCAATACCAGAATGCTGAAATATTGTTTATAGGTACTGAGAGAGGATTGGAAAGCAGTATTGTGCCAAAGGAAGGCTTCAGGCTGCTTACGATAAAGGTAAGAGGTTTCGAACGCAAGCTGAGTTTTGGAAATATTGCAGCAGTTACGGAATCCTTTGTAAGTCTTTTTAAGGTATCGGGGATAATGAGAGATTTTAAACCTGATATAGTAATAGGTACGGGAGGATATGTTTGTGGTTCGGTGCTGCTTTCTGCCGCACTAATGAACATACCGACCATAATACATGAGCAAAATGCTTTTCCGGGAGTTACTAATAAGATATTGTCAAGGCTTGTTGATGTTATAGCTGTAAATTTCTCTGAAGCAAAAAAATACTTTCCCAAGAGCAGCAAGGTGATTGTGACGGGAAACCCGATACGGGGCAACATGCTCTCTGTAAGCCGCGAGGAAGGACTTCGTGAATTTGGCTTTTCAAAGGAGCTGCCGGTAGTGTTTGTTGTAGGAGGGAGCAGGGGGGCTAAAAAGTTGAATGAAAGCGTACTGCTGCTTGCAAAGCAATGTGTCAGCAAGAAAAGCTTTCAGATGCTGCATATGACAGGGGAAACCCAGTACGAGGACATTATGAAAAAGTACAGTGGTGAAAGCATAGCTATGGACACCGGATACCTTAAGGTAATGCCTTATCTTCACAATATGCCTCATGCTCTGGCTGCAAGCGATATCATAATAAGCAGATGCGGTGCCAGTACTTTGTCAGAGATTACAGCCCTTAGCAAACCCTCAATATTAGTTCCATATCCCTATGCTACTGACAACCATCAGGAGTATAATGCAAGAGCGCTTGAGAAGAATGGTGCGGCTATAGTCATTTTAGACAGGGATTTAAGTGCCGACATATTGTGCAGTGAGGTCGTTGATATGCTGAATAAACCGGAGAAGGCAAATCTTATGAAATTAAAAAGCAAGGAAATGGGCAGGACTGATGCAGCTTATGTAATTGTAAAGGCTGCCGAAAAACTTATGCATAAGCAGGAGGCCTAGTGCTTTTTAACACAACTGATTTCCGGCATTCAGGTGTTAAAAATGCACTTCATCTGTTTAGTGCCTCGCTGACCCTGGAAGTGATATACTATACGAGGCACTAGTACTTTGTAACACCTTCGGAAGTGATGCATAGTATATTATTATGATTGAATAATAATGGCTTCCTGGGGGTGTAAATCGTTGATGGATAGGTACGTGATAAATGGCGGGCATAGACTTGAAGGTGAGATTAAAATAGATGGATCCAAAAACTCTGTTTTGCCCGTACTTGCCGCTACCATAATAAGTGGAAAAGAATCAGTTATCCATAATGTTCCGGAGCTTAAGGATGTAGATTTGCTTATAGGGCTGCTCCGTACAATAGGCTGCAAGTGTTTTTTTGAGAATAATACACTAATAGTAAAATCCAATAATCAGTTAGAGTCTTTTATACCGGAAAAACCGGTCAGGGAAATGAGATCCTCAATAATTTTAATGGGGGCAATGCTTGCTAGGCATGGCCAAGTGAAGATAAGCTATCCTGGCGGATGTGAAATTGGACCCAGGCCTATTGATATTCATTTGTCAGGGTTAAGAAAAATGGGAGCTAAAATTACGGAAGCTCATGGGTATATAAACTGTGAATGCAATGAGCTTAGGGGTGAGGAGATAAGTCTTGACTATCCAAGTGTAGGTGCTACCGAGAATATAATGCTTGCTGCTACAACAGCCCAAGGCGTGACCATAATACAAAACGCGGCTAAGGAACCGGAAATTATTGACCTGCAAAATTTTCTGAATGGAATGGGAGCCAGAATAATTGGAGCAGGAACCAGTACCGTAAAGATTGAAGGGGTAAAGGAATTTCACGATGTAGAACATACGGTGATACCTGACAGGATTGTAGCGGGAACGCTCATGGCTGCTGCTGCCATAACCGGCGGAAATATACTTCTGAACAATGTAATAATTGAGCATTTGAAATCAGTATCATCAAAGCTTTCAGAATGCGGGTGCATTATTACAGAATACGAAAACAGCCTCCAAATAATATGCAATAGGAAGCTTAAAGCAGTAGAAGTAATAAAGACACTGCCCTACCCGGGATTTGCTACAGATATGCAGGCGCAGATGATGGCTGTGATGACAGTAGCTAAAGGCACAAGCATATTCATTGAGACGGTATTTGAAAGCAGATACAAGCATGTTGAAGAGCTTATGAAAATGGGTGCCAGTATAAAGGTGGATGGAAGAACTGCCATTGTGCGGGGTGCTAAAAGGCTTACAGGTGCGGAGGTTAGAGCCGGAGATTTAAGAGGGGGAGCGGCACTGGTGATTGCAGGACTTGCAGCGGAGGGGACTACGACTGTGGATAATGTTAAATTGCATATAGACAGAGGATATGATAAACTAGAAAATAAACTAGTAAAATTGGGTGCTGACATACACAGAGTCTAATCTAGTGCTTTTTAACACAACTTATTTCTAGTCATGAGGTGTTAAAAATGCACTTCATCTGTTTAGTGCCTCGCATGCCCTAAAAGTAAATTACGTTACGAGGCACTAGGTTATTATTGGACTATTTATCGTTTAACCTGCATATTTACGGCTTATGTATGTTGAAAACAGCCGGGATTATATGCAGTGTTAATTTTTCGGTGCGAATGGGACAAGCATATTTCTTATAGAAGAAATTTCGTTATATTATTTGGGAGTGAAAATATGAGGGGAAGATTTAAATATGTAGTTCTCTTATTTATAATCTGCATATTTGCGGTGTTTTTCCTATCTTCCAGCTTTTTTCATATAAAATTTATAGCTGTAAATGGAAATAATAACGTAACAAGAGAAGAAATAATTAAGCTGTCATCAATATATTATGGGGAGAATATTTTCCGGATAAATAAGAAAAACTCGATGAAGAGTATCTTTCAGAATCCTTATGTCAAAATGATTAAGATTAAGAGGGCTGTGCCCAACAAGGTCGTGATTGATATAATAGAAAGGAAAATCATGGCGTATATTCCGTATGTAGGTTCATATCTCAATATAGATGAGGATGGTATGATACTGGAAATCAATCCTGCAATAAAATACCCTGATTTGCCGGTAGTGAAAGGACTGAAGTATGAGACCTTCAAGGTTGGAGAGTGCCTGAATATAGAAAATAAAGAACAGTTTAAAACGACTACTATGCTGATTAAAGAGATTAAAAATGCAGGAATACTTAACCAGGTTTCAGAAATTGATGTTACTAACTTATCAGATATCAGACTGAAAATAAAAGATGGGATAAAAGCAAACCTGGGTGATAATGATAATATGAATTACAAGATTAGTTTTGCCAGGTCAATAATTGAAGATGTAAAAAAGCAGAACCTTAAGGGCACTATAGAGATGGGCCATGAGGGAAATCCTGTTTTTATACCGGAGTAAGCGGGATGATTAGGAGGACATGAAAATGAAGAATATTAAGTATCAAATTGCAATTGCTATAGTATGTCTGGCACTAGGCCTTATGTTTTCAATTCAGTTCAGAACTGTAAAGCAGGGCGTAGGTCCGGTATCCGAATATAGAGCAAGGGAGCTTGCAGCACAGCTTAAAAAAGTAAGGGAAGAGAATACGAAGCTTCTAAACGCCAAGCAGGATTATGAAGCAAAAATTAAGGAGTATGAGGATACTGCATCTCAAGGCAGCGTATCAGCAAAATTATTGAAGCAGGAGCTTGATGAGGCAAGAATATTGGCGGGTATTGAGGATGTTGAGGGTCAAGGAATTACAGTTGTTTTGGATGATTTAAAATTTTCTGAGAAGGTTAACTACCCATTAATTTCATATTCAATGCTTCTGGAGCTTCTAAACGAACTAAATGCTGCCGGAGCTGAAGCGGTATGCATAAATGATCAAAGAATTATATCCACTACGGAAATACGCCAGGTAGGAGGAATACACATAAACATCAATACCGTTTCCTATGCTCCTCCGTTTACATTCAAAGCAATAGGAGATCCAAAGACATTAGAGGCTGCACTCAGATTGAGGGAAGGAATCGTAGAGAGACTTGAGACCAACGGAATTGCAGTGACAATAACTCAGGAGCAACTGGTTAAAATACCAAAATACAACGGGGTTATAGAAAGGGAATATGCAAAAGTAATTGGAGGGGGAGAAGCCAATTAATATGAATAGGAAGGCATATGTATATTACCTGTTTGTATTGGCGGTTATTATGGGGTTTATTACTGCGATACAGCTTAAATCGAATTTTACGTACCAAGGCATAGTTACAATACCAAAACTCCTGGAGCTGCAAAACGAGATTAAAAATGCGGAGGCGGAGAATAAACAGTTGACTGAGTCTATTAGTGAACAGGCAGTGAAGCTCGCTGAGTATAAAGCAGGTGTGGAAAGCACAGGAAGTGCATTCGGCAATATGAAAAATGAGCTCATAACAATGCGGAATTATTCAAATTATGATAGTATACAGGGACCGGGGATTATAATGACACTTAATGACAGCCAGCAGGAAATTGCCGAGGGTGAGGATATTGCATGGTATCTGATACATGATATTGATATTCTGGAAATAGTAAATGAGCTTAGAATGGCAGGAGCAGAAGCAATATCAATAAATGATGAGAGAGTTACAGCTACTACCAGTATAAGGTGCGGAGGACCCACAATCAATATTGACGGGAAGAGGCATGCAGTACCCTTTATTATAAAGGCCATAGGGGATCCAAAGGCTCTGGAAGCTTCTGCAATTGCTCCGGAGAGTTATATAGAGCTTTATATGAGCTATAGCGGCATACAAGTAAAAATTCTACAAGTAGAAAAGCTTTCTATAGAAGGTTATACCGGTCAGGATAAGCTAAGATATCAAAGAAAAACTGAAGGTGGTGGAGCAAAATGATAATACCTATTATTGGACTATTGCTGGGAATTGCTATTGGAATATTATTCCCGGCAGTTATACCTGTTCAATATTCAAGCTATATGTCAGTAGCAATTCTTGCGGCTTTGGATTCGGTATTTGGAGGAATAAGGTCCAGCATAGAAAAAACTTTTAATATAGAGATATTTATTTCCGGTTTTTTCGGCAATGCAGCGCTGGCTGCAATACTTACCTATTTAGGAGACCAGTTAGGAGTGCCTATATATTATGCAGCAATTTTTGCCTTTGGAGTAAGGCTGTTCCAGAACTTTGCGATAATACGCAGGTATCTGCTTATGGGTCTGAAAAAAAATAACAATAAAAGTTAAAAAAAATAAAGGAAAATTACGAGATGTGTTGAACTTATTACTTTATGATAAATCAATTTTGCATACTATTTTAATTATATATAATAGTTATAAAGTAGGGAGGGTATATTGTGCTTGAATTTGATGTAGATGTGAATTCTGTTGCGCAGATTAAAGTTGTTGGAGTTGGCGGTGCTGGAAATAATGCAATAAACAGAATGATTAGTTCAGGTCTTAAGGGTGTAGATTTCTACGCTATAAATACGGATAAGCAGGCTTTATATATGTCACTGGCTCCAAATAAAATACAAATTGGAGAGAAGCTCACAAAGGGCTTAGGTGCGGGAGCAAATCCCGAAATCGGCAAGAGGGCGGCTGAAGAAAGTTATGAAGAAATCAAGAAGATGCTTGATGGGGCAGATATGGTATTTGTTACAGCTGGCATGGGCGGCGGCACTGGAACAGGAGCTGCACCTGTAGTTGCTCAGATTGCAAAGGAGCTTGGAATACTTACAGTAGGCGTTGTTACTAAACCTTTCGGTTTTGAAGGCAAGGTAAGAAAAATGCAAGCTGAAAAAGGTCTTGCAGATATGAAGGAAAAGGTTGATACTTTAGTTACGATTCCTAATGATAGACTGCTTCAGATTGTGGACAAAAAAGCATCCATAATGGAAGCTTTTAGAATAGCTGATGATATTCTAAGGCAGGGTGTACAGGGAATTTCGGATCTTATTGCTGTTCCCGGTCTTGTAAATTTGGACTTCGCGGATGTGAAGACCATCATGCTGAGCAAAGGCTTTGCTCATATGGGAATAGGAAGAGCCAGCGGCGAGAACAGAGGTTCAGAGGCAGTGAAACAGGCAATACATAGCCCTCTTTTAGAGACCTGTATTGAGGGAGCAAAAAGTGTACTTCTTAATATTACCGGTGGTGTTGACCTTGGTATATTTGAAGTTAATGAGGCTGCGGATCTTGTATTCCAGTCTGCAGATCCGGATGCAAACATTATATTTGGTGCTGTTATAGATGAAAACATGCAGGATGAAATCAGAATAACAGTTATAGCAACAGGCTTTGAGGAAAGTAACGGAAGAGCCTTTGAAAGAAAAATCGAAGTTGTAGGTCTTTCAAATGAAAAGAAAGACGGACAAAAGATATCAAACTATGGCAATGAGGATATTGACATACCTACATTCCTGAGAAACAGACTTAAATAGAATTCATTTTCGCGTTTTGCGTTGTTTAAGCAGGACTTCGAAGCATGGTTTAAATCGTATCATTAAGAGAACCAATTAATTTTGGTTCTTTTTTGTTTTTTCATACATATATATTTAAATTATACTGTGAATGTATTATGTCTTCTGACTCTTTCCCCAAGATATGACTTCGAAGCATAGCTTGAATACGCGCAACGCGTAACTAGATATACTTCTTGTCGATAAATTTGATAATATAATTTATTTCGACTACCAAATATGACAGGTATTTTGTGGTATCTCTTATATAATTATCATAGTGGTTTGTTGAAGTAAATTATATAAAGGACAAGGAAAAAAAGTTTGGAAACATATGTTTATGCGGATGTCATACTGTTTGAAAACTTAATAATGAACTATTTAATTCTATGGAGCACAGCGCGGCTCACCCGCTACAACTATTCTAAAGTAAAGCTTATGATTGCAGCTTTTTTGGGAGCACTATATGCAGTTCTTTCGTATCTTCCTGAATACAACTATCTTTTTAGCTTTTTCATGAAAATACTTTTTTCGATACTTATAGTAATAGTCGCTTATACACCTGCATATTTTCACCTGCTTTTAAAGCTTACCGGAATTTTCTACGTTATTTCTTTCGTATTCGGAGGGGCTGCATTTGGGCTATTTTATTTCATAAATGGCCTTAACCTCACAAGCAACGGGATTTCCTTCATCAAGGACTTTCCTGTAAAAATACTGGCTGTAGCGGTTATATTGGCTTACGTTACTATTAAGTATAGCTGGGACTATGTACAACACAGGATAAAACGGGAGAAACTGATTGTCAGGGTAGAAATGAGTTTCGATAATAGGAAATTGTGCATCGATGCTCTTATTGATACAGGAAATTCTCTCAAGGATCCCATAACGAATGCACCGGTCATGATAACGGATTACAACATGATAAGAGAGCTTTTGCCTCATGATATACAAAAAATTTTTGAACGCTGCGCAGAAAGTGAATTGAATGCCATAGCCGAGATAATGTCAACTTCAAAATGGTCCACAAGGTTTAGACTCATTCCATTTAGGTCATTAGGCAGGGAAAATGGAATGCTTATAGGGTTCAGGCCGGATGTTTTAACAATATTCGACAGCGGCAGAGGAATACACTTGAACAACATAGTAATTGCAATATATAGGAAGAAGCTCTCCAAGGACGGAGAGTATAGCGCCCTGATACATCCTGAGATGCTGAAGGAGAACTAAGGCTTGTAAAGTGTATCTATGTTCTAAGAACTTATAGCTGCGTCAGCGCTAAATGGAGGTTGGATATGAGAAAGGTAGCTGGAAGATTAAATTTAATAAAGCGGATGCTGATAATTAAGATACTGCAATTCTTTAATGTTTACAGGGATACGTGGGTTCATTACATAGGCGGAAGTGAAGCTTTGCCCCCTCCTCTGGAAAATGATGAAGAAAATTTTTTGCTCTCCCGTCTTAGAAGTGATGAAGAGGTAGTGAGGGCAATACTTATTGAAAGAAACCTGAGACTTGTCGTATACATAGCAAGAAAGTTTGAAAATACCGGAGTCGGAGTTGAAGATCTGGTATCCATAGGTACAATAGGGCTTATAAAAGCGGTTAATACCTTTGATCCTGATAAGAAAATCAAGCTTGCTACTTATGCCTCCCGATGTATAGAAAACGAAATACTTATGTATCTTAGGCGGAACAACAGGACAAAAACTGAGATATCCTTTGACGAGCCGCTGAATATCGATTGGGATGGAAATGAGCTGTTGCTTTCAGATATACTGGGTACTGAAAATGATATAATCTATAGATACCTTGAGGATGAAATCGACAAGCAGCTTCTTGAGATTGCTCTGAGGAAGCTTACTGAGAGGGAAAAGAGAATAATGGAACTCAGATTCGGACTTAATGACGGAGTAGAGAAAACGCAGAAGGAAGTTGCAGATATGCTGGGAATATCGCAGTCATACATATCAAGGCTTGAGAAGAGAATAATAAAGAGATTGAAGAAGGAGATAAACCGCATGGTGTAAAAAAAAGCAATATATATCAGTGAGCATTTATAAGTATTCGCTGATACATATTGCTTTTCTAAATATATGCAATGTAAAAATATAGGTACAAGCTCATTGGTGAATAATAAAGTTGGCGTATGGTAATAATTAAAATGTCAACATTAAGAAAAGGGTGTGCTTGTGCTATGCTTAATAAAGTGGAAATCTGCGGAGTAAATACTTCAAAACTACCCGTTCTCTCTAATGATAAAATGGTTCAATTGCTGAAGCAAATGCAGAGTGGAGACCAGACTTCAAGGGAAGAATTCATAAAGGGAAACCTTAGGCTTGTGTTAAGCGTTATACAAAGGTTTAACAACAGAGGTGAATATGTTGATGACCTTTTTCAGGTAGGATGTATAGGTCTTATTAAAGCTATTGATAACTTCGACCTGAGTCAGAATGTCAGGTTTTCAACCTATGCAGTACCCATGATTATTGGGGAAATAAGAAGATACCTGAGGGACAACAATTCCATAAGAGTCAGCAGATCCTTGAGGGATATCGCATATAAAGCTCTACAGGTCAGGGATATGCTTATTACCAGGAATTCAAAGGAGCCCACTGTATCAGAAATTGCAAACGAGCTAAAGCTTCCGGTGGAGGAAGTAGTATTCGCACTGGATGCAATCCAAGACCCTGTATCACTTTTTGAGCCTATTTATCATGACAGCGGCGATGCAATATATGTAATGGATCAGGTGTCGGACGACAAAAACATAGATGATAATTGGCTGGAAAGCATTGCACTCAAGGAGGCTATGAAAAGGCTCAATGAAAGGGAAAAGCTTATTTTAAACTTGCGGTTCTTTGAGGGCAGAACACAAATGGAAGTGGCAGAAGAAATCGGGATTTCACAAGCCCAGGTCTCACGTCTTGAAAAAACGGCTCTGGGTCATATGAGGAAATACATTTAAAAAAATATGAACATAAAAGTATAAAACCTTAATTGGTCTAATATGATCCGATTAAGGTTTTTTGTTCTATTTTATGATTCGGTTTATATATTAGTATATATAAACAAGTAGGGGGAGGAGTACTTATGGTTAAAATTTCAGAACTTAAGCAGAGAGAAGTAATTAGTATTAACGATGGCAGAAGGCTTGGTATTGTATATGATGTGGAAATTGATATGGAAAAGGGCAGGATAGATGCAATTATAATACCGGGAACAGGAAGGATTCTGGGATTATTCAGCAAGGAAAGTGATGTAGTGGTAAACTGGGAGAGCATCAGAAAAATAGGTGCAGATGTAATATTAGTTGATGGTGGAGGGTATTAAAGAATTTGGTGACTTGTTACTCTAAACGTACTTTTTGGTATAAAAATATAATTTTTATGACAACATGAGGTAGGCTAAGAATAGCAGAGGTAATATATATTATTCTATAAATTTGATAAAATCAGAAGGATGATTTTACTATATTGTGTATAATATAATACAGAAGGGTACAACATATTGAAGCGAAAATAGGAATTAAGACTCATACAAATAGTAGTATATACTCTGTTTTTACGACGAAATCTTACATATACTTATAGGGGAGGGATGTAATTGAAGTGTCCTTATTGCGGGTATAACGAAAGCAAGGTTGTGGACTCAAGGCCTACTGATGAGGAGGCGGCAATAAGAAGAAGGCGTGAGTGCGAAAAATGCGGTAAGAGATTTACTACCTATGAAAAAATAGAAGAGATGCCTCTTATAATTGTCAAAAAGGATGGCAGCAGAGAAATATATCAGAGAAACAAAATGATGAATGGACTTTTGCGGGCTTGTGAAAAGCGTCCTATTTCGGTTTCACAGATTGAAGAAATAGCAGATGATATTGAAAAAGAACTTTATAATTCAATGGAGAAGGAGATAGGTAGCAAAAAAATAGGAGAATTGGTGATGAGCAGACTCAAAAAAATAGATGATGTTGCATATGTAAGATTTGCTTCAGTTTATAGACAGTTTAAGGATATAAATACTTTTCTGGAGGAGCTCAACAAACTAATAAACGAAAGATAGGGGGAAGCTGTATGTTCACCAAAATACGCAAAAGAGATGGAAGAGTAGTAGACTTTACAAAGGAGAAGATCACCAGTGCAATATTCAAAGCAGCACGGCAGGTAGGGGGAGAGGATTACGAAACCGCAGAGAATCTTACGGAAAGAGTAATTTCCTATCTTTTTAAGCATATCAAGGATGAGATTCCGGATGTGGAAACAGTTCAGGATGCCACGGAAAAAGTCTTGATTGAGACAGGCCACGCAAAGACTGCTAAAGCGTACATATTGTATAGATCCAAGAGGACTAGGATACGAGAGACAAGAAGTGAGTTAATGGATGTAGTAAAGGATATATTGGTGGAAACAAGCAGAGATAATGCTAATGTCGGGAATTCACCATCTGCGAAGATGCTGCAGATTGCTTCGGCGGCCAGCAAGCATTATTATCTCAACAATGTAATTCCCGAGGAAATGAGCAAGGCTCATATTTTGGGAGATATTCACATACATGATTTAGATTATTATGGCAAAACATTAAATTGTCTTCAGATAGATCTTACTACCCTTCTTAAAAATGGCTTTAATACAGGCTATGGCTTTATAAGACCGCCAAAGAGAATAGGCTCTGCGACTGCGCAGGCTGCTATAATCCTTCAGAGCAACCAGAATGATATGTTCGGAGGACAAAGCTTTCCACATTTTGATAAGAGCATGGGCGAAGTAATCAGGAACCAATGCCCGGACACTGATGATAATGAGATATTTCAGGCAATGGAGGGGCTGGTATACAATCTCAACACAATGCACAGCAGAGCTGGCGCGCAGGTACCTTTCAGCAGTATAAACATAGGTACTGACATAACCCCAGAAGGAAGAAAAGTGAATGAGGCATTACTCAGAGCCTTTGATAAAGGTCTGGGAAAAGGAGAAAGTCCCATATTCCCCAATCTGGTTTTCAGGTTGAAGGAAGGTATAAATATGAATCCAGGGGATCCAAATTATGAGTTTTTCCAGCTTGCTATGAATGTTGCATCCAGAAGAATGAATCCTACCTTCAGCTTTATGGATGCCAGCTTCAACAGGAAGTATGGAGATGAGGTTGCTTACATGGGCTGTCGCTCAAGGGTAATTGCAAACAGGCATGGAGCTGAGAAGTCAGCCACCAGAGGAAATATTGCTCCGGTTACTATAAATCTGCCTAAGCTGGCTCTAAGGACTAAGGATGTAGATGCTTTCTTTGTTGAGCTGGGCAAGCTTTTGGATTTGTGCGGCAGGCAGCTCATTCATAGATTTAATGTAATTGCTGACCTTAAGGTAAAGGATATGCCCTTCTTAATGGGACAGAAGCTTTATATGGGCTCTGAAAACCTGAAGGAACAGGATGAGATAAGGGAAGCAATAAAGAACGGGACTTTGGCAATAGGCTTCATTGGCCTTGCGGAAGCTCTAATTGTACTTACAGGGAAGCATCATGGAGAGGACGAAGAAACATGGAAGCTGGGTTACCAGATAATTGAGGGTATAAAAAAAGCTGCGGATAACTATTCAGAGAAGTACGACCTGAATTTTGTGGCCTATGCTACTCCGGCAGAAGGGACAAGCGGAAGATTTATTAAAAAGGACAGAAAAGAATTTGGAATAATAAAAGGAGTTACTGATAAAGCATATTATACAAATTCCTTCCATATCCCAGTCAACTACGAGATAAGCGCATTTGACAAGATATCGAAGGAAGCACCATTCCATAAGTTATGTGCAGCGGGACACATTAGTTATGTAGAGCTGCCGTCTTCACCGAAAAGCAACCTGCAAGCCTTTGAGAAGATATTGAAGCATATGGCAAAATGCGATATAGGATATGCGGGAATAAATTTCCCGATTGATGAATGCAGAAGCTGTGGTGTGTCGGGAATAATCGACAACGACTGTGTAAGCTGCGGAAGTGAGGATATAAGAAGAATCAGGAGGATTACAGGCTATTTGTCAACTATTGATAGGTTTAATGATGCTAAGCAAGCAGAACTTGCAGATAGAGTAAAGCATTCAGTTTAGGGGGTATCATTATGAAATTGAGAGTGGCTGGTATTGTTAAGGAGAGCGTAGTGGACGGTCCCGGCTTCAGATATGTAATATTTGCCCAAGGCTGTAATCATGGCTGCAAGGGCTGTCATAACCCCGATACCCATTCAATGAATGGGGGCTATGTGGTGGACACTGAGGAGCTTATAGCAGATATAAAGCAAAGTAAATACATAGATGGGGCGACCTTCTCAGGAGGAGAACCCTTCCTTCAACCTGATGCTTTTATACATATTGCAGAAAAACTGAGGGAAGAAAATATAAGTATAGTGTGCTATACAGGCTATACCTATGAAGAACTTATAGAAAGCAAGGAAGAGAGCCTAATTAAGCTTCTCGGACTTGTAGACACGCTGATTGACGGACCTTACGTGGAGGCACTGAGAAATCTGGGGCTCACCTTCAGAGGCTCCAGGAACCAGAGGATAATAGATGTAAAAAGCAGCATGAGAGAACATAAGGTAGTACTGGAAAGTTTATATTGGGAAGCAAGTTAAAAGTCGAGGGATTATCCCTCGACTTTTTGATGCTCGCAATTATAACAAATACAGGGCTTGCTCAATAGTTTTAAAAAGTTTGTTTATTTCTTCATCCCCCAGTTTTTTCTTGGTTACTCCTTCAGAAATTGTCAGTCTGTATTGTTTAAGAAGAGTCTCCATATTCTTGTAGAGTATACTGTTTTCTATAGATATTGCAGCCTGACCTGCTAAAGAGAAGATAACCGCTTCATCCTTGGTGTTGAATGGAATGACTTTATTATCGCGCATTTTATTAATCAACTGTATGACTCCTAATATCCTATCTTGATGATCTTTCATGGGTATAGCCAGAATTGACTTGGTTTTATAACCTGTCAGATTATCAAAGCTTTTATTGAACTTATAAATTGCATTTTTGGGGATATGGTAAGCATCATCTATTCTAAGGGGCTGTCCGGATATTACGGTATAGCCGAAGATACTGTTTTTTAATATGGAAGATACTTTCGACTCCAGGTTTACATTAACACTATTATTCTTTGCTATCATAAATTTTAACATTTTATTTTTTGAGTTATTTTTATAATAAGAACATTCATTTGTATCACTATCTATAATGGTATATATAGTAGCGGCATCTGAGTCCGTCATTTCCATGCAGGACTTTATGATTAACTCCAGAAGCGTCTTTATGTCTTTTTCTGAGGACAGCTGTTTACCGATATCATAGAACCTGATTAACTCATTTTGCATAGCTTGTACATTTACTTGACGGTTTACGTCTCTTTCAAGGCGTATCAAGAAGTTGGTAATATTATAAATATCTTCACATTCCAAGGAATCATATATATATGATTCTCTTACATATGTGTCAGCGTGTTCATCAAGCAATGCAATACAGAGATTATTATCTGATTTTAGCAATTGAGACAGGTCTTCGGGTACTCTATCCAGCAGTTTATTATCAATAAAAACAGCATTTATAGTCTTATCATCATATGAAAGTTCTTTTTGAAGTGCTGCCATATTAGACAATAATATTGTCCCTTTATGGGTATATTTAATAATATTAAGAAAGCTTCCAAATTTTTCTTCCGATTCTACATACACTATAGTCCTATAAGTAATCATGATTTTGGGCACCTCGTTTCGGTTTAGAATCATTGTTCAAGAACTAAATAAAACATTGATATTGGTATAAGGAAATCCATTAGTAATCCGGTATAGAAATAAGCGGGGCTCATTAATGAATACCATTTTTTCTTATAGTAGACAGTTTTGGCAATTAAGATCACTGCAGTAATCAATAATAAAATATTTGAAAAATATCTTGAAGAATATAGTACAAAAAAAATCAAGGTTCGGGTTATTATACCTATGTTTTTTTCATTTTGGATAAAAAAACTTTCGCTGTATGAAACAAATATTAATCTTAGTATATACTGGATCATTATTGAGGCAAAAGATGATATTAAAACAAGTACTATTAAGAAGTCTGCTAATATTCTATAAATGGACGAGATATAGTTATTTCCAGTATAAAAAGATGATATTAAAAAAATAATCAATATATGTACAGTTTGGTCAACTACGAAATAAAACAAAGAGTATAATGGCCTTTGATCCGGTAGTCTCGATTTATAGTAGTCAATTACGAAATGCAATACCCCGTTTAAAAGAACTAACCCTAAAATAAGGGAACCAAAAGGAACTGCAAATATAAGTATGCAACATGTTACTATGATTGAATGACATAAGTTCCATTTCCACAGTTCGCCTTTATTTTCTGCGATTTTATCTGTCTGAAAAGTGAAATCACCTAATAGATGACCTAACAATAAAAAGTCGAAGCACATATTAATACCCCTGTGAGTTATATTTGAAAACGAGCAAATCAGTAAGCCGATTGACAGCTTATAAACTATGGTAAAAAATCAGATTAGGGGGCTTCTGCCCCCTTATAAATATACTACTTAAGTAAAACAGTAACGTGAGAAGTGATCAACCAGTATATTAACTTTTTTAATATTAACTTTTATATTTTCACTCTTGGCGATATCATAAAGCTGTCCCTTGTATGCATCTACCCTGATATGTACTTTCTTAAGGAAATCTGAAGTACCCGGTGAGAATTCAACATAACCCTTGCCGTTTTCAGCATATACTTGAATTTCTAAGGTATATGGTAACTTCTCTTTTTCTAGGAAATCTTTCTTGAATTCAACATTTATAAACCCAATCTGATATCTGCCGCCATCTTCTGTAATCGTTATTGTTTTTTTATAAATTACCGGCATAGAAGCCGCAGTAACCGGCAGGATAGAAAGTATTAACGAAAATATCGCAACTAAAAGCAGGAGTTTCTTTTTCACGGATTTCACCTCCTTTCTCTTGAGAGAGGCATTGACTCTTCTCAGTTTTTTGTTGTCTATAAATAAATATAGCACCTATGGGTATACCACAGGCGCCTAAATATACAGAATATATCAGTTACATTCAACTTATATATCAAATCAACTCAATATATAAATTCAAATGTATTTATGTTGTTTCGGCAACCTGGCAGTCATAGGAAAAACCATTCCCTTAGACCCATAGCTTTGCGTCCTTATCTTTCGATAAGTTTGCTATTATCGGCAAATGTCAATAATAATTTAAAAAGTACCTTATATTAATAGTTAACCATATAAACATTGGAATGTCAATACTCAACCGATCACGACAAAAAAATTAAATATGACATTATTAATATTGTAGCATATGCTGATATGTTGTAATATAAAATCACTAATATAACTGTTATAATAAGGTAAATGGCATAAAATTGTGGATATATGATTATTGATAAGCAGTTTTCGTGGCAGAGGCATGAATAATGAGAATACGAGGCACTAATACTGGTGTTAAAAAACTATAAAGTCACAGCATAGCTGTGGTTTTTGGAGGTAGCTATATGATTTGCTTTAATTGCGGTTATAGATTAACCGATTCCGCAAGTACAGAGTGCAGTCTATGTGGTGCAAGATTTCCCTTAAAATGTGAAACATGCGGATCTCCGAATCCGTTAATGGCAAAATTCTGTTTAAATTGCGGTAAAAAACTTGCAGGACAAGACGCACAGAGCTCAGTTAAAAACTTTCAATTTTTACCGGAAAGCAGAAAAAAGATATCAGTAATATTTGCTGATGTATCAGGCTTCACGGCATTATCTGAAAAAATGGACCCTGAAGAGGTGCGGGAAATAATTAATGCCTGTTTTGATTTTATAACAAAACCTGTATATGAACTGGAAGGCATAATTGACAAATATATAGGGGATTGTGTGATGATTCTTTTTGGTGCGAAATATTCCCATTCGGATGATTCTATGAGGGCAGTCATATGTGCGATGAAAATGATGGAGCTTATCAGCTTGTTTTCAAAGGAGATGCTTCACAGCAAGGGGGTAAGCTTAAGCTTATCGATAGGAATAAACTATGGGCTTGTTGTAACAGGAAGTGTAGGAAATTATTTTGATAAAGATTATACAGTAATCGGAGATACCGTAAATACGGCACAAAGACTCCAAGCTGCTGCCGGAAAGGGCGAGATTCTTGTTTCACAGTCGGTATATGTTGAAACAAAAGATTCAGTTTGTTATTCGAATATGAGGGAGATTTCCGTCAAGAATAAAGAAAAACCGGTAAAATGCTATATTCCCATGAATTTATTAAAAGCCTATGGAAAAGGTAACAATGAGCTTATAGAAAGGGATCGGGAGACTAACCTTATAAATTCGATTTTTACATATGGTAAAGGTTCTAAAGTAGTAGCGGTTATAGGTGAACCAGGTATTGGTAAGACAAGCCTGGTAAAGAATTTTATTTCAAGTTTGAATAACAATGTAAAAACAATATGGATAGATTGTGATCCTACCTATCAGAAAAGGGTATATTATTTAATTTCCAGCTTTTTATACGAAGCGGCGAATATCAGCCGTGAGACCGGAAGCAGCATAAAAAAGGCTGGGTTAGTGTCATATATTGAGTACATATTGAGAGACTACAGCGAGGAAGAAATACAAAGGAACTATGGATTTTTAAGCCTTATCATGGGCCTGGATAGAAGTAAGGACTTTCAAAACATACTTAATTCCATGAAATATGATGATATCAAGAGAGAAATAATAAACCAGCTTTCCATATTCACAGCAGAGCTTTGCAAGGAAAAGGAGATTGTTTTTATAGTAGACGGCATCCAGTATGCAGATTCGGAATCTGTTATTATTTTAAGTCAAATGGTAAAAAGGTTCACGGATGTGAAGATTACTCTAATTTTCAACTCCACTTACGAACTTGAGTTGTTTAGTTCCTTTGAAGCAGGAAAGATTCATAGTTTGAAGCTTATAAGATTAAGCAGGAATGGGGTTTGCAGCCAAATGTGCAGCATACTTGACTGCAATAAGATTGATAAGAAGCTGCTTAATAGTGTATACCAGTATACAAATGGTAATCCTCTGTATGTCAAGGAATTTACCAATGCTGTCAGAAGGGAAGGAAGCTGTATAGTAGAGGACGGAACGGCTTATTTAAAACCACAGGAGGCAATTTCACTGCCGGACAGCATAGAAAGTATAATTTTATCAAACCTGTCCGGGCTGGACGAGGCATCGACAATGCTACTGCAGGCTGCTTCGGTAATAGGGAAGGAATTCAGTTTATCCTGGGTAAAAAGTATTCTCAGCACTGGTGTAGATGAATCGGAAGCGCTGAAAATGCCTATGCAGATGAGTATTATATCTCTAAAATCCATACGCACCTCTTCCGGTATGGTTGACAGCATATACTCCTTTGAAAGGGAAAATGTAAGAAAGGCCATTTACAATAGTATTCTGAATAAGAGTAAAAAGCAGTTTCACAAGAAACTGGGTGAAATGATAGAGTCAAAATACAGCAGCGAACTGGAGTATTATTATGAAATTCTTTGTATACATTATGAAGCTGCAGGACTTGATAAAAAGGTTGTAGATTACTATCAGAAAACTGCTTTGAGACAGAAAAACAATTTCAATTACAGAAGTGCTTTGGAGTACTATATTAAGTTTCTTCAACTGGTAAATACATATAGTGAAGAGGAAAATAGACCAAGCCTCTTACGTGCGTATATTGAAATAGGGAATATATACAGCTTATTGATGGAATATGATAAAGCGTTGGAATTCTTAGATAAAGCTTTAAATAAGGTTGATTTGTCTGATGATATTTACACAATCAAGCTTATGCAGGTAAAGGTCTATTTTGATAAGGCAATGTACAGCGATGCGCTGGAGATAGTAAAGGGCATAGAATATAAAATAAGACAGAACAGCAATATTTACGGAAAAATGTTGCAGCTTAAGTGCAGCATCCTTCGTATGCAGGGAAATTCCGAAGCTTTTGGAATAGCAGAAAAATCTGAAGAAATCCTGCTTAGAAACAAAGACTTTGAAAATCTTTCAGAGACTATGAGCCAGACTGGGATATTGTATTTTATTAAGGGAGATATGGAAAACGGCATATACTATTTTAACAAGGCATACGATTACGCAGAGAGAATAAACAATTTGAGGGTAATGAGCACGGCCTCCAACAATCTTGGAATAGCTTACCATGCAGCCGGAATGATATCAAAAGCACAGGAATATTTAAATAAGTCTATAGAATTTTCAAAAAAGACCTCGCATATACAAAACTATATAGCCAATAATATTAACTTGGGAATACTATATATGGATAAAGGGCTTTTTGGCAGAGCAGAGCATTTATTTATGGAAGCCTTGGAAAAAGCCGAGCAGGTAGAGTCACTGCATAGGATGTGTATAGCACAGCTTAATCTGGGAGATTTAAATTATGAAACAGGGGATTTCGCAAAAGCTCTTCTGTATTACAGGAAGTCGCTGGAAATAGCGGAAGACCGGGGAATGTCTGTAGAAGTGGCAATAAACAATATGGGAATTGCAAGAATTGATTTAAAGACAGGAACTACCGATAATGTGATAAAAACACTGGAAAACGCGTTGCCGATTTTTGAAGAAGCTGAAGAGGTTTCTTATATTAGCGACTATTATAGATATCGCTCTATATATGAGTTTCAGAAAAATAAAATTGATGAAGCACGGGAGCTTTGTGAGATATCTATTTCCTTCGCAGTAAAAGCGAATAATGATATGAAGAAACTGAAGGCATTACGGTTAAAGGGAAATATTCTGACTCACTCAGGAGTTTTTGAAGAAGCTTTGAGTTGTTATGATGAATCTATAAATTTGGCCGTGCAGCTTGAATCAGATTATGAAACAGCAAAAGGATTTTTCAGAAAATATGAAGTATTGGATAAATTAAACCGGCACGAAGATGCATATAATAGTTTGAAATTGGCAAAAGAGGCAGTAGATAGGATTGATATATGCAGGTGGACAGCTATTATAGCGGCAGCCTAATGCAAAATCAATTTAGGCTGCCACTATTTAACTAGCTAATTATTCAGGTAGATTAACAGCAGTTTTTGCATTTTGAATGTCCAGGCGAAACTGTGCATTCACATCTGTTGCATTATACCAGCCTTTGCTTGACATGTAGTTGAAAATATTTTCGTGAGCTGTAATCGCGTCATTTAAATGCCTCTTAAGAGCGTTCCTGACTTCGGGAGTAGATGCTTCAGTCAGTGCACCAGCTATACTTTTTACACCTGTCTTTGCCGAATTCAACAGGTCGGTTGCTATAATCTGATCTGTCACGTTACCCATTCCTGTCATGTTTTCAATAATTTTGTTCATCATCCTACCTCCTTTGTTATTGATTAAAGTGCTGACCTTCCAGAATTGACTGGAGCTCATTAATATGCTGTTTTGAAAGTCTTGTATCCTGCTGCAGCATCGATTTGAGCTGAGCATCGGATGCAAGCGTACCCATTGTTGAGGATTTTGTTGCACAAAGGGTTTTAAAAGTAAGCAGTTCATGCAATTCAAGTGTTTCATGAACACCTAGTTTTTGATTAGTCAATATAACACCTCCTATTCTAAATAATATTATTTCAAACAGTAATTTAAAAACACCAGGTAATTATAGCCAATCAAAAAGGCAAGTGCTATATAAAGTAATATGCAAAAAATTATAAATATAGTTACAGTATCTATACTGTAGGAATATTATGATATATGCTGTGGAATAGTGCTTTTTAACACAACAGAATTTTTGTATTAAAGTGTTAAAACTGCACTTCATCTGTTTAGTGCCTCGCTTGCTCCAGCAGTGATATACTTTACGAGGCATATATAGATATTTATAAAATTTGGGATACAAATTTTTGCATAGTTAAAGAAAGGGGGATATTGTGTTATCTGACAAGGAATATATCAGGCATTCGATTGAGACTAATCTGTTTTTTCTACGGATTGTAAAAGAACATCTGATTTTTGCTGCTGCTTCTCTGCCTCCCAGAGATCGCGAAGTGGGGAATAAGTTGGTTGCTATGAAGCACAGCTTTGAGGAACTGTTATCTCAGGCTATTGAACTGGCAGATATGAATGTAAGCTATATGGTACTGGCTTCAGATGAACTGGTTACAGACTTTACTTTAGCTGCAGAAATAAAAACTCAGTTCCTGACAGGAATTCCGATTAACACTGAATTGACAAGAAGAGAGCTTGAACTGAGAGCAGAAAATATAAACGGAAATGATGACGAGCTGTTATCGGAGATAGCTTCACTTAACAGAAAGGCTATATCTATGACTAAAGCCGCCATTGCTTTTAAGACCAGGCTATTAAATAATGTATTGGAATGCAAAGCATTCAGCTACTCCTACCCTGCAATGCTGGAGCATGTTATAGAAGAGGGCCGATATTATATCATGCTGCTTGAAAAGCTCGAGAAAAGAGATGCAATAGATAGTGTGAAGGAAATAATAGAAGAGGAAATAAACTGGAATCATATTATGGAAGAACACAGCAAGTTCATTAGAGGGTATCTGGACCCGGAAGAGGTGAAACTATTTAACAAAGCAAACGCTTTCGCAAAGGAATTTGACAAGCTTATGGAAAATACAGAACAGGCTGCAGACCATCCTGAGCTGCTGCCTACGGTAACAAGAGAAAGCCTTAAGGAGGTTGAGGCTTTAAGAAACTTCAAAGTACAGGGAACTGCGGGGATACTGAAGTGTAAGATCAAGTCGATTATACCGCCCTTGTTGTCGGATCATGTGACAAGGGAAGCAAATCATTATCTGCGATTGCTTAGAACCTTTGAGAAGATGGTATAGAGGTATATGCCTATAATGAGTTCCAGCAGCTACTTTTTATTGAATTTTATTAATAATTATTGCATTTGTAATTATTCCGGTTGTGAAAATTATTTAGTTTATTTATAATTAGTAAGGAAGCATTGGCAAGAGTGATTAAAAGCATATGAAGTAAAGTAAGGAGCAAAGCAAATGAATTGGTTAAGAAGATTTATGATAGGAAGATATGGCGGAGACCAGCTTTCTATAGCCCTGATCATACTCTCAGTTTTATTAACCTTGGCAGGTGAGCTGGCAAGCCTTCCCATATTAATATTTATGAGCTATTTTCCCTTGTTGGCATGTGTTTTTAGAATGTTATCAAGAAATATTGAAAAGCGCAGGAAGGAAAACTATAAGTTCACTATGCTTATAAACCCTGTTTATTCTTGGCTTAAGAAAAAGACCAAACATGTAAAGGATGCAAAGACTCATAGATATTTTAAATGTCCGAATTGCAAGACGGAATTACGTGTTCCGAAGGGCAAAGGAAGAATTAGAATTACCTGTCCAAAGTGCAAAACGGAATTCAAAGAAAGAACATAATTCAGAGAAAAACAAATACCAAAATAGCAGAATATAAGATAAGAATCGGTCATATGACCTGCTTATGTGCCATAATACCTATATGGCATCGGTAAAAAGTACTATGTATTAGCATAGTACTTTTGTTTTATAAATAGGACATTCATATAAATATGGTACAGGTAATAGTCCTTACTAAATAGGCAATTATACTGCAAAAAAATGAGCACTATGCTGGATAGAAACAATGTGTAACTACGTGTAAAATGAAGACATAAAAAGGAAAAACAAAGGAGGGAGCTTGGATGATTACAAGATTATATAATTATTGGTATAACATAAAGGAAACTATAAAGGATAAAAAAGGGCAGGGCATGGTAGAGTACGCACTGATTATAGGCTTGGTCGCAGTATTACTTATTGTTGGACTTACTTCATTAAAAGATGGTATAGCAGGTACGTTTACTAAAATCACAACTAAACTGACGGAATAATATTTTGTAGCTGATAGCTGAATCTCGGCCCTACCTATTAACAGGTAGGGTCATTTTATCTACAGTAACAGTATTTTGCGGGAGGAGGTAAGTAATGAAATTGAATAAGAAAGGCCAGTCCATGGTTGAGATGGCACTGATTTTACCTATAATAATAATTTTATTCATGGGCATGGTTGAGTTCTCAAGGATATTTGGTTCTTACCTCCTTGTAACTCATGCATCCAGAGAGGGAGCAAGGTTGGCAGCCATTGGCAAGACAGACGCGGAGATACAGACAAATGTGACCGGCAAGGTAAATATATTGGATGTAAGCGATTTACAGATAATAATAACACCTGGAGATGGAGCAAGGGTAACCGGAGAGGATGTAAGGGTATGTGTAAAGTATAAGCTGGAGCTATATACCCCGCTTATAACCAGTTTCATTCCAAATCCGTTCGGAATGGAAGTAAATACATATATGAGGGTGGAATAAGATGAAATATATAAAAAATAAGAAAGGAAATAGTTCAATAATCCTATTATTCATGGTTATTGCTATCTTGAGCCTGATGACATTTACAGTGGATGCCGGATTACTATATCTTACTAAGGGTAAGCTGCAGAATTGTGTTGACTCTGTAGCCTTGGCGGCAGTTTCAAGATATGCAGAAGGACAGGATGCAATGCTTGAAGAGGCATACAAGTACTCCAATCTTAACGGTATACCTCCTGAAGAACTCAATATTGATATAGAGGGTAACCGCAAGGTTACGGTAAGTACCAATAAGTCTGTTACGCTGTTTTTTGCAAAAATCTTCGATAGGTCTAGCGCTGACGTGCAGGTAAAAGCCACAGCGGTTGTGGGTCCTATTACTGCTATGAAGGGTATTCGGCCTTTTGCAATTGTACAACAAGAATTTGAATATGGGGAGTCGTATACATTGAAGGCAGGAGGAGGAGGAGGACACTGCGGCAATTATGGAGCTATAGCTCTTGGAGGCAGAGGAGCTTCTACGTATAGAAACAACTTGGCTAATGGATATAATGCCAATCCCCCCATTAAGGTAGGCGATGAAATAGAGACTGAGCCTGGAAATATGGCAGGACCTACAGAAGAAGGGGTACAGGCAATTATTGATGCTGACCCAAACGAGCATGGAGAGGACTTGTCTCAGCTTGAGCAGGATTGCCCAAGGGTGATAAAGATACCTATAGTCGATTCTTTGGATGTATGTGGAAGAAGCACGGTTACTGTTGTTGGCTTTGCAGCTTTCTTTCTGGACGATGTTGTGAAAGTAAATGGAAAAACAGAGATAACGGGACGGTTTATTAAGAAAATCAGTGAGGGAGCAATAGATGAAACCGGAATTGGATATGGCTTATTTGGTTCTAAGCTTGTAGAGTAATGTTTAGGATTTTATAGGAGTGGTGTAGATGGAAAGGCTTAATAAAAAGATACTTATAATTTCAGTTTTAATGGCACTTGTAACAAGCTTCCTTTTATATTTTTATATTTCGGGACTGGATGGCGAAAAGTCAGAGATTGAATATATTGAAGTATATGCGGCAAGGGTAGAAATCCCTGCAAGGACGGTAGTCAAGGATGAAATGCTTGTGAAGGTGCAACTGCCCAAGGACACCCAAATAGCAGCGGGGCTGTCGGATAAGGGTCAGATAATTGGGAAGCTTACGAAGGAAAGAATCTTAAAAGGCGAGATAGTATTAATGGACAGGCTTTCTACAGGGGAAAATACCAATATGGCTTTTTTAATTCCGAAGGGAAAGCGTGCAGTAACTATAGCGGTAAATGAGGTTACAGAAGTAGGAGATTTTATAGTACCGGGGGATTACGTAGATGTAATTGCAACCTTTGAAGAAGCAAGCGTGGATATTGGGGGAAGAAAGATATATTATCCCAAATATACAAAGACAATATTGCAGAATATACAAATTTTAGGGGCAGGCCAGAGTATGCAGGTTGATAAGGAAGAAGGTAAGAAACTTCCAGCCAGTGTTACACTTGCAGTAACTCTGGAGGAAGCTGAAAGGCTTGTGCTTGCTGATGAGGGCGGTGTACTGAGACTTGTTTTGAAACCGGCAGCAGATAATTGCAGCATACAAACCAATGGCATAGTAAAGGACGATATGGTAGTACCTAAAGGCAAAATCGAAAATTAGCAAGTCGAAGCACAAGGAGGTATTAGCGTGGAAAATAAAATAAAGATTGTTATTGCTGACGATTGTAAACAGACAAGGGATAACATTAAAGCAATAATTAATTTTGATAAAGATATAGAAATAGTCGGAGAGGCTGAAAATGGATCGGAAGCAATAGCAATTATAAAAGATAAGAAGCCTAATGTTGTGCTTATGGATATTAATATGCCTGTAATGGACGGAATAAAAGCCACACAGCTATTATCAGAGGAAGGGGTGGAAGTCTCTATAATAATGATGTCTATACAGGGTGAGGGTGAATATATAAAACGGGCAATGTCTGCGGGAGCCCGTGACTATGTTGTGAAGCCCTTTGGTGTAAATGAACTGGTGGATACCGTAAGACGTGTATATGAGATGGAAATGAGCAAGAAAAGAAGAATAAGCAGTGTTTCTGCAAACAAAGTAGAATCAAAGATAATCAGTATCTTTTCCACTAAGGGAGGAGTAGGTAAGACTACAGTAGCTACTAATCTCGCTGTAGCACTTTTAAACCTGACAGGGAAAAAGGTTGTACTGCTGGATTTTGACTTGCAGTTTGGAGATGTTGCTATATGTCTGAATTTATATGTCAAGAATTCAATGACAGAGCTGGTTAAGGATTTTGCCAATATTGAGCAGGATACCGGTTTATTGGAGGAATACCTCCTTACTCATTATTCAGGGGTAAAGGTATTGGCGGCGCCTGTAAGACCTGAAAATGCCGAATATGTTACCTCAGATCATATAAGTAAGATAATTGATTATTTAAAGGGGAGGTATGACTATATAATCATTGATACTGCCCAAGGTTTCAATGATACTGTAATAACAGCTCTTGATATGTCGGATATGATAATATATGTCTCGACACTTGACCTCCCATCAATAAAAAATACTAAGAACGGGCTTGATGTAATGAAATCACTTAATTACCCAAGTGAGAAGGTTAGAATTGTAGTAAATAAGTCAAGTGAAAGCTTCGGAATAAATCACTCGGATTTTGAGAGTGCCCTTGGAGTAGGTATCTGGGTAATGATACCGGATGACACAGCATCAGTAACCGTATCGGTAAACAATGGACATCCTTTGGTTTTACACAGAAGGTCATCAACTGTATCCAAAAGAATTTACAAGCTGGCACAGGGTATAGCAGGTGATGAAAATATAAAGAAGAAGCTATTTGCAGCGATATTCTAAAGAGGTGATTACATGAGCTTGCTTAAGAGGATAGAGCAGGAAAAAGGCGAGGTGCTTTTAGAAGGCAGACAGCCAAGCAGGGAGGCTAAAAAAGAGGACCCCCTTAGTGATGTAAAAAGCATAATCCATAAAAAAATTGTTGAAAGAATAGACACGGGTATGCTGGGTAGGGAAGATGAGGAGCAAAAGCTTAACAATGAGATAGCGGACATAGTTGAGGAGACACTTAAAGAGAAGGAACTTCATTTGTCACGTACTGAGCGTCAAACTATGATAAGCTATATTATCGATGAATCCATAGGCTTCGGCCCAATCAGCAAGTATCTTTTAGATGAAGAAGTGTCAGAGATAATGGTTAACGGTCCGAACCAGGTATACGTAGAAAAGAAGGGACGCCTTGAGATTGTCGATGCATGTTTTGAAGATAACCAGCATGTTATGAGAATCATTGAAAAGATAGTATCACCATTAGGAAGAAGAATTGATGAGAGTTCTCCTATGGTAGATGCAAGACTTCCCGACGGTTCCAGAGTGAATGCAATAATACCTCCGCTGGCGTTAAATGGGCCAACTATAACTATTAGAAAATTTGCCAAAAAGCCTCTGCAGGTGAGCAACTTGATTTCCTATGGCACTATGACTTCTGATATGGCAGTTTTTATTGAAGCATGTATTAAAGCACGGGTTAATATAGTGGTATCAGGAGGTACCGGAAGCGGTAAGACTACAACCTTGAATATTCTTTCCTCCTTCATTCCTGATAACGAAAGGATACTGACCATAGAAGATGCTGCGGAACTGCAGCTTAGGCAGGAGCATGTAGTAAGACTTGAAAGCAGGCCTGCAAATATAGAAGGTAAGGGAGCTATAAACATAAGAGATCTGGTAAAGAACTCACTAAGGATGAGGCCTGACAGGATAATAATAGGTGAGGTCAGAGGCGGAGAAGCCTTGGACATGCTTCAAGCAATGAATACAGGACATGACGGTTCTCTCACCACAGGCCACTCCAATTCACCCAGAGATATGCTTGCCAGGTTGGAAACAATGGTGCTTATGGCAGGCATGGATCTGCCGGTAAGGGCTATCAGGGAGCAGATATCTTCAGCTATAGATGTTATAATACAGCAGAGCAGGTTAAAAGATGGCAGCAGAAAGATGACACATATTACAGAAGTGCAGGGCATGGAAAAGGATACAATTATACTTCAGGATATATTTGTATTTAACGAAAATGGAACGGATGAAAAAGGAAGAATAACAGGAAACTATACTGCCACCGGCATCAGGCCTAAGTTCATGGAAAAGCTTGTGAATACCAAGGTGCATCTGCCAAACAATCTGTTCGATATTACTGAACGCGCTTAAGGTATTCCATCAGGGTATAGCGCGAATTCAATGAAATCAAGGTTACATTATGCGAAACTTGAATTAATAATAGTATGGATGTTTCGCATAATGACTTAGATATGAGAAAAGAGGGATTTTTGAATGCTTGAACTTTTGGTGTTGATATTTTTTATGAGCTTAATACCTGTCATATATTTGTTCTATGTATATTTTTCGGGAAGAAGAAATGTAGCTGAAAGAATGAAGCACTATCTTAATCCGGAAAAAAATAGAGAAAAGATTGAAAAAGAAAAGGGGATATTCTTACGCTATGGTCTCCATGCTTTCGGCAAAACTCTTGGGAAAAGCAAATGGGGAAGCAGGTATAAGGAAAAAATAGAAACCAAGCTTATTCAGGCACACTTGCCGTTAAAATCAGAAGAGTATATAGCAATAAATATTGCTGTTTTTTTGGCAGCCGCGATGGTTTCTCTTGTATTTACAGAAAATCTTGCAATTTCAGTTGCTTTTGCTGCATTTGCAGCTTGTATTCCGTTAATTTATGTAAATTCAAGGGAAAAGAGTATTATACAAAAAATTGAGCAGCAGCTTCCGGATACATTAGCACTTATATCTAATACTTTGAAGTCAGGTTATAGCTTTCTCCAGGCAATTGATGCCGCTGCAAGAGAACTGCCGCCGCCTATTTCGGTTGAGTTCCAGCAGATATTAAAAGAAATCAATTTGGGGGTAAATACAGAAAAGGCATTGGAGGGCTTAAGTAAGAGAGTTAAGAGCCGCGACATGGAGCTTATTATTATGGCGGTGCTTATACAGAGGCAAATAGGGGGCAATCTTTCGGAAATATTGGACAATATATCCGAAACGATTCGTTCAAGGATAAAAATAAAGGGTGAAATCAAGATACTTACAGCACAAGGAAAAGTTTCGGGACTTATAATTTCCCTGCTGCCTGTAGCACTTATGATTATACTTTACTTAATAAACCCGCCGTATATTTTAACGCTTTTTGAACAGCCATTAGGGTGGGGAATGTTGACATTGGCCGTTCTTATGCAGGCTATTGGGATATATCTGATCAGGAGAATAACAAGAATCGAGGTGTAGTTATGCTTACGGCTATAATTATTTGTACATTTGCGACTGTTAGTTTTACCTCAGTAGTACTGTTAAGCATACTATTCAGGGATAAGCTGTATATACAAAAGAGGATAAAAAACTTTGTGCATATCGATGAGAAAGAGTCAGGCGTATTGGAGGGTTCATTTACAGAAAGGGTAATAAAACCTGCAATGGGTAAAGCTAATGGCTTTTTGAACAGGATAACACCAAAAAACTATTATAATCAGATAGAAAAGAGAATAAAGGAGGCAGGAAGTCCTAAAGGAGTAAGTGTAGGGGGTATTGTTTTTTTTCAGATTTGCTCTACTTGTATATCTGCTTTCGCTGCTCTCACACTTTGGATCGTAATGGGTGCACCCTTGCCCAAGGTATTGATTATTCTGTTTTCATTGCTGGGTATAGCTAATATATTACCTAAATACTTTCTAAAGCATAAGATTACTTTGCGCCAAAAGGAGATAGAAAAAAGCCTTCCTGATGTACTTGACCTTCTTACTGTATCGATCGAAGCGGGATTAAGCTTTGATGGCGCCATAGCAAAGCTGGTGGAAAAGATGTCAGGGGTGCTGGTTTATGAGTTTTCATTTGTATTGAAAGAGATGCGGGTAGGTGTATCAAAGAGGGATGCGTTCAAATCTCTGTTAGAAAGAGTACCGGTACCAAGCCTCATTACTTTTGTAGGTTCTATATTACAGGCAGATCAACTGGGTGTGAGCATAGGAAACGTTCTTAGAATTCAGTCCTCATTGGTGAGACAGAAAAGAAGACAAAAAACTCAGGAGAATGCTATGAAAGCGCCCGTAAAGATGCTGATACCTATGATAATATTCATTTTGCCTACTATATTTATAGTAATTCTTGGACCGGTATTGATAAGAGTTATGCAGGCATTTAGTTAATAATAAATATGGAGCAGTGTTTTAAAAAAAGATGTTCTACAGGTTCTGCTATACTGCACGTGGATAACCACGAGCAGACCGCAGAAAAGAACATCTAATTTAAAAACACTTCGTAGGAGGAAGTTTATATGCTGTACAATGAAACAAAGAAAATTACGGTTGTAGATGATTTAAAGGTTGCCAGAACCTTTAAGGAACGTTTCTGGGGTCTTATGCTCAAAAGAAGGATAGCGGGCAATGAAGGGCTTATGTTATTGAGCTGCAATTCAATACATACTTGTTTTATGAGGTTTGCAATAGATGTTGTTTTTATGGACATCAACTATAAGGTTATAGCCATAAAGAAAAAAATAAAGCCTTGGAAGCTAAGCGGTTTTGTCCGCAAGGCATATATAACAGTAGAGCTTCCGGAAGGCACTGTTGATAAAAAAAGCATTTCTATAGGTGATATTCTAATTTTGGATTAAACTGACATGCTTACTGAGCTTTAAGGTGATAAGTGCAGCAATTACTATTTTTATTATATCTCCGGGTATAAAGGGAAGCGCTCCGAATATGACTGCTTTTGAGATCCCTATTCCAGTAATATAGTTCAGCCATAATACGCCAAAAGAATATATTACGATAATGCCCCCTATTACATTGACTATAAGAAGCCGTAAAAAGCCGGGATTTTTTCCTTTTAACACCGATATTAAAGCAGCTCCAGCTAAAAATCCTATAAGGTAGCCTCCTGTCTTCCCAATAATTATACCTAAACCTGCATTACCTCCTGAAAATACAGGGAGACCAATTATACCCATCATTAAGAAGATAAGAAGGCTGACAGATGCATGTCGTACAGGCAGCAGACTTCCGGTAAGCATAACAGCAAGGGTTTGCGCAGTCACAGGAATTGTGGAAAATGGGAGGGGTATCAATATATACCCTGAAACTGCTATTAGTGTGGCAAATAATGATATGTAGCTTAAGTCTCTAACTGAAAATCTCTTCTGCATAATAAACCCCCAAAAATATGAATTTATAATGAAAACTATAAATTAAATTATATATATAAGCAAACACATTGTCAACCATAATTATACTATAAGGTTAACAATATGAAATAAATAAAACAGCAGTTATTACCAATAAAACACCTGGACAGAAAATGCACTTCCTTGGTGCTGTGCCTGCTGACAGAAAGAAATTCTGATACAGGGCACTTATTGGCTGGCTGCTGCCTTTATACAATTAAAAAATTATATTTGAATCAATCATTAAGGTCTTAATATAACTCCGATACGATGTTTTCCATCAATTTTGACTATAAAGGGCTTATCGGATCTGATGAGCTTGACATGTTCAGTCTGTTTATATACAGGCGTTTTATCCAGCCAGCCCCAATCTACATATTCCTCATTGTCATGTTTATTGGCAATATGCAAATACCCCATCTTCAAAGATGTCAGATTATGATGGAAGTGACTTCCAAGCGATGGTTCCACGGCCAGAATATCAAGATCAGCCTCACAAACTACCTTAGCCTGGGACATTTGTGACCATGTCAGGGGAATTCCAAGGTATGGATCGGAAGTTCCCATACGTCCAAAGCCTATAATAATACACTTTCGGTTCTCATTATATAGCATCTTGTTCAAGATACTTATTTCTGAAGCAACTTTAACTGTTTTGCTGGTTTCAAAATTATATCTGTCAATATAAATAATGTCATATATATCCTGATATATACCGTTTCCTATAGTGTGGCAGCTTTTGCAGACCAAATCTCCCTCAAGATACTTGTCAATTTTGACCTCTTCCTTCTCTTTTCCTACTACCAGAGGTCGTACCTGAAGCAGATAGAACTGTGCCCTCCTGCTTTTATCTGATGGAATATTCACTGCAAATTCAATTTCCACATCGGAGCCGAAGGCTTGCTTGTTCAACTGCAAAAGGTCTTTAATAATGTCAGCCAGCGGAATAAGGTTATACTTCAATATGGGTGCAAAGGTTAAAGCTCTTATACCTTTTGACATAACTGTATCATTTATTCTGTCGTCTTCAATTGAGTAAGTACTTGCTATATATTGAAGGACACCATCCGTTTCTGCGCGGTTCAGGTCAAACTCCTTATAACTGCATCCGTCATCGATTGTCAGATGTTCTGGTGAGAAATTCAAATCAAGTGCATAGAAATCTCTCTGTGATCCTTTAAGAAATTCAGATGGTGATGAATACGGCGGAGGCATCTTTGGATAGACCGGAGAAAATCTGTATACCAATCCGCCTTCAACTACTGTTTTTCCAAACCCCAGGGCAAGACTGACAACACCCTGTTCGGACTTCATATATGATATCGGATAGAAATTATATGATTGAGCTACCCCTGAAAATGTAGGATAGAATATATCCCCGTGGTCTTCTCCAATAAGATGCTGGATAAGTACCGCCATTTTTTCTTCTTCAATATGCAAATCGGCATTTTGTGCATACTGTTTGGGAGACTGACAAAACACTGAGGCATACACAAGCTTTATGGCGTCAATCAACTGTTTGAGGCGGATATTTAGATCAGGGTGGTTGTTGGGCAACACATAAGTTTTGTATATACCGGCAAAAGGCAGTACCTGAGAATCCTCAAGAATACTTGAAGAACGTACAGCCAGCGGATAATTTGCAACTGCTATAAGCTTGCGCAGGTTATCTGCAATTTTTTCCGGAAATACCGAAGAGAGGAATATTTGAGCAATTTCCTCCTCGTTTGTAGAGTTAACTGCTATTTCCTCAAGATTATTGCTTTCCATAAACTCTTCGAAAATCCCGCTGCAAATGACAAAGGAGCGTGGAGTTTTTATCTTGATGTCTTTATATTTATTTTGAATATCAGAATTGGAAAGCAAAGTGTTAAAAAAGGCTATTCCCCTTCCTTTGCCGCCAAGGGAGCCGCTTCCGATTCTATTAAACGAGCTTTCCAAATCCATTTTTGAAAGACCAAAGTCTAGTATAACACCCTTCTGGTAGCGTATATAATATCTTTCGAGACAATTAAGAACAATTTCCCTTATTTCTGAAGGATCTTTATAATCAGAACTCTTAATATTTCTAAGCTCATCCGCTATCTCAAATTCTGTCCTGGCTCTGAACCATCGTGAAAAATGATTATTAGTGGAATGATAGTCCAGACTACTAACGGGAAGTTCACGAACTATCTTTTCAAAATCTGATATGTCGGCAGCCTTTGAAATCTCGGTCCCATCAGGATATTTGAACACAAAATCACCAAAACCGAAGTTATCCAGTATAAAGCTTCTAATCTCATGCAGCAGGTTTGGTGAAGTCTTGCTAAGAAATCCCGAACCTATTTCCAGGGCTCTCGCTTTATTAGACGGTTCTCCTGACTGTAGCAAAACAGGAAGATCACTAATCTCTTCCTTTAACTTACAGGCCAGTTCAAAACCTGCATATTTATTCAGTTTCCCATTTTGGGGGAACCCGACATCGGATATGATACCTAGAAGATTGTTATGATAGCGATTAATTATATCTATTGCTTCTTCATAGGTCTCAGCAAGGAGGATCTTGGGTCTTGCCCGCATCCTCAGGTGGCGGTGAAGCTCGTTAACAGCATGTGTAATCAGGTAACGGGTTTGCTTCATTATTTCTGTATAGATTATTGGAAGAAATTTAGAGTAATAACTGGGGGAATCATCTACAACCAGTATGCTTTGTACCCCCAGACTGCTATCTTCCTCTACATTATAGAGATCTTCGATATACTTGATTATAGCGATAAATATTTTGCTGTTGCCGGACCAGAAAAATAACTTATCTATATATTTCGTATTCCTGATTTTTTCAATGACATCAACTCTTATAGTATTGTCATATGCCAGCATTACTACAGGTTTATTATGATATGTTTCTTTAATGCGCTTGCCAAATTCAATGGAGTTCATATCACCGATATGCGGCATTGTTATTATAAGGTCGTACATCCTCTTTTTGAGTGCAGTAAAAGCTTCTTCTGCTGAAGATACTCTTTTTATTCTTGGAACAAACTGGAGATCCAAATCCAAATAGTCGCCAAAAATCTGCTCTGACAAACGCCCATCCTCTTCCAGTACAAAAGCATCATAAGGTGTTGATACAAGCAATATCTCACGAACACGAAATTTCATAAAATCATGAAACCTTGAAAACTGTGGACTATACTCTTTTGTAGTATCCATAGAACCTCCTATTTTGCATTATTTATCTTAATTATAACGTATAAAAAATTAATGGCAACAGTTGATTATACTCATTTTTCCCAACAAAGCATAAAAATAATAAAACAACAGCTATTGCAAAATCATATTCCTTAATTTCATAGGTTGCATAATTCTTCTTTAAAATTTCTTAAGTGCAACCGGTATAGACAGAATATGTTAGTGTAAATAATAATGCTTGTTGGAGAGTGTTTCAAGTGGAATTTAATGTCATAGATACAGTGAGGGCATGTGATAAAAAGTATAAAAAAAGGCTGTTGCCCAAGTTGATTGGGCAACAGCTTTTTAAAACTAAAATTGTATATATTATACTAACCCTTGGGCTTTCATAGCTTCTGCTACTTTTAAGAAACCGGCTATGTTTGCACCTGCAACGAGGTTGTCCTTTAAGCCATATTCTGCTGCAGCTTCGCTAGCATTTTTGTATATGTTAACCATTATATTCTTAAGTTTTGAGTCAACTTCTTCGAATGTCCAAGCGAGTCTCATGCTGTTCTGGGACATTTCAAGAGCTGAAGTTGCAACACCACCTGCATTTGAAGCCTTTGCAGGTGCGAAAAGAACTTTAGCATCTTGGAATACCTTTGTAGCTTCAAGTGTACAAGGCATATTCGCACCTTCTCCGACTGCCTTACATCCGTTCTTAACAAGTATTTTAGCGGAATTTTCGTCAATTTCATTCTGGGTTGCACATGGAAGAGCGATATCGCATTGGGTAGTCCAGATTCCGTTGCAGCCTTCATGATATTCAGCTCCGGTATGAATCTTTACATATTCGGATATTCTCTTTCTTTCAACTTCTTTAAGTTGTTTTACTGTTTCAAATTTGATTCCGTCTTTGTCATATATGTAACCATTGGAATCGCTCATTGCGACAACCTTACCACCAAGTGACTGCACTTTCTGGCAAGCATAAATAGCAACATTTCCGGAACCGGAGATTACAACGGTCTTTCCTTCGAAGGACATTCCCTTAGCTTTGATCATTTCATCTGTGAAATAAACAAGACCGTAGCCTGTAGCCTGTGTTCTGGCAAGGCTGCCACCGTATGTCAAACCTTTTCCTGTCAGTACGCCTGCTTCATATACATTCTTTACTCTCTTATACTGGCCAAAGAGGAAGCCTATTTCACGTCCGCCGACACCTATGTCCCCTGCAGGAACATCGAGGTCATGTCCGATAAATCTTGCAAGCTCTGTCATAAAGCTCTGGCAGAATCTCATAACTTCAGAATCTGATTTTCCCTTAGGATCAAAGTCTGAACCACCCTTGCCGCCGCCTATTGGAAGTCCTGTGAGTGAATTCTTGAATATCTGTTCAAAACCCAAGAATTTAATTATTCCTATATATACTGACGGATGGAATCTTAAACCGCCCTTATAGGGACCTATTGCGCTGTTGAACTGGATTCTGAAACCTCTATTAACCTGAACCTTGCCGCTGTCATCTACCCACGGAACTCTGAAAACTATCTGCCTTTCTGGCTCAACAAGTCTTTCTACTATTCCGAGCTCAACATACTCAGGATGCTTTTCAAGAACTGGTACTAATGATTCGAGAACCTCTTTCACAGCCTGGTGGAATTCTGGTTCGTTTGCATTTCTTTTTACAACTCTCTGATATAACTCTTCAGTGTACAGTTTAGCGTTCATTTTGTATCTCCTCCATAAAAATATATTTTATATTAAGCAATTAATTATATTTTGTTAATTGCCAATACACAAACAAAAAAACAATATATAAATATACGCACACAACAAAACACATCATAGCTTTAGGTAAACATGCGTAAATACCACATAAAGCTAATAATGCTTAAAGTAGTTTTAATGATAAAATTTTATATCCTACAATATAACATATAACAAACTTTTCAAATTAATTCAAGACTAAACTTATAATAAATTATGGAAATTAAAAGGAAAATCTCGTATAAGTTGTGGAATTGCTTGCTTCACAGGATTTATATAAAAAATAAATTTATTACAGTTGCTTTACTGCTTGTCAAATAATTGGTATATTAAGCATGTATTGTAAAAACTTCGGAAGCTTTCGAATTATTTCGGGCATATCTTAGCAGAATATAAATTCCAGAATTCCAGGTTATCGGAGAGGCATTTAAAGTGGTGCAGAAAATTAGAGTTTTGTTATAAAACATGCATCAAGGGTTATTTATTTTATTAACTGAGGAGGAGAGTGTGTATAATGAAAAAAGTACTGACTACCTGTGGTTACTGTGGATGCGGCTGCAACTTCTATGTAAATGTAAGAGACAATGAGGTTATAGGAGTTACCCCAAAGCCTGACCACCCGGTGAGTCAAGGAAAACTGTGTGTTAAAGGCTGGCAGGGTTACAGCTTTGTCAATCATCCTGACAGACTGAAACAGCCTTTAATCAGGCAGGAGGATGGTAGTTTCAAGGAAACTACATGGGAAAATGCAATAGAATATTCTGCTGAATCATTAAAAAAAATAGCGAAAAAGTATGGAGCAAATTCTATTGGTGTATTAACTTCAGCGAGATGTACTAACGAGGAAAATTATCTTTTAGTGAAGTTTGCAAGGGCAGTGCTGGAGACAAATAATATCGACCACTGCGCACGCCTCTGACATAGTCCTACGGTGGCCAGTTTGGCTGCTGCATTTGGAAGCGGTGCTATGACTAATTCCATAGAGGAATTATCAAAAGCTGATGTAATATTTATCATAGGTTCAAATACTACTGCACAGCACCCGTTAATTGGAATGAGAATAATGGATGCTGTGAAGAAAAACGGTGCAAAGCTCATAGTGGCTGACCCAAGGAGGATTCCTCTGGTGGAATATGCTAAGTCTTATGCGCCGATAAATCCCGGGACTAATCTTGCATTCATAAATGGAATTCTTAATGTAATAGTTACCGAAGGTTTGGCAAATGAGGAGTTCATAGAGAAAAGAACAGAGGGTTATGAAGAATTAAAAGCATCCGTTTTAAGATATACTCCAGAAATGGTATCTGAAATTACCGGAGTAGATGCCGAAACAATAAGAGAGTTTGCCAGATTATTTGCAAAGGCGCAAAATGCTTCAATAGTATATGCAATGGGGATAACGCAGCATGTTACCGGTTCGGCAAATGTTGCCGCCCTTGCGAATCTTTCATTGATTACAGGACAAATAGGGAAAGAATCTACTGGAATAAATCCCTTAAGAGGGCAGAATAATGTGCAGGGAGCTTGTGATATGGGGGCTCTGCCAAATGTATTCCCAGCTTACCAGTCTGTAACAGATGAAAAGGTAAGGGAAAAGTTCAGAGCAGCATGGGGTAGTAATACAGCATGTGAAAAAGGAATAACCGTATCCCAGATGATCGAGGATGCTGCTCACGGGAGTATAAAATCATTGTATATAATGGGTGAGAATCCAATGCTTTCCGATCCAGATATCAGTCATGTGGAAGAAGCGCTTAAGAATCTTGAATTCTTAGTTGTACAGGATATATTTATGACTGAAACTGCAAAGTACGCAAATGTAATATTGCCTAGTACGAGTTTCTTTGAGAAGGACGGAACATTTACTAATACTGAAAGAAGAGTTCAGAGAGTGAGAAAGGCTATTGAGCCTGTAGGCAACAGCAGACCTGATTGGGAGATTATCTGCAGCTTAATGAAAGCCTTCGGGTATCCGGCTGAATACAGCAGCCCCAGCGATATTATGGAGGAAATCAGGAGTGTAACACCCAGTTATGGAGGAATCACTTATGAGAGGCTGGACAATGGCGGACTTCAGTGGCCGTGTCCTACCTTAGATCATCAGGGAACTAAATTCCTTCATAAGGATAAATTCTCAAGGGGCCTTGGAAAGTTTACGGTAAACGAATATAGAGAGCCGGGAGAACAAGCAGACGAAGAATATCCACTTACTATGACAACCGGCAGGGTTCCGCACCACTATCATACAGGAACCATGACGAGAAGATCCTGGGCTCTTGACCGGGAATATCCCAACGGATTTATTGAGATAAACCCGCAAGATGCAGAGAAGCTTGGTATAAAAAATAACAATAAGGTAAGAATTATATCAAAAAGAGGGGAAATAGAAACGGTAGCAGTTATTACCGAGAATATAATACCCGGGGTTGCATTCATGCCCTTTCATTTCGGGGAGGCTCCCGCAAATAAGCTGACAAGCAGGAATTTGGATCCTGTGACTCAAATTCCGGAGTACAAGGTTTGTGCGGTAAGAATAGAGGGGGTGAAGTAAATGCTTACGATTAACGAAAACAACATTAAAAAGCTGCTTGAAGCTTGGGAGGCAGAGTATGAGGTATACGCACCCATAAAGCAGAACAACAACGTAATGCTTCTGCCTTATGACAGCAGTAGTTTCACCATGGACTATGCGAGGACAACCATGCCGGTTAAGGAGTATCTGTTCGAACAGAAGGAGAATCTTTACAAATGGCAAAAAAATGAGAATGAGATAAAAATTGTGGAGTCCGATACCGGAAATATAAAATCGAGAATTCTTTTTGGGGTAAGGGCGTGCGATGCATACGGAATAGCATATCTGGATCGTTTTTACATTGAAGAGTTCAAGGATTTAAATTATGCCGCAAGAAGGGAAAAGACATTTATTGCGGTTGTAAATTGTACTGAGCCGGGGGAGAATTGTTTCTGCTCTTCTACGGGAGTAGGTCCATTTGCCGCAAAAGGTTATGACATAATGTTTACCCCAATTGGAGATAAGTATATTGTTGAAGTTGGCTCGGATAAGGGAAATAAGCTTGTATCCGCTGCAGGAGGCCTTTTAGAAAGTGCAGGGGACGAGGGATATAAAGAGAAGGAAGTCCTCTTAAATATTGTTAAAGATAAATTTAACAACAGGGTAGATCTCAGTGATATTGGAAAGGTAATGGAAGATACGTTTAACAGCGAAATCTGGAAGGATATATCGAAGCAATGCATAGGCTGTACAGGCTGTACCAGTGTGTGTCCGACATGCACATGCTTTAATGTCGTTGAAGAGGAGAGCTGTTACGGAGAAAAATGCAGGGTAAGGTACTGGGACTCCTGTCAGAGTGCTTCATTTACCAGAAACGCCGGAGGCCATAACCCTAGGAATGAGGTATCCAAGGTACGATACAGGATTTACGATAAGTTTAAATATATTGAAGAACGATTCAAAATGAAAGGCTGCACAGGATGCGGAAGATGTATAGATGTTTGCCCCGCAGGTATTGATGCGGTTGAAGTCATATCCAGGCTGAGGCAGGAGTATAAACCGGATGTTGAGAATAAAAAGCAGGATAAGTCTTCGAAAGAACAGTTTAATATACATACCCATAATGACGGCCAAAAGTGCGAAAATGTGTATAAACCTCAAATTGCCGTTATAAAAGATATAATTCAGGAAACAAGGGATATAAAGCGTTTTATTGTACAGTATGAAGATAAATTGCTGCACGAGAATTATAAATTTACAGGTCAGTTCTTTGAAATAACGGTATTTGGAGTCGGTGAGATAGCCATTTCAATACCATTTGGACCGTCTCAGAAAGATTATTTTGATTTCTGCATCAAAAAGGCAGGAAAAGTAACCTCTGCCATACACCAACTTAAGGTAGGAGATAAGATAGGCCTGAGGGGACCTTTTGGAAAGGGTTTCCCATACGAGGATTTAAAGGGAAGAGACATTGTCATAGTTGGCAGCGGTGTTGGTCTTGCACCGGTAAGGACAATGATAGTCAGAATAATAGAAAACAAGAAGGATTTCGGCAAGCTGGTGGTAATCGCCAGTGCTTCAAGCTATGAAGGTCTTGTGTATAAGGAAGACTTAATAAAGTGGAGTGGAATTGACGGAGTGAAGATTTTGTATGCACTAAGCAAACCAACAGACAAGGTTGATGCCTATGTAGGATATATTAATGATTTGCTGCCTGATTTGGGGTTGGATTGGAATAATACCTCATCAATATTATGTGCATCTCCAAAACGAATAAAAGCTGTGGCAAAGGATTTAATGAAGCTTGGCATGAAAGGGACTGATATTCTGACTTCGTTGGAAACTCATATGAGATGCGGCATAGGTAAATGCGGGCATTGTAAGGTCGGCAATAAATACATGTGTGTTGACGGTCCTGTATTCAATTATGAGGAGATGCTCGAGTTACCGCCTGAATTTTAGAAGAAAAAATATAGCGTATAAAACCCCGTACATTGTATGTATGGGGTTTTATTTATAGCTTCGTTAATATGAGGTATAATAGAATTATTGAATTTATATTACAATCAGTAAGTTAAAGGAGAATTGGCGATGGGCACAAGACAGCGAATAGATAAGATACTTTCTAATATGGGGTACGGCACCAGAAAGGAAGTAAAAGAGCTTATAAAAAGCGGCATGGTTGAAATAGACGGTACTGTGGTGAAAGATTCGGGGATTCAGGTGGAGCCTGATTCACAGGAAGTCAAGGTAGGCGGCACCAGGCTCTTTTATAAGGACTTCATATACATATTGATGAATAAACCCCAGGGAGTTATATCCGCCACTTATGACAGCCGTGAGCGGACAGTTGTGGATTTACTTTCTGATGAATTCAAAGCCTTTAATCCTTTTCCTGTAGGCAGGCTGGATAAAGATACAGAAGGTCTTTTGCTGCTTACAAATGACGGACAGCTTTCCCACATGCTGCTTTCTCCTAAGAAGCATGTACCAAAGACTTATATAGCGAAAGTCACGGGGAGGGTAAGCGAGAAGGATATAGAGGCATTTATAAAAGGTGTAACGTTGGAGGATGGATATAAGACTATGGCTTCACAGCTTGAGATATTGGAAAGAGGCAGTAGTTCTCTGGTTCAGGTTACGATCTATGAAGGTAAATTTCATCAAGTAAAGAGAATGTTTCAGGCAGTGGGCAAGGAAGTTATATATTTGAAGCGTATTTCAATGGGTGAGCTTAAGCTGGATGAAACTCTTGAACCTGGTTGTTATAGAGAGCTTCACGAGAGAGAACGAAGGACAATTGGCATTTAGAAATCTCAACTTTTCATTGCATATTTGTCGATTAGTTGCTAATATTATTAATTAGATAAATATCTAACTAAGGGGTGTTTTTGATGCCAATGGAAATATACGGAGTGACTAATGAACCGAATATCAAGGTCTTTAATTCTCCTGTTATAGAATTAGTTTGTGCGGTACATTTACTTACAGATGCAGCTCATCACCAATATGAAATAAAGTGGGCGGAGGAATTATTGTCCAAGCTTAAAGCAGAAGATACTAAGGCTTTTGCTACTATTAAGCTGTTTCCGGCAGGGGGGATGAACATGCTGAACCTTATACTGGTAAGTGGTGTGCTTGACTCAATACCGGATTTTATCGAATATCTGGAGCAGATCGATATGTTAGATTTTTACTTTTACTTGTTAAATGAAGAAATTGATAGAGCAAAGATACAAAAAGCATTTGAAGATAAAAAAGAACGATACAGGATACAGGAAAAAACCAAGTGGATAATAGAAGAAAGTGAGCTTATGGAGTTCTTTGAACATCCTGAGAAAATAAAAAGGAATACTGTACATACCTATAGACTGGTTTTAAAAAATGATTTCATAGGAAAGCTGGAATACTGCAAGGATAAGATGAAAGCGGGGGTAGAGTACGTATACAGCTTCAAGGGTAAGGACAATGTGGAATCAACTCTTGAGAAAATTTCGGGAAGACCGAGGAAATTGTTTGCTGGTTATAAGGAATATTATATAATCCCTTCATATTTTATTTCACCCCAAAGGTGCGTAAGAATATTCTCGGAAGATAGGATATATGTAGTGTTTGACTGTAGAGTGACCATAGATAAGAGAGAAGCTTTATTAGATGAGCTTTCTGCGATTTTAAAGGTTATTGACGATAAGTCCAGGATGGAGATCCTACGAATGCTCGTGAACAATAAGAGCTATGGAAAAGCACTGTCAGACCAAGTTGGCATATCCACCCCCACAGTATCCCACCATCTGGATATTTTAAAAAAGGCAGGATTCATTAAGGAAGAAAAAACCAGAAACATTAAATATTTTTACGCAGATAAGGAAAAGCTTAAAAAGGTTATAGAAGATATAAACAAATACTTCTTCGGAGCGGATTAATATAAGACTAAAAGGGTTGCATTTATTGCAGCCTTTATTAATGTAAAAAAATATACAAAATAAAGGAGAATTTAAATTTATGTTGTATATTATAATCATGCACTATGCAATTGCACAGGGATTGCAAAGGGAGATGTTTCAATGAAAATCAGAGAAATTACTGAAAAGTTGGAAAAACAGAATTTTTCAAAATATGCTGCTCTGAGTATGAATACAAAAGGGCGGCAAGTATACGAAGCAAAGTGCGATATAAGAACAGATTACCAGAGGGACAGGGATAGGATACTGCATTCCAAGGCGTTCAGAAGGTTGAAACATAAGACTCAGGTGTTCATTTCCCCAGAAGGGGATCATTACAGAACCAGGTTGACTCATACCTTAGAGGTATCACAGATAGCACGTACTATAGCTAGAGCGCTCAGACTGAACGAAGATCTGACTGAAGCGATAGCCCTCGGACATGATTTGGGGCATACTCCCTTCGGTCATACAGGAGAGAAGGTACTAGATGAGATTCACGCAGGGGGATTCAAGCATAATGAGCAAAGCCTACGGGTTGTAGATATTCTCGAGGATGGGAAAGGACTTAATCTGACATATGAAGTTAGAGACGGCATCTTAAAGCATACGGGAAGTGCAGAACCTGAAACACTGGAGGGCAAGATTGTCAGCTTTTCGGATAGGATTGCTTATATTAATCATGATATTGATGATGCATTAAGGGGTGGAATACTGGAAGCTTCCTTAATACCGGCGGAATGCGTGGAAGTGCTCGGTTATACCCACAAGCAAAGAATAAACAAAATGATAACCGACATAATAAATATAAGTATGGATAGAAATTATGTTTCAATGAGCAGTGAAGTAAAGCAGGCTACTGACGAGCTTAGGAGGTTTATGTTTAAAAATGTATATGTAGATTCAAAAGCTAAGGTTGAGGAAAAAAAGGCAAAAAACATAATAAAGAGCTTATATGAATATTATATACAAAATCCGGAGGAGTTAGCTGCTGGGCGCTTTAAAGCAAATGATAGTGCTGACATTGAAAGACAGGTATGTGATTATATTGCAGGGATGTCTGACCGCTATGCAATAAATATGTTTACGGAGCTATTCATCCCCTCTCCGTGGAAGGTATAAATATCATAATATTAAAAAGGAATAAAATTTATATAATTTGAAGGATATTTGAATTGTTTGTCGAATTTAAAATAATTCGTCACGCTAATTATTTAGATTTCCATAACATGGATGGATTTCTTTGAAAAGCAGCTATATTTATAAGTTACGCAAGCAGAGGAGGTGCCGATATGAGAATACTTGTAGATGGAGATGCCTGCCCTGTTACTGCATTGATTCAGAAAACAGCAGTCCGCTATAGAGTCGGTGTTGTTTTTTTTCACAGCACATGCCACTATAGTAATAATACAAATGATGCTGCCATGGAAATTATAATGGTTGAAAATGAATCACAGGCTGTAGATTTGGCAATAATTAATAAAGCGTCAAAGGGAGACATAGTTGTAACAGGAGACTTCGGGCTTGCCTCCCTTGTACTGGGTAGGTATGCTTATGCCATATCTTTTAGTGGGATGATTTATAATGAGGATAATATTGACCGGCTGCTTTTTGAAAGACATATGTCAGGGGTTGTGAGAAGAAGCGGTGGAAGGGTTAAAGGTCCCCGGAAGCGTTGTGAGAACGATGACAAAAACTTTGAAAAATCACTTAGCTTTCTAATTTCAAAAAATATGAAGGATATTTAGAATATATGGAGAATAAATATATAAATTATTAATGAAAAAAAATTATATATATTAGTATTTTAAGTAAAAGGTGGAAAAAGCGATGCTTTTCTCAGAAGACAAGATTTCTGAGATAATAGAAAAAAACGGTATAGTGGATGTAATTTCGGAATATATGTCCTTGAAGAGAAGCGGTGGAAACTATAGTGCATTATGCCCCTTCCATTCCGAAAAGACACCGTCTTTCAGTGTGTCACAATCAAAGCAGATGTTTTACTGCTTCGGCTGCGGCACTGGAGGTAACGTTATAACTTTTATACAGAAAATTGAAAGAATAGACTTTATTGCAGCTGTAAAACTGCTTGCTGAAAGAGCTGGTGTACAGCTTGAAGAGGACAAGGATCCCAAACAGCAGGAAAGAGCAAGACTTCAAAAAGCATTATATAAAGTGAATACTGAAGCTGCAAGGTTTTTCTACAGTAATATCAATGCAGCCCCTAAAGCTTTGGAGTACCTTAAAAGAAGGGGTCTTAGCGATACAATAATAAAAAAGTTTGGTCTGGGGTTTGCTCCGGACAAATGGCATGAGCTTATTGACTTCATGAAAAGGAAGGGTATAAGTTCCGGGTTGCTTTATAAGGCTGGGCTTATTGCTAAGAATAAGGATGAAGAAAGATATTACGACAAGTTCAGAAATAGGATTATGTTTCCTATAATAGACCTCAAAGGTAATGTTATTGCTTTTGGCGGAAGGGTTATGGATGATTCAAGGCCTAAGTACCTGAACTCACCGGAAACCCCTGTTTTCAGCAAAGGCTATAATATTTACGGTTTGAATTTTGTAAAAAAGGTACAAAACCTTGAGAATATAATAGTGGTTGAAGGCTACATGGATGCAATTGCTTTGCATCAGTTTGGAGTGGAAAATGCCGTTGCTTCTTTGGGGACAGCCTTTACCGAGAATCAGGCTAAACTTTTAAAACGGTTTTCCAATGAGATTATAATTTCTTATGATTCGGACTTGGCAGGGCAAACTGCTACAATGAAGGGGTTATCGATTCTTGAAAAGGAAGGCTGCATAGTAAAAGTGTTGAGCTTGCCTTCAGGTAAGGACCCTGATGAATATATAAGAAAGGAAGGCGCAGACGCTTTCAGGGAAAGAATAAGGAAAAGTGTTTCACTTATTGAATATAAAATTGAAACTTTGAAAAAGGGTTTGGATGTAGGCAACATACAGGATAGAATAAAATTTACTAAGGGGTTTTCCGAAGTTTTGAAGGATGTCGTGAGTAATGTTGAAGTAGATGCTTACATTAAAAAGTATTCAGGTATTATGCAGGTAAATGAAGCAGCTCTTTATGCAGAACAGAACAGACTTCGGGATAAGAATAAAAGTGGAAATAATAAACACAATATATTAAATAATAAAAAAACCGAGCTGGAGTTGAAAAAAGGTGAAATAATAGCAGAAATTTATCTTCTCAATATATGTATTTATTATTTCGAGAAAGCAAAAAATATTTTTGTAGTCATAGAGCCGACTGACTTTTCTAATGATATACATATTAAGCTTGCCGGGATTATCCAAAGATTCGCCAGAGCGGGTAAGATAATAACGGCGGGTGAAATTATCAGTTTTTTTGAAAATGATGATGAAAAGTCAAGAGTCGCAGAAATCTTTAGCTATAAGCTTCCAGATCTAGAAATAGACATGCTGGCAAAATCAAGTTTGGAAAAGGTGAAACAATCAAGGGTGGATAGAAAAATTCAGAAAATGACAGAAGAAATGAATGAAATGTATCATTCAGGAGAGAAAGAAGAAGCAAATAGAATATTTGTTGAGATTAAAGAGCTACAGAAGAGGAAAAGGTAATATCCGGAAGGGAGGGGATAACGATGAAAACAGAAGAACTTAAAATGACATATGTGAAAGAGCTGGTTGACAAAGGCAAGAAGAATGGTACGCTGACATATAAGGAAATAATGGATACCTTTGAGGAAGTAGAGATGGATCCGGAACAGATCGATAAGCTGTATGAGTATCTGGAAACCAAGGGTATTGATGTAGTTGGAGCTATAGAAAATGATATTGATATATCGCCGCTTGATGAAGAAGTAGAGGAAGTGGATATTGACATAAGCGTTCCGGAAGGCATTAGCATAGATGATCCTGTCAGAATGTATCTTAAGGAAATTGGTAAGGTACCCCTGCTGAGTCCTGAAGAAGAGGTTGATTTAGCTAACAAAATAAAGAAGAATGATGCTGAAGCCAAGAGGAAGCTTACAGAAGCAAATCTTAGACTGGTAGTCAGTATAGCAAAGAGGTATGTAGGAAGAGGTATGCTTTTTCTGGATCTTATTCAGGAGGGAAATCTGGGACTAATTAAGGCAGTTGAGAAATTTGACTATACAAAGGGCTTCAAGTTCAGTACCTATGCTACCTGGTGGATTAGGCAGGCGATTACAAGAGCTATTGCTGATCAGGCAAGGACTATTAGAATACCTGTGCATATGGTTGAAACAATAAATAAGCTCATAAGGGTTACAAGACAACTATTGCAGGAGCTTGGCAGGGATCCTGCCCCGGAAGAAATAGCAGCAGAAATGGGAATGTCGGAGGAAAAGGTAAGGGAGATTATGAAAATTGCCCAAGAGCCTGTATCACTTGAGACCCCTATAGGTGAAGAAGAGGACAGCCACCTGGGAGATTTCATACCTGATGAAGATGCTCCCGCACCGGCAGAATCAGCAGCGTTCACATTACTTAAGGAACAGCTTATAGAGGTGCTTGATACTTTAACTCCAAGAGAAGAAAAGGTGCTTAAGCTCAGATTTGGCTTGGAGGATGGGAGAGCACGTACGCTTGAGGAAGTGGGCAAAGAGTTCAACGTTACCAGGGAGCGCATAAGACAGATTGAAGCAAAGGCGCTAAGAAAGCTCAGACATCCAAGCAGAAGTAAGAAACTTAAGGATTTTCTTGAGTAAAGCTTAAAAAAAACCATAATCCTATAAATTTACTGTTGACTTTCTTTATGAAAGTTAGTAAAATAATATTTGTCAGTTTGAAGTTCCTCAATAGCTCAGTCGGTAGAGCATGCGGCTGTTAACCGCAGGGTCGTTGGTTCGAGTCCAACTTGGGGAGCCATTTAAGGGCCTTTAGCTCAGTTGGTTAGAGCAACCGGCTCATAACCGGTTGGTCCGGGGTTCGAGTCCCTGAAGGCCCACCATTTATGATATTTAGAACCTGATACAAATGTATCAGGTTTTTTGATTGTATTTCCTCAGCTTGGGGTCTCTTTGGTTTCGCTTCCACAATCCTGCTCATCTATGATATTGTTAATTACTTTCATGGTTTCAAGCTGATTGGATAGCTTTTCTGCTTGATCTTCCCATTCCTCTGTGGTGCCGCCCCAACTGAATTTCTGAATAACTTCTGGTTTTATATGGATTTTTTTGCTCATATTTTTCACTCCCTTAAAGAATATTTTTCTCAATTTATAATAAAAAAATCAATAAAGTGTAGTATAATATATATGTTGTGAAAAAGATTTATTATTTACAAAAGCAGTAGAAGCATCTGCTTTTATGTTATTTATAATGTACTTTTCGCAACATATGAATCAAGGTAAATGTTTTGCATATTCTGAATTCAATGTAAAGTGTTAGGTGCATAACATTTTAATAAGAAGATTTAAGAAAAGCATAAAGGATGATGAATTTGATACTTTCTCCCAGATTAAAAATTATAGCTGACAGCATAAGAGGATTTGATACCGCAGCAGATATTGGCTCAGACCATGCATATCTTCCTATATATCTGGTAGAAAATGAACGGGTAAAAAGTGCTATTGCTACCGATGTGAACAGCGGTCCGGTAGAAATAGCAAAAGAAAGAATTAAAAGCTATGGGGTTGAAGCGAAGGTAAGTGTACGTCAAGGCGACGGTCTCGAGGTAATAAAACCGGAAGAAGCAGAAGTTATTGTTGTTGCAGGTATGGGAGGAATTCTAATAAGAGACATACTGGATAACGATGCGAAAGTTGCGGAAAGCGCAAAGCTCTTAATTCTACAGCCAATGAGGGACTCGGATAAGGTTAGAAAATGGCTTTTTCTTCATGGCTTTGATATAATTGATGAGGAACTGGTTAAAGAACAGGATAGAATATATGAAGTTATTTGGGCAAGACCGATGAGCAAAATAAGTGAAATAAAGGGACTAATGCTCATAGGGGATAAAATAATTGAGAAAAAACATCCCCTTGCCGCTGAATACATTAATAAGAAAAAAAGTGAACTGGAAAAGGTTATAGCTGCCCTGGAGGGTATGGATTTTGAAAGCTGCAAGGAGAGAATTGAAGAATGCAGGGAATTGGTTAATTACTATTTGGAGGTATTGCAGTGGGTATAGTAAAATGTCAGACCGTAGCAGGCATTTTGGATGAATTAGCTCCAAAGTGGCTTGCTGAAAGTTGGGACAATGTAGGTTTGCTTGTTGGAGACGGCAAACAGAAGATAAGCAGGGTGATGGTATGTCTGGATGTCCCGGAATGGGTAGTAGAAGAAGCTATCAATAAGGATGTAGATATGATAGTATCGCACCATCCTATGATTTTTAACGGAATAAAAAGGATAAGTTCAGACACTGCTACAGGCAGAAAGCTTCTAAATCTCATAAAAAACAATATTGCTCTGTACAGTCTGCATACCAACTATGATATAGTGGCAGGAGGCTTAAATGATATATTTGCAAGCGAGCTGGGTCTTTCTGATACTGGTGTAATACAGGAGACATACAGGGAGAAGCTTTTTAAACTTGCTGTTTACGTTCCTTCAGGGCACGAGGATAAGGTTATGAATGCAATGTGCGGTGCAGGAGCAGGCTATATTGGCAAGTACAGCAACTGTACCTTCAGAACAAGGGGAATAGGCACCTTTCTTCCTCAGGAAGGTGCCAATCCGTATATAGGTACCCAGGGAAGCTTAGAGAGCGTTGAAGAATACAGAATAGAGACTATAGTCCCTGAGAAGCTCCTGAGCAAAGTGGTTAAAGAGATGTTGAAAGCTCATCCGTACGAAGAGGTAGCTTATGACATATATGAAACAAAAAATGAAGGTCAGGTAATGGGGTTTGGCAGAATTGCAGTGCTTAAAGATGAAACAACATTATCTACGTATGCCGGTAATGTTAAAACCTTGCTTGGTGCTGAGCATATACGCTTTGCAGGAGATCCGGACAGAAGAATAAAGAAGGTTGCACTTTTAAATGGCTTGGGCAATAAATTTATAAGCAATGCCAGATTTGCAGGTGCAGATGTGCTTGTAACCGGAGATATGCAGTACCACTGGATTCTTGATGCCTTGGAAATGGGCTTGTGCGTAATTGATGCAGGTCACTATGCTACAGAGAAAATAATGATAAAGTATATAACTGAATATTTGAAGAATAAATTTCTTGAATTGAAGCTTGATGTGGATGTTATAGAATCAAGTCAAAATACGGAGATTTTGAGAGTTTTATAGGAATAGTTTTACTGTTCCTATTTTATTTTATAATAAAAAATTAGGCAAGGAGATGGTTCAATGAATTTGCCGTTACTTTACACGTTGCAGGATTTGAATAAGGAACTGGATGTCATTAATAGTAAGCTTAAAGAGCTTCATGAGGTTAAGGAACTTAAAAAGCTCAAAGTGGAATATCAGCGGCTCAGGGAGGAATATGCAAAGGGCGAGGAAAAACTCAAGAAGAATTCATATAAACAGGAAAGCAGAAATAACGAGATAAAGAATTTGGATTGCAATAGGAAAGCTTGCGAGAAAATAAAGTTCAGCAGAGAGACAGATTCAGTTAAAAAATTGGAAAGCATTGAAAAACAGATTGAAAAGCTTGATGAGAAGAAACTAGAGGTAGAAAATGATATAATAGTACTTATTGAAGAAGCAGATAATATCAATAAAGAGCTTGCAGAGACGAAAAAACGACTGGCATTTATTAAGAAAAAATATTTGAGCAGCAAGGAAAGTGCTGATAAGGCAGTAGAGGAACTAGAGGCTAAAAAATTGGAGCTTAGCCCGAGGGTTGACAACCTGATAAAAGCAATTGATAAGGAAAGCTTTGAAATGTTCAGCAGAATATTAAAAGCACATAGTGATCCTGTTGCACTGGTGGAGAACCGCATATGCAACGGCTGTAAGATGGAAGTGCCGGCTATGGATTACCAAGCTTTAAAAAACGGAAGTCAGGAATTAAGATGCCAAAGCTGTGGAAGAATGCTATATTACATCAAGCCCTGATGTTATTCATTTGGCAAAAGGGCATGTTAATCACATAAAAGCTATATATATCATGTTGACTATGTAGTGTATCGGATATATAATAAGTATCTAAAGCAAAACAAAAAATAAAATGTGAGTAAGCCAGATGATCGCGTGTGCAGTATTGCATACGAGGAAAGTCCGGGCTCCATAGGGCAGGGTGCCGGGTAACTCCCGGTAGAGGCAACTTTAAGGATAGTGCAACAGAGATATACCGCGAAGCAGAAGGTTTAGGCCTACTGCCGCAAGGGTGGAAAGGCGAGGTAAGAGCTCACCAGCGGTTAGGTAACTAACCGGCTATGTAAACCCCACTTGGAGCAAGACCAAATAGAGAGACAGCCAAAGCTAGCTTTGGCAGGAACGGCCCGTTCCGTCTCCGGGTAAGGTCGCTTGAGCTTGTCGGTGACGGCAAGCCTAGATAGATGATCGTCTAATACAGAACCCGGCTTATAGACTTACTCACACAAACATGTAAAAACACCAGCTTTTAAGGCTGGTGTTTTTGCTTATAAATTATTGTCAATAAATTCTTTCATTTCAGATGTGTCTTTGAAGCCAAGGGAGATAGCAATGCTTTTGCCAGTACCGGTGGCAATCTGGTCCCGGTCTTTATGGTAATCAAATTTGCAGGTACGCCATTTGCCGTCTTTACCGATACCGCCGTAAATAAAGCTGCCTTTTCTGAGTGGCTTCATATTAAAATAATTTAAGAGTTGCCTGATGTTACCTTGAGTAAAACGTACTGGCATACTATAAGCCCAACACTTTCTTTAACTTTTCCCTGTCGCTGCAACAACGGATAACTTTCAGCATATAGCCCTGCTTCGTAATGTCTTCAACCTTTGAAAACAGATCAATTTGTTCGATATAAATAGAAGCATATTCGATAATGCTGGTTAGTAAATCTTCAATAGCTTCATCTTTTGTGCTGCCCTCACCATATATATTGATGTCGTCAGCGGAAACAGTATAGACACTCAATTCTTCGTCAATTTCCTCGGAAATGTGGAACTGAAGCGAGTCGAAAAGGAAATCAATGATTTTCTTGCTTAAATGGGATACTTCGCCTGTCTTACCCATAGCGTTGTAGGTAATAATCTCAATTCCGTTCAATGCTTTTTCATTTATATCGGAATAGAAACGTTTTGTGTCCCGGATATTGAATTTGTTTTGAAGTATAGCCTCCATATTCTCAGCTCCTTTGTCTCCATGTTCAGACATAATTATCTTCTCCTTATATTATACAAGAATATATGACTGTGGTCAATGTGGTCACAGTGACTATTGTAACCATTTTAATATATTATATTCGTATAGAGTATAAATGTGTGCTGCAGAATTTCTTCATTACATTTGGAAAAGGCACATGGTCTTCAAATGTGGCTGCAGTTGTATTTTTTCTTGTAAAGAAAATTAATGCGCATTATAATGAAAGAGTTGAAATAGTAGATAAGGAGCTATCCTGATGATATCTAGAGCCTTAAAATGGAGTTTAGCAATAGTAGTGCTGCTTTCGGTGTTATTCCCTGTGGGAGCGTATTTTTTTGTTGTTGCGGTATTCATATTAGCCATAAAGGCAAGAAAGTCCAGACAGATACTTGCAGAACTTTCAGCGGACAAGACTATCCTTATTATGCTTTTTTGCGTGCTGCTGTCTGCTATATACTCAAAGGATAAATTGATGAGCATTATAGGCGCTGCGATGGTATGCCTAAACATCGGGCTTTACTTAGTCCTTACGGTTGAACTCAAGAATATTGACATGCAGAAGTATTATAAACTTCTGAATGCCGCTTGTCTGATAGCATGTGCATATGGAATTTACCAGTATGCAAGCGGAAACCTTATTCAAAATAAGAGCTGGGTTGATGAACAGACTTTTGGTACTATTGTAAGAGTTTACTCTACACTTCTTAATCCTAATATTTTTGCCGGATATCTTGCAATAAACCTTTCCCTTGGTATAGCCCAGTTCCAAGGCTTGAAGGAGGATATACTGCTTTCAGCCAATATAATCCTTTCCTCCATATGTCTGCTGCTGACTTATTCAAGAGGTGGGTTTGCTGCATTTGGAACAGCTATGCTTGCATTGTGCCTGCTTAAGGAGAGGAAAAAGGCAGTGGCTTTATACCTGGGGGTAATGACTGTTGCATTTCTTACTATGAATTCTGCATTGCCTGCCAGCCGTGCCGACCTGAGAGCCGTTTACAGGGACAGCAGCAGTCTTTACAGACTTGAAATATGGAAGGCTGCACTTAACATGTTCCTTAATAATCCAATTTTCGGACATGGAATAGGCACCACTTGGTATTATCTCTCAAGCGGTTCTGAAAAGCTTTCCAGGTATATACTGCACAGCCACAATATTTATCTGCAGGTAGCAGCGGAAACGGGGGTTACCGGAATTTGCGCTTTTACAAATCTAGTCATAAAGAAGGTCTGGGAGGGCTATAGGCATCTGAAGAAATGCGCAACGGAAGAAGAAGTATATGTAATACAAGGTTTTATTGCGTGTGTAGCGGGAATTGCTGTACATGGTCTGATTGATGCGGTAGTATTTGTACCTGCTCTGAGCTTGATATTTATGGGATATTTTGCACTATACAGCAGGGTTGTATCAGAACATCGGGCTGAACTTTACAGGAATTTAGAAATCCCTTTGGCACAGAGGCTGAGAACTGTGCAACTATTTAATAGCAAAGGTGTCCTTAAGTTGTTTGGAAGTGAAAGTTCCGGTAAGGATAAGTATAAAGAAGAAAAAAGCAAGGCCTATCAGGCTTGATATTGTCATATTGAAGTCATGGATACCCTTTTCTATAAGATACAAATTGCAGCACATAATGGAAATAACCATTCCTATAAAAGCTGCAAAGGGCTTTACAAGCACATCAAAGTAATGTATGCGTATCTGGTGAATGCGTTTCAGATCTATAAGGTTCCACAGACAAACCAATACCGCACTTGCACAGAAGCCGATTATATATCCGTATATTCCTATGGAGGGTATTGGTATAAGAAAATATGAACAAGCGACGGATATAATAATATGGAGAATGGAATTTTTCAATACAATGTGCTGCTTGCCTACACCGTTTAATACTGCAAAAAGTGTAAACTGCCAATATTCGAATATACATACGAAGGCCATCCAGAAAAGCAGATTTCCGGATTCAGGGTATTTGAAGAATATCCGACATAGTTCCCAGGGAAAGATCATAAAGAAGGCGGTAGAAGCAAAAGCTACAACTGAGGTGATTTTAAGAGAATCATTGCATTTCTTATTCAAAGCTGTCCAATTGCTTGTGGCGTAAGAGGAGGCTATTGCCGGAACCAATGTAATGCCAAGGGAGGCTACTATTACAAAGGGAAAGAAAAGCAGCGGCATCGCCATACCTGTCACTTGTCCATAAAGGGATAATGCATCTGGGCTGCTGTAACCTGCCGTACGAAGCTGCATAGGTATAAGAATAGCAATTACCATGTCCATAATTGTTGCTAAAGCACCGCTGAAGGATAAGGGCAGAGCCATTTTTAATATTCTGGCTATAATAGGTATAGTTGAATCAGTCACAGTATGAACCGAAGCAGCGGTTCTTTTTATTTTGTAGCTGATATATAAAAGTGCGAGGCTAATAAGCTCTCCTGCAGCCATTGCAGCCATAACCCCTGCACAGACATACTCGATGCCAAGGGGCAGCAGGAAGTATGTAGTCAGGAGAAGTCCTCCGACTCGTATAAGCTTCTCAAGGATATCAATAAAGGCTGGAGGATTGACATCCTGCAGTCCGTAAAAATAGCCTTTCAATACCGCACTTAAAGAAATAAAGAATACCGCAGGGGTGAAGATCATAATTGAAAAGAAGGTTCTGGAATCCTTGAGTACATGGTTTGCGAGGTAATCAGCATTAAAGAAAATGAAAGAGCAGAGAAAGAGACTCCATATACCTATGGTAATCCCGCAGATTCTCAGAATCTTATACATATTCCTGTAATTGCGGCTTGGTGCCTGCTCGGCTATCAGCTTTGAAACGGCTGTTGTTATTCCTCCTGAGACTAAAGTAATGCAAAGGGTATATAGAGGAAGGATCAGTTGATATACTCCTATGCCTTCTGAGCCTATTGCCCTCGTAAGAAATACCCTATATATGAAAGATAGAGAGCCCGTAATGAGATTAGTCATTGTGAGAATAAAAGCTCCCTGTATGTAAGTGAGTTTTTTCAACGCTTATCACTCCCTAAAAAAACATCTATAATATATATAATATTACGGGTGCAAGTACAATATTAATAAATATAAAAAGGCAGCCAGGATTTTTGGCTGCCTTTAGGGAGAGTGGATACTATTCTTTTTCTATTTCAACCAGGATGCCATTAGTAAATTTTAAGGTTAGTTCGCTGTTCACACGGAGGTCTTCAACCCTTGCAGTTTCATCATCGATAATTACCTTGACATCTGATGCTACAGTGTAGGTTTTGCTGGTACTTCCTACCTTCAAAGTGATTTTCTTCTCTGTGCTGATGCTTATTCCTGTAAGTATGCCTGTAACTTCTGTCAAATTATCAAAAGCGGTGACCCTTGTAACTTTTTCATCGATTATTTCTACTTTTACCTTCATACCCTTTTCAAGGTCTGAGAAGCTTTCATTTTCATCATCGTTAACAGTTATTTCCGCATCACCTGGTATTGTGAAGGTAACTACTGAGCCATTTGATTTTTCTACTTTTATTGTTCTGCTGCTTGAACTGATATAGCTTATTGTTCCTTCTACGGTAACTGCTTCGTCAAGTTCTACTACTTTTGTTTCAGCCAGCTTATCGTTATCCTCATCAACAAATCTTACGGTGTCAATATTATCAAAATATTTGAATCTTACTATGCTGTATGGGTATACAGTGTCATTGCCGCTATTTGATGATGGAATGTCAATTTCTACTTCAGCCTTTATTGTGTATTTGCTGCCATTTTCAACCTTATATACGTTAGCTATGTCAATTTTATAGTCATCAGAAGTCTTTTTACCCATTGTAGCTATAAGGTAAATATAGTTGTCATATTCATAAGCTTTATAGTTCCTGGCAAGCTTGAGGTAGTCAAGTTGTTCTTTTAATCTGCTTGAGAGATCACTGTAATCAACTTTTTCAAATGAAAGCTCATTTTCTTCACTATCATTTGCAGTTACTCTTACCACTTTGTCATCGTTTATTTCAACTTCTACACTCATTCCTTCCTCAAGGTCTGAAAATTCAGCATCGTTGTCATTGTTTACTATGATTTCGGCACTTGTTGGAATTGCATAGCTTACTTTTGTACCGTTAGATTTTTCAACTTTTATTATACTGCTGCCGGAGACGATGTCATATATTTCACCTTTTACTATGGATGTTTCATTTAGATTTTCTATTTCTTTTTCTGCCAGCTTATCATCATCGGAATCAACAAATCTTACAGTGTCAATATTGTCAAAACTCTTAAATTTCACTACGCTGTAAGGATATGTTACAGACTGAGTAACAATTTGGTTTGATGAAGGCTCATTAGTATCAATAACAGCTTTAATAATATAATTGTTGTCAGTTTCTATTTTGTATACTTCGTCGAAAACTACACTGTAGCCTCCGGTGTTCTTTTTGCCCATTGCAGCTAAAAGGTATATATAATCGTTGTATTCATATGCTCTATAGTTTTCGTTTGACTTAAGATTGTCAATCTCATTCTGAATTACCTCAGGAAGATTACTGTAGGTTACTGAGGATACAGATAATTCTGTCTCTTCTTCATCTTCGGCATTTTTTACTACTTCAATAAATATTACTTCTTTTTTATCGTTGAATGTAAGCTGGAGTATATCTCCTTCTACAAGGTCTTCGATAGCTTCAAAGGAATCATTCTTATAAACCTGAACACCCTCAACGAAATCGTAATCGGTGGTGACGCCTTTAACCTTAACAATTATTTCGTTGTCATCGGTATCTGCCGAAACAAATACTGTGTTGTTCTTTCTGATATCAGTATCGGGAAGAGTAATTTCTCCATCAGCTCTGTCAAGTAAAACAGCCATTTCAGCTCTTGTAACAGGTTCCATAGGTTTGAACATATTGTTGTTGCCCATCATGATTTTCAATTCATTTATGAGGTATACATAGCCAACTGACCCTTTTGGTATAGCACTGCTGTCTTTGAAGGTAAGTACTTCGTCCATATGTTCTAATGCTTCATCAGTTTTGCCCATTGCTCTTACTATATACTTTGCAATTTCATGACGCTTTGCAGGAGTGTTAGGATTAAAATTGCTTAGTTCTTCAGGAAGAAGGATTCCCTTTTCTATGGCCACAAATATATATCCGAGGCCCCAAGTTGTTTTTTGACCTTTATAAAGGGGGTGTACCTGATTCTTCCTGCTTTCAGCTTCATCGTTATCCCCTGTGAGTCTTAATACCATTGCTAGGGCTTCAAGGTGTGTTACTTTGTTTTGAGGTGCAAATTTTCCTTGACCTACGCCTCCTAATATTCCTTTACCTGCTAACTTTTCAATTGCGTTCAATGCCCAGGTAACATCTTTAGAATCATTAAATTTAAATTTCTTCTCATTGCTCTTATCCTTACTTTGACCATTTCCGTTGCTTTTGCCAGGGGTTGCAACCTTTATTGTCACCTTAGCGCCAGTGGACAATTTGTTAAAATCCGCTGCAAAAACTGTAGTGGTTAAGGAAGAGAGTGTGAATACTACCGCAATTCCTAGAGACATTAATTTTTTCTTCAACATAAGATTTCCTCCTTGATTCTTCTTAATTATAATATTTATTTTTGTGTTTGATATAAAATTCGAAAGCAAGTTACAAATTTAGGGAGTAATTCTTAATAAAGTTGAAAAATGTTTTGCCTAAGAAAGTAACATACGTTTACCCCGATTGTTTTTCTATTTTACATTGACAATAATTCTCCAGTATGCTATCTTAAATAGAAAGATAACCTTTAATTTAGTCCTGTGAGGCTAGTAAGGTATGGATAGTATACTTGGAAGATAGTTAAACCTTCATGCCTGCAGGCATGAAGGTATTTTTATGTATAAAATAGTAAAACCTTTAAATAATAGTCCTGTGAGACTAATAAGGAGGAGAGACACATGAGCTTAATAGGGAGGCATTTAATCGATCCCAATGACTTCAGTCTGGAGGAGCTTAATAAGGTTTTTAATCTGGCGGACAAGATGATAGAGGACAGAGGGGCTTATTCCAGTATCTGCAAGGGGAAAATTCTCGGAACACTATTTTATGAGCCAAGTACAAGGACCAGGCTGAGCTTTGAATCAGCAATGCTCAGAATGGGAGGGTCAGTGCTGGGGTTTTCTGATGCAAGCACAAGTTCGGTATCAAAGGGAGAAAGCATAGCAGATACTATACGGGTACTGAGTACTTATGCAGATGTGGTAGTAATGAGACATCCCAAGGAGGGAGCGCCAAAGGTTGCATCGGAATATTCTTCCGTACCGGTTATAAATGGAGGAGATGGAGGGCACCAGCATCCTACACAGACATTGACTGATCTGCTGACTATAAGGCGGTACAAAGGTAAACTGGAAAATCTGACGATAGCTTTTTGCGGTGACTTGAAATTTGGAAGAACGGTACATTCTCTGATAAGTTCAATGTCACGCTATCAAGGTTCAAGCTTCGTGCTTATATCACCTGCAGAGCTTAAGCTCCCTGAAAATTTGAAGGCAAGTCTTACAGAAAAGTATAATATAAACATTTATGAAACTGAAAGTCTTGAAGATGTAATAAATCAGGTTGATGTGCTATATATGACGAGGATACAGCGGGAAAGATTTTTCAACGAAGCAGATTATATACGGCTGAAAGATAGTTATATATTGAACAGAAGCAAGCTTAGAAATGCCAGGGAGGATATGCTGGTAATGCATCCCCTGCCAAGGGTCAATGAGATAAGTTATGATGTTGATGATGACAAGAGAGCTGTATATTTCAAACAGGCTGAGTATGGAATATATGTAAGAATGGCGCTTATGGCTACTTTATTGGGGGTGGATGTTAATGTTAACGGTAAATAGTATAAACTATGGAATAGTAATAGACCATATAACTGCGGGAAATGGTATTAAGATATTTGAAAAGCTTAAGCTTGGCGAGGTTAATTTCCCTGTGGTGCTGCTTATAAATGTATCTAGCAGCAAGCATGGCAGGAAGGATATAATAAAGATTGAGAATAAGATAGATGTAGATCTTACTATGCTTGGGTTAATAGATCCGGATATTACTGTAAACATTATAGAAAATAATAAAATTGTGAATAAGATGAATATCAGCATACCGAAAGAGGTGCAGGGCTTGTTCAAATGTAAGAATCCCAGATGTGTCAGTAACTTTGACGAGTATGTAAGTCCAAAGTTCCGGCTTGCTCGCTCAAATGGAAAGATATACTACCGCTGCAGCTACTGTGAGGAATTGACATCATATAGCATATGATTAGCTTATGGTTTTAGCAGGGTGTTGAAGTATAAAAATCCCAGGATTTAATGTTTCCTGGGATTTTACTTCTATTCAGTTATATATGCCAATAAAAGCTCTGCCGTGCATCTTATTGAGTCAATGTGAGTCCGCTCATAAGAGTGAGAAGCGAAGATGCCTGGGCCTATAAGCCCTGTTTTTAAGCACATTCCTGCTCTAAGTGCTACTGATGCATCTGAAGCGTAATAAGGATATAAATCAACCCTATAATCAATTTCATTTTTCTTTGCTAAATCGACAAGCTTGTTTTTCATTTTATAATTATAAGGACCTGAGCTGTCTTTGGCACAAATGGAGACAGAATACTCATTGGTATTTTGTCCTGTGCCGGGAGTTCCCATATCAATACAAAGCAGCTCTTCTGCTTCTTCGGCGATGCCGGAACATGCACCGTGTCCTACTTCCTCATAATCAGATATAAATATCTGTATTGAGTCATCGGGAATTATATTTTTTTCTTTAATGTATTTGCATACTCCAAGAGTTACGGCTACACCTGCCTTATCATCCAGATGTCTTGATTTCACAAAGCCGGACTCTGTTACTTTGAATCTTGAATCAAAGGATATGTAATCGCCTATCTCTATTCCCAAGTCTTCTACATCCTTTATGGAAAAAACCTTTTCATCCAGCACAATTTCCATATTATCAAGAGTGCGCGGTAAGGCACTCACATCGTTATGAACGTGTACTGACGGTTTTGTTGTATAAATGGTCCCTGAATAGGTTTTACCGGAAACTGTGTGAATCAGACAGTTTTCACACTCGATTGAGTTACCTGCATAGACTCCTACTGAAGCAAAGGCTATGTACCCATTTTCCTTGATTTCCTTTACCATTGCACCCAGAGTATCAGTATGGGCAGCGAGAGCCTTTTTAACATTTTTGCTTTTTCCGTCTATATATGAGTATATAGAGCCTTTGTTTGTATAATAGAAGGGCATCCTAAGCTTATTGAATTCTTCCTCCAGAAGCTTAAAGGCATTTTCTGAATAACCTGTGGGACTAGCTGTGTTGCATAATTTTTGTAAAAGCTCCAGGATATATGCTGTATCAATCATTTACTTACCTCCCCCAATAAAATACATTTCTATTATAGCATAATGTCTGCAAACTGTTTTAAAGTTAAAAGAAATAATTGTAAAATAAATATTTTCAGTTGTAATTTGCAATTCCTAAGCATATAATAGTTTCAAATCCATAAAATTAAATATGCTCAATCGATCGCTGAGTCCCTGGCAGTAGGGAACGGGGGAACCAAAAATTGGGGTGAATCCTGCTAAGGCAGGTAGGGCTATACTCTTTCAGTCCGAATCCGTCAGCTAACCTCGTAAGCGTGGGAAGAGGAGGACTGGGTGTAATTTGGTATAATTGCAGCCGTGGTAACTCCACGGCTTTTTGCTACCATAAAATAGCCTTACACACTACCACCCGGTACTTCCTTTAGAAATAAAAGGAGGTATTGAAATGTCTGTTATTACAAAATCTTACAGTGTTGTGAACCCATATCATTTAAAAAAGCTTCTTAGAGTGAGAAAAGCTGAATTAAGCGATGTAAGATCAATATTTAATGTTGCCGCTTCGGTAGGAACCTCAGAAAAAGTATCAGAGCAGGGCTTTCTAGTAGATGACTATTTGTCAAAGCCTGCCTACTACAAAAAGAAAATAAGGCATTGGATTGAGAACCTTGAGTATCTATATGTAGCAGAATATGATAAAATTTATGGTTTCATGATAGCTTATACCAGAGAAGAGTGGCTAAGATCCAATCCCAATTGGCTCAATGATGTATATTGGAATCCAGACTTTAACAAGAGTTGGATTGATAATTTCATCGTGGTTGATAAGACCGCTGTATATGCTGATTTAACAGGTATGGGTATTGGAAGCCTTATTTACAACAGGCTTTTGGAGGATTTGAGAGCTGAGGGCATAGAGCATATATTTGCAGAGACTATAATAAGCCCGCAGCCGAATTTTGCTTCACTGCAGTTCAGGAATAAGCAGAAGTACAGCCTGGCTGGTGTCCGTTATGAAAAGTACAACAACAACCTTTACACTGATTTGATTTATCATAAGACCACTGAATAGGCGGTAATTATTAAAAAGGCTTAAAAATAAGAGCACCCCGTATTGGAGTGCTCTTATTTTTATAAGGTTTACTATTATCTACCGGACATGCTTCTCTCAGCCGTCTCGATTAATCTTTTAACCATGTTGCCGCCTACTCTGCCTGCGTCTCTTGCTGCAATGTCACCATTGTAACCTTCTTTTAAGTTCACGCCGACTTCAGATGCTATTTCATATTTCATCCTATCAAGAGCTGCTGCTGCCTGAGGTACTACCTTTTGATTATTTCTTGCCATTTATATCACCTCCTGATATTATGTTGTACTGAAATGAGAATAATATAAGTGTTATATTATTGGTGCAGTTCCAATTTTAACTTGCATTTACAAAGTAAATATGATATAAAATAATTAAAGTCAAAGAAAGTCAAAGTCAAAGCTAAGGAGGATTCATATGGATATAAATAAACTGACACAAAAGGCACAGGAAGCAGTTTTTGAATCACAAAACCTGGCTCTTAAGTATAATCATCAGACCATTGAAGGCGAACATTTGCATTTTGCGATAATCTCACAGAATGAAGGCTTGATTCCAAAGCTGCTTTCAAAGATGAACGTGCCGTTTGAGCTCTATTATAAAGACCTTTCGGATCTGCTTGAAAAAATTCCGAAGGTTTATGGAACAGCTTCTTCCTCTCCCTACGTTTCCAGAAAGTTTGAGGAATTATTCATAAAAGCAGGTGAGGCAGCAAAAAAATTTCAGGACGAATATATAAGTGTAGAGCATATTTACCTCGCCTTAATTGATGAAACAGGTACACCCTCATCAAATCTTATAAAGAAATACGGGATAACAAGAGATAAGTTTCTTAAGGAGCTTTCAACTGTAAGAAGCAATCAGAGAATTACCAATCAGAATCCCGAAGAAACCTATGAAGCACTGGAAAAGTTCGGCCGCAACCTGGTGGAGGATGCACGCAGAGGGAAGCTTGATCCGGTAATAGGCAGGGACAATGAAATAAGGAGAATAATCAGGATATTATCCAGAAGGACTAAAAATAATCCGGTGCTTATCGGTGAGCCGGGTGTAGGAAAAACGGCTGCGATAGAAGGTTTGGCGCAAAGAATTATGAAGGGTGATGTGCCTGAGGGATTAAAAAATAAAACAATTTTCTCCCTTGACATGGGTGCGCTTATAGCAGGTGCAAAGTACAGGGGGGAATTTGAGGAGAGGCTAAAAGCAGTACTTAAAGAAATTGAAAAATCAAATGGTAAAATCATTATGTTTATTGATGAAATTCACAACATCGTCGGAGCGGGAAAGGCCGAGGGGGCAATGGATGCGGGCAACCTTTTAAAGCCTATGCTTGCAAGAGGTGAATTGCACTGTATAGGAGCAACAACTCTGGATGAATACAGAAAGCATATAGAAAAGGATGCAGCGCTTGAGAGAAGGTTCCAGCCGGTACTTATAGATGCTCCTAATGTGGAGGATACAATATCAATACTCAGAGGACTCAAGGAGAAATTTGAAATACACCACGGAGTGAGGATACAGGATAATGCTTTGATTTCGGCTGCCGTGCTTTCAAACAGGTATATAAGCGACAGATTCCTGCCGGATAAGGCGATTGACCTTATCGATGAAGCTGCTGCCATGCTTCGGACTGAAATTGACAGTATGCCAAGCGAACTTGATGAAATAATGAGAAGAATAATGCAACTGGAAATAGAGCGGGAAGCGCTAAAAAAGGAGAGCGACAAACAATCGGAGGAAAGGCTTACGGGAATCAGCAAAGAGCTTTCAGAGCTGAAATCAAAAGGAGATTCCATGAAGGCCCAGTGGGAGCTTGAAAAGGGTAACATAAAGAATATCCGTGATATAAAAAGGCAGATTGAAGAGACAAAAGCAGAAATTGAGAAGGCGGAAATGAAGTATGACCTTAATAGGGTTGCAGAGTTAAAGTATGGCAAACTCATAGAGCTTGAAAAAAAGTTAAATTCCGAAAAGACAAACCTGGAGAAGATGCAGAGCATGGGGCAGCTTCTGAGAGAAGAGGTTACAGAAGAAGAGATATCGGATATAATATCCAATTGGACCGGAATACCTGTAAAGAAGCTTATGGAAAATGAAAGAGAAAAGCTACTGAGATTGGATGATATACTTCACAGGAGGGTTATAGGCCAGGAAGAAGCGGTTTCTGCTGTAGCTGATGCGGTTATAAGAGCCAGAAGCGGGCTCAAGGATCCTAAGAGACCTATAGGCTCCTTCATATTCCTGGGACCTACAGGAGTGGGAAAAACTGAGCTGGCTAAAACCCTTGCAGAAGCACTTTTTGACAGTGAGGACAACATAATAAGGATAGATATGTCTGAATATATGGAAAAGCATACTGTTGCAAGGCTAATTGGCGCACCTCCAGGATACGTCGGCTATGATGAAGGAGGACAGCTCACTGAGGCAGTCAGAAGGAAACCATACTCAGTAATACTATTTGATGAGATAGAAAAGGCTCACCAGGATGTATTCAATATCTTTCTGCAGATACTTGATGAAGGAAGACTTACAGACAGCCAGGGCAGAACTGTGGATTTCAAGAATACTGTTATTATAATGACTTCAAACATAGGCAGCATGTACCTTCTGGAAGGAGTGGACAAAGACGGTGTACTAAGTCCGGAAGCGGAAAAAGCAGTGAATGGGGAGCTTAAACGGCACTTCAGACCTGAGTTTTTGAACAGGGTGGATGATATTGTATTCTTCAAACCTCTTTTAAAGGAACAGATAAGAAAGATTATTGATCTGCTTTTTGAACAAGTGGCAGAAAGACTTCGTGACAGGAGTATAGAAATTTCACTCAGTGATAATGCAAAGGACTATATAATAGATAATTCCTATGACCCAATTTATGGAGCAAGACCACTAAAGAGGTTTATAGAAAGAAAGCTGGAGACTTCGATAGGAAGAGCTATGATTGCCGGGGAAATAGTGGAAGGGGATAATATACTTATTGACGCGGATAAAAAGGATCTGAATTTTAAAAAGCTGAATAACAGCAAGCAATAATTGTAAGAATTAAGTGTATAAGGTTTTTATATGGTGCTTATTTGATTTATAGCCTTATTATGCTATATTATTATATGTAGATAAAACATAAAGGAGGAGATAGAGTGGGTAAGACATTTGCACAGATAAATGTAGGAGATACAGCAAGCTTTGAGAAGACAATCAGCGAATCTGATGTGTACATGTTTGCAGGAATAACAGGGGATCTCAATCCGGCGCATACAAATCATGAAGCTATGAAAAATACAAAATTTGGTGGAAGGATAGTGCATGGTATGCTATTAGGAGGCTTGGTGTCTGCGGTGTTGGGAATGCAGCTGCCTGGTCCCGGAACCATATACCTTTCACAGCAGCTCAACTTTAAGATTCCTGTGAAAATGGGGGATACTGTAAAAGCTGTGGTAGAAGTTGTTGAAAAGCTGGAAAAGGGCAGGGTAAGAATAAAAACAAACTGCTATAATCAGGATGGAGTTAAAGTATTAGACGGTGAAGCTTTGGTCGTAGCACCTAAATAGTAGAATGGAGTGATATTAGTGGAATCAATAATGAGACACGAAAAAGATGTAGAGCCTGTAAAAAACCCCAAGCACAACGAAGTATACGGCAGGGTGCTTTCTACAGAAAAGGAAAACGGCAGACTTTCAGCGCATCTTACTACAGTTAAGCCCGGAGGAGAAATCCTGCCTCACACACATGAGGTGCTTGAAGTGATGTACGTAATAAGCGGAGAAGGAAGTGCTCTGGTCAACGGTGAGAGAAAGCAGGCAGAGCCGGGGACAATAGTGGTTGCCAATGTTGGAAGTGAACATGGCTTTATAAATACAGGAGCTTCGGATTTAGTATTGCATTGTATATTTTCTCCGGGAATTGCGTAGTAACTTTTGGGGCCATAAGTTATAATACTTATAGCCCTATTTTATTGTATAAAGCTATAATTATAGTACAATAGAGCAAAATATTAGAAAACGTGCAGAGGTGCAGTATGTTCGAAATCAGAATGACTGAAAATGAATCAGGGCAAAGGATAGACAGATTTCTCAGAAAGTACCTGAAAGAGTATACCCTAGGAGATATATACAAGCTTTTCAGGAAAAGCAGGGTTAAGCTGAACGGCAAAAGAGTAAAAGAAAATTATATGCTGAGTGAGGGGGACTTGCTGCAGCTATATATTGAGAAGCCAGAAACAGAAGAAAAGCAGGAGCTGCCTTTACCAAAACCAAGCAAGGCTATAGATTTGATTTACGAGGATGCAAATATAATGATTGCCGACAAACCGGCAGGCTTGCTGACTCATCCTGATAAACCGGGCGACACCGATACTCTGATAGACAGAGCATTATACCATATTTACAAGCAGAAGGGAGCATCTATATCGCAGACCTTTTCACCTGCTGTGTGCAACAGGTTGGACAGGAACACCAGCGGAATTGTAATAATTGCCAAGAATTATAAGACCTTAAAGGCTGTGAACTATTCCATAAGGGAGCGTGGGATAAAGAAGCTTTATCTTTGCATTGCGGCAGGAAAGCTGGAAAAAAACGGTGAGATAGAAGGCTACCTGAAAAAAGATGAAGGCAGTAATACTGTTTCTATTATAGAGAGTGGCAAGGGAGAGGGAAAATATATACATACAATTTTCAGAACCCTTGGAGTTTCTAAGACTGTACCAGAGCTTGGAAGACAGTTTTCACTACTGGAAGTAGAACTTGTGACAGGCAGATCCCATCAGATCAGAGCTCATTTTGCAGACTTAGACCATCCTCTTGCAGGAGACATAAAATATGGAGATAAAAGTATTAACGACTACTTTAGAAAGAACTATGGCTTGAAGTACCAGTTCCTTCATGCATATAAGGTTGTTTTTGAGGAAATTCACGAAGATATCGGATACCTGAAAGGGAAGGGCATAACTTGCAGACTAAAGCCGGAAGCAGCCTCCATAGTTGCTTCGCTATTTGGATTGGGGGGAATGTAATTGCAGACATTACTGGAAAATAAACTTATGAATATAATGGGAAGTGTAGAATCCAGACTTCAGGAAAATATTTTGTTCTTTAAGGAAATAGACTTACAGTATATAAAAGGCGGAAAGACTGCCAAAGCTAAGGTATACAGCAGTGAAAATGCCCTTATCTTTGAGTTTCAGAAGGTTAGAACAACTATAACTCCTTCCGGCATAGGAGAGATTATAATAAAATCAGGGAAAGAATATGACGACTGCATTATAAATTATTCTGAAAGAGGCAGCGGCATTGTCATAAGCACTGAAAAGAACAACGTGAAGGTAAAATATGTTGATAGCGGGCAGGATGCGGCAAATCTCCACGATGATGTAACAGCAAGAACTAATAGGGCTTATCTTGTCAAAGTAGGAGAAGCTGATGCTGTGCTTCGCTCCATTGGAATACTAACAGCCGAGGGCAAGGTAAAAAATGATATGATAAGAAAGTACAATCAGATAGACCATTTTGTCGAGCTTATTGAAGGACTTATTAAGGAGCAGGGGTGTAAGGACAATATTACGGTGCTTGATTGTGCCTGCGGCAAATCATATCTTTCATTTGTGCTGAACTTCTATATAAAGGAAAAACTTAAAAAAAACTGCTATTTCATTGGACTTGACATATCTGAGCAGGTTATAAGCTCCTCAAAGAAAATAGCTCAGGATTTAGGTTATAAGAATATGGAGTTCCATCAGATTGATATTCAGAACTACCAACCTGCAAGGAAGGTAGATATAGTCATAAGCCTGCATGGTTGTGATGTTGCTACGGATATGGCAATAGCAGCAGGGGTGAGGTATGGGGCTGAAGGGCTAATAGTTATACCTTGCTGCCACAGAGAGCTTCTCAGTCAATATGAGTATAAGCCATTCAGTGAGATAATAAAGTATGGGGTACTAAAGGCAAGGATAGCTGATGCACTAACTGACGGTATCAGGGGATTACTTCTTGAAGCAATGGGCTATGAGGTTTCTATAGTTGAGTACATATCACCTCTTGATACGCCTAAAAATCTGATGATAAGAGCGGTAAAAAAGAGCAGCAGGAACAGAAAGGCGTATGATGAGTATTTAAAACTTAAGGAAAGCCTCGGAATAAACCCTGCACTGGCTAGATTGCTGAACATTTGATAATTGATTTTTCTTGATAAATGTTAAATAGTACAGCTTGAATATCACCTGGATTTTTGGTAATATTATCTTAAGAGGTGGGCGCAAATGGAAGAAAAGGTTTTTGAACTACTGGAAAAACTGTATATTGAATTTACTGGCTTTAGAACTGAAACAAATCAAAGATTTGATAAGCTTGACGGAAGAATGGATGGACTTGACGGAAGAATGGATGGACTTGACGGAAGAATGGATGGACTTGAAGTAAGAATGGATGGGCTTGAAGTAAGATTTGATAAGCTTGAAGTAAGAATGGATAAGCTTGAATTTAACCAAGAGGCAATGAATGACAAGCTGGATGAAGCCTTTGAAGCTATAAGCTCTCATGTTGAAATAAATGAAAGACAGCATCAGGAGATACTTAAGGAACTTAGGGGAGAAGTAAGTGTTGTAGAATTAGCTGTAAAGAGAATAGCTAAATAATATAAAATAAATAGAACGTATAGAAAACACCAGCCGTGGAATAAATAAGCCGGAGGTGTTTTTTTGCGTAAAAGAAAAATTCAGGAGCCCATTGTATCAATTGTCGATGCTGCAAAATCCGATAACTGCATAGAAGATGCATTAAATATGATAGAGGCTTCAAAACTAATGAAACAGGGTGCTTGCGTAGTTATAACCGCAAATATGGTGGATAATAAGCCTGCAAGTACAGGAACCGTTGTACATCCTGACCTACTTAGAAAAATAATAAGATATTTTAAAAGTTATAATCCATCTAGAATAGTAGTGGCTGCAGGCTCTGGCGGTGCAACTACACAGCAGGTCTTTAAAGAAGCCGGTTTTGACAGGGTAATACAGGAAGAAGAAATTGAGTTTATTGATTTAAATTACGGGCCTTATACAGAAATCAGCCTGAACCATAATATAGTTCCCTCTACTAAGCTAAATAAACTGTGTGAGGAAATGGATATACATATTTCATTTACTCCAATAAAAATGCACAAAGAGGCTACAGTATCCTTAGGCATAAAAAATATGGCACTGTCATGGCCGCCTGCTGAAATTCATGGAATTCCCAAGAAAAAGCTGGGCATCCATGAGGATCTTCATAACTTTATTGCAGCAATGGGTGAGGCAGTGCCTATTGATATTACAATACTTTCAGGAATGAACGGCATGATATGGACCGGTCCTAGTGATGGAAAGCCTGTAAGCTCAAATCTTATAGTAGCAGGCACAGATCCGGTGGCGACAGATGCAGTTGGAGCAAGAATGATGGGTTTGCTGCCTCAAGCGGTACATTATCTTTTTGAACTGCATAGGCGGGGCTTGGGTCAGGCTGATGTCCGCAGAATGACGATAAAAGGCTTATCTATTATTCAGGCTGAGGAAATATTCAGCATGGCTGCATTAGGTGAAAGCATAGCAATAGACAGGCCGGCTGTTCTGAC
>Ga0209467_1000130_pt1 | contig 137838 bp, 159 predicted proteins | sample Higcelwee11metaG_FD_187175 | JGI IMG/M metagenome (GOLD analysis project Ga0209467, IMG submission 187175) | Freshwater pond sediment microbial communities from the University of Edinburgh, under environmental carbon perturbations - High... | ecosystem: Environmental > Aquatic > Freshwater >...
GACGATGAGCCCTGCCAAACTTTCAACGTATGAAGCGCTTGCTACTCCTGCGTTTAAAGGGAAAGTGCTGGTGCAAAGCTCGAACAACGTCTATAATCAGTCGCTTCTAGCAGGGCTCATCGTTCATGACGGTGAAGCAAAAGCCTCCGCGTGGGCACGGGGTGTTGTTGCCAATATGGCACGCAAACCCTCAGGTAAAGATGTCGATCAAATCCGTGCGGTTGCAGCTGGAATGGGGGATGTAGCGATTATTAACACCTATTATCTCGGGCAGCTTCTCGCTTCAGACCGTCCGAGCGATCAAGCCGTCGGTGAGATGGTAGCGGTCTATTTTCCGAACCAAAAAACAACGGGAACCCATATCAACGTCTCCGGTGCCGGTATCACCGCTTCGTCTAAAAACCGTGCAGAAGCACAGAAATTTATCGAGTTTTTGAGTTCACCTGAAGCACAAAGCGTATTTGCCGAGGTTAACTATGAGTATCCGGTAAATCCAAAAGTGAAACCTTCTAAGCTACTCTCTTCATGGGGAAAATTCAAAGAAGACAATATCGAACTCTATAAACTCGGTGAAAACAACGTAAAAGCGGTAAAAATATTTAATGAGAGCGGGTGGAATTGATTGTGAACGCATACATCAACCGCTGGACGATCCAGACGTATGTATGGGTTCTGACTTTGCTTCTTCCCGCATTGGTCGTGATCGGCTATGCGCTGGGTGCAGAGGGGGAGACCCTTCGTCACCTCAAAGAGACGGTGTTAACGCATACGGTTCTCAATACCCTTTATTTGATCGCAGGCACGGCAACGGTTGCCTCAATTTTGGGAATCGGCAGTGCCTATTTAACCACGTTTTACACTTTCAGGTTTGAAAAAACAATTGCCCTTTTGCTTGCCATGCCTTTCGTCATCCCCGCCTATATCATAGGCTTTGTTTACGGCGATTTGTTCGGTTTTTTCGGTCCCGTTCATTTGATGTTGCGCGATTGGGGGGTTAAAGGATATTTTGATGTTCTCAATTTTTACTCGGTCGTTTTGATTTTGGGATTTGCCCTTTATCCGTACGTCTATTTAATTGTCAAAGCGTCGTTTTCCAAAAGCCGCTCATCGCTTCTCTATCCGGCGCTTAATCTCGGCGCGGGGAAGTTTCGCCTTTTTTGGAAACTGATTCTTCCGTTATCGCGTCCGGCGATTGCGGGGGCATTAACCCTCGTAATTATGGAGTGTATCAGCGAATACGGTACCGTCAAATATTATGGAGTCGATACCCTTAGTACCGCGATTTTTACCGCGTGGTTCGGTCTGGAGGATCCGCAAAGCGCAGCCTATATCGCCTCTATAGCAACGGCACTCGTTTTGTTTGTCCTTTTAGCGGAGAAGTTTGCCCGCAGCGGAGCCACCTACAAAAGTGAAAAACTCCTCTCCAAAATTCCTAAAGAGCCGCTAAAAGGTTTTTTTGCTTTGGGTGCTTACCTTTTTATGGCGGTACCGATCATGTTTGGATTCTTAATCCCCCTCGCATGGATACTCTATTACGGAGTGGAATATCTTTCAAATGTGATGAGCGAAGAGTTCTTGGGGGTGATGCTCAATACCTTTATCGTCTCAGGAAGCAGTGCTGCATTGATCGTTGCAGGCGCACTCCTTATCGGCTACACAGCGCGTAACTTTCCCTACGGGATTAACCGCTATCTCTCCAAAGCAGCCTCTTTGGGATATGCACTTCCGGGGGCAGTGATCGCGGTGGGGATCGTCATCCTTACAACATCGTACGATAACTTTGTGGGAGTGAACATCCTCTCAGGGACGATGGCGGTTCTCATCTTCGGATATGTCGCCCGCTTTTCGGCGGTAGCGATTAACACAGTAGAGGGTAGTTTTGAGAGACTGGGACTCTCGGTTAACAAGGCGTCGCGCTCATTGGGGCAAAGTCATATTCAAACGCTTTGGCGGATAGAAGTGCCTTTGATGAAACGTTCTCTCATTTTTGCCTATGCTCTAGTATTTGTCGATACAATCAAAGAGTTGCCGCTCACTCTGATATTACGCCCGTTCAACTACGAAACCCTCGCGACCAAAACGTATGAAATGGCAGAGTCGCAAATGGTGTACGAGTCGAGTATCTATGCCCTTTCGATTATCTTTATTTCGATTATCCCGATTACCTTGACTATTATGAAAACGGAACACTGATGTTAAAAATTACCAACCTTACTAAAACATTTAAAATGAAACCGGTCCTTGAAAATCTCTCATTTCATATCAACCGTGGAGAAATCGTCTCAATTCTTGGACGAAGCGGGAGCGGAAAAAGTACCCTTTTGAATTTGATTGCCGGATTTGAGAGAGCCGATGAGGGGAAAATAGTATTAGAGGAGACGCAGCTAAGCGGAGGGGGGACATTCATCGATCCTTCCCGCCGCGCTATCGGATTCGTTTTTCAAAATTATGCCCTTTTTCCTCATCTAAACGTGTCGGAGAATATCGCTTTCGGGATAGCGTATTTGAGTAAAAGTGAGCGTAATGCACGGGTTTCCAAACTTCTTGCCCTTATCGGTTTGGAGGAGTACGGTTCCAAATACCCCGATACTCTGAGCGGTGGAGAGCAACAGCGTGTTGCACTGGCGCGGGTATTGGCAACGGAACCGTCGATTATTTTGCTCGATGAGCCTTTTTCGAATGTTGATACGGTACTCAAAACCACTATCCGCAACGAACTCATTTCGATTTTGAGAGGGACGAACGCGACGGCGATATTTGTTACCCACGATCCGCATGAGGCGATGGCTATTAGTGATCGTATTGCCTATATCGACAACGGAGAGATTGTACAGTTTGATACCCCTGAAGTACTATACCATTCCCCCGTAAACGAAAACATTGCCGCATTTTTCGGTCCTATTAACCGATATAATGGAAAATTTGTACGGGTGGAACAATGCCGTGTCGATAAAAATGGAACGATCGCCGCAGAGGTAAAATTTTCACAGTTTATGGGAAATCGATATGAGACGACGGTCCGTTTTACCTATGAGGGGGAAGAGTGCCGATTTTTACTCTATACCGAGCGGCGTTATGAAAACGGCGAAAAGGTGAATATCGAGTTTTAACCCTCCTTTAACAAGATAGTAATTATCATTTCATCCACAAGGGGTACGAAATGGATAATACGACGATGACGCTTCTCAGCGCTTGCACCAAAGGGGGAATTGCCACCGTAGCTAAAATCAACGCTACGGGAGCACTCAAACAACGCCTTATCTCATTTGGGCTGATGAAGGGTGCTGAGATTACGATGCTAGAGTGCGGTATAACCAAAAGCACTTTTGAGATAAAAGTCGGAAACGTCAGTATAGCCCTGCGCCGTGAAGAAGCTGAGCTGATCGAGGTGCATGATGTCCGCTAAAAAAATAACCGTAGCACTTGTGGGGCAACCTAACGTCGGTAAAAGTATGCTGATTAACTCCATCGGCAATGCACGCTTACAAGTAGGGAATTTCACGGGAGTGACGGTTGAAAAAACAGTCGTTACGTTCGAGTATGGCGGGTATGGATTCAGCGTTGTCGATCTCCCCGGAACCTACGCTTTTACCGATTACTCTATCGAAGAGCGGGTAACGCACGATTATCTGTGTAATGAGCAGTATGATTTGATCATTAATGTTCTGGATTCGACGAATATGGAGAAGAATCTTCAACTTACCGCCGAATTGATGACCATGAACAAAAAAATAGTGATAGCCCTCAATATGTCTGATGAAGCTGATCGTGAGGGAGTTGAAATCAACGCCCCTTATCTTTCTCAGCTTCTTGGGATTGCCTGTGTTCGCGTATCGGCAGCGGCGAAAACAGGTCTTGAGGAGCTGATGAAATCAGTCATTGCCGTTCATGAAGCAGCTCTTCAGGAACAAAAACTGATTTTCAGTGAAGCGGTAGAAGAGGAGATCGCTCTCATCACCGAATATCTCAACCGACATAAGTTCAAAGCCTCTATCAGTAACCGTAATATTGCGATCAACCTCCTCCAAAAAGAGAAAAAAACCTACCGAGTTCTTCATGATAACCCGATTTGGACGGAGCTTCAGCCGATGCTGATTGAGGCGGATCGTCACGTGTTATTGCATCACGATACGGATGATATGAAAGAGGCGTTAGCCGAAGAGTATCTCTCTTTTAATCGGGGAGTGATTGCCGAAGCGGTCAAAGTCAAACCCAAAGCTCCGCAGATAAAAACGACGACCGAAAAGATCGATTCGGTGTTGATCCATCCTATCTTCGGAATCCCGATTTTTCTCTTTTTTATGTGGGGGTTGTTTCAGCTCACGTTTGAGATCGGTTCCATCCCTATGGATTGGATCGATGCCTTTTTCGGATGGTTCGGAGAGGTCGTCGGTTCCACAATAGGCAATGATGAAATCAGATCGCTGATCGTCGATGGAGTGATTGCAGGGGTAGGGGCGGTTGTTCTGTTCGTCCCGAATATTGTGATTTTGTTTGTCGGGATAGCTTTGCTCGAATCGACAGGATACATGTCACGTGTTGCTTTTTTGCTGGATGGGTTTTTCCATAAATTCGGTCTTCACGGGCAGTCGTTTATCCCTCTCGTTTCAGGGTTTGGATGTTCGATTCCGGCCTATATGTCGGCGCGTATTTTGAAAAACGACCGTGACCGTCTCCTCACCCTGTTTGTCATCGGATTTATGAGCTGCGGTGCTCGACTTCCGGTATATGTCCTTTTTACGGGAGCATTTTTTGGCCCCGAGATGGCCGGGAATGTCTTGTTCGGTATCTATATCCTCGGTGCGATGATCGGTCTGGTAGCGGCTAAAGTGCTCAAAATGACCGCTTTCAAAGGTGCGGATGAACCGTTCGTTATGGAGATGCCCAAATACCGTCTCCCCTCAGTGAGACTTATTTGGCACACCGTTGTCACAAAAACAATGATGTATCTCAAAAAAGCGGGCACCTTTATCGCTGCCGCATCGTTGTTGGTATGGTTTCTCAGCACCTACCCAAAAGATGTAAGCTTGAATGCCTTATACGAAACGAAAATTGAGACGGCACTATCGGAAGATGCCGTTAAGAAGTTTGAAAATCAGCTTGCCGAAGCACAGCTAGAACAGAGCTTTTTGGGGCGTATCGGTCATGCGATCGAGCCGATATTCACACCGCTTGGATTTGATTGGAAAATGGCAGTAGCACTTCAGACGGGGTTGGCAGCGAAAGAGGTCGTAGTCTCGACCATGGGGGTTTTATACTCTTTAGGGAGTGATGCGACGGAAGCGGATCACTCTCTCCTCACGACTATTAGCAACCAAATCCCTTTTGCTTCGGCAGTGGCCTTTATTGTGGTCATTATGACCTATCTGCCGTGTTTGGCGGCATCGGTCGTTTTTACCCGTGAAGCGGGGGGGATCAAATATTTCGCGTATTTATTTGTGTTTACGACGATTGTCGCCTATTCGCTTGCTTATGTCGCGTATCACGCAGTATTGTGGCTGAGTTAGGGAATCATTAACTACTCTTTGTTACAATATCGCTATGAGTAAAATATTAATGATAGAAGACGATCTCGAACTAGCCGAGATTCTCACCGAATTTTTAGAACAGTTTCAGTTTGACGTAACGACGGAAGATGATCCGTTCAAAGCGCTGAGTATTCTCAAATTAGAGAAGTTTGATGCGGTAATTCTCGATTTAACTTTGCCGGGGATGGATGGATTGGAGGTGTGCGAAGCGATCCGTGCACGTCAAAATATCCCGATTATCATATCTTCGGCACGTTCCGATGTCACCGATAAGATCAATGCACTCGAACTCGGAGCCGATGATTACCTCCCGAAACCGTATGATCCGCGTGAGCTTGAAGCCCGCATCCACTCCGTACTTCGTCGCTATGACGCGGCTTCGGAACTTGCTTCCCAAAATACCTGTGATTTCAAACTCAACGAACCCTCTATGCAAATCAGTTACAAAAACCGACCGTTAGAACTTACGAATGCCGAGTACGGAATTTTGGCACATATGATAAAAAAACAGGGAATGGTCGTTTCGAGAGAAGATTTAATCCATAACGTGGCCGCGATCAACGAAGACTCATCGAACAAAAGTATCGATGTTATGATGGGACGTATCCGTAATAAGCTTGGGGATAAGTCCCTAATCGAATCGATTCGCGGTATCGGGTACAAACTCTTAAAATGATTAAAAACAATGCCGTCCTAGCTACCGTCATATTCGCTATGGTGGTGACTGTATCGAGCGTAAGTTATACTTTCTATCAGCTTTATCAAACCAATCGCGCCAAACATATCGATAACATCTTTACTAAACACTCGCTTATCAGTCAAATCTATCATACCTATCTCATTAAACAGACATCTCAGCCGATGTTCGAAGCGAATTTGGCGCTGTACGATCTTGAAGAAATTAATGATGAAAAGATGCATGAGATGATAATCCGTCATGGGAGAATCTTAAAAACAGACGGTAATGCGGATGAGATGATGGATGAATACGTCCTCTCAACCTCTCCGTTTGAAACGCATGTATCTCAGCAGGTGATTACGTCGATGATTGAATACAAAGACAACATCTATTTTTGGGTAGAGTCTTCCCGTCACAGTGTTTTGCTTGAAGATATGAAAATCGAACCTTACCGCGCACTTAATCTCCTTTCGGCGTATGGGACATTGATGAGTGTTTTGCTTATATCCTTTGCCTTGATTATTTATCGCTTACGCCCGTTACGTCGTTTACGAAAACAAATTGCCCGTTTCGGAGAAGGGGATATGGGGGTGCGGTTTAAAACTTCCGGAAGTGATGAGATCGCATTGATTGCTAATGAACTCGATTCCACCCAAAATAAAATCCGTTCTCTCATCGAATCGCGTACCCTCTTTTTACGCAATATTATGCACGAACTTAAAACCCCCATTGCCAAAGGGCGGATTATTACAACGATGTTGAATGATGAGAAACAACGCGGTCGGTTCGAGGGGATATTTGAACGTCTTGAATCGTTAATCGGAGAATTTGCCCTGATCGAAGAGATAACGTCGGGAAATCAGTATCATGAGAAGAAAGAGTATCGGCTGATCGATATCATCGACGGTGCGATTGATCTTGCAATGGTAGAGTACGAAGCCGTTGAGCGTGAGATTGATGCCTCGATTAAAATCGAAGCCGATTACCGTCTTTTTGTCACGGCGGTGAAAAATTTGATCGATAATGCGATTAAATATTCTCCCAAAAAATCGATGAAAATCTGGAGGGAAGAGGGGGAAATCATTTTTGCGAATGAGGGTGAACCGCTCAAAAAAACGTTGAGTTATTACATTGAACCTTTTACTAAAGAACATCCGACAAAAGATAGCTTCGGATTGGGTCTTTACATCGTCGATGCGATTTTAAAAGAGCACGATTACGTGCTGGCGTATGAGCGGCGAGACCTTCTCAACTGTTTTATTTGTGTCCCTGTAAAAACCAAAAGGAAATAGATGAAAAAAATTTTGATTACGAACGACGACGGGTATGAATCGGCCGGGCTTTTGGCACTTATCGAAGCATTAGAAGGGTTAGGACAAATTACCGTTGTTGCCCCCTCGACGGAGAAATCGGCGTGCGGGCACTCCTTGACATTGACACGACCCCTTAGTTTCATCAGCGTCGGGGATGATTTTTACAAACTTGATGACGGTACTCCGAGTGATTGTGTCTATTTAGCCCTTCATTCCCTTTTTGAGGAGTCCAAACCCGATTTACTCATCAGCGGGATTAACAAAGGTTCCAACATGGGTGAAGATATCACCTATTCGGGAACGGCGGCAGCAGCAATGGAAGCGGTGCTTCACAGTGTTCCGGCTATCGCAATCTCACAGGTTATGGACTTCACCCAGCCAATCGGCGATTTTTCATTGGCAAAACAGGCAATCCGCCATCTAGCACAGAAGATTTTGACCGGAGAATTTCCACTCAACGAGCGGGAATTTTTGAATGTCAATATTCCCTATGATGTGGAGGAATTAGAGTTTGCCGTGACTTATGCTGGATATCGCTATTATGCTAACGATGCCCATCTTCATCGTAATCCGAGGGGGATGGAATATTATTGGCTTGGGCTTCATCCATTGGAATATAAACCTCGTGAAAAACGGCAGGCTCTTTGTGATTTCGAAGCGATTGAAGCGGGGAAAGTGTCGTTGACTCCGATCAAACTCGATATGAGTGCGTATAAATCGATGCAGCAATTACGAGAGTGGCTGTGAGACATACCCGTACCCGCCTTGTATTCGGCGAAGAGGTTTTTGACAAACTTCAAAACGCTAAAATTCTTCTCCTCGGCGTCGGCGGTGTGGGAAGTTTCTGTCTTGACTGCCTCTACCGCTCTGGGGTACGAGATATCACGATTATCGATTTTGACCGCTACGATGCGAGCAACCAAAACCGCCAAATGCATTCGGAAATGCATGAGGGGGAGTTAAAAGTCGAAGCCCTTAAACAGCACTATCCCGAAGTGATCGCGATTGCGGAAAAAATTACCCCCGAATGGGTTGAAGCGTTTGATTTTGAACCCTATGATCTAATTCTCGATGCGATTGACGATATGCGTGCCAAACTCGCCCTTATCCAAAAATGTTACCCTAAACTTATCTCATCGGTAGGTTCGGCAAAACGGCTTGATCCGACGAAAATCGAAGTGCGCTCGATTTGGAAAACCGAAGGGGATCCTTTCGCTTCCAAACTGCGCAATGAACTCCGTAAACGAAAATTCAAAGGGGACTTTAGCTGTATCAGCTCCTCCGAACTTCCCCGAATCAAAGAAAAAGGGAGTTTTGTCGCGGTCACAGGATCGTTTGGATTAGCGATGTGTTCGCTGGCATTACGGAGAATCGGTTTGTAACCTTTTGGTGACATGAGAGTTTTATACTCCTCATCATGGAACCTCTTCACCCCCTATATCATCACTACCTCGAAATTCTGGATGTGGCATTTCAGCCTGTCGTAGATATCCATTCCGGAGCTATTTTTGGGGTGGAAGCACTGCTGCGAGGGACAGATACTCTCGGTTTTGAGAGTATTTCTTCTTTTTTTGACCGTCTTTACGAAGAAAACATCCTTTATACCTTTGATCTTCGTCTTCGTGAAAAGGTGATTGAGAAGTTTTGCACGATAGAAGGGTATGAGAGCCTCAAACTTTTTTACAATCTTGATAATCGTGTGTTAGAGATGACCGACTTCTCAAAAGGCAATACCCACCGTTTGCTTAAACGGTATAATTTAGACCATAAAGCGATTGTTTTTGAGGTCTCCGAACATAATGAAATTCTCAATCTCGATCATTTTACACAGCTGATGCACCACTATGAGGATGAGGGGTTTTGTATCGCAATCGATGATTTCGGAATAGGGCAGTCAGGATACAAACTTTTGTATCATTGTGCCCCAAACATTATCAAAATTGACCGATTCTTTTTAACCTCTATCGATAAAGATCCGAAAAAAAAGCTATTAGCTCGAAATATGGTGCAGCTCTCTACCCTTATGGGGTGCCGTGTGGTTGCTGAGGGAGTTGAGACCGAACGTGAACTTATGGTTTGCAAAGAGATCGGATGTCATATGGTTCAAGGATATTATATTCAACGTCCGACACTCGATTGCAGCTTGATTGTTGAAAAATATCTCATCGACTCGATTAGTTTTCGGGGAGAAAGACACTCGCTTAGCAATCAGAAAATCATTTTAAAACGGCTCGAGCCACTCAAATCAATCATGATCAGTGATACGATGGAGACGCTGTTGGATCTGTTGAATGAAAAAGGGACTTACCTCGTTCCCGTTGTTGATGCCGCGATGAGTCCGAGAGGGATTATTCATGAGCATCAGCTCAAAGCGATAGCGTGTTCCCCCTATGGACGTTCTTTGACCCAAAATCGTTCTTCTAATCTTTCAGCGTTGGAAACCTATATCGAACCTATTCCGGTTGTCGATTTGACGATGCCATTGGAGACAATGATAGAACTTTTTTCCCTTTCCCAAAACGCACCGGGAGTTTTGATTGTGGAATCCTCCCGTTATATCGGATACCTCAGTGCACGGGAGATGATTGAGGTGGTTCATGAGCGTAATCTGATTCGAGCCCGCGATGAAAATCCTCTGACTCGGCTACCGGGCAATTTTAGAATCAACGAATACATTGCGAATGTTATCGAGAGCGGTACAGATGCCGTTTTAGCATATTTCGATTTCGATCATTTTAAACCCTACAACGATTACTATGGATTCCGCAACGGGGATCGGGTTATTTTACTGTTTGCCGAATTGATGCATAAAGTGTTGTGTACCGATTATTTCAAAGGGCATATCGGAGGAGACGATTTTTTTGTCGGTGCAATCTTGGATGAGACACAAACGTTTGAAAAAGTACGTGGCGAGATTGAGACCTTGATCGCGACGTTTAGTGATGAGGTACAGGCATTTTACGAACCCGCAGATCGTGAACGCGGTTGTATTGTTGCGGAAGATCGAGACGGTAATAGTCGTGAGTTTAAACTCCTTGGTGTCAGCTCGGTCGTTATCCGTATGGGAAGCAATTCCGTGATTACTTCAAGCGAACATTTACAGCGAACCTTCGCCATGGAGAAAAAAACCGCTAAAAAATCACCCGATCATATGAGCATCATCGGTTATTGAGACGATAGCTTTGGTATAATGTCCTATTATTATTTCTGCGGAGCTAACAGTGGAACAAAAAGAACCTATGACAAAATACGGGTTTCAGCGATTAAGTGATGAACTGAATACCCTTAAAAATATTGACTTACCGGCAGTAAATGTCGAAATCGATCGAGCTAAAGAGTACGGTGATTTAAAAGAGAATTCCGAATACCATGCGGCACGTGAAAAGCAATCCTTTATCGGCACCCGTATCGCAGAACTGGGTGATATTCTTTCTCGCGCTCAAATCGTAGATCCGAGTGAACTTGAACATGCCCGTATCAGCTTCGGTTCAACCGTGGTACTGTGTGATTTAGATAGCGATAAAGAGGTCACGTATACGATTGTCGGAGGATGCGAAAGCAACCCTGAACGGGGGCTGATTTCATTTAATTCACCGTTGGCAAAACAGCTTTTAGGTCGGGAGGAGGGAGATGAACTTAATGCTAAACTTCCCGGTGGAACCAAAAACTTTGAAGTGATGAGTGTAAAATATCAGGAGATCGTATTTGAAAGCCATTAACGTCGGTATTATCGGAGTCAGCGGTTATACAGGATTAGAGCTTGTCAAAATGCTCATTTCCCACCCGATTTTCAACCTTGTCTATTGTTCCAATACCGAAGGTGGAACAACCCTGGCGGAACTTCACCCCTCACTCTTGGGGGTATGTGACCTTAGTGTTGAAAAGGTGGAGATAGAGCGCGCCGCAGAGATGTGTGACTTGATCTTTTTGGCACTTCCTCATAAAACCGCAATGCAGAGCGCAAAGGGGCTTTTGGAAAAAGGGGTAAAAGTGGTCGATCTCTCCGCCGATTACCGTCTCAATGCCGAAAATTATGAAGCTTTTTATTGTGAGCACGAAGATTTGGATAACCTTTCGCATGCGATTTATTCGATCCCTGAATTTCACGGTAAGTTAGCAGAAGGGGCGAGACTTATTGCTAATCCGGGATGTCATGTGACGGCATCACTCCTCGCATTGGCCCCTTTTTTAGATTACATCGATTTATCGAGCCCTATTTTTATAGATTCCAAAACGGGTGTTTCAGGGGCAGGAAAATCACCGACGAACAGCGTCCATTATGTCAGTGTTAATGACAATATTAACTGTTATAACATTATCAAGCACCGTCACGCTACCGAGATCGAACAACATGCAAGTGCTTTGTGTTCCAAGGCAGTTAACGTTACGTTTGTCCCCTCTCTTGTTCCGATGACGCGTGGGATGTTGGCGTGTGTCTATGCTACCCTCAAAACTGAGTGCGATCCGCTTACCCTTATGGAAACGTTTTATGAAAACAAACCTTTTGTCCGTCTCCGTAATGCACCTCCCCATACGAAAATGACCTCGGGAACTAACTTCGCCGATGTGTATGCTACTCGACATGGTAATGCACTAGTTGCCATGTGCGCGATCGATAACTTGATGCGCGGCGCGAGTTCGCAGGCGCTGGTCAATGCCAATATCATGATGGGATTGGACGAGAGCCTCGGTATCCCGCGTATCGCGTATGTCCCGTAAACCGCTTCAAGAGGGGGCGATTTTAATCGCCGATGCCCACTGTGCTCCATGGCGTACAAGCTTCATCGATTTTCTTTGCGCCCTTGAATCCCATGAGATTGTAACACCGCAGCTCATTTTAATGGGGGACATATTTGATATGCTCTACGGTCCAATTAATCGAACCCATGGGTACAATACCGAAGGAATTGAACTACTAAACCGTCTCTCTGAACGACTTGAAATTATCTACTTAGAAGGAAACCATGACTTTTTAATCGGGGATTTATTCCCGCTCATAACGGTAATCCGTCGTGAATATCAGCCTCTTATCCTCACGTATGAAGGGAAGAACATAGCTTTTTCTCACGGTGACAGTGCGATGGGGATGGGGTATGAAATCTACACGGCATTGATTCGAAGCCCTATTGTTTTAGGATTTCTCCGCGCTGTAGATATTCTCGGAGGAGGATTTATTGTGGGATGGCTGGAAAAACAGATGAAACGTAAATCCCACTGTCGAAATATCCAAAACTTTGAGGTATTGATCGAATCACGTTTACAGTCGTTTAATGCAGACTCAATCGATATTTTAATTGAGGGGCATTTCCATCAAAACCGCTCTTTTGAATTACCCGGATTTGATTACATTAACGTTGCCGCTTTTGCTTGTAATGAAAGATACTTTACTGTACAATCAATTCAAAATAAGACGTTATTGCACGAAGCAGTTTTTCGTAAGGAGCCCCTATGAAGGGACAAGGAGATATTTTAAAAGTCGGAAGCAACGAGATGGAGCTTGTCGATTTTCGTATATTTAAACGCGAAGGCGATGAAGTATACGAGGGAATATATGGTATAAACGTCGCAAAAGTGCGCGAAATCATCCGATTTCCTAAACTCACCGAATTGCCGGGGACACCTTCGTTTATTGAAGGTATTTTTGATTTACGCGGTGTTGTCATACCGGTGGTGAACTTGGCCAAATGGATGGGAGTAGATGCTCCGGATAATGTGGATAAAGAGTCTCGGGTTATTATTACCGAATTTAACAATATTCTCATCGGTTTCGTCGTACATGAAGCGAAACGTATCCGCCGCATTAATTGGAAAGATATTGAACCCGCATCTTTTGTTTCCGGTGATGGCGGTATGGACAGCTCTAAGATTACGGGTGTTACCCGTATTGAAGATGATGCGGTCCTCTTGATTCTCGACTTGGAGAGTGTTGTCCAAGAACTCGGTCTTTATCAGCCTGCCAGCGGTAAACTTGAAGACGGAAAATATAACTTTAGCGGTTACGTTCTTCTTTTGGATGACAGTTCTACGGCACGGCGTATCATTAAAGAGGCGTTGGAGCAAATGGGCTTTGATGTTATCGAAGCAACCGACGGTCAAAACGGAATGAAAATTCTTGAAGATATGTATGACAAATACGGTGAAGAGATCGCTTCTAAACTTCGCCTTATCGCTTCGGATATCGAAATGCCGTTGATGGACGGATTTCATTTTGCTGCCAATGTAAAAGCGGATCCACGGTTTAAAATGATACCGATTGTTTTCAACTCTTCCATCAGTGATTATTTCAGCGAACTTCGCGGAAAAGAAGCAGGCGGGGAAGCGTATTTGGTCAAATTTGATTCGAATTTATTTTACGATGAAGTAGCGCGTGTCGTACGTGCTCACATTCAATAGGGGTTAGGCAATGGATGAATTTCAAGAGATACTACAGGACTTTTTGGTTGAGTCATTTGAACTGATTGAACAGCTTGACCAAGACCTTGTCGAGTTGGAGTCACGACCGGACGATTTAGATTTGCTCAATCGTATTTTTAGAGTAGCCCACACGATCAAAGGGGCAAGTTCATTTTTGAATTTTGATGTACTCACCCATTTGACCCACCATATGGAGAATCTCCTCAATATGGCACGTCATGGAGATTTGGTTATTGATGCCGATGTGATGGACGTTATTCTCGAATCAATTGACTTGATGAAAGGATTACTCGTTCGTATTCGAGACAGCAGTGAAGATAGCGGATTGGAAGTAGGACCGTGTGTTGCACGTTTGGACGCTGTTGCTAACGGTACCTCAGTCCCTTCACAAGGACATACTCCTCCCGCTGCTGCTGAGGCACCTGAACCGGTAGCCGTTTCTGAAGAAGAACCTGATTATTCGGGGATGAGCGAAGCGGAAGTTGAAGCGGAAATTGAGCGCCTTATTGCGGTACGCCAAGCAGAAGATGCAGCAAAACGGGCAAATAACGCACCGGCAAATTCAACTACAGAAGAAGAACCGGATTATTCAGGGATGAGTGATGAAGAAGTGGAAGCGGAGATTGAACGTCTGATTGCCCTGCGTCAAGAAGAAGATGCAGCAAAACGTACACATAAAGCCCAAGAGGATGAAGCCCCGGTATCTGCTCCGGTTCCGGCTACGCCTAAAGCGGATGCCGCCCCTGCCGTAAAAGCTGCTGCCGCACCGGCACCTAAAAAAGTAGAATCCAAAGATGATGCTGAAAATCGCGGTTCAGTAGTAGAACAAACCATTCGTGTTGACGTTAAACGACTTGATCATTTGATGAATCTTATTGGGGAACTTGTACTTGGTAAAAATCGTTTGATTAAAATCAATGATGACGTTGAAGAGCGTTACGAGGGGGAAGCTTTCCTTGAAGAGCTAAACCAAGTCGTATCTATCGTTTCATTGGTTACAACTGATTTACAAATCGCGGTTATGAAAACCCGTATGTTACCGATCGGAAAAGTGTTCAATAAATTTCCTCGTATGATTCGTGACCTTTCTCGTGAACTTAACAAAAAAATCGAACTTGAAATTACGGGTGAAGATACGGAGCTTGATAAATCGATCGTAGAAGAGATCGGTGATCCACTCGTCCATATTATCCGAAATTCATGTGACCATGGGATTGAAACACCGGAAATGCGTCTTGCTTCCGGCAAAGAAGAGGGTGGAACCATTCAGCTCAAAGCGTATCATGAGGGGAACCATATCGTTATTCAAATTATTGATGACGGTAAAGGACTTGATGCCGATATGCTCAAATCCAAGTCCATTGAAAAAGGGATTATTACCGAAAAAGAAGCCGATATTATGTCTGAAAAAGAGGCATTCGGTCTTATTTTCCGTCCGGGATTCTCGACTGCCGCACAAGTTACGAGTGTTTCAGGGCGCGGGGTAGGGATGGACGTTGTTAAGACAAACATCGAAAAACTAAACGGTATGATTGATATTGATTCCGAAGTGGGTCAAGGTACATCGATGAAACTCAAAATTCCTCTCACCTTGGCAATTATCCAAGCGTTGCTAGTCGGAGTACAAGAAGAGTATTATGCGATCCCCCTTGCATCGGTTCTTGAGACGGTTCGTATCAGTAAAGATGAGATTTATACCGTTGAGAGCCGTTCGGTTATGCGTTTACGGGATGAAGTTCTCTCTCTCGTCCACATCGGCGATATCTTCGAAGTGGAACGTGTATTTGATAACAGTGAACACGCGTATGTTGTTGTTCTTGGACTTGCGGAGAGCAAAATCGGGCTTATCGTCGATTCTCTGGTCGGACAAGAAGAGATTGTTATTAAATCACTCGGTGAATATCTAAAAGGGATAGAAGGGATCGCAGGGGCAACCATTCGTGGAGATGGCGGTGTCACCTTGATCGTTGACGTTGCGGCGTTGATGCAGATGGCTAAATCGGTAAAATCGACGGTCGGACAAGAGAGTGCGGAAGCCAAAGGGCGATCCGGAGCTAAAAATTCAGCAAGTGACTATACCGTTATGATCGTTGATGATTCGAAAACAGACCGGACTATTATGCGAAAAGCACTTGAACCGATGGGTATTACCCTTGTCGAAGCAACGGATGGGGTAGAAGCTCTCAACATCCTCAAGCAGGGTGATCATATGTTTGACGGTATGCTGGTCGATATTGAAATGCCGCGAATGGATGGATACACATTGGCAGCAGAGATTAAAAAGTACAATAAGTACAAAAATCTTCCGCTCATCGCCGTTACGTCGCGTACCGGCAAAGCGGATCGGATGCGTGGGGTAGAATCAGGAATGGTAGAATACATCACAAAACCGTATTCACCGGAATATCTGATGAATGTCGTCAAACGCAATATCAAGTTTAATGAGGGGCTATAACTATGAGCGAAAAACTTCAACAAATTATTAATAAGCAGCATAAAACCCTCTCCGGAGACGATGTTAAAATCGATGAAGTGATCCAATTGGTCGGATTCATCGTCGGAGATGAGGAATTTTCGGTACCCATTTTAAGTATTCAAGAGATCATTAAACCGATCTCTTGGACGCGTGTTCCACAAACACCGGAGTATATCTTGGGTGTATTTAATCTTCGCGGTTCCGTTATCCCGTTGATTGATTTGCGTTCACGTTTCGGATTGGAGATGATGAAACATACCGAAGAGACCCGATTTATTGTTATGAAAAACGGTGATGATGTTGCGGGATTTGTAATCGATCGCCTTACAGAAGCAATACGTCTGCCAAAAAGAGATGTCGGTCCTGCACCGGATACGATTGCGGAAGAAGAGAGTATGATTGACGGCGTCGGTAAACAGGCGGATCGAATCATTACCATCCTCAAAGTAGGAAAACTTCTAGAGAGAAATTTCTAAATCCGACTCATTTATGGCACAATATCGCCATGAATGAAACACACTTTTTAAATTGTCGCCATAATCTTCTTCAGTTGATGGAAGAGGGTGTGGCGATTATTACTTCAGCACCTGCTAAAATCCGATCAAACGATACCGAATATTCCTACCGTCAAAACAGTGACTTTTATTACCTTTGCGGATTTAATGAGGACAATTCTATTTTAGTACTGATTAAAACTCATGAATTCACCAAAACAATTTTATTTGTCGAAGCGTACAATGAAGATCATGCCCTTTGGAATGGGGCTCGTTTGGGAGTAGAGGGATCACGAGAGCGTTTTAGCGTTGATGAAGTGTATGCGTCTGCTGAATACAGCGGTATGATAAAAGAGCTTTTACGGGAACATGTGAATCTTTATATCGATTTGTACTGTGATTCTCCCCGAATAGTCGAAGCCAAAAGTGCCACACAAGCACTTCACAGTATGCGCGGCATAAAACGCCATGTTCGCTCCATTCGTGATATTACCTACTTGATCCGCTCCTTACGCCTTATCAAATCCGATGAAGAGATTGCAATGATACGCCAAGCGGTAGCGATTACCGCTGAGGCACATCATGAAGCAATGAGGGTGTGTCAAGCACACATGAAAGAATATCAGCTTCAAGCCGCGATGAGTTATATTTTTCTCAACAGCGGTGCCGTGAGTGAAGCTTATGGTGCGATTGTAGCGGGGGGAAATAATGCCAATACGCTTCATTATGTCGATAACCGTGATGAGCTTCATGAGGGTGATTTAGTCCTCATTGATGCGGCATGCGAATGGGAACTTTATGCCAGTGACATCACCCGAACCTTTCCGGTCAACGGGAAATTTAGTAATGCTCAGCGTGAAATATACGAAAAAGTCCTTGAGGTGCAGTTACGGGTTATTGATGCGATCAAACCGGGAATAAAGAGAGATTATCTTCAAACCTACAGCGAAGAACTTCTTTGTGATGCTCTTATTGCATTAGGAATTTTGAGTGGTGAGCGAGAAGTCCTGATGGAAGCGAAAGCACATAAAAAATATGCACCGCACGGGATAGGTCATTGGATGGGATTGGATGTTCATGATCCGTGTCCGTATGTAGATGAATCGGGAGAATCGCTCGCTTTTACATCAGGTATGGTAATGACGATTGAGCCGGGACTCTATTTCCGCACCGATGATGAGAGTGTCCCTGAGCGTTATCGCGGCATTGGTATCCGTATCGAAGACAATATTCTTGTCACCGAAGAGGGGTATGAGAACCTCTCGGAAATGATTGTGAAAACAGTTGATGAGATCGAAACGATGTGTCAAAACTAATTATTATAGCTATAACTCCATCCGCTGAGGCCGTCTTTTGCCTCTTTGAACCCTTCCGAATCCCCTAAAAAATCGATAATATGTAGTAACGTCCATGGGATAGTATTCGCTTCGGCATCATCGATGATATGTTTGGGCATCGGGGTTTCTTGGGTTGTGAGGGCAAAGGCGATCCGTTCGCGATTGCTTAAGACATGAGAGGTTACGGTGATCCCTAGTTCACGGCAAAATTTTTCCAAGATAAGAGGTTTTACCTCTTCAGGAATCCTTTCGGCAGTGTTCAAAATAATGGTGAAATGTATAGGGTACTCATCAACCATCATAGAGGGTGATGCCATTAGAATATAATCGACATTTTCAAGAAGTGTACCAATCTCTCCTGATGAGAGATAACTGTTGACTTTAAGTGCTTGCATCTCTGGCATTAACATTTTCCTTCAAGAATTTTAGTAATCAAAGAGGTCATTCCGATATGGAGATTATAGTTCGTAATCGGAAAATCGACCCACTCATCATTGAGATTGACTGTGTAGCCGCTCAAATAGGTTCCCAACATCTCTAAGTCAATCGGCGTATACGCGTTATAACGCTCGGGTGAGAGTTTGGTCCGTACCAACTTTCCCTCCTGATTACTTTGTGCGAGGGTAAAAGCGAGCGTTTTGAGACTGAGGAGATCGCACCAGCGGATAAAGAGTGTAGAAGAGAGTTCCGACTGTCCATTTCCTTCGGGATCAAATAAGAGATTTTGTTCTCGCAATGGAATTAAAACACTTAAAATAGCTTCACAAAAAGGGAGACTTTTTTGTCGCCAAAACGGAGCTTCGTCACTTCGATCAAGTGCTGTGGAAAGGGCGCCTAAAATTTCAGAACGTTCACCGTTACGAAGCAGAGTTTCCATACTATTAAGAATCATAGTAGCGCTCCTTTTTTGGGTGTAACTTTAACCTTTTTTGTATAATACACGTATTAACGATAGGAGTTTTGAAAATGGATAAAGGATGGATAACCAACGGAGTCTCTTTAGGGGTTGTAGGAGTTTCGTATATGTTTGAGGGAGCATTAGGCTCAGCATTACGAAGTGCAGGGTTGTTTGCCCTATCCGGTGCGATAACCAATCAGCTGGCAATCCATATGCTGTTTGAAAAAGTACCCTTTTTATACGGTTCAGGGATAATTATTGATCGCTTTGAATCGATACGTACGGCGCTCAAAATACTGATAATGGAACAATTTTTTACCCCTGAAAAAATCGAGAGTTTCGTCCGAAGCCAAGAGCGGACGATTAATTTAGCTCCCATTATCGAAGAGACCGATTTTACACCCGCCTACAATGCTTTGGTTCGAAGCGTTATGGATTCACCTTTAGGAGGAATGTTGGGAATGTTTGGCGGTGAAGCGATTATCGGTAAGCTTAAGGAGCCGTTTTTAGAGAAGATCAAAGCATCAACTATCGAAATAGCGCAAAGTGAATCTTTTATGAATGCCTTAAATACACATTTGCATCAAGGAGGTAGCCATTTGAGTGGATCAATTGAAGAGATCGTTGAATCGCGTCTTGCTGAACTTACTCCTGAAATGGTGAAAGAGATGTTACATGCATTAATGAAAGAGCATTTGGGATGGCTCGTGGTATGGGGTGGAGTGTTTGGAGGCGCTATTGGATTAGTCTCTTCATTTTTACTTTAAGTAATTTTACTTAAAAGACTTGACAACAAGTGACTCAAAGTATTATAATGTTTGCAACTAAATTATAAGGATTTAACAATGCAAAATATTTTTGAAAAACTAACCCACCAAATGACTGAGATGATCGAATCCTCGATCTCTTTAGCACTACACAATAAAAACAGCGAAGTCGAACCGATCCATTTTTTATGGGGCTTGCTCGCCAATAGTAATTCACCGCTCAATCAGATGCTTGCCAAAATGAACATAGATAAAACGGCGATTGAACTCGATGTCAAAAGTGCGGCATCCAAACTTCCAAGTGCTTCGCATGTCACCAAAGAGAGCATCCGACTTTCTCGAAATTTTGCCCATTCGCTTGAAGTGAGTACGGGGGAAATGGCAAAAAACGGAGACAGCTTTTTAGCAATCGATACCTATATCGTAGCTAACCTCCAAAACGATCCGTTTAAAGCGATTTTAGGTAAATACATCGATCTCAGAGAACTCGCCAAAACTTTCGAAGCCTCCCGAGCAGGGCAAAAAATTGAGTCACAAACCGCGGATGAAAATCTCGAATCGCTTTCAAAATACGGGATAGATTTGACCCGTGAAGCCGCTGAGGGGAAACTCTCGCCGGTGATCGGAAGAGATGAAGAGATCGGACGGATGATGCAAATTTTGATCCGTAAAACTAAAAATAACCCGATTCTCCTAGGAGAGCCTGGAGTCGGTAAAACGGCTCTTGTTGAGGGATTAGCACAACGTATCTATAATAAGGAAGTACCGCTTAGTCTCCAAAATAAAAAAGTGATTGCCCTAGATATGAGTGCATTGATTGCGGGGGCAAAATATCGCGGTGAGTTTGAGGATCGTCTCAAAGCGGTGATTGACGAGGTAAAAAAATCGGCCAACGTTATCCTCTTTATCGATGAGATTCACACGATCGTCGGAGCGGGTGCATCGGAGGGATCGATGGATGCGGCGAATATCCTTAAACCGGCATTAGCTCGTGGGGAACTGCATACGATAGGGGCGACAACACTCAAAGAGTACCGTAAATATTTTGAAAAAGATGCGGCATTGCAACGCCGTTTTCAGCCGGTTAATGTAGATGAACCGAGTGTCAACCAATCATTACAAATTCTCCGAGGGTTAAAAGAACGCCTTGAAGCTCATCATAATGTTACCATTACCGATGCGGCTCTGGTCGCGGCGGCAAAACTCTCTGATCGCTATATCAATGATCGATTTTTACCGGACAAAGCGATCGATTTGATTGACGAAGCGGCGGCAGAGCTGAAAATGCAGATTGAATCGGAACCGAATGCTCTAGCCGGTGTCAAACGGAAATTAACCAATTTACAAGTCGAAAAAGAGGCTCTTAAAATGGAAGAGAGTACGGCGAATACGAAACGTCTCGAAGAGATCGAGCGGGAACTTGCTGACGCAGGTGAAGAGCGTCGAAGTTTGGAGTCACAGTTTGCTCATGAAAAAGAGGTGTTCGAGAGGGTTGCAAAGATTAAAGCGGAGATTGAATCCAAACGCCGTGAAGCCGAAAGTGCGAAACAAGCGGCCGATTTTAACAAAGCGGCTGAGATTGAATATGGACAAATCCCTAAACTTTTTGAGGAAGAAAAAGCACTTCAAGAGCGTTGGAAAGTGATGGTCTCTGAGGGGACGCTCCTTAAAAATAGTGTCGATGAAGCTTCTATTGCCGGAATCGTGAGCCGCTGGACAAAAATTCCGGTGAATAAAATGCTCCAAAGTGAAAAAGAGAAGATTCTTCACATCGAGGAAGAGCTTAATCGCGATGTCGTAGGGCAAATAGAAGCGACCCATGCCGTAGCCCGTGCAATTAAGCGGAACAAAGCGGGACTCTCCGATAAAAGCCGTCCGATAGGATCATTCCTATTCTTAGGCCCTACGGGAGTAGGAAAAACACAGACGGCGAAAACATTGGCGAAATTTCTCTTTGATAGCTCCGAGTCAATGATCCGTATCGATATGTCCGAATACATGGAAAAACATGCCGTTTCCCGTCTCGTCGGTGCCCCTCCCGGATACGTGGGCTTTGATGAGGGGGGACAGCTTACCGAAGCGGTACGCCGCAAGCCATATAGCGTTATTTTGTTCGATGAGGTCGAAAAAGCACATCCCGATGTCTTTAATGTCCTCTTACAAGTGCTCGATGATGGTCGTCTCACCGATAACAAAGGGGTGGTGGTCGATTTTACGAATACCATCATCATCTTGACCTCGAACATCGCGAGTGATAAGATCATGGCACATCACGGTGATGATGGGTTACAAGCTATGGTACTCGGTGAGTTGAAACAGCACTTTAAACCCGAATTTTTGAACCGTCTGGATGATGTGGTGGTCTTTAATCCGTTGGGTGAAGCGCAAATACTCAGCATTGTTGATCTTTTCTTTAGAGATATTGCGGCAAAAGTGGAAGAGCGTGACATTACCCTCACCCTCACAGATAGTGCCAAACGCTATATTGCGAGTGCAGGGTTCGATCCGGTTTACGGTGCGCGTCCACTGAAGAGGGCACTCTATGAGATCGTAGAAGATCGCCTTGCTGATTTGATTTTAGGCGGCGAAGTGGATGAGGGTTCATCGGTCACTTTTGATACCGTAGGAGATGAGATTACCGTTTCTGTGGCATAATTTGCGTCATGAAAATAATTGCCTTACTCTTTGTACTATTATTACAGCTTTTGGGGTGTACGGGGGATTGTATGACCTGTCATCCCGCACTCCTTAAAAATATCGATAACGATCACCGTCATAAACCGATGACGACCTGCATCAAATGTCACAGTGCTGATCCGGCTAAAATGGCCGATTGCGGATCTGATTGTTTTTCTTGTCATCCAGTGGCAAAGATTGAAGGGGTACGGGTTGCCGAGCATGCGGTGATTCGTGAGTGCCGCGATTGTCATATGAAACTCAAAACGCGACTCGATTTGAGTAATGTCCCGACGGGGCAGTCGGTTATGCCGACTTTACGCGATTTTTTAAAGCCTTAAGCGTATATCGGCTCAAACATTTTGTCAAATCCGTCGATGATTTTCTGCATTAATTTTTGAGCCTCTTCAATCATTTTATCCATAGACTTTGTCTCTTTAGCGGCATTATCAAATAGATCTACTACCCCTTTTTTGGCATGATTCTTAACATTATCATCGCTATTTTTGAGATTTCCAATGAGCTTTGTCACATCCGAAGCGATTTTGTTGATCGGTGAGGTTTGATTCTCCTCTTCGAGTTCTTTCATAAATTTATCGATATAGGGTTGTGCTTTTTCCATAAAGGCATTGATCTCTTCTTGATCTTGTTCGCTGATCCCGTTGCTATCGAGATTAAAAGAAAACGCCTGCATGGAAGAGAAAGAAAATGATTGTTCTTTGCTATTGGAGGTTGTTTTTTCATTCAGGGAAAGAGATTGTTCATTCTCAAAGTTTAGAGAGAGTATATCACCTGAACTTGTTTTCATCTGAATGTTCAGTTCATGTGAGCGGTAAGCATCATAAGAGGTAGAAGTTGTCATAAGGGAACCTTTAAGGGTTGAATCTTAGTGAGTATATCGGACATATTACAGATTTTTTTAACAAGCTTTTGTGAAGCTTAATCGACCTTTAAGTAAGAATTGTCTATTATTGCGTGCTAAAAATTTCTAAAGGGAATGGCTTATGAAAAGAACATACCAACCGCATAATACGCCACGTAAACGTACTCACGGTTTCCGTGCACGTATGGCGACAAAAAACGGCCGTCGAGTATTGAACGCTCGTCGTGCTAAAGGTAGAAAACGATTGGCTGTCTAAATAGCTTCTCGATGCTAAAGCTCCACAGTGAGTTTCAGCGTGTTTATCAACGCGGAAAGAATGCGCACAGCACATCGATCGCGTTGTTTTATCTCCCTTTAACGGGAGAAAAAAAAGTTGGATATACGGCCAGTAAAAAAGTTGGAAATGCAGTAGTGAGAAATCGATGTAAAAGACGTCTTCGGGCTCTTTTCGATGAGTTTTCACCCAATGCGCAAGACGGATGGTACGTTTTTGTCGCCAAGAAAGGGTTATTTGACAATCCCTTCGATACAGTGCGACGCGACTGCAAATATGTTTTAAAACGGACGGGTGCCATGGCTGGAGCAGGTGATGATAAGAATATTCTTTCTTAAGCTCCTGTGGCTCTATCGGCACTCTTTCTCTTTGGTGACACGCGGTGCGTGTCGTCACTACCCCTCGTGCTCCGAATATGCCCTCTGGCAGTTTGAACGTAACACTCTTCCCCGTGCATTTTTATCCACTTTTTTACGAATTTTACGATGCAACCAGCTTTTTTCAGGCGGTATTGATTATCCAATTATCAACAAACCGATATTAAAACCCTCCGAACTCTCCATAAATACGATAAAATACTGGTTTGTTCCATATCAACAGAATTATTTTCTGATTAAAAATTTTAAGTTTAAAGGGTCCCAGTGCTAGAAAAGTTTACCCCAAATCAGCGACTTCTCGTTGCCGTCGCTTTATCTTTTGTCTTTTTCATAGGCTATACCACTATTTTTCCTCCTCAAGCACCTAATAGTGACAATAATATTACTGAAGCCAGTACAGCCCAAGAGGTTGCAGTTAAACCGACTGCTACAACGGAAATGTCGATAGAAGCTAACACGTCATCGATTTCTGATATCAAAACAGTAACTACGGATACACTTACGACGATTAGCGCAAAAGAGTTTACCTTGAAAATCGATACTCTCGGTCGAGTAGGATCGGTTATTTTAAGCAATGCAAAACATAACGGTAAAGATGGAAAACTCTCAGAACTGATTGCTTCCAGCGGGGCCAAACCCCTTCAGATCCGTTTTGCGGATGAAGCATTAAATGCGGCAGCGGCGAAAACTCCTTACACGACAAATATTAGCAATATTACATTGGGAGAGAACGGTAAATCAACGGTTGTTCTGAGCCAAAATCTTCCTGAACTAACCGTGACGAAAACGATCACTTTTTACGCTGACGGTCATTATGATGCAAAAATTGCCCTCTCAAAAGAAAAACGTTATTCGCTCTATTTAGGGCAACATCCTGAAATTATTGAGCAAATGATGACGGTTGTAGGGGGGATGGTTTACTCAGGCGATAACCTGACCACTATTTTTGAAGACGGTGATGTTGAAGGACGTTCTATTTTTAGCGATGTCCATTTGGTATCTGCTTTCGATCAATATTATGCGACTATTTTTTATGGGTTCGATAAAGCAACTCAAGTAACGGTTGAACGTGATATGAACAGTAATCCTGTTACTTATTTGGAAGGGGCACAGAATTTTACGTTTAACGGTTATATCGGACCGAAAGAGTATAAAACACTCGAATCTATCAACCCTGTGTTGGTTAATGCAATCGAATTCGGATGGTTTACCTTCGTCGCAACGCCAATATTTAAAGTATTGATGTGGTTACACGGATTACTCGGTAACTGGGGTTGGGCAATTATCGGTCTAACCATTCTTATCCGTATTTTCCTTTACCCTTTGACCCATAAAGGGATGGTATCGATGCAAAAGATCAAAGATATTGCTCCGCGTATCAAAGAGGTACAAGAAAAATACAAAGGTGACCCTGCGCGTATGAATGCGGCAGTGATGGAGATGTATAAAAAACACGGCGCAAATCCATTGGGCGGATGTCTTCCGTTGATCCTCCAAATCCCTGTATTTTTCGCAATTTATCGTGTATTGCTTAATGCTGTCGAACTTCAAGGGGCTCCATGGCTATTATGGGTGACCGATCTTTCGCGTATGGACCCGTACTACATCCTTCCGATTTTGATGGGTGCGACGATGTATTATCAACAAAAGATTACTCCGAGCAACTTTACGGATCCGTTGCAGGAAAAAATCTTTAAATTTTTACCGGTCATTTTCACGTTCTTTTTCTTTACATTCCCTGCGGGACTCGTATTGTACTGGTTCGTGAATAACCTTTTCTCCATTGCACAACAGTATTTAGTGAACAAACAGTTCGAAGCGGCACGTGCAGTACGCCACGAAGCTCATCTTGCGGAAAAGCATCATGAAAAAGATTGAATCTCCTACGTTAGAAGAAGCGTACGCTAAAGCGGCTTCGGAGTTCGGATGCTCCGTTACCGCACTTCAAGTTGAGATCGTCCAATTTCCTTCTAAAGGGGTATTGGGCCTTTTTAAAAAGTCGGCGATTATTATTGCCAATCTTCCCCATTCTGCAGTCCAAAAAACTGAGAAGCCTGTGGTGGTAAAAGAAGAAGCGGCTATCGAAACTCCACCTTATTCTGAACCGGAAGAGTTAGTGCTAGGGGATGAGTTTTACGAACAAGCTGATGATTTTGAGGAAGCCTCCGAGATGGAGGGAGATTTTTATGAACTCTCTGCACAAGAGTGTGCGGATGAAGTGAAAGAACAGATTAATATCCTCTTTAAAGATATATGCTTTGATATCAACCACATTGATGTCAGTGTTTATGATGAAAATACGCTTCTTGTTGAATTTACCGGTGTCGATGCGGCATTGATGATCGGCAAAGAGGGGTACCGTTATAAAGCGCTCTCGTATATGCTGTTCAACTGGATTAATGCAGTATACGGAATGCAGTTACGTTTGGAAATTGCCGAATTTCTAAAAAACCAAGAAGAGTCAATCTCCCGTTATCTGGTTAACGTATGTGATGTTATTGATCAAGACGGACGTGCTCAAACCAAAGTTTTGGACGGAGTATTAGTACAAATTGCCCTTAAGCAGCTACGTGATCGTTATCCGGATCGTTACGTTGCTATTCGTTCGACTCGTGATGGCGGTAAATTTATCATCATCAACAGTTACCACGAATATTGATGTCTGACACCATTGTTGCTATTGCCACGGCAAATGGCATCGGCTCCATATCGATTCTCCGGCTGAGCGGAGATCGGTCTCTCTCCATTGCTTTAAAGCTAACCCAAAAACAACATCTTCAATCCCGTTACGCTACTTTGACTTCTTTACATCAGAATGACGGAACCCTTATTGATGAGGCGATTGTTATCTATTTTCAAGCGCCGCGAAGTTTTACCGGAGAAGAGGTGATAGAGTTTCAGTGTCACGGCGGCTATGTGGTTGCGGAGTCCTTGTTGCGTACCGTTTTATCCGAAGGAGCACGTTTAGCCGAGCCGGGTGAGTTTAGTAAGCGTGCTTTTTTAAACGGACGGCTCGATTTGACGCAAGCGGAAGCAACTGCGGCATTGATTGAGGCTAAAAGTGACGATGCCGCACGGATATTAGCACGTCAGATGAAGGGGGAGCTGCGTGGATATATCGAAGGTATTCGTGATTCGCTTCTCGAAATCTTGGCCTATTCCGAAGTTGTCATCGATTATGCAGAAGAGGATTTACCTCAGAATGTGGTAGAGCAGATCGAAGCAAAACTTTTACGTATTAAACAGACCCTTTCACGAACCCTTGAATCGAGCCGCAGACGCTCAGGTCTGATGCAGGGATTTCGAGTTGCTATTATCGGTAAGCCTAACGTCGGTAAAAGTTCACTCCTGAATGCACTCCTCGATTACGAACGTGCCATTGTCAGCGACATTGCAGGGACGACTCGTGACACGATCGAAGAGCAGGTGCGCATCGGTACCCATTTGATCCGTCTCGTCGATACGGCAGGGATACGCAACGCACATGATGAAATTGAGCGGATCGGGATTGAGCGTTCTATTGCTGCAATCGAAAATGCCGATGTTGTGATTGCATTGTTTGATACGAGCCGCTATATCGATGATGAAGACCGTGCGATTATCGATTTAATCGAGCGTTATCGAGAAGAGAAGCCGTTTGTGCTAATTTTGAATAAATCGGATTTGCCTCAGTCATTCGATAGCGTAACAATAGAGCATTATAAACCGATTCGTCTGAGCTGTAAGGAAGATACGCACGTTTTAGTCGACACGTTGAGTGCATTGATGGATCATGAGAATGACGGTGAAGAGATGATGCTTATATCAGCACGTCAAATCAATGCTACCGAGAGGGCTGTTCGCTCTATTGATGAAGCACATGAGCCGCTTCGAGACGGTGAATTAGAGTTTTTCTCTTTTCATATTAATGATGCTATACGTGCTATTGCTTCTATCAGTCGGCCGTATGAGCTTGATGAGATGTTCGATAAGATGTTCGGCCAGTTTTGTTTGGGAAAATAATGGGGACGATTATTGCGATTGATTTAGGGCTGAAGCGGATAGGATTGGCTCTGAGTGCAGGGTCCGGAATCGTCACCCCCCTTCCGGCAGTAGAGCGGCGCAACCGTAACCAAGCGGCAAATGATGTTAAAAAAGTGTTAGATGAATACGAAGCAACCACAGTTGTAGTCGGTATCCCGATGGGAAGCACGACTGAGGATGAGATGCGCCGCAGAGTGGCTCATTTTATGAATCTGGTTGAATTTAGCGGAGAAGTTGTGTATCAAGATGAATCTCACAGCTCCCAAGAAGCCGAAGCGCTGATGAAGGGTGAAATCCGCTACAAGCGTGACGGCCGCATCGACTCCCTTTCGGCGAAGATTATTTTAGAGCGGTATTTGAAAATATAGTGCCGCTTCTTCTTCATCATCGGTGAGGGTTGTAAAATCAGGATCATTGGCTAGCTTCTCTTTAATTGTAGAAGCACAATATTCGAACGCAATGGCTCTGGCCTGATCTAGCTCCTTCACAAATCCCATCCCGCTAAACTGATACGGCTCTTCTTGCTCGATGCATAGGAGAATACCTTCACATTTTTCTTCGAACTGTTCGACAATGTCACGATAACCGATAGAAAATTCGGTAGCATGCCATCCAATATCTTCTAATACTTTATCCGAAAACTCAGCAATCCCATCCCCCGTTGTATCATCGTACAAAGCTCTTTTTTGGTTATATCCGATAATACTCTGCCATGCACCGGAAGCTTTGATCAGGAGTCGATCATCATCTTCGACGATTCGGTAGCTATCTCCGAGCATCGAACTGATGGGACGGGATAAATTTGTAGAAAGGGGGGATATCGGGGAAATCAAACCCTCATAAATAGTGATCTGATCTGCTTTAAACGGCTCAAATACGATCTTCCCGTCATAACCGATTGCGAATCGTTTGGCTGAATTAGCGGCATGTAAAAAATCATCTTTAGCCACGATAATAATCTCTTTAAAAAGGTTGAATTTTTTCATAAAGGTCCCCTCTTTTTTGGGTGAATTGTAGCATGGGATCGTTGCACCATCCTTAGCAGAGGATTTAGCATAAGGATATAAGGGTGCGCTAATTTATTTTTATGCAAAAGTGGAGTATAATTCGCCAAATTTTAAGCCTATGAGCTTACTCTAAGGATACCTTTATGGCATTGAGCGTCTACTACGATAAAGATTGTAATATCGAATTAATCAAAAGCAAAAAAGTGGCAATGATCGGTTTTGGATCACAAGGTCACGCACACGCGGAAAACCTTCGCGATAGCGGTGTCGAAGTTGTTGTCGGTCTCCGTAAAGAGGGAAGTTCATGGGCAAAAGCGGAAGCTAAAGGGTTCAAAGTAATGACCGTTGCAGACGCATCTGCTTACGCTGATGTGGTTATGATCCTCCTTCCGGATGAAAACCAAGCAGAAATCTACAAAAACGAGATTGAGCCGAATTTGAAAAACGGTGCAACCATCGCATTCGGTCACGGGTTCAACATTCACTACGGACGTATCCATCCACGTGCCGACATCAACGTAACGATGATCGCTCCTAAAGCACCGGGTCACACTGTACGTTCTGAATTCGTTCGCGGCGGCGGGATTCCTGATCTTATCGCGGTAGGACAAAATCCGAGCGGAACAACACGAGAATTGGCTCTTTCATACGCATCGGCTATCGGTGGCGGACGTACGGCGATCATCGAAACGACGTTTAAAGACGAAACAGAAACAGACCTTTTCGGAGAACAAGCGGTTCTTTGCGGCGGTGCGGCATCTCTCGTTCAAGCGGGATTCGAAACATTGACAGAAGCGGGTTACGCACCTGAGCTTGCGTACTTCGAGTGTCTTCACGAATTGAAACTCATTGTTGACTTGATGTTCGAAGGCGGGATCGCGGATATGCGTTACTCTATCTCTAACACAGCGGAATACGGTGACTACGTAAGCGGTAAACGTGTTATCAACGCGGAATCAAAAGCGGCAATGAAAGAAATTTTACGTGAAATTCAAGACGGACGTTTTGCAAAAGATTTCATTCTAGAAGGTCAATCGGGTTATCCTCGTATGAATGCTGAACGTGCAAATGCTCGTGCATCATTGATCGAGCAAACGGGTGTGAAATTACGCTCTATGATGCCGTGGATCTCTAAAAATAAAATCGTTAACCAAGCTACAAACTAATTCCCTTTTTCAGAGCAATGGGCTCTGAAAACTTCTATCGAAAGAGGTACCTTCTTTTATGGACACCCCCCCTCTTTATCAAAAATATCTCTCTTTAAAATATTTAGGTTGGGGACTTTTTGGTCTCGTTATCTTTCTTAGTGCTCTGTTGATCGGATATTTTATCGGATTTAATCAGGCAGAAGATGAACTCGCACGTGAGCGTCAACAAACGCAAAAACTCATTCAACAAATAGAGCAGATTGCTTCAATTGATGAGCATTACTCACCGGCGGCTAAAACCAAAGAGACGTTGTATAACACTGAAATAAAGCGTTTGCAAAAAGAGCTTCAACTTCTTTTGGAAGAAGAACATCGACGTGAACCGATAAAGCCGCAACATGAATACGCTCCGAAAGAGCCGAAAGCTCCACCTCCCCCTGCGGCTATACGTCCTAAACGTCTCGATGGAACCCCTGCAAAATTGGTGATAATCATCGATGATGTTTCGTATGAAAGAGATGTTAAAGCAATTCAATCGACAGGCTTACCGTTAGTGATGTCTTTTTTACCTCCTAGTCCGCGACATCCTGAATCAGGACGGTTGGCACAGCAGCAAAACCGGTCTATGGTTCATTTACCTTTAGAAGCAATTGATTTTAATGATGAAGAGCCCTTTACGCTTCATGTAGGTGATTCAGAAGAGACGATTGAAAAACGGGTAGATGTTCTTAAACAGCTGTTCCCGAATGCTTGTTACTTCAACAATCATACCGGATCAAAATTTACAGGTGATCGCGATTCGATGGAGAAATTGATTCGTGTACTAAAAAAAGAGGGGATTCAGTTTGTTGACAGCCGTACTATCGGAAAAACCAAAGTTCCTGAGGTTTCTACTCTCTTAGGGATGCGTTATATCGGGCGGGATGTTTTCCTCGATCACAAAGATGGGGTACGCAATGTGAAGCGGCAAATCAAAGAGGCGGTAGAGAAAGCTAAAGAACATGGAACGGCTATAGCGATCGGGCATCCCCGCCCTGATACGATTCAAGCGCTTAAAGAATCCAAAGATATTCTCAGTGAAGTACAATTGGTGGGCATTGAGCAAATTTGACAATTTGACATACTTTTTCCCCTTTTGAAGATTCTTTGATATTGTTGTGCATTCTGAGAAAAAAGAGTCACCATGTACACGACCCTTCCTTTTAATATTCCCGAACTCTCATCGATGAAGCATTATCCAGATCAACTCTATTATCGAGGCGAATTAGAATTGTTGTATCGTCCAAAAATCTCTATCGTCGGAACACGTCGACCCAACCCCTATACTCGTGCGATCACATTTGAGCTTGCAAAAAAACTCTCATTCTCCGGTGTGACAGTTGTTAGCGGTGCGGCAGCCGGAGTGGATGCAATCGCCCATCAAGGTTCGGGTGCAGACAATACAATTGCAATTTTGCCAAGCGGTATCAATGTACGCTATCCTTCTGCCAATGCGGAACTGATTGAATCAATCGAAAAAAACGGGCTTACTATCAGTCCGTTTGAACCTGATTTTACAACACGAGAGTGGAGCTTTGTCGTTCGTAATGAGATTGTTGTTGCGTTAGGGGATGCACTGATAGTTACCGAAGCAGACATTGGAAGCGGAAGTATGCGCAGTGTTGAATATGCTTTGGAAATGGGGAAATCGATTTATGTTTTACCCCATCGTATTCGAGAAAGTACGGCTACACGATCACTTTTGAGAGAAGGAAAAGCAACGGCAATAGATGATATCGATCTTTTTGTTGCTCAGGTAAGCCAAAAAGGGCGAAACGCTATCAAAGATACGCTCTTTGTATCATTTTGTCGCACTAACCCCACGTATGAGGAGGTTGTGGCAAAATTTCCGAGTGATATTTTTGAAGCGGAACTTTCAGGGGTGATTGAAGTTCGAAACGGAAGAGTGGTTGTCGTCTAAGTACGGCTTTTAGTGCTGAGCCGTACTCTCGTATCCGTAGTGTTTAACAAGATAGTTGATAATAATCTGCTGATCTTCTTTACCGATGGGGGCTTTGAATTCATTGACCATTTTAGCAACGGTTCCACTCCAGTATGGGCGGCTTTTTTTCCCTTGGTTAAGGATATATCCCCATGAGTGGCAGATTAGGCAGTATTGTTGGGCTACTTCATCATGATCACCTTTTACCATCGGATAATCAACGTACGGCATTTCGATCGGTTTAGCAACTTGAGAAAATGCGGTGACGGACAAAAATAGTGTGAGTAAGAAAATTTTTTTCATTTATACGCCTTATACAATTTTAACATTGACGCTATCGACAGCGTTATATTGGTATCCACCTGCATTCCAACCGATTTCATTAACTTGCGGCTGAATATTTCCGATACGGTTAATGGCACGGACCATAATGGTGTATTCCCCTTTGGCTTTAGGTTCCCATTGGTAGACCCATGGACGATAAGCATATTTTCCGTAATCTTTTTGAAGTTCGGTAGCACTCCAGCTTTTCCCGCCATCGGTGGAAATCATCACCTCTTTGATCCCTTTTCCCTGATCGAAAGCAACTCCGGTTACTTTGACACGGGATCCTTTTTTAATCACGGTGTTGGGTGTTGGATAACCGATAACCGATTTGACTTTCATGACCGCTATGGGTTTGCGTTTGTACTCAAAATCACTTCCTGAAATGATACATTCGCAATCATTATCAGGAACGGTGTACGCGACATCCATAAAGAAACTTTTACGGTATTCATCCATAACGGTGATCTCAGAGAGCATTTTTACCCAGCTATCTGAAAAGTGCCCCGGAATGACAAGACGTAACGGGAATCCGTTGAGATAAGGGAGATCTTCGCCGTTCATGGCATAGGCTACAATCAGTTCCCCGCTCAAGGCTTCATCAATATTCATTTCTCGGAAGAATTTTGGAGTTTCATCCATTGCAGGTTTTTCCAGACCGTTGACACCGACCCATTTAGCTGAGCCTTTGACTCCCGCGCGATTGAGGATATCTTTGAGGCGAACACCTTTCCACACGGCACAGCCCATCGCTCCATGCCCCCATTGAACACCATGGGTTGCGGGGCCCGTTCCTGCGAAATATTTACGGCTATTTCCGCCACATTGAAGAACCGAAGTGATTTCTACGGGTTCAAATTTACTTTTCAAATCATCGACACTGAGTGAAAGCGGAGTTTCAACTGAGCCTTGTACCTGAAGACGAAATTCGTTTAAGTCAATGTAAGTTGGAATGTCGGGCATGTGCCATCGGACGAAAAATTGATCATTCGGAGTGATGGCTTGGGTGAAAATATCACGAGGCGATTCAAGAAGAGGAGGTCGATCAGAGATTACTTTGAGAGGTTTTTTCTCAGGAAAAGCGATCACTGGAGGTACAAAATCTTTACTATCTGTGATGATTTTTTGTGCCGTTTCTTTGCCCAATAGGGTAGACGCACCTAAAATAAGACCGGCGCCTAAAAAATGTCTGCGGTTAATTTTATCCATAATAATGCCTTGGAAAGGAATATCACTATTTTATCATAATTAGGAGTAATTTAGAGTATAAGCATCGCATCACCGTAGGAGAAAAAGCGATACTTTTCATCGATTGCTGATTGGTATATACGGTGTGTCTCTTCCAGCCCGATAAAGGATGCAACCAGCATTAGAAGGGTAGATTGGGGAAGATGAAAATTAGTGAGCAGGTGATTAATCCGTTTGGGTGGGTTATTCGGATGTAAAAAGAGATTGGCTTCACCCTTTAATTCCTGAGTACGGACATGGTATTCGACCGTTCGTGTCGAGGTCGTACCAACACTCAAAAGGGAGATGTCACTGTCGATAAGCTCTTTGGCGGCAGAACTAATGTCAAAATACTCCGAGTGCATCGGATGATCGGTGATAACAGCAGCCTCGACGGGTTTAAAGGTGCCTGAACCGACATGGAGGGTGACAAAGGCGTGAGGATGAGAAGAGCAAACGGCTTCAAAGAGTGTATCGGTAAAATGGAGCGATGCGGTAGGGGCGGCAACCGCCCCCTCATGATAAGCAAAGACGCTTTGATATTCCCGTTCATCTTCGGAGTCGTCTTCCCGTCCCAAATACGGCGGGAGGGGGATGTGTCCGATTTTCTCCAATATAGGGAGTAATTCTTCAAAACGGATGAGGGTATCCGCGCGATAAAAGTTCACATCACGTGAACCGTCTTCATGTAAAGTGATAATGCGAGCCGTGAGTGTATCCTCAAAAAGTAAGAGGGTATCTACTTTTACCCGTCCTTTGATATAGACATTGATCGCATAGGCATCGTGGGGACGGTTGATAAGCAGCTCAATGGCTCCGCCACTCTCTTTTTTCCCATAAATCCTAGCTTTGATTACTTTCGTATCGTTAAAAATGATTCCACAGTTTTCGGGGAGAAATGATTCAAGTGCATCGAAACGCGCATGGGTGATCGATTTGTCGGTACGGTTGTAGACGAGGAGGCGAGCATGATCTCTTGGGTGGATAGGGTGGGTGGCTATGAGACCTTCGGGGAGATGGTAATCATAGCTTTTGCTGAGAAGAGGATCGAGCGGTTCAGTCAATGGTCTCTTCTTCATCTTCAGCAATGTAAGGTTCTTCTTTCGGTGCCGGATTAACAGCACGTACAATTAAGATTGAAATACCGTATAAAAGGGTAAGGGGGATCGCCATCAAAATTTGGGTGAGAACGTCCGGAGGGGTAAGAATCGCTGAAATTATGAAGATCAAAACAATCGCATATCGGAAAAATCCGATCATCATTTTATCATCAATAAGGCCTAAAAGGGCAAGAAAATAACAAATAATCGGAAGCTCAAAAGCAAGGCCGAATCCAAACATAATTTTAGAGAAAAAATCGACATAATCTTCGATATTAATCATAGGAACGAACTCAAAGGCTCCGAATGCGATCAAGAAGCTAAAACCGAACGGAGTGACCACGTAATAGGCGAAGAGTGCACCGAGGACGAACATAGATGTTCCTCCAAAGATGAAAGGATAGAGCATCTTTTTTTCATTGGCATACAATCCCGGAGCGACAAACAGCCAAATCTGAGCTAGAATAATCGGTAGTGCTCCTAATAAACCGGCAAAAAAAGCAACTTTCATCGCAACGAAAAAAGTCCCTCCCACTTGGGTGGTCGTTACCATTCCCTGAGAAGCGTTAGGAGAGATTTTTGCTACTTCGGCTAATGCATCGTTCAAAGGTGCTGTCATCCAAGACATAATCGGTTCATGGAAATTAAATGCTACAAAAAACATAACGATAACGGCCGCCACACTGATGCCAAGACGTTTGCGCAACTCTACTAAATGGGGTTTTAAATCATCAAACATTAGACATTCTCTTCATTCGGTTTGGTTTCTATCGGTTTAGGCTTAAAGGTGATCACTTCAGGCTCTTTGGGCGCGGATGGAGCGGAAGAAGGTATATCGAGATTGATCTCATTTTTGAGGACATTAAGTTCGGTACCGATCTCGGTCACATTGGTCATACGCTCTAGTTCTGCACTTGCGTCGGTCAACTCTTTTTTGTAGTTGAGCGCCTCTTGTTTCATATCCGCAAACTTCATCTCTTCTTCAAGAGTTGCACGAGCTGTGTTAACTGTCCCTTTGACACTGCGGAAGAACTTAGCAATATCTACCATCGTTGAGGGGAGTTTGTCCGGACCCAAAAATAAAATAGCGATAATAATGATGATTAATATTTCGCCGATACCCATTCCAAACATTGCATTTGTCCATTACATAAAATTTTAGTTAGTGATGAGGATTTTACCCAAAGAAAGTTTAAAACCCTTCTATCCTCAGTGCGATTTCATCAGCGAGTAAAAAATCACTATTAAAATAGCGCCCCCCGTGAAAGTTTAGAATCCCTTCGCGACAGAGTATATTAGCCTGATTTTTTTGTTTATCGTTTAAAATTTCGGCTTCCACTCCGACAAAACTTCGAAATCCCAAAAAGAGTTTTTCACTTAAAAGCGCCTCTTCTTCTATCTCTTCAATCATGATCTCACAGGGGTTTTGAATGTAGTGTTCGACATTGCTACTGGGGTAATAGCGCTGATTATTTAAAAATCCGACGGCACCGGAGCCGACACCGATATAGGGCTGATGTTTCCAGTACCCGATATTATGAAGTGAACGGTACTTTCCGAAATTTGAAATTTCGTACTGTTCGTAACCTTTTGCCGTGATTTCGCGAAAAAGCCATTGGGTAAGTTCCAACTCTTCTTGTGCGATTTCCGGTGTTTTTTCAAAGGCAGTTTCCTCTTCGATCGTCAACGCATAAAGGCTGATATGATCGATCGGGAGTGTCAATGCCTGATGGATATCTGAGGATAAAAGGGCTTTGGTATCGCCACGTACCCCGTAAATCAAATCGATGCTGAGGTGTTTATAGCCGATAGCGGCAGCCGTTCGGATCGCTTCGAGGGCATGTTGCGTATGGTGAGCACGCCCGAGTAGTTTCAGTTTTTCATTATTAAAACTCTGCACTCCGAAGCTGAGACGATTAACCCCAAGCTCATACATACCCTCTAGCCATGTCCTCGTGGCACTGTTAGGATTGGCCTCGGAGGTGATTTCAGCCCCTTTACTTAAATAAGGGTCAATCATTTCAAAAAGTGGACGATAAAGTGAAGGGTCGATGGTAGAAGGGGTTCCTCCACCGATAAATACGGTATGGATAGGATTTTCACGACTCACATTAAAACGGAGCAGTTCAGATTCGAGCTGGATACGAAGCGCGTTCATGTAGGTTTCGCGCTGGGAAAACTTATCAACATAAGAGTTAAACGCACAGTAGGAGCATTTGCTATCGCAAAAAGGGATGTGAATGTATAAAAGCATATTAGGATTATAGTATTTTTAATGGCGAATAGTTTACAATACCGCTCCAAAATAGACTTAAAGATGGTGAATGACCGAAAAAAAGTTCTACCGACCGAATGTGGCGGCGATTATTGTCTCTCATGAGTATCCTGAGACCAAAGATATCTTTATCGCCGAACGTAGTGATTTGGAGGGAGTATGGCAATTTCCTCAAGGGGGAATTGACGAAGGCGAATCGGCAGAAGAGGCACTTTTTAGAGAACTCGGTGAAGAGATCGGAACCAACAAGGTAGAGATCATCGCTGAGTATCCTGATTGGATTGCGTACGATTTTCCTTCCCATGTTGCTCTCAAAATGGCTCCGTATGCCGGACAGAAACAACGTTATTATTTAGTACGTTTGAAAAAGGGGGCTAAAATCGATTTGGATACCAAGCACCCTGAATTCAAAGCGTATAAATTTGTCAATATTGATGAGCTGTTGAATCATGTCGCTCATTTCAAAAAACCGGTTTACGAACGTGTTATTTCCCATTTTAGAACCAAGGGGTATCTGTAATGCTAATTGTCCAAAAATTTGGCGGAACCAGTGTCGGCGATTTGGAACGGATCCAAAACGTTGCCAACCGTGTCTCGCAAACTCTTAAAGAGGGTCATCAAGTTGTCGTCGTCGTATCGGCGATGAGCGGTGAGACCAATAAGTTAATCGCTTTTGCGGAACATTACACTTCTACCCCTGAGCGAAGTGAAGTTGATATGCTTCTGAGTTCAGGGGAGCGGGTAACGGCAGCACTTCTTTCTATCGCCTTGAATGCGATGGGGCACAGTGCTACGTCGATGAGCGGCCGCCGTGCGGGAATCGTAACCGATAGTATTCATACCAAAGCACGTATTGAGAGCATTGACCCAAGTGTGATGCATGCAGAACTCGCCGCAGGTAAAGTGGTAGTGGTTGCAGGGTTCCAAGGGGTGAGTGAAAGCGGTCAAGTAACCACACTCGGACGTGGGGGCTCGGATCTCTCTGCTGTTGCCGTTGCGGGAGCGCTTAAAGCCGATTTATGTGAAATTTATACGGATGTAGACGGTATTTATACAACCGACCCGAGAATTGAGCCACGCGCTAAAAAAATGGATAAGATCAGCTACGATGAGATGCTTGAACTTGCATCCCTCGGAGCCAAAGTACTCCAAAACCGCTCTGTTGAGCTTGCTAAAAAATTAAACGTTAACCTTGTAACCCGTTCTAGCTTTAGCGATGCGGAAGGGACACTTATCACAAAGGAAGAGAATATTATGGAACAACCACTTGTCAGCGGAATCGCACTCGATAAAAACCAAGCACGTGTATCACTCAGCGGAGTGATTGATCGTCCGGGGATTGCTTCGGATATTTTTACCCGTTTGGCGGACAACAGTGTTAACATTGATATGATCATCCAAACTTCAGGGCATGATGGTAAAACCAATCTCGATTTCACCGTCCCTAAGACGGAATTGATTGATGCGAAGAGAGTGGTTGAAACTTTTATTGCGGATGATGAGATCTCGGAAGCGTCTTATGATGAAAACATTTGTAAAGTTTCTATCGTCGGTGTCGGAATGAAATCGCATACGGGTGTTGCCGCAAAAGCATTTCAAACGATGGCGGCAGAGAATATTAATATCATGATGATCTCTACTTCCGAGATAAAAGTATCGATGGTTATCGATGAAAAATACGCGGAACTTTCCGTTCGTTCACTCCACAGTGCGTATGAGTTGGACAAATAGTGCGTCAATTTGATCAATGGACATTAGAGTCGATCCGCTCCGAGGGAGCGTCGATGAGTTGGTTTGAGGAACAACGTTTTGAGTGGACCCCTGCAATTGCTAATGCCATGGATCAGGTTATGGGAGGAAAAAGTCTTGTACTTATTACCGATCATGATCGTAAATGGTTTGCCCATTATATTACGTCATCTCTCAATAAACGGACTCAAGATCGTCCGATGATTCCTATCGTTTGTATCGACTCTCTTTATCCCCACTATGATCATATTAGTGGCGGAGAGGCGATTGATATGATTAGCGATATGCTTGATATCGCTTTTAAAGGGGAGTATTTCTTTTGGTACGTTGGACGCGGGGATGATCGCCGTGCTGATATTGCCAAACGCAATGCAAACTCTTTGTTATGGATTATGGATGAACGGTTTCAAAATGCTTTGGTACTTCGTTCACACGATCCGTTAATCGATGTAAAATTGCTTCAGCTTTACCGTTTATTCGACAAAACTCTCAGTGCCGTTTTATTTGGGGAGATCAATGTTCGCGAATGAACGGGGCGGAATTCTCATTACGGCCCAAATGGAAGAACGCGCACGAGAGATTGAAGAGTCTCGTCGTCCTCTGCGTTGTGTTACTTTTATGCGGGACGATTTTAAAATCGAAGACGCCAAAGAGGTAATTTCGGAAGCTTATAAAAGCGAAGAGAATACAAAAACATTGATTCTCGGAGCTAAAAGTTTCACGGTTCCGGCACAAAATGCCCTCCTTAAAATCCTCGAAGAGCCTCCTCGAAATATCGTTTTTATTCTGCTAGCTCCGAATAAAAGTACTTTTCTCCCGACGGTACGTTCTCGCTTAAGCCTCTCCCAAGAATATCATCCCCACATACATGAATCACTATCGGTATCTCTCAAAAATTTTGACCTTTCAGGATTATTCGCTTTTGTAAAAGAACATGATCGATTGAAGAAACATGACGCTAAAGAGCTAATAGAGCGATTGATGTATCAGGCAATCCATGTTGAAAAACTTTCTCTCTCCTCACATCAACTTGAGGGTTTTGACAAAGCACTTCGACTGATTGAGTTGAACAGTCGTTTTCAAAGTGTGTTGGTGATGGTTTTGATGAATTTTATCAAAGAGGTCAAACGTGGTCGTTGAAAAACTCTCCAATAGTATTGATATGCGCCGTGAACTCAAACGTATCGGCGTAGACGGCGGAGGTATTTCGATCTTGGAGGATAAAGGGCACATGCATGTGATACGTATTCGTGAACTGCATGTCGGAGGGGCTAATATTCTTAAACAAGATGCCCTTAGTATCGGTGCTGATTTAGCGGTTCCTCGAGGGACGGTTACCGCATCTACCCCTCACGTTGATGTGGTGTTAATCGCTACGGAGCGTCAATTACAGCAACTGGCTAAAAAAGAGAAAGCACAACCTTTTGGGCTGAAACAGCTTTCCGAGGAACTGGAAAGTTTTTGTCATTTGAAACACGATGGGGATGTCTCAATCATGGGGATACTCAACGCGAATGATGACAGTTTCTATCATGCGAGCCGATTTCAGGGAAGCAAAGCGATTGAGCGGATCGAGACGATGATCGAAGAGGGTGCCGATATGATTGATCTCGGCGGTGTATCGAGCCGTCCGGGTTCGATAGCGGTGAGTGCGGAGGAAGAACTCTCCCGTGTGGCTCCAATCATTGATGCTCTGTACGAGCAAAAATTCTATGAAAAAACACGCCTTAGTCTCGACAGCTACGAACCTCTCGTTATCCACTATGCACTGGAGAGAGGATTTCATATTATCAACGATATTACAGGATTAGCCAATGATGAGGTGGCACGTCTTTGTGGCAGTTACGGTGCTACCGCTATCATTATGCATATGCAAGGGAACCCAAAAAGTATGCAGGAAAATCCCTCCTACTCTTCGGTTATCAGCGATGTAGAGGATTTTTTTCGTGAGCGTATCGAAAAAGGGGACGCTTTTGGTATCAAAGATATGATTCTCGACTGCGGGATCGGTTTCGGGAAGCGTATGGAAGATAATTGTACTCTAATTACCCATCAAAGCCATTTTTTGCGTTTAGGGAAAAAACTTTTAGTGGGCGCAAGCCGTAAATCGATGATCGATGCTATTTCCCCATCAAAAAGTGACGAGCGTTTGGCAGGAAGTATCGCCATTCATCTCAAAGCGATCGAAGAGGGTGCCACAATTTTGCGCGTGCATGATGTAAAAGAGCATATGCAAGCGATTAATGTTTGGAAAGCGCTGAGAGGATAAGGATGAGCAATACCGTCGTTATTATTACTTTATCTCTTTTGGTTTTGCTCTCACCATTCTTGTCACGTGTCACTAAAATACCGGTAGTCGTGATTGAAATTTTGCTCGGAAGTTTAGCTGGATATTTCGGCTTTCTGGTTGAAAATGAACTCTTCAAAATAATTGCAAAAGTAGGATTCTTATACCTGATGTTTTTGGCAGGCATGGAGGTTAATCTGAAAGCCTTCGGTTTTGAGAAATCTTCCCTTTTGCGCCGTACAATTATCTATTTTCTTATGTTATACGGGTGTTCTCTTGGACTCTTTTTGTATCTTGATCTAAGTGCTGTTTATTTGGTAGCCTTTCCGATTTTTTCACTCGGTATGCTGATGGCATTGGTCAAGGAATACGGTAAAGATAAACCGTGGTTAGCATTAGCACTCAATATAGGAATTATAGGTGAATTGGTTAGTATTATGGCACTAACCATTCTAAGTGGGGGGTTGGAATATGGGTATAACCGCGAGTTTGCTTTTACTCTGGGAGGACTCTTTTTATTTTTGATTGGTTTTGTCCTCTTTTTTCGTGGAATCAGAATCTTGTTTTGGTGGTATCCTGGGCTTAAGACCCTTATAATGCCTCATGATGACGGAAAAGATCAAGATATCCGTTTCTCAATGGCATTGATGTTTATTATGGTCGCCGTGATGCTTTACCTCAAAATCGATGTTGTATTGGGGGCGTTTTTGGCAGGGATGTTTATTGCTACTTACTTTAAACATAAAACAGAGCTTCCTGAAAAACTCTCCTCTTTCGGATTTGGATTTTTAGTCCCTATTTTCTTTATCCATGTCGGCTCGACCCTTGCATTGGATGCGTTTACCGATGTGAAAATCTTAGAACTCGCCCTTTTTATAGCCGGTGCAATAATCGGTATTCGCCTCATCAGTTCTCTGGTTGCGTACAGCGGATATTTGGGATTTAAAAATACAATTTTATTTTCTCTGAGTGATTCAATGCCGCTTACTTTTATGGTTGCTATCGCTACTTTAGGGTATCAGGCCAATGCGATTACTCATGATGAGTACTATGCATTTATTGTGGCAAGCATGGGAAGCGGAATTTTTCTGATGGTATTGATTAAAATTTTGTATACTTTTTTTAACAAGAAATAGAGACTTTAGCACTATTTTTTAGTGAAAACAAGGTACAATGAATGTAATAATTACGGGTAAATACAAGGATGTATAATAATTACCCTGAACGAGAAGGAGTCACGTGGATTTAACGGTTATTTTAGGTATGCTGATCGCAGTTGCATCTATTTCGACTGGGGATATATTAGATGGTGGGAATCCGATCCATATTATCCACTTAGCTTCATTGATCGTTATTTTCCCGACGGCAATGGCAGCCTCAGCAGTTGCTACGGATGGCGAATTCGTAAAAGGTGCTTTTAAAAATCTTGGTCCTATCGTTTTTAAAAAAAGTCCTATTGATTTACATTCAAGAATCAAACAAATTATTGAATTATCCACCATGGCACGACGTGACGGCCTTCTATCCTTGGAACAAAAAGTGGCTCAACTTGATAATGAATTTTTGAAACAGGGACTCAGCATGGCGGTTGACGGCAATGAAGTCGATACCATTGTTGAAACCCTTGAACTCGTAATCGAAGAGACGGAACATTATTATCACGGATGTGGGCATTATTGGCTTCTTGCAGGAGAGACTTCTCCGGTTATGGGTCTTATCGGGGCGGTTTTGGGTTTGATCCTCGCGCTTCAAAAACTTGATAACCCCGCAGAGATGGCACAGGGTATCGCGGGGGCATTTACCGCAACCGTAACAGGTATCTTCTCATCCTACGTCCTTTTAGGGCCGTGGGGAAGAAAAATGATCGCAAAATCACACCATATCGTCAAAGAACAAAAATTAATGTTAGAGGGAATTATCGGGATTGTTCACGGTGATAATCCTCGTACCCTTGAAGCAAAATTATTGAATTTTCTTTCGCCTGCGGAAGAAAAACACAGCCAATTTAACTAATGAGTAACTAATGGCTAAAAAACATAAGTGTAAAAAGTGTCCTGAGTGTGAAGCGGGTGAAAAATGGGCGGTTCCTACCGCCGACTTTTTTAGTCTTCTCCTTGCCCTTTTTATTGCACTTTTTGCTATTGCTTCGGTTAATACCGAAAAAATTAGAGCAGTCAAAGAAGAGTTTGTAAAAATCTATGATTATGCTCCGGTCCCTGAATCGGTTACTCCGGTTATGAATATGGTGACTGAGAGTGAGCCGACACCGGATGCGACGGCGAATCCTGCCGGAGCAGCTCCTGTCGCGGACGGAGGCTCTATGTTGGTAGGTTCACCACCGGTTCCGGACAGTCAAGTTGTATCCGAAGCAATTCAAAAAATTCAACAGGATCTTAAAAGCGCATCTATGGGTGCCGGACCGTTAGATCAAAGTATGGATGGAGTTTTATTAAAACTTCCTACCTCTATCCCTTTTAAAGGGGCAAATGCAACAATAGACAATGAAGAGATCCATTTGTTCCTTAGACGCATTGCTGACATTATTAATACGCTTCCTCCGAGCGTTGATATCTCGGTTCGTGGTTATACCGATAACTCACCGCTTCCTAGAGGTGCAGCTTATGCAGATAACATTGAATTATCAAGCCGAAGAGCCGATACGGTGATGCGAGAATTAATTCGTAACGGTGTCGCACCTGAGCGTCTCTCGACTGCAGGATTCGGATCGGCTAAGCCGGTTGCTGAAAATACGAGTGAAACGAATCGGGCTAAGAACAGAAGGGTAGAATTTTATATGTATGTTTCGAATGATGCGCCGCTCGATCAAGCAAAACAAAATAATATTTTAGATGCCCTAAGTAAACTTCAAAAATAATCCTCGTAACTTTCCCCTCAATACTCCTTTTTACAATTCCTCTTTTATAGAGGAAGCTCAATGAATAAAGAGGATAATCATTATGATTTTAGAGAGGAAAAAGAGGGGTTGAAGTGATTTTTGAGTGGATAAGGTATTTGGCTTAGTAGCCAAATACTATTTTAAGAGCAAAGAAGAAGAGGGCTGCCATACCTGCGGCTGCAGGCAAGGTAATAATCCAAGCCATTGCAATCGGCTTCATTAATTTCCAGTTTGCGTCGCGGTTTAGGACTCCGATACCGATGATAGCACCGACGAGGATGTGGGTTGAGGAAACAGGGATACCCAATACGGTTGCAAACAAAATGACCAATGTAGCCCCGAGCTCTGCAGCAAATCCCGTTATCGGGAAAATCTCGGTGATACGACTTCCAACGGTTTGGATGACCTCTTTTCCGATAAACCATAATCCGGCTACAAGAGCAATACCAAAAGTTGCCATAGCAATCACGGGAACAGGTGATTCGGCATTGATTTTTCCTGTCGCTAAGATATCGATAATTGCAGCAAACGGTCCGATAGCGTTTGCAATATCATTGGCTCCGTGACTAAACGCAAAAGAGGATGCGGTGAGAACTTGCAGCATACTAAAGACGCGCATGGTTGCTTTATGCGGAGTATCTTTGTGCATGACTTTAATAATTGCATAAACAACACCGTACATGAGGGTAGAAAGAACAGCTAGTAACATGTAGATTTGGGCATCATTAAGGCCTAAGTTAGCATGTTTGAGTCCTTTGAACAATAGCATTCCGGCTATCATTGCCGTTCCAAATGCCGCAGCAATCGGAGCATGGGTACGAAGGGCATAAAAAGCGTTTTGTTTTTTCTTGAGACGATTGAGCTCATGAACCTGTTCTTCGTGGAGTGCTTTTTCTTCCGCACTGGCAGTAGCTGCATTGTGTGAAGCATTTAGTGAGCTAATCTGTGCTTTAATATCGTCCATATGGGCTTGAACACGGTCATTATAATCAAGAATATATTTTTTCAAATACCAATAAATGCCGTATGACGCCATTCCACCGAGAATAGGTGAGACCACCCAGCTGATAGCAATTTTGATTACTTGATCCCAGTGGACTAAACCGAATACCGATTCTCCTACTTCCATCGTCGCGTATCCAAGCGCGATAGAACCCCCAAGGATTCCTCCAATAATAGCATGAGTTGTCGAGACGGGGTAGCCTTTAAAGGTAGCGTACAAGAGCCACGTTCCGGCTGAGAGGAGTGAGCCCATCATAACAAAAACGAGTAGCATCGGATCAAAATTCATCGCAGAGATATCAACGATCCCTTTTCGGATAGTATTGGTGACTTCAGAACCGGCTAGCATGGCTCCGCCAAGTTCGAAAATAGCCGCAATCATGAGGGCTTGTTTGACGGTGAGGGTTTTTGCACCGACACTGGTGCCGAATGAATTAGCAACATCGTTGCCGCCGATATTAAATGCCATAAATACCCCAAAAAGGGTAGCTAAAACAAAAAGAGTATAGTTATTTTCGAGATAGTTAAATCCCCAGACCATGAAAATTGCGGTCATAAGAACAAAGATACCGCCAAAAAAGAGGTTGTCGCGAGAAAACATGAATGCTCCATGCATTAAGATTGTAAACAAGGGACGGAATATTATTACGAAACCATTACAAGAAGGTTACGAAACGATTACAAAATTATGCCCGTTTGTCTCTTTGAGAAGACTTTGGCGGGCAATGCAGATGAGATTAGGGGAGTAAGGTAGCTTTAATAATTTTTTGAGTTTGAAGAGGTTTGTCACCGCTGCGCTGACCGTTGGTTTGAACATTGTTGAGTTTACCCAGTGTGTCCATACCCGCAATGACGCGACCAAAAATGGTATGATAGCCGTTTAACCACGGAGTCGGTGCCGTCGTAAGAAAAAATTGGCTCCCGTTGGTACGCGGTCCGGCATTCGCCATAGCTAAAATACCGGCTTTGTCAAACACAACACCGGATTTGAATTCATCCTTAAAAGGTTTTTTCCAAATGGACTCTCCCCCTGCACCTGTTCCGGTTGGATCGCCCCCTTGAACCATAAAATTTTTAATAATACGGTGAAAGGTTAATCCGTTGTAGTAGCCATTTTTGACATGGGTAGTAAAGTTTTCTACCGCCATAGGAGCAACATCTTCATAAAGCTCCAGTGTGATATTCCCTTGTGTGGTTTCAAGAAGAACTTTTGGATGAGAAGCGGCAAACGAGAACGTTGCTGCCAACAATAAGCTAAGTAATAATCGCATTAAGACTCCTGTGAACGTGGTATAAAGCTAAGACAAACCGAATTCATACAATAACGTAGTCCTGTCGGTTTAGGACCGTCTGGGAAAACATGACCTAAATGGGCATCGCAAGCCGCACATAGGACTTCGACGCGGATCATTCCGTGACTAATATCTTTTTTTTCTTCGAGTAGTTCAGGGGCAATAGGCTGATAAAAGCTTGGCCATCCGGTACCTGAATCAAATTTGGCAGCAGAATCAAACAGCGGTGATTCACAGCAGACACATCGGTAGATACCATCTCCTTTAAATGATGCGTATTCTCCGCTAAAAGCTCTTTCTGTCCCATGTTGGCGGGCAACATGATAAGCCTCGTCTGAGAGTAGACGTTGCCACTCTGCATCGCTTTTTACTATTTTAACCACTGTGCTCTCCCATCGGGTTTGAAAAAGAGATTATAGTCGCACTTTCTGACGCACGGCTTAGCAGATAGGTATAATTTTTTTCTTCATCCAATCCGATAAGATATAGATGGGGAAGATGAATTCCATACGTATTTTCGGGGAGACTCAGGATGAGGTTATCAAGATTCCTGTACTGTAAGCTAAACTCAGGAGTAAGAATACGTGAATTTGTATGTAAAGCTTCATCTATAGCCTCTTTGTACTCTCTTAATTGATCACTACTGGGGAGAATAATCATGATGGTTTCGGCAGAGGCAGATTCCAAATGTGTACGCAGTTCCAACAGCAAGGTTGGGAGAAGATCCTCACGAGCGGATGAAATTTTCTTACAAGAGATGTTTTTTTGATACCGATTATGCAATATGTGCGTTGAGTGATTGAGAGGAAACGTTTCACTTTGTGCTGAAAAGAGGAGACAACGATTTTGTCGATGCTCTATGAGCCTCTCTATCAATGAGTTATCCATGACGTGAGAATCGTCACAGACAACAATCGAAGCATTTTGAAAGTCATCCAGCTCTTCAATTCTTTCAAACTCTTCCGGTGTATAAAAACTCAGTGAATGGAGGTTGATGTTCACTATAGCGTATTCGACTAATGCAATAAGTTTGTGACGTAGAATTTCACCGCCGATAAGGGTTGGAGTAATAATTAAAATTTTTTTTTCGGAATTTTTGAGTAACAAGAGGAGTATTTTACGTACTAATAGAGTACTTTTACCGCTGTTGTACTCACCCACAAGAGTTGTTACCGTATCGGTGTAGTCGGTATCCAAAAAGAGTTGTTGCTCTTGTGAAAGAAAAGCACCGTAGGGGTGTTCTTTTGTAGGGAGCAGCAAAGTATGTGATTGGAGTGAACCCATTACTTTTAATGTACTGTAGGGTTCATTAAGCTTTGTTATCAGAGCAGTGAACTTTTGATACATCGATTCTTTGGATGTGTTAGCAAATATGAGTCGCTCTTTGGGGAGAAGTTTATGAAAAGAGGAGTCTAATGTCTCGAAATCTTCCTCTTTGAGTGACGGCATCCAAATAAATCGTTCGATAGGGGTTGAGTCAAAAGAGAGTATCTCTTCAAGTTTAGTATGTATAAGTGTTGCAGTAGTGTCTAAATGAGTCGAAGGTTTCTTTCTACTCTTGTTAGAAGCGCGCTCAATTTTAGCTCCATGCAGCGTTGCTAAATCCCAGACTATTTTTTCTCCAAAATAAATGCCTCTATCGGGTATAAAAACTAAAAGATCGATCCGAGTAGCGGTGTCTTGGTAAAATAAATCAAAATTTTCATAAAAGAGTCCATCGGCTTTTTCTGCTATTTCTTGAAAAAAGGTCAGTTGGAGGGGATTAGATTCATTTTGCTTTAGAGCATCTGGCAGCGATTTTTTTTGGAGAAAACGGGTTAAAAAGGAGAAAAACATCTTTAGCTTCTTTAACATGTAGCTTTAAAATAACAATTATAACTGATTTTAAAGATAAATAAACAAAAGAATGGGGAGAGTAAAGCAGTAAAATAAGCCGAAGGCAAAAGCACTTCGGCATTATTAAGGGGTGATTATTTTCCGGCTTCTACGCTGTCTTTAAGACTTTTGCCCGGTTTGAATTTAGGAACCATTTTGTCTTTGGTGCTGTAAGTTTTGCTAGTACCAGGAACTTTACCGCTTTTCCCTTTTTGGAGAGTAGACGTAAAGCTTCCGAATCCTACTAAAGAAACCTCTTCTTTTGCAACGAGTGCTGCAGTTACCGCTTCAGTAAAAGCTTTAATAGCTGTTTCAGCTTCAACTTTAGTTTTGTAACTACCGCTTTTTTGAACCAATTCTACGAATTGTGCTTTATTCATTTATTGCCCTTAATTTAGATATGCGAATAACACAGAAGCCTCCGCCCCACACGTGCAGAGAGAGGGAAAAGTGTTTTAGCCGCGAATACTTTAATATCTCTTACCTTAAAATTTTCTTCTTTTTTGTATTTTATTGAATAGTTTTGTGATTTTGTGGTTTTTTAGGCTATTTTTTAGCCATTTTTTTGAACTTTGAGTCAATGTGAGCGGGGATACCAATTTTTTAGTATTAAAATCAAGGGTGAAGCTTCTGCTCCAAAGTGACCACTTTTGGACAAAATTTTCCGATGAAGAGATTGATAAAAATACTTCTTCCAAGCCGATACGTTCTTGTTCACTCAAACTGCTCATGATTTGTTTCCTAACTTATTAATTTTTCGTACTACACGAATGATTTCATCATCCTCAAGCATTCCAAGCATTTCAAGTACAGCTTTGGCGGCTTGCGGCTTGGCGTTTCCCAGTCGCCAGTCTTGATACGTTCGCATAGAAATTCCAAGCTCTGAAGCCATATCTTTTTGGGAAATCTTCTTACCGTTGCGCCCAGCCTCTACGGCATTGTGAAGAAGATTAAAAAGATCACTCATTTCCATCGCTCCATTGTAATATCCTTTTCTTAAAATAAACATTAAAACGTATAAAATATAATTAAAATATCGTATAAATAATCATTATGTGTATATAAACTACACAAAAACATGTATAGCATAAACTATACCAACATTTAATATCATTAAAACGTATTTAATATACGATAAACCGTATATATAATTTACTCTTTAATGGCAATTTGTGATCGGAAATAGGTTGAAAGAGGTGATAATTGAAGATACGATGTAAGGATGAGTATTAAAAAAATTGAAGAGAAGGAAAAATTGTGTGGGAAACGTTAGAAAGGGAAGGGAGAATATCCCTTATGAGAGAAAATCGGTATAGTCGTATTTGGAAAGATCAACGTAGAATTCACCCTCTTTTTGGATAATACGGACATCACTTCCATAGGAGAGCTCAAAGCGACGTTTTATTGCTTTGCGCTCTTCTGAACCCATGCCGATAAATTTAAGATATCGCTTAAGTTCAATAATTCCACTTGAAAGAGAGGGGGTAATGGGAGGGGAAGTCGTGATATCAACATCCTGTACACTGTTATCTCGTGAGAGGAGGAGTTTTGTATTAATGACTTCCAAAAGATTCTTAAGTTGTTCATCTTTAGCAGTATAAATCTCTTCGATCCGCTCACGCTCGGCAATCAGCATCTGCTCTTTATCATTGACAAGACGATCAATTTTAGATTCGAGCTCTTTGATCTTGAGCTTTAGTTGCTGATTCTCTTTTTGGTAAAGAGCGATAATCATTCCAACCGTTGTTTTTTGAGGAGCGGGTATAGAGGGGACGGATTTAATGTTCTGTGCAAGCTCTTGACGTTTTTCTTCATCCAAAGAACTTCTAGGAACAATAATATAGGTAACGCCCCCTTCAATAATATAGTTAAGACGTTTGGTCCGAAGTTTGTTTTGAATCATCTCTTTGGACATTTTAAAAGTTTTGGCATATTCATCAACCGTAAAACGCATACATCCTCCTTAAGGATATGGTGGATGTTATATTACCCAAAAAAATGGCGCAACGTTTAATCTATTCTAAAAACACGGAGAATGGCTAAAACTTGATAGGGATGGTTTCTTGAATGACCTAAAAGTGTGTTACTATTTCCGAAAATATCTATTCACGGGTAACTTTTAATGCAAAAACGAACCAAAATCTTGGCAACGGTGGGTCCGGCATCTGATAATGTGGATACGCTTGCCGCCTTAATCAAAGCAGGGGTAAATGTCTTTCGCCTCAATTTTTCTCACGGTACTTACGAGTATCATACTGAGGTTTTAGCCAATATCCGGATTGCAATGCGTCAAACAGGCTTGATCGTTGGGGTGATGCAAGATATCAGTGGTCCGAAAATCCGTGTCGGAAAGCTGAAGGAAGAGTTTAATTTAGAAAGCGGCGATTGCATCGATTTTTGTTATGAGACATGCGAAGGGGAGAAAATAGGTGATAACCGTTACCGCCTCTCGATCAATCAAAGCGATATTCTTCGGATGTTACATGTAGGAGATTTTATCTATTTATACGACGGATTAATCCGTGCCCGTATCGTCGATATCAATGATGTGTATGTGCAAGCGATTATCGAAAATAAAGGTAAACTCACCTCGAATAAAGGGATCAATTTTCCCAATACTCGTTTGGGGATCGATATTTTGACCGAAAAAGACAGACGGGATATCGGATGGGGTGTTGCGAACGGCGTTGACTTTATGGCAATCTCTTTTGTTCAAAATGCGCAGGATATGATCAACGCCCGAGAGGTTGTCCGTTCGTACGGCGGAGAGGTGCAGCTGATTGCGAAGATTGAGAAATTTGATGCGGTTGAGAATATCGATGAAATTTTGCGCCACTCCGATGGATTAATGGTCGCACGGGGTGATTTGGGAATAGAAGTACCTTATTATCGTGTTCCGACGATCCAAAAGATGTTGATTGATAAAGCCAATGCTCATTCCAAACCTGTCATTACGGCAACGCAAATGCTTCTCTCAATGACGGAAAAAGAGTCCGCCACGCGTGCAGAGATTAGCGACGTCGCCAATGCGGTTTTAGATGGAACCGATGCGGTGATGCTCTCTGAAGAGAGTGCCGTAGGGCATAATCCGGTGTTGGTGGTTGAGACGATGGTTAATACGATTCAGGCAATCGAGGAAATTTACCCGTATGAAAAATTTAATTTCGGCTACGATGATGCGATGGACAGAGTCAACGAATCCGCGGTTCGGTTGGGAGACTCACTTAATGCGGAGGGGATTATCGCTATGAGCTCATCGGGGGCATCTGCGAAAAAGCTTTCGCGTTACCGTCCGAAAATGACGATTTATGCGGCGACACACGAAGAGAGGGTCGCACGATTACTGACCATCGTTTGGGGTGTCGTTCCGGCGTATTTGATCAAAAAAGGGCGTATAGAAGATATGCTTAGCGACATCATTCAAAGCGGTTTGAAGCGTAATATTATTGATAAAAAAAATACCTATATTTTCACGGCGGGATATCCGATCGGAACTCCAGGGACGACCAATATTATCCGAATTTTACGTGAAAATGAGATCACTTTTTTCGGTGAAACCAAATCTCTACCGGGCAAAGGGAAAAAAAATGAAGAGAACTCACCTGCAACCTTGTTTTGATTTTAATGGACTGAAAATTGCTTTTTAATTTTGCGAGGGGCACAAACATTTGTTTCGTCACTTAGTGTGCCCCTCAAAACTGCTCCCCTTTACGCTACAATTACCTTTATGAAAACCGATACTTTATTTACTAAACCCATATCCAAACAGTTTGAATTTGATGCGGATGTTGCCGCTGTATTTGATGATATGCTTCTCAGATCCGTCCCCTTTTATAAAGAGTCGCAGTCGCTTACCCGCCGCTTTGCGCTCAATGCCCTCTCAAATGGCGGAACCGTATACGATTTAGGATGTTCAACCGCATCGTTGCTTCTGGAGATTGAACGCTCTCATGATAAGCAAAATGAGGTTCGATTGGTCGGTATCGATAATTCTCCCGCAATGATAGAACATGCACGAAAAAAAATCGAAGTTTATGGCTCAGGTATTGAGTTGTATGAGGGAGATATTCTCCTCTTTCCTTACGAGAAAGCGCAAGTGATTATCAGTAACTATACCTTGCAGTTTATCCGTCCGATGGTACGCGATACGTTGGTTCGAACCATCAATGAAGCGCTAGAAGAGGGTGGCGTTTTTATTTTTAGTGAGAAAGTGGTGAGCGAAGATCCGAAGCTCAACAAAGAGCTGATTGATTGCTATTATGATTTCAAAAAAGTGCAGGGGTACAGCGAATATGAGATTGTACAAAAACGCGAAGCCCTTGAAAACGTTTTGATCCCTTACACTATGAATGAAAATATTCAAATGGCAAAAAACAACGGGTTTAAAACGTGTGAAGTATTATTTCGATGGGCAAATTTTGCCACTTTTATCGCGATTAAATAACGTCTTATCTTACGCTGCCTCGGTTCGGATTTGAATTAGGCTGCAGCCCCTCTTTAATATCCGAATAATCCAAAATATTTTTATCGCATTGCTTATGGTAATAACCCTGGGCATCATAATACTCTTCACAATCGTTGTAGTAACGCAGACTCACTCCACGCTCGTTAAAACACCCTGTAAAAAAAATTGGCACTAAAAGGTATAAATAGTATTTTTTCATACGGATATTGTATCTCATCTGGGTTTAAAGCCGTCCTTACTTTTACAGAACGCATTTAAAAAACATTCACTATCGCATTTTGGGTTTTTGGCCGTGCAGATGTAGCGGCCAAACAGTACGAGACCTTGATGCAATTGATGAAGATTTGTTTTGAATTTTTTGACGAGGGTTGCTTCTGTGGCGGTGGCACTCAAATCATCGCTGAGTCCTAAACGGTGGCTGACACGAAAAACGTGTGTATCGACTGCCATCAAGTTTGCTTGGGTGTATTCGATAAGAACCACGTGGGCTGTTTTTTGTCCAACACCGCCGAGGGTTATAAGTTCTTTTTCATCTAAGGGGATCTCTCCTCCGTAGACCTCCACCACTCTTTTTGCCATAGCGATGAGGTTGATAGCTTTGTTATTAAAAAAAGAGCAGCTTTGAATGAGCCGTTTTACCTCTTCAATATCTGCATTGGCGAGGTCTTTAGGTGTCGGAAATGCTTTAAATAATGGAGGAGTAATGAGATTGACCCGTTTATCGGTGCATTGGGCAGAGAGTGATACGGCGATGACCAATTCAAAAGCATTGGTATAACTTAATTCCGTTACCGCCTCTGAATATCGTTCCAAAAGAGCTGATTTAAGTGCTTCAATCTCTTTTTTTGTCGCCTTCTTCATTCTGAGTATCCCATTTTTTAGCCGTATTGTAACATTTAAAAATTATTGGATAAAAGGGTAAGGGAAAACTCGTTTAATTTTGATTGTTTTTTGCGTACTATACTGACAAATGTATTATAATGCCGAAATCAAATCCCCCTTGAATAGAGGGGACAAATACAAGGATAACAATGAAGCGATATTATGCCGCTTGGATTTTGGGTTTATTGTTGGGTGCACAGTCTGCATCGGCAGTTGTTTTGGCAACTGTTAACGGGGATGAAATTACCTCTGAAGAAGTAAATAAAGTATTGATGGAAGGGACTCAAGGACGTTTTGACTCTTTACCGGCTGATAAACAAAATGAATTGCGTCAACGTATTATCGAAGGAATGATCGCACAAGAACTTGTTTATGATGATGCTAAACGGACGGGTGTTCTTGATTCGAAAGAGTATAAACAAGAATTGGAAGCATTGGTCAACCGTTTAAAAGTGCAACTTGCCGCAAAAGTATGGGAACAAGAGCAATTTGAAGCGATTAAAGTCGATGCAAAAGAGGTAAAAGCTTATTTTGATGCGAATCCTGATGAATTTGTCGACAAAGAAAAAATTCGTGCACGCCATATCTTGGTTAAAACCGAAGCAGAAGCACAAGCCGTTATCCGAAGTATGAAAGCATTAAGCGGAGAAAAACTCAAAAATGAGTTTATAGCGCAAGCTAAATCAAAATCAACCGGACCAAGCGCAGCGAAGGGAGGGGATTTAGGTTATTTCCCTCGCGGACAAATGGTTCCTTCTTTTAATGATGCAGCATTTGCTATGAAAGAGGGGACAATGTCCTCTTCTCCGGTACAAAGCCAGTTCGGTTACCATGTTATTTATGTTGAAGATAAAAAAGCGGCAAAAAAACTTGGATTTGAAGATGTGAAAAACTTTATCGAACAACGTTTGAAAATGGATAAGTTTAAAGCAACGATGGAGAAAAAAATGTCTTCACTTCGCGAAAAAGCAAAAATAACCTACACTAAATAATTACCTCTTTACTCTAATCCCGCTTACGAGCGGGACCCCTTTTATTCCCCTTGCCATCCTTACTTTTTAACTATTCCTATTTTTATTCTTTGGAGTTGTGTATTTCCTCTATTATTTAATTACTAACATAATAGTTATTATAATAACTATTTAAGCTCCGTTGATCTACAATCCCGAAAATTTTTACAAAGGATTGTTATGAGTTTCGAATCCGATAAGTCAATAGCTTTTCTCATCGCCAAAGCGCGTAATGTTCTCAAAAATGAATTCGAAAATGAGTTAAAACCGTACGCGCTGTCGTATGCTCATCGAGTTATTCTAATCCGGTTAAGTGAAAAAGAGGGGCTGACTCAAAAAGAGTTAGCGCAAGATACCTATTTTGAACAATCCAATCTCACCTTGATGCTCGATAAATTGGAATTAAAAGGGTTGGTGAAACGGATTGCAAAAGAAAATGATCGAAGAGCGTACATTGTTACCATCACTCCTGAGGGGGCAAAGCTTCGTGATTTGCTTGTTAAAATGGGTGAGGAGGTTATGGATAAAGCATTACACGGTCTCTCAACCAAACAAAAGAACGAACTTTCCAATACCCTTCAATTGATATACGAGAATCTCAAAAGTACAAAATAATGGACTATTTACGGATACTGTTTCTCTTTATTACACCGTTTTTTTTACTGGGGTGTGTCCCGGCAATTCAAAAAGCTTCCCTAATACAGGAGAGGACTGTTACTAATGATTTGGAAAAAAATCGTAGTCTTTTTGAGGGTAACGATGAGTATCTTGTACGTGAATGGTGGGAAAACTTCGGGGATGGGCAGCTCGACTCTTTGATAGAAGAAGCATTATCTTCATCACCGAGTCTACTAACGCTTGAAGCACGATATGCTCAGGCCAATAGTATCATCGAATCGGTTCAATCTCGTAATCTTCCCCATCTCTCTGTCGGTGCAAGTGTGGTTAGAGAACGCTTTAGTGAAAACCATATTTTCCCCGCACCGTTAGGGGGAAGTACGAATAATCAATACCAACCTCAATTATCCTTCAATTATGATTTTGACTTTTGGAATGCACGTAGTTCCCGTATTCTTGCTGCCAAAAACACTGCTCTGGCACAACGAGCGGCCATCGAAGCGACAAAAATCGCTCTTAGTAGTGCTATTTGTGAAACGTATCTCTCTTGGAATTATGATGAACAAAAACTGAATCTGTTGAGTACAATAGAGCAAACTACCCACGAAGAGATAAAGATAGTTGAAAAACAGTATAAACTCGGTCTGATCGATGCGATGGAGATTAATAATAAAACAAATTCCCTTTCACAAATCAAGCAGCGCCGTGAAGAGCTGAAGCGTTCTATAGAAGGGAAAAAAGAGGCACTGTGCGTGCTGTGTGGATTTCTCCCTTCCCGCGTGGATACTTTGAAGATTCCCTATATTCATCATGGATTTAAACTGCCGATCCCTAAAGAGATTATGTTGAACTTCATCTCTCACCGTCCTGACGTTGCCGTCGCAAAATACACGGCTTTGAGTAAAAGCCACACTATTGAGGAGAGCAAAGCACAGTTTTATCCGAATATAAGCCTCTCAGGGCTTATCGGCTTCACCTCGTTTAGCTGGACAAAACTCATTGATCACTCATCTTATACCCCATCAGCTGGGATCGCATTCTCCCTTCCCCTTCTTGATTGGGGGCTTCGAAACGGAAATTTGCAAAACAGTGTCAGTGACTACAATGCTTCCGTTTATGAATACAATCAGGCACTCATCAAAGCAGCCAATGAGGTTGTTGTGTTACTCAAACAATCGAAACTCCTCGAGTCACAGCGGCAATTTCATGATGAGGAGATAATGGCCAAGAGTGCGAATGAATCCATTGCACGTAAAAAGTTTCTACAAGGGCTAAGTAATAAACTTCCTTATCTATCTGCCCAAAAAATTACGCAGGAAACGCAAATTAAAACCCTCTCGCTCAATGAAATTAAAACAGAACTTCAAATCAATCTGATAAAAGCATTGGGCGGCGGTTACACCGATAACGAGGATACCAATGCAAGCCGATAAAACCCTAATGATTTCGGCTAAGGCTTTCCCGTGGAAACGGGCACTTCACGAATGGCTGAGCATGGATGCCCCTATATTGATCTATATGGTTAAGGCAACAATCGCCGGATTGATCGCGCTTTGGATTTCGATGAAATTGAATCTGCCTGATCCGAGAACCGCCATTTTTACCGTTTTTATTGTGATGCAGCCGCAAAGCGGGTTAGTCTTTTCAAAAAGCTATTATCGCGTTGTCGGAACGATTGTCGGAGTAGGGATCTCATTGATACTTATGGGTATGTTTGCCCAAGATCCGATCTGGTTTATCGGTTTTTTTGCACTTTGGATCGGTATTTGTACCGCAGCAGGATTTAAATATCGCAATTTTCAATCGTATGGATTCGTATTGGCAGGATATACTCTCTGTATTGTAGCCCTTCCCGTCATCGAAACGCCATTGGAAGTATTCGACATTGCCGTATCACGCTTTTCGGAAGTGGTTGTGGGTATTATGTGTGCAACGATTATCAGTGACATTATCTTTCCGCGTCATCTCTCCGATTCGCTCCTCACTGCTGAGCGGGAACGTTTCGGCAATATCCTCTCCACCCTTGCCGATCCCGATTCTATTTTTGGTACTGATGAAGATGCACACGCACAGACGGCAAGATTTTCGAGCGGTGTTGTCGGTCTCCATGCCATCCGAATTAACAGTGCATATGAGAGCGGAGCGGATCGAAAAGATCGTCAGCACTCGCAGCATCTTAATCATGAATATATGAATTTATCAACTACCTTTCACTCTCTAAAAAATATGATCCGCCTCCTTGAACCGAATACTTCCAAAGAGGTAACGGATACGTTGATCAATCTGTATGCTCCGATTGCATCAAGTCTGAAGCGCTTCTCTTCTACGGTGTTTTCTGCCGATGATTTGAATCGTATCATTCAAGAACTCTTAGAGGTAAAAAATACCATTATAAGCCGAGTAAAAAGGGAGGAAGAACGGCTTCAACCTCTTTTGGATGAAGACGCTTATGATGCCTTTATAGCAACATCGTATTTGATGATTCGGCTCTTGAATGAATTACATATCCACTGTGTGACCTATCTATCGCTTCTCAAACATCGGTTATCAGGTAAAACATCGAATGAATTAAACCGTGTCGTTCGATTTTCAACGCATACGGATAATGTTTTAGTAGCGCTCGCGGCATTGCGTGGGAGCGGCGTATTATTGGTGACTATGGGATTTTGGATTGCGACGGGATGGCCTTATGCAACGTTCACCATCACTTTGGCTGTCGTAATCGGGCTCTTAATCGGGACACTTCCAAGTCCACTGGATGCCGTTATCAATTTTTTCAAAGGGGGTGTGAGTGCCATTATCCTTGCCGCTGTGTATGATTTTTATATTATTCCGGAATTTACTTCCGATCTTTTGACCCTTAGTTTAGTGCTCGCTCCTGTCTTGGCACTGGTAGCATGGTGGACGACTCAACCGAAATGGAGTGGATTTGCCCTTGGTTTTATCTTCTTATTTATGTATGAATGTGCACTCGATCCCTATTTCAAAATCGATCCGACTCTATTTTTAGAGAGTTCTTTAGCCTATTTGATCGGTATCATTTTTGCCGGAGCCGCATATTTGCTTGTCAATTTCTGGTCATGTTCGTTAACTCAGCGCCGTGTTGCAAAGATACTTCGTCGTCAAATCATAACGCTTTGTGAGGGGCAACTTACTCTTCAGCGCAGTGCATTGGAGAGTACCGGACGTGACCTCATTCAGCAGTTCTCCACACAAGGACGGCTGAATATGCGCTCCAGCCGCCTTGTATTCGAATGGCTCCTTTTAACACTTGAAATCGGACGGGCTATCGTGTCGATACGACGAACTCTTCAGCGGTTACACCCTCAATATCGCTATGAAAGTATCGATAACGGGTTGAAGTCAATCCGAGTATTTTTTGAAACACCGTCTGAAGCACTTCGCAATGCGCTGCTCAACACTTTGCAAAATACCCTTGATGATCTTCGTCTAAGTGAAAATGGGGATTCCAATCGATTGCAGAGTCTGATAACAGAATTTGCTCTCATACGAACGGTATTGTTGCGGGTTGACTCATTTCCTATGATAACGGAGGATTCATGCCGCTAGATATTACTTTATTCGGTATCCAAATGCCCACACTTTTACCGATTTTTGCAGCCAGTGCCGTATTACAAATTTTGTTTGATCGTGTCATGTCGGATACCGGATTTTACAATCATGTATGGCACCCCGGATTATTTCGTACCGCAGTGTTTATCTGTATTTTTACTATTCCGTCTCTCTTTATTTATCACTAAGGATTTTTATGAACAAAAACAACAAATTATCGAAACTTTTACGTTTTTTGATCACCTTTTTCATTGTTTCTCTTGCCGTATTTTTAGGATTAATGTTGTGGGAAAACTACATGAATACTCCATGGACACGGGATGGTCGTGTTCGTGCCGATGTTGTTATGATCGCGCCTGATGTCGGGGGATTGGTAAGTAGTGTGGCTGTTATTGACAATCAATTTGTTAAAAAAGGGGAACTGCTGTATCAAATCGATACCGAGCGGTTTCACCATGCAGTACATCAAGCCGATGCCGTTGCCAAAACGCGAAAAGCGGAGTATGAGATGAAAAAACATCAGGCTCAGCGTCGTCGTGATGCCGGTGATGAGGTTGTATCGGTAGAAAGCAGGGATGATGCGTATTATGATGCTCAAATGGCTTATGCACGCTATGAGGAGGCATTAACGCAAGTAGAGACTGCAAAGCTTAATCTAGAACGATCGTCGGTTTGTGCACCTGTGGACGGTTGGGTATCCAATCTGCTGCTTCGAAGAGGGGACTATATTGATATTGGGGAAAAGCATATGGCCCTTATCACGAAAGGGTCATTTTGGGTTTATGGCTATTTTGAGGAGCATAAACTCTCCTTGATCCATATCGGAGATCAAGCAGAGATGAAAATGCTGGGGACGAAATACGTCATTAAAGGACATGTAGAAAGCATCGCGAAAGGGATTTCAGATCGCGATAATGTAACGGATGGACGGCTATTGGCCAATGTCAATCCGATTTTTACTTGGGTTCGTTTGGCACAACGGATCCCCGTACGTATTCACATTGATGAAGTTCCAAAAGGGCTCACTCTTTCTGCAGGTATGACCTGCTCCGTGAGCATTCTCCCGAATAAACTCGATCAAAGGAGTGCCCATAAACAATAATACTTATAGGGTCAAAGTTAGTATTCAAACATCAAAAAACAAGGAAATGGAATTATGAAAAAGAGTATGGGATTCATCATAACGGCAGTTGTATCGGTGTGTTTTGCCGATACGTTAGATGAGGGGAAAATAGCGCTCGAACAAAAAAGGTATTTTGATGCCGTTGAGGCATTTACCAAAGCCTGCGAGAGCGGGAACGGTATCGGGTGTTATAACCTCGGTGTGATGTATGAAAAAGGGGAAGGGATAGCACAAAATAAATACAAAGCATCAACCCTCTACACCCAAGCATGCCGCGCTAATGTAGGGCTTGGATGTAGTAGTATGGCACTCTCATACGATACCCCTTAAGGAAAAAAGAATGAAACGATATTGTGCCGCTTTAACAATGAGCATGATGCTTATTGGACAAAGTGTATCAGCGGTTGTTTTGGTAACAGTTAACGGAGATGAAATTACCTCTGAAGAGGTGAATAAAGTATTATTGGAGGGGACACAAGGGCGTTTTGAATCTCTTCCTGCCGATAAGCAAAACGAATTACGTCATCGGATCATCGAAGGGATGATTGCCCAGGAATTGGTGTACGATGATGCACTCAAAACAGGTGTATTGGATTCGAAAGAGTATAAACAAGAATATGATACGTTGATGAACCGTTTAAAAGTACAACTTGCCGCAAAAATGTGGGAGCAAGAGCAATTTGAAGCGATTAAAGTTGACCTCAATGAGATAAAAGCCTATTTTGATGCGAACCCAAATGAGTTTATCGATAAAGAGAAAATTCATGCTCGTCATATTTTGGTAAAAAGTAAAGGAGAAGCACAGTCCATAATCGTAATGCTAAAAACATTACACGGGGAAAAACTTAAACAGGAATTTATGGCACAAGCCAAAACTAAATCGATAGGGCCGAGTGCGGCCAAAGGTGGGGATTTAGGTTATTTTCCACGCGGACAAATGGTTCCTTCATTTAACGATGCCGCATTTGGAATGAAAAAAGGGTCGATCTCCTCTGTTCCCGTACAAAGTCAATTCGGTTATCACATCATTTATATCGAAGATAAAAAACCGGCTAAAAAGTTAGGTTTTGAGAGTGTCAAAAGTTTTATAGAACAACGGATCAAAATGGATAAGTTTAAAGCACATATGGAGAAAAAAATGACGGATCTTCACGCAAAAGCGAAAATTATCTATGCGAAATAATTTCCCGCATAAGCGGGAATATAGACCATTAATTTCTATTAATTGCGTTCAAATCATTAAACGCTGTTTTTACACGATTAACTAGTGTTACTTGCCCGTCACGGAGCCATTTTCTTGGATCATAATATTTTTTGTTCGGTTTCTCTTCCCCTTCAGGATTTCCGATTTGCCCTTGGAGATAATCTTTGTATTTTTCGTAATAATCTTTGACCCCTTCCCATGTTGCCCATTGGGTATCGGTGTCAATGTTCATTTTGATAACACCGTAGCCGATCGCTTCACGAATCTCTGCGTGGGTAGAGCCTGAACCGCCGTGGAATACGAAGTTCACCGGTTTATCCGAAGTGGTAGCAAATTTCTCTTTGATGTATTTTTGAGAGTTGTTAAGGATGATTGGGGTGAGGACGACGTTACCCGGCTTATAAACACCGTGAACATTCCCGAATGATGCAGCAATAGTAAATCGGTTGCTGATAGCACTTAGTCGCTCATATGCATAGGCAACATCTTCGGGTTGGGTATAGAGGAGGGCGTTGTCAATATTGGAGTTATCAACACCGTCTTCTTCTCCGCCGGTAACGCCGAGTTCGATCTCCAATGTCATCCCGATTTTATCCATCCGTTTCATATACTCTACACACGTTGCAACATTTTCTTCAAGGGATTCTTCTGAAAGGTCGAGCATGTGAGAGGTGAAAAGCGGTTTGCCGTGAGTTTTGTAATGGGCTTCTCCGGCATCGAGGAGGGCATCAATCCACGGGAGAAGTTTGCGCGCCGCATGATCGGTGTGCAAGATGACGGGGATACCGTAGAGTTCCGCCATGGCATGAACGTGTAACGCTCCCGCAATAGCTCCGGCAATAGCCGCTTTTTCGTTCTCATTGCTGAGACCTTTTCCGGCGTAATAGCTTGCTCCACCGTTGGAAAACTGGATAATAATGGGTGAGTTTACCACTTTGGCCGCTTCCAGGACACCGTTGATCGAATCGGTATTGACCACATTGACCGCAGGGAGTGCAAACCCTTCTTGTTTTGCAATTTCAAAAAGTTTTTGCACATCATCACCGAAAATTACTCCCGGCTTTATCACATCTAAAATTTTTACGGACATTACTTTACCCCACTGTTAAAATGTGACGATATTATAGCCTTAGAGCAATAATGTTAGAATTAAAAAAAAGAGGGATATTTGGTGCGTATCATCGGTTTACTAATGATCGGGAGCAAAATGGTGTTTGCCGTAGTGACGCCATTGCTTTTTGATACCCTTGTTGTGCCGCTCCAAAAAAGTACGGCTTCGATTGAAAAACTAAGTCAAAAACCGGTGATGGAACCGAATCAAAGTTTGTTACGCAATTTTTTGAACGGAGTGGAAACAACGTTAAATACGGGGAAGAAACTTTCAGGTGCCAAGGAGATCGACGAAGAGGTATTAAACAGGTATCTCCAAGAGCTGAGAGAACTCGCACGAACCAAAGAATCGATAGAGGTTCTTTATCGTAAATCGTTGACCACGGCAATGGCTCAAAGGGACAAACAGAGTTTTGAAGATTTGGTGACTCTCCCTTTAGAACCTCTGCATCACCCTCGTATCCGCTCCGAAGTAATTGCATTTTACCGCCAATATTATCCGCATCATTCAATTAAAAGTATGGAGATTTTGTGTGATGAACAGGCACTGGAAGAAAAAAGTATTCAAATTGCTCTTGAGCAGGAACAAGCGTATGAAGAACATTTGCGAATCTTGAAACGCTCTGAAGCATACAAAGTGAAGAAAACTGCGCAAATCGGCTCACGTAACAGTGTCCTCTTGAGTGCAGAGCCTAACGGTGTGGGCGGATATGAGTTTGAAGCTGAAAATCTTAATCCCTATACGGTGACGATGAGTATTGATTTTGAATATTTGAGCAATCTTAAACCTTCCGGAAAAATTCCTTTATTTATCGAGATTCCTGGAAAAAGTAAAAAAAGAGTGCTAGAACTCTCTCGTATCACTTCCGGATCAGGGGTCGATTATCGCTCATCGTATGGATGGGTAAGAGGATCGGCTTTTGCCATACATGAAGATAAGTATCTGTATAAACTCCCTTTTTCAAAAGGTATAAATGTTGAGGTTTCTCAAGGGTATTACGGGGAGACGTCGCACAAAGGATTGTCCGCCTATGCGGTTGATTTTCCGGTTCCCGTAGGGACACCGATTTATGCGGCACGGGAAGGTATTGTCGTGGGATCGGAAGGGAGTAGCAATGTCGGAGGGGCAAGTGCAGAGTATCGCAAATATGCCAATTATGTCATTATTGAACATAATGACGGAACCATGGGCAATTATTACCATTTAAAACAAAACGGTACCGTTGCGGTGATAGGACAAAAGGTTGCTCAAGGTGATCTCATCGGATATTCCGGTAATACGGGATACAGCAGCGGACCGCATCTCCATTTTAGTGTTAGCAAGGTAGATCCGATTTCGATGCGCCGACCGATGAATTTGCCGATTAAAATGGAAACGGCACAAGGAATTGTAAATTTACCGCGCAAAGGCGATCGATATACGGTACAGTAATATTTTCGTTTTAGCCCTATTTTACGGAGCTTTGAGCGTTTTTGTTATTTGACTGTGACGAAAATGAGCCAAATAGGTCGAAATTTTTATCTAATCGAAGTAAATTCGAGTCAATTACAGAGGCGTAATGTGCCAATGTGGTTTGTACATTTGCATGACCGAGCATACCGGATAGTTCGCTGATACTTACAATGCTTTCGCGCAACATCGTAGTGGCGAACGTGTGACGGCAAGCGTATAGCCGTCGGTATCGGATACCCGTTTTTTCTAACAACGGGTGCCAATGCTTCGGCATCTTTCTCGCATCATCATAATCCCCGAATAAGAAGATATTTCCACTGTTAAGCTTCAACACTTCATCGATCACGAACTGAGGGCATGGAATCTTACGGATAGAGCTTTTCGTTTTCGGGTGTCGAATCTTTTTATCGGTTCGGACACGTTTTATATCGATCCATCCATCTTTCAGATCACCGGCTTGTAACCCGAAGATTTCTTCCGGCCGCATACCCGTATTGAATGCCAATAGCAGATATGGGCGCATTATCCCCTCGGCGTTTTCGATGAGCGTTCGAGCTTCCTCTTTTGTGAAGTAGTCGATCTCTTTTTTCGGTTCAGGTTTTAAACGGATATTGAGTGCCGGATTCGCATCGATCACCCGATCATCTATCCCCATTTCAAATATCTCATTGAAGAGTGTTTTGAGCGGAGCTTTTGAACGGTTCATAATCGGAACGGACGCTAGGTACTCTTTAACCTCGAATCGTGTTATCGTGTCGATATCTCTATAACCGAATACTTTGTTCGCGATATCCCATTGGGTCTTTTTATTTCTATACCCTGAATATTCACATTTGCGTTTTAAGAAAATCTCATAATAATGCCCGAATGTTTTCGGCTTCTTTTTATGGATCTCACCTGTAGCTATCATTGACATTAGTTTCGGTATAATCGAAGTCTCACAAAGTTTTCGGTTCTCTTTGGTATCATCGAGTCCCGTTGCTTTTCTCTTGCGATCACCGTCCACCATATAGTCAATATACAGCTTTTTACCCCTGGCATATACTTTTGCCATACCTTTGCCCTTTCGGACAGAAACACCATGAAGCGACATTGTAGCACTCCTTAAACGAGTAATCTCTTTAAAATATCATTGAGGTTTTCGGGTTGTGATTTTGCAGTGAGGGCTTCGTGGACTTTTTCAACGTCAAAGCGTACTGTTTTTCGCTCACCCTCGTGCAGTATGATGAAGTGTTCATTCGGTTGCATTTCGATCTCTTGGAGCCGTTTTTTCATGGTGTCGGTGTGGAGATCATAATGACGGGCGAGGTGGGGGAGGGATAGGTATTTAGGTTGCGGGTTCACTCATCTCCTCCTCTTTACTGATTTGTTCAAACTCAATTAATAGCTTGGATTGTGCAGTTTTATACTCTTCAATAAACTCAGGTTCAAATTTAGACTCCCACCCACACGAAGGACATCTAAACTGTTTTCCATTGAATACTGTACGAGGCCAAGTTCCACGGCATCTATCCGCACCACAATACGGGGAATATCCTAATCTAGTAAGCAGATTTGTTCTAACTGTGCTCATAGTCTATCCCCTAAGCAAATATCAAAACATATCTCACCAAGATCATTATTCTTGTCTTTAGTGATACTGATATGTTTAATCTCGAATGTCATTATCTGTTTTGTGTACCCGCGATGGAATACAACTACGTCATATGGCTTGAATGATTGCGATGGTATGCCAATAGCACCACGTTTAAGCATGGATAGTTCATCACCGCCATACAATCTTCCGGTAAGTCGTTTAATCCAATACGGCTTTATCTCTCGATACTCGTGACTTTTCTCACCACTTTCTATTCTGTCGAACCAAACGCCTTTTAAAACTAGGTCAAGTTTCATTGCTTCGCCCCTGAGTAGTATTCGAGTGCTTCCGTAAAAGCTTCACACTCTCCATAATCTTGGATATTACGCTGTATATCAGACGTATTCATCCAATATAACCCGACACTTTCCCCATCTTCAAAAACTTGAATTTGTGCAGCAGGAGCACCACGTTCTCTGCGTACAGAATTAAATCTATAAAATTTGAATGTTACGATTACTTCATTCATCCATGAGCCTTTATAGTAAATCGATTGAACAATCTCCGCAGCGCGTAGCTTCTGACGATAGATACAATCGTGAAGAGCGCACCGATCATCAGGTTATCGCTCATAGAGATATGGATACCGAAGCGCGGGAAGATGATCAGTTGAGCGGCTAGGGCTATGAAATAGCCTATCAGTACGTTAAATAGTGATTCGATTAAGCTGTGTGATTTCTTTTGCATTATCCCGCTCTCCTTCTGAAAATAATCCTTGGTTCACTTGAGACTCTTTAAGTCTCTCTATTAAAGATTTCTGTTTTGGTTTTCTTTTTATAGTCTCAAATCTAATTTCATTAACTTGTATAAATTCGTCAAGGAGCATTTGTTTATGATCTATATGTTGGATATGACTTTTAAGCCTACCCCCTTGGTATCCTTGGCAGAACCTTTTTTCTTGTTTTGAAAGATAATCCCATCTATTGACAATAATTTCACGCGCATATTTATTTAACTCATACGGTGTATAGCAATATTCAAGTGCTTCAAATTCTCTAGTATTTGGAATTTTCCCTAACGGTCTTAAAAGCTGTCTGCGCTCTTCTGCCCAAAGAAGATATGAAATATCCATCCGCCTATTTTTGTATCTTCCAATATGATTAGTAATATCTCGAAAATTTGGGTCAAATTCAATTTTTTCATTTATATAAAACGCAACCGAGTGTCTAGGCATAGATGATCTTTTCTTTTCATAAGCTTGTTTATGTTTTTCATCGAGTACAACAAATACTTCATCACAATATCTTCCATAATCCACAATTTGATTTTCAAGACGTGTAAGGGTGTCCTTATCGCTTTTGATTTCAACAAAAATAAAATATTCACCGATCAACACTACATCAGGGCGAGTTCTCATAGATCCGCCGCTAAACTCATCAACTATAGCACCTTCGAATTTTTGGGATAATAACTCTTTGGTAGCGTTTCTGATTTCAATTTCATTACTCATCCCGCTCTCCTCATTTCATTTAAAATTCTTTGCGCTTCCAAAGCATCGAAGTAATGCTCAGGTTTTATAAAATCACTTGGGCTGATTTCTTCCGCGCCTTGCAGTTTTGGACGTTCTCGGATTGTCTCGCTTTGATCTGTTCCGTTGTCCACCCTTTGCGGGATATGCGAGGCGCATACTTCTTTTTTGGCTTGATCGTTTTACCGACGTTGGCAATATGATTTTCCAAAGTAGCACTCATCGGTCGGTTTCTATTTTTCGGGGTGATGATGAGCGGTTCGTGGTAGGCTTCGTCTTTGGGTGCGTATTCTCTCCGCCATATATCTTCGGGGAGTGGTTCGGTGCTGAGGCGTTTCATCTCTTCGCAGTAGGCTTCGTATGTTGGCCACATCATTTGTCCTTTTTATCCATATTCAACTCCGAAATATTCTCCAATAAAAATGGCTTTATCGGATATGTCCCACGCACCCATAAAGTTTGTAATAAACTCACCTTTATCAAAATAAATGTGAACTTCAATAGCTGATATTCGGTTTGGAACCATGCGAAAATGAGGCATTATCTCTATTGCTTTTTTATTATTCTTGTTATGCAGGTTTGTATATTCAATTTTAAAATCATCTACGCATTCAAAATGTTTCCCGATAACTTCTATTCCAGAGCAACCATCTTCGTTAAGTCCGAATACATAAATATCTCCATTTTCAAAATCAAATCTATGCTGATCAGCAATATCAATCATGTATTTTCCTTTTTGATTGTCTCACAGTGAACCCGTCGGCGTGCGGAATGGTTGGACGGGTTTAGTGTGGGGCAGGGTTGAAGTTGTCGAGGAGGGCTTAGGCCGCTTCCTCAAATATAGGTACCGTTTTGAACGGTGCGTTCTGATTCGCTCGAATGATCGCTTCCGCAGCGGGAGGGCAAACGCTGTTTCCTACCATTCGCACCTGAGCTGTGCCGGTGATCGGTTTATGATCTACGGTTCGGTCAATGATGTAGTCCGGACGGAAGCCCTGCGCGTTGTAAAGCTCACGCGGTTTGAGCATACGGAGGCTGATGTCTACGATTTGATATCGTAGCCCTTTGATCGTTACGATACCCATACGCTCATCATCGCTCAGGTCATCACCGCAATAGGTTTGGATGAACTCACGAACGGCGATGATCCGCTCCATCGTTTCACTATCCCACAGCGCACCCGTGACGGAATCGAGTACGATATCCACTTTCGCGAATCGGTCTTTTGTTGTGACCGTTCGTAATGGATCGTCCATTGATGAGCCGATATCCTCAGCATTGCCATAGAAAGAGTTGAGATAGCTCGTGACTAATCCCTGGTGTGTCCCTGCTGCGGTGATGGTATGAACCGGATCGCTCATCGGGTAGCCGTAATTGGTTCCTCTGAATTTGACAGCGTGCGAAACACATAGCGCGGCTTTGCCGTTGCCCTGAGTCGTGATTGTTCCGATGGGGTCGTTCATATTGCTTCCGATAGAGCTTTTGAAGTCCCGGACAACGTGCGGCAATTGCACCAAATGATTTTCAACCAATGCGTGACGGTTCTCAGTAACGATAGTCGTCAACGGTGCTTCGGGTGACCAAGATGCACTTTTGGAGCTTCCGTTGTCGATGCCGATCAATACCGGGGAGATTAACGAATGTCTCATCCCCCCGCTCGTAATCGTCGATAACGGTTTATCCAGTGTAGCACCTCTGCCGTCAGCTTCTCCGTTGCGTTCACCGAAATAGGTGCTGACGAATGGAGCGAGTTTAGCAGTCGATAGAGCGTTATGATCCGCAGTTGTTACGGTCGGAAGTGGGTCTTTGATAGAGCTTCCAACTACACCTTTGTAATATTTCACAATCCACGATTGATCGACGGTGTATGGATCGGGGTTTTTAAATACGAATTTATTCAACCCTTTGCCGATACGTCGTAACGAGGTATCTTTTAACGGTCGTTTGATACGAAGCTTTTTCGCTTTGATCTCTTCGGTATTCATAAAAATTGAATTACCAGGTATCGACCAATCGATCACGTTATCGCCCGTAGTAAGAAACGGTTTTCGTTTTCCGCTTTTCACTTCTGGGCTTTTCGGATCACCGTGCGTCGGTTCAGGCCATACGATTTCTTTACCGTCGCATCGTGCCACCATAAAGAGACGTTTTCGGATCGTCGGTGCTCCGTATTCGTGCGCCTTTACCTCACGCCGCTCTACATCGTAACCGAGCTTTTGAAGTTCGGAGACGAAGCGGGTGAATGTTTCGCCTTTGCGGATAGGGCAGGGTTGACCGTCATCGAGTACGGGACCCCAATCGGTGAACTCTTCGACGTTCTCCAAATATATCTGTGCAGGTTTTCGGAGTCTCGCCCATTTGACCACGATCCACGCGAGTGATCTGAGCTGTTTACATACCGGCTTAGACCCGCGTGCTTTTGAGAAGTGGGTACATGCAGGGGAAGCCCAAAGCAACCCGACCGGATATTCAGGCCATATTGTCATAGGATCAACCTCGAACACATCGGCGGTAAAGTGCATAGTATCGTGGTGATTCACGGTGTGCATAGATATCGCTTCGGGGTCGTGGTTTACCGCCACGTCCGGATCACGACCAAGCGCGGCACGTATCCCCTCAGATGCTCCACCCCCTCCGGCGAATAGATCGATGATGAGTCCGAAATCAGAATCGAAATGGTTTAGCATATCGGACATGCTGAGTTGTAGTTTACTCACGCGAACTCCTCATAAACGATTTAAAAAGCGGGTTATCTTCCGAAGTTTCAAACGGCGGTAGGCAATACTGCTCACACCGCGTATCATCTTCATCCATCGGCATACCAGTGAGGGCGCACCATGTATTACCGTCTTTTGATGCAAGATAATTGCACCCACGGCATCGGCTGTCTTTTTGCTCTGCTCTCACGATCCGATCATATTCCGCATTGATAAAGGCGGCCGCGATGATGAGTTGCTGTTTGCGGTCGTGGGTTTGTTTCGTAGAATGATAAGGATACCAAGGCCATAATGGATAAATCTTAGATTGTTCATTTATGTCTTCTCTAAAAATAAATACAGTTGCTGCATAACACGCCCCTGCATCCGCTATCGATCCGTCCGTGTGTTCATCATCGTGTTCAGCGGTGTATCCCTTTTCGACGATCTGACGGGTTCGCTCTTTTGCTACTAGTTCCAAAAAATTATTCATAATGATCCATCCTCATAATCTTGTTTATACCCACACTTTGGGCAGATAGTAGTCCCTAAAAATCGGTAGTCTGTACCGTCCTGAGTCCCAACTTCCCACGTTTTTTCAAGAATAAAAGTGGTACCAGTTTCATCGTGAGATAAATCAACTGGGCATCCATCCTCTGAACCGCAGTGGTAACATTCACCCCCGTGGCATACAGCACCAGTTGTTGTTTTGCCGATACGATGAATGATCTTTGCAATTAATGGTTTTTTACGCAACCATCCTTTTTCATAGGTACAAAAATACGTCCATGCTGTCCAATGTAACCATTCAAAAAAGCGAAATACGGTGTGGTATAGGATCCACCAATGAATATTTGGGTAGTTCCACCCATACCACTCTTTTTCAAACCACCATCTAATCTGCCAACTTCCCAAAAGCATATTTCGGAAAAACCAACGACGCGGACGAACAAAAACCCATCCGAGTGCATAATTGATCTTTTTCATAGTATCTCCACCTTGTTAATATCAAAATTCTGACCCTCTCGAATGGATATCAAGCTGATAACATAGCTGAGTTGTTCGTTATGTCCGATGAACTCATCATTGTGAAATCCGTAATGAATGCCGTTCGTGATTCCTTGTGTGATCTCATAATCGCTACCGTATCGAGCGACTATTTTCGGTTCAGGTTTTTTCTTCATCTTCGGCCTTTGGAGTATTTGGCATCATGGGAGTTTTCACCCCATCTACGTTTTTTATAAGTTGCAATTCCGATGATCCCGAATAGAAGCATCGCGCAAACAATCCCTATGATTTGATCTTCCATTTTATGCCGCCTTATAATAGATCGTATTTTTCGCACCAATCGAGGAGTTTCTCAAAATTGGTTTCAATGACTTTCCAAGTAATAAACATTGACGCTCCTTTTCAATTTCTTCGAGGATTCGCACGGCTTCACCGATGCTGATGCATTTGTATTTCATACGATCTCCTCTATGGTGATTCTGTACTGCTTCTCAGGGTCTAATGTGGAAATGATCTTGTCAAAGTTGATAGACTCAACCGAATCTCCACCCTTTGCGAAAATAGTCGAAACGTGTTTCATTTTCCCGCGGGAAATTTTCTTCGCCTTTGGTTCTGCTGCTGTTTTGAACTCATCGCGCTTGATCTCTCCTGCGTTGTATCGCTGATAGATTTCACGCTGTTTTTCGGGCTCTTTTACTCGGCTGAGTTCTTCGAGAACGGACAGCCCGATATCGCGTTTGTTCTCTTCGATGTCTGCTTTGATCGTCGGGTCGAGTTTGAGTAATCCTAACGCTTTGGAAACATACGAAAGAGGCTTTTGTATTGCTCCCGCTAAATCTTGCTTCTGTTTATACTTTCCTGATTCCCACAGCCGTACTATCGCCATAGCTATCTCATAGTCGCTCAGGTCTTCACGTTGGATATTTTCGATAAGAGCCAACTCCTCGACGGTGTGATCTCCTCGGTCGAAAACGTTTGTCTTGATCGTGATCGATCCATTGATCTGATGCGCTCGGTATCGTCGCTCTCCGGCGATGATCATATATCCATCAGGTCTTCGCACCACGCTGATCGGTTGCAGTAGCCCTTTGGTTTTGATAGACTCCGCGAGTTCAGCGAGTGACACGGGGTCAAAATGTTTGCGGGGTTGGTCAGGGTTGGCATAGATTTGTGATAGTTCCAATTCCATAAGAGAGCTGATTCCTGACGTTCTCGGTGCGGTTTGTTCTACTGCATCATTAAGAGCCGATAATTTCATCTCTAAGCCCCTCTATCTCTTTTTGTGCAGTCACGTTCCCTATACTGCTAAAAACGCTCTCACCGTCTCCCATAGTGCTGTAATAGATTTTGCGGGAGCGGATAGCACTTTTCAAGATGGTGAACCGTGAGCCTCTTACGTTCTCTTTGAATTTATCAAGGTTACGGGTCGAAGCGTGTAGGTTATTAAACAGTACGTGAAACTTCGTATCGACAGTATCGAGTTCGGATAGGATCGCATCGAATGTACGGAACCCTAACACTTCGGTGACACGGTCGGGGGTGATCGGTATCACTACGTGATCGCTGTGACGTATCGCCGCGCGGTTCAGATCGCTATCGAACCCGCCGATATCCATAATGAGTGTCACATCGTGTGTTGTGCGGCTGATAAGCTCATATAGCTCTGAAATGTTACGCGGTTGGTGGACGGTGAAAGGGTCCCCCGCTATCATATTTATATAGTGTAACGTTTGGTTAAAATCAAAATCCACAAGCTCTACTTTGCCGATTTGTTTAAATGCGTGAGCGAGATGCCACGCGGCAGTTGATTTTCCGACACCGCCTTTGAAGTGTGCTAGGGTGAGTATCATGGAGTAACCTTTAGTGTATGTAAATCGCAATGAAATTCATTTGGAACAATACTTGTTGGTTCTCCATCTTCATCAATTAAATAAAGACATGAGCATTGGCTATACCACTGGTCAACTATTGTTGAGTGGTAGCAGTTTTTACATTGTTTAGGTACTTGTAGTTCTTCGAGTTCGGATATTGCTTGATTGAACTCCCTAATATCATCTTCAAATTCATTCCAATCCCCTGATTGGAGTAGCTCCAATTGGTTTTTTTGTTTTTTCAAAATCTCTATCGCTTTTAACTGTTTCATTACTTTGCCTTTTTTGGTTGGATTTTCCCGCGGGAAATTTTAGGATGTAAGCCGTTCGCCTATAACTTCCGTTGAAAAATTAGGGACAAATTCAATCTCTAACTTATATTTTCCATTACACACTCCGCACTCTTGCTCTGAGGTTGTTTCTTGATAATCGACCCATTCTGTTCCATTATCAGACCCACAGTGAGGGCATACTACAGTTGATTTATACAGATAATCATCCTTGTCATACTCATATTCACTGACTTTATTAAAAGCCTCTTTTCGTAGTTGTATATCTCTTTTATCTGCACACGGCTTACAAAGAAACCCATCAGAATGTCCCCACGGAATATCTGTTAAATCACGTCTATGAGTCCCACATTCAACGCATATGTTATGATTGTCACAAACTACGTAGGAATATTTTTCCCCTGATCCATTACACTTCGAACACCCATTTACCCAATACCATTCTCCATCTATTAGATCAGCATACATTTCTTGACGATCATGCTTAAGCTCAAATAAAATGTTATGCCAATTATCTGTATAAAATTGTTGGGTGCTCCCTGATCGGGTTCTTTTTAAATCAGGGGTTAAACGCGGATCGTCAATTTTTATTTTTTCCATTACCTTGCCTTTTTGGTTAGATTTTCCCGTGGGAAATTTCGGAAGCTCTCTAAGCGACTCAGCGAACCGCAAAGGGAACCTGTGCCTCGTAGAAAGCTCTTTTGGAAGTGGTGTACCATACGGTAATGGCCTTCCGTATGGCGAGTTAAGGCCAATTTTCTCTACTCTACACCACTTCATAAAAAGCTCCCAAGATGGGAAGCATATTAAACTTGATACGATTTAACACCCGTAATACCGTCACAGATACTCTGTGTTAGTTGTCGGCGTGTTTCTTCTTCGAGTTGGTCGATGTTGTAACAGATCAGCTCTGCGATGAATGTGCCGTCTTGAGCGTTTAAAAAGAGCTCTGTCTCAAATCGGGTGGTTAACTCTCGATCATTGGCATAGATTGGAAACTCAAACGTGATGATCCGTGGGATCTCTACATTGGACTTTCCGGTGCGGACGGTGGCATCGATGGTGAATTTGTTAGAGGCGTTGCGTTGGATACTATCGATCTGAGTGATACCCTGCAAGTTTTCTGCCATATCGATGATGTCCATGTCATCCGCTTCTTTGTTATCTAGTGCGACGATGTACGGCTCCATGCGTTTTAGGAAGCGGATGAAATCTTTTTGGATGATTTGATTGCCGTTATATTGACGGTAATATTTATAATCATCGGTTAGTACCAACGGCATAGTTGCTACGCTGTCGCAATAGTCAGGGTTTTTATCGGTGATGTAGTTAAATACCGCGCGAACTTCCCCCTCGTTATAGAAAAGCTTTGTAGCGTCTGTTTTGTACTCGGTGACGAATGTGATGTAATCATCTTTGTTGATGATCTTTTGAGAAACAACATGACGTGCCAAAGCGGGTTTAAAGTGGATTGGCTGTTTGGACATATCGATTTTATAATCGTTGTGAATGATGACTGCGCCATTTTCCAAAGGTTGCATTGGCGGTTTGAACGCATTCATTAGATTATTGAAGAACTCTTTCATTTTTAAACTCCCGGAAGTATTTGTTGATTTGGTCGATTTCTCGACGGCATATACGTTTGCTGATTGACGAAAAAACCTGTTTTGATTTTTACGCGTGGGAGCACATTGCTAACATCTCCGACCATTACGATCTGATCGTCAGCTGATTTTGAGATTTCGAGTTTTATAGTGATGCTTGATTTTTTATCCTGTATCATGGTTGCTTTGACACAATCACGTAGGCAGGATGCAGCATTATTCGCAATATCTCCATTTCCTACAACCTGTAAGGCATTGATAAACGCTTCTATTTCGGAAGCGACGACTTCTTGATCTCCGGGCATTGGTTTTCCTTTTTGTTGGGGTTGAGTATTTAATCAGGGCAATAGCCTTGCCCTCATAGAGATACTCAGTAAGCTCTTTATGGGTTTATTGCAGTTGATATCTACTACTTCACGATATCCATCCTCTTCGAATTAACGACACAATAAACCTATAAAAAGCTCTTCCCCCACCTTGCAATAAAATCCCATCTTTATGGTTTGTTCGACTATGGGGTGGGGAGTGAGTGAAGCAGTCGTTCGGTAATGCCGTTTCGATTTAGGAGATCGTATGATGGATTGTTCATTGGCACGACTGCTTCGAGTGGTTGTGAAGCCCACCGCCTTGTCTCGATGGGCTTCATTAGGCACTCTAACTCTTCAAATTTTCCCTCGGGAAAATTACACGGCTGCTTCGCCGCTCAGTCTCCGTTCATAGGAAACTCATCCCAAACCAGCACCACCGATCAACGGTTACTTTTCACTGTCAGGTCTCAGGGCAACTCGCCCCGTTTTGAGCATAGGCTCATCAGATCACACCACTGTGCGATCCTATGAAACTATTTTGATATCGTTGTTCTCGCAGTAGATTTCAAAGCCATCACAGTTGATTTTTAGATACTCATAAATCTTTTTATCAAGTGGGGTGCTTTTGCCGTCACGCACTAGACGGTCGTGCAGGCGTTGTTTAATAGAGGATTCTTTTGCCTCTAAATCTGTGGCAGCTGTTTTAAAACTTTTACCCGAAACGAGTAGTCCGAGTTTGACGTTTTGATAAAAAGATAATTCTTGGTTAAATGGCATATTTGTCAAACCTTTCAAGTGTTGCACGTGATGCGCTATAATCTTGTTTACGTTATGCAAACGTAAACGGATAGAGAATTATAGACAGATTTGTCAAGTATTGTCAAGAGGAAATGTCAACTTATGTCAACATGGTTTAAAAGATTAAAAGAAATTCGAGAACAAAATGGACTTACACAGCCTGAATTAGGCAGTAAAATAGGTATAGATGCAACAGCGGTAAGTAGATATGAAAAAGGCAAAGGTGCTAAAAATATACCTTACCAACTCAAACAAAAATTGACAAATGTGTTTAGTATTGAAGAAATTGCTTATATTGAAATAGGCAAAAATGACAAATCAGCTCAAAAATCAGAGCCATCCGATATTCAATATGATGAGAATAAAATGATTGCCGCACCGATAATGTCCGTAAAGGCATCAGCAGGGCAAGGGAATGAGCATTATGATGTAGTGACTACCGGAGAGCTGCTGATCGATCGGATGCTGTTTAAAGTGTTGCCGAACCTAAAAGACATCCGAGCTATAGAAGTGGAGGGGGATAGTATGTACCCAACGCTAAAAGATGGGGATTATGTCATCATCGAGGAAAATAGCCATTTTAGCGGGGATGGTATCTATGTACTTCAATGGGATAGTGTGCTGTTGGTAAAACGGTTGCAAGCGGGAGCAGGGAAGATCGATATCATCAGCGATAATCAAAGCTATTCGGTTAATACATTTAACCCGACTGATGATCAGCGGTCATTTCATATTGTAGGGAAAGTTATTTTGAGGATGCAGAGGTAGGTGTAGGGGGAGTTATTTCTTTTGGATCATCATTAACAGCATCTTTACAACTAACAAATAATGATCTACAATTCTTTTTATCTTTTATAATTCGTTCATACTCTCTATGTTTACCTACCCATGAAAATATTGCTATAGTTGGATCACAATCTTTCATATTTGCCATGATTCTAAACTGTGTTTTTGGTAGTATCGTTATAGATATGAGAGTATGACCTTCTTTACATGATATTTTATGAGGTCGTAAATTTGTATCTTTTGGGTTTTTTTTAAAAGCATCACGCGTAGCTTGATACTGCTCAATGCTGAATAAACCAGCATCGATCAGCTTATCACGCATTTTGAAGAAGTTCGAAGTCGCTTTTACTGTCAGCATATGCTTGAGCTATCTTTTGTGAAATTGCAAATTTTATGTTCACCATATTCGAGTATAGCTCATCAAATGCATTAATATAAATATCCCGTATAGGATTTGGGAAAGATGCTATATCTTCCGAATCTAATACATACTCTATATCAGGTAATATCCCATCAATCAAATCAGCAAACTGATTCAATATTTGTTCGTCCTCTTGGACATCATTAATATAATACAAATCAACAAAATCTCTGACTTGCTCCATTTTTGCATTATATTCATGTGCTTTGCTTATTACTTCAAAAGCTTTTGACTCAAATTTTTTGAGCTCGATTTCAAAATTTCTTTTTCTCAAATATTGGGAGAAATGATTTGAAACAGCTTTATATAGTTCTTCTGCAATAGACGGTTGATTTTGAAAATAAACATTGTTTACTGCCAACATTTACAACCTCCTTAAAAAAGTTGCGGAATTATATCTAAATCTACTTAATATCCGTTTACGTTACACAAACGTAAACAATCCATGTGCTTAGTATATCGTCAAATCGGAAATAATTTGCACTTTACCGGAAATATATTGCTACTTTTTACCTTTAGTAACATTTCTAAAAGTACCGCTTCCGAATCTATTAGTGTAATGCAAAGATCATTCCATAAAGTAGCGTTATTTTCCCGCGGGAAAATTTAACTAAATACTGCTGCTTGTAACTTTGTATAAGTTTTACTGTCTGTAGTAGCTAGCATCTTTCTGCCGTCTTTGAATTTGGCAACAAAAGTTACTTCTTTTCCTTTTCCTCCGAGTAACAGCCCGGCTAATAGACCAACCGGACCCAATACTACAGCTCCGGCAACTCCCCATCCAACAGTTCCACCTACTTTTTTAACGCTCTCCTCATTTGCCATTTCTACTGATTGTAGTTTATCCAAAGTAATCGACTCTCCCATCCAAGGGTGTTCTTTTGATTTCATCGTCAAAATGCTAAACATACCGAGTTCTCCATCTGTAAAATCTCCTGCGTGTACTTTTATTTTACTCATTGCTTCCCTCTTTAAATGAATTTTATCCAGTGCTCTTCGGACACTATACTAATGGTAGTTTTCTCACTATCTCTGATTGATACGGCCGCTTCGATCTTACGCCCATATGTCGAATGTATCCAATCACGGCTACCTATGATCCCGATTACAAGGTAGTCTGTACTAAGCGTAGGGTTTTTGACACACTTTCCACCCTTGCTCTCTATGAGTTTTGTTACATTATCTCTCGATCCTACCGTAAAAGCTCCAGTCAAGCAGAACACTCGTTCTTCAAACTCAATAACAGGCGGTGGGTTATCAAGTGGTAGAGAAGAGGTCATACTTGAAATCTGACCTGGTGCTTCTCCCCCCGTTATTTGTGTGATTAGTTTTAGGAGGTCTTCTTTCTCATCGTTATCCAAAAAACCGTCTGATAAATAGAGGCTTATCCGTTCATACAAAACATTCGCAGGCCACACGCTCGCTGCATCTTGGTTTGATTCCATCCATTTTAGGATAAATTCTGCTTCTGACTGTGAAACTTCACCATCGGATATCACTCCTTTGCATATTCCAATAAGCTCATCTATATTGCGCTCTGCACGTCTCGCAGCACTGATAACATTTAATACGGGTTGCGAACTATAAGGGTCAAGAGCTATTTTTTTAGACTCCAAATTAAACCTCCTAATATTAAAATTGACAAAACTTGACAATAATGTCAATTAATGTCTATAATGTCGAACCAACCTATTTATCTGAGCGGCGGTTGGACCTTCGGGAGCCGCTCTTCAGATAAGTGTCCAAAGGATACACAATGACTATTTCAAAGCACCCTTGGCTATATAGAGCCGTCGATTTAGCAATCAATACTTTCGGAAGACGAAACAATATCACCGCACGTCAACACATCGCACCGCTGATTGGGTTAACCGGAGAGAACGGAAGCATACAGCTAGGAGCAAAGCTAAATTATACCACTTATAACCCCGCAACACCAAAACCGTTATCACTATATGAGCTTATTATCATTATGGACACCATCGGTAACGAACGTAAGATTATCCTCGATGCTCTTGCAAAAGAGTACGGCGGGGTTTTCACCTTTAGCGTAGATCCAAGCGGAACAACCTCCGAATCGCTTAAAGACAAACTTCTAATGATCTCCTCCATATCCGGTGCACTTACTTCGAAATTTTTGGAACACAAAAATGATGACGGAGTGATCGATGAGATGGAAGCTGCTGAATTGGAACGGATTGCCTATGAAGCGCGGTCGCATTTGATAGTTTTTGAAGAGATGATCAAAAAACACAAAGTAAGTGTTGAGGAGTAAGAGATGGCAAAGATCACGTTTAAATCAGGCTCAACACCGTATACGCTTCACACCCACTTCACTGCGGGGAAATCATTGACATTCGTCGAGGCTTCAAAGCCTAAGCAAGATGGTGGGTTAGAAATCTATCACCTTTCTCAGCGTATTGCTGATCTGCACAAAAAGTTCCAAGAAGCAGGTGCAACGAGTCCTCTAATGGTGATCGATGAACCAAACGGAAGAGGCGGGAACCATACACGCTATTTTTATAAAGGGTGTGGATGTCATTTTGAGAACCAAGATGGAGCGAGGGTCTACGGATGAGTATCAAACAAAACTTACTACTTACTGCCAATAAGATCATTATGAAAGCGCCATTTATCCAATTTAACCAAAAAATTAAAATCCGAAAAATAATTATGACTGAGCTTAAAGCCAGTGGGTTTAAGGGGATATGATGGAAGAGCATCTATATAACCTGTCATTTGAGCGTTCAGTATTGTCTTCTGTCATATTTATCAATTACCATGATGCAGATAATCTTGATGAAATGGTCGGTATGTTAGACGAAAACCTCTTTTATCTTCAAGCGCACAAAAACATCTGTGCTGCAATCCTCAAACTTCACGCTTCAGGACTACCTATCGAAGAGAGTTTTATCCAAAAACATCTAGTGGCATCAGGTCGGTTCGATGAGAGGACTATGATAGAGGTGTTGACTACCAATAGCATAGCAAACATCAAGCCCTATATCGATGAGATGGTTGATAAAGCTAGAAAAAGAAAATTGCTAGAGCTGACTACTAAAATAAAAAGCATGGTTTTCGAGGAAAACAATAGTGCTGATGACATCGATGCGATGTTAGAGCTCGAGATGAGTGAGTCTATCATCAAGAGCGGCATGACGATGCCGATCACTATGGAGCGAGCTATCGAAGAGTTCCATACTATGAAGATACCTGAACCGATCCGTACCGGCATAGAAGCTCTCGATAATCTTTTATGCGGTGGGTTTGAACCTGCACAACTCGTCCATATCGGAGGAGAGCGTAACGTCGGTAAAACAACGCTCATGAAGCAAATACTGTTCAATGTATCTACTGATATCGATTCACTCTTCTTTAGTTTCGAGATGCCTAAATGGAAGATGGCAAAGTACACGGAGCGGATGAAGGGCAAAAGCAATATGAAGCGGTATCACATCATAGATACCAATATGATGAAAAGCCGAGACGTTACCGATGTCGCACGTATGATCCGAACGATGTGGCGTAAACACGGTATACGATTTGCCCTTATTGATTCCAAGATGAAGCTAAATCACCGTTCCTATAAAGGAAACAGTGACGCTGAGAAAAAAGGGGAGATCGATTCTATCCTCAGCGCAGTAACGCAAGAGACTGGTATCGTTATCCTGATGATCGTACAGGCTTCACGTGAAGAGTTGAAGAGTGGCAAGATGGGGAGCTATGGTTCTGTATTATCCGACTACGAGACAGATATGCAATTACTGCTCAAAAAGACAGAGGGCGGTATAGAGGTCAGCTGTGAAAAAAACCGTCAAGAGGTGTTACATTATCCGGCGAAGCTGTATTTTAACAAAGAAGAGTTGAAGTTCGACAGCATCAAAACGAGTATCGTAACCTATGAGACTCCGTCATCGTATACGGATCGTTCCTCTTTAATCGCTGGCAATGATGAGAAAATGCAGATTGTAGTCCTATGAGAATGAATTATAAGAGTTATCCAACCGACTTCATCCAACAGCTCAAGCGTGATAGAGGTGTTGCAGGGCGTAAGAAAGCGCGTGCTTTTATGGAGTTCTGGGATGACATGGAGCATGGTGATCATAACAGTGAATCGTTCTATGCTAAATCATGGGATATCTCCCGCAGTACTTCTCACGAATGGATTAAAGAATTCAAAGTAGAGATGGATCTATTTGTGGATCATATGTTCCTAAAAAATCAGCAACACTATAACCACGCCGTATTTCCAACCGAGCAAAACGAGCAAAGACAACCGAGCAAAACGAGCAACTATAAACCTCGTAATATAGGAACTTATATAACATCAACCGAGCAAAATGAGCAACCACTACCGAGGGAAGCTTTTAATCTAAATAATAATAATCATGCGCGGGAACTTCGTAGAGAATGGTGGAATGACGGTGAGTTTCAGGAACTCTTTTTCATTTACTCTCAAAACACCAAGTTCGTCGGTAAAAAAGAAGATGCGTTCGAGCAGTTCACTCGAACCGATATGAATCCATCAATACTAATCCTATCAGCTATCCAATACCTACACGATCCGCAGGTCGGCGGCAAGCATTACAATCTTGCAAATTTCCTAAAGAACGAAACCTATCTCTCATACATCCCTAAGATGATCAAAGTACGTCACGGTGATCAAGATATCATCGGTGAGTATGATCGGGTTAACCAACGTATTATCGAGAACGGTAGCAATCGAGTAATAGTCCTGACCCCTGAGCGTTTGGTTGAGCTGTTCAAAGTCGGAGCATTAGAGTTTATCAAACCAGTTGGGAGAGTGGCATGATCAAGATGAATGCTAACTTCAGAGAGATCAACTCTTTCATAGGATCAATACCGAAGCAGATCAGTTATGGATCATCGGTTGGATTGAATAACCTAGCAACTCATATGCGTGATTCAGAACTTGCAGGGGCTAAGAACGCATTTACATTACGCGGTCGATGGTATGAACCTCGATCTCGTTTTGGTTTCAATGTTCAGTTCGCAAAAAAGAATGATCTCAATGCATCGGTCTATACTCGTGCTGATTGGTTGGTGCTTCACGCTGAGGGAGGAACTAAGACGGCACGTGGTCGTATCGCTATACCTACCGCTGAAGTTAAGCGTAGTAAGCGCGACATTATCACCCGTGCGAATCGTCCACGTAATGTTAAAGGATCATTTCTGATTCATACGTCAAAAGGTGATGCTATCGCTGTTCGAAAAGGTAAAGGTAAACGTTCACGGTTCGTAATTCTTTATTGGTTAGAGAAACAAGCGAAGATTAAAAAGGTCTTCGACTTCTATGAGATAGGGCAAAAGGTTTACGACCGTAACGTACATCGATATATCAGCGATGGAATTGATATCGCGTTTAGAGGTATGAGATGAGCACGGGTCCTTTGGGGGGTTTTGAACTGCCGAGGGTACTCGCAACCTCGAAAGAATCCCACTGTAATAGTTTTTTTGTAAAAATGGTTGTAGCTCAGAAGCACGTTGTAGTAGTAGTTTGATGGGGATGTTATGAAAATAAGTCAATCAAAATTTGCACAACAAATAGGGGTGTCACAACAGCAGATTGGAAAATATATTTCATCCGGGATATTAAAAAAAATAAATGACAAAGGTGAGATAGATTCTGAAGAATCTATAAAAACTCTTAAAGGGCTTGGAAAGATCGGTGATGATGGAAAATATATCAAGCGTGAAAATATTACTCAAGATAATGGATCACTTTTGCCTTTTGATGGAGATGTATCATACAAGAGCCCTGCAAATATGACAGAAGAAGAGATAGAAGAAGTAGAGCGAAAAGAAAGGGAAGAAGCTCAAAGGGCAGTAGACGCTCTAAAAAATAAAGCTCAGATACTTGGTGCTTCTCTATCTGATGAACAACAAAATTTTTTAGATAAAGCTGAGTTATCAGAATCACGCAGAAAACGAGAAGCGGCCGATGCTATGACCGCCGAACTAAACATTAAACTCAAAGAGATAGAGATCGCTCGAAAACAGCGTGAAGATGAAATAACGGAAGGGCTCTATATTCTAAAATCAGAAGTAAAGGTTCAAGCGTCAGAAGCAGGATCAGCATTTGTGAATGCGGCAATGATATCTATTGATAGATCGGCTCCTCAGCTGATTGGTAAGCAATCAATCCATGAAATAAAAAGTATTTTAAAAGATCAACTCGCAATCTCACTGAAAGGTCTAATCAATGAGTGAATTAGTTTATTATGACCATTTTATAGAGGCTATACAGGTTAAAAAAACACCTCTAATTAGTGACTGGGCTGATCAAAATAGATATATTTCAAAAGGTGCGGAAAAAGGGATGTGGCAAACATCTCGGACACCATACCTCAAAGAGATTATGGATTGTTTATCACCACAAAGCCCCGTAAGGGATGTATGTGTTGTAAAGCCTACTCAGATGGGGTTTACTGAGGTAGGGGTAAATACAGCCCTTTATTACTCTGATGTACACCCTACGCTCGTATTGCTTATTATGCATACTCAGGGTATTGCTGAAACGACTGCTAAAAACCGTATTAACCCTGCAATTAAAAAAATACCGACACTTGCAGATAAAATCGTACCATCAAAAAAAGCCGGAGACGGCGGACCCGATTTATCGAAAGTATTCCCGGATGGTTTTTTAGAAATAAAATGGGCTCAAACTCCATCATCATTCGCATCTATCCCTGCTGAAATAGTTTTAAATGACGATATCAACCGATGGCCCACTGACGTAGGTGATGAGGGGAATCCTCTAGACTTGGCTCGAGGTAGAACTGAAACATTCTCAAACTATAAATTTTATTCAAATAGTACACCCACTACATCCGACAAATCAAATATCGGAAAAGAGTTTTCAAAATCGGATCAACGACATTATTATATGCCGTGCCCTGAGTGTACACCGCTAGACAAGAGTAAACAAAATATAGAAAATATGGTAATTTTTGAATGGAAATTTTTTCTTTTCGATAGAGATGAACACGGTCAACTCATAGGTGATGTTATGTTTTGCTGTCCTCATTGTGGGTCTTTGATTCCTGAAGAGAAAAAGACTTGGATGATGAGTGAAGAATCGGGTGCGAAGTGGATACCGCATAAGCCTCATATCAAAAAACGAGGTTACAGAATTACAGGAATGTATCAACCTCTCGGTATGGGTAGAGATTGGACAAAAATATGTGAACGGTTTTTAGAAGCGGCGGAAGCGGCAGAAAAAGGGGATAAAACAAAACTAAAAACGGTTACAAATACCATTTTTGCGGAAGAATGGGAACAAGAGCTTATTAAAATCGATATTAGTATTGATACATTTCTACAACGTAGAGAATATTATGCAGAGCAAGTGCCGGCGGGAGTTTATATGTTGTGTGCAGGGGTTGACACTCACGAAACACGTTTTGAAGTTGAAGTTGTAGGATATGGTAAAAATGGTGAGACATGGGGGATAGAGAAGAACATTATTAATGGAGATCCTGCGTTACCTGAGACTAAAAAAGCTCTCGATGAATATTTATTACGAAAAACGTTTATGCACGAATCCGGTAACCCTATGAAGATTTATTGTTCTACTGTGGACTTTGGTGGGCATAGATCAAAAGCAGTCGGAGAATTTACCGCTAAACGAGCCATAAACCGAGTATATGCCGTCAAAGGATCAACGGCCATAGAATCTCCTATCGTCAATAAAATCCCATCAAAAACGAAATATGAGACCAAGCTTTATATCGTTGGACCGAATGCGGCCAAAGATGATTTTTTTTCTCGTGTAATTTTGACCGAAAAAGGATCAAACTTTTGTCATTTTCCAATGTCTTATGACAAAACGTATTTTGATCAGCTGTTAACTGAGAAAAAGAATGCCGAAGGGCGCTGGGTCAATCCAGGTCAAAAACGAAATGAGGCACTGGATTGTAGGATATATGCTGACTGCGCGTATGCATTGAGTGGTCGTGATGTAGATAGATTATCTGCTCCGATATTCTATACATCAAACGGATTAGGTAAAAAATCAGGTAGACGAATCATATCGAGGGGGAGATAATGGCTAAAAAAGAATATAAAACACCTATGCGGGTCAATGTTGATGTCAATGTTTTTAATGCAATTGAGATGATAAAAGCGGATAAAAACACCGAAGAAACAGGATCGCTTCTTAAAATGCTCCTCCTTGAAAGCCCTACATTTGCCGAAAAATACGAAGAAATAATGAGACTATTCGGTAAAACTGCCTAAAAATACCACAAACAAATAACCAAAGTCAAGACAGCAAAACTGCTGTCTTTTTTATTTCCTCCGCTTCTGTGAAAATGTCATCAAGATTAAAAATAAATGGATTTAACCTTGACACTCATTGCACAACTCACATCGGTACAAGCTGCTATCGAAGCAGTTCTTTCGTCTCAGAGTTATGAGATGGACGGGCGCAAGCTCACTCGTGCTGATTTGGAGATGTTGCAAGCTCGTGAAGATCGCCTCGAAGATAAAATCCGCAAATACGGCCCCAACTATGATATTACGCAAGCTCAGGTCACACCGCGCCGTGGTATCCGTGTGAAAAATGTGGTACCTCGATGAAAAAACCAACCGTAACCCCTAACATAATCGACAAAGCCGTAATGTTTATGGCTCCTGAGTGGGGGATATCGCGTATTCAATCGCGTATGAAATACGAATCTTTGGCAATGGGTGGATATATCGGTGCCGATACGTCACGCCGTTCTATGCGCTCTGCCAATGCTGCTATCGGATCATCTGATACCGATGATCTCCCATCACTCGAAAAACTCCGTGGAATTGCCCGTGATATGTACCGCAACGCTCCGATCGTTCGGGGGGCTATGGATACGATGCGATTTAATATCCTCGGGTCAGGGCTCATGGTGCAGTCTGAAATCGATCATGAGTTTTTAGGGATGAGTGAAGATGATGCGAGAGCGTGGGAAGTCAAAGCGGAGCGAATCTTTCGATTTTGGGCGGATTCGGAAAACGCCGATATCGAACGTACCTCTAATTTTTATGAATTACAAACGATTGCCCTTTTCGGAGCACTTATCAGCGGTGACGTTTTTGCCGCTCTCCCTTATGTCAAGCGTCAAGACTCTCCGTTTTCCCTTGCTATTCAGCTGATCGAAGCGGATCGATGCTGTAACCCGAACAATGCTATGGATACAGAAAAAATAGCCGGAGGGGTAGAGACAGATGCGCTAGGTGCTCCGACTCATTACCACTTCTCGAAATATCATCCTGGCGGATTCAAGTTATCGACTGAATCCAAAAAAGTACCAGTTTTTGGAAGTAGCGGCCGTCGTAATGTTCTCCATGTATTTGAAAAAGTGCGTCCGGGGCAACGTCGCGGGGTATCTATCCTCGCTCCGATCATCGAGCCTCTGAAACAATTCACCGATTACACTCACGCAGAATTAACCGCCGCAGTTGTGAGCGGGTTGTTTACCGTATTTATCAAGAGTGAATCGGGTGGTGTTGACATCGATATGGAAGATGAAAACGGCGGAAGCGGTACGAATGTAGATCACGATGAACTCAACTTATCGGCAGGTGCTATTTTAGGACTTGCCCCTGGTGAAACGGTAGAAACTGCAAACCCTAACCGACCAAATACGGCGTTCGATCCTTTTACCCAAGCGATTCTAAAACAGATCGGTGCCGCGCTCAACATCCCGTTTGAAGTGCTTATGAAACATTTTAGTGCTTCATACTCTGCTAGCCGTGCTGCATTGCTAGAAGCGTGGAAAATGTTCCGCACTCGCCGTACTTGGTTTGCTAAAAAATTCTGTCAACCTACTTATGAAGCGGTGCTTACCGAAGCGGTATTAATGGGGTATTTAAGTGCTCCCGGATTTCTCGAAGATCCAATGATCCGAAAAGCATACTGCGGGGCATCATGGAACGGACCCGCTCAGGGTCAGCTCAACCCAGTCAATGAAACCAAAGCGGCGGATATGCGTGTCGAGTCAGGGTATAGCACCCGAACTCGTGAAGCGGCAGAGATCAACGGCAGTGATTTTGACCAAAACATCAAACGCGGTACAGAAGAGATCCGAAAGATGAAAGAATCCGGTCACCTCGCTATTAAGTATCCATCGGTGATCACTGAAACAATCCTAACAGATGAGGAGGACAAATGAGTGCGATTTTAAACGCTATGGCAAATCAGCCGTGGTTAATGATGCCGGATCGTCTGGAGATGATGGCGAGAATCGCAAAACGTGAACATGATGTAGAAGCACTCGCGGCAAAAGTGGGGACAAAACTCGATAACACACGTACCGTAGAGATGCGCGGAAGTATCGCAATTGTCCCAGTAATCGGAGGGATTTACCGTTATGCGAATCTTTTCACAGAATTTTGCGGAGGAACTTCGACCGAAATGCTCGCTAAAGATATTGTGGCAGCGGGAGACAACCGATCCGTCAGCCACATCATTTTAAATTTTGACACTCCGGGCGGGCAAGCTGCTTCTATCGCTGAAAATGCAGAGCTGATTCGGATGGTTAGTCAGAAAAAACCGGTTATCGCTTATGTCGATGATCTCTCCGCATCAGCAGGGTATTGGCTAGCGAGTGCGTGTAACCATATCGCCGCATCAAAAACGGCGATGGTAGGGAGCATCGGTGCGGTGTATTCGTTTCGTATATTTGACGACGGCAGCGAGAAGATCGAAATCGTCTCGTCCGTAAGCCCGAAAAAACGACCCGACATTAAAACCGATGAAGGGAAAAATCAGATTCAGGCGTGGGCGGACAAGCTCGGCGAAATTTTCGTAGAGGATGTAGCGGCCAATCGAGGCATTACCAAAGAGGAAGTTTTGAAAAACTTCGGGCAGGGTGATCTTCTCATCGGTTCCGATGCTTTAAAAGCAGGGATGATCGATGAAATAACAACATTAGAGGCTCTCATAGTAGAGCTTCAATCTTAACCAAGGAGAACCAATGATGTACAAAGATACTGACATCACAGCTGCCATGATTCAGGAAAAATTTCCTGCTGTCGCTGCTGAGATTGTCTCAAGTTCAATTGCGACGGCAACAATCGAACCGATTGCAATTACTGCTGATTCACTTCGGGAAAGTCACCCGGATATCGTAGCGGCTTTAGTGGAAGAGGGGCGTGCTGAATCAAGCACTAGCACCGCTGAGGCTATTGCGGCTGAAAATGCTCGTATTTTAGCGATTCAATCACTCGCTCAACCGGGATATGAAAGTGTTATTACGGCCGCTTTGGCGGATACCAATATCACACCGGATCAAGTGAAGATTCAAATGTTCGATGCGATGAACGGAAAACGAACTAGTATGAGCTCATCTCACCGTGCTGATGGCGAATCACTCGGTAAAGATTTAATCGCGCTTGGTGGCGGTTCAGCAGACGGCGGTGATACGGATGTATCAGATGATGACAAAGCGGCAGCGGAAATGGCCGAAGCCGGTAAAAAAGCACGAGGAGAAATGTAATGGCTGAGATTTATACACCCGACAATCTGATTGCCGGAGAGACACGAACGGTTTGCGACATCGTAACGATCGCATCAGGTGGAAGCGCACTTAAACGCGGTGCGGTTCTTGGGAAAATTACCACTGGCGGTAAATATATTTTGTCTGCTTCTGCTGCGGCCGATGGGAGCCAAACTCCTGATGCTATTTTGGCAGAGGATTGTGACCCAAGCGCGGCTGATGTTACAAGTGTAGCGGTTTATGTAAAAGGTGAGTTTAACGCAAATGCGTTGAATTTCGGAACAGGGCATACTGCCGCTACGGTCAAAGCACCGCTACGCGATGCAGGTATCTATATCAAAACGTCTGTAACGGCGTAAGGGGAATATGATGATTAGTATTTTCGCATCACGCGCCATGGCTATGGCAATGCGTCAGGATAAAAAGACTGGAACATTTCTTCTTGATATCTTGTTTTCAAAAGTTGATCCAAAGATCGGTAAATATGTTGATATCGACATCATTAAGGGCAAGCGCCGTATGGCTCCATTCCAATCACCTCGCGTTGAGGGTAAATTGGTTGAAAAACTCGGCAAAACTACAAACAGTTATGAACCTGCGTATGTTAAACCCAAAAAAGAGCTTGATGCTGAATTGATTGTCAACGCACGCGGTGAAGGTGAATCCGCATATTCAATGCAAACACCTCAAGAGCGTGCGCGTGATATGTTGGCTACTGAACTGAATGATCTCGAAGATATGATCATTCGTCGCGAAGAGTGGATGTGTGCACAACAACTCGTAAATGGGTATGTAGATGTCGTGGGTGATGGGGTTAATTATCGCATCGATCTTCTCATGGACTCTGATCACAAAATCACACTTACAGGTACCAATATTTGGACGGATGTTTTGTCTGATCCTGATAGTGACCTCAGTGATGCTGTTGGGCTTATCTCGCAAGATGCTGGGCTATCTGCCAACATTGTGATTGGTAACACTGCGACGATGGATGTCTATGTGCGTCATGCAAAAGTCAAAGACAACCTCAATACACGTCGTGCCGATCTTGGGTTTATTAAACCTGAAGACATGGGAGATGGAGTTTCGTACTATGGTTATGTAACCGTCAGCGGAAAACAGCTTGATTTGTATGGATATGACAACTGGTACATCGATGATGCGGGAACTGAGCAACCGATGATTCCAAACGGTCAAATCGTCATTACTTCTACAAAAGCCGATTTCCGCCGCCACTACGGTGCAATCAAAGACAAAAAAGCAGGATATGCGGCAATCCCTCGCTTTCCTAAAACATGGGATGTGGAAGATCCTGATGTAACGTGGTTGATGGTTCAGTCTGCACCGCTTCCTGCAGCACATCAAATCGATGCGATTGTATCGATGAAGGTGTTCTAATGAAAGCCATTAAGCTCCTAAATTCCGCCAAAATCTGCGGGAAATTACGTAAGTCAAAAGAGGTGCTTTTGATCGGAAAAGGTAAAGATATCGATCTAAAAGAAGCAGAATATCTCGTCGAACACGGTGCCGCAGAAGATACGGTTGAACCATCGGCACAAACCCTTCCAAAAGATGAGCTTTCCGTTGAAGAGATGGCAGTGTTTGAAGATTTAAGTGTACTTAAAGATACAGAACTCAAAAAAGTATGTAAGCATTTTGGGCTTGAAAAATATTCAAGCCTGAATAAAGCAGGGTTGATCAAACTGATCGATGAACATCGAAACGGGATCAATATAGACGAGATGAACGAAGATGAACTTCGTGCTCTCGCTGAAAAAGAGGGGATCGATATTCCTGATGAAATGGATATCGAATCGATCCGTGATCTGATCGCAGAGGAACTCGGAGAATAACAATGAGCCTAAAATACCAACTCACCGCTGATATGGAAAACGTGTTTATGAATTCGAATGAGCTTGCCGATTCGGTAACGATAGATGGTGAGTTAGTATCAGGGTTTTTGCTCGAGCAATCCGGTGAGATGGAAGAGTTGGTCAATGTGCTCAAAGTTGCTTCAAGTACAGCTATCACCGCTGATTCAGTGATCGTTGCAAAGGGCAAAACGTATGGTGTTGCAAGTGGTCCACATGATGATGGATTTGGATCGGTTACAGTCGTTTTAGGTACGCCCGTATGATGACTGAAGCCATTGTAAAAACACGCATTAACGATGCGATTCGTCCTATCATAAAGATAGCGGATGTTTTCGTATTTCGACGTATCCCAACTGCGGCAACACTCAAAGAAGTTGTATTCGCGGTCAAGATCAAGCGAGATGCAGATATCGGAGAGTCAATAACAAATGCGTTGATGACGTTAGGCAATGCAGGTGATATCAACTTCCCTGAGAAGATCGAATTTGCAGAAAGTACCCTCGATTTCAATGACGGGTTGGAGCATGAATATTTTATGGTCAAAGCGACGCTTTGGTCAGGAGATTGATATGAAAAAACAAAGTAGTGGTGTTGCAGGTGTGACATTAACGATTGATGATCATACGACCATCATCATCGGAGAGGTCAAATATAGCGGGGTGGTTACGGTTGACGAGGCCACTGCCCAAACGCTTAAAAGTACAGGAAAGGTAAAAGACGATGGCGACTCAAAAGACTCTTAAAAATGTCATTCTAGCTAATTCTAGCGGTGTGCCATCCGCAGCATATGTGGTTACTACAACCGGTGTTGTATTTGTAAATGCAAAAGTTAAATCAGGCGAGTATAAAGATAATGGTAACGGGATGATGGGGGCTAAAAAAACCTTTATCGATCCAAACTGGGTTAATTCCGAGTTTGATATTCCAGTACAAATGAAAAAAGCATCTGCACTCGGTACCGCGCCAAGTATTAGTAATCTTCTCAAAATCTGCGGGTTAGCTGAAACGATCACAGCCGCAACAAAAGTGGAATACAAACCCGGTGGATCAGATGAAGGGGTTGGACAGATTAAAGTCTATACCGATGGGTATGTACGAGCACTTAGTGGTGTTTATGGAAATATTAAAATCAGCGGTAAAGTAGGTGAGCCTCTATCTGCTACGGCATCAGTCAAAGGGTTTATGTCCTCTGCGCAAGCAACAGCTGAAGTCAACCCCGCCGTTACGCTTGATGAGAATATGGCTCCACTAGTAACAAAGGTTACCGTATTGACGGTAGGCGGTACTCAGCTCAATGCGGATAGTTTTGAGTTTGATATGGGGAATGAAATCAAAGAGTTATACGCTCTAGATTTATCTATGTATTACTTAGTAGATTTCGATCCTACAATCACTATCACTGCGGTTAAAGAAAAAGGTACTGACGAGCAGGCTTGGATTGATTATGCGAGCGGTACTGTTCGAGCCATAGTCATTCAAGTTGGAGCGGCGGGGTCTATGATCGAATTGACTATCCCATATGCGATGCTCAAGGACGTGGCTGAAAATGATGATTCAGGAAATGTAAAAATTTCCCGCACATTCCGTGCTCAGGCATCAGCCGGGAACGATAACTACACGATCACTTATAAATGATCTGATGGGTTAGCCTTCCCATCACCATTTTTAAAAAGGCAATGAATTTTTTGATCAAAAAATTTCCCGCGGGAAAATACAAAAAAAGGCAAAACAATGGCACTAAAATCAAAAGTAGAAGTAGATATTCAAGTCGATGATAAAAGTTTCAAGGTAACCGTTTCTAATCTTTCAAAAGAACAGCAAGCTACGTTGATTGAAAAAAACGGTGATTTCGAATCACAGTCCAAAGCTAAAGCTGCTGCAGGCAAGAAGCTGAATAACAAGATCGAACGCTATCAGCTGTTAAAAGCAGACGGTAAAGTCAAAGAGGCTTTAGCCCTTTTAGATGAGATTGAATCTCTTGAGTCTGAAGTAGGCACACAAGACCAAAAAGAGATTGAAGATATGTTGGGTGAAGTATATCGTTCACGTTTTTTAATGATGGTTACGGGACCTGATAAAGAGCGTTTGCGTGACTATATCGATGAGCATAACATCAATTATTATGAAGCGATGAATTACATCGAACAAGAGGCAAAAAAGGGAAAGTAAAACGGATGAAGCGTTTTGCCTCTGAATATTCAAAAGGGCAAAGTTTCATGCATCTAGCCGATAAATTAGATCGACTTGATGAAGATGCAATCTTTATCCCTATCGATGAGGAAGAGCGTGTTATCACAGATTGCTTTCACTTATCGCTAAGTGGATCTATGGAAGGTCCATATTGTGATTATGCGGTTGTAAGTGATTTTGCCAAAAAGCATAAAACAGATTCAATCGAATTGTTTCGAATGATGAAGATGATGGTTTTAGAGTTAGCGGATAAATAGAACCCAAAATGCCATAAAAACGGCAATCACCGGAAGTAAAAAACCAAGTATAGCGGTTCTAAAAAGAGAAGATAAATATTTCATAGGAGGCAGTATATGGAAAAAGAACTTAGAATAAAACTTAGTACCACTGCTGACTCTAAAGGAATAGATAATATTAAGCGAAGCTTCGCTGAATTAGAGCGGGAGTCGCTTCGTACGGCAGCTTCTCAACGTGCAATTTCTAAAACTAATCACGATGCGGCGCAATCTGTCGATACACTGTCTGAACGCATTGGATTTATGGGTCACGCCTATGTCGGGTTTCAGGCTGTCGTTGCCGGCTCTTCGTTTATGTCCGATATGGCGAAATCAGCTATTCATCAAGCGGATACGTGGAACCTGTTAGAGGGACGTTTACGCCTTGTAACAGATTCCAGTAGACAACTCGCATCGGTGCAGGGGAGTCTTTTTGACATTTCTCAAGAGAGCCGTACCGGATATGAGCAAAATGCTGATCTTTATGCTCGTATCGCACGTGCTACGCAAGATCTCAATAAAACTCAATATGAAAATCTTGATGTTACCGAGGCAATAAGTAAATCATTTATTGTTTCGGGTGCCGCATCGGAGAGTGCAAAAGCGGCAGTCATACAGTTAGGTCAAGGGTTTGCATCGGGAACATTGCGGGGTGAAGAACTTAACTCAGTGTTAGAACAAGCACCACGCCTCGCCGAAGCTATTGCAGATGGTATGGGTGTGAGCGTCGGTAAACTCAAAGAGATGGGGGCAGAGGGCAAGCTTACCGCTGAAAAAGTATATGAGGCGATCCGAACTCAAAAAAATGCGATCGAAAAAGAGTTCGATCAGATGCCAAAAACGGTAGCGCAATCTCTAGTAGTGCTACAAAATCAGATTGGGCTGTCTATCAGTGAATTTGACAAAATGCATGGGGTGACAAGTTCTATCGCGGGTAATATCACCGATCTTAGTATTCTTCTTTCAGAACATAGCGGGGAGATTGGTACCTATGCAGGGTATGTCGGAGAGGCAATAGCTCTTATATTGATTTGGAAAGCGGGAACGATTGCACTTGCCGGAGCTCAAAGCGCTTATGCCGCATATTTGGCTGCATCAACCATAGCTACAACTTCATATAGTATTGCAACGAATACTACGACAACTTCAGTAACTACATTAACCGCTAGACAAATGGCCGCAAATGTAGCGTTATCCGGATGGAATAAGCTCGTCGCTATAAACCCATACGCAATAGCAGGAGCCGCTATCATAGGGGTTGGTTTAGTTCTTAAAAATCAAGCAGATGAGCTTAGAGATTCAGTAAAACGGACAGCAATAGACGTATCAAATCTCAGTGAAAAAGCGATCAAAGCAAAAATAACGTATGCAACTATGCAGCTTGGAGCAGTAAATGACAGTATTAATAACCCATCTATTGGTAAGTCATTGTTCGGGAATGAAAGGATTGACCTGAATAGACGTGTTCAGTTGGAAAATGAGTTAAAAACATATGGTAAAGCTCTGCAAGCGTTCCAAGATGAAGCCAACGCACCTTCTGCAGGAGGACGTAATTCTTCCTCAACACCTCTGAGCGAAAAAGAGTTAAAAGCTGCAGCAAAAGCGGCTAAAGAGTATGCAAGCAATTTTAAATCGTTGAATGATGAAATATTCTCTTTAAATGAATCGGATCATGATAAAGCCTTAAGAGCAATTGATAATAAAGCAAAAATATGGCGTGATCAAAAGATGCCTGAACTCGAGGTTGCTCAATATGTATCCGATGCAAAATCAGCATTGAATCGAAAAGAGCTTAAAGAGCTCGGGGCCATGATGAATGAATCACGGAAACTTACTGAAGATAATTTTGCTAAAGCAGATGAGAAAACACGTGAGCAATACGCAAAACAGATCGAATCAGCTCAAAATCTATATTCCGCCATCAATGACGTTTCGGGTAACTGGTATGACAATGAGATAGTAAACATCTCGAACCGTGCCGCAGAGTTTGCCGCTGCTGGGAATGACATCGTCGATATCGAGCGTTATGTTTCGGCATCGATCCTATCTATCGATGAAAAACGTGCAAAAGAGCAAGCGGATCTCGCTCAAAAAACATTTGAGGAGCAAAACAAGTTTTGGTTTGACCTGATGGGTAATATCAATAAAGCGATGGACGATCAGTTTTTCAATGCTATGACCGGAAAGTTCGAGTCATTCGGATCGTGGTTAAAAGACTTTTGGGGAGCGATGACGAACTCACTCGCACGCGGTCTCTCAAAATCTCTCGCGGATGCTATGATCGATACCGGAGCAGGCGGTATTCAAAACATCTTCAAAACATTCGGAGGGCTTGGATCGGTATTCGGGTCTGCCGCTACTCCTGCGGCATTGATCGGTGCGACAACGGATTCAGCAGGGTTTACGACCACCGCAGGCGGTACCGTTATGGATGCGGGAGGGCAGGTCACGTTACAAGGTAGTGATTATTCTTCTGTAATGGATGCGTTGAACATAGCTTCCACCGCAAATACGGCTTATTCTCTTTTAACCGGGGGCTTGACTGCTGCGTTGTATGCCCCCTCAGCGATGATGGGTCAAATGGCGGGTATGGCATACGGTGCGGGTTTAACGGGAACGGGGTCTTTTCTCGCGGGTGGTGCAAACGTACTCGCAGGCGGAGGTGTATCCGGTCTAAGCGGTGCGGCGTATGCGGGTGGATTAGCTACGGCAGGAATCGCGGGTGGAATAGGCGGTTATGCTATGGGGTCTATCGGGGATAAGCTTTTGGGAGCTGATACGAAAGCGGCCGACTACGGTGCTATAGGTGGAGCGGCGGGGGCTATGATAGGGTCTGTTGTTCCGGTCGTAGGTACGCTCGTCGGGGCTGTAATCGGTTCGGCACTCGGGTCTTTGATCGGGGGGGCTTTCGGAAAAACTAAAACCACCGGATCAGGTATCCAAGCATGGAGTGATATCACTACAGAGAGCGGTGCCGGTGCGGTTCAAAGCTATGTTGATTTTAAAAAGAAATCATGGTTCAAATCGTCTTCATGGACAAACTACTACGGGTTAAGCGAAAAAGAGCAAAAAGCCATCGAGGGGATGTTTCAAACGTATGACTATTTACTCGGACAGCTTGGCGATCTTGATACTATCGTCGTATCGGCAGGGAGATATAGCGGGACAGAGTTTTATAGTGCTATCGATAAATCGTTTATTCGTGCGTTTGTCGACAATCCCGCATTAACTGATACGTTTTATTCCGCATGGACCGAATACGCTTCAGGCATAGGTAAAGCAGTTCAAGAAACGTTTGCGACTATGGTGAGCGGATATGTGGACTATACCCGCAATTATAAAACTTGGATGCTTGAGTCCTCCGGCGATACGCTCGAGTCGTTACGTCTGCAAGCTGAATGGGCGCAGGGGGATTTAAACGCTTATTCTAATCTTATCGGCGTATCGGGTGTAACGATAGATAATTATCTCGATATGTACTCGCAAGCCATTAAAACAACGTTTACTCCCGAAGCGATTAATAACTGGCAAAAGCTTGGCGATGCTTTGAAAAACTCTACTGAGCTTACGAAGTCCTATACCGATGCGCTGAAAGAGCAGAGTACTTACATCCCTGCGGATATGATGCTTCAAAAAGTCGGGGCTACGAATACTCCTATAGATATTAAACAACTCGTGAATCAGCAGGGGCAACAGACGCAACAAACGGCTCAGTTGGTAGCGGTACTTACCGAAACCGTTAAAGTCCTAAAAAAACAGCTTACCGCCACCCAAATCAGCAATAATCAGGGGGTAACGGCATGAGCTCAAAAATAATGTTCCCCGGCGCGATAATCATCACTGATTCTAATGTAACAGCTTCTGTATATGAAGAGTGGAATGATGGTCCGTATCTCGTCGGAGATAGAGTTTACTTACCGACAAACTATGGAGAGTATCAAGCATTAACGGATAATACGGATAAACAGCCAAATTTGAATCCAACAGACTGGAAGTTCTTAGGGACAACAAATAAGTTTCGTATGTTTGATCAATTCCTCAATACGCAGACGGTTAAGAACGGGGCAATAGATGTATCCATAGCCGCATACGGGGCAGAGGCACTATATCTCGGTAACCTAGATACCACCACCATCACAATAGAGGTTATTAACCTAGACATTCTCCAAGTGATAGAGACAAAAACCTATGTGACTTACCGAGATATTATGGATTGGCAAGATTATTTTTATGGTGATTGGCTCGATGACAAGGTGGAATCCATTATCTATGAGCGAACTACGCTGTCTCAGAATATAGCGTTTCATATCATTATCGACAATGGGGATAACGATGTTAAATGTGGGATTTTTACCTGTGGTCGAGTTAAGGTATTAGGTAATACCCGATGGGGTGTGACTGTCGGTGCTATCGATTATTCCTCTGTTGTTATCGATACCGCAAGCGGGGCAACGTATTTGAGCGAAGGCAATTATGCCAAAACGTTAGATATCGATATCTTCACTCGTACCGGATCTGCGAATGCTGTTTATAAGGCACTTATCAATGCTCGAGGAAAAGGGATAGTTTTCATGCCCGGTAAATATGAACTGCTGAGTTTGTACTGTTACATTCAAAAACACGAAACACTCGTCAATGGCCCCGTAGAGACGGCAATCACATGCCAAGCTATCGGGTTAATTTAAAACAAGGGAGAAATAATGGCCATAGATGTTGAATTCATAGAACCTGAAACACCTCCATCTTCAACGGATGCAGTGAATTTTAGAACGAGGGCGGATACTTTTGTAACGTTTATATCTTCATTTGTCACAAAGCTGATCGCATTTGTAACTCAGTTGAATAATACTGAGGCAAGCATAAATGCTAAAGAGGCCAGTGCCGTAGCAGCATCTGCCGCCGCTATATCTGCAGCGAATTATAAAGGGGTATTTGTTCAGGGGACATCGAGTGCATTGGTCGGTGAGTCTTGGTCGTATGATGGAGTATTTTATAGATGTAATGTCGATACGACGGATAGCCCATCGGTGGAACCCGCTTCATGGTCTGTTACGTCGTTTGAATTTTTAATTCATGCCGCTACTTCCAAAGCAACCCTTGTCGATGCAGATGAGTTCGGGTTTTGGGATAGTGTTTCAAATACTCTTAAAAAAGTGTCGTTTGCGAATTTATACGCATTTTTCGATGCACGCTATCGATTAAAAACTACCCCTTTAGCTACCGGAATTCGTCAAACCATTCAAACAGGGCTTAGAGACGCAAACGGTTGTTGCGCTATTACTACGACATCGGCAGATTTAACTTTAACTCTACTCGCTTCGACAGATGAGCCCGTCAGTGCTCATGCTTGGGGAGGAGCTATCAGCAAAGATAGATTCGTTGAAATAGTAGCCAATATGACTTTATCGATACCCGCGAGTGCGGCAGCTGTTTATTGCTACATAAACATTGATGAGAACAATGTTCCTACGCTCGGATATACCCTTCTAGCCCCTATTTATCAAGATGGCGGGACTATTTCGATGGTGGATGGGCAGTTTACTTGCGATATTAGCGCAGGAAAATGCTATGTTGGTATTTCAGGAACTTCATATGTTCAAGTATGGAGAGTCTTTTTCCAAGAGTCTGTTACTAGCGTTTCAGCAATAACCGCCGTTAAAAACTATGCTCTTAACGGAATATACGACAGCGGATATACTTCCCCTTTACCATCAACGGGTTCCCATATTGTCAAGAACAGCAACTTGGGGGTTGAGCCTATAGATTACGACTACCACTATAAGTGTATTGATACAGATGCAGGATATAGCATCGGGGAGATATTTAAGGACGTGTCAATAAATATAGGTAACTCACAGCAGGCTCCCGTATATGCCTCTAAAAATACGATAGGGTTTAGGGTTGATACATACACTACGCTAAAAGGCACATCCACTGCCACAAATCTAAACGGTGCAAAATGGGCTTATAAATTAACCGCCAAGAGAGGATTTTAAAATGTGGACGGACGGTACAAATTTTTACGATAAAAATCATTGTGATTATCAGGCGGGTTGGAGAGACGCAACTCCCGAAGAGGTAGCAAAATATGAAGCGGGGCGTACAGCAGAGCAAACGGAAAAAGAGGCGAATGATCTCCGAGATAAAGCTATGTTGGATGGGGTGGAATATCAGGGCTCCATGATTTCATTGACCGATGTGGACGGGAACGGGATGTTACAAGTGAAAGCCGCATTTGAGATGGGGTTGAGTGAGACAACGATCCATTTTAAAAACGGTACAAAACTGCCTATGACTGCCGCTAACTTTTCTGCTTTTGCATTATGGTTTGTAACTGAGCGTAATAGGTTCTTCGTATGATGAAATTTATCCTTATGCTCATCGCTATGGTGTTGGTCGCTGTTCTCTCTATTCCCGCCTTGATGCTCAACACACTCCGAAAACTCTATCGCCGTGAAAAGCTCAAAGAGTATTTTCATATCGTAGCACTCGGTTTCGATCAGGCGGGGGGATCGATACTTTACGGTCAAGAGGATTGGACGGTCAGCTCGTGGACGTTTTATCTATGGCGTAAAAGTGAGGGGATGAATCAATCCGCTTATTATTTTATGCGGTTCATCAATACGCTGTTTATGGATGAAAAACACTGTGAAGATAGTTTTTATTCGGAAGCGGAACGGTTGAAATTTAAAGCGGAGTGGATGTGATGAACCAAGAGGTAGTGTTATGGATTTTAAGCGGTCTAATATTAATCATAGGATGGTTCTCAAGCAGAAAAATAATGGCACTTGAGCGAGCAGACGAAGTCCATATCGCTGAGATAAGTAATCTTAAAGAGTTAAATTCTACGTTGAAAATATCGATTGCAGAACAGAATTACGTAAGGCATCGTGATTTAGATGAGAAGTTTGACAAACTGGATGGAAAGCTTGAAAAGATTTTTGAAAAATTAAATGCAAAGGCGGATAAATAATGGAGGAGTATAAAGGGATCAACCTAGACAAGTTCCCCGCTTGGCAAGGGTGGAAGATTATCGATGATTATTTAAAAATTGATGTTTCCGATGATCTACGCAATCGGATGTGTGAAAACAATTCAGAACTTCAAGAGTTAGTCGCTAAATTTCATCAAGGGGGTAAAGAAGTATGAGACAATTAAAACGGGTTGCACTGGAAATATTGATTTCAATCATTATCTTAGTGCTATTTTTTAGCGGGGGTTATGAGCTTATACCGCCTGCACTTCAGATGGTAGCTCTCAAAGTTGTTCTCGTATCTGTAGCTTTGCTTCATGCTCATGCTGCAGGAAAGCTATTTTTCCCATCGGTTAGTTGGACAGCAAAAAAGATACTACCCGCACACATGATCCGGATGGCACTCTATGTGGTTATTCCTTACTGTTACGCTCTTGGCGGTTAACCTCTTCGGAGGTTCTATCCAACGGTGCCAATCGTATGTGCAAGAAGTACGCAAAGCACACTATGCACAGTTCGGGGTTGACTATCCGTACCAGTACGGTGTCGGGCAACTCGTACAAGAATCAGGATGCCGAAATATCCTGTCTCTCGACGGTGTAGGATCGGAGGGGCTCCCTCAGATCACATATCGACTTTGGCAAAAACCTCTCAAAGCCAAAGGGGTAGAGAGCATCAAGGCTATCCCTGATCAGCTCAAAGCTCAAGCGATTATTATGAAGTCGGTCTATCAGCCTAAGTATGGTCTATGGGCGACGTATCAGGTGTATAACGGCGGCGGATTGGTTCTTAAAGAAATCAACCGTGCCGGAGGTGAGAATTGGGAAAAAGCGAAAGTACAATGCCGTCGAGGGCAGAGTTGCTTTACATGGAAAGGTCAACGGTCATGTCGCTCTAACTGCGACATCAATTACGAGTACTCGGTGCTCGTCTATAAATATGGAGAGAAATATGCGTCTGTCAGAAGTAGCAAGTATCGGTATTGGTAAGGTGCTGATCGGGATTATTATTATTTTAGTGGTAGCGATTACCGCTCTTGGGTTTTATACGTTAACCGTGTCCGGAGAGCGTAACGTTTTTGAGCAAACTGTTAAAACCGAAGAGGTAGAAACGGCACGCCAAAAAGACCGCGTAGCTTTTTATAAAGCTTGGATGGAGCGGGATAGATTGGATGCCATAGAAAAAGAAGCTGAGTTCAATAGGACTATGGCCGCAAAGCCGAAATATATTACATCGATCAAGTATGTTCCTACTGGAGAAAAATGTACCGATTTGAGTGCAATCGCTGAGGAGGCACGAAAAAATGCTGAGGGAGGAAAGTTATGAAAATGCTTTATTTGACGGTGTTGACTGTGGTCTTGTTATTCTCAGGGTGTGCCACGCCAAAACCGTGCGAACCGATCACGATCACAAAAAAATGTGAAACGAAAAAACCAAAATGTGAAGATCCGACTCCTGAAAGCGGGGATATCGTCCAGTGGACCAAAGCTCGGTTGGAAAATTATCCGAAGTTACAAAGTTGTCTTTATGATTTTGAAGCGGCATTAGAGAAGTGTTTATAAGGCAGAAGCGGAGGCTCTGTCGAGCATACTACGAACCGTTAGGCTGTACACACTTCTGATAGTGTGATTGTAACATTATTTTGGCCCACAGCACCCGGTAAAGACTGCTGCGGTATCGGATTATCTCCGATATCTTTTTTTGACCGTGAAAATATGGCACGGTGCAAAGGAATTATATGCAGCGAATTCAAGCACCTTTCGGGTGGATAGGTGGTAAATCCCAACTGGCAGACGACATCGTCTCTATGTCGAAGTGTTCGGCGGTGCTCTAAATGTACTCTATCGGAAACGTGCTCCAATCTCTACCAAAAAAGCGGAAGTGGTAAACGATGTAAACGGTGAGCTCGTCAATCTTCACCGATCGATTCGAACCAACCCCCAATCACTATCGATGTATTTGAGCCGGCTATTGGTGAGCCGTGAGGTTTTCGATGATATCGTCCATAAGCGGATCAAGCCGACAAACAATATCGAGCGTGCCGCCTTTTATTATTACTCTCTCACTCAGAGCTTCGGGGCAAAAGGTACTAATTTTGCAATGTCTGCCAAAAGTGGCCGTCCGAAAGATCTACATAAAAACTTCTATGTTTGGTCACGTCGGTTGCGTTATGTAACAATCGAGAATATGAGCTTCGAGAAACTGATCCTGACGTATGATAGCCCAGATACTTTTTTCTATTGTGATCCTCCGTATGTGGACACGGAAAGTTACTATCAGAATACGGGCGGATTCGGAGAGGTAGAACATTGGTTACTCGCTGATCTGCTGCACAACATCAAAGGAAAGTTTCTCCTTAGTTATAACGACTGTGACTTGGTGCGTGAACTGTATAGTGATATGGTGATACGCTCGAGTAGGGAGATCGATTATACATTGGGGGGAGGGCATAATAAAAAAGCGGTGAGGGAAGTGTTCATTTCGAACTATACGGATGAGAGTGTAAGGGGGGTATTATTTTGAAGTGAAAAAACTGTGTCAAAAATGTGTCATAGAAACGTCTAAATCATGGTGTTTCTGTCACACATTAAAGATAAATCCCTATATTACGATATATATTGAACCGATATACGGTACAATAATTCCACAAATTATAACAACGAGGTTTGCATATGTTCGATACCGTAAAATCAAAAATAATTTTTACTACGTTACTCTTTAGTTTTTTAGGATTAGGGACAATTTACTGGTATTTAACAACAACATTTCATGAATTTTCCAATGAAACGGCGAAACGTTCTCTAAATATGCTCAGTCAATCTATTTTTCAAACGCTTTCGGGGAGTATGCTTGCCGGAGATCCGGCAGTTGTTGCCGAAGCAATTGCGAATGCGCAAAAAATCGAGGGAATTGCTGCGTTAAAAGTGGAGAAATCTCAAGCGGTTATCGAATTGCTTGCACCCGATACAAAATTTACCAATGAACCTTTGATTCGAGAAATTTTTAAAAGCAAACAACCTCAAGTGATTGAAAATACGAACGGAAAACACTCTATTCGTCTCTTGCAGCCTCTTGTTGCAGAGGATCGATGCCTTGCCTGTCATACGAATGTTCAAAGCGGTGATGTTCTCGGAGTCATGGATTTGGTGATCTCACTGGAAAAAAATGATGCTGAAATCAGTAAAACAGAAACTATTTTACTTATAGCTTTAAGTATCGTCGTTATTGTATTTGTATCCGTACTAAACATTTTCTTCGGTCGAGAAGTTTTGAATCCGCTTGAGGGATTACGTAGTCGTATCGGTGCGCTGGTCAGCGGGGATAAAGATTTGACGAAGCGTCTTGAAGTAGTTAAAAAAGATGAGTTTGCCGATGCAGCGCTTGCCGTCAATAATTTTGTTGCAATGGTGCAAGAGACGGTAAATGAAGTAAAAGATCTCGGAAAACAAAATGCGATGATTGCTACGACGATTACTGAAGCCACACGAACTATTTCTAACGGTGTGGAGCAAGAGAGACAAATCGTCGAAGCAACAACGCAAAAAAGCCATTCAATTAAAGAGATACTCTCAGGTGCAATCGCAATCTCGGAACAAACACAGCGTAATGTTGCCAATGCAAATGGAGAATTAGTAACGGCTAAAGATGCTTTGTATCGACTTGTCGGTGAGGTCGATGGGTATATTGAAACAGAACATGAGATGTCAACACAGCTTATTGCACTGCGTAATGATGCGGATCAAGTGAAAAACGTATTAGGAGTCATCAAAGATATAGCCGATCAAACGAATCTTTTAGCCCTGAATGCCGCGATTGAAGCGGCACGTGCCGGAGAACACGGGCGCGGATTTGCCGTTGTTGCCGATGAGGTACGAAAATTGGCGGAACGAACCCAGAAGAGTTTGACCGAGATTGAAATCAGTGTCGGAACGATTGTCCAATCAATTAACGATGTGAGCGATAAAATGGGTGAAAACGCCAAAAATATGAACGAGTTGACCGTTATTTCCAATGAAGTAGAGGAAAAAATATCAGCTACCTCTTCGGAAATGGAGCGCTCGGTGAGTGTTGCGGAACGCTCATATAACGATTCGATTGAAGTCGTGGGGCATATTGAATGGATTATAGAGAAGATTTCACAAATTAATGTTGTTTCGGAAGCGAATAAAAAAAGTGTTGAACAGATTGAGAACGATTCTAATCAACTGATGTTAGTAGCGCAATCACTTTCTGCGCGCATTAATGAGTTTAAGAGCTAAAAACTCCTAGCCAAAGGGCATCTTTGGACGTTGAGAGTACCCGATGCGGGGTATGACGAGGGATAAAGAAATAATCTCCGGCTTGGAGGTTTGCCTCAGTATCTTTTAACGCTATTTTAGCGTCTCCGACTAAAAGTAGTACCCATTCATCTTCTTCTTGATTGTAAAGTTCTCCCGGTGTTTTAAGCCATGATCGGATGGATTCGATTTTCAGTGAATTGTTTTGAAACAGGGTTGTAAAGATTTCCCTGTTTTCATTCGGTTCTAGGGAGGTGTAGAGATTGTTTATAGGTATCAAGAAGCACTCCTAAGTTAACGCATGATATGATTGCATGATTATAAACTAACAGTAGAGAATTTATGAAAAATATTGTTCTAATCGGTTTTATGGGAGTCGGTAAAGGTTCCGTTGCACGTGAGATTGTAAAACAATCTGATTTGATTGCTTTGGATACTGACGATATTATCGAAAGTATGGAGAACCGTCGCATCAAAAAAATCTTCGCCGAAGAGGGGGAAGAATATTTTCGCGCACTGGAGCGTAAAGTGGCTCAGTGGCTGCAAAAAGAGGTACGCGGAACCTTGATTTCTACGGGAGGCGGTTTTTTTAAAGTTCCTAACCTTTCTAAAATCGGCACGGTTGTTTATCTCTCTGCTCCGTTTGAGACAATTCATAACCGTATTTTAGCCCATCCGGATGCAGAGAAAAAATTGCGTAAACGTCCTTTGTTCCAAGATATCGATAAAGCAATCAAACTCTACGATGAACGTTCGGCGCTTTATAAAAAAGCAGCAGATATTATTATTGATGTGAGTAACAAAGAGATATCAGATATCGCTAAAGAGATTTTAAAAAAGGTGAAATAAAATGATGAAAATTATTTTTATTATGATGTTTGCAGCTCTTTCGCTTTTCGGAGCCAGTGTTAAGTGGGAAAAAGATATTGCGGTAGCCGTTGAAAAAGCGTCTAAAGAGCAAAAACCGTTAATGGTATTGGTGACGAAGAACGGATGCAAATGGTGTGATGTTTTAAAACAAGGTACTCTCAAAAACCCAAAAATAATTGCGATATTAAATCGTGATTTTGTTTCTTATGAAGGGATTGTAGATGAGGGCACGGTTCCCCCCTCATTAATGACGCAAGGGACTCCTGCAACATGGTTTATTAAAGATAAATCACCGATGTTTGAACCGATTATGGGTGCGGTAGAGGGTGAAGATTTTCTAAAAGCACTCGATATTGTTAAACAAGAATACAAAAAAAGTGCGATGAAAAAGTAAAAAGGACACTCAATGACTCTTATTCATACCAATGAACCCAATTTTACTACCGTTTTTAGCGAACTGCTAGGACGTGGAAAAATGGATATGGAGCATGTCTCTTCGATTGTGAAGGGAATTATCGATGAAATTCGATCCCAAGACGATGCTGCGTTGATGACGCATATTGCTAAGTTTGATCGATGGAGTCCCTCCTGCGGTGCTGACCTACGTATTGATACGGCGGATATGAAACGAGCGTATGAGGCATTAGACCCTACACTGAAAGCCTCTTTGCATTTAGCGTATGACCGTATTCGTGCTTATCATGAGAAACAGCTTCCGAAGAGCTGGTTTGATACCGAAGCTAATGGAACGATATTAGGACAGAAAGTGACTCCGGTCGATCGTGCGGGTCTTTATATCCCCGGAGGAAAAGCAGCGTATCCGAGTTCATTGCTGATGAACGTTATCCCAGCGCAAGTTGCAGGGGTAGAGCATATTGTTGTGACGACTCCGACTCCTGATAATGAACCGAATGAACTGTTGCTGGCGGCATGTCATTTGTGCGGTGTAACCGAAGTGTTTAAAGTCGGCGGCGCCAGTGCGATTGCGGCAATGGCGTACGGCACGGGAACCATTCCTAAAGTCGATGTCATTACCGGGCCTGGGAATATTTTCGTCGCAACGGCGAAGAAAATGGTATTCGGAGAGGTTAATATCGACATGATCGCGGGACCGAGTGAGATCGGAGTTCTAGCCGATGATTCGGCGAATCCTGTCCACATCGCCATCGATTTGCTTTCACAAGCAGAACATGATGAGATGGCGAGTTCGATTTTGATTACCCCATCAGCGAAATTTGCTAAAGCTTGTGCAATTGAAGTCGAAAATTGGTTAAAAAAACTTCCTCGCGAAGAGATTGCTCGTAAATCGATTGAGGAACGTGCCGCTATTATCGTAACCGAGACGATGGAAGAGGCGGTAGCTCTGATGAATGAAATTGCCCCTGAACACCTTGAAGTAGCAACGGATAACCCGTTTGCCCTTTTGCCGTCGATCAAACATGCAGGAGCTATCTTTTTAGGTCATTATACTCCGGAAGCAATCGGTGATTATGTGGCGGGACCGAATCATACTCTCCCTACCGGAGGGACGGCTAAGTTTTACTCTCCGCTTGGAGTCGAGAACTTTATGAAAAAGTCTTCGATCATCTCTTTTTCACGCCAAGCGATCAATGAAATCGGCGAAGCGTGTGCATTGATTGCGCATACGGAAGGACTGGGCGCTCATGAAGCATCGGTTCGCTGCAGATTAGATAAATAAACCTTTCTTATTCTTTCATTCCCCTTCGCGGGAAAAATTTCCAAACGGTTACATATCAAAAAGTTATAGCAAAAATGGGTTTCCTTTTAGTTTCGGTTAAACCTAATTTAGCTACTATCAAGCCAGCAGAAATGCCGTCAAATGCCTATAATCACGGCATCAAATAAAGATTATTCATGTTTCTTATGACATGAATGGCACTTACGTGAATCAGGAATAAGGAGAATATATGCAATTGGGTTTCTTGGTAGACCTTCGCCTTTGCATGGGGTGTAAGGGCTGTGAGATCGCATGTAAAGTGGAAAACGAAGTTCCGCTTAGTACATGGCGTCTACGTGTCAAATATGTTGATGTGGGAACATTCCCGGAGACGAAACGGACCTTTACACCGCTTCGCTGTAACCATTGTGCAAATGCACCGTGTGAACGTATTTGTCCGGTAAGTGCATTGCACTATCTTGAGAACGGTATCGTTAATATTGATAAAGAACGCTGTATCGGCTGTGCCGGTTGTGTTATGGCATGTCCATACGGTGCAATTTACATCGACCCGCAAACCCAAACGGCGGATAAATGTACCTATTGTGCTCACCGTATTGCGAGTGCGATGATGCCATCATGCGTTGTTGCGTGTCCGGTTGAGGCTAATATTTTCGGTGATTTAGATGATCCGATGTCAAACATCAGTAAATATATCCAATCCCATCAAGGCAACGTTCAAGTCCGTAAACCGGAAAAAGGGACATTCCCTCACCATTATTACGTCGGCGGCGGTAACGTAACGTTGAACCCTCTGGCATCTTTCCGCGGTGAGGGTCACAACCTCTTTAATAAACTTACTCATCTCCCGATAGGAGGGCACTAATGGTACACGAAACAATAGCGGCAACCAATGCGGTTGTAACTCTTGACGTTGCTCTTCCGGGAATCGTATGGGGTTGGATTATTACAATGAATATGTGGGCAAAAAGTATCGGTACTGGTATTATTTTTCTCGGCTTTTTCTTATTGAAAAAATACCCTGAGCAAACCGGATTTATCCGTTTTCCGATTGTAGCGATTTCGATTGTATTCATCCATATTTTCTTATTTTTTACAGTGATCGATTTGCATCAAATGTTCCGTTTTTGGCACATTTTCTTCTATCCTCATTTGACATCGGCGATTACGATCGGTGCTTGGATGGCGACAGGTTTCGTTGGATTGCTGTTTGGTATGGCATACTCGATCTACATGAAAAAAGATGAAGCACTGTATGACAAACTTCTCGGGTGGACTGTACTTCTTGCGGTACCGGTTACATTGTATACCGCAGGGCTCATGGCACAATCGACGGCACGTGAATTGTGGCAAATGCCGACAGAATCGGCACAGATGATTTTAGCCGCGCTATTAGCCGGTACTTCTGCCATGATCTTACTAGGGGGAAATAAATTCTCAGATCTCATTAAAAGAGATCTCGCGATTATTTTAGGCCTTAGTGCGGCGGCGGCATTTATCCTTTATATGGCGGAACTGATCTTCGGATCCATGAAAGCTGAAGAAGTGGCGGCAGTATTGCATTATGTTAAAGGCGGCGAATACACCGTTATGTTCTGGATCGGTCAAGTTATGGCATTCATTATTCCGATGATTCTTGTATGCTTGAGTATTAAAAACCAATCGTATTATTTACTGAAAATTGCTGCAGTAACAGCATTGATCGGTTTGTGGGTAACTAAACATGTATGGTTAGTTATTCCTCAACTGTTACCAATGAGCTAAAGAGGATTAATTATGATGTATTTAGAAAGTAGAAGAACATTTTTAAAAGGGACCGCGCTCACCGTAGCGGGTGCCGCTATCGCAAAGGGAGTATTTTCAACAGATGCTGCCGCTGAGTCAGTCAAAGCGAGTAAATTTACCAATACCCCCGATAGCCTTTCATTCTATCCTCCTCAAGATCAGTGGAATAGTTTCCAGGAGCTTGACGGTGTAGACTGGAAGCGCGGCGGTATTGATCGTCACGGGGTACAGAGTGAAGAGAATCCGGACGGTATCTATGTCAATGACTATATGATCGTTCCGACGGCATGTTCGAACTGTGAAGCCTCATGTGGTTTGACGGCTTGGATCGATAAAAAGACCTTTACCGTTAAAAAATACATGGGTAATCCTCTTCATCCTGCATCACGCGGTCGTAACTGTGCGAAAGGGTATGCGGTTCAATCGCAAATGTACGATCCGGATCGTATCCCGTTTCCACTCAAACGTGCTCCGGGTTCAAAACGTGGTGAGGGGAAATGGATTCGTACCACATGGGATGAAGCAATGACCACCATCGGTAAAAAAATGGCTGATACCATCCGTAAAGGGGATGACCTTTCTAAGAAGTCAGTGATGTATCACGTAGGTCGCCCGAATGAGAATGGTTTTGTCCCTCAGATCTGGGAGACATTGGGCCTTGATTCGTACAATTCTCACACGAATATTTGTTCATCTAACGGACGTACACCGACGATTTGGACGGCGAATGATGATCGTACCAGCCCGGATTGGGCAAATGCTAAACTCATTTTCCTAAACTCTTCGCATGCTGCGGATGCGGGACACTACTTTCAACAGTCAGCAAGTTTTATCGCAGACGCTCGTAAAAAAGGGGCTAAACTTGTCGTTATGGATCCTCGTATGTCAAACTCCGCGGGGATGTCTGACCTGTGGATTGCGGCATGGCCGGGGACGGAAGCGGCGATTTACCTCTACTTGGCTAACCGTATTCTTAGTGAAAATATGACGGACAAAAAGTTTGTTAAAAAATGGTTCAACTGGGAAACCTTGATGAACGATTCTGAACATTTGAATTTTATGTTCGAAAAAGGGCAAATAAACAAACTTCCGGCAGATCGTAGCTTCGAGAGTTATATGGAACTTTTAAAAGATATGTATGCTCCGTATACACTTGATTACGCGGTTAAAGAGACCCATGTTCCGGCATATAAACTCGAAAAATTGTATGAAATGTTCATTTGGGCAGGCGATGCAATCTCTACCTATATCTGGCGTGCAGCGGCTGCGGGTAACCGTGGGGCATGGATGGGTGGACGTGCGGCCTATTTCTGTATCGGTCTTCGCGGAGCTATCGGAACAGAGGGTGGGACATTCTTCCACCACTGGCATGTTATTTCCGTTTCGGGTAAAGGGGGAAGTTCAACCGTCGGTCAAGGGATCGCCGGTGCCGATGTACCGAAAGTAAAAGTATGGAACGAACTTACATGGCCGCCTGAATGGCCGTTATCAACGTATGAACTCTCCTATTTGCTACCGCATCTTTTAAGTGATAAAGAGTGGCAGAAAAAATGGAATGATAGAGGATTAAACGTACCGAGTAAACTCGCGGTTTGGATTCCGCGTATGTATAATCCGGTATGGATCAATCCGGATGGCTTCCGTTGGTTGGAAGTGTTGAAAAACGAAGAGATCATGGAACTCACTATGAACTTATCTCCGGTGTGGTCAGAGACCAATTGGTACATGGATTACGTTCTCCCTGTCGGTCTTGCGGGTGAGCGACATGACCAACACTCAGAAGCAACAATGCCGGCACGTTGGACAAGCTTCCGTCAACCGGTATTACGTGTTGCATTGGAAAAATCAGGTTGGAAAGCAAAAAATCCTGCCCGTGCAACTCTTGAAGCCCATATCAAAGCCGGCTTGGGTGAAGTATGGGAAGAGAATGAGTTCTGGTTTGATTTGTGTGTTAACTACATTGATGCGGATGGCTCTCTCGGTATTAAGAAAATGTGGGAATCTAAACGTCATCCGGGTAAACCGGTTACCATTGCAGAGTGGTACGATGCGGCGTTCGGTGATAATTTGCCGAAACTCAAAGAGACGGCAACCAATGATCCTCGCTACATGAACGAAGAGTTCCCTGTTTATTCATACCTCCGTGATTACGGTGTATGGATGGAAGAGGACAAAATTTACCATGCCATGGAACGCGAACTTAAAATGGAAGAGGGCGAAGTGATCTCACACGGTCATAAATTTGCTGCTTCAACGATGAGTATCGGTGCAGGCGGTGTTATTTCTGCTCAAGATCATCATGGTAAAACCAAGGCGATCGGTATTGAAATCGACGGTAAGAAAATGGAAGGGTTTGCAACCCTCACCAAAAAGCTCGAGTTTTACACACAGTGGGCTACCGATTGGCATTGGAGAGAGTATGCTATGCCGTTCTATCCACGCAACGATCAAGAAAAAGAGGAGATGGTACACCTCGTTTCACATGTTAATCACATGTATATGAAAGAAGAAAACTCATTTGCTCTTAATACTGTTTTCCGTTTGCCGTATAACATTCACACCCGTTCGGCGAACTCAAAACACCTTATGGAAATCAGTCAAAATCATGACCCGATTTGGATCAGTACGGGCGATGCTAAGCGTCTTGGTTTCAAACGCGGTGATGCGATTCGTGTTAAAATTGTTGATACCGTTTCAGGATTAGAGAGCGGGCATTTCGTTGCTATGGCGGTTCCGACAGAGGGTGTACTTCCGGGAACACTCGCATGTTCACACCATGGCGGACGTTGGAAACTGACCAATGCAGTTACGATCCCTAACGGGGTGAGTGATGGTAAAGTAGCGCCGGGGGCAGCACCTCGTGATTTAGGAAATAAAGAATTCCTAAAAGAATCACCTGCAAACGTGGGTAAAGCGGGTGGACAAAGTATTATTGATGATTATGAGGGGACAACCGGGCTTAACAGCTTTGGGGTTCCGGTTGCCGAGATTCAAATGGACGGTAAAGTGGGTAAACTCAAATACGTCGAGGGGATCAAACCTTTCCATACGGAACGCTTTGCTGAGTATAACCGAGATTCGGGCAATATCTGGTGGGATGGACTCTCAGGTTCATGGCAAAATGCCGTTGCGGCTCCACACCCGGATCCGGTTTCAGGTATGCACTGCTGGCACCATAAAGTTCTTCTTGAACCGGCACAAGCGGGAGATAAAATCGGGGATATTTTTGTTAATTACGATAATAACCTTAAAGTATATCAAGCGTGGAGAGATAAATTGACACGTGGATTGGACGCTAACTCAACCATTCGTCGTCCTCGTCATATTAAACGTCCTTGGGTCAATCTCGATCCAACGGCATACGATGTCAGTATCAAGTCATAAGACTTGATACCCCCTTCTAATCTCCCTCCCTTATGCGCTTTTCAGCCGCATAAGTTACAATCATGCTACTTTATTAAAGGTTTTACGAATGGATGAAGTTATCGCACGCAGTAATTTATATGCGTTATTATCACGAATATTACTCCAAGAATTAGATGTTGAACGTTTGGAAATTCTTCGTAACGATGAAACGGTTTTAGAATTTATGCCCCATTGGCGTGATTGGGAATTTCGTAAAGATACGGAGACAAAAAAACTTTTGGAAGAGTATTTAAACCCTGATTTTACTAACCTTTCATTACTCCATTTGGTACCGTATGAGACGTTTTATACGCGAAGTGACCAAATGATTGAAACAGGCGGAGCCAATCCGGTGACTGACATCTATAGTGCATACGATTTTCTAGTCGATTATGAGGTTGCACGTGTCGTTTCTGCGGACCATATAGGCATTGAGATGGAGTTTATGCATCACTTATGTGAAGCACAGCTTAAAGCGATGGAAGAGAGTGATCATGAAGCGATTCAAGAGTTGATTCGTGTACAACATCAGTTTTTGAATACCCATTTGCTTCGCTGGGCACCTATGTATCTCATCAACATGAAATATGAATCGCGTACTCCTCTTTATTATGATACGGCAGAGATGGCTTTAGAATTTATCCTCTCTGATAATGAAACATTGAGCGCTCTGGTTCAAGCGTGAGTCTACTACAGCTTTCACCCGGGCAATGTGTTCGTGCACTTAGTGTCAACTCACTCTGCTCTCATTGTGCTGAGAGCTGTCCGACGAGTGCTATTGCTCTCAGCGGTCGACTTCCATCCATCAATCAATCCCTTTGCGTCGGGTGTTCGGGTTGTGTGGCGGTGTGTCCGAGTGAAGCATTGGTATTGAATGATTTTAATCCGACTGAGTTTTTCTTTTCATTTATAACCGAGGAAGAGGGTGTTGTTTCGTGCCAAAAGAATATCCCTTGTATTGCCGCTCTCTCGAGTGAGCATTTAATCTCACTCTGCAGTCTTAAAAAAGGATTGGTTCTCGATATCGGGCATTGCGGCAGTTGCGATATCGGCTCTTATGTACTTGAGATTATGGAAGAGAGAGTTAAAGGTGCAAATTATCTCCTTGAAGCGATAGAGGTTGATACAAGTGTCGTATGTGAAGCAATCGCGTACAATAGCACTGAAGCGGATGAACCTAAAGATCGGAGAGATTTTTTTAAAACGTTCCATTTGCGTGGGATTGCAAAAGCCAAGCACGATTTTGAAAAAGAGGTACAAAGGTCTACCGATGAGTTTATCGAAGCGAGTATTGACAGCTCCCACACCCAAGCGCTGCGTACGAAAAAAATCACCGATCGGCGGAAACTTTTTTTTACGGCACTGAAAAGGGTAGAAAAACCAGCCCAGTTTCATGTCGTCGATGCTCAGATGATTACTTTTACCTCTCAAAAGATTATGGATGAGACAAAATGTACCGCGTGTCAGATGTGCTATCGTATTTGTCCTACGGCAGCACTTACCTCTGACATGCGAAATTCGAAGATCGATTTTGACCCGTTTTTGTGTGTCAAATGCCATCTCTGTCATGATGTTTGTGAGAGTGATGCAATCAGTGTTTCAACGTCGTACAATCTCAGGGAGTGGTTTGAACCTGCGGTGCAAAATCTCATCACCTATCTCGTCCGCAGGTGCGATGAGTGTGATGCTCTTTTTAGCTCGGTCAGAGGGGAAAAGATTTGCCGCCGCTGTCAACTCGAAGAGGAAGAAGCTTTGGAATTATGGGGATTAAATAAATGATGAATAACGATAATACAATAACATCTGAGACAAAGCTGTACGGATATATTGCTGAAGAAGCTCATAGTAGCCGCTTTTCGGTCACACTTAATAAACTTTATAAAGAGAACGGGTGTGACGCGATGATGATTCCGATGAATATCCGAGTCGATGATGTCGCCTTTACGATATCTCAAATGCGCAGTTCCAAGCTCAATGGTGCTGTCATTGGAAGCGAATACCAAGAAGAGGCACTTTCATTGGTAGATGAAGCCTCTATTGAGGCTTTGGAGAGCGGCTATTGCGATTGTATTATGATACGTGAGGGAAAATTGATAGGGGATTTGATTATGACGAGGGCATTAGAACGCTATGCGGATCGAGACGATTTTGTGGATGATATCGCAATGCGTTCACAGTGTCACTATTTTTACGATTTAACTACAGGAGAAACAAGATGAAAACAAATGATTTTAGTGATCTTAAAGCTGAGTTTGATGAGTTTATACGGGAAAAATGCGACAGTGGAAGTTGTGAGACCGGAAATGAAGAGAGTACAACCGATGATGAACCGGTTCCGAGTTTTGTAGATGAATTAGCGGATAAGCTCCTTGCCCCTTATCATAGCGGAGTTTATTTTTCACGTCTTGATATTAAACGTGTTGCTGAGGCGATTGATGAGTCGATTCCTATCAAAGAGCGCAAAAAAATGATTAAAGCGCTGTTTCGCCACACAACATCAAAAGAGTACTTACGTTCGGCATTTGATGAGTTTAATCGCCATTTCGGAGGACGTATACTCATTTATCAAGAGCTGTCTGAAGCTTTTCCTGCATCAAAAAAACTTTTCGATGAGAATATCGTGAAAATAAAAAAGACGCAAAAAATGTTGGATCAAATCGTTTTAGACTTTGAAGAGATTGAACCGACTGATGAGCCCATGATGATTTAATAGGAAAATATTTCGAATCAGTGAGTATTTTAAATTTTTATAGTGTAATAAAATTTTTTTTGATAAAAATGTGCTAGAATAGGATTAAAACTAAGAGCATTAGATACAGTTATCTAAGATTTAAAAAAGAGAATTTATGAGCTTTAAACGACGTATTCAAGTCTCCATAACAGTACTTATATTCGTTGTTTCAACAATTTTGACTTCCTATTTTATTTATCATGAAGAGCAAATCGCTGCAGAAAAAGCATTTCATTCATCCCAAAATATTAAAAGAGTATACGATTCTATTCGTAAAGATTTAGAGTCATTTTATATTTATCGTGCCTATGCCAATCTTCGCTCAGCTGGAGTCAAAGAGGCAATGAATGCACGTGATCAAGAAAAGCTGTATGAGCTTACACTTCCCCGCTATACAACATTACGAGAAGAAAATCCCCACTTGATTGTTATGCAGTTTCATGCTCCGGATGGAAGATCGATACTTCGTATGCATCGAAAAGAGGTATTCGGAGATGACATTGCTGCACGTCGTCCGATGTTAAAAAAGACCCATGCAACACGATCGGTTCATTGCGGATTTGAGGGGGGAATCGAGGGGATAGGGTATCGCATCGTAGTACCTTTTAGCGATAAAGATAAATATGTCGGCGCTCTTGAATTTGGTATCGATCCGGATGTGATTATTAGCAAACTTGTTCAAACAACCAAAATGGAGACTCTTTTTATGCTTCATGAGAGTCGTATGGCTGCAGCGGACACGCAAAAATATCAGGCACGTTACAGCGGTTATCTTTTTTCCCATTTAACCCCGTATCAGAAACCGTTGATAGAAGAGTTCGTAAAAGAGAATCAGGATTTAAATCAGCGTATTATTCATTATCAAGGGAAAAAATATGATGTTATTCCCATTTATTTAAACGGAAATGACGGTAAACCTATCGGCATATTTTTGTGCTTTAATGATGTCACAAGAGGTTTTCAAGAGGTATCTGAGGTTATTTTAGAGAGTTTCATGCTAACCCTTAGTATGATCATAATACTGTTAGGAATATTTGAATATGCCTTTGCGCGTATGACAAAGAAAATGGTTTTTCAGGAGACCTATACCTCTACGATTTTGAATTCTCAAAAAAATATCATTGTGGTTATGGATAACGGAGAAATTATTTATGCCAATAACGCATTTTTTGATTATTTTCATTATCGCTCTTTGGAAGAGTTTCGACAAAATAACCGATGCATTTGTGAACTGTTTGAGAAATCGGAAACAGAAACGTACATCCAGCCTGAAATGAATGGGATGGGGTGGGCAGAATACCTTCTGGAAAATAAAGATCGAGAAAACCGGGTTAGAATGACAATAAATGGGATAACATCGACATTTACGGTGGACGTTCAAAAAATGGAATACGAAGAGGTACTTCGTTATGTTATTGTATTTAATGATATTACCAATTTAAACAATTTAGCGACATTGGACAGATTGACTCAAATTGCCAATCGTTTTGAATTTGATAAAATCCTGAGTCATTCTATTGATGTTGCTCGGCGGTATGAACGCTCATTTTCTATTATTTTACTGGATATTGACCATTTTAAATCGGTCAATGACCATTTCGGGCATTTGGTAGGCGATGAAGTTCTTAAAACGTTTAGTGAGCTTTTGCGTAAGCAGATACGACAAAGTGATGTTGTCGCACGTTGGGGTGGGGAGGAATTTATTATTCTTCTACCGGATACCTCTTTGCCTTCTGCGATTAAAATGGCTGATGCATTGCGCCAGCGTATAGAAGTAAACCCTTTTGAGACAGTTGGGAATATAACCTGTTCCATTGGGGTAGCAGAGTTCAATCTTGCGGATAAAGCCGATGATTTATTGCACCGCGCCGATCAAAAACTCTACCGTGCAAAAAATAGCGGGCGAAATCGGGTAATGGCTTAAAAATTTAGTATTTTAAGAAAAACCTGCCAAACGATAGCAGCCGTGATACCTGCGGCAAATCCGGCGATGATGTCATCTCCCATCACCCCAATTCCCCCTTTGGCTTCACGATCAATACGACCGATAATTGAGGGTTTTTTGATGTCATAAATGCGGAAAAAGAGAAAACTAAGAGCGATTTGAACTGTAATTCCGTTATTCCATTGCATCAGTGTTGCCATATCAAATCCTACCCCCGGAGCGATGGATAGGGCGAACCATAACCCGACGAGCTCATCGATAACAATTCGTTGATCATCATGGTTATTTGAAGCGGCTTCATACGTATTGATACTTTTAATAGCGATTAGGGTTATGAGTAGTGCAGCCAAAAAAAGGGTTTGCGGACCAAAATAGAGGAGTATCGCAACTCCTAACGGTAACGAAGCAATCGTCCCCACCGTGCCGGGAGCTTTAGGACTGAGGCCGCTGTAGCCGACGGTAAGAAAAAACCATTGAAATTTCATAGGTAATTATCCTTTAGTTGAGAGAGGTCGTTTGATAAAGGCGCATTAATGCGACATAAAAATCTTTTTCGGTATGCTCTTCGAGAAGACCGTTAACGGGCATAATATCGTAATAGAGTTTGGCCAAATTTTTAAATCGGTTAGGATAAAGGGATGCGACGATCATCGACGAAATCTCTTTACGAACTAAAACGGCCGGAGGTAAAAGCCCTTGTCTCATTAACTCAAGAATTGATTCGGAATGGTATGAGATATGGTGATGATGGCCATGCGGGCAGGTTTGGACACTGACGAGTGTTTTGCATTGATTACAATAGACGTATTCGCTTGCAATTCCCACTTCAATATCGATCCCGACGAGACGGTCAATAATCGATTTATTGGCGTTATGGTCGTAGTACATGCCGATTCCGGCATGGTTTTGACCGATCATAAGACGGTTACATCCATAGTTTTTGGCCACAATGGCATCTAAAATAACTTCATTGCTTCCGGCAAAAATATAGCTGCTCTCGAGAGGAACAATAACGACGCGATTACGAGGAAGATAGTTCTCGACGAAAAATTTCAGGGTCTCAAAACGGAGATCATATTTCAAATCGGCATTATTGTACGGCTTGAGGAGGAAAATAACAATGAGATCCGTACGCTCTAGGCTTTGTCGAATAAGGCGCTCATGGGCACGATGGAGTGGATTGGCCGCCATAAATAACGCGGTAATATGTTCGGCTCCGATTTGCTCTTTTGCTTGATTGACCATCTCTTGAAGGGATTGGACACTGAAAAGATCGATGGAGTATTCCCCGCAAATGGCATATTTTCCCAATCGTTTATGGGTTGCATTGACTCCCGGATGGGATAAATCTTCGGTTCCATAAATCTGGTGCAACCGTTCTCGAGGGTCGATAGGATAGACTTCGTCAACACAAAGTTCTCCTACAACGAGGTTATCACAAATCAGATCAAGAATTTCCCCTTTTTTGGTTGAGGTGAGGATCGTTTCATTGACTTTTCCACTGGGAGAGAGGATAAGGGGAAAGGGGAATGTTTTACCGAGAAACATACCGCTGCTTAGAACTTCTTTGCTCTGAGCCTCATTCATAAGGGCTGTTACGGGACTGAGCATACCTGCTTTGAGTAAAGTGAGGGCGGAAACGGCCTCTTGGTCAATATAGAGGGCTCTATTTTTTCTTGACAATGCCATATTTCTTTCTCTTTTCCCATAAACTTTTGCGTGAAATCCCCAGTTTTTTCGAAAGTTCTGTATCCGGGTATCGGTTTTGAAAATGGATCATAATGTATTTCACATACTCTTCGATCGGTAAAATCTCTCCTTGATCAAAAAGGTGGTTTTCACTTTCGATTTCGATCAGTTTGAAAGGGGGATTATCGATGGGATCAGTGCTGGCGACGATGCACTCTTTTCCTGCAATTAGTTCATAAAAGGCTTTATGCTCACTTTTCTTGAGGTTTTGAAAATCGGTGATAAACAAGATCGCATCGTCATTCGGTGCCGCAATATCGCTAAATGCTTTAGCGGAAGAGAGTGAGATGAATTGGAGTGTTTTATCATGATGTGCCGCATAACGGAATGCAAACGCATCGGCATATTTTTGGTATCCGCTGCAAATAAAGAGGGGAAGCTCTGTTTTATCCAGATCTTCATCTACATTAATCGAGTTAAAGGTGTGGGTGAGATAACGCTCATACGTTTGGTTTTGACGGCGAAGACGTTCATGATTTTGGAAGTGTTGAATTTTTCGGATAAGTTCTTCAATCATAAAAGGTTTGAGAATGTAATCTTTGGCTCCCGCTGCGAGAGGTTTGGAAACGGTATCGTTACTCACATAGCTTACCATCAAAATAACGACGGCATTTTTATACGCTTCGATGACAGGATAGATATCTTGACCGCTGATATTGGTCGAGAGGAGGACAACATCATACGGAGTTCCGCGAAGCCCTTCTTTTGTTGAACTGGAAATATCGCAGTTGTGGCTTAAATCGCTTAGTTTAGAAGCGATACTTTGAGCAAGATAGATCTCGTTTTCGATAATGAGTATATTCATCCGTTTTTCCAATCAAAATAGTGTACTGATGCGGTTGCAATCACGCCGATACCTTCCTTACGTCCGATAAATCCAAGATGCTCGGTGGTGGTTGCTTTGACATTGAGTCGTGCAGGGGGAATATGGAGCAATGAAGCTAGAGTAGAGCGCATTTGTTCTTTATAGGGGGCAATTTTCGGTGCTTGTGCGATGATCGTGATATCCGCGTGCAAAATGACAAATCCGAAATGATGGAGTTTTTCGACACAGCGTGCCAAAAGCTGCTTTGAGTCAATATTTTTATAGGCAGTGTCGGTATCGGGGAATAGCATCCCGATATCTCCTAAACAGGCAGCTCCAAGTAAGGCATCGATGAGCGCATGGATCGCAACGTCTCCGTCACTGTGTGCTTTAAAGCCGAAAGAAGATTCTATATTGATTCCGCCGAGAACCATCGGCTTAGCCTCTTCAAAAGGGTGAACGTCAAATCCATTACCGGTAAACACTACAGAAGAGGGAGAGGAAAGACATTCGATAGATGCGGTATCGGCAGTATGCGTTATTTTCGCGGCACGCGGATCACCAAGGACAAAGTAGCGTGTACCCCCGGAGGCGACAATGGCGCTGCTCTCATCGGTAAACTCCACATCCGTTTCCAAAGCACGGCGTAATACCTCGGTACGGGAGAGTTGAGGGGTTTGAATTCGCTTGACTTTCTCACGCTCTATCGTTTTATCACCGTAGACGACCGTGTCATGAACATCGAGTGCGGGAACAATGGCATCCGCAACCCCTTTATGCTCTAGCAATCTGGCGATGAGGTCGGGATCAATACAGGCACGGGCAATATCGCTTACCATGACATAAGGAGTTTTAACTTCGTTGAGCGCATTTTTAAGTGATTGTTGGCGGGTCTCTCCCCCTGCAACAATCGTAAAATCACACATAGAACGGATAAAAGGGATCTCATCCGGATGGGCAGAGAGTATGATGGAGGCTTCGGGGAGTGATTCTTTGATACGGTTAGTAACATAAAGCCAGAGAGGATCATGGCCAATACGGAGCCATTGTTTTTTTACAGGTACTTTAAAACGGGTAGAGTTACCTGCGGCAAGCAAAACAAGGGTTAAATCAGACAAAATGTATCCTATTTTGTAAACTGTTACGAAATTATACACTTAAAAAGCTTTTTTTTATCTTGTTTGCGATAAATTATAAGATACTTCAAGAGGAAACGAGAGTTGTTTTCCTAAATCCTCTTGAAATTTTTTATCTAAATTGAAACAGATACGACCCTTTTAGGGGCTCTTATCTATAAGTCCAATTAAGCTTTTGAAAAGATCAAGGAGAAAGTATGAGAACTGAATGGGTCGCTAAAAGAGAAAACGACACCGTCCGTACTCAGATGTACTATGCCAAACAAGGCATTATTACCGAAGAGATGGCCTATGTAGCCAAAGTAGAGGAGCTCGATCCTGAGTTGGTTCGTTCCGAAGTAGCACGGGGACGTTTGATTATCCCTGCCAATGTTAATCATAAAAACTTGGAACCGATGGCTATCGGAATTGCCGCTCGCTGTAAAATTAACGCAAATATCGGCTCTTCCGCAATAGCCAGTGATGTTCAAGGTGAGATTGAGAAGATTCAAGTATCACAGCACTATAAAGCCGATACGGCAATGGACCTCTCAACAGGTGGAGATTTGGATGAGATTCGCCGTGCGGTGATTGAAAACTCTAAAATCCCTATCGGTACGGTTCCCATTTATCAAATTTTGCACGACGTCAACAACAAAATTGAAGATTTGAGTATCGAAGTGATGCTCGAAGTACTAGAGCGCCAAGCGAGACAAGGGGTAAGCTATTTCACGATTCATGCAGGCTTTTTACTCGAAACTATGCCCAAAGTGGCGAAACGTAAAATGGGGATCGTAAGCCGCGGCGGTTCATTGATGGCAGCATGGATGATGCACTATCATCGCGAGAATCCGTTTTATACGGCGTACGATGAGATTCTTGATATTTGTGCTCGTTATGATGTCTCCCTTTCTCTTGGGGATTCTCTCCGTCCCGGGTGTTTGGCCGATGCGAGCGATGAAGCGCAACTCGGTGAACTGAAAGTATTGGGTGAACTTACACTCCGTGCATGGGAGAAAAACGTACAGGTAATGATCGAAGGGCCGGGACATGTCCCTCTTAATCAGATTGAACGTAACATGAAAATCCAGCGCGAATACTGTCATGAGGCACCGTTTTATATCCTCGGACCTCTTGTTACCGATATTGCGGCGGGATATGATCATATCAGCTCTGCTATCGGTGCGGCAGTCGGCGGATGGCATGGGGCATCGATGCTGTGCTATGTTACACCGAAAGAGCATTTGGGGTTACCGAACGCCGAAGATGTTCGTGCCGGAATTATCGCCTATAAAATTGCGGCACATGCGGCGGATATTGCCCGCGGACGTAAAGGTGCGCGTGATATCGATGATGCCATGAGCGATGCACGTTATGCATTTGATTGGAAACGCCAGTTTGAACTCGCACTTGATCCTGAACGGGCACGTGAATATCATGATGAAACGTTACCTCAGGATGTATTTAAAGAAGCAGAATTTTGTTCCATGTGCGGACCGAAATTTTGTTCGTATAAAATCACCCAGCAGATTATGGATAATCCTGAATCTCTCGCATGGATTGCTGAAGAAGCAAAAACACAAAGCGTAAGCTAAAAACTACAAGGAGAATATTTTTATGACAGAAGAAATTGTAAAATCAGCATTATCGAAAGTTACCTATCCTGGGTTTACGAAAGATATCGTAACCTTCGGATTCGTTAAAGAGATCAAAATTGATGGGAGCAATGTGAGTGTAATCGTTGACATCACCTCAAGTGCGCCGGAAGTGGCACATCAAATCACGGTTGAAGCAACGGATGAATTAAAACGTGCCGGTGCATCGGATGTGGTGCTCAACATTACTGCACCGAAAATGCCGCGAGAGAGTTCATCTAAGGGGAAAAATATTGCCCCTCAAGTGAAAAACTTCATTATGGTCAGTTCGGGTAAAGGGGGAGTTGGAAAATCGACTACTTCCGTAAACCTTGCAGTCGCTCTTGCAATGCAAGGGAAAAAAGTGGGTCTTTTGGATGCCGATATCTATGGTCCCAATATCCCGCGTATGATGGGGCTCGATGGTCAAAAACCTGAAGTGGTCGGAAACAAAGTTCTCCCGTTGAGAGCATATGGCGTCGAAGTGATGTCGATGGGCTCACTTATGGAAGAGGGTCAGTCATTGATTTGGCGCGGTGCGATGATTATGAAAGCAATCGAGCAGTTCTTACGCGATATAGTATGGTCGGATTTGGATTGTCTCGTTATCGATATGCCTCCGGGTACCGGTGATGCACAACTCACGTTGGCGCAAAGTGTTCCTGTAACCGTAGGGGTTACGGTGACTACACCACAAATGGTTTCCCTCGATGATTCCCGCCGTAGTTTGGATATGTTTAAAAAACTTCATATTCCGATCGCGGGTGTTATCGAAAATATGTCTGGATTTATCGCTCCTGATACCGGAGTTGAGTATGATATTTTTGGAAAAGGGACCTCTAAAGCGATGGCAGATCAGTTTGATACTTGTATACTTGCCGAAATCCCTATCGAACCCGCTATCCGAACGGGCGGGGATGAAGGTAAACCGGTAACCTATTATGCACCGACTTCTGAAACGGCAAAGCGTTATATGAAGGCAGCCGAAGATTTATGGGCAACCATCGAGAAAATCAACGAAGAGGGTGGAGTGGACAATCAGGCGATCCAACCGAATACCCCTCCGGGCGTATCAGCATGTTCAACTGCCGCTGCACCGAAAGCGGCAGAAGCAGCTCCATCCGGTGGAAGTTGCGGCACCGGCTGCGGCTGTCACTAAACCCCTCTCTTTTCCCCTCGATTTTGAGGGGGAATCCCCCCTTTTTTATATCTCTAATCTTTTTTTCAGTATAATCGATCTATTTACGTCAATAAGTCAGGAATAATGAAAAAAGAGAAAACATTTATTACCCTTGTTATCAGTATTGTAGCCGTGATGATTATTTTAGTTGCCGTTTTAGCGGCAACTTTTCGATATATGGGGTTGCAATCGGCTCAGAGTAAAGCCGATTTAGCGGCACAGATTGTTCGAGAATCGTTAACCTCCCATATGATTAGCGGGAGTGCCGATTACCAAAACGAATTACTGAAACAGATTGATACATTGGAAGGGATGAAACATGCTTGGGTTGTCCGCTCCGAGAGTCTCAGTCGTCAATACGGAAAAGGGATACATCCTCAAGAACCCGTTGACGATATCGATCGTGCGGTATTACGCGAAGCTAAAAGTATTGAAAATATTTCAGGCTCATTATTCTCTGATACCCTTTACCGGCTCTCTATCCCTTACATTGCTTCGGAGAAGGGGAAAATTGATTGTCTTAGCTGTCATGATTCCAAAGTTGGGGACGTTTTAGGGGTTGTATCCATTGAAATAGAGATCAATGACCTTAAAGTAACCGGATTGATCGCCGTTGCCATAGCAATCACTGTTTTATTGCTCTTAACGTTGTATCTTCTAAAACATGTAAGTCGTTTTATCGCTTCTTACAAAGAGACATTGGATGCCGTTGCCCTCACTATGGAGAGTGCTGAGCGCGGCGATTATAGCCATCGTATCGACTCTTCAGAGACATTGGACGGTTATAATGCCGCGATGTGGACGAATGCCGTCATGGAAAAACTTGATACGACGTTGAACGAGAGCGGTAAAAAAATGGCTTCCCTCATCCGTTTAGATCAGAACAACAGCAATCCGCTCTATAACCTTCAGCTGGGAGTGGATCAACTGTATGAAGTGGAACGATTTAGAGCAGAGATTGAGAAAGATCAGAACCTTGAAGAGGTATATGGACGAATCATTGCATTGCTTCGTACCCATTGGAATTTAAATAATTTTAATATTTTAGAACTTAATCCGCTGGATAAGACAACGCATGTGGTTCATACGGAAAAGAGTTTATTGTGCGATGCCCTTAGCGGCTGCCGTGCAGATCATACAAGCGGAATGGTCGATTCGACACAGTGTGAGGTTGCATGCCCTAAAATGATTGATCCCTCAGCGCATTATGTGTGCCAAAGTTATCCGATTGTCGATGATTTGGATATTGTAGTCTCTCTCGTTACTTATGATGTTCGTGAAGTGAGTATGATACGCTTAGCATTAGAGCAGTTAGGAAATTATATTAATGCGTCAAAACTTCAGATTATTAATAAAAAACTACAGCAGACCGTCCGGATCGATCCTATGACACAGCTCTATAATCGTGCGTATCTTGAAGAACTTACAAAACTTATAATGGCTCAGTCTACGCGAACGATGATCCCTTACGGTATCTTAATGATCGATATGGACCAGTTTCATCTGGTTAACCAATCTTATGGGAATGCCATCGGAGACGAGGTGATTAAAGCGATGGCGCGTAACATCCATGAGAACATTCGACAAGGAGATATCCTTGTCCGTTACAGCGGTGATACGTTTGCGGTCATTCTTTATGATTATGAAGAGAATGATGTGCATGAAGTGGCGGAAGCCATACGGGTCTCTTTCAAGAAAAAAATCAGAATCAATACCTATGCTATTTTGAAAACTGTAAGTATCGGAATCTCTCTTTTCCCATTGCAAACGCACGACATGATAGAGGGGATCGAATACGCTAAGAGAGCATTACTAGAAACAAAGCACCAAGGGGGGAATGCCTCTTTAGTATACGATAATAAGAGAATGCCGGTTTAATAAATAGTAATCTCTCTTAAAATTGATCTCCGCCGGTAAACATGCGTGCTTCAAATTCGATAACGCGGTTACGTCCCGTATGTTTACCCTCATAGAGAGCAATGTCTGCGAATTTAATTACTTTCCAGATAGAGTCGGCTTGGGAAGGGAAATGAGCAATCCCGATACTGAGTGTTTTTTGAACGGTATCATTTCCGAATTGAAATTTCTTCTCATTGAAAACCGTTCGTATCTTCTCAGCTACTCCTACTGCCCCCTCAGGTGTTGTATTATGAAGTAGTACCAAGAACTCTTCTCCGCCGTAGCGTACCGGAAGATCGGCTTTACGAATGCTGTGCACCAAAATTTCCGAGAGAGATTTGATCACAACATCTCCGGCATCGTGGCCATAGGTATCATTGATCATTTTAAAATAATCAATATCTATCATAAGTACGGCATAGGTGACGTGGGATCGTATCGCTTGCTCAGCACTTTTATCAATAAATTCTTCTAAAAAGCGACGATTATAGAGTCCTGTTGCCCCGTCTCGCAGTGAAGAATCCCGTAATTTATCCATAAGACTTCGACTCTCAATAACTGCTTTTGCCGCTTCGAAATAGTTTCGAATACTCGGAAGGGCAAGATTCATCATTTCTATGGTTTCCGTATCTTTGGCTGAATAGGAGAGGATCAGGGCCAAATCATCGTTAATATTAAATGGGATACACGAATACTCTTTCTCATCTGCACAGTTGGCACAAATCCCCGGGAAATCAGTTGAGTAAACATCCGTTGCAGTACGGTAAGCTCGACACTCTTGCGTATCTTTGTCTGCACTTGGGAGACAAAAGCTTTTGTGGTCGGTTATATAAATAAGTTTACGTTCTTTTGTTGTTTTGTCCACTTCGTAAAGGGCAAAATGATCAAAATGGAATTTTTCCTTTAGAACATAAATAAATCGAGAGTAGACATCATTTTTATTACTGTCCATTTCGATTGTCTTTTTAAATTTATAGACATCGGAGAGTTCTTGAATAATGACACCTGCTGTACTAAGCGGATCACTGCTACAGATATTAGAGCGAGAAGCAAAGGTATTGAGGTTGTGTTTTATCCCCCCGAATGTATCTTCCATTTTTTGAAACAGGGTATTCATCTGTTCGGCGACTTCACTTCCCGCATCTTTGAGCGTAGTAGTAAATCGAAAACTGAAATCTCCGGTCCGTGCACGTTTAATACCGTTTTGAAGATTTTCAAAGAGTTTCATATAAGGTTTGAAATAATGATTTGTCACCCAAAGGGCAATGATAATAAAGATAACATTGATCGCAAAAATTTTGGCAATCGTCATAGCGCCGGTTTGACGAATTTCATTGATATTGAACTCCATACTGATAGCTCCTAAGACATCCCCTTCTTGGACATTATGACAGGTGAGACAGTTTGGATTTCCATACGCGGTTGCGGTATAGGGAATGGTTACCCGTAAAACGGCGTTTTGAGGATCCTCTCGAATTTCTCGGACGGTGACCCCCTCTTTTAAAACTTGACGATCGATAGCATCGCGGGGTTTTTCATTTTGCATCCCTTCGCCGTGTTGTTGTATAACACTGTCGGCACGAACTATCCAAAGTGCTTGTACATCTTTGATATTGGCAATATTGCCGAGAAAAAACTCCCGCTTATCCATGATGCCGTTAACCATATGTGCCGTTAGACCGTCACGAACAATCTCAGCCGTCATCTTTGATTTTTCGATAGCGTTGTTGTACCCATAATCACGAAAGTTAAGTGCGACGTTGGTGATTGTTGCAACAGCAAGTCCGATGAGCATCAAAGCAACGATAAATAATATTTTCCGATTTGCGTTCATATTTTATTACCTTATATTTTAACGGATGAGAATAGAGAGTTATTTTGGGAAGACAATAGCTAAATAATTTTTAAAAATAGATGAAAGTAGAGTTAAAGCGTCAGGGTCTATTCAACCGTAACGCTTTTGGCGAGATTGCGCGGCATATCGACGTCGTTACCCAAACGGATAGCGATCTCCATGGATAAGAGTTGTAAGACAACCATCATTTCAAAAAATTCACACATATAATCGTCATGCGAATGGGTTCGGATATGATCGTCCGCTTTGTCAAAATCAAGAGGGCTGATTGAACAGATCGTAGAGTCCCGCGCACTGAGTTCTTCGATATTGCTTTTGGTTTTATCATAAAGTTTATGTTCCGGAAGGAGTGCGATGGTAAAGAGCTCCGGATCGGCAAGGGCGATAGGTCCGTGTTTCATCTCACCGCTCGGATACCCCTCAGCATGTAGGTATGTGATCTCTTTAAGTTTTAAAGCTCCCTCCAACGCAAGCGGGAAGAAAACATCTCTCCCGATGAAAAAGAAACCGTGTCCGTGGAGGTAACGTTTGCTTAAGCGACGTAGTTGTTCATGCAGAGCATTCTCAACACTTACGGTTGAGGGGAGGGTGCGCAGAAGCTGAATTTGACGTTTGATCTCTTCGGAAGGGAGGGTTTTTCGTATCCCCCCAAGATAGAGGCTCAGCATCCATAACACACACACTTGGGTAGCAAATGCTTTGGTCGAAGCGACCCCTTTTTCGATTCCGGCACGGGTAAGAATAGAAGCATCAGCAAGCCGTACCATGGAGGAGTTGTCTACATTACAGATAACCATCGTTTTAAGGTTATTGCGTTTTGCCATTTTCAGACTCTCTAACGTATCGGCCGTTTCACCGCTTTGGCTGATAACAACGAAAAGGGTATCTGGAGTGAGAAAAGGTTCACGATAGCGAAATTCGCTCGCAATTTCGACTGAGGTTTTAATTTTTGCATGACGCTCAAACAGGTAGCTGGCAACGAGTGCAGCATGATAACTCGTACCGCACGCACAAAATTTGATTTCGTTGATTCCCTCAAATAGATTACCTTCAAGCTCTTCAAAATAGACACTTTCATCACGTAGGCGTCCGAGGAGGGTATCGGCGAGTACACGGCTTTGCTCATAGATCTCTTTTTCCATAAAAAATCGGAATCCCTCTTTTTGAGCGGAGAGTTTATTTTCGGAGAGGGGGGTAAAGCGGAGTGCTACAGCATGATTAGTTTCATCGAACAATGAAATTCCCTCTGCGGATGCATAGCCGTAATGACCGTCTTCGAGGTAGATCACTTCATGACACTTGCCGATTAAAGCGGCATCAGAGGAGCCGAAGAGGGTTTCATTTTCTTTGTTGCGTCCGATAATCATTGGAGAGCCGTGTTTCGCGAAGAAAATGGTTCCTTCAACATCGGCATTGACGAGGAGAATGGCATACGCCCCATGAAGTTGGGAGAGAGTTTGCTGAAACGCTTCAAAAGCAGATACTGCAGTTCTGAGTTGGTATTCGAAGAGATGGACGATTACTTCAGTATCGGTTTGACTTAAAAACTGAACCCCTTGAGCGGTAAGCATTGTTTTGAGCTCTTGGTAGTTTTCGATGATACCGTTATGAACAACGTATGAATTTTCCCCTAAGTGCGGATGGGCATTGAGTTCAGTGGGTTTGCCGTGGGTTGCCCACCTTGTATGTCCGATACCGACAGAAAAGCCGGTACTTTCATAATTTTGGGCTTTTTCTTCAAGGTTAATAAGTTTTCCGACCGCTTTAAAAAGAGAGAAATGTCCCTCTTGCAAGACTGCGATCCCTGCAGAGTCGTAACCGCGATATTCGAGTTCTCGAAGTCCGTCGATCAATATCTTTTTAACCGGTTTGACTCCGATATATCCGACGATACCGCACATAGTTATTCTCCTACCAATTTAGCAATTATTTCGCGCGCATTATCGCACATTCTATTTTGTTTTTCAATTAAGAAGTGGTCACGTGCCATATTTTTATTGGTATGGATTTTAGCAGTCGCAATATTGATCTGCGCTTCATCAAAACATTGGACAAAATAGGCCAGAAGTCCCCGTTGATTTGTTGTGTTGAGATTGAGTTGTGCATAATGAATAGAGTGGTCACAATCGAGAGTAATCTCACTCGGTTTAATGATCGGTTTAGGGAGGGTTAATTTTTTCGTCATATCAAATGCCTCTTCGACAATAATCTGAATTTGTTCCATTGTCCCCTCTAGCGGGCGTTGCAAAAATTCGATTTTAAAGTATTTGATGCCGTCAAAAAGGGTGAAAATATCCATCGACGCCACATCAAGATAACTGAGCTTTCCTAATAAGTACCCTAGATTCAGAGGGATGCGACGGAAAATGTGGATGACAAGTCCCCCCTCTATGTTAAGTTGATAGGTGAAGGTTTGACATTCAAAGGCCTCTTTGGAAATATTGATAATTTCATTAGGGGTATGTTTGAAAAAGAAAAGATTCGATTCGATGGAGAGAACTTTTTTCTGCTCAATTTTCGAGAGTTGGATAAATTCAGGATCATGGATCAGACGTTTTTCTTTATTTTCACGTTTAATAGCATCAGTAATCCGATCATTCTGGGAAGCAATCTCAAGGGATGCTTCATAGAGTTCATGAAGCAGATTTGCACCGAAACTGGTATAGGTTCCACTCCCCACACCGTTAATATCGGCATAAGTCAGAATATAAAGAAGGGTTAGATTCTCCGGTGTTTTGATTTTGGACATAAATTGGTAGAGGGTTTTTTCGTTGTAAAGATTTTCACGGTAAGCGACGTTGCTCATTAAAACATGGTGTCGTACAAGAAGCGCTCCACGCTCGAACTGCAGAGTTGGAAGTTTCAAGTTTTTGAGGAATGGGACGATAAGTTTTGCCCCCACTTCAGAGTGATCTTGTTTACGCCCTTTGCCGGTATCATGTAAAAGTATTGCTGCTTTGAGGAGGAGTTTGTCCGCAGAACTGAGAGGGTGATAAAGGGCTTCAACATAGGGGTCTTGAATGTTTTCAAGAGCTTCAATACATTTAATCGAGTGTAAATCGACAGGATAATGGTGATACCCGTCAAATTGCGGTAAATGAAGTACTTTCTTAAACGCACCGATGAGGTGATGTAAAATCCCTGCATCATAAAAGAGTTTCATTATGACGTAGAAATGTTGACGTTCAAAGAGCTTACGCAATAATCCATAGGTTTTCACTCTGAGCGGATGTTTGATGTGGGTGTAGGTAAAATGAAACAGAACACTGGAATCAAAAATCCATTCACGATCTTCTAGATTAACCAGTAACTCCAAGAGGGTGTCAATCGGAGGTGTTTGTATATTATAAGAAGCATACAGTATCCCCTCGAAACTGTAAAATCCTTTGTGTATCCTCCCCTCCCGGAGTGCTCGGATAGGAGCTGAATGATGAAGATAAAGGCGAGCCATTTTTTTGACATAAATTTGAGTGAAGTTATTAATCCGCCATTGCGCTTCCAATAACCGACTGACCAATTTACGCTCGTCACTAAACCCGAGCATTTGTGCGATGCGAGGCATGTAATCAAGGACGAGCTGATCTTGTTGTTTGCCGCTGAGCAGATGGAGGGCACTACGGACGCGAAAGAGCAGTTCAAGAGCAATCCTATAGTCACGGTACTGTTCATCGCTAAAGAGCTCACTGCTGAGCTCTTTGAGACTATTGACGCCATAAATGGTTTTTGCTATCCAATAGAGCAGTTGCGAATCACGTAACCCGCCTACCCCCTCTTTGATATGAGGTTGCATCGAAAAAGGAAATTTTCGACGACGAATATCGGCTTCTTCAATTTTAGCCATTATAAATGTTTTTGGGTCATCATTTCGGATAAGGGTTAGACGGTTTTGTGTGACACTCCACGTAAAAGGGGAACCGATGATGAGACGCGACTCCATGAGCGCTGTCTTGATGGTAATATCTTCACGTGATGCATTCAGTAAGTCATTGACATCATGAACACGATGGCCCAGTTTAAGCCCTGCATCCCATGCTAAATAGAGAAACTTTTCGATGATGGAAGCGGTATTGTATCCGTCGTTTTTTTCATACACGATCATAAGGTCGATATCACTGTGAACACACAGTTGCTCGCGGCCGTAGCTCCCAAGTGCGATGAATGCGATAGGGATGGAACTGCGCATCGGAAGATAGTTTCCAAACATGCGACGCAGGATCGTTTTATACATGAGAGAGACAATGGAATCAAGCGTTTTGGTGTGAATGACAAGGAAATCTTTTCCCTGATTGCGTTCAAAGAGTTCCAAAAGTGAATTTTTATAATCGGAAATATACGTTTTAAAAAGTTTAGATATCTCAAAATCGCTTGCATTACGCTCGATGAGGTCTTCAATCTGTTCGCTGATGCTCATAGTAACTACTTTTTGAAGATATTGTACCGTTTTTCTTTTGCTATAATGCGCCAAAAAATAAGCAATAAAGAATAAACAATGGATTTGATAGCAAAAGTAAAACGGCATGAACGTCTGAGTTTCGAGGAATCAGTCGCACTTTATGATTTAGACCTCTTTATTCTCGGTGAACTTGCGGATGAGCGTCGCAGGGCATTGCACGGCAAACGTACCTATTTTAATATCAACCGTCACATCAATCCGACTAACGTTTGCAAAGATATCTGTAAATTTTGTGCGTATAGCGCAAGCCGTAAAAATCCGAACCCTTATACGATGAGTCATGAAGAGATTTTGGCGATCACCGATGATATCGTTGCACGGGGAATTTCGGAAGTTCATATCGTCTCTGCCCATAATCCTGAAACGGGATTGGAGTGGTATCTCGAAGTATTTAGTAAAATCAAAGCACGGCACCCTCAGCTTCACATTAAAGCCCTCACGGCGGCAGAAGTGCACTTTCTCGCCGAAGAGTACGGCAAAAGCTATGATGAGATTATCGATTTGATGATAGCCAACGGGGTTGATTCGATGCCCGGAGGCGGTGCGGAGATTTTCGATGAGAAAGTACGTGACTACATCTGCAAAGGAAAAGTAACTTCCGCGCAATGGCTCGAAATCCACCGTAAATGGCATGAACGTGGGATGAAATCTAATGTCACGATGCTTTTTGGTCACGTCGAAGAGCGCTCTCATCGTATTGATCATATGTTCCGAATCCGTGATTTGCAAGATGCTACAGGGGGATTTAACTGTTTCATCCCTTTGGTCTATCAGAGTGAGAACAACTTTTTGAACGTTAAAGAGTCGATAACAGCGCATGAAATTCTCAAAACCATGGCGATTAGCCGTATCGTTCTCGATAATGTCCCGAATCTCAAAGCTTACTGGGTCACTTCAACGGTGAATCTGGCACTTGTCGCTCAAGAGTTTGGGGCGAACGATCTCGACGGTACAATCGAGCGCGAGTCAATCAACTCTGCTGCCGGAGCCAAAAGTGCGAACGGTGTAAATCTCGAAGAGTTCGTTGCTCTGATAAAGAACAGCGGATTTGCTCCCGTTGAACGTGATAGCTTGTATAATACAATCAAAGCATGGTAAGGAACAGCGATGATTTTAATGATTGATAACTATGACAGTTTTACGTATAACATTGTGCAGTATTGTTTAGAGCTTGGAGCTGACCTTAAAATTATCCGTAACGATGAACTCACGGTCGAAGAAATTGAAGCGTTGCATCCCGAAAAAATCATCATCTCTCCGGGTCCTGCAACCCCTGATGATGCAGGGGTGACCCTCGATGTAATTCGTCATTTTGCCGACAAAGTACCTATTTTAGGAATTTGCTTGGGACATCAAAGCATCGCACAGGCATTCGGTGCTAATGTGGTACGCGCCAATCGGATGATGCACGGGAAAACGTCTAAAATGATTCGTTCGGGAGAAACCCCTATTTTTAATAAATTACCGGAGATGTTTACCGCTACACGCTATCACTCCTTAATCGTTGAGCAGGAAAATCTTCCGGATGTTATTGTCCCTACGGCATACAGTGAAGATGATCATGAAATTATGGCATTAGAGATCAAAGATAAACCTATCTACGGTGTTCAATTTCACCCAGAATCGATTATGAGTGAATTCGGACATGAGATACTGAACAACTTTTTGAAACTATGAGAGAAAAAGTTCTTTTTTTAGCACTTTTAGGGGTTAATTTTTTAGTCCTTGTTTTGCAAATAAAAGGGCTCTCTATCGGGTATCATGAAGCGCAAATTTTATACGGTGAAGTATCCCCTCTACAACTGCTAATCTCTTCTTCGCTCCATTTTTTCGGACAAAATGATTATATGCTTAGAGTGCCGATGATTGCACTTCATCTGCTTTCGGTTGTTTTACTTTACGGCATTTCAAAACATTATGTTTCACGGGAGCATGATCGTTTATGGATTGTTCTCATTTATATTCTTCTCCCCGGGGTCACGAGTGCGGCTTTGATTGTGGATAATGCGGGATTAGTTATTGCCTCATTATTCCTTTTTGTGTATATCCATCTTAATTTCGGACGTTATGCTCTGGGACTGATCCCTATCCTTATTGTCATTGATCCTGCATTTGCTTATCTTTTCTTTGCAATAGCTCTTTATGGTCTTTACCGAAAAGAGTATCTGTATACTTTATTCGGAGTGGCAGCTTTAATACTTTCTCTCAGCGTCTATGGGATACATGTCGGGGGATCGCCGGAGAGTCGTTTTTTGGATGCTTTGGGTGTGTATACAGCCATATTTTCACCTATTGTCTTTCTTTATCTTTTTTATGTTTTGTATCGTCGTATGATTTCCAAGGAGTGGGATCTAATTTGGATGATTGCGATGAGTGCTTTTATGATTTCTTTGTTGCTCTCCTTTCGACAAAAAGTAGAAATTCAAACCTTTGCCCCCTTTTTACTTTTGGCATTACCGCTCGCGGCACAAACTTTTTTACATACCTATCGTATTCGCTTACGCGAATTCCGTGGACGGTATCGATTCCTTTTTTATACGGCGTTTACCCTTTTAGTACTAAATGTATTAGCGGTATTTTTTAACCATTATTTTTATCGTTTTTTGAGCAATCCGACACACCATTTCTCTTATCCGATGCATGTTGCGAAAGAACTTTCGGCAGTGTTGCATCATGACAATATCAAATGCATTGATGCAGGGAATGAGAAACTTCAGTTACGTCTACGTTTTTACGGAATCACACACTGTAAGGAGTATCGTTTGGATAATGAGATAGCGCCCAGAAGTAAAAAAGTTACAATAAGTTACACTAAAAAGCCAATTTATGAGATGTATGTTACTAAAGTAAACAAATAACCATCTTTTTTCTGCAAAAACTTCCGAGAAGTCATTCAAATTCCCTATAAATGATATAATTTTCGTTAAATAGATTATTCGAAGGAGTTGCAATGGCTCAAAGAGCGATTCGTGAATACGATGGTAAAGCAATTTTCTCTAAACATTGGGAAAAATACTTCAGTGGGTTTCATTACGGTTTTAAATCAGTACTGGTAACCAATGGTGATGAATTACGCGCATGTGCGCAAAAACACGGATTTGAGTGGTTAAAACAAGAAGCTCTTGTAGCAAAGCCGGATATGCTATTCGGTAAACGGGGTAAAAATGATCTTGTATTGTTTAAAACCAATAAACCGGGTGATGTCACTCTTGAAGAAGCTGCCAAATGGATTGATGAAAAAATTTCTCACGAAACGACGCTTCTCTCCGGTCAACATGGAACATTGACCCATTTTATTGTTGAGCCGTTCACTCCGCACTCTCAAGATCAAGAGTACTATATTTCAGCAACGACGGTCGGTGAAGACGATGTACTTTATCTATCGGCTGAGGGCGGTATGGAAGTTGAAGAGGGATGGGAAGAGAAAGTTAATGAAGTAACGATTCCGATCACGATGGATGATGCAAATATTGCACATTTGATCCGTGCAAACGTTCCTGCAGGAATTCCGGCGGAAAATAAAGAGCGCTTTATCACTTTTGCTGAGCAATTTTATAAATTCTATCGTGATTTGAACTTCGCTTATCTTGAAATCAATCCAATCGTTATGATCGGTAACGATATGCATATTCTTGACCTTGTTGCACGTCTTGATGATACCGCAGGATTTATGATGGGTGAATCATGGTGCGGGGCCGAGTTCCCGACAGCGTTTGGAATGGAAGATCAATCTCCTGAAGAAAAAGCAATTGCAGAAGCAGACTCGAAATCGGGTGCTTCATTGAAACTTACGATCCTTAATCCGATGGGGCGCATTTGGACCATGGTTGCAGGTGGCGGTGCATCGGTTGTATATGCCGATACGATTGCAGACCTATCAGGAAATGTAGCCGATCTTGCGAACTACGGTGAGTATTCGGGCGGACCGACAACGGGTGAAACCAAATTTTATGCGGATACCGTATTGGATTTGATGACACGCCACAAGGATCCGAAAGGGCGCGATAAAATCCTTATCATCGGCGGTGCGATTGCCAACTTTACCGATGTCGCAAAAACATTTACCGGAATTATCCAATCGTTTGAAACCTATGCAGATCGTATGAAAGAGCATAATACACGTATTTATGTACGCCGCGGCGGACCGAACTATGAAAAAGGTCTTAAAGATATTAAAGAAGCAGCAGACCGTTTGGGTCTCTATATCGAAGTTTATGGGCCAGAAACGCATGTCACTGACATTGTCCGTATGGCTTTAGAGAAATAAGGAGAGAATGATGGGTGCTTTATTTACAAAAGATACACAAGCAATTTTTTGGAACAACAACGCGAGCGCTATCCAACGTATGTTGGATTATGACTATGTCATCAATCGCACAAAACCTTCCGTTGCGGCAATCGTTGCTCCGACTTCAGGGAATAAATTTGAGAAATTTTTCTACGGTCCCGATGAGATAATGGTTCCGGTTTTCCGCAACACGACTGAAGCGGCAGCCGCGTTTCCAAATGCAGACGTCCTTTTGAATTTTGGATCATTTCGTACAGCGTACGATGTCACGATGGAAGCAATCGGAATCAAAGGACAATTCAAAACCGTTATGGTTACGGCTGAGGGGATTCCTGAGAGACTTGCTCGTAAAATGAACCAAGCGGCTCGCGATGCGGGTGTGGTTGTCATCGGACCGGCTACAGTCGGCGGTATCGCTCCGGGCGGATTTAAAATCGCTAACGTCGGGGGAACGATTGAAAACATCATTAACTCTAAACTGCACCGTGCGGGTTCATGCGGACTTGTAACCCGTTCAGGCGGTTTGTTCAATGAACTATCCAACATCATCTCTATCAATGCCGACGGTATTGCAGAGGGTGTTGCGATCGGTGGAGACCGATTTGTAGGATCAGTATTTATCGATAACCTTCTTCGTATGGAGAGCAACCCTGAAGTAAAATACATGGTTCTTCTCGGCGAAGTAGGGGGGACTGAAGAGTATAAAGTGATCGAAGCGGTAAAAGCCGGCAAAATTAAAAAACCGATTATCGCATGGTGTATCGGTACCATCGCTAAACATTTTAGCTCAGGTGTTCAATTCGGTCATGCAGGTGCTTCGGCAAATGCAGATGCAGAAACGGCAGCGGCTAAAAATGAAGCAATGGCGGCAGCGGGCATTTATGTTCCTGCGAGTTTCAACGATCTTCCACACACGATTGCAGAAGTTTACGGAAAACTTCGTGCAGCTGGCACTATCGGGGAAATCGTTGAGCCGGAACTTCGTGTCGTGCCAAAAGTACGCCGTAAGAAAGAGTTCATTTGTACGATTTCTGATGACCGTGGTGATGAAGCAACCTACGCAGGCTACCCGATCAGTTCAGTGGCAACTCCGGAAACCGGTTTCGGTATCGGTGATGTTATTTCACTTCTTTGGTTCAAAAAACGTTATCCGAAATGGGCAACTGATTATCTTGAGACGGTTATCAAAACCGTTGCCGATCACGGTCCAGCCGTTTCGGGCGCACACAATGCAAAAGTTACCGCTCGTGCGGGGAAAGATGTTATCAGCTCTCTCGTAACGGGACTTTTGACTATCGGACCACGTTTCGGTGGAGCGATTGACGATGCAGCGAAATATTTCAAATACGCAAACGACCGCGGTATGTCTCCGGCAGAATTTATCGATTACATGAAAAAAGAGGGTAAAACGATCTCCGGTATCGGTCACCGTATCAAATCGGTTCGTAACCCGGACCTTCGTGTATCGGGACTTAAAAAATACGCAGCAGAGCATTTCCCAAGCACACCATTGCTTGATTTTGCCCTTGAAGTTGAAAAATTGACAACATCGAAAAAAGATAACCTTATCTTGAACGTTGACGGTACTATCGGTATCTTGATGGTGGATATGTGGCGTGCACTTGGTTATTCTGAGTCTGATATTGACGGCTTCATTGAAGCAGGTGCATTGAACGCATTTTTTGTTGTCGGTCGCTCTATCGGATTTATCGGTCATATCTTGGATGAAAAACGTCTCGGTATGCCGATGTACCGTCACCCAACAGACGATATTCTCTACAACGTCGAACTCGCAGACGAAATTTAATTTTTCTTCTATTAATCCCCATATTTTGTGGGGATAGTATCTCTCTTTCTTCCACTCCTTCATTTTTAGTTATAATCGTTTTTTGATAAATTTTGTTTTCTAAAGGTTTCTATTAAGATGAAACGTTTTGCTTTTACGATGCTTGAATTGGTGTTTGTTATTATTGTAATAGGGATATTAGCAGTACTCGCTATGCCAAATTTTACTTCCAACTCATTGCAAAAAGCAGCAGAACAAGTTGCAGGGCACATTCAATATACGCAGCATCTTGCTATGATAGATGATAAGTTTGATCCCTTGGATCAATTATGGTTTCGTGAAAACTGGCAGATTGAATTTGTTTCTACCGCCTCTAATGTATGGTATAAAATTTATTGTGATACAGATCATAATGGAAATTCAGATAGTGTCACTCATAAAGAGGTTGCTACTGATCCATTAAGCGGTGACTCATTAGATGGAAATAGTGATATTACCGATCTTAAAAAGAAGTATGCAATTGTGAGTGTTACGTTTTCTGCAAACTGTAAAGGTAATGGTACCGGTAAAGAATTGTCATTCAGTGCATTAGGACGTCCTTATTTTTATATCACAAGTGCAAATCCACCAATTACAAACATGAATCAATATTTACTTACTTCTGATTGTAATATTACATTAGTCCATGAAAATGAGGGAAATGCGACGATTATAGTGCGACCGGAGAGCGGTTATGTGTCGGTTGTCTACAATTAGAAAAGGATTTCTTTCATTTTCTGGTAATTTCTTCTTTTTATCCCTTGACTTCTTTCATCTTTTCCCCTATAATTCCCGTCCACAAACGCTGATGAGCCTTGCGTTAAGGTTTGGAGTTTGAGTTTGCGATCATTGAAAACTAAGTAGGTTAAACGGTTTGGGGCTATGCT